>Ga0308156_1000053_pt1 | contig 419653 bp, 379 predicted proteins | sample PhyAR2_FD_201041 | JGI IMG/M metagenome (GOLD analysis project Ga0308156, IMG submission 201041) | Phyllosphere microbial communities from UC Gill Tract Community Farm, Albany, California, United States - DLSL A.R2 | ecosystem: Host-associated > Plants > Phyllosphere > Unclassified | place... | reverse complement strand
ACTTTCCCGATCTCTCCTCGGAACGAGGCGTAGCGTTTGCGGCGGATCTGACAGCCCAGCCCGAGGTGGCGCATGAGCTTCAACACCGTCTTCTTCGAGATGACCCAGCCTGACCGTCTCAAGCTGTTCTCCGCCAACGCCATCGCGCCCTCACCCGCCAAGAACCGTTGCACCAGCGCGAGCTTGAACTCGAACGAGTACGACGGCTTCACGGGCTTCTTCGACACCAGTGCCCCTCGCCCATGCAGCCTCCACCGTTGATACAGGCGCCTCACCGGCCACCGCGGCACACCCAGCAGGGTCGACACGGCACTGTCTCCCAGGCCCTGTTCGAACCACGCTACCGCCGCACCACGCTGAGCCTCACTCAACGAACTTCGCGTATCCAAATGACCGACCCCCGAGAGTTGGAACTGATTTCTCAGTCCAACTCCCGGGGGTCAGTTCACCGAGGATCGGGCCTTTCACGTGTGCCCCGCGCCTCGCCCCCGCGTCCGGCGCGCGGACACGCCGGGCGCGGGCGCGTCAGGACGCGGGCGGCCCCAGACCCAGAACCGGCGCCAGCACGGGAAGGGAGTACGTGAGACTGGCGTCGAGCGCTTCGCCGGTGTGCCCGGCGCCGTCCACGACGTAGGTGACGACGGTGAACCCGGCGGCCTGCGCCGCCTCGGAGTTCGCCTTCTGTCCGGGCCCGTACGTCGTGTCGAGGCTCCCCCACGTGAAGATCGCCAGGTGGCCGGCGTAGCTCCCGGCCGGAGCGGCCCCCATGATGACCGACGGCTTGGCCGCCTGGAACGCGTTGGCGTCTCCGCCGAACACGTCGGTCACCGTCTGATCGACGTGCTCGGACCCGGGGAACTCGTTGCCCATGATGTCGAGCATCTGCCCCCACACCTGCGGGTACTTCGCACCGTAGACCGCGGCGCACGAGCCGCCGTTCGAGAAGCCGCCGATCGTCCAGTACCGGTGGTCCTTGACGATGTTGAGCTTGGCCTCGGCCCACGTCGGTACGAGCTCGTTGATGTAGGTCGACACCGCCCCGTACTTCGCGGAGTCCACGCACCCGGGGTCGCGGTCCGGAGCACCCAGCTGGTCGACGACCACCGCGATGGGCGCGAGGCCGTTGTTCTTCGCCGCGAAGGCGTCGAGGGCCTTCGCGAGGTTCGTGGGATCCGGGGAGCCCGGCTGCCCCATCATGAACACCAGGAACGGCAGGGCGGGCGGGTTCGCCACCTGCGCCGCCGGCGGAAGGTACAGCGAGGCGTCGCGCGCGGCGTACTGACCGGTCGGGATCTTGGCATCCCCCGTCAGGGCGCTGACCGACCCCTGGGACGGCATCCCCGCGGGCGGCTGCCAGCGCTGGTACAGGGTCGCCGGATCCCCCGACGTGGCCGTGGGGGCGGGGAGCGACGCCGGATCGAGGGCCTGGACGCCCAGGATCGCGGCGAGGTTGTGCGTGACCCCGTACGCGGCGTTGACCCCGAGAGCGGCCGTGAGAAGGCCCGCCAGCACCGTCACGACACCGACCAGCCGGCGCCCCCACGGGCGGCGGCAGATGCCGACGATGCCGACGGCGACGGCGACGATGCCCCCCGAGGCCCAGGTCGCCGCGTGCGCGGGCAACGGCCCCTGGAAGAGCCCCTGCGCCTCGAGGACGTGGGCGACGACGTACATGACGAGGCCGGCGGCGACACCGGTGAGGAGCGTCCCCACGATCCATCGCGGCGCCCACGCGATGACGGCGAGGGTGCCGAGACCCGCGATGATCGCGCAGATCACGAGGAACGGGCTGTCGATCAGCTCGAAAGACAAGACAAAACGGTTCACCGGCGACCCTCCCATGCAGTTCTCGCCAGTGCGACGATCTCACGGCGCGACGCGTCCGGAAGGTAGGCACGGCCGACGGCCGCACCGATCGACGGAAGCTGCAGAGGGTCGCGGTACGCGAGCGAGAGCGGACGGTAACGGGGACGGAACTTGCCTTTGAAGCGGAACAGCGACGCGAACCCGTACGCCGGTTCGAGCACCTCGGCGAGCCAGCGCAGAAGAGCGCGCAACGGAGCCGGGTCCCCGTCGGCGGGCTCGTCGGGGTCATCCGCCAGGGGCGCCCCCGACAGGCTGAGGACGGTCGCCCCCTCCTCCTGCAGCTGCAGGGCGGCCTTGGCGATGAGGAACTCCATCATCCCGTTGGGCCCTTCGGCCCGTCGCCGCATGAAGTCGAGCGTCCACCCCGTCAGCTCGCCGTCGGTCCAACTCGGCATCCAGCTCGTGACGGCTTCGATACGGTCGTCCGGGCCGACGGCCAGGAGCAGGCGCACGTCGCGGTCGCGCAACTCCTCCAGCGACCCCAGCGTGAAGCCCATCTCGGGGAGAGCGCGGTCGGCCACCCATTCCTCGTCGATCGCGACCACCTGTGACGCCTGCGACACCGTCAGCTCGTGCCAGCGGGTCCACACGGCGGTGTATCCCTCGCGTTCGGCACGCGTGAGCGGCTGCCGCACCTTCTGCCAGGCCTTGCCGGCGAAGGTGAGCCCGGGCAGGTCCATCACGGTCTCGACGCCGACGGGGATCTGCCGCCAGCCGAGGTCGTGCAGGTCGGCTGCCGTCTCGGCGTGGATGCTGTAGAACGCGGGGATCCACCCGTGCTCGAGACAGAAGTCCGTGAAGCCCCGCAGTGCCTCCGGGCGGCCGCCCGTCGGCGTCAGGGGATCGCCGACCGCCAGCGCCACGTCTCCGACGAGACGGTACGCGATCGCGCTCTGCCGGTCGTCCGACGACCAGTGACGGTTTCCCGCCCACGTGCCGAGGAAGCCGAGGGTGTCGCTGCCGCGTCGCAGCAGCTCCCGGTAGAGCGAGTCGTCGTCGGCATCCGGTCGTTGCACGCGGCGGTACAGCCACAGGATCGCCGCGATCACGATCGCCCAGAACAGCACCCCCACCCACTGGTAGGCGAAGAGCGCCGGACCGTGGTGCGGGAACCCCGACGACCCGGGATGCGTGTACGACGGCGGGAAGAACCGGCGCAGCGTGAGCCCGAGCATGTCGAGCACCGAGATGTCACGGTCGAAGGCGCGGCGGCCGAGCTCCTCGATGATGAAGAACGCCGAGCCGCACGCGACGAAGGCGACGCCGGTGACGATCGCGACCGTGCGGGCCGCGCGCCGCGTCGCGCGCAGCGGGAAGCGATGGCGCGCCAGCACGAGAGCGACGGCGAGCGCCAGGGGGATGACGACGGATGCCAGGGCCCACAGCACGTACTCCGCGCCGCTGCCGTCCACCCACGGGTCGATGCGCAGGCGGCCGTCGGTCAGCGAGAGCAGGGGCATGACACCGGATGCCACGAGCGTGAGCACCGCGATGAGGAGAGCGGAGCGGCGGCCCTGCCGGAGCCCCCACGCCGCGATGAGCATGAGCACGAGGGGGACGATCGCCAGCAGCGCCGGCCCCAGCCCCCGGGTCATCAGCAACGCGATCTGCTCGTTGCAGACGGCCTCCGAGACCGTGCCGCAGCGCGCCAGCAGGTCGTCGTCGTATTGCGTGTAGGCGTCGACCACGAGCGAGAGGGGTCCGCGTCCGCCGCCGCTGATGAGGGCGACGAGGGGGCCGCTTCCCACCACCGCGACCAGGAGGGCGAGGAGCGTCCGCGTCTCGCGCGTGGAGCTGCGATGCCAGGACCGCCGCTCGATCCCGCGCGCGAGCGCGGCCCCGACGACGAGGCCGATGGACGCCGTGATGATGCGGTACCACGAGTCGGCGTCCCCGGCGTAGAGGGCGAAGAGCGCGAGGAGCGCGAAGCCCACCAGGCGCAGCCGTCGACGCCACAGGGTGAGCGCGAAGGCGCTGGCCGCCATCACGACCCCGGCGATCGGTGTCGTGGGGTCGAGGACGGGCACCTCGGCGGCCACCACCGGGCGAAGATCCGTCACCGACCAGACGGCCGCGTGCATCCCGACGCCCGCGAGGAGGCCGACGACCCCGATGACCAGGTACAGGATGCCGGTCCGCCGAGACCCGAGCAGCCGTTCCGCCGCGGCGAGCGCCGTGAGGGCGAGGACCACCGAGGTGATCGCGTCCACCGGCGAATCCGGGATGAACAGCGCGGTCACCACCGTCCACCACCGTCCGGAGGCGAAGGTGGCGAGCGGGCCGGCGCCCCAGACGAGGGCGTCCTCCCCCCAGAGGGTGCCCGTGGCCGCCGACGAGGCCGTGATGAGGATCGCGACGCAGACCGCGACGGGATTGGCGCGGAGGAACCGCGACAGGGCAGCCGCGACGGCGCGCGCATCGACGCGCAGGAGGGAGCGCCGCTGCGCGGAGGAGGAGGGAGCGTCGGACATCGCGAGGTGAGGCTACGGGGCGAAACTATGAGGATCGCTCAGTACCAGATGTCCAGGAGCGGAGTGGCCTCGGCGGTGAAGGCCGCGTCGAGGACCGCCTGGTCGTCTCGCGGGCCGCGCACGAGACCTGCCGCGGCGAGGTCGTGGACGCGCACGCCACCCAGCAGGAGCGATCCCAGCGCACCGACGGTCATCTCGAGGTCCGCGGCGCGGTCCTCCGGCGCCCGGCCCACGACCGCCGCGCCGTCGGCGTCGATCCGGACGCTCCACGTGCCGTCCGCGAAGCCGAGCGGATCCTCCACCCGCAGCACGAGGTCGAGGGCCCGCGCGTAGCGCCGCGCGCTCAGCGCCGCGGGCACGTCGAGGACGCGCAGCCAGTGGTGATCGGTGGTCGTCACGCTCACCGCCCGACGATCGGCGATCATCCACTGCACGGGCGGGGTGGTCGGCTGCAGCGACGCCTTGACCTCACCGACGAGGTCGTGCTCGATCGCGAAGCGCCACAGTGCCGCGGTCGCTTCATCGCCGTCCGCGAAGAGCGCACGCACCGTCAGCACGTACGGGGAGAAGTCGCCGTCGGGCCCCGGCTCGAGCGTGTAGACGAGGATGCCGCGCTCCTCGCCGGCCGTGTCGCGATACGACACCGCGCGGACCTTCTTCGCGTCCTTCGCGTCCGGGGTGAGCCCGGCCACACCGCGCCAGCGCCCCTCCCACCCGGGCACCGCGCCCGGGCGTTCGACGCGGATCCGCTCGTGCACGCGGCTCAGGCGCTCGGGAAGGCTCTCGGGTGACACGAAGTCGAGCCGCCCCGGGGCGATCGGCCCGGTCCAGCGCGCCCGCCGCGTGTCGACGACGACGTCGGACGCCCACGCGGCGGGAGAGAATCCCCACCTCCCGTAGATCGTGGCCTCGGTCACGGTGAGTCCGGCGAGCGGGAATCCCGCCGCCGCCGCGGTCCGCAGCTCTCCCGTGAGCATCGCGCGCGCGATGCCGCGGCGGCGATGGGTGGGGGCGACGGTGACGGCGCTGATCGACCACAGCGGGACCGCGCGGCCGGGTGAGACGGTGAGCTCCGTCGGCCACGAGTCGACCGTCCCCACCGGGGAGTCGGCGGCGACACCGGCGCGATCGAACACACCGGTCAGGCGACGTGGCGTCAGTGCGCGGCGCGCGCTCTCGACCTCGTCCGCCGAGGGCTCCTCGCCGAGGAACCCTCGCGAGACCGCACGGAGGAACGGCTCGAAGGCCGGCTCATCCGCCGACACGAGGGTGTACTCGAGGCCGACGGCCTGCAGATCGGCGGCGGAGGTGGCATCCAGAGCGAGAGTGCGCGTGTCGGTGGTGGGCATGTCCCCCAGCCTACGGACCGACGGCACCGCCTCGTCAGTGGGCGGCCTGCACCGAGCGCAGTCGGGCGAGCACCTGGTCGCGAAGCTCTTCGGGCGCTGTCTCTTTGCACGCGCGGGCGACGACCTCGGTCAGCGTCCGCGCAACGAGGGCCTCATCCTGGCATCCGGGGCAGTTCTCGAGGTGCTCGCGGATGTCGCGGTGCTGGGTCTTGCAGACCTCGTTGCGGAGGTACTCCTCCAGATCGCGCCGTGCCTGGTCGCAGCCGCAGTCGCTCATTTCTTCTCTCCCGTCGCGGCCTGGAAGCCGCGTTCCTTGGCGTAGTCCGACAGCAGGTCGCGCAGAAGGCGGCGTCCGCGATGCAGACGGCTCATGACCGTGCCGATCGGAGTCTTCATGATGTCGGCGATCTCCTGGTAGGCGAAGCCCTCGACGTCGGCGAGGTACACCGCCAGACGGAAGTCCTCGGGGATCGACTGCAGCGCGTCCTTCACGACCGACGCGGGCATGTGATCGATGGCCTCGGCCTCCGCCGATCGGGCACTGGTCGCCGTCGTGGACTCGGCACCGCCGAGCTGCCAGTCCTCGAGATCGTCGATCGCGCTTTGGTAGGGCTCGCGCTGCTTCTTGCGATACGTGTTGATGTACGTGTTCGTGAGGATCCGGTACAGCCACGCCTTGAGGTTCGTGCCCTGCGTGAACGTCGCCCACGACCCGTAGGCCTTGACGAACGTCTCTTGCACGAGGTCGGCCGCGTCGGCGGGGTTGCGGGTCATGCGCATCGCCGCGGCGTACAGCTGGTCCATGAAGGGCAGCGCCTGCTCTTCGAACTGCGCGCGGGGCTCCGCCACCGGCGGGAGGGTGTCTGCCGTGTCGTCCATTACGCGCCAGTCTACGTCGGGCGTGTCGAGGACCACCGGGGTGGTCGGCTGCACGCCGGAGCGCTCGAGAAGTGCGGTCACGTGTCGTCCCCTTTCAGTAGGCTAAGAACCGATGACACGTCTCGGGTATTCCCTTTCCGCCGCCACTCCTCGTGGGGCGTGGAACGCGCCCGTCGCCGATGGAGCGGTGGATGCCACTGTCACGGTGCCCGGCTCCAAGTCGCTCACCAATCGCGAGCTCGTGCTGGCCGCGATCGCCGACGGCCCCGGCATGCTGCACGCTCCCCTGCACTCCGACGACTCCGTCCGCATGGTCGAATCCCTGCGCGCCCTCGGCGTGGGCATCGAAGAGGTCGCGACCGACTCCGCCTTCGGGCCCGACCTGCTCGTCACGCCGCCCGCGTCCTTCGCCGGGGACACCACTGTCGACTGCGGACAGGCCGGAACCGTCATGCGGTTCGTCGCGCCCGTCGCGGGGCTCGCCCGGGGCGATGTCGCGGTCACGGCCCACGAGAGTGCCCTGCACCGCCCGATGGGCGCCATGATCTCGGCTCTGCGCGACGTCGGGGTCGACATCGACGACGGCGGACACTGGGCCCTTCCCTTCACCGTCCGCGGTCACGGCCACGTGCGCGGCGGAGAGGTCGAGATCGACGCGAGCCAGTCGAGCCAGTTCGTCTCCGGACTGCTGCTCGCCGCGCCGCGCTTCGATGTGGGTCTGCACCTGCGCCACGTCGGCTCTCGTCTGCCGAGCATCCCGCACATCGATATGACGGTCGAGACCCTCGCCCACCGCGGCATCCACGTGGAGCGTCCGGCGGCCGGCGAGTGGATCGTCCCGGCCGGTCCCGTGCGCGCGAAAGACGTCGCGATCGAGCCCGACCTCTCCAACGCCGCGCCCTTCCTCGCCGCGGCGATGGTCACGGGCGGAACCGTCTCCGTCACCGGATGGCCGCTGCACAGCACGCAGCCCGGCGCCCTGCTGGCCGACATCCTCAGCGAGATGGGCGCGCGCGTCACGCGCCGCGGCGGAGCGCTCACCGTCTCGGCCGGAGACCGGATCGTGGGCCTCGAGCTCGATCTGTCGGCCGCGGGAGAGCTCGCCCCGACCCTCTTCGGTCTCGCGGCCTTCGCCGACGGCCCGACCACGCTGCACGGCATCGGCCACATCCGAGGCCACGAGACCGACCGCATCGCCGCCCTGGTGGGCAATCTCCGTTCGCTCGGCGGCGAGGCGCACGAGCTCGAGGACGGCATCCGCATCGTGCCGCAGCCGCTGCGCGGCGGGGAGTGGAAAGCGCACCACGACCACCGTCTCGCGACCACGGGAGCGCTCCTCGGCCTGCGCGTGCCCGGCATCGAGATCGACGACATCGGCACCACGGCCAAGACGCTCCCCCAGTTCGCCGGTCTCTGGCGCGCCATGCTGGGCCTCGACGAGGACACGGATGCCACGCGCTGACGCGGGGAGCGCGGGGTGAGCTGGCTCGACGACACGGACGACGACGATCTCGAGTACGACGAGTCGTCCATCCGAGTCCGCCCGAACCCCAAGGCGAACAGACCGCGCACGAAGCGGCGACCCGCGCACGCCGACGCGCGGATCGCCCGTGTGCTGGGCGTCGACCGCGGCCGCTACACCGTCCTCCTCGACGAGGACGAGCCGACCGAGCGTCGCGTCCTCGCCACCCGCGCCCGGGAGCTGCGCAAGCAGCCGATCGTCAACGGCGACCGGGCTCGTGTCGTCGGCGACCTCTCCGGCGACGAGGGGACGCTCGCCCGCATCGTCGGGATCGAGGAGCGCACGTCCCTTCTGCGTCGCAGCGCCGACGACACCGACCAGGTCGAGCGGGTCATCGTCGCCAACGCCGACCAGATGCTGATCGTGGTCGCGGCGGCCGACCCCGAACCCCGCGAACGGCTCGTCGACCGGTACCTGGTCGCGGCGCTGGATGCCGGCATACGCCCTCTCCTCGTGGTCACGAAGACGGACCTCGCCGATCCGACCGAGTTCCTGTCGCACTTCGACGGCATCGATCTGCGGGTGTTCACCAGCGCGCAGGGAGCGATGCCCCTCGCCGAGATCGGCGAGGCCATCGCCGGGCACTCCACCGTCTTCGTCGGGCACTCCGGCGTCGGCAAGTCGACGCTCGTGAACGCCCTCACCGGTTCGGAGCGCGCGATCGGGCACGTCAACACCGTCACGGGTCGCGGACGACACACGTCGTCGTCCGCGGTGTCGCTGCGCTACCGCGGTCCCGCGGGGTCCGGGTGGGTCATCGACACCCCCGGCGTGCGCTCGTTCGGCCTCGGTCACGTCGACCCCGCTCACGTGCTCGGTGCGTTCACCGACCTCGCCGAGGCAGCGGAAGACTGCCCGCGCGGGTGCACCCACCTGCCCGATGCCCCGGACTGCGCGATCGCTGAAGCCGTGGCATCCGGTCGCCTGGGCCCGGGGGCCGAGGCGCGACTCGACTCGCTGCACCGGCTGCTGACGACGTTCCAGGCCATCGAGCGTTCTAGGCTGGAGGGGTGACGAACCTTGCGAAGGGCGACACCGCCCCTGACTTCACCCTGCTGGACCAGGACGAGCACCCCGTCTCGCTGAGTGACTTCCGTGGTCGCCGCGTGATCGTGTACTTCTACCCCGCCGCCCAGACCCCGGGATGCACCACGCAGGCCTGCGACTTCCGCGACAGCCTCTCCTCGCTGCAGGGCGCCGGCTACACGGTGCTCGGCGTCTCGCGGGACGTTCCCGAGAAGCTGCGCGCCTTCCGCGACAGCGACGGGCTGACCTTCCCGCTGCTCAGCGACCCCGACCACGCCGTGCACGAGGCGTACAGCGCGTGGGGTGAGAAGCAGAACTACGGCAAGACCGTGACGGGCGTGCTGCGCTCGACCTTCGTCATCGACGAAGACGGCTCGATCGTCGAGGCGCAGTACAACGTCAAGGCCACCGGCCACGTCGCGCGTCTGCGCAAGGCCCTCGGCCTCGCCACCGCCTGACGTCGCGTCCCCGGCGCCGAGACCGCACGGATTCCTCGAAACCGCACGCGTCTGTCGTCGAATCCCCGCGGATTCGGTGATCGCGTGCGGTTTCGGCGTTCAGTCCTCGGGACGTCGGCGCGGGGCGGCCTGACGCACCGCGAGAACGAGCAGCACGAGGCCGACCACGGCGGGGACAGCGATGAGCAGGGCGACCGCCGGCGCCGCCCACTCCCCCGTGATCGCGCCGAGCGCGACCGAGAGGATCAGCAGCTGCGTCACGATCCCTCCGGAGCGTCCTGCCGAGACCCCGCGCGCGGTCGCGACGCCGAACGCGGCGACGGCGACCGCACCGATGACGGTGAGCACGATGAGCGCGATCGAGCTGACGGCGGAATCGGTGTCGCCCCCGATCAGCGCGACGACCTGCCACCCCGCGAGAGCCAGGATGCCGAGGGCTTCGAGCCCCAGAATCAGGGCGGCCGAGAGGCGAACAGGCATCGGAAAAGCCCTCCCGGCGGATCTCACCACGCCGTTACGTTCTGGAAACCTACCGGTTACCTCTTGATCGCGCGGAATCGCTATGGGAGCATAGAACAAGCCGTGTGCTCCCACAGCGAAGTGGGGCGAGCAATCGCTCGCGTTCCCACCAGGGTACCGGACCCGAATGCCGGTGCCGAATCGACCAATTTTCTGTTACAAGGAGCACCCCCTATGGATTGGCGCGACAAAGCAGCCTGCCTGACCGTCGACCCCGAGCTGTTCTTCCCGGTCGGCAACACCGGCCCCGCGGTCGACCAGATCGAGAAGGCCAAGTCGGTCTGCGCACGCTGCACCGTCACCGAGGTCTGCCTGCAGTACGCCCTCGAGTCCGGCCAGGACTCGGGCGTCTGGGGCGGTCTGAGCGAAGACGAGCGCCGCGCCCTCAAGCGCCGCGCCGCTCGCGCTCGCCGCGCGTCCTGACCTCACGGCATCCGCCGTTCGACGAAGCCCGTCCCTTCGGGGGCGGGCTTCGTCGTGTTCCCCGCGGGAGCCGCTCGTCACCCCCGCCCCGCGGCGGAGCTCGCAGAATCGGGCGACGCTCGCAGAATCCGTCCGGAGAACGGCGAGCGTCGCGCGTACCTGCGAGAAACGCGACGACTCAGGCGGACGACCCGCCGATGTAGCGCAACGGGATCTCGATCGTCACCTCGGTGCCGCTGCCCATCAGGGTGTGCCAGTCGATCGTGCCCCCGAGCTCGCCCTGGATGAGCGTGCGGACTATCTGCGTGCCGAGACCGCGACCGACCTGCCCCTCGGGCAGACCCACCCCGGTGTCGCGCACGCTGACCGCGAGCACCTCGTCGCTGCGCTCCGCCGCGATCTCGACATCGCCCTCTTGTCCCGCGAGGCCGTGCTCGACGGCGTTGGTGACGAGCTCGGTGAGCGCGAGCGCGAGCGGCGTCGCGAACTGGCTCGGAAGCGTCCCGAACTGCCCGGTCGTGCGCGTGCGGGCACGGGTGTTGGGGGCGGCCGCCACCTCGGCGACGAGCTTCAGCACGCGGGCGAACACGTCGTCGAAGTCGACGTTCTGCGCGAGACCCTCCGACAGCGTGTCGTGGACGACCGCGATCGCCGAGACGCGACGCATGGCCTGCGTCAGTGCGTCCCGCGCCTCGTCGGAGTGCGTGCGGCGTGCCTGGATGCGAAGGAGCGAGGCGACCGTCTGGAGGTTGTTCTTCACCCGGTGGTGGATCTCGCGGATCGTCGCGTCCTTGGTGATGAGCTCCTGCTCCTGGTGGCGGATCTCGGTGACGTCACGGCTGAGGACGATCGCGCCGATGCGCGTGCCCCGATCGCGCAGCGGGATGGTGCGCAGCGACACCTGGACACCCCGCGCCTCCATGTCGGCTCGCCACGGCGCGCGGCCGCTCACGACGACCGGGAGCGACTCGTCGACGTCCTGGCGCTTCGCGGGGAGGATGCGCGCGGTGACCTCGGCGAGGGACTCCCCCTCGAGCTCGTCGTCGAAGCCCATGCGGTTGAACGCCGACAGCGCGTTGGGGCTCGCGAAGGTGGTGATGCCGTCGACGTCGAGCCGGATCAGGCCGTCGGAGGCGCGGGGAGCGCCACGACGCGGGGCGGTGGGCGCGGCGAGGTCGGGGAACTCGGCCGACGCGATCATGCCGAAGAGGTCGTCGGCGCAGTCGTTGAACGTGATCTGCTGGCGCGACGGCGTGCGCGTCTCGCCGAGGTTCGTGTGACGCGTGAGGACGCCGACCGTGGTCACCGCGTTCCCCTCCCGCGAGAGTTCCCGCACGATGGGCACCGCGCGTACGCGCGTCGGCGTCTCTTCGAACCAGTCGGGGGATGCCGAGTCCACGATCCGTCCGCTCTGGAACGCGTCGCGCACCTGCGTGCGCCACTGCGGGCGGACACGGTCGCCGACGATGTCGCGGTAGAACAGGGTGGCCGCTCCCCCGGGCCGCGTGTGCGCGACGGCGACGAACGAGTCGTCGGGGGTGGGCACCCAGATCACGATGTCCGCGAAGGCGAGATCGGCGAGGAGCTGCCCGTCGCCGGCGAGTCGATGCAGCCACTCGACATCGGCCTCACTGGCACGACCCTGGGCGTAGACGAGTTCACTGAGTGTCGACACCACTCCACACTAAAGGGCCGCCCCCTCTCCGTCGGCCTCCTATTCCGCGTCCCGTCGCCGTCAGACCTCGGCGGAGGTGGAGCGGGGTGAAGCGGCGCCCCCGGCCACATGGCGGACATAATGAGGACGTGACCGATATGAGTTCACCTCCGAGCCGATACGTGGACCCGGATGCCGTCGCCGACCGGCTCGGGATGACGCCAGACGAGGTGCTCGCGCTCATCGAACGCGGCGAGATCCGCGCGATCGAGGTCGGCACTCCCGCACGCTGGCGCATCGACGCGGAGAGCGTCACCTCCTATATCGATGACCGCATCGAGATCGCCCGTCGGTCCGCGCTGTGGAACCAATCGCAGGAGGCGAGCTTTCCGGAGCTGTGGGGACGAGGAGAGATCCGACACCCGGACTGACCCTTCCTCCCCGTGTATTCACCCTGAGTTTCTTATCCACAGCCTGGGTTCCCGAACCCGGTCGCGGGAGCGGCGGTGTCCTACTGTCGAGCAACGAAGCCCGCTCCGACCGCCCGTGAACCAAGGAGGAACGCATGACCGTTCCACTCTCGATCATCGATTCGCCCACCGGCGCGTCCCCCTCGCAGGCCGAGGACTTCTTCGCGCCCCAAAAGACGTCGGCGGCCCGTCTGCCCCGGCCCGACGTCTTCACGCGCAACATCGTCCGCGGGGTGTTCGAAGTCCTCGCGGGCGTGCGTGAGGTCGAACAGCTCGCGCGGTGGACATCCGAAGAGGTCTATCGCTCTCTCGTCGTGCGCGCCGGTCTCGCCAAGCGCGCGCGCAGCGCCCGCGGCATGCCCGCTCCCCGCGACATCCATGAGATCCGCAGCGTCCACCTCTACGCTCCGGCGGACGGCGTCTACGAAGCGACCGTGACCGCCGCGGCACGAGCGCGCACCCGCGCCGTCGCCCTCCGTCTCGAAGGCATCGACGGCCGGTGGCGCGTCACCGCCCTCGCGCTGCTCTGAGGCTCACGGCCGCCACGAGGCGAGGAAGTTGCCCAGGCGCTCGATCGCGTCGCTGATGACCCGTGCCTCGGGCAGCGTCACGATCCGCACGTGGTCGGTCGCCGGCCAGTTGAAGCCCGAGCCCTGCACGAGAAGCACGTGCTCCGCCACGAGGAAGTCGCGCACGAACTTCGCGTCGTCGGGGATCTCGTACACGTCCGGGTCGAAGCGCGGGAACGCGTAGAGCGCACCGCGCGGCATAACGCACGAGACCCCGGGGATGGCTTCGAGGCCCTGCCACGCGGCATCCCTCTGCTCGTGCAGACGACCGGACGGAGCGATCAGGGCGTCGATGGACTGCACACCCGACAGCGCCGCCTGCACCGCGAACTGCGCCGGCACGTTGGGGCACAGACGCGTGGATGCCAAGAGGTTGATGCCGTGCAGGAACCCCTCCGCGTGGCTCTTCGGGCCCGTGATCGCGAGCCAGCCGGAGCGATAGCCCGCCACGCGGTACGTCTTGGAGAGGCCGTTGAACGTCAGCACCAGCAGATCGGGCGCGACGGTCGCCATCGGGATGTGCACGGCGTCGTCGAAGAGGATGCGGTCGTAGATCTCGTCGGCGAGGACCAGCAGCGAGTGCTCGCGCGCGATCGCGGCGATTCCCTCGAGCACCTCTCGCGAGTACACCGCGCCGGTGGGGTTGTTGGGGTTGATCACCACGATCGCCTTGGTGCGCGGGGTGATCTTCGAGCGGATGTCCTCGAGGTCGGGCTGCCACTCGCGCTGCTCGTCGCACACGTAGTGCACGGGGGTTCCGCCCCCGAGGCTCGTCATCGCGGTCCACAGCGGGTAGTCCGGGGCCGGGATGAGGACCTCGTCGCCCTCGTCCAGCAGCGCCTGCATGGTCATCGTGATCAGCTCGGACACCCCGTTGCCGAGGTAGACGTCGTCCGGGTCGAGGTGGGGGAAGCCGGGCTCCTGCTCGTAGCGGGAGACCACCGCGCGCCGCGCCGACAGGACACCGCGGCTGTCGCTGTACCCGTGCGCGTTCGGCACGGCCGCGATCATGTCGCGCACGATCTGGTGCGGCGCCTCGAAGCCGAAGATCGCGGGGTTGCCGGTGTTGAGCTTGAGGATCGAGTGCCCCTCGGCCTCGAGTCGGTCGGCCTCGACGAGGGCCTCTCCACGGATCTCGTAGAGGACATCCTTCAACTTCGACGACTGATCGAGGGGGCGCAACGGGCTCATCGGATCAGGATATCCCCGCCCCCTCAGAGCCAATCGACACCCGGTGGACTGCCCTCGGACAAACGGATGCCGCGCCCCGACGAGCGTCAGGGGCGCGGCATCCGGTCGTGCGTTACTTCTTCTTGCCGGCGGCGCGGCGATCGGCGCGGTTGTTCGCGACGGGCTGCTCGGGGGCGTCGGTGCGCTGACCGAAAGCACCCCGGGCACCGCCGGCGGCCGGAGCCTCCGCGGCGGGGGCCGTCGCCGCGGCCTGGCGCAGACGGTTCGTCGCCGCCTGCTGCACCTGACCGCGATCGTTGCGGACCTCGACCTCACCGGCGTCGTTGGCCGCGGAGTACTCCAGACGCTGACCCTCGACGGGAGCGGGAGCGAGACCCTTGGCCTCGACCTGGGCGCTCTCTTCCCCCTCGACCTTTCGGACCTCGACCTCGAGGTTGTAGAGGAAGCCGACCGACTCCTCCTTGATCTGCCCCATCATCGACTGGAACATCTGGTAGCCCTCGCGCTGGTACTCGATCAGCGGATCGCGCTGGGCCATCGCACGCAGGCCGATGCCGTCCTTGAGGTAGTCCATCTCGTAGAGGTGCTCGCGCCAGCGGCGGTCGAGGACCTGCAGCACCACGCGGCGCTCGAGTTCGCGCAGCGCCGGGGCACCGAGCGACTCCTCGCGGTTCTTGTAGGCGATGCGTGCGTCCGAGATGATCTCGCGCTTGAGGCCCTCGGCCGTGATGCGGCCCTTGTTCCCCCCGGCCTCGGCGACGACCTCGTCGATCGTCACGCTCACCGGGTACAGGGTCTTCAGTTCGGTCCACAGGGCGTCGAAGTCCCACGACTCGGTGTGGCCCGAGCCGGTGTGGTCGTCGATCACCGCGGTGATGGCGTCCTCGATGAAATGCTGCACGCGATCGGCGATGTCGTCGCCCTGGAGCATGTGACGACGGTCGGCGTAGATCGCCTCGCGCTGGCGGTTCAGCACGTCGTCGTACTTGAGCACGTTCTTGCGCATCTCGGCGTTGCGCGCCTCGACCTGCGACTGCGCGCTCTTGATGGCGCGAGAGACGAGACCCGACTCGATCGCCACGTCGTCGGGGAAGTTCGTGCGCGCGAGGATCGCCTCGGCGGCGCCCGACTGGAACAGACGCATCAGGTCGTCGGTGAGCGACAGGTAGAAGCGGCTCTCGCCGGGGTCGCCCTGACGTCCCGAGCGTCCGCGCAGCTGGTTGTCGATGCGGCGCGACTCGTGACGCTCGGTGCCCAGGACGTACAGGCCGCCGGCCTCGACGACCTTGGCCGCTTCTTCGGCGACCGTGTCGCGCGTGCCCTGGTACACGGCATCCCACTCGGCCTCATAGGCCTCGGGGGTCTCGACCGGGTCGAGGTTCTTCGCCTTCATCTCCTGCACGGCGAGGAACTCGGCGTTCCCGCCGAGCATGATGTCGGTTCCGCGACCGGCCATGTTCGTGGCCACGGTCACGGCACCCAGACGCCCCGCGCGGGCGACGATCTCGGCCTCGCGCGCGTGGTTCTTGGCGTTGAGGACCTCGTGCTTGACGCCCTTCTTCGCGAGCAGTCGTGAGAGGTACTCGCTCTTCTCGACGCTCGTCGTCCCGACGAGGACCGGCTGGCCCTTCTCGTGACGCTCGACGATGTCCTCGACGACCTGGGCGAACTTCGCCGTCTCGTTCTTGTAGACCAGGTCGGACTGGTCCTTGCGGATCATGGGCTTGTTCGTTGGGATCGGGACCACGCCGAGCTTGTAGGTCGACATGAACTCGGCCGCCTCGGTCTCGGCCGTACCGGTCATGCCGGCGAGCTTGTCGTAGAGGCGGAAGTAGTTCTGCAGCGTGACGGTGGCGAGTGTCTGGTTCTCCGCCTTGACCGGCACGTTCTCTTTGGCCTCGATGGCCTGGTGGATGCCCTCGTTGTAGCGGCGCCCGACCAGGATGCGGCCGGTGTGCTCGTCGACGATCATGACCTCGTCGTTCATCACGACGTAGTCGGTGTCGCGCTTGAACAGGGCGATCGCCTTGATCGAGTTGTTCAGGAACGAGATCAGCGGCGTGTTCGCCGACTCGTAGAGGTTGTCGATGCCGAGGTAGTCCTCGACCTTCTCGATACCGGGCTCGAGCACGCCGATCGTGCGCTTCTTCTCGTCGACCTCGTAGTCGACCCCGGCCTCGAGGGTGCGGGCGAGCTTGGCGAATTCGGCGAACCAGCGGTTGGCCTCGCCCGACGCCGGACCCGAGATGATGAGCGGCGTGCGCGCCTCGTCGATGAGGATCGAGTCGACCTCGTCGACGATCGCGAAGAAGTGGCCGCGCTGGACGAGGTCTTCCTTGCGCCATGCCATGTTGTCGCGCAGGTAGTCGAAGCCGAACTCGTTGTTCGTGCCGTAGCTGATGTCCGCTTCGTACTGCTCGCGCCGCACCTCGGGCGTCTGCCCCGAGACCACGGTCCCGGTGGTCATGCCGAGGGCGCGGTACACGCGTCCCATCAGCTCGGACTGGTAGCTCGCGAGGAAGTCGTTGACCGTGATGACGTGGACGCCCTTGCCCGCGATGGCGTTCAGATACGCCGGGAGCGCCGCGGTGAGCGTCTTTCCCTCACCGGTCTTCATCTCGGCGATGTTGCCGAGGTGCAGCGCGGCGCCACCCATGATCTGCACGTCGTAGGGACGCTGGCCGAGCGTGCGCTTGGCCGCCTCGCGGACCGCGGCGAAGGCCTCGGGCATCAGCTGATCGAGGGTCTCACCGGCCTCGTACCGAGCGCGCAGCTCGACGGTCTCGTTGCGCAGCTCCTCGTCGGTGAGGTGCTCGTAGTCCTCTTCGAGCGCACCGGTCGCCTTGACGACGCCCTGCAGGCGGCGCAGGATGCGTCCCTCTCCGGCGCGCAGCAGTTTCTCGAGCGGATTGGCCACGAAGCATCTCCATCTGTCGGGTGCGGCGCCCGTGCGGACACCGGCCTGCGAACAGGCATACATCGCCCATGTTATCCGTGTTACCCGTTCGTGACCTGCGAGCCCGCCAGAAGCTCTCGCGCCCGCAGCGAACACACGGCTCCCACCAGGATCCTGCGGCCTAGGATCGTGCCATGGCCGGTTTCTGGGGCAGACGAAAGCGCGAAGAACAGGATGCCGCGGACGCCGATCTGGCGCGACGGGCGGAGCTGGCGATCGTCGCGGCGGACGAGCGTGTGCGACTCACGTCCGATGAACTCGACTTCGCCCGGGCCGAGCTCGGCGACAAGGCCACCGAGGATCTCGCTGCGGCCCTCGAATCCGTCAAGACGCACCTGGCCGAGGCGTTCCAGCTGCATCAGCTCAACCACGACGAGATCCCCGACACCGCCGAGGAGCTGCGCACGCGCAATGCGCGCATCATCCAGCTGTCGAAGTGGGCCGAGGATCTGCTCGAGGAGCGCACCCTCGTTCTGCAGCCCAAGATCGACGCGGTGCGCCGCGCTCCCGAGATCCTCGCGCGGGTACGGGCGGATCGCGAGCGCCTGGCCGAGCGCGTGCCGCACGCCCGTGAGGTCGTCGCGCGGCTCGCTCAGCGCTACAACGACACGGCTCTGCAGCAGATCGGGGGCAACCCCGACGAGATCGACCAGCTGCTGGACTTCGCCGTGCACACGGCGGGCGTCTCCGAGCGCCGCCGCGAGGCGGGACAGCGCGAGCAGGCCTCCGTCGCCCTCGAAGCCGCCACCGAAGCCGTACGCCGCGCCGAGTCGCTGCTCGACGCCGTCGACACCTTCGAGATCGAGGCCCTGCGCGCCGAGTCCACGCTTGCGGGGATCATCGACGACTCCCGCGGTGATCTGGCCGAGGCACGGCGCGGGCCGATGACGCCGATCGTCACGCAGGCGATGGCGAACCTCGAACGCGCGCTGGCCGCCCTTCCCCCGGCCGGCTCGCGGACCGACCCGTTCAGCGCGCTCTCGGCGCTGCGCCAGGCCAATGCCGACCTCGATCTCGCGCGGGAGCGGGCCGCGCGCCCCATCCCCTCGCAGGAGCAGGTCGAGCACGCGATCGACGACGCCGACCGCCAGCTCGCCGTCGCCCGAGGACTCATCACCGGGCACCGCGGCTGGATCGGGGCGGACGCGCGGACGCGCTTCGTCGAGGCCGAGCGCCTGCGAGCCGGTCTTCCCCTGGGCCCCGTACCCGAAGACGACCGGGAGACGGCCTTGGCCACCGCCCGCCGCACCGGAGCCCTCGCGGCCGAAGCACTGCAGATCGCCCAGCGCGACATCGAACAGTCCCGCCCCTCCGACTGGGGCGACGGCGGCGGCTGGGGCGGCGGCGGTCGCGGCCAGGGGGGCATGTCCGGCGGCAACATGGTCGGTGGAATGCTCGGCGGCCTCGTGATCGGCTCCCTCCTCGGCGACATCTTCGACGGCTGATCCCGTCCACCTGCGAAGAAGGGGAGCCCCCGGCCGCTCGGCCGGGGGCTCCCCTTCTTTTCCGGATGCGTCAGGACGCGACGGCCTGCGGCGGCGCCTGCGTCGACAGGGCGATCACCCCGTAGTCCCAGCCCTTGCGGCGGTAGACCACGCTCGGGTGATCGGTGCGCGCGTCGATGAAGAGGAAGAAGTCGTGGCCGACGAGCTCCATGCGATCGACGGCCTCCTCCGCGGTCATCCACTCGGCGCCGAACTCCTTCTCGCGGATCACGACCGGCGAGTAGTCCTCCTCGGTCGCCGCGTCGTTCTGCACGGGGATCTCGCCGGTGGCGACAGCCCGCAGGACGTCGACGGAGGCCGGCTGCACGTCGATCCCGGACAGCTCGCCGGTGCCCTTCTCGAACTTCGCTCCGCGGGGGTGGTTGCGGGCGTCGATGCGCTTGTCCTTCGCGCGGCGGATCTGCTCCGAGATCTTGTCGACCGCGAGGTCGAGGGCGGCGAACTTGTCCGCGTCGGTCGCCTCCGCGCGCACCACCGGGCCCTTGCCGTCGAGGGTCAGCTCGACCGTGTCGTCTTCCATACGCCCGTTGCGATACGAGCGATGAGTGACCTTGACCTCGAGCGTCTGCGCTCGAGGGGCCAGGTGCTCGATACGGCTCACCTTTTCTTCGACCACCGAGCGGAAACGGTCGGTGATACCGACTCCCACGCCGACGATGCTGGTGTCCATCCGTGACCTCCTTGTTCCGGGTTCCGCCCGGTCTAAGGGCGGAACATCCGTCGCCTTCAGTCATCCCCACGCTAGTAGCGCGACCCTCCCGTGTCACGCGAACATCACCATTTCGTCACCCGTTCCGAGGTTTCGTGCCGTGCGCTCCCCGGTCGAGACGGCGGGGCGTGTGCGCCAGCGTCACCGCGACCACCCGCCGCGCGCCCGCGGCCCGCAGGGCACGAGCCGCGTCATCCAACGTCGCCCCGGTCGTGACGACATCGTCGACGAGGACGACGTCGCGGCCCGGGACCCGTCGCGAGACGAACACACCGCCGACGTTCGCCCGTCGGGCGGCGCGTCCCAGCCCGCGCTGATCGCGGGGCGTGCCCGCCGCCCGCAGCAACGGCACCGGCGGCCACCCGCTCCGACGCGCGAGGAGGTCGACGGGTCGGTAGCCCCGGCGTCGATATGCCGCACGGGAGGACGGCACGGTCGTCACCACCGCACCCTCCCCCGCGACATCGGTCAGAACCTCCCCGAGCGCCGGTGCGAGCGCGCGGGCGAGCGACGTGCGCCCCTCCTCCTTCAGGGCACGGAGAACCCGCGCGGGCACTCCGGAGAACTCCAGCGCACTCGTCACCACCAGTCCCGCCTCGGTGCGGCGGCGGTGGGGAGAAGCGGCCAGGGCCGCGCGGCATCCGATGCACAATCCGACATCGACGAGTCCGCAGCCCGCGCAGGCGATGGGCAGCCAGAACGTCAGCGCGTCGCGCAGGGCGGTGACGACGGCATCCGTGAGGACCGGGCGAGAGGACATGCGCCCATGCTCAACGATCTCGACCCGGCCGCGCGGCCGGACCGTGTGGATCCGTGGACGACTCGGCGCATCGCTCCTCCGGGGAGGAGCGGCACCCGCCTCAGGAGGTCGTGCCCTGCTGCGCCGCGAGGACGCGGATGTCGTCGGCCACGAGCGTCCACGAACTGCCCCGCCGACTGTAGAGGTGTCCGGTGTCGTCGAGGACCCGCACGCTCGTGCTTCCCCCCGCGATCGTGCGGGCACCGTCGGGCGCCGCTCCGATGGTGCCGCGCCCGCCGACCCCGAGCTCGCCCAGGTGGCTGACACCGGCGTCGACGGTGAGGATGCCGAGGGTCGCATCGTCGAGCCACGCCAGGTCGAACGCGCCCGCCTCGGTGAAGGACAGCACGTGCGGGGGCCCGAGGTTGATCTCGTTCGTCGCGCGTTGGATGCCGGCGAGCCACACCTCGCGAACGCCCGCCACGGTCACGATCGCCGCCACGCGGGTGCCGTCACGCGAGATCTGGAACGCGGTGATCTCCGAGGCATCCGGCCACGCGTTGCCGATCTCGGCGGGAACACCCTCGGGGGTGAAGGCGCGCAGCTGCGCGGGCGATGCGGACGGAACGCTCCAGATGAGTCCGGAGCCGTCGATCGACGGCGAGACGAGCCCGGGCCGATCGTCGAGCAGGAAGGTGCGACCGTCGGCGAGCGCGCTCGCCACCGTGCCCTGGGCGGTGCGGACAGCGGCGAGACTCCGGTCGGCCTCGAGTTCGACCGCCTGCGGGGCGAGCGACTCGACGGCGTCGGAGAGGCCGGGGATGGTGGTGACCTGGTCGCCCGAGAGGGTGCCGAAGGTTCCGTCCGCGGTCATCACGGCGGGTGGCGGGTCGACGCGCGTGACGCGCACGGGGACCTCCTCGGCCGCGATGGGCGTTCCCTCCACCGTCATCTGCACCTGGCTGATACCGGCCGTCGACAGGCTGCGCGTCAGCTGCGTCTGCATCCGGTTCAACGTCGTCGTGTCCAGGCTCAGAGCCGCGCGCGGGAGTTGCACCTGCGCGACGCCGCCCGACGACAGCGTCACCGACCGTCCGACGAGCGAGAGATCCTCGGGGAAGGCGCTCTTCACCGCTCCCTCGAGCCAGGCGCTCGGCGTGCCGTCGACGAGCGCCGTCGCGACGCGGCTGGCGACGAGGGGGCGCGGGAACCACCTCACGTCCGGCACGATGAACGTCCAGGTCGGGTCGAAGTACGCAACGGATGCCGACTGGTAGACCGTGGGGAAGACCTCCTCGTACAGCACGACGCCGTCGGGCGCCGCGCTGATCCGCCACTGATCATCGACCTTCGTCAGCGAGTAGCCGAGGGCCTCGGTCGTGCCGTCCGCGCTCGGCGAGTACGCCCCGTTCGCGTCGACGCTCGCGACCGTCGACAGCGAGACGTTGACGGTCGTGCCGTCCGACGAGGCGGCGGCGCGACGGTCGGCCAGGCGGTCGATCGTGACGCGCGCGCGGGGATCCCACTGCGTGCCCGGCGCGAGGAACAGCTTCGCGGTCGCCCAGTCGTCGGCGGGTCCGGAACCCGCACGCAGGAAGCCCTCGACGATCTCCGCGGGCGAGGCGTCGTCCTGCGGCCCGTCGGGGACGAACGCGAAGGTCTGGGTGTCATCGGTCTGGGGTCCTCGCCCGGGATTGACGTATCCCGAGGTGGGCAGGCCGGTGCACGCCGAGAGCACGAGCACCAGCGTCAGGCTCAGCAGGGAGAGGGCGCGTCTCATGTCGTCCCCCGCGTCGCGGTGCGGCCGAGCGAGATCGGCTGGGTCAGGCCGAGCGCCTCGAGGGGGCCGCCCTGCTCGTCGTCGGGCACGAGGGCGAGGGGCGAGCTTCCCAGCGGGCGGCCGTCGCGCGGAAGGGTGAGCACGAAGTGCGAGCCACGACCGAGTTCCGACCACACCGCCAGCGTTCCGCCGTGCAGGCGCGCATCCCCGAGGGCGATCGACAGGCCGAGGCCGGTGCCCCCGATCGTCCGGACCCGCGAGGGGTCGGCGCGCCAGAATCGGTCGAACACGCGGTCGACGTCCTCGGCGCGCATGCCCAGGCCGAAGTCGCGCACACCGAGGGCGACGGCATCCCGATCGCTGTCCACGGACACGACGATCGGGCGCCCCTCGCCGTGCTCGATGGCGTTGCCCAGGAGGTTGCGCACGATCCGACGGATGCGACGGGCGTCCATGTCGACCGGGGTGTATCCGCCCGGGGCGACCAGACGCACGTCGGAGCCGTGCTTCTCGGCGAGCTGTTCCATCGAGGCGATGACATCCTCGGCGAGGGAGGCGAGGCTCGTCGGCTCGAGCTCGAGCTGCACGGATCCCGCGTCGTACCGGCTGATCTCGAGGAGGTCGGTGAGCAGGACCTCGAAGCGTTGCACCTGCGCGTGCAGCAGCTCGGCGGCGCGCCCCGTGACGGGGTCGAACTCCTCGCGCTGATCGTTGATCATGTCCGCCGCGAGCTTGATCGTGGTCAGGGGCGTGCGCAGCTCGTGCGACACGTCCGAGACGAAGCGCTGCTGGACGAGGGACAGGTCGGCGAGCTCCTTGATCTGCGACTCGATGCTGTCGGCCATCGCGTTGAACGATCGGTTCAGCGTGGCGAGCTCGTCTTCTCCGCGGACCGGCAGTCGCACTCCCAGATCGCCCGCCGCGAGCTTCGCGCTGGTCTCGGCGGCATCCGCGATCGGCGTCGTGACCGAGCGCAGCACGACCCAGGCGATGGCGCCGATCAGCACGACGAGGATCAGGCCGACCACCCAGAGGAGCACCTGGACGAACGCCAACGTCTGCGCGGCGCTCGCGAGGTCGTACCCCATGTAGAGCTCGTAGTAGTCGACCCCGTCCTGGGCGGGGAAGCGCAGCTGATGGCCGACCAGGATGCCGGGGACCTCGCGATCGTTCTGGGCTGGCAGCGCGACGGACTGCCACCACTGCAGGTCGGGGCTCGACTGCACCTGGGTGCGCAGCTCGGGGGTGACGAGGTCCGACTCGAAGCTCGGCGAGATGAACGGCTGCGGCGCGAGAGGAGAGGGCGGGCCGATGCGGTAGAGCGCGATCAGATCGCTCGACGACTGCTGGGACAGGCGGGTGGCGATGCCGTTCATGAGCGTCTGGGCGGCGGCAGGGTCGGTGGAGTCGACCGCGGCGTCGAGCGTGGCCTGCGCGGACGCGGTCGCGCGCTGCGCCTCGAGCAGGACCTGGTCCTTGCGCGCGGTGAAGAGCTCGTTCTGGATGACGAGAGCCATCGCGAGACACGTCACGAGGATGGTCGTGGCGGTCAGGGCGACCGTGATGACGATCGTGCGGAAGCGCAGGGAGCGGCGCCACAGGGTGATGAGGCGATCACGGGTCGCGCGCCAATCGCGCGCGTCCCACCGTCGCGGCGACGCCGGAATGCGCACCGCGCCCGTCATGACGGCCTCAAGCCACCGCGCCGGCGCGATAGCCCACACCGCGGACGGTGGTGACGATACGGGGGTTGTCGGGGTCGGCCTCGATCTTGGCCCGCAGTCGTTGGACGTGGACGTTCACCAGGCGCGTGTCGGCCTTGTAGTGGTAGCCCCAGACCTGCTCGAGCAGCATCTCGCGCGAGAACACCTGCTGCGGCTTCTCGGCGAGCGCGACGAGGAGCTCGAACTCGAGCGGGGTGAGCGCGATGGGGGTGTCGCCCCGTCGCACCTCGTGTGCGGCCACGTCGACCACGAGGTCGCCGATGCGCAGGGTCTCGTCGACGGGCACCTGCACGGGACGCAGACGCGTGCGGATCCGGGCGACGAGCTCCTTCGGGTTGAAGGGCTTCATGATGTAGTCGTCGGCGCCCGACTCGAGCCCTTTCACCACGTCGGCGGTGTCGGTGCGGGCGGTGAGCATGATGATCGGGATGCCGGACTCCGCGCGCACGCGCGTGCAGATCTCGATGCCGTCGACGCCGGGAAGCATCAGGTCGAGCAGGATCAGGTCGGGGCGTTCGGAGCGCCAGGCCTCGACGGCCTGTGCGCCGTCGGCGCAGAAGACCGTGTCGAATCCTTCGGTGCGCAGCACGATGCCGATCATCTCGGCCAGTGCGGTGTCGTCGTCGACAACCAGGATCCGTGAAGTCATCGGGTGTACGTCTTCCGTCTCGAAACCCGCTCGGGGACGGGCCAGGGCACCCCGGGTGAGGGAGCAATCCCTCTGAGAGTAGTCGAGATGCCCGGGAAGGGGCCGAGCGCAGCCCGGGTGTCCGGTTCCGAGTCCGGTTCCGTGTCGGAGGTCTGTGACACGATGAAGACACTGCCGACCACCGAGGAGGCGTCATCGTGACCGCGTACCCCGCCTGGACCCCCGCGTCGCGCCCGGGGATCGTGCCCCTGCATCCCTACGGATTCGGCACGATCCTGGGCCGGTCGTTCACGGCCCTGCGCCACAACCCCCGCGTCCTGCTGGGTTTCGCGCTCGTCGTGCAGACCGTGGCGTACGTGATCCTCAGCGCCGCCGTCGCGGGTGCCGCGATCGCCAGCTTCTCCCGACTCGACACCCTCCGCGAGGGCAGTGACGACTTCAATGCCGTGATGGCCGGATCGGTCGCGCTCACCGCGGTCGTCGCCCTCGTCCTCGGTGTGGCGGCGAGCGGCCTGAGCGTCCTCGTGCAGGGGGTCGTCGTCGCCGAGGTGGCGCACGCCGTCGTCGCCGAGAAGCCGACGTTGAAGGTCGTGTGGCGGCGGGTGCGTCCGGTGTTCTGGCGCCTCATCGGGTACGCCGCGCTGACGTTCGCCGCGGCGCTCGTCGTGCTCGCGGTGCTCGCCGCCATCGTCGTCCCGCTCTTCCTCGCGCTGGCTCCGGTCGGCGTCCTCGTCGGCATCCTGCTGGGTCTCGCCTGCATCCCGCTCTACCTGTGGCTCGCGACCAAGCTCTTCCTCGTCCCGTCCGCCATCATCGTCGAGGGAATCGGGGTCCGGGCCGGCATCGCGCGATCCTGGCGGCTCACCCGCGGGCGGTTCTGGTCGACGCTCGGGATCCTCGTCGTCATCTCCGTCGGGTTCAGCGTGGTCGCCCAGATCATCTCCATCCCGCTCAGCCTGGGCACGAGCCTCTTCTCGACCGTCATCGCCCCCACCGGCAGCCTCGAGCCCGGTGCCATCGCGGGCTTCATCGGCGTGCAGTTGATCGGGCAGGCCGGCATCCTGCTCGTCCAGTGCATCGCGCTCGTCGTGCAATCCACCTCGGCGGTCCTGGTCTACGTCGACGCCCGCATGCGCGTCGAAGGGCTCGACCACGACCTCGCCTCGTACGTGGAGGCGCGCGACGCCGGCGTCGACGACCTGCCCGATCCCTACCTCGTCGGCATCGGCCGGACCATCGCTCCGGTCCAGCCGTGGGGCGTTCCGGCGAACGGCGGCGCACCGGCGGGGTGGGGGCCTCCTTCGGCTCCCCCCTCCGGGGCGGCACCGGCCATTCCTCCCTACGCCGCGGCGCCGACGGGCCAGCCCTACGGCTCCGCACCGACCGCTCCCCCGTACGGGGCCGCACCGACGGGCCAGCCCTACGGCTCCGCACCGACCGCGCCTCCGTACGCGGCCGCGCCTCCCCCGCCCCCGGCGCCGACCGGGTCGACGGTCGAGCCTGCGGACGCGTCGGCGAAAGGCGAAGAGGCATCGAGCCCGCCCGCTCCCCCGTCCACGACCACGTGGACGGCGCCCGGGGCACGGGCCGACGACGCATGACCCCGCCGCTCGCGCCGGTGGCCGGGGCCCTCGCCTCCCTCCTCCCCGATGCCGACGAGGCGCGGGAATGGGCCGAGCGCGAGCTGTCCGACCCGGCCTACCAGGCCGCGGAACCGACGCCCATCGACCGACTGGCGCGGGCCGTGGTCGACTTCCTCGGGGAGCTGCTGAGGAACTCCGCGAACGGCGACTGGGGTCCTCCGGCGCTGGTCGTGCTGGCGATCATCGTGGTGGCCGGGATCGTGATCGGCATCCTCATCTGGGGTCGCCCCCGCCCGATCGTCCGCGCGCAGCCCCCGGCACGGGCGTTGTTCGACGACGATGACGGACGTTCGGCCGAGGAGCTGCGCAGCGACGCGGCGGCCGCGGCGGCACGCGCCGACTGGGACGCGGCCATCGTCCTGCGGTTCCGCGCCTTCGCGCGGGGTCTGACCGAGCGCGGCCTCGTCGACCCGCCGCCGGGTGCCACGGTACGCGCCTTCGCCCGCGCGGCCGCAGCGGCTCTCCCCGCGCTGAGCGCCGGGCTCGACGAGGCGGCGTCCATCTTCGACGATGTGCGGTACCTCCGGCGCCCCGGAACCGAACAGCGCTACCGTGTCGTGGCCGAGCTCGACGCCGACGCCGTCCGCACGCGCCCCGCGCCCGCCGCGACGGTGGGGGCCCCGTGACGACGATCGCCGAGGCGCCGGTCGCCGCGCACCCTCGACGCCGGGCCGCCCTCGGTTGGATCGCTCTCGCCCTCGCCCTTCTGCTGATCGGGCTCGTGGGCACGACGCTCGTCTACGGCGGCTGGAAGGAGAAGGGACTGCTCGACCCCGAGTCCCCGGCACCCGACGGCACCCGTGCGCTCGTCCGCATCCTGCAGCAGCAGGGAGTGACAGTGACCGTCGCCCGCGACCGCGGTGCGGCGGAGCGAGCCCTGGCCGGCGGAGACGCCACCCTGGTGATGCGCGACGCGCCGATGCTCTCGGACACCGCGCTGAGCTCTCTCGCCGAGCGGGCGCGTCACGTCGTCCTCGTGGAGCCGCGCTCGCGTGCGCTCGACGTGCTCCTCGACGGCTCCTCTCTCGGCGGCTTCGCCGACGACCGCCCCGCCGCCCCCGGTTGCGACCTCCCCGCACCGAACGCGGCGGGAACAGCCCGCACGGGTGAGTTGATGGTGCCCGGGCAGGACGTCACGGGCTGCTACGGCGTCGACGGCGACTTCGGCCTGCTCTCGAGGGAGACGGGCGACGGCCGCACCGTCACGGCCCTCGACGGCACGTCGACCATGACCAACGCGGCGCTCCCCCTCGACGGCAACGCCGCCCTGGCCATCGGCACCCTCGCCCGGACCGACAGCGTGGTCTGGTACGTCCCCTCGCCGACCGACGCGGATGCCGACGCCGCACCGCAGACGCTGGGCGACCTCACTCCGCCGTGGGTGACCCCCGCGATCCTTCTTCTCCTGCTCTCGGCGCTGGTGGCGGCGATCTGGCGGGGCCGCCGATTCGGCCCGCTCGTCACCGAGCGTCTGCCGGTGATGGTGCGCGCGAACGAGACCACCGAGGGGCGTGCGCGCCTGTACGCCGCGTCCGGGGACGCGACCCACGCCCTGGACGAGCTGCGCCGGGCCGCACGCGGCCGGATCGTCCGGGTGATGGGCCTGGCCGCCCACACACCGCCGGAGCAGGTGGCCGACGCCGTCGCCGAGCGGCTCGGAGCCGACCGCGCCGTGACGCGCGGCATCCTGATCACCGACACCCCCACCACCGATCGCGACCTGGTCGCCGCGAGCGATCGCCTGCGCGACCTCGAGACGAGCGTGCGCGCCGCGCTCTCCACCGAAAGGACCACCCGATGACCGACAGTCCTCTCGACGCCCCGCAGCCCGGCACCCCTCAGCCGCCGGCATCCCCGCCCTCCGTCGCCCCGGCGCAGGCCGGACCGGCGCACGCCGGACCGATGGATGCCGGCCGGACCGACGCCCCCGCGCCCGCGGCTGCGCCGGCGACCCGTGCGTCCGAACGGCGCGATGCCGCGGGGGATGCCGCGCTGCGCGAGGCGATGAACCGGGTTCGCGTCGAAGTCGGCAAGGCCGTGGTCGGTCAGGACGGCACGGTGACGGGCCTGCTCATCGCCCTGCTCTCGCGCGGACACGTGCTGCTCGAGGGCGTGCCGGGGGTGGCGAAGACGCTCCTCGTGCGCTCGTTCAGCCGTGCGCTCGGCCTCGACACCCACCGCGTGCAGTTCACCCCCGACCTGATGCCCGGAGACGTCACCGGCTCCCTCGTCTACGACGCCCGCACCGGGGAGTTCGAGTTCCGCGCCGGGCCGGTGTTCACGCACGTCCTGCTGGCCGACGAGATCAACCGCACGCCGCCGAAGACGCAGGCAGCCCTCCTGGAGGCGATGGAGGAGCGTCAGGTGTCCTCCGACGGCGTGAGCCGCGCGCTGCCGGACCCGTTCCTGGTCGCCGCGACGCAGAACCCCGTCGAGCACGAGGGCACGTACACGCTGCCCGAGGCGCAACTCGACCGCTTCCTCATGAAACTCGTGGTCGATCTGCCCGCGCGCGATGCCGAGGTCGATGTGCTCCGGCGCCACGCCGGAGGGTTCGACCCGCGCCGCCTCGACGCGGCGGGCCTCGACCCCGTCGTGACCGCCGACGAGATCCTCGCCGCGCAGCGCGCCGCCGCGACCGTCGCCGTCGATGACGATCTCCTCGGCTACATCGTCGATCTCGCCCGGGCGACCCGGCAGAGCCCGTCGGTGCTGTTGGGCGTGAGTCCGCGCGCGACGACCGGTCTGCTCGCGGCGGCGAAGGCCTGGGCGTGGCTCGGCGGATACCCGGCGATCACCCCCGACCACGTGCAGACGATGCTCGTCCCGGTCTGGCGCCACCGCATCCGGCTGCGCCCCGAGGCCGAGATCGAGGGCGTGTCGGTCGACGCGATCCTCACCTCGGTGCTGCAGCAGACCCGCGTCCCCATCTGATGTTCGTCACCGGCCGTCTCGCGCTGCTCGTCGCCCTCGGCGTCGTGCCGCTCGTGCTCCTGAACACCGCGGGCGTCCCCGCGTGGCTCGTCGTGGGCGGGTGGGTGCTGGTGTGCGCTCTGGCGGCCCTCGTCGACATCCTCGCCGCGGCCGACCCGCGCGCGATCGAGGTCACGCGACGGCTCCCGGAGCGGGTGCTGCGGGACGAGCCCGTCGCCGGCGAACTCCGGGTGCGCAACCTCGGCCGTCGCCTCCTGCGCGCGCGGGTGCGCGACGCGTGGCAGCCCACCGCCGGGGCGCCGGACGAACGCGCGCGGTTCGTCGTCCCGCCCGGCGAGCGACGAAGCGCGCCCCTCCCGCTGCGCCCCCGGCGCCGCGGTGAGATCCGCAGCGCCTTCGTGGTGGTCCGTGCCGCCGGACCGCTCGGACTGGCCGGTCGCCAAGCGGTCGTCGACGCCCCCGGGCGCATCCGGGTCCTTCCGCCCTTCACCTCTCGCCGCCATCTCCCGTCCCGCCTCGCGCGGCTGCGCGAGCTCGACGGCAACACGAGCCTGATGGTGCGCGGGCAGGGCACCGAGTTCGACAGCCTGCGCGAGTACGTGCGCGGCGACGACGTCCGCTCGATCGACTGGCGGGCGACCGCGCGCGCCGGCACGACGATGCTGCGGACGTGGCGCCCCGAACGCGACCGGCACGTCGTCGTCGTGATCGACACCGGCCGCACGGCCGCCGCGCGCGTGGGGGACGGAGCCCGCCTCGATGCCGCGATGGAGGCGACCCTCCTGCTGTCCGCCCTCGCGACGCGGGCCGGAGATCACGTCCACCTCGTGATGTTCGACCGCGTCGCACGGGCGCGCGTGACCAAGGTCGACGGCTCTCAGCTGCTGCCGGCGCTGGTCGACGCGATGGCCCCCGTCGAGCCGCAGCTCATCGACACCGACTGGGATGCCGCGTTCGCCCAGGTGCGCCGACTCGCGGTCCATCCCGCCCTCGTCGTGCTGCTCACGGCCCACGACGACCCGGAAGCGGCTCGCGGCTTCCTCGCCGCCCTGCCGGCGGTGGCGGCACGCTCCCGGCTGCTCGTCGCGACGGCCACGGACGGGCCGGGCGACGAGCCCGAGCGGACGGACGCCGCCTCCGTCTACGCCGCGGCCGCCATCGAGCGCGCACGACATGATGCCGACCGCGTCCGCGCGGCCGTGGTCCGCGCCGGCGGCGACGCCGTCTCCGCCTCCGCGGACGACCTGCCGCCTCTCGTGGCGGACCGGTACCTCGCGCTGAAGGCCGCCGGGCGGCTCTAGCACACCCAGGCCTCATGCAGCCCGGGACATACGTCGCGGCTTATCCTGGGGGGTACCCTTCGAGCCGACAGCGCGTCCCCTCCGCGCTCGGCTGCGCCGTCTACGCACAGGATGCGGGAGAACTCTTGCCAGGAAACGCCACGACCCGCTTCGACGATGTGGCCCTCGTATCGGTGGCGAGCGTTCTGCCCGGCCGCGTGACCACGTCGGACGACATCGAGGACCGGCTCGCTCCCGCCCTGCACCGGCTGAAGCTGAAGCCCGGACTGCTGCGTCGGGTCGCGGGTGTCAACGAGCGTCGCAACTGGGCCGTCGGTGAGTCCTCCGACGAGGCCACCATCGCCGCGGGCACGCAGGCGCTGGCCGAAGCGGGGGTCGACCCCAGCGAGATCGGCCTCATCATCAACACGTCGGTGACGCGCAAGCACCTCGAGCCCTCGGTGGCCGTGCGTCTTCACCACGGGCTGGGCCTGCCGAGCTCGGCGATCAACTTCGACGTCGCGAACGCCTGCCTCGGCTTCATCAACGGCATGAGCCTGGCTGCCGGCATGATCCAGTCGGGTCAGGTGAAGTACGCCCTGATCGTCAACGGCGAGGATGCCGACGAGATCCAGGTCAACACGATCAACCGCCTTGTCCGCGAGGACCTGGACCGCGACGCCTTCATGCAGGAGTTCGCCTCGCTCACCCTGGGATCCGGCGCGGCCGCGGCGGTCCTCGGTCGCGCGAGCGACCACCCCGAGGGCCATCGGATCGTCGGCGGGGTCACGCGCGCGGCCACGGAGTTCTACGATCTGTGCGTCGGCAGCGTCGACGGCATGTTCACGGATGCCAAGGCCCTCCTCAAGGGAGGCCTCGACCTCGTCGTCTCGGCCTGGAAAGAGGCGAAGGGCGAGTTCTCGTGGACCGGCATGGACCGCTACATCACCCACCAGGTCTCCTCCGTTCACACGTCCGCGATCGTCCGCGCCGCCAAGCTCGATCGCGCCCGCGTGCCGGTGACGTATCCGCACCTGGGCAACGTCGGTCCGGCATCCATCCCGATCACCCTCGCGGACGAGCAGAAGACGCTGCGTCGAGGTGATCGCGTCCTCCTGATGGGAGTGGGCTCCGGGCTGAACACCGGCATGCTGGAGCTGGCCTGGTGAGGGTCACCGACCTGAACGCCACCCTTCCCCCCGCGGGACTGCCGGGCCTCGACCCGGCGCTGTCCCGTCTCGTCGACGTCGCCGGCGTGGCGGCCGACGCGGGGTCCACCCGCACCTGGCACATCCTCGACACCGGGGCCGCCCTCGCCGAGCGCGGCCTCGCACCCGTCGGCACGATCGTCGCCGTCCACGGAAACCCGACGTGGTCGTACCTCTGGCGCGCCCTCGTGAACGCCTCGCTGCAGCGCGCCGATGCCGGCTCCACGACCTGGCGGGTCGTCGCGGTCGACCAGCTCGAGATGGGCTTCTCGGAACGCTCCCCGCTGCGACGCACGCTGGCTCAGCGGATCGCCGACCTCGACGCGCTCGTCGAGGAGCTCGGCATCCGAGGTCCGATCGTCACGATCGGGCACGACTGGGGCGGACCGGTCTCGCTCGGGTGGGCCGTCGAGAACCGCGACCGTCTCGCCGCCGTGATCGCCCTGAACACCGCCGTGCATCACCCGGACGGTGCCCCGTTGCCGTTCGCGCTGCGCGTCGCGACAGCCCGCGGCATGCTCGCCGCCGGGACGACCGGCACCACGGCGTTCCTCGACACGACCCTCGCGCTCGCCGATCTCGACCCGGCCGTGCGCTCCGCCTTCCGTGCGCCGTACGCGACGGTGGCCCGCCGTCGCGGGATCGGTGGCTTCGTCGCCGACATCCCCGCCACCGCGGCCGACGAGAGCACGCCGGCGCTCCGGCGCCTGTCGGCGGGGCTCCGCGAGCTCGACGTGCCGGCGCTCTTCCTGCGCGGCCCCAAGGACCCGGTGTTCGGCGAGGGGCACCTCGACGATCTCACCGAGCGACTGCCGCACGCCGACGTCCATCGCTTCGAGGGAGCCGGGCACCTCATCGCCGAGGAACGGCCCTACGCGGACGTCGTCCTCGACTGGCTCGACGACAGGGGCGTGGCGACGGATGCCGCATCCTCAGGCTCCGGCGAGGCGCGCACCGCCGCGGATGCCACGACCCCGGACTCCGCGGACACGCGCACCGCCGCGACGGCGAACGCGGCCGCGCAGGCCTCGACCCCGGACTCCGCGGAGACGCGCGCGACCGGGACTCCGGCGGGCCACCTCTGGGACGCCCTCGACGCCCGCCGCGACGACGACGACACCGCGGTGATCGACATGACGAGCACCCGCGACGGGCTGCCCTTGCGCGTCAGCTGGCGACAGCTGTCCGCGCGTGTCGACGAGATCGCCGCCGGTCTCGACGCGTTCGGTGTGCGCGCGGGCGACCGCGTCTCGCTGCTCGTGCAGCCCGGCCCCACGCTCACCGCGGCACTGTACGCGTGCCTGCGCATCGGTGCGGTCGTCGTCGTGGCCGACCGGGGGCTCGGCATCCGGGGGCTGTCGCGCGCCGTGCGCGGTGCCGTGCCCGACGTCGTGATCGGCGAGGTCGCCGGTCTCGCCGCCGCCCGCGCCCTGGGCTGGCCCGGGCGCCGGATCTCGGCCGCCGCCCTCCCCGCCGCCACGAGCCGCGCGCTCGGTGTCGAGGCGAGCCTCTCCGACCTGGCCCGTGCCGGCCGCGGCCGTCGCCTCCCCGAGGAACCGGCAGCCGACGCGGACGCCGCCGTGCTGTTCACCTCCGGTTCGACGGGCCCCGCGAAGGGCGTCGTCTACACGCACGCCCAGCTCACGGCGCTGCGCGACACCCTCGCGGCGCACTTCGGCGTCACCGCCGGCACGGGTCTGGTCACGGGTTTCGCCCCCTTCGCCCTGCTCGGACCGGCGCTCGGCACACGGTCCGCGACGCCGGACATGGACGTCTCCGCTCCCCGCACCCTCACGGCCGCGGCGGTCGCGGCGGCCGTTCGCGCCTCCGACGCGCGCATCGTGTTCCTCTCCCCCGCGGCGGTCGCCAACGTGGTCGCCACCGCCGACGCCCTCGGCGGCGACGACCGTGCGGCGCTGTCGCGCGTGGAGACGTTCCTCTCGACGGGGGCGCCGGTGAGCGTCGATCTGCTCCGGCGGGCTCAGGCGCTCATGCCGAACGCGGTCGCTCACACCCCGTACGGCATGACCGAGTGCCTGCTGGTCGCCGACGTCACCCTCCCCGACATCGAGCAGGCTGCCGGCGACCGCGGCGTCTGCGTCGGTCAGCCGCTGGGCACGGGTCAGGTGCGCATCTCCGCGATCGACGCCGAGGGACGCGCGAGCGGGGAGCCGACGACCGCGGCCGGGGTGACGGGCGAGATCGTCATCTCGGCACCCCACCTCAAGCGCGGGTACTTCCGCCTCCACCTCACCGACCGCGAGGCCCGACGCGGTCTCGCCGATCGCTGGCATCGCACCGGCGATGTCGGCCACCTCGACGCCGACGGCCGGCTCTGGGTCGAGGGGCGCCTCCCCCACGTCATCACCACCGCCGAGGGCCCGGTCACCCCGGTCGGGATCGAACAGGATGCCGAGACCGTCGACGCCGTCTCCCGCGCCGCCGCCGTCGGGGTCGGGCCCGTCGGCCGCCAGGTCGTCGTCGCTGTCGTCGAGGCCGGCGCGCGCCGCCCCGGACTCGCCTCCCCCGAGCTGACGGACGCCGTCCGCTCCGCGACCGCGCACCCGCTCGCCGCGGTGCTCGTCGCCCCGACGCTCCCGACCGACATCCGGCACAACTCCAAGATCGACCGCTCGCGCCTCGCGGCCTGGGCCGAGCGCCTGCTCGCGGGCGGGAAGCCGACGGCGCCGTGAAGGTCCTCGCGACCGGCGCATCCGGTTTCCTCGGCCGAGCCGTCGTGCGCGCCCTGCAGGACGCCGGGCACGAGGTCCGCACGCTGCAGCGCCGCCCCTCGGGCGTCGACGGCGCCGACGACCGCCGGGGTTCGGTGACGGATCCGGATGCCGTGGCATCCGCCCTCGAGGGGATCGACGGCGTGGTGCACCTGGCCGCGAAGGTGTCGCTCGCGGGAGATCCGGCCCAGTTCCACGCGGTCAACGTCGAGGGGACGCGGACGCTGCTGGACGCCGCCACCGCCGAGGGCGTCTCGCGGGTCGTGCACGTGTCGTCGCCGTCGGTCGCGCACGCGGGGCACGCGCTCGCGGGAGTGGGCGCCGAGCCCGCGGACCCCGATGCCGCCCGCGGCGAGTACGCCCGGACCAAGGCCGAGGCCGAGCTGCTCGCGCTCTCGCGGGCCGGCGACGATCTCTCGCTCGTCGCGATCCGTCCGCACCTCGTCTGGGGTCCGGGCGACACGCAGCTCATCGCGCGCGTCGTCGACCGCGCCCGTCGGGGGCGCCTGCCGCTGCTGAACGGCGGGACGGCGCTGATCGATTCCACGTACGTCGACAATGCGGCATCCGGGATCGTGGCCGCGCTCGACCGGGTCGACACCGTCAGCGGGCGAGCGTACGTGCTGACGAACGGCGAACCGCGCCCGGTCGGCGACCTGCTCGCCGGGATCTGCCGCGCCTCGGGCGTCGAGCCGCCGCGATTCAGCGTGCCGGCGGGGCTGGCCCGCGCGGCCGGGGCCCTGGTCGAGCGCGTGTGGGCCGTGCGCCCGGGCGAGGACGAGCCCCCGATGACCCGCTTCCTCGCCGAGCAGCTGTCGACCGCGCACTGGTTCGATCAGACCGAGATCCGCCGCGACCTCCGGTGGGCGCCGACGGTGTCGCTCGACGAGGGCCTGCGCCGCCTGTCGCGCGCCTGATCCCGCGCGGCTCCGGCCCCGCGCGGTCCTGGCCGGACACAACGCAGGAATCGCGTCGGCCGCGCGGCGCAGGGACCGCGGGGCGACGCCCTGCCCGGGCTTTCCCGGCCTCGCGGTGCCCCGACGGGCCCCGCCCCGCACAACTCCGGCAGAATCCTGACCCCGGCCCCGCCGAACGGCCTCGGCCGGACATCACGCAGGAGTTATGCCGCCCGCCGCGCCGACCCCGGCCCGCCCCCGCCCACCGCGCTGAAACCCGCCCGCACCCGCCCTCCGCGCGGAAACCCGCCCGCACCCACCCACCGCGGCGTGTGTGCTCGCACCGATCGTGTGATCTCGCGCGCCGCCCGGTACGACGGAAGGCCCGCCCCCGCGAGAGGGGACGGGCCTTCCGGATGCCGCGGGGTACCGAGCCGCAGCGCGTCGCGCCGGAACGCGACGGGACCGATCTCAGACCAGGTCGAACCGGTCGAGCTCGGTGACCTTGCGCCACGCGGCGACGAAGTCGCGGACGAACTTCTCCTTCGCGTCATCCGAGGCGTAGACCTCGGCGAGCGCGCGCAGCTCGGAGTTCGAAGCGAACACGAGGTCGACGCGGGTTCCGATGCCGACCTTCTCGCCGGAGCCGTCCTTGGTGCCCTCGAACGCGTGCTTGCCGCTGTCGAGCGGCTTCCACGTCGTGCCGAGGTCGAGGAGGTTCGCGAAGACGTCGTTCGTCAGCGCGCCGGGGGTGTCGGTGAACACGCCCCAGTCGCTGCCGTCCCAGTTCGCGCCGATCGCGCGGAGGCCCCCGACCAGCACCGTCATCTCGGGCGCGGTCAGCGTGAGCAGGTTGGCCTTGTCGAGCAGCAGGAACTCCGCGGGAAGTCGCGCCTCGCGAGAGGCGTAGTTGCGGAAGCCGTCGGCGATCGGCTCGAGCCAGCGGAACGACTCGATCTCGGTCTGCTCCTGCGACGCGTCGGTGCGGCCCGGGGTGAAGGGCACCTCGACCTCGACGCCGCCGGCGCGGGCGGCCTGCTCGACACCGGCGTTGCCGGCGAGCACGAGCAGGTCGGCGATCGAGACCTTCTTCTCGCCCTGGGCGTCGAAGGCGACCTTGACGCCCTCGAGGACCTCGAGAACGGATGCCAGCTGCTCGGGGTTGTTGACCGTCCAGCTCTTCTGCGGCTCGAGGCGGATGCGCGCACCGTTCACGCCACCGCGCTTGTCGGAACCGCGGAACGTGGATGCCGCGGCCCAGGTGGTCGTGACGAGCTGCGGCACCGTGAGACCGCTGTCGAGGATCTGCTTCTTCAACGCCGCGGCGTCGGCCGCGTCGATGAGCGGGTGATCGACGGCGGGCACGGGGTCCTGCCACACGAGCACCTCGGCGGGGACCTCGGACCCGAGGTAGCGCTCACGCGGGCCCATGTCGCGGTGGGTCAGCTTGAACCACGCGCGGGCGAAGGCGTCCTGGAACGCGGCGGGGTCCTCGGCGAAGCGACGGGAGATCTTCTCGTACGCCGGGTCGACGCGCAGCGCCAGGTCGCTCGTGAGCATGCGGGGCTCGCGACGCCCGTCGGAGTGCGCCTCGGGGACCATGTCGGCTCCCCCGCCGTTCTTCGGACGCCACTGGTGCGCTCCCGCGGGGCTCTGGAAGAGCTCCCACTCGTAGGCGAAGAGGATGTGGAAGAACTCGTTGTCCCAGCGGGTCGGGTGGTACGTCCAGGTGACCTCGAGGCCGCTGGTGATGGTGTCGTCGCCCTTGCCCGTGCCGTGGCTGTTCTTCCAGCCGAGGCCCTGGTCCTCGATGTCGGCGGCCTCGGGGTTCGCACCGACGTGCGAGTCGCTCGCCGCGCCGTGCGTCTTGCCGAAGGTGTGTCCACCGGCGATGAGTGCCACGGTCTCCTCGTCGTTCATCGCCATGCGACCGAAGGTCTCGCGGATGTCGTTCGCCGACAGCTGCGGGTCGGGGTTGCCGTTCGGGCCCTCGGGGTTGACGTAGATGAGGCCCATCTGGACCGCGGCGAGCGGGCGCTCGAGCTCGCGGTTCCCGCTGTAGCGCTCGTCGCCGAGCCACGTGGTCTCGGGGCCCCAGTACACGTCGTCGTCGGGCTCCCACACGTCGGTGCGGCCGCCGGCGAAGCCGAAGGTGGGGAAGCCCATGTCCTCGAGAGCGACGTTTCCGGCGAGGATCATGAGGTCGGCCCACGAGATCGACTGGCCGTACTTCTTCTTCACCGGCCACAGCAGGCGGCGGGCCTTGTCGAGGTTGACGTTGTCGGGCCAGCTGTTCAGCGGGGCGAAGCGCTGCATGCCCGCGCCCGAGCCGCCACGGCCGTCGGTCACGCGGTAGGTTCCCGCGCTGTGCCACGCCATGCGGATCATGAGGGGGCCGTAGTGGCCGAAGTCGGCGGGCCACCAGTCCTGCGAGGTCGTCATGACCTCTTTCAGGTCCTTCTTGACGGCGTCCAGGTCGAGCGCCTCGAAGGCGGCCTTGTAGTCGAAGCCCTCGTCGAGCGGGTCGCGCAGTGCGTTGTTCTTGGCGAGGATCTTCACGTTCAGGGATTCGGGCCACCACACGCGGTTGGCGGATCCCTGGGTCGGGTGGGGCAGGGCGCCGGCGGGCTCGCTGTCGGCGGGGGCTTCGCCCACCGGCAGTCGGTTGTCGTCGGGGGCGGCTCCATCGTGGAAAACGGGGCACCCGTTCAGAGCGTCGCTCATCGGGATCCTCTCGGTCGTTCGGCTTCGGACTCTGCTCGACAGTCGGCGCACACGCCCCAGAACGTCACTTCGGCGGTCTGGATGGTGAACCCGCTCCCCTCCGGCATGTGCAGGCACGGCGCTTCGCCGACGACGCAGTCCACGTCGTCGATGCGTCCGCACCCGGTGCACACCACATGGTGGTGGTTGTCGCCGACGCGCAGTTCGAACGTGCCGGCGTGGCCGGCGGGTTCGATGCGACGGGCGAGCCCCGCGTCGGCGAAGTCGCCGAGCGCGTTGTACACCGATTGCTTGCTCGTGCCGGGAAGGGCTCCGCGAATACCGTCGAACACGGCGTCCGCGGTGGCGTGCGGGCGGGCGCGAAGGGCTTCGAGCACGGCGACTCGCGTCGCCGTCACCCGGAGCCCGGCACCGCGGATGAGGTCATCCGCGGTGGCATCCGTCCGATCGTCGAGCATGCGACCACTGTAGCTTGTTTTGAGTGAATCAAAAATGACACGCGGGGAAACGAACGGATGCCGTCAGCCCGCGGTGAGCGTGGGGGTCCCCGCCTCGTACTCGGTGAGGTCTCCCGTCTCGCCCGCCCGGGCGGCACGTCTCCCGACCCCCAGCATGTAGAAGAGGAACACCCCGAGAGCCGCCGCACCGATCGCGATCTTCACCGGCCAGGGCCACTCGCGCGGCGTGACGAACCCCTCGACGATCCCCGAGAGGGCCAGGGCGAAGACGAGTCCCACCGCGACGGTGGCGAGGGACCGCCCTTCGGCCGCCAGAGCCGCCGCGCGGGTCCGTCGCCCGGGAGCGACCCACGCCCAGAAGATGTGCAGTCCCGCCGCCCCGGCGACGAAGATCGCCGTGAGCTCGAGGAGACCGTGCGGAAGGATGAACTGGAAGAACACGTCGACGCGGTCGAAGGCGATCATGATCGCGGCGGACTGTCCCACCCCGACGGCGTTCTGGATCATCGCCATCAGCGGCCAGATCCCGGTGACCCCGAACAGCACGCATTGCGCGGCGATCCAGGCGTTGTTGGTCCACACCGATCCCGCGAAGATCGCGTTGGGGTTCTCGCGGTAGTAGCTGACGAACTGCTCGTCGGCGTAGTTCTGCAGTTCGCTCCGGTTCCCGAGAGCGGCGACCGTCGCCGGATCCCCCGAGATCCACAGGGCCACCATGGTCGAGACGACGACGAAGCCCACCGCGACCGCCGCCGTCGTCCATCGCACCCGATACAGCGCCGCGGGCAGCTGCAGCAGGAAGAATCGCGGCATCTGCTTCAGCACGTTCTCGCGGACGCCGGTCAGTCGCAAGCGCGTTCGCGCCAGCAGGATCGAGACGTAGTCGCCCTGGGGCGTTCGACCGGCGGAGGTCTTGATGTCGGCGAGATCGGCGGATGCCGCGCGGTAGCGCGTCACGAGCTCGTCGACCTGGTCGCCGTTCAGACGTCGCGTGCGGCCCAGTTCGTCCAGACGCGCCCACTCCTCGCGGCGGGCGGCCGTGAGAGCGTCGAGGTCCATGTGATCAACTGTACGCATGGCTTCGTCCACGGCATCCCCCCGGTTGATCGACACCGCGTCCGAGGAGATCCTGACCGGTGAGGCGGTCGCGCTCGACGTCCAGCCGCTCGGCTTCTTCCTGCGCGCCCTCGGCTGCCTGATCGACATGGTGGTCGGCGTCGTGCTGCTGGTCGGCGGCGGCCTCCTGCTCGTGACGATGGCGGGCTCCGGGGCCCTTCCCGAGAGCGCGCTGCGGATCGCGATCATCACCCTGATCGTGCTGGTCATGGTCGTCCTCCCCACCACCGTCGAGACCCTGTCCCGCGGACGCAGCCTCGGCCGCCTCGCGGTCGGGGGACGTATCGTGCGCGTGGACGGCGGCGCGGCGGGCTTCCGGGCCGCGTTCATCCGCGCCCTGATCGGCGTGCTTGAGCTCTGGCTGACCCTCGGCGGCATCGCCGCGGTCGTGGGCATGTTCACCCCGCGCGCGCAGCGTCTCGGCGACCTCGTCGCCGGCACCGCCAGCGAGCGGACCCGCACGCGGCCCCTTCCGCCGCCGGCACCCGGGCTGCCCGCGGGCTGGGAGTCGTGGGCGCAGGTCGCCGACGTCTCCCGTCTCCCGGATCGGCTCGCCGCCCGCCTGTCGCAGTTCATCCGGGGAGCGGAGCTGCTCGATCCGGCGGCGCGGATCCGGATCGCCGCGTCCCTGGCCGAGGCCGTGGGCCCCTTCGTGTCGCCGCGTCCCGCAGCGGATCCCGAGGCGTTCGTGCGCGCGGTGGCGTCGGTGCGGCGGGAGCGGGAGTATCGCGCCCTGGTGATCGAGCGCGAGCGTGCAGCGGCCCTCACCGGCCGCTGAGAAGGCTCAGGCGCGCAGCGTCTCGTGGCGAACGACGACCCAGCCGCGGGGCACGGAGAGGCGGTCGGCGTGAATGGCGCAGAGGTCGTGCGCGTGCGGATCGTCGACACGACCCAGAGGGCCGAGGGCCGCCATCTGGTCGCCGTAGTCGTAGGTGAGGGTGCTCATCGCTTCGCGGGCGCATCCCACCTTCGAGCAGAGTCTGTCGCGCATCGCGGGCTACGTTAGTCCACCCGACTGCCGCCGCCCGCGCGCCGCGCCGCGTTCGCCCGCGCTCGGCCGCCCCTCCCCCGGCGAGCGCGACCGTAGGATGGGCGCATGGTGCGTCGACGAACCCGCGAAGCACGGCCGGTCGCCCGCCCCTCCCGCCACGGTCGTCACGGCCGCGAGAACCGCAGCCCGGTCGTGCGTCCCCCGCTCCCCCCGATCGACACCCGGGTCGAGCGTTTCGACATCGCGGTGGGCGCCGCCGCGGAGTTCCTCCGCTCGGCGTGGACCGAGCTGCGCGACGTCTCGTTCGAGATCGGGATCATGCCTCCGGCGGCCACCGACGGCATCCCGCGTTGGACGGTGCTGCGCGAGGAGAAGCGCATCATCCTCTACCGCATCCCCATCGAGCGGCTCGGTCACCCGCACCACGACGACGACCTGCACCGCCGCATGATGATCGAGGGCGCCGTCTTCCGCGCGGCGGCCGAGTACCTCGACCGCGACCCCTGGGACCTCGGTCCCGAGCGCTTCCGCTACTTCTGATCCGTCGTCCGCGGAGCCGCCCACCGCGGCGCCCCCGTCATCGCGACGCCGACGCGCGCAGAGCCGTGCACCGCGACCTCGCCCTCATCGCGAGCCGTCGTGCCCGACTCCCCGCTCAGGGCAGAACCGTCACCGCGGATTCCGCGGTGTTCGCGGGCCACAGCGGGTACCCGGCGACGGCCCCGGTGGAGGCGTACGTGACGGCGGCGCGCACCGGAACGCTCGGGTCGAGCGTGTACACCCCCGCGGCGACGGCGGTCGAGACGCTGCCCCCGTCCGGGACGGCGATCGTCAGGGGCGCGTTGCCGTCGGTGGGAGTGAGGGTGACCGTGGCGTCACCCGACCCCTGGTCGGCGCTGAGCACGAGGGCGGCACCGGCACCGGATGCCACCGCGACGGCGCTCGGGACCGCGATCTTCGGTGCGGGGCTGTACCAGGCGAAGTCGGCCCCCTGGCCGAAGCCGGTCGTCGTCCACACACCGGCGACCACCGGCTGATCGGCGGTCACGTCGACCGTGTACGCACCGAGGTCGACGCCCGACAGGTCGAGCGAGGTCGGCTTCCCCTCCTCGAGGGGGACCTGGCGGGGCTCCCCGGGAGCGGCGGTACCGACCGGCGTGAGGGTCACCGTCGCCGTGGCGGCGGCACCGGGGGCGAGCAGGCGCAGAACCGTCCCCGCGTCGCTGCCGCCCGACGTCAGGACCTGGACGCCGGGGATCACGACGTGCGTGTCGGCCTGCGCCGAGGGGGCGACCTGGTCGACTCCCCCCGGCAGGAGCAGGCGGGTCAGGCTCGCCTGGAGCGACGCGCGCACGGGAGCACCGGTGGCGGTGACGCGCACGACCGGGCTCTCCTCGCCGAGGAGAAGACCCGCGAGGGGCACCACACGCTGCTCGCCGGCCGGCACGACGAGGTTGCTCCCGCCCGGAGGCGTCGACACCCCCTGCGCGCCGTAGACCGACAGCTGAACGGTCGCGGGCACGTCGCCGGGGTTTCCGAGGACGACGAGATCGTTCGCCCCGGTGGTCGTCGCCCCGGCCACGAGCCAGGACTCCGCCAGCGGGGGACGGCACGCGGATGCCGCGAAGCCGATGAGGTCGTCCGAGACCGCCGTCGCCGACCCCGCCGCGGCCAGCGGCACCGCCACACCGTCGCGCGGTTGAGCGCGGAGCGCCGTGGCATTGCCCGAGCCGTCGCCGGTCGAGCCGGTCAGCGTGCTCTCCGCGGCCGCGCTGTCGGCCGGTCCGCTCACGATCTGCTGCGACGCGGCGGCGCTGAGCGCTCCGGCCTGCTCGGCGCTGCGACCGAGCGCGAGGAGCGGGCCGTCGCAGGCCAGCACCGTGTCGGAGGCCGCGGGTGTCGCCTCGATGCGCACCGGGGTCGCGGTGAGGGTCGGCCAGGGTGCCGCGATGCCCGCCACCGTTCCCACGACGACGGCGGCCGCGACGACGGATCCGGCGGCCACGCGGGCGCTGGTGGTCGCCCAGCGGACGAGTCGGCGGTCGCTGCTCATCGGCTTCCTCCCGGGTTCGGACCCACGATGCGGGGCGTGCGCCGCGCGATCCGGCGTGACGCGGTGGTGGGCACGGCCAGCAGCAGCGCGACGAGGAGGACACCCAGCGACCCCAGCGTCACGAGGTTCCGCAGGTGCACCTGAGCGTCGCTGAGGGGCGCTCTCGGCTGGACGTCCGCGGTCACGCGCCACAGGTCGCCACGAGACGTGGTGCCGACGCCGTCGAGCGCGTCACGCTGGTCGAGCGAGGTCGCCGCGGCCAGACGCGCGCCGCGGATGACGTCGTTCTCGCCCGCCGGGGCGGACTGCAGGAGGACGAACCCGATCCCCCGCTCCGCCAGACGCGCCACGACGTCGTCCGACGAGGGCGTGGTGAGATCCGCCGCGAGCGCCGCGAGGTCGCGATCGGCCGGCCGCGCCTCGATCCGGGTGGCCTGGACGGTGCTCTGCCCCCCGACGGTGGCGCTTCCGCCCCAGACGACGTCGACGCGCAGACCGTCGGCGCGGGGGTCGAGCACGATCGTCCCGATCGCGGTCGAGCCGCGCCCCTCCGCCGCGACGAAGGCCGGCAGGGTCGAGGTCGGTCCGTTGGTCAGCACCGAACGGGGGTGGGACTGATCGAGGGATGCCGTGAGCGCCGGCCCCACCGCGACGACGAGCGCCACGAGGGTCACCAGGGCGCCGATCGGCCGGAGCACGTGCACACGCTCGACGATCCCGGCATCCAGAGCCACCATCGCGCTCCCCACGACGCCGAGCCACGCGAGGCTCAGGCCCGCACCCGGCCAGAGCGGGACCGGCGTGCCGTGGTCGAACGACACGGACACGCCCACGGCGGCGAACGCCGTCGCGAGACCCACGGCCGCGATGATCAGGAGAGCGGACGCCGTCACCCACCGCGGCGTGAGGACCGCGAGCAGAGCGAGGACGGCGAGCGGGGCGATCAGCAGACCCACCCACCACACGGGGCCGTTCCACACGGACGCCCAGCCGCCGGGGTCGGAGCTCGGGAACCCCGCGGCGAGCAGCGCGCGACCCAGCGGGTCGGCGGTCGCCTCGTCGCCGGCGTACGGGATCCCCGGGTCGGCGAGCAGCCCCCAGGGGTTCCCGGTGCGGACCTGCGTCCACACCAACGGCGCGAAGACGACGATCGAGGGCACGATGAGCCACACCACGCGCGCCACTCCGCGCCCCGCCACGAGGGCGACGACGACGAGGGCCGCGGACCACAGCACGACGGCGGCCGGAGCGAGGGAGGGAGCGCAGGCGAGGACGAGCACGAGGAGGACGGATGCCGCTCCCGCCGGTGCCCAGGCCCGGTGCGCGACGCTCGCCGCGTAGAAGAGCCACGGCAGCAGGAGGTGCGCGAGCAGGGCGGCGGGACGCCCCTCGACGAGCGCGGCGAGGAAGGTGGGCGCGAGCGCCCAGGCGACGGCCGCGGTGATGCGCAGCAGCGACGACTCGGTGACGCGGGTCGCGGCGAACCAGCCGCCGAGAACGGCGAGCGGGAGGGCGAGCACCCACAGCACGACGAGGGCGCGCGAGGGGTCGCCCGGGGACAGGGTGCCGATGATCGCGATGATCGCCGAGAACGGATCGGCGGGTCCCACGGCATCCAGCCCCAGCGGCCGCAGGCCCCAGGCCGCGTCCTGCCAGAGCTGGGCGACCGTCGCGCGCAGTGGCGCGAGGGCGCCTCCGCCCAGGACGGGCCAGGCCAGCAGAGGGAAGAACAGCGCTGCCGAGACGGCCAGGGCGCCGAGGACGGCCCACGCGCCTCCGCCGACGAAGAAGCGGAGCTCGGAGCGGACGGGCGCGTCCACGACGGCGCCGTCTCCCTCCCACCGCAGGCGCATCTCGGCCCGCGAGACGCGCAGCGGCGCGATACGCGACCACCCGACGGCGCGGACGGCGCGGATGCGGCGTCGGGCCCGCGCGACCGCGGCGATACGCGCCATCACGAGGATCGTCGCCCCCCACTCGGGGAGGACGCGGTAGGGCACCTTGCCGACGAGGTGGACGATCGTGCGCCACAGGGCCAGCGGCAGGAAAGAGAGCCAGTGCAGCGGGACGGCCGCTGCCGGAGCGTACGCGAGACGCCGGTGCAGCTGCGCGGTGCGCTCGGCGAAGGCGCGGCGTCGCGCGCGACGGCGGCCCCGGGCCATCGCTGCGACGCCGTCGCCGGCGACCGCGACACGGGCGGCGGGGACGAGCGACACGCGGTCGCCGGCCAGGCGCGCGCGCACTCCCAGATCGACGCCCTCGTCCGCGCCGCCGAGGGCGGAGTCGAGACCGCCGAGCGCGGCCCAGGACTCGCGACGGATCAGCAGCCCGCGCACGTCCGCGCCGAGCACGTCGGCGTCGCCGTCGTGCTGCCCCTGATCGAACTCGCCGGCGGCCAGTTCGACCGTGCGGCCGTAGCGGTTGAGACTGATGCCGAGTGAGACGATCTCCTCGGGCTCGTCCCAGCGCACGAGCTTGGGCGCCGCCACCGCCAGAGACGGCGAGAGCTCGAGCGCTCCGGCGAGCCGGACGAGAGCCTCGGGCTCGGGGGCGGTGTCCTGGGCGAGCAGCCAGACCGCGTCGCCCGTGAGTCGAGGAGTGGCCAGCGCCGTGGCCGCGGCGAACGGGGTCCCGGCGGACGCCGTGATGACGCCCTCGGCGCCCGAGGAGGCGGCGAGTTGCGTCAGCGCCGGATCGGCTCCGCACAGGACGATGGTGAGCGCGTCGACGGGGCGGGTCTGCGCGGCGATCGCCGCGAGCGTCCGCGTCAGATGGTGCGCGGCGGGAGTCCGTCCCTCGGGGCGGACGACGAGGATGGCGTGAACACGGGCGGGCATGGCGCAGTCAGCCTAAGCGCGCTCTCCCTCGTTCGCGGACGCCGCGCCGGGAGGAGGGCGATCGCTCGGATTCGGCCGCGGTGTCGGAGAAGGCGTCAGGCGCGACGCTTGAGCTTGCGGCGCTCGCGCTCGCTGAGCCCGCCCCAGATGCCGAAGCGTTCGTCGTTCTGGAGGGCGTACTCGAGGCACTCGGACTTGACGTCGCACGAGGTGCAGATCCGCTTCGCGTCGCGCGTGGATCCGCCCTTCTCGGGGAAGAACGCCTCGGGGTCGGTCTGTGCGCACAGCGCATCCGTCTGCCACGCGAGCGTGTTCTCTTCGACAGCGTCGATGTCGCGACGGACACCGGGGACGCCGAGGTCGACCGGGTCGACGAACCAGTTGTCCGGAACACCGGACCGGTACTGCGACGTCATGTCGTCCTCCGCCTCACTCGAGCCCCCATACGCGAATTCGCGTACGAGTAATTACACCCGTGTCATTCGGATTGGTCAAGTCGCGGATCGTAAACCCTCAAGGCAGACGTGAACCTTCACGCGAGCTCTCGGCGTGTCGCGGCTCACTCCCCCGGCATGGCGACGAAGACCTCGCCCCCGCTCACCACCAGGGGACCCTCGTCGACCGTGGCGAGCGCCGCCTGCCCCGGAACGAGGCGCAGGCTCGTGCCAGACGCCCCCGTGACGGTGGCCTCCCCCGCGACGCCCACGGCGATCGAGACACCGCGCAGGTCGACGCGCGCGGCCTCCGTCGAGGTCGCGACGTGGGCGAGGGCGAAGTCGGCGATGCCCGGCGCGAACAGCTCGACGCCGTCCCCGTCCGCGCGCGGCGCGAGGCGGGGAGGCGCCGCGGGGCGGAAGTCGACCAGCCCGAGCAGCTCGGGCACGTCGATGTGCTTGGGGGTCAGGCCCCCGCGCAGCACGTTGTCGCTGGCGGCCATGATCTCCACGCCGAGACCCGACACGTACGCGTGCAGCACGCCCGCGGGCACGAAGATGGCCTCGCCCCGGCGCAGCTCCACGAGGTTCATGAGGAGGGCGACGACGATGCCCGCATCGCCCGGGTACTCCTCGCGCAGGTGCCGGACGAGGGCGGCCTCCGCGGCGAACTCCGCAAGCGACACGGATGCCGCGCCCTCGACGATCTGCTCGATCTGCGCCGGGGTCGCCTCCGCCAGCGCCCAGCCGATCGCGTCGCGCAAGGCGGCCTCCGGCTCGGCGGCCGAGAGGCGTTCGCGCAACGCGGTCACGCCCGCGGAGTCACCGAGAGCGCCGACGAGAAGTCGTGTCCGGTCGAGGTCGCGCAGCCCCGCGAGAGCGGTGAACGTCTCGCTCAGGGCGACGATCACCTCGGGCTTGTGGTTGTCGTCCTTGTAGTTGCGCGACGCCGCGTCGCGAGGGACGCCCTCGGCCTCCTCATCCGCGAAGCCCCGCACCGCCTGCTCTTTCGAGGGGTGCACCTGGATCGACAGCGGGGAGCCGGCGGCGAGCAGCTTCAGGAGGTACGGCAGGCGCGCGGGCGCGCCGTCGACCGCGGGGAGCCACTCGTCGAGGGTGCGGTCCGATCCGTCGAGGACCCGCGCGGGGGAACCGGGGTGATCCCCGAACCACACCTCCGCCTCGGGTACGCCCGTGGGGACGCGTCCCTCGAGTTCGGCGAGGAGGGTCGGGCTTCCCCAGGCGTAGTCCCGGGGCGTGTTCGAGAGGGCAACCAGCACGGGCGAAAGCCTAGCGTTCCGGCCCGTCGCCGTTCGGACCCGGACGGTAGCCTGAGTGCACCATGGCCATGTACACGAACCACCCGGTCTCGGCGCCCCCGTCGGCTCCCGTGCGCGAGACCACCGGCCATCTGCTCCTGCGCGCCTGGTGCGTGTTCGTGATCGCCCTCGCCCTCGGGGGCGTCGGTCTCGTCAACGCGGTCGGTCCGGTGGTCAGCACCGTGATCGTCATCGCGACCGCCGTGGTCTCGGCGGTCGTCTGGATCGTCGTGCGCCCGCCCGTGGCGTGGCGCCGCCTTCCCTGGCTCGCGTTCGGCTACGTGGCGTGGGCGTTCCTGTCCCTCCTGTGGAGCGCCTGGCCCGCGGCATCCGTCCTCACTCTCCTCCTGCTGGGCATCACGACGTTCCAGGGGCTCTTCGTCGGCGCGGTCCTCACCTGGCGCGACGTCGTGCGGGCCGTGGCGTCGGCGGCGAAGTGGATCGTCGGCCTCTCCCTGCTGTTCGAGCTCGCGGTGTCGGTGTTCGTGCGCGGCCCGATCCTGCCGGGCTTCGTCATCCCGTCCGCGCGCATGGATCCCATCGTGTACTGGTCGCGCGACAACCTCTTCGACGGGGGACGCATCCAGGGCGTGTTCGGAAACGCCAACCTGCTGGCATCCGTCATGCTCGTCGCGATCATCGTCTTCGCGATCCGCTTCGCGGCCGGCACTCCCCGACGCCTCTGGCTGCTCGGATGGATCGTGGTGGCGGCGTTCCTGTTCGTCAGGGCCGGATCGGCCACCGCCGTCATCTCCGCCGCCTTCGTCGCGCTGGTGCTGGCGACGGTCCTCGTGATGCGCACCGCGAGCCGTCCCGGCGAGCGGACGCGCTGGTACGCGCTGTACGCCGTCGTGGGTCTCGGCGGCGCGGCGGCCCTGTGGTTCGGGCGCGACGCGATCTTCGGTCTGCTGGGGCGCGGCGCCGACCTCACCGGACGCGAGGGGATCTGGGCGGACGTCCTCGCCCGAGCGGCGGAGCGGCCGTTCACCGGGTGGGGCTTCTCGACGCCGTGGATCGCCTCGGAGCCCCTCATCGACGGATGGATCGTCGACCACGGGCAGACGGTCGTGCAGGCGCACAGCGTCTGGATCGACGTGTTCTTCCAGCTGGGGGGCGTCGGGGTCCTGCTCTTCGCTCTCGTCTACCTCGCGTACGTCTGGCGGTCCTGGTTCTTCGCGGTCGACCGGCCGCGATGGGATCTCCGCGCGGATCGCCCCTACTCGCCGCTCACCCTCCTGCCCACCCTCATCGGCGCGCTGCTCGTGGTCCAGGGCCTCACCGAGTCCGGACCCCTCCTGCTGTGGGGCTGGATGTTCGTGATCCTGTTCGGGGCGAAGATCAAACAGGCCCCGCTGGTCGGGGTCGGTCCCGCCGAACAGAGCATCGCGATCGAGCGCGGCGAACCGCAGAGCCCCGGATCGTGACCTCCGCGCTGCTCGCCTCGGCGGGCTTCGCCCGAGCCTTCACCCTCCTCGTCTTCGCGACCGTGTTCGCCGCGTCCGCGATCCGCGGCATGGCGGGCGACGTGACCCTCGCCACGATCGTCGTCGGATTGTGCGCCCTCGGAGCGGGAGTCCTCGTCGCCCGGCGGCGCGAGATCGAACTCGTGCGCCTCGCGCCCACCACCCTGGTGCTGTTCGTCGCCTGGGCGGGGGCGAGTGTGCTGTGGAGCGCCGACCCCGCGTCGAGCCTCGGCGGCTGGACCGAACTGCTGGCGGTGTGCTTCCTCGCCGTGGTCATCGGACACGTGCGCGACGCGCTGCAGACCGTGCGGGCGCTCGGCGATGTGCTCCGGTGGCTGCTCGGCATCTCGCTCGCGCTCGAGATCCTCAGCGGCATCCTGCTCGACATCCCCATCCCGTTCCTCGGCATCCGGGGCGACATCGCCGCGCTCGGTCCGGTCCAGGGGCTGTTCGGCACGCGGAACGTGCTCGGTTTCGTCACGGTCATCGCCCTCATCACCTTCCTCGTCGAGTACCGGACGCAGTCGGTGCGTGCGGGCGCGGCGATCGCCTCCGTCGTCCTCGCCGGCTCCCTCGCCGCCCTGAGCGGGTCGCCCACGGTGCTCGCCGTCGCCGTCGCCACGGGCCTCGCGGCGCTCGCCCTCACTCTCGTGCGTCGCCTCCCCGCGCAGCGACGCCCTCTCGCCCAGTCGATCCTCGGCGTCGGCGTCATCGCGGCGGGATACAGCACGCGCGACGCCCTGGTCGCGATGGTCGACGGGCGAGCCGACTTCTCCCTCCGCACCGACCTGTGGACCCACCTGCTCACCTACGTGGCCTATCGCCCGGTGGAGGGCTTCGGCTGGTTCGGCCCGTGGGATCTCGAAGCGTTCCCCTTCGCGACGCTGAACTTCACCCTCGGCGAGAGGCACACCTCCGCGCTCGACGCGTACCTCGACGTCCTGCTGCAGGTCGGGTGGGCGGGGCTCATCCTCTTCCTGACCCTCGGCGCTCTGGCCCTCGCCCGCGGCTGGCTCGTCGCGAGCGAGCGCCGCTCGGTCGTGCACGCGTGGGCGCCGCTCACCCTCGTGGCCCTGCTCACCTTCTCCCTGTTCGAGAGCTTCACCCTGTCGGGTGGCGGCCTGCTCCTGCTGGTCGTCTGCGCGGTGCGGGCGGGACAATCCCGTTCCTGGCGCGAGAGCCTCGGACTCCGGATGCCGCCGGCCCCCGCGCCCGACCACGGTGCGGGCGTTCAGGGCCCGCCCACCGCTGCCGGGTAGACTCCGGGCTGGCCGCCCGACGGCCTGCGCCTTCGACGAAAGACCCTTCGTGACGTACACCCTGCAGAACGCCGTGCTCCCGCTCGACCGCGATCCCGACCTCCTCCCCCTCTACGTCGACCCCGAGACCTGGTCGACCATCGACGAGGAGCCGGTCCGCGTCACCAACGTGGCGCAGCTGAGCAACGTGCTCGATCGCCAGCGTGCGCGCATCGTCGCCGGCCGCCGCGTGTCGTTCGGCACCTACTTCAACGCCTTCCCCGCGTCGTACTGGCAGCACTGGACGGCGGTACGCCAGGTACGCCTGAGCGTGCGGACGTCCGGAGACGCCACGATCCTCGTCTACCGCTCCAACGGCGCCGGGACGAAGCAGCGCATCGAGACGCGCGAGGTGCGCGGCGAGTCCGCCGAGACCTCGTTCGATCTCGTCCTCGACCAGTACAGCGACGGCGGCTGGATCTGGTTCGACGTCGCCGCCGACCGTTCAGACGCGATGTTCGAAGGCGCCGCGTGGACGACCGACCAGGAGCCCGTCCGCCCGGGCAAGGCGAGCATCGGCATCACCACGTACAACAAGCCCGACTACTGCGTGAACACGCTCCAGGCGCTCGCCGATTCGCCCGACGTGCTCGATGTCGTGGACCGCGTCTTCCTCATCGATCAGGGCACCGACCTCGTCGCCGACCAGGCGGCCTACCCCGCTGTGGCGTCGAGGCTGGGCGAGACCCTCGAGGTCATCCGGCAGCCGAACCTCGGCGGATCGGGTGGTTTCGCCCGGGCCATGACCGAGACCCTGCAGCGCCCCGAGAGCGACTTCGTCCAGCTCCTCGACGACGATGTGCGCATCGAGCCCGAATCGATCCGCCGCTCCGTCGTCTTCGGCCGCTACGCCTCGGTCCCCACCATCGTGGGCGCGCACATGTTCGACCTGCTCGACCGCCCCAAGCTCCACGCGTGGGCCGAGGTCGTCGACGACGCCCCGTTCATGTGGCGGGCGCTCTACCAGGAGCGCCTCCCCCACGACTTCAGCGTCGCGAACCTCCGTCAGAGCCCCATGCTGCACATGCGCCTCGACGCGGACTACAACGGGTGGTGGATGTGCCTCATCCCCACCAGCATCCTGCGCGAGATCGGTCTGTCGCTGCCGGCCTTCATCAAGTGGGACGACGCCGAATTCTGTCTGCGGGCGCGGGATGCCGGCTACCCGACGGTCTCCATGCCCGGTGTCGCGCTCTGGCACGTCTCGTGGGTCGGCAAGGACGACTCCATCGACTGGCAGGCCTACTTCCACGCCCGCAACCGCATCGTGTCGGCGCTCCTGCACTCGCGCTCCCCCCAGGGCGGCACGCTGATCCGGCACAGTCGGCGTCTCGACCTCAAGCACCTCATGATGATGCAGTACTACCCGGTCGAGCTCCGCCACCGTGCTCTGCGCGACGTGCTCTCCGGCCCCGCGCACATGCGACGGACTCTGGGGACCGCGATGCCCGAAGCGCGCGCGATCGCCAAGAAGCACCCCGAGACGATCGTGCACAAGGACTCGGGAGTGCCGTTGCGCTCCCGCCGTGGCCGTCAGGTGTTCCGGCGACTGAAGCGGCACGAATTCGACAGCCCCACGGGCCTGCGCCTGCGGGTGTTCACCCTGCGCACCGTGCTGTCGCACTGGTTCCACACCCCGCGGCCCGAGAACGTCGCGCAGCCCGAGGTCGAGTTCGGCAAGGCCGACGCCCACTGGTGGCGCGTGCCGTCCTTCGACAGCGCCCTCGTCAGCGCCGCCGACGGGTCGGGTCAGAACATCTACACGCGCGATCGCGCGCAGTACCGCCGCATGCTGCGCGACAGTCTGCGCCTGCACCGTCGCCTGCAACGCGAGTGGCCCCGCCTGTCCGACCAGTATCGCCGCGCTCTGCCCGACCTCGTCTCCGAGGCCCAGTGGCGCGCCACTTTCGAGGAGCAGTCGTGACCGTGTTCGATCCGGCCACCGCGACCATCGTCGTCGTCACCTACAACCGCACGCATCTGCTGACGCGTCTTCTCGAGAGCATCGAGCGGATGGACCCGGCCCCGGGGCACCTCGTCGTCATCGACAACGCCTCGACCGACGACACCACCGAGGTGGTCGAATCGTTCCGCGACCGTCTCCCCACCGAGCTCGTCTACCGCCGGCTCGAGACGAACACGGGCGGCTCGGGCGGATTCAGCGAGGGCATGCGCGTCGCCTACGAGCTCGGGTCCGAGTGGATCTGGCTCATGGACGACGACGTCGAGGTGGTCTCCGACGGCCTCGCGCGCATGGGGCACTGGACGCCCCGCTTCCGCAGCATCCAGGGCCGCCGCTACGACTACGACGGCAGCGAGTTCTACTGGCAGTACCGGGTCGCCGAGTCGATGGCGATCCCCATCCCCTTCGCTCCGGCCGGCTTCGACGATTCCGGGTTCAAGCCGATGAACTCGGGCTGCTTCGAGGGCATGTTCATCCACCGCGACATCGTCGCGAAGATCGGTCTGCCCGACCCGCGCTTCTTCATCTACTGGGACGACCAGCTCTACGGGTGGCTCGCCTCCCGCCAGACGCCCTCCGTCATCGTGAACGAGTTCGTGTTGCGTCGTACGCGCGAGATCAAGCAGTGGGACATGGGCATCCGCCACATGAACGCCTCGAGTGACGCGTACCGGTACTACATCATGCGCAACCGCGCGTACCTGCAGAAGTACTATCGCGAGCTCGGGGTCTACCGGACACTGCCGTTCTCGGCCGGCACGGCGTTGACGTTCGTCAAGGAGCTCATCCGCCTCGTCGTCGTCGAACGCAAGCTGCGCGGCACCAGCCACCTCTTCCGCGGCCTGCGCGACGGGCGACGCATCCTGCGCGACACGTCGTGGACGCCGATGCCGCCCCTGGAGCGCGCTCAGCCCGTCGGCTGACGATGAGTGCGCGGCGGCGCGCGCTCACCGCGTGGCGTAGTCGTCGTTGTAGCGCTCGAGCACCTCGGCGATCGGCGCGTCCATCTCGAGCCGCCCGCCGTCGAGGTACAGCCCGCGCGTGCAGAACCGGCGCAGGTCCTTCTCGTTGTGACTGACGAAGAAGAGCGTGCGCCCGCTCGCGAGCAGCTCGTCGATGCGGCGGTAGCACTTCTCGCGGAACGCGCGGTCGCCCACGGCGAGCACCTCGTCGACGAGCAGGATCGGCTCATCGAGCTGCGACACCACCGAGAAGGCGAGGCGCACCTTCATGCCGTTCGACAGGTGCTTGTACGGGGTGTCGACGAAGTCGCCGATCTCGGCGAACGCGATCATGTCGTCGAAGCGGCGCGCGACCTCGGCGCGCGGCATCCCGTGCAGTCCCGCCGTCAGACGGACGTTCTCGCGGACCGTGAGGTCTCCCACGAAGCCGCCGGTGATCTCGATGAGCGGGGCGACGCCGCCCTCGACCGCGACGGTGCCCTCGTCGGGCAGGAGCACTCCGGCGACGAGCTTGAGCAGCGTCGACTTGCCCTGCCCGTTGCGCCCGACGACCCCGATGGACTCCCCCGGCTCGACGCGGAACGACACGTCGCGCAGCGCCCAGAACTCGTCGGGGCGGGAGCGGCGCGCGCTGCCACCGAAGAGGTCCTTCAGGCTCCGGGAGCCGCGACGGTTCCGGCGGAACCGCACGCCGAGCCCGTGCACCTCGATCGCGGGGCCGGTCATCACAGCTCCTTCAGCACGGGACGCTCGAGCCGCGGGAACAGCAGCAGACCGAGTCCCAGGATGCCGAGACTCACCGCCGCCCCCACGACCACGGTGAGGGTGTCCCACTGGTCGGGGAAGAATCCGACGCGGTACAGGGTGAAGATCCCCGCCAGCGGGTTGAGCGCCGCGAGGTCGGCGAAGACGCCGGGGAGGTTGCCGACGCCGTAGATGATCGGCGAAGCGTAGAAGAGCGCGCGCAGCACCAGACGGGTGGTGCGCTCCAGATCGCCGAACATGACGCACAGCGGCGCCACGATCAGACCGAGCCCCACGAGCAGGACGGTCTGCAGGAGCACGGCCAGGGGGAAGGCCAGCAGCGCCCACGACACCTGCGCCCCGCCGAAGACGGCGAACAGCACGAGCACGGGGATCGAGAAGAGGAACTCGACGCCCTTGCTCACGACGATGCGGTTCACCCAGATCCACCGCGGGATCGACGTCGAACGGACGAGGCGCGCATCCTTCTTGAACGCCTTGGTGAAATCGGTGACCGAGGAGTTGAACCACACCCAGGGCAGGAGCGCCGTGATGAGGAAGACGATGTACGGGTCCTCCCCCACGGACCGGTGGAAGACCTGGGTGAAGACGAACCAGTAGATGCCGCTCATCACGAGCGGGTCGAGCACCGACCACAGGTACCCCAGCGCGCTCGTGGAATACCGCACCCGCAGGTCGCGCGACGACAGCAGCCACAGCGAGTGGAGGGAGCGCCGCACCGAACCGGGGGCGCCGACGGTGGCGGGGGTCACCCCAGAATCCTATGCGCGAGCATCATCCCAGGCTGGGTGGCAGCTGCTCGGCCAACGAGGGGGCCAGGGTCGTGGCGTAGGTGCGCGAGAGGTGATTGTCGTCCCGGTAGAGCGCGACGTTGCCGACCACCCCGACGCAGACGTCGTCGGGGCAGATCCAGGGGGTCAGGTCGACGAGCTGCACACCCGCGCGGTCGAGGACCGTCGCGGGGTTGTCGTCGGCGAGGGAGCCCGCGCGCGGCACGGCGCAGTCCACCGGGTCGGGCGACTCCGCCACGCAGGTGTACATGTCGAACGGGAACCGGGGGTTGTCGCGCACACCGAGCACCTCGATCCCCGCGTCTCCCATGCGGTCGAGGAAGCGGTCGATGCCCGGGCGCAGGGCTTCCTCCGATTCGCCGTGATCGGAGCGGGTGACGACGGTGACGGCGGCATCCGGCCGGATCCGCTCGACGAGATCGACGGCGGCCTCGCGCCACGGCTCGCAGGTCGGATCCATTCCGGCCTCGTCCAGGCCCATGGAGCATCCGCCCTTGACGAGCATGACGACGCCCCACCCGTTCTGCTCGGCCAACGGCAGCAGCGCCGCGGTGATCTGCTGGGAATGGGAGTCGCCGACGACGACGATGGTGCGGTGCGCGCGAGCCGTGTACAGCGTCTCGTTGCACGTGCCGATCAAGATCTCCGCGCTCGGCTGACGGTCGCCCGTGCACGGGCGGTCGAGTTGCATCCATTCCTCTTCGAGCGCGGTCGGCAAGGGGAGGAGGGCCGCCTCGGCGGGCGGCTCGGGCAGCGTGGGGTCGCGCAGCACAGCCGCCCCGGGGTTGGTGAGTGCGGCGTGCGCGGCCGCGGCGCGCGCCTCCACCTCGGTCGACACCTGCCATGCGGTGACCGGCACGACGACGACAGCCGTCGCCGCGACCACGACCGCGACCGGGACCAGTCGCGACGGGTCGCTCTTGCGCCACGCGCGCACGGGGCCGTCGATCGCCGCGGTCAGCGCGCGGGCGAGGGCGAGCGACAGGACGATGACCAGGGTCCCGCCGATGACACCCGCGCCTTCCCTGCCCGTCACGACGAGGAAGGTGATGAGGATCGGCCAGTGCACCAGGTAGAGGGCGTAGGCATCGCGCCCGAGGAGTCGCAGGGGCTGGGAGGCCAGGAACCGGGTGGGTCCGCCCTTGGCCGCGGCGGTGCCCGCGACGACCACGGCAGCCGCGCACGCCACCGGCCAGAGAGCGAGATACCCGGGGAAACCGCCCTGCACGTCGAGCACGACGCCCACGACGAGGAGTCCCGCGAGTCCGACCCAGCCGAGCAGGGCGCGGACGAGCGACGGCAGGCGCAGGTGGGGCAGCACGACCACGAGCAGCGAGCCCGCCGCGAACTCCCACAGGCGCGCCCCCGTGTCGAAATAGGCCGTCTGCTGGCCCGAGGCCGTCCGCACGACCGAATACCACAACGACACGACGAAGACCGCGCCGAAGACGAATCCGACCACCCGATCCGGCGACCGACCGTACTTCCGGACGATGATCTGACAGACCGCCAGCAGGACGACCCAGAGCACGAAGGCCTGCCCCTGCACCGACATCGACCAGAAGTGCTGCAGCGGACTCGGGATCTCGGTGCGCGCGTAGTAGTCCACGGCATCCGCCGCGAGCAGCCAGTTCTGCACGTAGAGGAGCGACGCCCACGTCTGCTCCCAGAGACCGCGCCACGCGCTCGCGGGGAAGAACGTCCACACCAGCGCGAGGGTTCCGACGAGCGTCACCGCCGCGGCCGGGAGCAGCCGGCGGAAGATCCCGATGAGGTGCGTGACCGGGCGCACCGGTGAGGCACCGTCCATGCGGCGGACGAAACCGCGGGTCAGGAAGAACGCCGACAGCATGAGGAACACGTCGACGCCGCCGGACACGCGTCCGATCCACACGTGGTACGCGACGACCAGCAGAATGGCCACGGCGCGCAGGCCGTCGATGTCCGGGCGATACCCCCAGCGCCCCTCATCGGCCCGTTCCCCGCGCGCGGGACGGTGGGCGGAAGCCTGTGTCACAGGCACGCGGGCCTCACGCGAGCTGGTTGTTCCACATCGACAGAGCGGAACCGATCGCCATGTGCATGTCGAGGTACTGGTAGGTGCCGAGGCGCCCGCCGAAGTGCACGTCCCGCTCGCCCTTGGCGAGCTCCCGATACGCCAGCAGACCCGTGCGGTCGTCGGCGGTGTTCACCGGGTAGTACGGCTCGTCCGCGCGCGTGGCGAAGCGCGAGTACTCCCGCACGACGACGGTCTTGTCGGTCGGGTAGCGGTCCGCGCGCTCGGGGTGGAAGTGCTTGAACTCGTGGATGCGCGTGTACGGCACGTCGGCGTCGGCGTAGTTCATCACGCTGGTGCCCTGGAAGTCGCCGATCGGCAGCACCTCCTGCTCGAAGTCGAGCGTGCGCCACGACAGCTCGCCCTCGGCGTAGTCGAAGTAGCGGTCGACGGGGCCGGTGTAGACGACCGGCACCTGACCGACGGTGGCCTTCTTGTTCAGCGGCTGCGACTCGTCGAAGTAGTCGGTCGACAGCTTCACCTCGATGTTCGGGTGATCCGCCATCCGCTCCAGCCACGCGGTGTACCCGTCGACGGGGAGACCCTCCCACGTGTCGTTGAAGTACCTGTTGTCGTACGTGTACCGCACGGGCAGACGCGAGATGACCTCGGCGGGCAGATCCTTCGGGTCGGTCTGCCACTGCTTCGCGGTGTAGTCGCGGATGAACGCCTCGTACAACGGGCGCCCGATGAGGGCGATGCCCTTCTCCTCGAGGTTCGCGGCATCCTTCGCGTCGAACTCCCCCGCCAGCTCCTGCACCATAGCCTTCGCCTGGTCGGGGGTGTACGCCGCCTGGAAGAACTGGTTGATCGTGCCGAGGTTGATCGGGAGCGGGAACACCACTCCCTTGTGGGTCGTGTAGACCCGGTGGACGTAGGAGGTGAAATCCGTGAAGCGGTTGACGTACTCCCACACCGTCGGATTCGACGTGTGGAACAGGTGCGCCCCGTAGCGGTGCACCTCGATGCCCGTCTCGGGCTCATTCTCGGAATACGCGTTGCCGCCGATGTGGTGGCGGCGATCGATCACCGTCACGCGACGCCCGGCCGCAGCCGCCCGCTCCGCGATCGTGAGGCCGAAGAAGCCCGAACCGACTACCAGAAGATCCATGTACGCGAACAACTCTCGTTTCGGGGAAGAACGCCGACCATCCTACCGGCGGGCCTTTGGACGCACGCACGGAACGGCTCAGCGGGCGCGCAGAGACCGTCCGATACGATGGCGTGTCGAAAACGGAACTGACGGAGACGGATCGTATGGGTGACTGGATCAGCGCCGTTCCGTCGTACCTCGTCGCCGTCCTGGTCCTGATCCTCCCCGGTGTCGCGGTCGTCGCGGCCGGGTGGGGAGTCCGCAGCCCGCAGCGCCTCCTTCTCGCGCCGGCGATCTCGGTGACGCTCGCCGCGGCCGCCTCCACGGTCGCCCATTTCGTCGGGCTGCGGTGGAACCTTCTGCCACTGGCTCTGCTCACTCTCGTGGTGGTCGGGATCGGCCTCCTGCTCCGACGGGGAACGGGGGGCGACACCGCACCGACCGGGCGACGCACGCTCCTGACCGCGACCCTCGCCCTCGTGGCGACCGCCGGAGTGACGACCGTGATGTTCGCGCGCGCGTTCGGCTCGCCGGACAACATCGCCCAACGCTTCGACAACATCGTCCATCTCAATGCCGTCGCTCTCGCCGTGCAGAACGGCGACGCCTCGGGGTTCCAGATCGGAGCGACCTCCGACATCGGGTTCTACCCGAACGGGTGGCACGCGATCACCACGCTCGTCGTCGAGCTGACCGGGGCCTCCGTCCCGGTCGCCGTCAACGGGGCCAACCTCGCGTTCGTCGCCGTGCTGTGGCCCGCGTCGATCATGGCGTTGGTGGGGGCCCTGTTCGCGCAGCGGCGTACCGCCTACATCACCGCAGCGGCGCTGTCCGCGGGCTTCGGCGCCTTCCCCGCGCTCTTCTTCAACTGGGGTGTGCTCTACCCCAACCTCGTCGGGTACGCGATGCTGCCGGCCGCGCTGTCCGCCGTCGTCACAGCCCTCGACGACCGCGGCCCGCGCGCGCTCACGCGTGCTCTGCTCCTGGTGGCGCTCCTCGCCGGCGGTGTCTTCCTCGGCCACCCGAACGCGTTCCTGGCGCTGCTCGCCTTCGCAGCGGCGGCCGTCATCGGCATCCTGTCCGTCCGCGCGTTCGACGCCCGCACCCGTGCGTCGGTGATCGGTGTCGGCGTGGCCGTCGTCGGCTTCGGCGTCGCAATGGCGGTGGTGTGGTCCGTCTTCCGCACGGGTGCCGAGCACTCGGGGTGGGCCCCCTGGCAGAACCTCGCCCAAGCCGCCGGCGAGGGGCTGCTCGCGTCGCCGCGCGGCTTCACCCCGACGATCGTGGCCGTCGTCCTGCTGACGGCGGGCGCGGTCGCCGCCGCCCGACGCCCGCGGTGGCTCCCCGTGCTCGCGGTGTTCGGTGTCGCGGTGGTGCTGTTCATGGTGGTGTCGGGTCTGCGCATCGACTCCCCCGTCCGCCAGGCCCTGACGAACCCCTGGTACAACGACGCGAATCGCCTCGCCGCGCTGCTGCCCCTCGCGGCGATCCCCGTGGCCACCCTCGGCGCCCTCGCGATCGTCGACGTCGCCCGACGGTGGGCCACCCGGTGGTCGTTCCCCGTGTGGGCGCGCCGGGCGGCGTCCGTGGTGGCGATCCTCGCCGTGTTCTCGGTGGTGCTCGGCCCCAACGTGCGCATCGCCCTCGCGCAGGTGCACGAGGCCTACGCGTACACGGACAACGCGCTCATCCTCTCCGGCGACGAGCACGCCCTGCTCGAGCGCCTCGACGACGAGACGCCGGACGACGCCCTCATCATCGGGAGCCCGCGGACGGGAACCTCTCTCGCGCTGGCCCTCGCCGACCGTGAGGTCACGCAACGGCACGTGTTCGGCTCCCCCTCCCCCGAGCTGCTGTTCCTCAACACGCACCTGCGCGACATCGACACCGACCCCGCCGTCTGCTCGACGATCGACGAGCTCGGGATCGACTACGTGCTGGACTTCGGCCGCCGCGACGTGATCGACGACCCGAACGGCGCGACGGCGTACGACGGCATCCAGGATCTCGTCCCCTCCGCGCATCTCGTCCTCGTCGACTCCCAGGGGCCCGAGGCCCGCCTGTTCCGGATCGAGGGGTGCTGACGATGGCGCGCGAGACGACCGTCGCGGTCGCGTACGACTGCCTCTTCCCCTACTCGACCGGAGGGGGCGAGCGGCAGTACCGCGCCATGGCGGACGAGCTCGGCCGTCACGGACTCGAGATCGACTACCTCACCGCCGTCCAGTGGGACGGTCCGACGCCGACCGAGGAGCACTTCCGCATCCGCCCCATCACGGGGCGCCTGAGCCTGTACTCCCCCGGCGGTGTGCGCCGCATCCCGGCGGCCCTTCGCTACGCCGCGGCACTGTTCCGTAGCCTCGTGCGCCGCCGCCGGCGCTACACGGCGCTCATCGTCAGCGGTCTGCCGATCTTCAACGTCTTCGCGGCCCGACTCGCCCTGCTCGGATCGGGTACGCGCGTGGTCGTGGACTACCTCGAGGTGTGGCAGCGGCGTCAGTGGGTGGAGTACTCGGGGCTCGCGACCGGCACGATCGCATGGATCCTCCAGCGTGCCGCCATCGCCGTCACCCCGCTCGCGACCTGTCACTCTCAGCTCTCCGCGACGCGCCTGCGCGCCGAGGGGCTGCGTCGACCCCCGCTGGTCAGCCCCGGGCTGATCGACGACGCCGTCGAGGTCGGGCGCCCCGGCCCCGCGGCCGAGCCGCCCTACGTCCTGTACGTCGGCCGGCACATCCCCGACAAGCAGGTCGAGGTCATCCCCGCCGCGGTCGCCGCCGCACGCGAGAGCATCCCCGATCTCCGACTGGTCATCCTCGGTACCGGGCCCAGCTCCGAGACGGTCCGCGCGGAGGTCGAGCGCGTCGGCGGATCCGCGTGGACGGAATTCCCCGGATTCGTCTCGGATGCCGAGCTCGACGCGCTCCTGCACGGGGCGCTCGCGCTCGTTCACCCGTCGCGCCGCGAGGGCTTCGGTCTCGTCGTCGTCGAGGCCAACGCCCACGGGACCCCGGTCGTCCTCGTCGCGCACGAGGGCAACGCCGCCACCGAACTCATCGACGAGGGCGTCAACGGCGTCGTCGCCCCGACCACCCGCCCCGACGACCTCGCCCGGGCCATCCGGGCCGTCGCCGACGGCGGTGACGACCTCCGCCGCAGCGCGCGCGCCTGGTACGACACCGCCGTCCGCACCCGCACCATCCGCCGCACCATGGAGGGCATCGCGTCGGCACTGGCGCTGCCGACCCGCTCCACGGTGAAGACGAAAGAAGACACCCCGTGACCACTCCCGCCCGAACCGATCCCGCCCCCACCGACGAGGTCGAGCTGACCATCCTCATGCCCTGCCTCAACGAGGCGGAGACACTGGAGGTCTGCATCCGCAAGGCGCAGGGCTTCCTGTCGCGCACCGGCATCCGCGGCGAGGTGCTCATCTCCGACAACGGCAGCACCGACGGGTCCCAGGCGATCGCCGAGGGACTCGGCGCGCGTGTCTCGCACGCCCCGCGCCGCGGCTACGGAGCCGCGCTCATCAACGGCATCGAGACCGCCCGGGGCCGCTTCGTCATCATGGCCGACGCCGACGACAGCTACGACTTCGAGAACCTCGAGCCTTTCGTCGAACGCCTGCGCGCCGGAGCCGACCTCGTGATGGGCAACCGCTTCCGCGGCGGGATCGCCCCCGGCGCCATGCCTCCGCTGCACAAGTACCTCGGAAACCCGGTGCTGTCGTTCATCGGCGAACTCTTCTTCCGGCCCGGCATCCGCGACTTCCACTGCGGCCTGCGCGGGTTCAACCGGGCCCGCATCCGCGACCTCGATCTGCAGACGACGGGCATGGAGTTCGCCTCCGAGATGGTCGTACGCGCTTCCCTCGCCCGGTATCGCATCGAGGAGGTCCCGACCACGCTCAAGAAGGACGGGCGCTCGCGGCCTCCGCACCTGCGCAGCTGGCACGACGGCTGGCGGCACCTGCGCTTCCTGCTGCTGTTCGCTCCGCGCTGGCTGTTCGTCTACCCGGGTCTCGTCGCCTTCTTCCTGGGGGCGATCGCGGTCGGCGTGCTGTCGTTCGGCGGGGTCGAGATCGCCGGGGTCGGCTTCGACGTCACGACGATGGTCTACGCCAGCGCACTGTGCGTGATCGGATTCCAGTCCCTGCTGTTCTTCTGGCTCACGAAGCTCTACGCCACCCAAGAGGGCTTCCTGCCCACGAGTGAGCGGTATCGGCGGATCGTCGCGAAGTGGTCGGCCGAACGCGGTCTGCTGATCGGTCTCGGGCTCTTCCTCCTGGGCATCGTCATCGGCATCGTGCAGGTGACGCTGTGGGGAAGCCTCGACTTCGGGCAGCAGAACGCCGCCCAGGCCGTCCGCATCGCCGTTCCGAGCGCGCTGACGATCATCCTCGGCTTCCAGACCGTCATGATGAGCTTCTTCTCCGGCGTGCTCACCACCCCGCGACGCGAGCAGCGGCCCGAAGCCGTCATCGAGAGCTGATGGCCGCGCGCCGCATCCTCGTCGACCTGCTGGGGTTCACCGGCTCGCGCGGCGGGACCGAGACCTACGCGCGGGAGCTGCTCCCGCTCCTGGAGGCGCGGCTGCCGCACACCCGCTTCGCCGCCCTCACGGGTTGCGCGGGACGGACGCGGGTCACGAGCTTCTTCCCCGGGCCCGTGCAGATCGTGCCCTGGGTGGGCGCGGACCCCGCGACCTGGGCGCTCGGCGCCGTCGCCGGCACCGAAGTCCTCGCCCGTCGATACCGAGCCGACCTGGTGTGGGCTCCGGCCAACTTCGGACCGATCTTCCGCGGGGTCCCGCGCGTGGTCACGGTGCATGACGCCATCTACGACGAGGTGCCCGGCGGGCTCGCCGACCGCGCACAGCGCGGCGTCACCTCGCTCCTCATGCGCCGGTCGGCCCGGACGGCGGATCACGTGCTCACGGTCTCGCACGCGGCCGCCGACAGCATCCGCACACACCTCGGGGTCACCGCCGATCGCATCTCCGTGGTGCACAACGGCAGCGCCGAGCCGCGCCCGCAGGACGATCCGATCGCCGCGCTCGCCCCGCTCGGCCTCCCCCCGGTGCGACGGGTCGTGTTGAGCGTCGGCAACCGGATGCCGCACAAGAATTTCCGCGGCCTGCTCGAGGCCGTGGCATCCCTTCCCCCCGCCGAGCGGCCGGTGACGGTCATCGCCGGCAGCCGCCTGCCCGACCCCCTCGCCGCCGACGTCGAGCGGCTGGGCCTGGAGCGCGACGTGGTGCTCCCCGGCTGGGTGAGCGACGACCAGCTCGAGGCGCTGTTCCAAGTCGCCGACCTCTACGTCTGCCCTTCCCTCGTCGAGGGGTTCGGCCTCCCGGTCGTCGACGCGCTGCGCCGGTCCGTGCCGGTCCTCGCCAACGACGTCCCCGTCCTCCGCGAGGTGGGCGGCAGTGCCGCCCGCTACGCGGATGCGACGGATGCCACGGCCTTCGGCGACGCGATCCGCGCCGTCCTCGCCGACCCCCCGGACGCCACGATCCGCGCCGCCGCGCAGGAGTGGGCCTCTCGCTTCACGTGGGAGGACGCGGCCGACGGCGTCGCGGAGGTCCTGGACCGCACGCTCCGGGAGCGTCGATGACCGACACGGCGGGACCGGCACCGCTGCGCGGACGCCTTGTGGGCTTCATGGTCGTCCCGGCCATCGCCGCGATCTCCCCCCTCCTGGTGCTGCCGCTCATCTCGCGGCTCGCGGGCGACGGCGGGTGGGCGAGCGCGATCGCGGGAGAGGCGATCGGCACCTTCGCCGCGATCGCGATCGGCTACGGGTGGACCGCGGTGGGGCCCGCCCTCATCTCGATCGCCCCGGACGACGACCGGCGCGCGCGGCTGTATCGCGACTCGATCGTGGTGCGGCTCCTGCTCGCCGCGATCGTTCTGCCCGTCCTGGCGGTGGTCTGCTGGTTCGTGGCCTCGCCGGGGTCCGAGCTCCTCACCGTCCTGATGGGCGTGCAGGGGGCGCTGATCGCGCTGACGTTCACCTGGTACTGCGCGGGCGTCGGCGATCCCCGCACGATCATCGTCTACGACGCGGTCCCGCGCGTGGTGGCCACCGCTCTCGCCGCCGGAGCGATCCTGCTGACCGGCGTCGTCGAGCTGTATCCGATCGCGGGGATCCTGGTGACGCTCGGCGGCACGTCGCTCTTCAGCGCGCGCCTGCTGCGCCGGCATCCCGGTCCGTGGCCCCCGGCACGGGAGATCCCCGGACTCCTGCGCGCGGGACTCCCCGTCGCCGTCAACGACGCCGCCCTGAGCGCGTACTCGAGCGTTCCCGCGCCCCTCGTGAACGTCACGGCGCTCCCCTCGGCGGCCGCCGGCTACGCCTCGGCGGACAAGATGTTCAAGCTCGGCAGCGTGCTGCCCTTCACGCTCGCGAGCGCGTTCCAGAGTTGGGTCAGCGAGGGCGACGCGCTCGACCGTCGCCGACGGCTCCGGGTGGCCCTCGCCACGCACGGAGCCTTCGGCCTCCTCGGCGCCGTCGTCCTGACCGCCCTCGGCCCCTGGGTGAGCCTGGTCATGTTCGGCGAATCGGCCGCGGCCGGCATCGACCTGGTCGCCGCGATGGGCGTCGTCTTCCTCTTCCTCTCCCTCCGCACCTCGATGACGCGTCACGTGCTCTTCCCCGCGGGCAAGGCCCCTCTGGTCATGCGCGCTACGCTCGTGGCGACGGTGATCGGCGTCCCCGCCATGATCGCGATGGCCATCGTGATCGGCCCCCTCGGCGCGGCTCTGGGCTACGCCCTCACCGAGGGTCTGGCCACCCTGCTGCTGTGGCGGCCGTGCGCCGTCGCGATGCGCGACATCGCATCCCCTCCGGCCCGAGAAGAACAGGACCGCCCGCTATGACTCCCTCCCCCCACGACGCCGGCTCGCGCGTCGGTGCGGTCGTTCTCACCTGGCGCGATCGCGTGCAGACCGTCGAGTGTGTGACGGGCCTGCTCGCCTCCCCCGCCGTCACCCGCGTGGTGGTCGTCGACAACGAGGCCGATGGGACGATCCAGGATGCCTTCGCGCCCGACGACCGCATCGAGTTCGTCGAGCTGAGCGCCAACACCGGATTCGCGGTGGGGGTGAATGCGGGGATGAAGGTCCTCCTCGCCGACGAGGACATCGATCTCCTGCTCGTCATGAACAACGACGCGACCCTCCCCGTCGACGACATCGACCGGCTGCGTGACGCGCTGGCGACGGATGCGTCCCTCGGGGTCGTCGGTCCGCGCATCGTCACCCCCGACGGCCAGCGTTTCTCCGCCGGCGGGGTCGTGAATCGCCTGACCTGGGGCATCAGGCAGCCCCGGCCGGCAGAGCAGCCCGACTTCCTGACCTGGGCGTGCGTCCTCGTGCGGCGCTCGACGCTGGAGACCGCGGGTCTTCTCGACGAACGCTTCTTCATGTACTGGGAGGACGTCGAGTACGGGTTCCGCCTCAGGGACCGGGGCATCGGTTTCGCCGAGGTCGCGGACGCCGTGCTGACCCACGCGGTCTCGTCGTCGCACTCGCGGGCCGGTTCGCGGATCCTCGCGTACTCGAGCCAGGCGTTCCGTCACTTCCTCGCCCTGCACGGCGGCGCCACGACCGTGACCGGGCTCGCCCGTCTCAGCGCCAAGGTCCTGCTCACCCTGGCCCGCGGCGACCGCCGGGGCGCTGCTTACGTCCGGGCCGGCTGGCGCCTGGGCTCGCCCGCTCCCGATCCGGCCTACCCGGCCGTGAACGCCCTGCCCTGACCCGAGAGGACGCTCCATGACCATCGGCTTCGTCGTGACGACGCTGGGACGGCTCGAGCCGCTCCGCGCCCTTCTGACCTCCCTCGAACATCAGCTCCAGCAGGGCGACCACGTCGTCCTCGTCGCCCAGGGCGCGCAGGACGACGTGGCGAGCCTCGCGGCGGAGTTCTCGGCGCGCGGTGTCCCGGTGACCGCGACGACGTCCGCGCGAGGCGCCTCCCTCGGACGCAATACGGGCGTCGCGGCCCTGCCCTCCGGGGACGCCGTGGTCACCTTCCCGAACGACAACACCACGTACCCCGACGGCACCGTGGCCGCCCTGCACGCGGCCGTCGACGACCCCGCCTTCCTGGCCGGGGGCTTCACCTCATGGGATGAGCGGGGCCCCAAGACCACCCTCCCCTCCGCGGGCACGCCGCTGGACAAGTACAACGTGTGGTCCGTCATCGAGATGGGCATCCTCATCCGCCGGTCCCTGTTCGACGCCGTCGGAGGGTTCGACGAGAGCATGGGTCCGGGGTCGGCCTCGCCCTGGCAGGTGGCCGAGGGCACCGATCTGCTGTTGCGTGCCATGGCGCACGAACCTCGTCTCCTGCAGGAGTTCCGCTGGCTCCCCGCCGATGTCCACGTCGACGGCATCTCGACGGGCTTCGGCCTCAGCACGGCGGAACGACGGCGCAAGCTCCGCGCGTACGGACGCGGCACCGGGCGCGCGTTCGCCGTGCACGGCTATCCGCTCTGGTGGCGCCTCGCCTTCACCGGGGCGGGGCTGCTGTACGGGGTCCGAAGCCCCCGGCCGATCACCGTCGGCGATGGGTGGCCCATGTTCCTCGGGCGTCTCGAGGGCACCGTCGGCCGCACGTTCGGTCAGGCGCGCATGGTGTCCGCCACCCGCTGAGCGCCCGAGGGCCCGCTGTTACGCTGAGGACGTGTCAACCAGAGTTCTCATCACCGGCGGTGCCGGCTTCATCGGGTCCCACCTCTCCGAGCGACTGCTCGCCGAGGGCAACGAGGTCATCTGCGTCGACAACTTCTTCACGGGGTCCCGCCGCAACGTCGAGCACCTGTTCGACAACCGGCGCTTCGAGCTCCTGCGGCACGACGTCACCTTCCCCCTCTACGTCGAGGTCGACCAGATCTACAACCTCGCGTGCCCCGCCTCCCCCGTGCACTACCAGCACGACCCGGTGCAGACCACGAAGACGAGCGTCATGGGTGCCATCAACATGCTCGGTCTCGCCAAGCGTCTGCGGGTGCCCATCCTGCAGGCCTCGACGTCCGAGGTCTACGGCGATCCGGCCGTGCACCCCCAGACCGAGGACTACTGGGGCAACGTCAACCCCATCGGCACGCGCTCCTGCTACGACGAGGGCAAGCGCGCCGCCGAGACCCTGTTCTTCGACTATCGCCGCCAGCACGACCTGTCGATCAAGGTCATCCGCATCTTCAACACCTACGGTCCGCGGATGCACCCGAACGACGGCCGCGTCGTGTCGAACTTCATCGTCCAGGCCCTGCGCGGCGAGCCCATCACGATCTACGGCGACGGCTCGCAGACGCGCTCCTTCTGCTTCGTCGACGACCTGGTGGACGGCATGATCCGCCTGATGAACACGGGCCACGAGGTGACCGGCCCGATCAACGTCGGCAACCCGGGCGAGTTCACCATGCTCGAGCTCGCGAACGCCGTCCTCGAGATCACCGGAAGCAGCTCGACGATCGAGCACCGTCCCCTCCCCCAGGACGACCCCAAGCAGCGCCAGCCCAACATCGACCTCGCGCGTCGCGAGCTCGGGTGGGAGCCGACGGTCGCCCTGCGTCCCGGCCTCGAACGAACGATCGACTACTTCCGCTCGGTGCTGGCGGGCTGACGCCTGCGCCCTTCGAGTCTCGTCGAGCGGAGCCGCGTTAGCCCCATCGGGACTGCCACGATGGGGCTAACGCTTTTCCGAGCACGGGCAGATAAATATCGCCCCTACTTGCTCACCTTGCCAAGGATATCCTGGAGCATATCCACGTTGGCCTTAGGCCCCCGTACGCGGGTATGCGTGTCGGCAGTGTGGGACAAAAGAACGTCGATGGGCGTGTACTGGCCATTGTAATATTCCGGCCGACCATCGAGGAGAGCCTTTCGAATCTTCTCAACCGACGACGCAATTTGCATCAGCGCCGCCCGTTCATCGTCTTTCAACATTTCATCCTCCTGAGATGCTTGATTTTCGTTGAGGAAATCGAGCGGACTTACGTTTCCGCCATTCTTGAAAACTTCGAAGTGCAAATGCGTAGGGAGCCCATTGAGATTTCCATACTGGGAGCCACCCATCGAACCGATCCTCTGGCCCGCAGTCACGCGGGAACCGCGCGAGACGGCCGGCGCGCTCGAGAAGTGCGCGTAAAGCGTCGCGATCCCTCCACCGTGGTCAATCTTGACGAAGTTCCCCCAGCCATGACCATCAGACGCAGTTGATCCCCATTGACCACTCACAACCGTCCCGGACATCACCGCGTATATCGCGGAGCCCCACCCTCCCTGACAGTCGATGCCCATGTGCCGACGTCCCCCGCCGCGTGACGCCAGATACTCTTGCCCGGGGTCGCCGTCATATCTCCAAGGGTCGGTGGGATAGTACATTCCGCGCGGCGTGGACACGAGAGCCTGCACACTCGAGGATTGCAAGAGAACCGAGCTGAGTGTACCGAGAAGAGGTGCCAGCGTCGCAATCGCGAGAAGCGTTCTTCGGTCGAGATGCGGGGGAATTGCATTTACGCCGGAGCTTTCTGTCATGAGCCCCAACATATATGCGGGCTCACAAACTCGTCTGTCCCCCGTTCGGTGGACAATACGGAGGAATTATTCGATCTTTACAAGATCGCGAACACACCGATAATGTTAATCTATTTAATTCCTTGCGAAAAGCGATGTGGGCGAACGTCCACAGCTGACAGACGGTTGCGCACGGGCAACGAGAGCTGCCGGTGAACCGCCCCAGCTCGTCGCGACCCGTGGCGCTCTGTCGGCCCTTGCCCACTCTCTAAAATCGAACCATGCTCTCCGCCCTCCGGTCTCGCGTACGCGCTGCGCGCGACTCGTCCTTCCTGCGACCGGTCGTCGCTCGCATCGACCGCATCTGGTGGGCACGGGTCATCCGTCGGGCGGGCATCGTCGATCTCGACTACGTGCACGCGCAGACGGGGCGAGCGCTCTCCGAGGCTGCGGCGGTCCGTCGGTACGTGAGCGGAGGGTACCGAAACGGATTCCGGCTCTCCCCGCTCTTCGTCGACAGCGCCGTGGGAGACCACCTGCCCGAGGCCTGGCGCGTTCCGGCCCTCTACGCCTACCTCGTCGCGGATCCGCGTGGACTCCAGGTCAGCCCCCTCTGGGACGCGCAGGCTTACGGCGACCGCCATCCCGAGGCGTGGGACGCCCCGGGCGGTCCCGTCGGACACGCCTGGCGACACCGGGAGGTGCATTCGCTCCCCTACGGCCCGAGGGCCGAACCCGCCGGCGCCCCCTGGGCCGAGCTGTCGACCGTGATCAGCCGTGCCGCACATCGGGCCCGTGTGGGGGGCGAAGTGCCGGCGACCCCCGGCGACGCCCCGCTCGCCCGGGAGCTCGTCCTCGCTCTCGGGCCGGACGAGTGGGACTTCGACGAGTCGCTCGCCGAAGCCGTGCTCTTCGCCGAGCGCGAGGGGCACGGGGTCGCGGTAGCCGTGCTCGACGGCCGCGCCGAGGACTGGACGCTCGCATCCCTCATGGCGGCGTCTCACCCGCGCGTGCGCGTCAGCCGTCGTCGCCACGACGACCCTGCCCACGCCCTCGACGAGCTCGTCCGAAGCTCGACTGCCGACGTGGTGGTCCTCCGCGGCCCCAATGAGACGCTGACAGCGGCGGATGCCGTCCGCCTCGCCGAACGGGTCGAGACCGAGCGGACCGGGACCGCGGTTGCCCCCGTGTGGCGCGACGGCGACGGCACGATCGCCGCCGTCGGTGCAAGCGCGTCCGGACGCCTGCTCGCCGGGCACCCTCTCGAGGACATCGGCGCGTTCGGCACGGACCGTCTGCTCGACGTCCCGGCGCTCGCGGGCCTCACCGCGGCCGTGCGCCGCGCGGACCTCCCGTCCGAACTCCGCGGACCGGACGCCGCGAGTCAGCTCGGCGGCCGTGCACTCATCGCCCTCGATGTCGAGACGCGCACACGCTCGACCGCGCCGCGCGCGGACCTCCACGGCATCCGCTCCGCGATCGCGCACCGAGACTCCCCTCACCCGGATGAACTGCTCCGCCGCGCCGGGTGGGAGATCGTGGACGCCGGGCCGTCACCCCGCCTCCGTCGACCGTCCCGTACCGCGACCCTCGACGACGGTACCGAGGTCCCCGTCTTGCGGTGGGCACTGCGTACCGCCACTCCTGTCGGACCGCGAGCCGAAGGGTGGGGCGACACGCACTTCGCGCGGGCGCTGGCGGCCGCGCTGCGCCGGCAAGGGCAGGAGGTCGTCATCGACTCCTATGCGGCGCGCACACGCCCCACGCGGCATCTGGACGACGTCACCGTCGCCCTGCGCGGTCCCGAACCGATCGAGTCCTCCCCCTTCGGGGTGTCCCTGCTCTGGGTCATCAGCCACCCCGACGAGATCACCCGCGCGGATGTCGCGGGCTTCGATCGCGTCTTCGCCGCCTCCGTGCCGTGGGCTCGCGCCGCCGGCAGGGAACTCGGCGTCGACATCACCCCGCTCCTGCAGTGCACCGACGCCACGCGCTTCCGACCCGTCGGTCGGGAACGCGGCGACGACATCCTCTTCGTCGGCACGGCGCGCGGCATCCTGCGCCCCTCTGTGGTCGGACCGATTCGTGCCGGCATCCCGGTCACCGTCATCGGACCCGACTGGCGCGGATGGATCCCCGCCTCGCACATCCGCGCGACGGGAGTGTCCAATGATGAGCTGCCGGGCCTCTACGAGAGCGCGGGGGTCGTGCTGAACGACCACTGGCCGGCGATGCAGAAGCACGGCTTCATCGGAAATCGACTTTTCGACGTGGTCGCGGCGGGTGGGCGGGCGATCAGCGATCGCGTCGAGGGGATCGACACCTTGTTCTCGGGTGCGGTGGCGACCTACGACACGGTCGACGAGCTCATCGAGATGCTCTCGGGCGATCAGGATGCCGTGTTCCCGGCGCAGGACGACCTCGCCGCTGCCGGAGCGCGTATTCGCGCGGAGCACTCCTTCGACGCCCGAGCACGGACCCTGTTGGATGCCGTGATCCGCGCGTGAGGGAAGACCGAGCGTCTGACGTCGGAGGCGACCGCGGGATCAGTGGCGGCGGGGCCTGGCGGGAGGAGACGGCGGAGGGACGTCGTCCGTGATCCGCCGGGGAGCGGCACGCGCGTGCCGCCGTTCCGGTGAGGCTGACGAGTGACACGGCCTCACGTCGTGATCAGACACGGATCCGGACCCGCCCGGACGCCACGGCGACCCGATCAGGTCGCCTGCGAAACCGTCGCGATCGCGTGGACCATGCCGGACTGCCGGAATTCGGACTCGACGAAGAACATCGTGCCCTGGTAGAGCACCGACCACGGCGTATCCCACGCGTCGGCGATCTCACAATTGATGAAGTACTGACCGCCCGCAAGAGGGAGGGATCCGATCTCGTACCGGATCGTCGTGGAGCCGGCCGGCGACGGCTCGTGGACGGTTCCCATCCGACGCGTTCCCGTTCCGAAGACCTGGTGCCCCTGGGGGGTCTCGATGCTGATGCTCGAGTTCCACTCTCCGACGGCGGTTCCGAACTCGACATCCAACTCGACGGTGACCGAATCGCCCGGCTGGATCAGTTCCACCACCTCACCGGAGGCGTCGAGGACGCGTACCGCAGCGATCTGGGAGGGGGCGGGTTCGGGTGCGTTCGGGGTTCCTCCCTCAGCCGCCCTCTCCTCGGCCCGCACCTCGCGGCGGCGTCCCTCGAGGATTTCGCGGTGCACCTTCGTGGCCTCACCGACTGAACCGGAGAACGCCACCTCGCCGTGGCTGAGGACAACGGCCACGTCGCACACCTCGGCGACCTGCTCCGGAGAGTGCGAGACGAGGATGATCGTGCGTCCTTCGCGTTGGAACTGACGGATCTTGTCCATGCACTTGCGCTGGAAGACCTCATCGCCGACCGCGAGGACCTCGTCCACGAGGAGGATGTCGGGGTCGGTGTGGATCGCGACGGAGAACGCCAGACGCACGTACATTCCGGACGAGTAGAACTTCACCTGGGTGTCGATGAACTCGCTGATCTCGGAGAAGGCGACGATGGCGTCGAATCGCGCATCGGTCTCTTCCTTCGACATTCCGAGGATGGCGGCATTCAGGTAGATGTTGTCGCGCCCCGTCAGATCGGGGTGGAAGCCCGCACCGAGTTCGAGCAGCGCGGCCAGACGGCCACGCCGCATGATGCGCCCCTCACTGGGGTCGATGATCCCGCCGATGAGCTTCAGCAGGGTGCTCTTGCCGGAGCCGTTGCTGCCCATCAGGCCGATGGAGCTCCCCGCCCGGATCGAGAACGAGACGTTCTTGAGGGCGTCGAAGCGTTCCTCATGCACACGCCCTCGACGACCGAGCGTGACGACCCGCTCCTTCAGGGAGTTGTCCTTCCGAATGGTGAAGGACTTCGAGACACGGTCGACCACGACGACTTCCGGCAGCTCGATCGACGTGACTTTATCGGTGGCCATGATCACAGCTCCTGCGCGAAGTTGCCCTGGAGACGGGCGAAGATACGTTGGCACACCCAGAGCAGGACAAGACCGACAAGCATGGCGATTCCCATGCGCATCGCCATGTGCGGGGGGAAGTCGGTGGGGCTCGCTGCCATCCAGAACGCTCGGTGAAACCCGAGGACCGCGAGGGTGAGGGGGTTGTTCGTGTAGACCTCGAGCACCCACGAGGGGAGATTGAACCGCGTCCCGACGTCGTTGACCATGTTCCAGCCGTAGACGATGGGGGCGGCCCAGAGCGACAGCATCAGAACGATCTGGGTGAGGTACTGCACGTCGCGCAGATACACGTTGAGCGCCGACAACAGAATGCCGAACGACCCGGCGAACAGCACGACCAGAAGAAGGGAGGGGATCGCGTAGAGGATCTCCCAGCCCAACGGGGGTGCGCCGAGCACGAAGCACGCCACGATCAGGACGACGATCTGCACGCCCGAGGTGAACAGGGCGGAGCCGACGCTGGAAAGGGGGAAGATCTCGCGCGGGACGTAAACCTTCTTGACCAGTCCGCTGTTCGCGACGATCGATCCGGTGGCCGCTGACAGCGTTTCCGAGTACAGAGCGTAGATCGTCAGGCCGGAGAAGACGTAGATGGCGAAGTCCGGAAGCCCTCTCGCGGCGCCGAGAATCTGCCCCATGACGAGGTAGTAGACGCAGAGCTGGACGATCGGGTTGATCAGAGTCCAGAGGAGACCGAGTGCGCTGTCCTTGTAGCGGGCTTTGATGTCGCGCCGCACGAGGAGGGACAGAAGCTCCCGGTGGGAGAACACCGCCCGGAACGATGTCCACGTGCCGAGAAACGATGTTCCTCCGCCGCCCGTCTGGATGAGGGGTTGGCGAGAGAGCCGCTCGAAGCGCGCCCGGGCACTGTCCGTCAAAGTAATACTCAGGCTTTCGTTCACTCGGATGTGAGGAGCCATCAGTATACGGGCCGCTCTCTGAGAGGTCCCCGGGGGCGTCGGGCGCCCGGAACCCGCGGGTCCAGCGGGTCGCTTCACCCTCATCGCGGTAGGAGGGGTCCGCACGATCTGTGAAAGATCGATGTGACAAGATCGCGGTGTGAAGGGAATCATTCTCGCCGGCGGCTCAGGCACACGACTGCATCCGATCACCCTCGGGGTCTCGAAGCAGCTCATCCCTGTGTACGACAAGCCGATGGTCTACTACCCGCTGTCCACACTGATGCTCGCGGGTATCCGGGACATCCTGGTCATCACCACGCCCCACGACCACCCGTTCTTCGAACGTCTCCTCGGTGACGGTTCGCGCTTCGGTGTCAACATCTCCTTCGCTCAGCAGCCGTCACCCGACGGTCTCGCGCAGGCGTTCACGATCGGTGCCGCCTTCATCGGCGACGACAAGGTGGCCCTGGTGCTCGGCGACAACCTCCTCTACGGGCCGGGTCTGGGCACCCAGCTCAAGCGCTACTCCGATGTCGACGGCGCTGCCGTCTTCGCCTACTGGGTGTCCGAGCCCAGCGCATACGGTGTCGTGGACTTCGACGACACGGGGCGGGTGATCTCTCTCGAGGAGAAGCCCGCGCAACCGCGCAGCAACTATGCCGTCCCCGGCCTGTACTTCTACGACAATGACGTCGTCGAGATCGCCCGCAACCTCGAGCCCTCCGCACGTGGCGAGTACGAGATCACCGACGTCAATCGGGCGTACCTCGAGCGGGGAAAGCTCCGCGTCGAGGTCCTCCCCCGGGGCACTGCGTGGCTCGACACCGGCACCTTCGATCAGATGACGGATGCCGCGGATTACGTCCGCACGATCGAACGCCGCACCGGCATGCGTATCGGCGTTCCCGAGGAAGTGGCGTGGCGGCAGGGGTTCCTCACCGACGCCGAGTTGCGGGAACGCGCAGAGTCGTTGGTGAAATCGGGGTACGGGGCATACCTGCTGGAACTGCTGGAAAGAGGCCTTTGATCATGCACCTCCTCGTCACCGGCGGTGCCGGATTCATCGGGTCGAACTTCGTGCATCACGTGGTCGCCCACACCGATCACCGCGTCACGGTTCTCGACAAACTGACCTACGCGGGCAACAAAGCTTCGCTCGCCGGGCTGCCCGAAGACCGCGTGAGCCTCGTCCAGGGCGACATCGCCGACGCGGAACTGGTGGACACTCTCTTCGCGCAGACCGACGCCGTCGTGCACTACGCCGCCGAGTCGCACAACGACAACTCGCTGCACGATCCGCGCCCGTTCCTGGACACGAACGTCATCGGCACGTACACGCTGCTCGAGGCGGCCCGCCGGCACGACCGACGGTTCCATCACATCTCCACCGATGAGGTCTACGGCGACCTCGAGCTCGACGATCCCGAACGATTCACCGAGAGCACCCCCTACAACCCCTCGTCGCCGTACTCGTCGACCAAGGCCGGCTCCGATCTCCTCGTGCGCGCGTGGGTGCGGTCGTTCGGCGTGCAAGCCACGATCTCCAACTGCTCGAACAATTACGGGCCGTACCAGCACGTCGAGAAGTTCATCCCCCGGCAGATCACGAACGTCCTCCGGGGTATCCGCCCGAAGCTCTACGGTGCCGGCGAGAACGTGCGCGATTGGATCCACGCGGACGATCACTCGTCCGCCGTTCTCACGATCCTTGAGAAGGGGCGGATCGGCGAGACCTACCTCATCGGGGCCGACGGCGAGAAGAACAACAAAGAAGTGGTCGAGGTGATCCTCGCGCTCATGGGCCAACCGGCCGATGCGTACGACCACGTCACCGACCGGGCCGGCCACGACCTGCGGTACGCGATCGACTCGACGAAGCTCCGCACCGAGCTCGGGTGGTCGCCGGCCTACGGCGACTTCGACGCCGGACTCGCCGCGACCATCGAGTGGTATCGCGCCAACGAGTCGTGGTGGGCTTCCGCCAAAGACGGCGTGGAGGCCTTCTACGCCAGCAAGGGCCAGTGATGTCGACGCAGTTCGGCAAGCAGCTCGGCGTCACGCAGACCCCCATTCCGGGGCTCGTCGTCTTCGATCTTCCGGTCCATGGGGACAGCCGCGGCTGGTTCAAGGAGAACTGGCAGCGCGAGAAGATGCACGCCCTCGGTCTGCCCGATTTCGGGCCGGTGCAGAACAATGTGTCCTTCAACGACGCGGTCGGTACGACGCGCGGCATACACGCCGAGCCATGGGACAAGTGGGTGTCGGTCGCGACCGGTCGGATCTTCGGCGCGTGGGTCGATCTCCGCGAGGGGCCGTCGTTCGGTGCGGTCTTCACGACCGAGATCGATCCTTCGCGTGCGATCTTCGTTCCCCGCGGAGTGGGCAACTCGTACCAGACGTTGGAGCCCGATACTGCTTACACCTACCTCGTCAACGATCATTGGTCGCCAGACGCGCAATACTCCTTCCTGAACCTCGCCGACGAGACGGCGGCCATCGACTGGCCGATCCCTCTCGATGACGTCGCGATCTCCCCCAAAGACCTGGCGCACCCCCGCCTTCACGACGTCACGCCCATCTCGCCGCGGAAGATCCTCGTCGTCGGCGCGGCCGGCCAGCTGGGCCTCGCTCTCCGGCAGGAGTACAAGGACCTTCCGCACGTCGAGTTCGCCGCGCGCGCCGACCTCGATCTGACCGCCCCAGGCGTGGACGATGCTCGGCGCTGGCGCGATTACGGCGTCATCATCAACGCGGCCGCCTACACCGCCGTCGATACGGCCGAGACACCTGATGGGCGCCGCGCCGCGTGGGCGGCGAATGTCGCAGGCGTCGCGGCCCTGGCACGCATCGCCACGGAGAACGGCCTTACTCTCGTCCACGTCTCGAGCGACTACGTCTTCGACGGCTCCCTCGAGCGGCCGTATCGCGAAGGCGACGCGCCCTGCCCGCTCAGCGTCTACGGTCAGACGAAAGCGGCAGGCGATGCAATCGTGTCGACGGTACCGCGGCATTACATCGTCCGAACGTCCTGGGTCATCGGGGAAGGCAAGAACTTCGTCCGGACGATGTCGGCGCTCGCGGATCGCGGAGTCAACCCCCGCGTTGTCGACGATCAGGTGGGGCGCCTCACATTCACCGACGACATCGCCCGCGGAATCCGGCACCTCGTCGAAACCTCGTCGCCTTTCGGCATCTACAACCTGACGGGGAGTGGCGAACCGATGTCATGGGCGGACGTGGCCCGACGAGTCTTCGAGCTCGGCGGTCATGACGGCTCACGGATCACCGGTGTGACAACCGACGACTATTTCTCCGCCGCCACCGATCCGGTGGCACCGCGGCCCCGCAACAGCGTGTTGGATCTGTCCAAGCTCGAGGCCACCGGCTTCCGACCGATGACGACAGACGATTCGCTGGTGCGGATGTTCGCGAGCTGACCGCTCTCGGCGCGGGCACACCTCGGCGGAACCATCCTGGCCCCCCGAGTAGCATGGAAAGAGCAGTTCAACTGGAGGCATGATGGCAGATTCTCGACGTGCATTGGTCACCGGTATCACCGGTCAAGATGGCGGCCATATTGCGAGCCTTCTTCATTCCCAGGGTTATGAGGTCTTCGGTCTCATCCGCGGTCAGAACAACCCCCGCCGTGAAGCGACGCAGGCGGAGTTCCCGTACGTCACTCTCATCGAGGGCGATCTGACGGACCCGACCTCGCTGGTGCGCGCCGTCGAGACCAGCGACCCGGACGAGTTCTACAACCTCGCCGCGATCAGCCACGTCGGATATTCGTTCAAGAACCCCACCCTCACCGCCGACGTCACCGCCAAGGGCGTGCTGAACGCGTTGGAAGCCGTCCGGATCACCGGACGCGCTCAGAAGACCCGGTTCTACCAGGCATCGACCTCGGAGATGTTCGGCGGCCTGGACTACAACCGTCCCGGCGCCGGTTACAACGAGAACTCCCTCTTCCACCCCCGCAGCCCCTACGGCGTCGCCAAGCTCTACGGCCACTGGATCGCCAAGAACTACCGCGAGAGCTACGACATGTACGTCGCGTGCGGCATCCTCTTCAACCACGAAGGGGAACGTCGCGGTGTCGAGTTCGTCACCCGCAAGATCACCCACGCCGTCGCCCGCATCAAACTCGGCCTGCAGACCCACATCGAACTCGGCGACCTCTGGCCCAAGCGCGACTGGGGATACGCCGGAGACTACGTCGAGGGAATGTGGCGCATGCTCCAGCACGACGTCCCCGACGACTTCGTGCTCGCCACCGGCGAAACCCACTCCATCGAGGAGTTCCTCACCCTCGCGTTCGCCGAGATCGGCATCGACGACTGGAAGCCCTACGTCGTCCAGAACCCCGCGTTCATGCGCCCCGCCGAGGTCGACATCCTCCTCGGCGATCCGACCAAAGCCGAATCCGAACTCGGCTGGCGCCGACAGGTCGACTTCCCCGGACTGGTGGCGCGCATGGTCGCGCACGACCTCGAGGAGCAAACGGCGTTGCGGAGCAACCCCGCGTGACGTTCACGCTCGCCATCACGGGGGCGAACGGGTTCGTCGGTCCTCATGTCGCCCAGCGTGCCCGGCAGGCGGGAATGCGGGTGTGGGCCACCGCGCGCGACGAGCAACCCATCGACCGCCTCGCTCCGTTCTGCGACGCCTACCACCGTGCTGATCTGACTCAGGAGTGGCCGTTTCCGAGCGGAGCCGACGCGATCGTGCATCTCGCCGGCCTCGCCGCCGTCGGACCCTCGTTCACGCATCCACAGCGCTATCTCGACGTGAACAGCTCGATCATGACGGTGATGTGCGAGACGCTTCTGGAGCGCTCCGAGAATCCTCGCGTCGTGGTGGTCAGTTCCGGAGCCATCTACGCTCCTCCGGCCCTGGGGCGCACCGTCGACGAGGCGTGCCCCCTGTCGGCAGCCTCGCCCTACGCCGTCGCGAAGATCCTCGTCGAGACCCAGGCCGACTACTACTCCGACCGGGGCGTCGACACCGTGGTGGCGCGTCCGTTCAACCACATCGGCCCCGGGCAAAGCACGGGCTTCCTCGTCCCCGACCTGGTCGAGAAGATCCGCAATGCGGCAACCGGCGAGCCGCTCCAGACGGGCAACCTCTCCACCGCGCGAGATTACACCGATGTACGCGACGTGGCGGCTGCCTACCTCACGCTCGCGACCGTCGCCTCCCACCGCCACCGGACCTACAACGTCGCTTCCGGCGAATCGCACACCGGAATCGAGATGCTGACCGCCGTCGCACATGCACTGTCGGTCACCGTCCCGACGACAAGCGTCGACGCCGGCCTCCTGCGGCCCGGCGATGTCGCAGACGTGCGCGGCGACGCCTCGCGGCTGCGCGAAGAGTTCGGGTGGGCCCCCACGATTGATTGGCGCACCTCCGTTTCCGACTACGTCGACGCTCTCGGCTGATCCTCACCGCATACCTTGCCTCGGGGCGGTCATGCGTCGAGGCCATCGGATGCGTCGAACCTCGGCATGCACGGTGTGTCACCCGCACTCTCGGTCGTCTCGCGGTTCCACGGAGGATGTCTGCGCGTCACGCTGAGCGAGGACGACCTTTCCGCCCTGGACCTGCCGTCACAGTGTGGGGCACCTCGCGAGGTGCCCGGGAGTTTCACGCGAGCGTGGCCTCGAACCTCCGGTTCGGGGACCCCTCCTCGCTGCGTATCCCGACCTCACCTCGAAGAGCGACGCCCGGATCTGGAAGACGCCGCGACCGCGTCCTGAAGGCCCGGTGGCCCGCGACGAAGGCGCCGGGCGGGATTCAGATCGGAGACGCGGAGAACGTCGCCAAGGCGCGACCGAACTCGGAAGGGGCCAACTCGGAGACGCGCCGTGCCGTCGCGTGACCATTCGCGCGCACCTCAGACCAGACGCTCTCGATGGAGAGCGCATCGGCAAGGGAGCGGTAGAGGGTTTCGAGCGCGTGAGGGTCGAAACGCAACGCGTTGTACCCGTCCATGACCTGGTGTCCGAGAATCGGCTCGTGTGGAGCGATGTACACCGCGCCGCACGACATCAGCGCGAGCGGCACGAGAGAATTCGCTCGGGCTACGAAATCGACGATCACACGGGGGCGGCGTCCAACGACGACCTCGAGGTCGGCGAGCGAATCGACGTCGTCCAGGACCACAACGACGTGAGCGAATTCACCCGCCACCTCGCGCAGCCGCGCACGCTGCGCGGACGAGGAACCGATGACGACGACGACCTTCTCACTGTCCGTCGGAAGCTCCGTCGGGGGCAGTGCCGGAGCGATTCGAACACGTGCTTCCCACGCTGTGTCGATCGGCAGCTGACGCTGCGTCCAGTGATTGGGCGCGATGTAATCGAAGTCCGGCCGGTACCCCGCGACGATACGAGCCTGCAGAGCCGGATCCTCCGGGTGGAAGGCGCTCTCCAGCCCGGGAAGGACGTAAAGAGGAAGCCCTCCCGCGGCCGTGGACAACCACACGGTCTCAGCAGCCGTCCAATCGGCGGCGATGACCACCCGCGTCCCGTCTGAAAGCCGCTCTATCAGCGACTCGTCCGGCCCGGCATCCGTGATGCGGTGATACGACACGATCCGTCCGGTCTGCGCATCGCACAAGCGGCGGACGTAGGTCTCCCACAGCGACCCGGAGGCCGGCCCGAACACCACGTCGATCGGCGCATCGTCGGGAAGGCGACGCGTGAGCAGCTGCCCTTCCCAGCGTGACCAGAAGCGGCGCATGGAGGCCAGTTCACGGTGCCCCTGGCTGTAGCCGCGGCTCGCGGATTCGTGATGCACGAGCAGCGCAGCAGGCTGATAGTAGCTGCGGATACCGAGCTTCCACGCACGCATGGCGTAGTCCACGTCCTCGAAGCCCAGCCAGAACTCGTCATCGAGCACCCCCATTCGTTCGAAGGCGTCGCGGGTGATGTACAGGCAAGCACCGGACGCTCCCCTGTTGTAGCCGGCGATGTTCGCGACCGGCCGGGTGGCCGGGGCACCCGTGTGAAAGTGGCTCCACCACTGTGGGGCATGTTGACGGGCGTGGTAGTGACCCGCGTACTGCAGGCGCCCATCGGGGTACACGAGACGAGGACTCACCAACCCGATCCGCGGGTCGATGGCGTACGCGCTGTACTGCAGGACCTCCAGCCAACCGGGCTGCGCGACGATGTCACTGTTCAAGAGGATGATGTCGCCGGATGCCTCGGCCATGCCGACATTGACCGTTCCAGAAAATCCTCGCCGCTCACTCTTCTCGATCACACGCACGCGGGGACCCTCGAGTTCGCGCAGACGGGCGACGACAGCCGGATCGATGTAGTCGTCGACGATGACGATCTCCCAGTCGGCCTCGACGCACGTGCGCGCGACGCTCGCGACGGCTTCGCGCACGAGATCGACGTCGTTGTAGCTGGGGATGACGATCGTGACCGGCCGCGCATTCTGGCGGAACCAGGCTCTCGCCGCCACCAGGGTCGTGTCGCCCGCGGACCCGCCACTCGTGTTGGCAAGATAGGAACGACGAGTGCGGCGGTCGCGGTACTCCCCCTTCCACGTCTCCGGCATCAGGCGGTAGAGGCGTCTGGCGGCGCCGCGAAGGGTGTGCAACATATCGGTCAACGTCCGTCAGCGAGAGTCAGGAAGCATCCATGATATCGATCACGAACGCGGTCGTCGCACGAGCGAAGGTCCTGGTGATCGCGACGGATGTCGTCGGGGAACGGATGGCAGGCCCCGGAATCCGCGCGGTGCGTATCGCGGAGCAACTGGCCCGCGTTTCGACCGTGACGCTCGCCGTGAGCGCGGGCGACGTCGCCGCCGTTGACTTTCTCAGCCAGGGACCGTTCGCCGTTCGCACGTATGGAGACGGTGACGAGTTGGTCAGCATCATCGGCGAGCACGATGTCGTCTACTGCCCGACTCTGGACCCCGGGGTGGTGATGCGAGGGGCAGCGACCGGAACCCGCTTCATCTTCGATCTCTACAATGCGCTCCCCGCCGAAGCGATCGGTGCCGAACGGATCGGCGGCTTCTCCAGCCAGCCGGAGAAGGACGCCGTCTTCGAGAACGTCCTGCACCAGTTCCGGGTCGCTCTCCGCGCGGGGGCCTATTTCGTCACCTCCAACGAACGACAGAGGGACTTCTGGATCGGGTACTCGCTGGCATCGGGTGCCCTGCGGCCCAGCACCCTGCGCGGCCGCGACGTCGACGACGTCATAGGTCTCGTTCCGTTCGGCATGCAGGACGAGGAGCCGGTGGCGCGCAGATCCGCCCTCCGGGAGGACTTCAACCTGGGCGAGACCGACTTCCTCATGGTGTGGGCTGGGGGGATCTGGGATTGGTTCGACGCAGAGACTCCCATCCGCGCCGTTGCCGAGCTGCGCAGAGAAGGCCGTCCGGTGTGTCTGGCCTTCTACGGAACGACGCATCCGAACGATCTGATCGGGGTTCCTCCGGCGGTGGAACGGGCGAAGTCGCTCGCACAGCGCCTCGGTGTTCTCGACCACGGCGTGTACTTCGTCGACGGATGGGTTCCGGCCGACGACCGGGCGGACTATCTCGTCGGCGCCGACGCCGCGCTCTCCGCACACCGCCCTTCTTTCGAGACCCGCTACGCGTTCCGCACGCGGATCCTCGACCACTTCTGGGCGCGCCTGCCGAGCATCGTCACGGAAGGAGATTGGTTCGCCGACTACATCCGCGACGAGGATCTCGGCGTCGTCGTTCCCTGTGAAGACGTCAGCGCTATGAAGACCGGCATCATCGAACTCACCCACCGACGCGTTCGACGTCGAGTGGTCCGCCGCATCGACGCGATTCGCGAGGGCTGGCGCTGGTCAGAGACCACCCTCCCACTCCGTCACGTCGTGGAGAACTGGGACGTCCTCCTCGTCCCCGGCGAAGTCCCCTACGGGGACGCCACCGACGCGACGGACGAGACCTGTGAACAGCACGCCGCCGAGCCGGCCGACGACACCGTCGTGGGGACCCCGGAGGAGTCGCCCGCTGAGGGTCAGCCCACGCTGGACGAGGACTGATCGACTCCCGTGTCGTCGAACGACGTGGCGTCCAGCCCGGATTTCGCGACACGTGAGTAGAACTCCGCCACGATGTCGAGGACACGGGGCCACCGGTAGCGCTCCGCCGTCGCCAGACCGCCCCGACGGAGGCGATCGCGTTCCTCGGGGTCGGTGCGGAGACGATCAATGGCCGCGACGAGCGCACCATCGTCGTCCTGCCCGACGACGATGCAGTTCTCCCCGTCTGCACAGAAGTCGCGGTTTCCGTGCGAGTCGGTGGTGATGACGGGGCATCCCGCAGCCATCGCCTCGAGAACGGGGAGGCAGAATCCCTCGTGACGCGACGTCTGCACGAACATCGTGGCGGTGTTGTACAGCTCGTTGACCTGTGGATCCAGGGGGCGGACCACATACTCGGTACGTTCGTCTTCGAGGATGTCGGGCTCGGTGCCGAACATCAAGAGCTTCGGGCGGCGCTCCCCCATCGCCCGCCAGGCCCGTGCCGTCATTGCGAAGTTCTTCTGGAAGAACGAGCGGCCGATCGCGAGCACGGTGTCATCCTCACGCTGTACCTCGGGGAGCTCGTGGAAGACGCTCTCGTCGTATCCATGGGGAACGAGCGTCGCCGTCATCCCGATCTGCTTCAGTTCGCCCACCTGGTAGCTCGCCTCGGTGACCCCGAGGAACTCGCTGCGGTATCCCGCGACAACAGCAGCTTGTACGACCTGGTCGTCCGGGAAGAACCACGTCTCGAACTCCTGGATGAGGTAGACGGGCAGCCCGTGGTTGACCGAACCCAGCCACACGATCTCGGCGGTCTCCCACCACGTGGCCACTTTGATGGCATCGGCATTGCGAAGAGAGAGGAGCAGGTCACCATAGCTGTCGAAGGTGCGCACGGGGACGTGCAGCTCGAACCAGGTGGGCGCCGTCTGCAGCGACCAGATCTCGACGTCCATCCCCCGCTCGGCCAGGCCGTTGGCGATCTGGAAAACCGCACGGATCCCGCCGCTGATCGAGGTGGCCGTCAGGACGAAGATCACGCGGACGCGCTCACCGTCCTCCGAGACGGTGCGCCTCATGAGCCACTCGCGCGCATCGGGGCTCGCCGACATTTCGGGGAGCGTCCGGATGTCGAGGATGACGGGACTGAAGCACAGGGTACGGATGTTGCCGATCCAGCCCTTGCGGACGAGTTCCGCGACCTGCACGTCCAGCCTGGTTCCTGACAGGTGTCGCGTCGGTACGTCGACGCGATCGAGCGCGAACGAGGTCGCGTAGAAGCCGTGCGCAGGGGCAGTGAGCACGTAGCGCGGGATCGCGTCTTGCCCGTAGTCCTTGACAGCGCTCGGGCTGGGTACGAATTGACCCTTGCGACGGTCGAATTGGTAGCCGCCCGTCACCACCCCATCGACACGATAGGCGGGCGTGACGAAGCCGGTCTCTTTGTCGGGCTGGTACTCGTGTGCGGCGAACTGCAGCTGGGTGAGCTCCGCGATCTCCGGAAGGGGCTGTCCCGCATCCAACAGCAGGAGGTCCCATCGCCGACGTCTGGCATGCATGTACGCGAGGACCTCCGTGAGGTCGAACTCAGCCGCGCCCCGCACACCGGTACGGGTCCAGCTGTCCTGCGGAAGACTGCGGGTGAAAGGCACGGCGGCATCACCGACGAGGAAGTGGACGTTCATGCGGTCGGCTGTGCGCGCCATCCACGCACCGAGCGACGGAGACGGGGTGCCGTAGAGCGCGATGACCAGCTGAGGGCGGAAGATCGTATGCCAGCCCACCGCGCGATTCGGAGTCAGAGCCGTCGAGATGCCGTTGGGGAACGTCAGACCGTCGACGGCACGCCACTGCCCGAGGGCACGACGGCGCGTGCGGAAGGCACGGGGGCCGAGCTCCACGAGGAGTGAGACCTGAAAGAGCGCGGCTGAAACGCGCTCTATGACGCGCGCGAGACGGCGCGACACCGCACGGAAAATCCGATCCACCATTCACGATCCTTTCGACCACAGACTCCCCAAGCTTAGGTGGGATTCCGTAGCGTCCCCGCCGGACCGTAGCGCCGGCGGGGAGACCGCTCAGTAGGGTGAACCGACCGGAAGCAGGGCGAAGGCGCCGCGACTGACCGTGATGACTCGCGGCGAGAGCGTACCTGCGAGACTCTGCAGCTGCGGCACCGAGGTGACGTGCCGGTACACCCCACCCACCGCATAGAAGATCCGGGTATCGCCCGCGGGACGAAGGAAGACCTTGCTGGCCGACTCCGACGACAGCGTCAACGCGGAACAGGTGGAGGAATCGAGCGTGGCGACGACGAAACCCTTCGCTGCTGCGGCCGTCGTGGGTCGCAACGTCCCCGAAGCGGCGAAGTACGGACGTCCCCCGCAGGAAGCGAAAGGCTCAAGGTTGCCGATCTGCGGCCAGTTGAAGGCGGCGGATGTCGGCACGTTCGTGCTGAAGACGGTCGACGGAAGAGCGTAATCCGATGCTCGCGTCCAGGAGGGCAGATAGAATAGCCGCCCGTCGGCCGTCGGCAACCACACGCGGCTGTCACCGGCGAACATGATGAACCGTCCATTCGCGAAGCGGGTCTGCGTCGACACACTGGACCGCGACACGACCGAGCCCGGGAGAAGAGCGGCATACGGAACGGTGCCGAGGTTGTACGTCGAGGCGACCGCGTCGTCGTACATCGGCTGCAATTGCGAGCCGGCCATGCGGTAGACGGGTCCGTATGAGTCGATCCGTCCGAACGGGCTCATCGGCTTGCCGACGACCAAGGATGCGAGATCGGCACCCGTCACGTCGATGATGAGGTTCTGGCAGTTGCCACCCCAGAGGGAGATGAGGTCGCAACTGTTGAAGTAGTGCAGCTCGCGCGAGTCGAGGTAGTAGACCGCACCTGTCGTCGAATTGCGCACGTACAGGCTGGCGTCGCCGGCGTCGGCGAAGTTGTTCAGATAGTCGCGAGACACCGACGAGGGGTTTCCGAAGGCCGCCTGCCACTGCGGCCACGCGTGCGGCGGCATGTGATAGCGACGCCCGCCGGAGATCAGGTAGACATCGCCGTTCACCGAGACCACGCGATTGTTCTGCTGTCGCGTCGAGCCGAACCAGTCTGTGAACGTGCGCCAGAAGTTGCGATTACCGTAAGCAGAGCAGCCGTCACCGGTGCCGTAGAGGTTGTTCAGCGCGGCCTGGTTCGGAACGTACGGAGTGTAGATGTACAGGCCCGCCGTCGCTTGATTCTCGATGTACACACGCTGTGTACCGCAGCCGCCGTTCGGGTTGTAGAGGATGTTGTTCCAGCGTCCCTGCTGGTAGCCCCACCACGTGGGGTTGAGGCGGTAGACCTCGAACTGTCGCGCGCCGTAGTAGACCTGGTAGAAGAAGCCCGCTGTGGACGAATCACAGGGCGCGGTGTCGGGGCAACCCTGCCCCGTCGCCGCCTGATAGTTCCAGTCGGAGGGTGCCGTCGACGTGATCAGCCCCTGCTCCTTCTGCAGGAGGACGATGAGCGCCTTCTGGCTGATTCCGCACGAGCGCGCGACCTTGTCGATGATGGTCGACGCGCTCTCGTTGGGCCGCCCCTGATACCCGTTGCAGTACTTGTCGGCGGGCCGGTCGTCGGTGTTCTGGCGATAATCCTTGATGCACGTGTAGCCGGAACGACAGGACGGCACCTGACGTTCCATGAACGCCTGGATGTCATTGGACGTCATGGCGTTGCCGTCGTAGAAGACGGCATCGTCGATGATGTTGCCCGCGTTCCAATCCGAGGCGTCTGCCGCGGCGGCCGCGTCGACCGGGCTCACCGTGGCAGGCAGAGCCACCGGTACCGCCACCAGAATCGCGAGGGCGCAGGCCCATGCGGCGATCACCGCCGCGACCCTGCGGCGATGTGAGCGGGCCGTCACTGACCGATCTCGATCGTGGCCGTCGCAGACTTCGCACTCAGGCGAGGCGAGACGTAATCGACGTGGAACGGCACCTCACCCGAGCCGTCGGCCACGGGGATGGACATCAGGCCGCAGTACGTCACGCCCTTACCCTCGGTGGCGGGCACCGATGTCGACTCCTGCGTGTCGTCGCGGGTGAGCGTGCACGTCCCACCCGACTCGGAGATCCCGGGCACCATGGCGGTGACCTCGAGCGCGCCATCACGCACGTCGGACGTCACGACCAGGATCTCACCGTTGTAGGGAGCGTCCGGAGTGGAGCTGTCCGACGGCGTGGGCTCCGAGGACGACGTCGCGGTGGGCGTCGGTGACGGCGAGGCCGACGACGAGGACGACGGAGAGGGGGACGGGCTGGCGCCCGCGACGGGAGTCGCACAGGCCGAGAGGGAGAACACTCCGACCATCAACAGGAGTGCGGGCGCAACGACACGCGCCCGCCGAGAACGAGACGGAACGGCGGTGTCATCTGCAGGGCTCACGCGTTCATTATGCGTGCAAGATGTGGCGGATGGGGGTATTGTCCACCGTCGGTCGCCGCCTCGCGTCACCCTTTCAAGCGCCGCCGCAGCCGCCGCACACGAGAGAGAAGCGGCTGGTGGGCGTCGATCTCGCGACGGACGTCGTCGCGCAGCTCGGCCCGGAGCCGGTCCACGGCCTCGTCGACGTGGGCGGCGAGCTGGGTCTGCAGCGAGGCCAGGTACAGCGGGAGCCCGGGGCCTTCGCGGTGCATCCATTCGGCGAGGGCGCGGTCGCGCACCACCGCATCGTCGCGCGCGTGCTCGGCCGCCAGACCGAACATGCTGTTGGCGTCCAGACCGACCGAGTCGGGCCGCTGCGTCCAGAACGCCAGCGGCTCCCCCGCGAGGAAGCCGATCTCGTGATCGCGGAGCATCCGCAGGTAGAGGTCCCAGTCCTCGACGGCGTCGAGGGTCTCGTCGTACCAGCCGATCTCGTCGTGCAGGCGACGACGGTAGACGACCGAGATCGGCACGGCGCGGTTCACGCTCATCATCTCGCCGAGCGAGATCCGGCTCATCCCCGCCCAGAACGGCGCACGGCCGACCTCGACCCAGGTGCCGCCCCGGTTCTCCTCGTAGACGATCTCGGTCGCCGCCGAGACGGCCGCGTGAGCGGCGTGCTCGTCGAGCCACGCGACCGTACGTTCGAGGAAGGCCGGATGCCACCGGTCGTCGTCGTCGTGCAGCACCACGTACTCGGTCTCGAGGGCGCGCACCCCCGTGTTGGCGGCGATGCACCGACCGCCCTCGCCGGGGGCGATGTGGACGACGCGCGCGCGGTCGCCGAGCCCCGCCTCCTCGACGATCGCGTCGACCTCGGTCGCGTCACCGTCGTCGTCGACGACGACCACCTGCCAGTCGGAGAACCGCTGGGCGGCGATGTCGCCGAGAGCCCGACGCAGGAACGCCGGGCGCTGGCGGGTGCGGACGACGATCCCGACGCGTGCAGACATGCGTCCGAGCATAGGGGCGGACCACTCCCCCGGAGCGCCGCCGGGGCCGCCTACAGCTCGGCGTGCAGTGCCCAGATGCGATCGGCGCAGGGTTCCCAGGCGAAGCCCTTGGCGCGGTCGCCGGCGAGCACCCGCAAGCGCGCGCCGTCGTCGCCCAGGGCCCGCGCCAGCGCGGCACCGAGCTCGTCCGCGGACGCGAGGGCCACGGCATCCGCGAGGACCTCCCGGTGCACGGGCGTGTCGACCGCAACGATCGGGATGCCGACGGCCAGCGCATCGACCGCACGCCAGGGCCAGTCGGTCCGGGCGCATCCGGTCACGAAGGTCGCCGCGTGCGAGAGCACCGCCGCCCGATCCCACTGGTCGAGCGAACCGCGGGCGTGCACGCGCGCTTCGGGGATCCCGGCCGCGACGGCGAGCTCGACCACCGCGGGCTCCTCCCCCTCGGGGACGTCGAGGACGACCACGTCGCCGTCCCACTCCGCGTCCGTCACGGCGGCGAAGGCGTCCGCGAGGCCGTCGGACGGCGCACTGCCGCCCGCGACCGCGAGGAACGTCGCGGGGAGATCGAGGGCGCGAAGACGACCGACCGCGTCCGAGGGCACGCGCATCCCCGCGGCCGGCGCCCCGCCGATCACGCGGATCTTCGACACGAGCTTGGACTTGGCCAGTTCCCCGAGCCGCTCGGCCATGGCGTGGGTGGGCACGACGACCGCGTCGGCGTGCTTCGTGACGCGGGACAGCAGAGCCCGAGAGGCGAGCGCCTCGGCGCGCGGCAACTCGTCGGGGGTCTCCCACGCGCGCAGATCCCAGAGCGTCACGACGATCTGGTGCGTCTCGTTGACGCGATCGTGACGCACGAGCGGGGCGAGCGCGGTCGGCGAGTGGATCAGTCCCTTGCCGATGCCGGGAGCCACCCCGAGCTGCCACGACGCCGCGAGCTCGCGTCGGCGCATGGGGAGGCGGGTCTCGGCGGACAGACCGGTGACGCCCGCGTCGTCCGGGAGACCGGGCGAGGGGACGATGCTGGCGACGTCGCAGCCGCGCGGAGCGGTGTCGATCAACGCCTGCGCGAGAGAGGCCGAGGCCTCGGCGAGGTCGCGGCACGTGGGGGCGACGAGCTGGTCCAGCACGACGCGGAGGGTGACGGTCACGGGGCGGGTGCCTCCGTCTCGGTGGGGGGATGCAGCTTGTCGTGGACCATCTGCTGAACCTGGGCGTAGTCCGGGTCGAACTCGTCGACCCCGCCGTCGGGTGTGAGCTCGATGGTCGAGACGGGCTGGTCCTTCGCCTTCAGGGCGAGGTCGACCAGCGTCGGGGCGATCAGTCCCTGGGGAAGGTCGGTCTCGACGATGTTCGTCCCGGCCGCGGCCACCTCCTGGAAGTGGGCGAGGACGTTCTGCGGGGTGAACTGCGCGAGGATCGCCTCCTGCAGCTGGCGCTGGCGGCGCATCCGGTCGAAATCGCTCGTCGTGTAGCGCGAGCGGGCGTACCACTGCGCCGTGTCGCCGTCCATGTGCTGCGCGCCCGGCTCGATCCATCCGAAGGCCCAGTCGTCGACCGGCTGGCCGTCATAGGCGGGACCGCCCTTGGGCAGGCGCTCGTCGACGGTGATGTCGACGCCGCCGAGCGCGTCCACGAGGTCGGCGAAGCCCTTCATGTCGAGGAGCACGTAGTACGGGATCTGGATGCCGAGGATGCCCTCGGCCGCGTCCTTGGTCGCCTCGATGCCCGGCTCGGAACCGTGGGCCTTGGCATCCGGATACAGGGCGTTGCCGTCCTGGCAGACCTCGACCTCGGTGCGCAGCTGGTTGATGCCGCTGCCCCAGCCGCAGGTCGGGTCGAACTTGCCCTCGTGCCCGTTGGGGTACTCGTCCTGCATGGGTCCCGGCGCGAAGGGGAAGTTGGGCATGTCACGCGGGATGCCGGTGATGGTCACCGCGCCCGAGGCGGCGTTGATCGAGACCACCGAGATGCTGTCGAAGCGCATGGAGTCGCGGCCCTCGCCGGAGTCGGCCCCGAGCAGCAGGATGTTGTAGTACCCGTCGGACGGCGGGACGACGGGTGCCGACTGGGCGAAGATCTCCGCGAACGCGTCGCGCGTGGTGCCGGCGGTCTGCACCGCCCAGCCCGCGCCCGCCACGAGCGTGCCGGTGAGTCCGATCGAGACGATCGCGATGCCGAAGCGCGCGAGCGGGCCGGTCCGGACGAGGCGCACCAGTCGTAGCGTGTCGATCGTCAGCACGATCCAAAGCAGCGCGTATCCGATGAGCACGCCCTGGACGAGCGTGAGCGGCACCCACCGGAACCACGAGAGGAAGTCCGGGATCGAGGAGCCCGTCGCCAGGGCGAAGAGGGTGCTGGGCGCGAGCAGTGCGCCGAGCGCGATGAGCACGATCATGACCCACAGCGCCAGGGTCGCTCCCAGGCCGAAGCGGCCGAGGCGCCGGTCGCCGGCCAGCACCTGGGCGGAACCGGGGATGAGCAGGTTGGCGACGATCAGCCACCAGCCGCGACGCGTCATGAGCTCCGGCGACCCCAGGTCGGGGTTGCGCAGGGGGCGCTGCTCGACCAGCGAGGCGCGCGCGGACGCACGCGGGGGCGCGAGCGTCATAGAGACTCCTTGAGGCGGCGGTTCTTCTCCTCGACCTGGATCTCCAGGTCGCGCGCATAGGACTCGACGCGGTCGGCGATCTCGGGGTCGGCGGCACCGAGGATGCGCGCCGCCAGGAGCCCGGCGTTCTTCGCCCCGTTGATCGACACGGTGGCCACGGGGATCCCCGCCGGCATCTGCACGATGCTCAGCAGCGAGTCCAGCCCGTCGAGGGTGGCGAGCTGGACCGGGACGCCGATCACGGGAAGGGCGGTGACGGATGCCAGCATCCCGGGGAGGTGCGCGGCGCCGCCGGCGCCGGCGATGATGGCGCGGAGCCCGCGCGCGCGGGCCTCGCGTCCGTACCGCACGAGCTTGTCGGGCGTGCGATGCGCCGAGACGACCTCGACCTCGTGCGGGACGCCGAACTCGGTCAGCACCTCGGAGGCGGCGTTCATCACCCGCCAGTCGGAGTCGGAGCCCATGACGACGCCGACCACGGGCGTCTCGGAAGAATGCAGCGGCCGGGTCACCGGTCCAGGCTAGGGCGGCTCGCTGGAAGAACTCGGAACGGCACGCTCAGGACTTCACCTCAGTCGAAGAACGCCGCCGCCGCGCGCGCCTCGTAGACGACGTCGTCGAGGTCCTCGCCGATCACGTTGACGTGCCCCACCTTGCGGCCGGGGCGCGGAGCCTTGCCGTAGGTGTGGACTTTGGCGCCCGGGTGGGCCTCCAGCGCGGCCGGGAAGCGGTCGTCGAGCGTCCCCTCGGCCGGTCCGCCGAGCACGTTGATCATGACCGCCCAGGGGGCGATGGCATCCGTCGATCCGAGCGGGAGGTCGAGGACCGCCCGCAGGTGCTGCTCGAACTGGCTGGTGACCGCACCGTCCTGCGTCCAGTGGCCGCTGTTGTGCGGGCGCATCGCGAGTTCGTTGATCAGGATGCGCTGGTCGCTCGTCTCGAAGAGCTCCACGGCGAGCATGCCGGTGACGCCGAGTCCCTCCGCGACGGCCACGCCGATGTCGGCGGCGACCCGCTGGACACGGGCTTCGACGCGGGGGGCGGGAGCCACGACCTCGGCGCAGACCCCGCCGCGCTGCACGGTCTCGACGACGGGGTACGCCCGCACCTCTCCCGACGGGCGGCGCGCGACCTGCTGGGCGAGCTCACGGGTGAAGTCGACGAGCTCTTCGGCGAGGAGGGCACCACCGTTGCCGTCCTCGGCGAGCGCCGTGAACCAGTCGTCGGCCTCGGTGGCCGCGGAGACGACGCGCACGCCCTTGCCGTCGTACCCGCCCCGGGGCGTCTTGACCACGGCACGACCGCCGTGGGCGTCGAGGAACGCCTGGAGTTCGGCGGCGTCGGCGACGGCGGCCCAGTCGGGCTGCGGAAGACCCAACTCCGCCATGCGGGTCCGCATGACGAGCTTGTCCTGGGCGACGGCGAGCGGCGCGGGTCCGGGGTGCACGGCCACGCCCGCGTCGACGAGCGCGGCGAGCACGTCCTGCGGCACGTGCTCGTGATCGAAGGTGATGACATCGACGTCGCGGGCGAAGGCCAGCACCGTCTCCGCGTCGCGGTAGTCCCCCACCGCGGAGGCCGCGAGCGCGGCCGACATGCCCTCGTCCTCGGCGAGCACGCGGATCTCGATCCCCAGTTCGACGGCGGGCGCGATCATCATCCGCGCCAGCTGTCCGCCACCGATCACTCCGACTCGCAGCGCCATGCCGCTCCCTTCGTCGGGATCCATTCTGTCGGGCCTCCCCCGAGGGCGCGAGCCGGGCGCGCGCCCGGGGGCTTCGACAGGCTCAGCCACCTCGCCTCAGGAGCTCCTGAGACCGGAACCACCCGACGAGGTCAGGCGTCGATCGCGCCGGAGCCGAACGCCTGCGAGTCGCGGTGGGCCAGGATTTGGTTGACCTCGACCTGGTCGACGAGCGTCTCGTGCAGCAGGACGGCCTGCGGCACGTTCTTCATGCGCAGCGGAGGTTCGACCCCGTTCGAGAGCGTGAGCGTCCCCGCGCCCCAGAGGCGCTGCAGCACGCCGCGGCGCATCTGGATCGAGTAGCCCCGCACGTGGGAGATCTCCTGTCGGCGCGAACCGAAGAAGCCCGAGCGTTCGATCACGCGGCGGGTGGTGATCGTCCAGGAGTGGGACAGCCACACGACGTAGGGCAGGACGACGAGCAGCAGCACGATCGCCGCGGCCGCGCTCACCAGCATCCAGTTCTCGAACGGAGCGGGCAGGTTGTCGTAGAAGTACGTCGTCGCCCCGGCGACGGCGATCAGCACGATGGCGGACCACGCGAGACGCCGGGCGTGCGAACGGATCCGCGCGATGCGCAGCTCGGGCGCCGCGGCGCCGGGCGCCGGCATGCGCGGGCGCCCTCCGTAGCTGCTCGGCTGGGTCACCCCTTCATTGTGCGGGGTCCACGGCGCACCTCACGGCGCACACGCGGGCGTCGTGCTCAGCGCACGTGGACGACGTCGCCCGCCGACACGGCCTCGACGATGGTCCCCGCCTCCACGACCAGTCGCCCGGTCTCGTCGAGACGCGTCGCCCGACCCGAAAGCGTCGAGCCGTCGGGAAGCGACACGGTCACCTCGCGACCCACGGTGGCGCAGAGCTTCTCGATGTCGCTGTGCACGCGCTCCTCCCGACCTCCGGAGAGAGCTGTCAGCGTCTCCGCGAGACCGGTGACGTAGTCCGCGATCAAGCGGTCCTCATCGCATTCCGCACCGATCGCCGCGAACGAGGTCGCGGTGCTCACGGGAAGATCGGCGCTGCTCATCCGGGTGTTCACACCCGCCCCCACCACGACGGTGTCGAAGGTACCGGGCACCGCCTCGGCCAGGATGCCGCAGATCTTCCCTCCGTCGACGAGCACGTCGTTCGGCCACTTCAGCTCCGCCGTGCCACCGTGCCCGGAGAGCTGGGCACCCACCGCCCGGGTCATCGCCGCTCCCGCCGCGAGCGGGATCCAGCCGCGCAGCGTCACGGGAACGGTCGAAGCGTCGACCACGACCGAGACGGCGATCGCCGTCCCCGCCGGGGCCGTCCAGCTGCGGTCCAGCCGTCCCCGCCCGGCGCGCTGATCACGCGTGATCAGCAGAGAGAGGTGCGGCCACCCCGCGGGATCGGCGGCGACCGCGGCGACGACGTCGGCGTTGGTGGAGTCGGTGGTCTCGACCACCTGGACGCGGGGGCTGACGGCGGCGGTGCGCGGGTATCCGGCTTCGGGGATCGGCATGCCCCACACCCTAGGGAATCGCCGGGGTGATGGCATCCGCTTGCGTCGGCGGTTCCGGGCACGGAACACCCCGGACCTGGACGGATGCCACAGTGCCTCGCGGATTCGCTTGTACGCACCCTCCAACGTCGGCGCCGAGGCTGTCGCTAGGGTGGAAGGCGTGACCGACCAGCCCGATCTCTTCACCACCGCCGGCAAGATCGCGGACCTGCGCACCAGGTTCCAGGAGGCGGTCGTCGACGCCGAAGCCGCCGCCCGCGACAAGCAGCACGCGAAGGGCAAGCTCACGGCGCGCGAGCGCATCGAGATGCTCGTGGATCCCGGCTCGTTCGTCGAGCTCGACGAGTACGTGCGCCACCGGACGACCGCGTTCGGGATGGACAAGTCGCGCCCCTACGGAGACTCCGTCGTCACGGGCACGGGCACGATCCACGGCCGCACCGTGGCGGTCTACGCCCAGGACTTCTCGACCTTCGGCGGCTCGCTCGGCGAGGTCGCCGGCGACAAGATCATCAAGGTCATGGAGCTCGCTCTGCGCAGCGGCATCCCGATCATCGGCATCCTGGACTCCGGGGGAGCCCGCATCCAGGAGGGCGTGGTCGCCCTCGGCAAGTACGGCGAGATCTTCCGCCTCAACACCGCCGCGTCGGGGGTGATCCCGCAGATCTCGCTCATCATGGGTCCGGCCGCGGGAGGCGCGGTGTACTCCCCCGCGCTCACCGACTTCGTCATCATGGTCGACAAGACCAGCCAGATGTTCGTGACCGGCCCCGACGTCATCAAGACCGTCACCGGCGAGGACGTCGGCATGGAGGAGCTCGGCGGCGCGCTGACGCACAACAGCCGGTCCGGCGTCGCGCACTACCTCGCCGACGACGAGGACGACGCGATCGACTATGCGCGCACGCTCATCGGCTACCTTCCCGACAACAACCTCGCCGAGATCCCGGTCTACGAGACCCCGTTCGAGTTCGAGACGACGGATGCCGATCGCTCCCTGAACACGATCATCCCCGACTCGCCGAACCAGCCGTACGACATCCACACGGTCATCGCGGGGATCGTCGACGGTGGCGACTTCCTCGAGGTGCAGCCGCTGTTCGCCCCCAACATCGTCATCGGCTTCGGCCGCATCGAGGGGCGGACGGTCGGCATCATCGCCAACCAGCCGTCGCAGATGGCGGGCACCCTGAACATCGACGCCGGGGAGAAGGCCTCGCGCTTCGTGCGCTTCTGCGACGCGTTCTCGGTGCCGATCGTGACCCTCGTCGACGTGCCCGGCTACCTCCCCGGCACCGACCAGGAGTGGACCGGCGTCATCCGCCGCGGCGCGAAGCTTCTCTACGCCTACGCCGAGGCCACCGTGCCCCTGGTCACCGTGATCCTGCGCAAGGCGTACGGCGGGGCGTACATCGTGATGGGCTCGAAGCAGCTCGGCGCCGACATCAACCTCGCCTGGCCCACCGCCGAGATCGCGGTCATGGGCGGCCAGGGTGCGGTCAACATCCTCTACCGCGGCGAGATCAAGCGCGCGGAAGAGGCGGGCGAAGACGTCGCCGCCGTGCGCACGCGCCTCGCGAACGAGTACACCTACAACGTGGCATCCCCGTTCCTCGCCGCCGAGCGCGGCGAGCTCGACGGGATCATCGAGCCGGCGCAGACGCGCGTCTCGATCGCCAAGGCGCTGCGGGCGCTGCGAAACAAGCGCGCGAGCCTTCCCGCCAAGAAGCACGGGAACATCCCGCTGTGAGCGAGGCGCACCCCGAAGCCGGCCGGCCGCCCGTCGTGGCCGAGGTCGTACGCGGCACGCCCACCGAGGAGGAGCTCGCGGCGGCCGTCGTCGTCGTGAGCGAGGCGTACGCGCGCGAAGTGGCCGATGCCACGGCGCCCGACACCGCCTCCCGCTCGCGATGGGAGCTGTCCGCGCGCGGTCTGCGCACCCCGCTCGACCGTGCGGCGGGCTGGCACAGCTTCACCGCCTGACGCGGGCGCACGAGTGTCCCCCGAAATACCTACAGACGACGACGGCACCATCACGAATACTGGATGAGCTGGAACGCTTTGTGCGTTCGGTCGGACCGCTCATCGAGCCGGTTCCGACCACCGCGGCCGGTTTTCGGGTAACCGTCCGCATGGGTGAGGGGTGAGCGTTCGCCGCCCCTCACCCCCATCCCCCTGGTCGACGCCGTCGACCGCCTCCGGTTCGCGCTCGGTCAGCGCGGACGGTGGATCTCGCGCCAGAGGTCGACCTCGTCGTCGTCGCCTCCCGCGCCGTCGCCCGTCGAGCGGCCCACGACCGTCACGGCCACCCCGTTGTGCGGCGAAGTACGGATGATGAGGCGCTCGGACACCGCGCCACGCAGGATCTCGGCCAGCTCCCCGCGGATCGCCTGGAGCTCCGCGGCGTCGAGCCCGTCCAGGCCGCCCTCGTCGAAGAGGGTGACCGCGGACCCCCGGCGGCGTGCCGCATCGATCTCGGTGCGCACGCCCTGGTCCAGCAGGCGGGGGCTGCGCAGCTCGTCGCGGAGACTGTTCTCGGCCAATCGCGCGGCCGTCCGCTCCGACGGACGAAGGTTCCCGCCGGTCTCGATGACCCGGGCGAGGACGGGACCTGCGACGGCGAGCGCGCGCTGCACGTGGATACGGCGCTCGCGCTGCCGACCGCTCTGGGCCGCCTGCCACGCCGAGGCCGCCTGCTGCAGCTCGGAGAGCTGGGCCGCGTCCTGGGCCGTGCGCCGCAGGGCGATCGACATGAGCTGAGCGACGGACACCCACACCAGCGATCCGACGAGCCCGAGACTCAGTGCCGAGACCGGACCGAGCCACACCGAGGCCGAGACCGCGAGCGCCGTCATGCCGATCCAGGCGACGATCGGCCGGTGACGGACCATGACGATGACCATCAGCGCCCCGATCCCGCCGATCACCCACGTGACGAACGGCTGGGTCCGTCCGTCGGGAGTGACCGCCAGGAAAGCGGCGTTCGGCACCACCGCCGATGCGACCAGAGCGAGCGCCGCGGCCCATCCCGGGAGGGACGACCGTTCGCCGGGCGTCGCGACGGGGGTCGCCTGCGGGCGCGAGCCCGGCAGCAGGATCCACAACCACGTGACCGGGAGATAGAGCACCAGCGCCGCGATGATCAGCCAGCCGCGCTCCACCGTCTCCGGGCTCGTCCAGAGCAGGCCGCGGGCGGCGAGGTACGCCGTGAACGCCAGGGCGATCACCGAGAGCACGGCGCGGACGGTCACCAGCGGTCCCCGCTCTCCCACTCGAGCGTCACCGTCGTCCCGGTGGGGCCCGACTCGATGTCGGAGCGCCCGCCGACCGCGGTCACGCGCGCGATGATCGACCCCCGGATGCCGAGACGGTCGGCCGGGATCGCGTCGAGGTCGAAGCCGTCCCCGGCGTCGCGCACCCGCACCGCGATGCTGCCCGGATCGGCATAGCCCGACACCTCGACCGACAGCCCCCGCGCCTCGGCGTGCTGCACCGCGTTGGCGACCGCCTGCATGGCGGCGAGCGAGAGCGCCCGCGCGACCCGGCCCGGCACCCTCGGGGTCCCGTCCTGGATGCGGCGGCGGACCTCGAGATCGACCCCGAGCTCACGCGCCGCCGATTCGATGTCGTCGGCGAGGCGGACGGCATCCACCGGCGCGTCACTGCCTTCCAGGGCGTCCTTCTCGGCGTTCGCCAGTCGGGTCAACGCCTCGCGCGCCATGCTCACGGCGAGTGTGCGTTCGCGCGGCGTCGAGGCCCTCTCCGCCGCGAGGAGCGCCCCCAGGACGCTGTCGTGCATGAGAGCGGCGACGGCGACCCGCTCGTTCTCGGTCGCCGCCGTGGCCGCCGCCTCGGCGTAGCTCGACACGGCCCGCGCGCGGGTCTCGTCGACGTGGCCGGCGATCGAGCGGTACATCCACGTCAGGGTGACGAGAACACTGCCGAGGATCAGTGCGAACGAGACGTCGAGCGCGACCGGAACGAAGAACTCGCTCCGGCCCCCGGCCTGGATCAGCCGCACCACCCCGAAGAGCACGGGCGCGGCGACGGTCCACACGATCTGCAGCGACATCGGGAACGCCACGACGGCCGCGACCGTCGCGACGTTGATGAGGTAGAAGATCCAGGGGTTCTCGAGGGGGGACGGCGGCGGCCCCCCGGCGGTCGCGACGGGCCACAGGGCGAGGGCGACCAGGAAGACGACGGCGAAGATCCCCGCGAACACGCGCGCGAATCGTCCGACCGCGCATGCCACGATCATCGCGGCCAAGGGCAGGAACACTCCGACGGCCAGCGGGAGGTGCCAGCCGTCGCGCTCGTCCGCCCGTCCGAGTGCGGCGATAAGCGCTTGCGCACCCAGGGCGAGCGACGCGGGGCCGACGAAGATGGTGAGGACGCGCTCGATGCGCTTCTGTGTGAACGAACCGGGATCGTCGCTCGATTCGCGCGAGTGCGGGATGCGCCCCCAGGCCTCCTCGAGGACCGTCCGCTGGGCCTCCGAGCGGAGGTCGTCAGGCATCGGTCCCGGCTTCGGGGGCTTCGTGCAGGATGCCGTCCTCCATCGCGCGCCGCAGAAGATCGACCTTGGTCGGAGCGGGTCGGCCGACCTCGACGTACTTGACGCGGACGCGCGTGATGTTCTCCTTCGCGGTGGAGTACGCCACGCCCAGACGATCGGCGACGGCCTTCAGCGGCAATCCCGCCGCATAGAGCCGCAGGACCTCCCGCTCGCGAGCGGACAGCTGCGCGTCGGCGAACGCGCGATCGCCCTCGACGGCGCTGGCCCACTCCACGTTGTCGAGCAGCTCACCGCGCGCGACCGTCACGATCGCGCCGAGCACCTCGTGCGTCGGCGACGACTTGCTGACGATGCCCGCGGCACCGGCGGCGAGCGCTTCGCGCACCGCGGCCGGGCGGTCGGCGACGCTGTGGATGATCACGCTCGAGCCGTCGCGCACGACGCGGTCCACGTTCTCGGACACCGTGGTGCCGTCCCCGAGCGTGAGGTCGAGGACCACGACATCGGCCGGGGACTGCACTCCCCCACGACGCCAGTCGAGGTACGCCGCGACGTTCGCCCCCGAGAACACCACCTCGGTCGCGGCGGTCCGGGCCAGCGCGGCCTCGAGACCGAGACGAACCGACTCGTGATCATCGATGAGGGCGACGCGCGTCATCCCCTCATCGTATCCGCGCACCCCGCGGTCACCACGGGTCTGGACATCCCCGATCGGCGGATCATCGTCGGAGGACGACGACCGCCTCGACGTGATGCGTGTGCGGGAAGAGATCGACACCGCGGATGCCGTTCCGGGCGAGGTAGCCGTGCTCGGCGAAAATGGCCAGGTCGCGCGAGAGCGCGACGGGATCGCACGCCACGTAGGCCACGGTCGCCGGGGCGAGCGCCGCGATGCCCTCCACGACCTCGCGCCCCGCCCCCGCGCGCGGCGGATCGAGCAAGACGACACCGCGGGCGAGGCGCTCGCGTTCGCGCTCGGAGGCGTCGGCGCCCAGCCGGCCGACGAACCGATCCGCCCGTGCGGTCTCGGCCCGTGCCCCGATCCATTCGGCCAGGTTCTCTCCGGCGTGCTCAGTGGCGCGCGGGTCGGACTCGACGCTGACGACGCGTGTCGACGGTCCGCCGAGCTGGGCGAGCGTCGCCGCGAACAGGCCGACACCGCCGTAGAGGTCGAGGTGCAGACCGTCGGGGTCGACGCCGCCGGCCGCGGTCAGTTCGTCGGCGACGAGGGAGGTGAGCGTCCGCGCCGCCAGGCGATGCACCTGCCAGAACCCTCCCGCGTCGACGCGGAATGTGCGTTCGCCGACGCGTTCCTCGATGACCTCGGGCGTCGGGCGTCCGCGCGAGCCGTCGGGGCGCGGCAGAACGCGCACACGCCCGTCCGAGGGCTGCACGAGGTCGAGACGACCGGGTTCGGCGCTGCGGGCGGCCGTCGCGGCGCGGGCGATCTCGGCCGTGGCCAGCGGCGCGTCCGGCGTCTCGATGACGCGGTGCGAGCGTGCGGCGTACGCGCCGACACGGCCCGCCTCGTCGACGTGGAGGCTGAGGCGCGTCCGCCAGCCCGTTCCGTCCGCGGTCTCGGGGTCGTCGGGCGATCCGGCCGGGCGGACGTCGACCGGCAGATCGAGGCGCCCCACCCGCTCGAGCGCCTCGCGGATCACGCGCTCCTTCAGCCGTCGCTGGTGATCGAGCGCGATGTGCCCGAACTCCGCGCCGCCGGGGCGGTCCTCCGGGGCCACGTCGATGTCCGCGGCGGCCCACACGTGCCGCTGACGCTCCGCTGCCGCCTCGAGCACCTCGACGGCGTCGGCGCGCCAGAACGATTTCTTCCGCGTCTCGGTGAAGCGCGCACGCACCCGCTCCCCGGGGAGCGTGTCGGGCACGAAGACCACGCGGCCCTCGTGCCGCCCCACGAAGACACCGCCGTGGGCGATGCCGGTGATGTCGAGATCGATGAGGTCGCCGTCGTGCATTGTCCGAGCCTGTCACATGCGGCCGGGAGACCGCCGGGCCGGTGGCTTCGACAGGCTCAGCCACCCCCGAAGGGTCCAGCTGCCTCGACACGCCCAGCCACCGCGGCCAGAGGACCTTGAGCCCGTCGAAGGGTCCGGAACCGGGACGGACGCAACAGCGAGGGCCGCGATGAGTAGCGTGGACGCATGCGCGTGTGCTTGGCATCCACTTCTCCCGCCCGTCTGATGCTGCTCCGGCAGGCCGGGATCGAGCCCGAGGCACGGGCGCCCCGCGTCGACGAGGAGGCCGTGGTGGCCGAGGTCGAGGCGGCCGAGCGGCGACGGCTTCCCGCGGCGGAGCATGTCCTGCTGCTCGCCCGCCGCAAAGCGGCCGACGTCGCGCTGCGCCTGCGGGACGAGGACCCCTCCTTCGACGGCGTGGTCATCGGCGGAGACTCGATGTTCGAGCTCGGCGACGAGATCCTGGGCAAGCCCTACACGCCCGAGGCCGCCACGGCCCGGTGGCGCGGCATGCGCGGTCGCACGGGGGTGCTGCACTCCGGGCACAGCGTGTTCCGCCTCTCCCCCGGCGCTGCGCCGACGGAGGCGCACGCCGTCGCGGAGGCGAGCGTGACCTTCGCCGCCGATGTGGACGACGACGAGATCGCCGCCTACGTCGCCACCGGCGAGCCGCTTCTCGTGGCGGGGGCGTTCACCGTCGACAGCCTGGGCGGAGCCTTCATCGAGCGGGTGGAGGGCGACCCGTCGACGGTCGTCGGGATGTCGCTCTCGACGGTGCGCGCACTGGTGCGCGAGCTCGGGGTCTCGTGGACGGATCTCTGGAACCGTTCGTAGGGTCTCGCACACGTTTTTCGGCGTTTCTTGTCGAGGAGGGTCAAAAGGGAGGGGTACCCCCTCGCTAGGCTGGGAGGATGCCGAAGATCGCCAAGGTCCTTGTCGCCAACCGCGGCGAGATCGCCGTCCGAGTCATCCGTGCCGCCCGCGATTCGGGGAAGGCCTCCGTGGCCGTCTACGCCGATCAGGACCGCGACGCCCTGCACACCCGCCTCGCCGACGAGGCGTACGCCCTCGACGGCTCCACCAGCGCCGACACCTACCTCTCGATCGAGAAGATCCTCTCGGTCGCCCGCCGCTCCGGCGCCGACGCGGTGCACCCCGGCTACGGCTTCCTCGCCGAGAACGCGGACTTCGCGCGTGCGGTCATCGGCGCCGGCCTGATCTGGATCGGTCCCTCGCCCGACGCCATCGAGGCGCTCGGCGACAAGGTCACCGCGCGGCACGTGGCCGAGAAGGTCGGCGCGCCGCTGGCCCCCGGAACCCCCGGCCCCGTCTCGGGTGCCGACGAGGTCATCGCCTTCGCCGAGCAGGTGGGCCTGCCCATCGCGATCAAGGCCGCGTACGGCGGCGGAGGGCGCGGCCTGAAGGTCGCGCGCGAACTCGACGAGGTCGCCGAGATGTTCGAGTCGGCCACGCGCGAGGCCGTCGCCGCCTTCGGTCGCGGCGAGTGCTTCGTCGAGAAGTACCTCGACAAGCCGCGCCACGTCGAGACGCAGTGCCTCGCCGACTCCGCGGGCAACGTCGTCGTCGTCTCCACGCGCGACTGCTCGCTGCAGCGCCGTCACCAGAAGCTCGTCGAAGAGGCCCCGGCACCGTTCCTCAGCGACGAGCAGAACGCGATCCTCTACGCGGCATCCAAGGCCATCCTCAAAGAGGTCGGCTACGTCGGGGCCGGCACCTGCGAGTTCCTCATCGGCGCCGACGGCACGATCTCGTTCCTCGAGGTCAACACGCGCCTCCAGGTCGAGCACCCCGTGTCGGAAGAGGTCACCGGGATCGACCTCGTGCGCGAGCAGTTCCGCGTCGCCGAGGGCGAGGAGCTCGGCTACGACGACCCCGCGCCCACCGGGCACTCGATCGAGTTCCGCATCAACGGCGAGGATCCGGGCCGGAACTTCCTGCCCCAGCCCGGACCCATCCACGTCTTCAAGACGTTCGGCGGTCCCGGCATCCGTCTCGACTCCGGCGTCACCGCGGGCGACAGCGTCTCGGGAGCCTTCGACTCGCTGCTCGCGAAGATCATCGTCACCGGTCGCGACCGCGCCGAGGCGCTCGAGCGCGCCCGCCGCGCCCTCGACGAGTTCGAGGTCGCCGGCATGCCGACCGTCCTGCCGTTCCACCGCAAGGTCGTCCGCGACCCCGCCTTCACGGCGGAGGACGGCACGTTCGGCGTCTTCACCCGCTGGATCGAGACGGAGTTCGTCAACGACATCCCCGCGTGGGACGGCGAGCTCGAAGCGCCGGCCGCCGAGACGGGCCGGCACACGGTCGTCGTCGAGGTCGGCGGCAAGCGCCTCGAGGTGAGTCTGCCCGACCGCATCACCGTCGCGGCCCCCGCTGTCGGCCGTCCCGCTGCCGCTCCCCCGTCCCGCCGCTCCCACGCGGCCTCCCCCGCGGCCGGGGCCACGGGCGACGCCGTGAAGTCGCCCATGCAGGCGACGATCGTCAAGGTCGCGGTCGAAGAGGGCCAGCAGGTCGTCAAGGGCGACCTCGTCGTCGTGCTCGAGGCGATGAAGATGGAGCAGCCCATCCAGGCGCACAAGGACGGCACCGTCGCGGCCATCGACGCGACCGCCGGGACCACGGTGTCGGCCGGTCACCAGCTGTTGCTGATCAGCTGAGCGGTCACGCCCGTCACGGCGCCGCGCTCCTCCGGGGGCGTGGCGCCGTCGTTCGTGCGCGGGCACTCATCGACACAGGTGGCTGAGCCTGTCGAAGTCACCGGACCCTTCGACACGCTCAGCGACCTGCGTCAGTCCTCGCCGGGATCGTCGCGGTCGACGATGTGCATCGCGCGCGCGGCATCGGTGATGCTCGAGGTCAGCGAGGGGTAGACCGCGAAGACGCGGGCGACCTGGTCGACCGTCAGCCGCCGCTCCACGGCGATCGCGAGAGGGTAGATGAGCTCGGACGCCTTCGGGCCGACGATGACGCCGCCCATGACCGTGCCGCTGCCCTTGCGGGCGATGAGCTTCACGAACCCGTCGGTGATGCCCTGCATCTTCGCGCGGGGGTTGGCCGAGAGCGGCAGCTTCTTCACGACCCCCGCGATCTTGCCGTCGACGACGTCCTGCTCGCTGAATCCCACGGTCGCGATCTCGGGCGCGGTGAAGATGTTGGCCGTGATCCGTCGGGTCTCGAGCGGGATCACGATGTCGCCCAGGGCGTGGAAGATCGCCTGTCGTCCCTGCATGGATGCCACGGAGGCCAGGGGGAAGAAGTTCGTGCAGTCGCCCGCGGCGTAGATGTTCGGCACCGAGGTGCGCGCGACGCGGTTGACGCGGATGTGCCCGGAGGAGGTCATCTGCACCCCCGCCTCGGCGAGGCCGATCCCCGCGGTGTTCGGGATCGAGCCGACCGCCATGAGGCAGTGGCTGCCCGTGATCGTCCGGCCGTCGGCAAGGGTCACGACGACCTCGTCGCCGGTGTTGACGACGGAGTCCGCGCGCGCCTTCGACAGCAGCGTCATGCCCCCTCGCTGGAAGACGCGCTCGAGGACGGCCGCGGCATCCTGGTCCTCTCCGGGCAGCACCTGGTCGCGGCTCGAGACGAGCGTGACCTTGGCGCCGAGGTTCATGTACGCCGACGCGAACTCGGCGCCCGTGACGCCCGAGCCCACCACGATGAGGTGGGTGGGGACCGACTTCATGTTGTAGAGCTGCGTCCACGTGAGGATGCGCTGACCGTCGGGCTGGGCCGAGGGGAGTTCGCGCGGGGAGGCGCCGACCGACACGACGAGGGTCTCGGCCTCGATGCGGTCGAAGTCGGTGCCGCCCGCCTCGGTCGACACGACCACGGCCCCGGGGCCGTCGAGCCGCCCGTGCCCCGAGATGATGCGGACGCCCGCCTCGAGCAGGGAGGCGCGCATGTCGTCGGACTGCTGCCGGGCCAGGGAGAGGAGACGCTGGTTCACCGCGGCGAGGTTGATCGCGACCTCGGGGGTGAGGGGCTTGCCGTGATCGTCGCGGGCGAACAGCTGCACGCCGAGCTCGCTTGCGTTGCGGATCGCCACGGCGGCGTCGGCGGTGGCGATCAGGGTCTTGGAGGGGACGACGTCGGTGATGACGGCGGAGCCGCCCACTCCCGCGCGCTCCACGAGGGTGACGTCGGCGCCGAGCTGAGCGGCCGACAGCGCCGCCTCGTAGCCACCGGGTCCCCCACCGACGATCGCGACGGACTGCTTGCGCTCGAAGCTCTGCACCATGGCATCCATTCTTCCCTAGGGCGCTTCCTTCGAACGACGCGCGGTCGGCGTCTGGCCCCGGGGCTCGCCGCTTTCTAGAGTGGGGGGATGTCCAACAGCACTTCTCACCCGCTCGATGACCCGGCGGTCGATCCGTTCGAGGTCGCCCAGGCCGCGGCGGACGACATCGCCCGTCTCTCCGGTGTCGAGCACCACGACATCGCCGTCACCCTCGGGTCCGGCTGGGGCCGCGCCGCCGAGCTCATCGGCGAGGAGACGGCGTCGTTCCCCGCCACCGAGGTCGTCGGCTTCTCGAAGCCCGCGCTCGAGGGCCACGTCGGCACGCTTCGCAGCGTCCGCACGCCCGGCGGCAAGAACGTCCTCGTCATCGGCGCCCGCACCCACTACTACGAGGGCCACGGCGTGCGCCGTGTCGTGCACAGCGTGCGCACGGCCGCCGCGACGGGTGCGACCACGATGATCCTCACGAACGGGGCCGGCGGCATCCGCGAGACGTGGAAGCCCGGTCAGCCCGTCCTCATCAGCGACCACATCAACCTCACGGCCGACTCGCCCCTCGAGGGCGCGACCTTCATCGACCTCACCGATCTGTACTCGAAGCGCCTCCGCGACATCGCGCGCGAGATCGACCCGTCGCTCGACGAGGGCGTCTACACGCAGTTCCGGGGACCCCACTACGAGACCCCCGCCGAAGTGCAGATGGCGAAGACCCTCGGCGGACACATCGTCGGCATGTCGACGTCGCTCGAGGCCATCGCCGCCCGTCAGGCCGGCATGGAGATCCTCGGCTTCTCGCTCATCACCAACCTGGCCGCCGGCATCCAGAAGACCCCTCTCAGCCACGAAGAGGTCCTCGAGGCCGGTCGCGAGGCGGAGCCGGTGATTTCGGCTCTGCTCGCCCGCGTGGTCCACGCATTGTGAGCGCGTACCTCGCCGCGGCGCGCGCCTGGCTGGCGCAGGACCCGGACCCCGTCACCCGCGAGGAGCTCTCGGGCCTGATCGCCCGGGTCGAGGAGGGGGATGCCGCGGCCGCCGACGACCTCGCCGATCGGTTCTCCACGCGCTTGGCCTTCGGCACCGCGGGCCTGCGCGGCACCCTGGGGGCCGGGTCCAACCGCATGAACCGGGTGCTGGTGGCGCAGGCCGCGGCGGGTTTCGCGGCGTACCTGCGCGAACGCTCGTCCGGCGGCACACCGACGGTCGTCGTCGGGTACGACGGGCGCCGCAACTCCGACGTGTTCGCGCGCGACTCGGTCGAGATCTTCGCCGGGGCGGGGCTGCACGCGATCCTCCTTCCGCGCCTGCTGCCGACTCCCGTCCTCGCCTTCGCCGTGCGCCACCTCGGCGCGGACGCCGGAGTGATGGTCACGGCGAGCCACAACCCGCCGGACGACAACGGCTACAAGGTCTACCTGGGCGGCGCCGACGACGGCGCGCAGATCGTCTCGCCCGCCGACGCCGAGATCGCCGCGCACATCCAGCGCATCGCGGACGCCGGTGACGTCACGATCCTGCCGCGCTCGGTGGGGTACGCCAACGCCCCCGAGTCGGTCGTGGAGGCCTACGTCGCCGCGACGGCCGCCGTCGCCCCGGCCCCCGCCGGAGCCGCGGGCCTGCGCTGGGTCTACACCGCGATGCACGGCGTGGGATGGGAGACCGTCTCGCGCGTGCTCGAGAGCGCGGGCTACCCGCAGCCGGTGGTCGTCGAGGCGCAGATCCACCCGGACGGACGCTTCCCCACGGTCGCCTTCCCCAACCCGGAAGAGCCCGGCGCGATGGACCTCGCGTTCGAGACCGCCCGTGCCGCCGACGCGGAGCTGATCATCGCGAACGATCCGGATGCCGACCGCCTCGCGGTCGCGATCCCGGATGCCGAGACCGAGGGCGGATGGCGCCGGTTGAGCGGCAACGAGATCGGCCTGTTGCTCGGCTGGCGTGCAGCGCGCGCCGCAGCCGCGGCGGGGACGGGCGGCACGCTCGCGTGCTCCCTCGTCTCGTCGCCCGGCCTGCAGGCCGTGGCCGAGCACTACGGTCTCGACTTCCGCGCGACGCTCACCGGGTTCAAGTGGATCTCGCGGGCACCGGGGATCGTCTTCGGGTTCGAGGAGGCTTTGGGCTACCTCGTGAACCCCGAGGTCGTCCGCGACAAGGACGGGATCTCCGCCGCGGTCGCCCTGCTGGGGATGGCCACCGACGCCCGCGCGGACGGGCGGAGCGTCGCGGACCTGCTCCGCGAGTTCCGCGAGACGTTCGGGGCCTTCGCGAGCGACCAGATCTCGGTGCGGGTGACCGACGTGAGCGAGATCGCCGGGATCATGGCATCCCTCCGCGCTCAGCCGCCCGTCGCGGTCGGCGAGGTCGCGGTCGCGCGTATCGACGACCTGCTGCTCGGCGTGGACGGGCTGCCGCCCGGCGACGTGCTGCGACTCTGGCTCGAGGACGGCTCGCGCCTGATCGTGCGCCCGAGCGGCACCGAGCCGAAGCTCAAGCTGTACCTCGACGTGCAGGCGGGGTCGGCGAAGAAGGCGAACCGGCGTCTGTCCGCGCTGCGCGCGGGCGCGGAGGAGTTGCTCGTCGCGACGCGAGGCTGACGCGAGGTCGCCCCGCCTCCGCAGGACGGGCGTGGGGCGACGCGGGCGGTCGGCACGGGCGGTCGGCACGGGCGGTCGGCACGGGCGGTCGGCGCGGGCGGTCGGCACGCGGGGATGAGGTCTCGTCGACTCAGCGGCTTCCGCTCGACAGAGAGGCGCGCACGGAGGAGAACCGCTCGTAGCGCCCCATCCCGAGTCGTGTCCGCGCGTGATGCAGATGGGACTCGACGGTTCGGACCGACAGCGTCAAGCGCTCGGCGATCTCGGCGTTCGAGAATCCTGCCGCCGCGAGCTGGACGACCTCCCTTTCGCGCGCCGTCAACACCTCCCACCGGGCGACTTCTCGTCGCGTCATCGCCCGCAGCTCGTCGACGAAGGCATTCAAGGGAGCGATGTCGAGATGTGCGGCGAGGGCCTCGGCACGGTCGAGGACGTCTTCGACCGGCGCTCCGCCCTGCACCTGCAAGCGCAGGAGGACGGGGACGAGGATGGGCATCGTCCGCTGAGCCTGCTCGAAGATCCTCTCGGCCCGCGCGGCGGCCGCGAGAGGCCGGCGGCTGGCCGCATCGAAGAGCGCGCAGACGGTGTCGCGAACGGCGCCGAATCCCCCGCGGCCCCAGCCGTCGGAAACGGCGTCGATGCGCTCGATGGCGGAAGCGGCGTGCAACAGGTCGCCGTCGATGATCAGAGCGGCGGCCCGGACGAGCTCGCACCAGACACGCACCGGCTCGGACGGGCTCACGTCGATGAGTCCCAGGCTCAGGAGGGCACCCGCCGGTTGGCCACGGATGACCTGGATCGACGCGTCGGTGAGAGCGAGCAGCGCCACATCGTCTTGGCGATCCTCCCACCGCGCGACGAGGAGGCGACGCCGTGTGGATCTCTGGACCAGGTCCAGGTCCTCGCCGAGCATCATCAAGGCGAAGGCGTGCAGGCGGAACACCGTGAGGTTCGATTCCACGTCCATCCCGTGCGTCTGCTGCCGCCGACGCAGGAGCTCGTGCACTCTCGCCCTGTCACCGCGCGACGCCTCGACTGCCGCCTGACACGCTTCCGCCAGGCTCCTCGTCTCCTCGTCCGCATCTTCGGAGAGCTCGGTCACGTCCTCCGGGACGTGCGGGGCCGACCCGCTGGACAACGACAGAGCGTTGACCGAGCACTCGACCCGGAGCCGCCACACCTCGTCGTCGGGAGCCCAGCCGGTGAGCGTCCGCACTCGCTCGAGGGCGGTGTCCATCCCGGCGCAGGTGGCGAGCAGCACATTCACGTGGAGGTGCAGGGCCCACTCGCGCTCTTCCTTGGTCGTGGGAGCGGGGTACTGATCGAGCAGGCGTTGCGCCTCCGCATACTCGCCGAGAGCCACGCGGGCGAGGATGAGCGCGGAGAACGCGGTCGCATGGAAGTCCTCCGCGAGCACCCTCTCGGCGACAGCGAGTGCCTCGCGGGGTGAACTCGACCGCGCGAGGGCGAGCGCCGCGCGCGGGAGGATCCGAGCGAGCGCCGATTCGAGTGACGCGTCGTGCGCCGTCTCCGCCCATCGCGCGCAGAACTTCTCCTCCCCCGGCGTCAGACAGGACGCTTGACGCGAGAGAAGGAGAAGCTGACGCGCCAGTTCTCTCCGCTCGTCGCCGAGATCACCGAGATCGCTCGAATCGTCCACGATCCGTGAGATCACACCGCTGACGGCGACGGTCGTCGCATCCGCGCCCGCCGACAGCAACCCTCCGTCGTGCAGTCGCGCGAGGACATCCGCGGGAATGATCGATCCGAGGTGCCCACGCGGCACGGGACCGAGTTCGGCCAGCGCCGTGAGAACCCGACGGTCTCGCGCGTCCAGGGGCGCGAGCAACTTCGTCACGGATGCCACCACCGCCCCCGGGAGAGCGTCTCTCTGGGGATCGATCGGCAGGAGCGCGTCCAGACGCCCGCGGGCCGCCGCCGCCTCGACGATCTCGCGGACGAGGGCCGGGCTGCCGCCGCTCAGATGGTGCAGCGCCATGTGCCAGGCGTCATCGGCGCGACCCGCCCCGTAGCGGGTCGTCCGCAGGCCGTCGCCGATCTCCGCCGTCTCCCGCAACGACAACGGCGGCAACGGGACGGCGAGGGCCGCGGACTGGTCGAACATCGGACGGAGCATCTCCCACCGCTCCGCCCCCGCCGCTGCCACGACGTGGCGCGGCGCCATGGTGGCGAGGAAGACGACCGGCGTCGCTCGGAAGGCGTCCACGAGCGGTGCCAACACAGGGTAGGGGAGCAGATCCAGATCGTCGACGACGAGGGCGGTGTCCTTCCCGACCGCCTCGACGAGGGCGGCGATGTCATCTTCCCCTCTCACCGGATGCCGATCGGTGGTGAGGGCTCCGCATCTGGTCACGCCGTCGGGGCGACGTTCGAGGAAGACCGCGGGGCGGGCCAGATCCTTGACGATCGACATCAGCAGGTAGGAGCGGCCGCTTCGGCTGGGGCCCGTCATGAACACGCTTCGTTTCCGGTTGAAGGCAGCTACCGCCAGGGCTCGTTCCGCCGAGCGACCGACGAATGTTCGATCACCATTCATGGTCTGCACCCCTCTTTTCAGGGGTCTGCCGAATGGCGCCCCCCTTCTGTTCCTACACCGAATCCGACGCGTTTCCCGCGTCACTGAGACGCCTCAGTGTTTGCGCGCGGACACCGCACACAACGCTGAGGGCCCGCGAGAAAACGTTACGTGTGCGCCACCGATGTGCGGATGTTCGCGAGCCCCTAGCGTCACCACGACCCGCACAACCCGACCCGAACGCGGGCTCCGTGGCGCGCGGAACCATCAGGAAGAAGACACCATGACCACAGGATCATCAACGTCGTCCGGCCGGGCCTGGCGGACGACGCGCGCCGCCGGCGCACTCGCGGTCACCGCGGCTCTGCTCATTCCGGCGACCGGCGCACAGGCTGCCGCCGTCGTCTCCCAGGGCACGGGACGGCTCGTCGAGACGTCGCTTCTGGGCACGAACATCCTCGACAACGCCCTCGCGTTGCGGGGAGCACAGGCCGTGAACCCCGACGCCAGCGGCGACGTCACCGTCGACCAGCCGCTCGACGCCTCGGCGATCGCCGGCCTCCTCGGCCTGTCGGCGGGATCGACGAATCTCTTCGGCGACAACGGCATCATCCAACTCGGCGGCGTCGGCCAGTACGCGCAAGCCCGCGACGACGGCAGTTCATCGGCGTTCTCCGGGGCTGTTTCGGCAGCCCCCAGCCTCATCGGCGTGGGCACGGTCACTCCGTCGAGCGTCGGCTCGCCGACCGCGAACCAGTCGGCGACCTTCCGCCTGGGATCGTCGTCGGCACCTGTCGGCGTGCAGGTGGATCTCGGTGTGCTGGCCGCCTCGGCCCAGCAAGCGGCGGACGGCACGCAAACCGGTCAGTACGTGCTGTCCGACGCCGGTTTCACCGTCGACGGCACGCTCCTCTCGGGGACGCTCGGCATCGTCAACCCGGCGTTGAACACGCTGATCGCGCTCGCCAACACCAGTGGCGCGGGGCTGACGAACCCCTTCTCGTCGGGCAAGATCGAGCTCACGCTCGACGATCTCACCTCAGCCGCCGGAGTCGCCAGCGTCAACGATCTGCCCCCGGGCACAGACCTGTTGTCCTACGTCCCGCAGGCCGTGGCCGACAAGATCGTCAGCCAGGTGAACGGCGTCCTGGATGCCGCGAGCACCCTTGCGACGCAGCTGAAGTCGAACTTCTTCACCGCGGCTGCGGGCATCGCCCTGCAGGCGGCCGTCGACACGGCGAAGGCCACGATCGTCCCCGTGCTGAACGGGATCAGCAACACCCTCGTCACCCCGCTCAGCAACGCGTTGACGCAGCTGGCGCAGATGCAGGTCAACGTGCAGTCGACCGGTTCCGACGGCTCCTTCACGCAGACCGCACTGCGCCTGGGTCTCGGGCCCTCCGGATCGCTGGCGAGCGTGAACCTCGCCAGCGCGACGGTCGGCCCGAATGCCGGGCAGCTCGCGGTTCCGGTCGCCGGTCCCGAGTCCTTGGCCCTGGCCGGTGGATTCGTCGGTGTCGGTGCGTTCGTCCTGGCGGGTATCGCGCTGCGTCGCCGCACCCGCCTGGCATCCGTCCAGGGCTGACGCGATGTACCGCAACGGCGCGATGGGCGGAGGGGCTGCGATCCTCGCGGTCACCGGCTCGACGGCCCCGACGGCGACTCTCGTCGTCGTCGGGGCCGGGGCGGCCCTGCTCGGCGCACTCCTCGCGTGGCGCGCCGTCTGGCTTCGCGGTCACGGCGACGAGGCCGCGGCATCCGGAGAGGCGCGACAGGCCCCGTGAATCCGCTCGACATCCTCTTCTCGCTCTCCTTCGTGTTCCTGGTGATGTTCCTGACCTACACGACGCTCATCGTCGTCCCCTTCGCACGCCGCCGACGTGCGCGCGGTGGCGACCCCCGGGCGTTCGAGTGGCATGCCTTCATCCCCTGCCGCGATGAGGCGGCCGTGATCGCGGACACGCTGAAGAGGATGCGGGAGCGGTTTCCGGACGTGCACGTGTGGATCATCGACGACGCGAGCACGGACGGCACCGGCGACATCGTCTCGGCCGTCGCGGCCGGCGACTCCTTCGTGCACGCGGTGATCCGCCGTCTCCCCGACGCCCGCACGGGCAAAGGGGCGGCCCTCAACGCCGCCTACGCGCAGCTCACGCAGTGGCGGGCTTCTCGGGGCGAGGGAGGAGTCGAGGATGATCGCACCATCGTCATCGTCCTCGACGCCGACGGGTCCCTCGCCCCGAACGCGCTCCGGCAGGCATCCGGTCCCACGGCCTTCGGTGCAGACGACGTCGGCGCCGTGCAGGTCGCGGTGCGCATGAGCAACAGAGACGACCCCGCCCCTCTCCCGGGGCGGGGCCGTCTCGCCCAGACGTGGGCGCGCTACCTCGTGCGGATGCAGGACATCGAGTTCCGCACCACGATCGCGGCGATGCAGGTCCTGCGGATGCGCACCGTGTCGGTGGGCCTCGGCGGGAACGGTCAGTTCACCCGTTTGAGTGCGCTCCGCGCCGCGTCGTCGGCGCAGGGAGAACCGTGGGGTCACGCGCTGCTCGAGGACTACGAGGTCGGGCTGCGCATCATGCTCGCCGGATATCGCACGGTGTACGCCCACGACACCTGGGTCTCGCAGGAGGCCCTCCCGTCGGCGCGTCGACTGCTCACGCAGCGCACGCGATGGTGTCAGGGCGGACTGCAGTGCGCGCGCTACCTCCCGCGGATCTACTCGTCGCGCAACTTCACCAACGCGGGCGCCCTCGAAGCGGCCTACTTCCTCGCGATCCCCTACATCCAGCTCGCCGGGTCGGTGCTCTGGCCCAGCGTGGCCGTGGCGATGCTCGTCTCGGGAGCGCTGGCGCCGGGCGGAGTCCTCGGCTGGATCTGGTCCTCCACCTGGATCGTGCCGCTGTGGGTGCTCACCGGCATCCTGCCTTTCTCGCTCTGGCCGTTCGTCTACGTGCTGCGCGAGGAGCGGAAGTCCCTATGGCGCGCGGCGATATGGGGGCTGGGCTACTGGCTGTACATGTACCAGAGCTATGTCTGCGTGGTCCGTGCCTTCGGCCGCATGCTGACGGGGCGGCGCGGGTGGACGAAGACGCGCCGGAACGCCGAGGCCGGACGCCTTCTGCTGGCGGTCGAGTCATGAGCGTCGCCGCGGCCATCCCTCGTCCACGCGCCGGCCGCGCTCCGCGCACGATCGCCGCCGCGCTCCTCCTCGCGCTCGCGGCGCTGTTGATCGTCGCGGAAACCGACACGCGTCAGGCAGAGGCGCAGCTCGCCCGTGTCGTCGTCGCCGCACTCACTCCCGGTCGCGCGGTCGCATCGGGTTCGATCGTGTACTTCGGCATCGGCACGCCCGAGGTCACCGGGCTGTCGATCACGACCCTGTGCTCGACGACCGTCCTCATCGTGCCGCTGGTGCTTCTCGCCGTGGCCGTCCTCGGCATCACGCGCGCTCGATCCGCTCGCGTCGGCGTGGGGCTCATCGTCGGTGTGAGCATCGCGGTGGCCAGCAACATGATCCGCTTCGGTTCCGCCGCCTGGGCGTACAGCGAGTACGGACGAGAGGGCTTCGATCTCGTACACCGCTACATCGGCTCGCTCTTCGTCATCGCCGGCTTCATCGTGGCGATCGTCCTCGTGCTGCGCATCGCTCTGCGCGAGCCCGCTGGCCGGGGGACTGCGGATGCCACTCGCCGCCGTCGCGGGAGAGCGCGAAGCGGCGATGCTCCGACCTCGTCGACGGCGACGAAGACGGCGTCCCCCTCCGACCCGCTCGCCGCGCCTCTGCGCCGCGACCGCCACCGCGCCGGTACCCGACCGGCCAGAAAGGACCGCCGATGAGCCGCCCTTGGATCGATGTCGTCTACGGCACCCGCCCGGAGGCCGTGAAGTGCGCGCCGCTGGTCGCGGAGCTCCGGCGACGCAGCGCCGCGCGCACGACCGTGACCGTCACCGGCCAGCACCGGCAGATGGCCGATGAGGTCAACGCGTCATTCGGCATCACTCCCGACGTCGACCTCGACGTCTTCCGGAGGGGGTCCTCGCTCGCGGAGACGTCGTCCGCGATCTTCGCCGCCCTCACGCAGCGCTGGGCCGAGAAGACGCCGGATGCCGTCGTCGTCCAGGGAGACACCGCCAGTGCCGCCCTCGCGGCCGTGGCGGCGTACTACGCGGGGGCGCGCGTGATCCATCTCGAGGCGGGACTGCGATCCGGCGACCTGCGCTCTCCCTTTCCCGAGGAGGGCAACCGTCGGCTGATCGCTCCGCTGGCGTCACTCCATCTCGCGCCCACCGACAGCGCGGCCGCCAACCTCCGCGCCGAGGGCGTCGCCGACGACGACATCGTGGTCACGGGCAACACCGGCATCGACGCACTCCACTGGCAGCGGACCCATCCGCAGCCTTTCGACGATCCCGCCATGGAAGACGTGGTGAACGGGTGGGACAGGCTGGTCCTCGTCACGGTCCACCGCCGCGAGTCCTGGGGCGGGCCGCTCGGACGCGTCGTGGCCGCGGTGGCCGAGACGGTCGCGGCGCGGTCCGATGTCGTGGCGATTCTGCCCGTGCATCCGAACCCGCGAGTGCGTCGCGAGGTCCTCGGAGCTGCGGGCGACACCGATCGCGTGATCCTGTGCGAGCCTCTCCCCTACGCCCAGTTCGGTCGGCTGCTCGCCCGCGCCCACTGCGTCGTCACCGACTCCGGCGGGGTGCAGGAGGAGGCTCCTGCACTCGGCGTACCGGCGTTGGTCGTGCGAGACACGACGGAGCGCGGGGAGGGCGTCGAGGCCGGCGCCGCGCGCCTCATCGGCACACGCCGCGAGATCGTCGCTGCAGAATTGGCGACCCTGCTCGACGACCCCGCCGTGCACGCGCGGATGTCGCGCGCCCGGGAACTCTACGGCGACGGGCGGGCCGCTCCGCGGGCGGCCGATGCGATCGAAAGCCTGCTCGGCGTGGCGCGCACCGGCATGCTGGCGAGCTGACGGCCGGAACGGCGCGAGACCTCCGTCGCGTCCGGCGACCGGCGCCGGCGTAGCGACCACGCCGGTCGGCCACGCGCCCTCAGCCGTCGATCACCGCGACCAGCTCGTCCAGGAACGCCGCGAAGTCCGTTCCGCGGCGGACGATCCGCTGCACGCTGTCGCGCTCGCTGAACACCTCGACGAACTGCTCGAACACCGTCTGGAACGCCTCGCGGTCGGTCTCGCTGAACGCCACGAGGGCCACGACCTGCACCCGGCCCTCGCCCCAGACGATCGAGGGATCGGCGATGCCGATCGCGATCCGGGTCTGCGTCGCCGTCATGCCCATCGCGTGCGGCACCGCGAGGGCGTCGGTGAAGGCTGTCGACGAGATGGCCTCGCGCTCGACGGCCCGCGTGACGTAGTCGTCGTCGATGACGCCCTGGCGCGTCAGCAGCGCGCCCAGATCGCGGATGACACCCGCCTCACCGTCGGCCCCGTCGAGGCCGCGCACGAAGGCCTCCGGGGAGAAGTAGCGCTCCAGCTCAGCCCGGAGCCGCGCGAGACGCCTCCCCCGTCGCACGCGCCCCGCCGCCGCCTGCACACGCTCGACGTCGGCATCGGTGAGGAACGGCTGGATGCGGACGAACCGATCACCCGTGCGGGGAGGGTCGATCGTCGTCAGCACGAGGTCGGTGTCGATCCCCTCCCACACCGGGTCGATGCGCGTCTCGACACCGACGACCTCGATCGCCTGACCGAGCGAGCGGTCGACGCTCGAGCGCAGCAGTTCGTGGAGCTCGTAGTACCCGGGGCAGACGATGGTCGCGGTCAGCAGCTGATCCGCGCGGCGGCTCCGCTCGAGGCGCCCGCCGACGTGCATCGCGACGTATGCGATCTCGTCGTCGAGGATCGGGATGCCGAGCGAGTCCTGCAGGCCCGTCGCGATGTACACCGCGACCTCGAAGATCATCGGGTACGTCGACTTCAGCGACCGTGTCAGCGGATTACGCGACCACGCCTGCTCGCGCGAGCGGTGCAAGAGGTTCTGCACGTGCAGCGCGAGCCGCAGGATGAAGTCCTCGTGGGCGATGTCGACGAGGAACTGGGATGCCGCCGCCTCGACGACCGCGCGCACGGCCGCCTCGACCTCGGGCGACAGACGAGCGCGCACATCGTCGGCCGCGGGAGCGCCCGGCGCGACGATCCGCGTGAGCACCAGGGTCGCGAGGTGGCGGAGGTCGCCCTGCCCGAGCTGGACGCCGATGTGCTTCAGCGTCAGGCGGTCCAGCAGCTCGGCGACCGCGGCCGTGGCGTCCGACACATCCACCCCGGTCGATCCGAGGGCGCGGTCACGGGTGGTCCGATCGGCCGCGATCGCGATGTGCATCACCACGTCGCCGATGCCGATCTCGTTCACGAAGTAGCCGAGTCCGCCGAGTTCGGCGACCAGCTCGGCCTTGAACGGGCCGAAGGCCCGCGCGCCGACCGACCTCTCGCCGAGCGTGCGCCGCAGCGCGTCGAGATCGAAGTGTCCGGCATCCATCTCGTCGTGCGCGAGTTTGGACAGCAACCGGCGCTGCGCGACCTCTGTCCCGCGGAGGCGGGCGAGGGAGGCCGAGCGCTCCAGCGTCAGCTCGGTGCCGCCGAGCAGTCCCCGCACGCGCGAGAGGTCGGCTTCGAGCGTCGCCGCACTGACGTGGAGGGCATCGGCCGTGTCGAAGACGTCGATGCCGTCGGCGGAGTCCAGCAGGCGTCGCACCAGCGTGTGGAGGCGATCACGCGGGGTCCCGGCATCCGTTCCCCCGCCGGCCCGGAGTGCGGCGGCGGCTTCGCTTCCGGCCCGATAGCCGAGGGGGCCGGACTCGACCGCCGTTCCGTCGCCCACGCGCGCGTTGATCGCCGTCACGTAGGAGCGGATGCTCCGCGGAGTCACCCCGAGTGCGTCCGCCAGGGACGCGGCCGTCGACCACTCCCCGTCGCGCAGCAACAGGGCCAGCAGGCGGTCTTGGCGAGCTTTCGTCGTCACGATCCGTCCTCCGCGCCGCGCCCGGTGTGGCAGCGCTCCCTCCATCCAACCACGCGCCCCGGGTCACGGCGCGGGAGGCGGAGCAGGCGTACGGCATCCGGGTTCCGGGGGGTGGGAAACGAACCTGGTTGTCCGCTGGGAGCCGCGTCCGGACAATCGAAAGGTAAGGAGGCGGGTTCGATGAGGATCCTGGTGGTCTGTGGTGCGGGTGCGTCCAGCACGTTCGTCGCGCAGCGGGTACGCCGCGCGGCCCATGAGCGCGGTCTCGACTACGCCGCCTCCGCGGGAACCCTGCGCTCCCTCCCGATCGATCTCGATGCGTGCGACCTCGTCCTCGTCGGTCCCCACCTCGAGGCCGACCTCGACGGGATCGAACGGGATGCCGCGGCGCGCGGCGTCCACGTGGTGCTGCTGCCCTCCGACGTCTTCGCCGACATCGACGGCAGTCGCACCCTCGCGCTCGTCCAGGGGGCGCTCGGCGCCCGACCGCTTCTGACCCACGAGAAGGAGTGACGCATGCCCCGCCTCACCCGGACGGTCCGCATCGGATCGTCGCACGGCCTCCACGCCCGCCCCGCGAAGCTCTTCGCCCAGGCGGCGAAGAACTCCGGCATCCCCGTGACCATCGCCAAGGACGCCGGGGCCCCGGTCAACGCGGCCAGCATCCTGGGCATCATCGCGCTGGGCCTGGAGTACGGCGACTACGTCACCCTCACCGCCGACGGCGACACCGCCGAGGCGACCATCGATCGTCTCAGCGAACTGCTGACCACCGACCACGACACCGAGTAAGGAAAGCACGAACATGACGGAACTCCGTGGAGTCGGAATCGGACTGGGCGTCGCCCAGGGACCCATCGCGCGCATGGCGGAGCCCCTGCCCGCGCCGAAGGACGCCCAGAGCGAGCTGAGCGTCGAAGACGAGACGGCGCGCGTGCGCGAGGCCATCGGCGCGGTCGCCCGCGAGCTCGAAGCCCGCGGCGCGCAGGCGGGCGGCGCCGCCCGCGACGTGCTCGAGGCGCAGGCGATGATCGCCGAGGACCCGACCCTCGAGGCCGAGGTCGACAGCCGCCTGGCGAGCGGCAAGACCGGCGAGTTCGCCGTGCACGACGCCTTCGCGTCCTTCCGCGAGCAGCTCGTGGCCCTCGGCGGCTACCTCGGCGAGCGCGCCGCCGACCTCGACGACGTCGCCCAGCGCGTCATCGCGCGCCTGCGCGGCGTCGCGGCCCCCGGCATCCCTGATCCCGGCCACCCGTTCGTGCTCGTGGCGAAGGATCTCGCCCCCGCCGACACCGCGCTGCTCGACCTCGACAAGGTGCTCGCGCTCGTGACCACCGAGGGCGGCCCCACCTCGCACACCGCGATCCTCGCGCGCGAGAAGTCGATCGTCGCCGTGGTCGGCGCGAGCGGTGCGAAGGACCTCGTCGACGGGCAGTCGGTGATCGTTGATGCCGCCGCCGGCGTCGTCACCGTCGACCCGACCGACGACGAGAAGGCCCGCGCGGCGAACCGTGCCGAGGCCCGTGCGGCCGCGGCATCCGCCCCCATCACCGACGGCGCCCTCGCCGATGGCACGAAGGTCCCGCTGCTGGCGAACCTGGGGAAGCCCGGCGGGGCCGCCGAGGCCGTGGAGCTGGGCGCGGAGGGCGTGGGCCTGTTCCGCACCGAGTTCCTGTTCCTGAGCTCCAGCTCGGCTCCCACCGTCGAGGAGCAGCGTGCGGCGTACACCGAGCTGCTGAGCGCCTTCCCCGGCAAGAAGGTCGTCGTGCGCGTGCTCGACGCCGGCGCCGACAAGCCGCTGCCCTTCCTCAACGACGCGCACGAGGAGAACCCCGCGCTGGGGCTGCGAGGCCTTCGCGCGCTCCGCGCGAGCGAGGACATCCTGCGCGAGCAGCTGACCGCGCTGGCGGAAGCGGATGCCGCGACCCGCGCGTCCGAGGCCGGCCCCGCCGACCTGTGGGTCATGGCCCCCATGGTCTCCACGGTCGAGGAAACCCGGTACTTCACGGCGCTGGCCAAGGACTACGGCCTGAAGACGACCGGCGTGATGGTCGAGGTGCCCTCGTCCGCGCTCCTGGCGGACCGCATCCTCCAGATCGCGGACTTCGCCTCGATCGGTACGAACGACCTGACGCAGTACACGCTCGCCGCCGACCGCCTGCTCGGTTCGGTCGCGTCGTTCCAGGACCCGTGGCATCCGGCCGTCCTCCGCCTCATCCGCGAGGTCGGGGCGGCGGGCCAGGCGCACGGGAAGCCCGTCGGCATCTGCGGCGAGGCCGCGGCCGATCCGCTGCTCGCCGTGGTCCTCGTCGGACTCGGCGCGACCACGCTGTCGATGGCCCCCACGGCCCTCGCCGACGTGCGCGCGACCCTCCTCCGCCACACCCTCGACGATGCCCGCCGCATCGCCGAGGCCGCCCTGTCCGCCGACGACGCGGCCTCCGCCCGCGAGGCAGCCCAGGCCGCCTCTTCTCTCGTTCCCACCCCGTGACCCCCCGGGGGCGGCCACCGTCGCTCCCCTCTGCACCGCGGCGCACGCCGTACCCCCATCGCGCGGCTCCCGCCGTGCACCTACCAAGGAGACACAGCAATGACGACGACGTCACCCGCCAAGAAGCCGGGAGGGGCTCGGATCGCGGTTCAGCGATTCGGCACGTTCCTCTCCGGCATGATCATGCCGAACATCGCGGCGTTCATCGCCTGGGGCTTCATCACGATGCTCTTCATCCCGGCCGGATTCTTCGGTGCCAAGAGCCCCTTCGGGCCCGCCTGGCACTGGGCTCCGGTCGCCGAGATCCTCGGCGGCGGCGGTGACGCCGCGACCATCGGCTGGCCGGGAGCCGCGACCGCGCTGACCGCGAACGCGGACGGCAGCACCTACCAGGGCTACGTCGGCCTGGTCAGCGTCATGATCACGTACCTGCTTCCGCTGCTCATCGCCAACACCGGTGGACGCATCGTCTACGGTGCGCGCGGTGGCGTGGTCGCGACCATCGCCGTCATGGGCGTGATCGTGGGCACCAACATCCCGATGTTCCTCGGTGCGATGATCATGGGCCCGCTCGCGGCCTGGATCACCAAGCAGATGGACAAGCTGTGGGACGGCAAGATCCGCCCCGGCTTCGAGATGCTCGTGAACAACTTCTCCGCCGGCATCCTCGGCATGGTCCTCGCGATCGTCGGCTTCTTCGCCTTCGGTCCCGTCTTCCTCGGCATCAGCGCGGTCCTCGGAAGCATCGTCGGGTTCCTCGTGCAGTTCAACCTGCTGCCGGTGCTGTCGATCATCGTCGAGCCGGCCAAGGTGCTGTTCCTCAACAACGCCATCAACCACGGCGTCTTCACCCCGCTCGGCATCGAGCAGGCGGCCGACACCGGCAAGTCGATCCTGTTCCTCATCGAGGCCAACCCCGGCCCCGGCCTGGGCCTGCTCCTCGCCTTCACCTTCTTCGGCATCGGCGCGGCGAAGGCGTCGGCCCCGGGTGCGATCGTCATCCAGTTCTTCGGCGGCATCCACGAGATCTACTTCCCGTACGCGCTCGCCAAGCCCATGACGATCCTCGCGCTCATCGCCGGTGGCGCCTCGGGCGTGGCCGTCAACATGATCTTCGGCGGTGGCCTCGCGTTCCCGGCCGCGCCCGGAAGCATCATCGCCGTGACCGCTGCGGCCGCCGGTGGCGGAGTGGGCAACGTCCTCGTGGTCTACCTCTCGGTGGTCGTCGCGGCCGTCGTGACGTTCCTCATCGCGGGCATCATCCTCCGCGCCTCGCGCAAGCGCGACCAGGAGGCCGAGGGCGACAGCTTCGCCGCCGCGATCGACCAGACCGCCGCGAACAAGGGCAAGGAGTCGGCCACGCTCGGCGCCCTCCGCACCCGCGCGGCCGGCACCACCGGTGCGGGCTCGACCGAGGCGGCCGAGAGCGACGTCGACGGAGCCCTCGGCGGGCTCGAGGGCGGCGTGGCCACGAAGCAGCTGAACACCATCGTGTTCGCCTGCGACGCCGGCATGGGCTCGTCGGCCATGGGCGCGAGCGTCCTGCGCAACAAGATCAAGAAGGCGGGCATCGAGGGGGTCACGGTCACCAACCAGGCCATCGCGAACCTCGACGGCACGGCCGACCTCATCATCACGCAGAACCAGCTGACCGACCGCGCGAAGGCGCAGTCGCCCGACGCGGTGCACGTGTCGGTGGACAACTTCATGAACTCGCCGAAGTACGACGAGGTCGTGGAGATGGTCCGCACCCAGCACGAAGCGAAGTAACCCCTAGCACGCCAGGGGCCGGGACACGACCCCGGCCCCTGGCGTCTTCCCGTCCGGCCCGCGTTTTGCGAGGCTGGACAGAACGACGAGAAAGGCGAGAACCATGTCGGACGTCCTCCGCATCGAATCCGTTCGCATCCACCCCGGAAGCGCCACCCGCGAGGAGGCCATGAAGGAAGCGGCCGACCTGCTCCAAACCGCGGGCTCCGTCACCCCCGACTACTTCGCCGCCATGCAGGCCCGCGAGGAGACCGTGTCGACGTACATGGGCAACGAGCTCGCCATCCCCCACGGCACGAACGAGACCAAGCAGGCGATCCTCGCCTCGGGCCTGTCGGTCGTCCGCTACGACGGCGGCGTCGACTGGGGCGGGGAGCCCGTGTCCTTCGTCATCGGCATCGCCGGCAAGGGCGACGAGCACCTCGAGATCCTCTCGCAGATCGCCATCCTGTTCTCCGAGGAAGACGACGTCGCACGCCTGAAGGCCGCCTCCTCGCCCGAGGAGCTGTACGAGGCCCTCGCGGGTTCCGTCAACGCATGAAGGCCGTCCACTTCGGCGCCGGCAACATCGGCCGCGGTTTCGTCGGCCTGCTGCTGCACGAGGGCGGCTACGACCTCGTCTTCTCCGACGTCTCCGCCGCCCTGGTGGCCGCGATCAACGACGCGTCGTCGTACACCGTCCACGAGGTGGGCGAGGGCGGCGTCGACAAGCAGGTGACGAACTTCCGCGCGATCGACAGCTCCGTGGATGCCGAGACCCTGGTCGACGAGATCGCCACGGCCGACGTGGTCACCACCGCCGTCGGCCCCACGATCCTGAAATTCGTCGCCCCCCACATCGTCGCCGGTCTGGCTCTGCGCGATCCCTCGCTTCCGCCGCTGCAGATCATGGCGTGCGAGAACTCCATCGGGGCGACCGATCAACTGCACGAGCACGTGACCGAGCTCGCCGGGGAGTCCTGGGACGCCCTGGCATCCCGTGCCGTCTTCGCCAACACCGCGGTCGACCGCATCGTGCCCGCGCAGTCCGGCGGTGGCGTCGACGTCACGGTGGAGCCGTTCTACGAGTGGGCGATCGAGCGCGCACCGTTCGGCGACACCCCGCCGCACATCCCCGGGGCGCATTTCGTCGACGACCTCGAGCCCTACATCGAGCGCAAGCTCTTCACGGTCAACACCGGTCACGCGACCACGGCGTACTTCGGGGCGCAGGCGGGCGTCGAGCGGATCTCCGACGCTCTCGCGAACCCCGCCATCGCCGCGAAGGTCGAGGCGACGCTGGAAGAGACCAGCGCGTTGTTGGTGCAGAAGCACGAGCTCGACGCCGACGTGCAGAGCGAGTACCGCGCCACGATCCTGCGCCGTTTCCGCAACCCGGCTCTTCCCGACACGGTCGGGCGCGTGGGCCGCCAGCCGCTGCGCAAGCTCTCGCGACACGAGCGGTTCGTGGGCCCGGCGGCCGAGGCCGTCGAACGGGGCCTGCCCGTCGACGCGCTCGTGGCCGCGATGGCCGCCGCTCTGGAGTTCGAGGATGCCGAGGACGCCCAGGCCCTCGAGCTGCAGCGCCTCCTGCGCGAGCTCGACGCCGACGCGTTCACCGCCGAGGTGACAGGACTCGACGCGGAGCACCCGCTCTCCGGGCGCATCGTCGAGATCGTCGCCGCGCGACAGGCGGCGCTCACCGCCTGAACGCCCCGACACCGCCGACGCGGCCGCTCCCCGGCGGCGCGTCGGCGGTGTCGCGTTTCCGCGGCGCGCGGGACAGGGGACGTGTCCACCGCGGCGCTCTCCGGTGGGGGCCGCGCTCTCCCGCACCGGGGATACGCTCGATGACGTGACCGACAGCACCCCCACCGCCGCCCCCGCTCCCGCCCCGCGTCGCCGACGCCGGTGGGTGCGCTGGACCCTCGGCGGCCTGGGCGCCCTCGTGGTACTGCTGGTCGGCGGCATCCTGATCTACAGTCAGGTCGGCGTGATGGGCGCGGAGCCCGCGCCGCTCGCCGCGGCCGAGGCGAACCCCGGTCTGACCATCACCGATGACGGAGCCGGGATCGTCCTCTCCCCCACCGCCGGCGCGACGGGCCAGGGCCTCGTCTTCATCCCGGGCGCCAAGGTCCAGGCCGAGGGATACATCGCCACCTTCGCCGACACGGTCGTCGAAGACGGCGTCACGGTCGTGATCACGAAACCGTGGCTGAACCTCGCGTTCTTCGACCCGCGACCGCTCTCGACCTTCACCGACCTCGCCCCCGACGTCTCCGCCTGGGCCGTCGGCGGGCACTCCCTGGGCGGTGTCCGCGCGTGCCAGCTCGCGACCGACGCCGACGCGCTCGTGCTCTTCGCCTCCTACTGCGCGAACGACCTCTCGGCATCCGGGATCCCCGTCCTGAGCCTCGCCGGCTCCGAAGACGGCCTCAGCACCCCGCAGAAGATCGCGGATGCCAAGGGCGAACTGCCCGCGGACGCCACCTTCGTCGAGATCCCCGGCGCCTCGCACGCGTCCTTCGGCGCCTACGGCCCCCAACCGGGCGACGGCACGCCGACCGCCGATCCCGCCGAGGTCGACCGCGTGATCGCCGAGCAGCTGGCCGGGTTCCTGCCGCGGCCGTAGCGCGGGTCCGCCCTGCCCCCGGCGGGGCCCTCCCGCGTCCCGCCCTCCGGAGAAACCATCACTTTCCGCCAGACTTCCTCGGCTCGAACGGGAATTGTCTCCGATCCTCCGGAGCCCGGCCCGGTGTCGCGCCCACCCGACTCCTCCTCAACAGGGCGAGCGTTTCCACAGATCGATGTTCCGATCCCCGTCGTCGCCCCGCAGGTCGGACGCTGGACGGATGCCAGCCACTCCCGCCGTCGACCGGACGAGAGCGCTCACGACCCGCGATCTGAGAGAGGCGGGGCTGACGAAGAGGCAGATCGCCGAAGCCGTCGAACGCGGCGCCCTCGTCCGTCTCCGTCTCGGGCGCTACGCGACGGCCGACACGCCGCGAGAGATGATCGACGCCGCGCGGTGGGGAGGTCGACTCGACTGCATCTCGCTGTTGACCTACCTGGGCGTCTTCGTCCACACGCACACGGAACCGCACATCCAGATCGCTCCCCACGCGACCCGCCTCCCTCCGAGGCCTCCGGCCGTCCGCTGCCATTGGCGGCCGACGTCCGCACCGACGACGTCGCTCTCGGTCGATGTGCACGAAGCGCTCGCCCAGGCCGTCATCTGCCAGTCACCGCGGCATGCCATCGCGACGCTCGACAGCGCCCTGCATCTCGGGGCCATCGACGGCCCCGGCCTCGACGCAGTGTTCCGCCGTCTCCCTCCGGCCTTCCACGTGCTCCGGGGGCTGGTCGACCCGCGGAGCGAAGCGGGAACCGAGACGCTCGTCCGACTGATTCTCCGCTCGCTCGGTCACCGTCCCGACCTGCAGGTGCGGATCGACGGGGTGGGTCGGGTCGATCTGCTCGTCGACGGCTGGCTCATCATCGAGTGCGACAGCCGCCGTTTCCACTCCGATTGGCGCTCCCAGGTGCACGACCGGCGACGGGATGCCGCCGCCCTCGCGCGCGGCTACGTCACCCTCCGCCTCGTCGCCGCCGACATCCTCTCGCAGCCCGACGTCATCCGGAGTCAGCTCGAGCAGGTACTCGGCCACGGCCGGGCGGTCCCGCGCTCCGGAGCGAAGCGGGCTCTCCGCCGCAATGACCCGCACCGCAGTCGAGTTTCGCGGGACTGATCCGGAGCGCGGGACGCACAAGGGCGCGCACCGTGACCGGTGCGCGCCCTGAATCCCCGTCTCAGCGCTGGAAGCCCTCCGAGATGACCTCGATGAGCTCCTCGCGCTCCTCGACCGGGAGGAAAGCTCCCGCGGCGGCGTTGAGCTGGAACGCCTCGAGGTCGTCGAGGTCGTACTCGAAGGCCTGGGCCAGCAGACCCAGCTCGCGGGTGAGCGTGGTCGCGCTCATCAGGCGGTTGTCGACGTTCACCGTGACCGAGAAGTCGAGCTGGTACAGCAGATCGAAGGGGTGGGCGTCCATCGTGTCGCCCCACGCCGTCACCGCGCCGGACTGCAGGTTCGACGTCGGCGACAGTTCGAGGGTGATCTCGCGGTCGCGCACCCAGCGCGCCAGATCGCCGAACGTGACCTGCACCTCTTCACCCTCGCGCGAGACGACGTCGAGGTCGTTGGCGATGCGTACGCCGTGCCCGAGCCGCAGGGCGCGTCCGTCGATGAGCGCGGAACGGATGGATGCCAGACCGGCTCCTTCTCCCGCGTGCACCGTCGTCGGGAAGAACTGCTCCGCGAGGTAGTCGAACGCCGGGCGGTGGCGGCTGGGGAGGAACCCGTCCTCCGCTCCGGCGAGGTCGAATCCCACGACGCCGCGTCCGCGCCAGGCGACCGCGAGCTCGGCGATCTCGCGCGAGTTGTCGGTGTGACGCATCGCGGTGAGGAGCTGACCGACCCGGATGTCCTGCCCGCGGGCGTCCGCGGCATCCTCTCCCGCCTCGATCCCCTCCTGCACGGCGTCCACGACCTCGTCGAGGCTCAGCCCGCGCGTCAGGTGCTGCTCGGGCGCCCAGCGCACCTCGCCGTACACGACGCCGTCGGCGGCGAGGTCTTCGACGAACTCCTTGGCCACCCGCACGAGACCCTCACGCGTCTGCATCACGCCGACGGTGACGTCGAACTTCTCGAGGTAGTCCTCGAGCGAGCCGCCGTCGATGTGGTCCGAGAACCACGCCCCGAGACCCTTCGCGTCGTCCGCGGGCAGGTCGAGCCCGATCCCGTCGGCCAGCTCGAGCACCGTCTGCGGACGGAGCCCGCCGTCGAGGTGATCGTGCAGCGACACCTTCGGCAGGTCGGCGATTCTCGTGCGACCGATGCGGAAATCCTCGGATGCCACGGTGTCCTTCTTTCGGGATGCCATCACGCGGTGATCCGCTCGCGCACGAGCGGTGAGGCGGCGGGGGCGGTGTCGCCGATCTCGAGCGCACCCTCGACGGCGCCGAGGGCACGCGCGAAACGCGATTCATCATCGGCCGAGAGGGTGAACAGCGGCTGTCCGGCGGTGACCGATTGACCGACCGTGACGTGCAGGTCGATGCCCGCGGCGTGCACGACGGAGTCCTCGGCGCGCGCGCGGCCCGCGCCCAGGCGCCAGGCTCCGATGCCGAAGGGCAGGGCCTCCACGCGCGTGACGACGCCCGAACGCTCGGCGACGACCGTGTGGGTCTCGCGCGGCGTGGGGAGGGCGGCATCCGGATCGCCGTCCTGGGCGCGGATCATGCGGTTCCACACGTCCATCGCGCGGCCGTCCTGCAGCGCGGCCTCGACGTCGGCATCCGGCTGACCGGCGAGCGTCAGCATCTCGCGGGCGAGGGCCACGGTCAGCTCGACCACATCGGCGGGTCCCCCACCGGCGAGCACCTCGACCGACTCGCGCACCTCGTTGGCGTTGCCGATCGCGAGACCCAGCGGGGTGTTCATGTCGGTGAGCAGAGCCGTGGTGTTCACGCCGGAGTCGGTGCCGAGGGCGACCATCGTCTCGGCCAGCTCGCGGGCGCGGTCGATGTCCTGCATGAAGGCGCCCGAGCCGAACTTCACGTCGAGCACGAGCGAGTCGGTGCCCTCGGCGATCTTCTTCGACATGATGCTCGAGGCGATCAGCGGAATGGCTTCGACCGTGCCGGTGACGTCGCGCAGGGCGTAGAGCTTCTTGTCGGCGGGGGCGAGGCCCGTGCCCGCGGCGCAGATCACCGCGCCGACGTCGCGCAGCTGCGTCATGATCTCGTCGTTCGAGAGCGCCGCGCGCCAGCCGGGGATCGACTCGAGCTTGTCGAGCGTGCCGCCGGTGTGGCCGAGACCGCGCCCCGAGAGCTGCGGCACGGCGACGCCGAAAGCGGCCACGAGGGGCGCGAGCGGCAGCGTGATCTTGTCGCCGACGCCACCCGTCGAGTGCTTGTCGACCGTGACCTTGCCGAGGGACGAGAAGTCCATCCGCTCGCCCGAGGCGATCATCGCGTCGGTGAGCACACGGATCTGATCGCGGCCGAGGCCGTTCAGCAGGACCGCCATGGTGAAGGCCGACATCTGCGCGTCCATGACGTAGCCGCGCGTGTACGCGTCGACCAGCCAGCGGATCTCGCCCTCGGTGATCGGCCGACCGTCCCGCTGGGCGCGGATGATGTCGACCGCGTCGTACTGCTCGCCGCTCATCGCGCCGCCTCCTCGAGGTCACGCGGACCGAAGGCGTCGGGCAGCACCTCGTCGATGGTCCGGATGCCGCTGACGGTCTCGAGAAGCATCCCGGGGATCGCGTGCTCGAACAGCAGCTGACGGCACCGGCCGCACGGCATGAGCGTGCGGCCCTCACCGTCCACGCAGACGAACGCGACCAGCTGGCCCCCGCCCGACATGTGCAGGTCGGACACCAGTCCGCATTCGGCGCAGAGCGTCACCCCGTACGAGGCGTTCTCGACGTTGCATCCGGAGACGATCCGCCCGTCGGCGACGAGGGCGGCGGCCCCCACCTTGAAGCGGGAGTAGGGCGCGTAGGCGCGGTGCATGGCATCCGTCGCGGCGGAACGGAGTTCGTCCCAGTCGATGTCGGTCATCGTGGAGTGGAGGGTCCTCTCGTGAAGGGGGGAAGCGGGCTCGGTCAGCCCTTGATGTACGGTTTGCCGGCGGCCGCCGGTCCGCGGATCTGTCCCGCGAAACCGGCCACCGCGATGATGGTCACGATGTACGGCAGCATGAGCATGAACTCGCTGGGGATGGGCGTGCGCAGCACCGTCAGCAGGTTCTGCAGGTTGGTCGCGAAGCCGAAGAGCAGCGCGGCGAGCGTCGCCCGGATCGGGTCCCATCGTCCGAAGATGACGGCGGCGAGGGCGATGAAGCCGAGTCCCGCGGTCATCTCCTTGGTGAACTGGCCGACCGAGACGAGCGTGAAGTACGCTCCGCCGATCCCGGCGATGGCGCCGGCCAGCGACACGTTCCAGAAGCGGCTGGAGTTGACCTTGATGCCGACGGTGTCTGCGGCCTGCGGGTGCTCACCGACGGCGCGCAGGCGCAGGCCCCAGCGGGTGCGGTACAGGCCCCAGGCCACGACGGCGACGACCACGTACATGAGGTAGACGATGAAGGTCTGGTTGAACAGCACCGGTCCGATGATCGGGATGTCGCCCAGCAGCGGGATCTCGATGCGGGGGAAGCGCTCCGGACGGTTCAGCACGTCCTCGTTGGGGACGAGCAGGGCGCCGTAGAGGAATCCGGTGAGACCGGTGACGAGCACGTTGAGGACGACACCGACGATCACCTGGTCGACGAGGTACTTGATCGAGAACGCGGCGAGCACGAATGCCACGAGCACACCGCCGACCATGGCCGCGACGAGTCCGAGGAACGGGCTCCGGGTGAGGGATGCCACGAGCGCGGCGCTGAACGCACCGAACAGGAACTGGCCCTCGATCGCGACGTTCACGACGCCGACCCGCTCGCCGATGACGCCGCCCAGCGCACCGAAGATGAGGGGGACCGAGAGCGAGAGCGCTCCGAACAGGAGGCCCGTGACGGGGACGAGACCGTCGGCCGCCGCCCACACAAGGAAGGCGAAGACGGCCAGCGCGCCGAAGACGATCGGCAGCCAGACCGCCGTGCGACGGTAGGCGAGCGCGTCCCAGATCGACCACGCGGTCAGGAGCACGAGGACGACGAGCAGGCCCCAGCTCGTGGCGGCGGTGGGGACCGCGACGCTTCCGAGGTCGATCTCCGAAGCGGGGTCGCCCAGGCGGAAGGTGCTCTGCCCGTCGCGCGGGACGAGGGCGAACAGCAGAGCGAGCAGGACGGTGACCACCGTCAGGCTCACCGCCAGCTTGATGTGGCGCACGCGCACCGTGGTCAGCTGGATCGCGTCATCCGCGAGATGCGTCGCGGTCATGCCGCCACCGCCTTCTTGGCAGCCTTCGCGCGGTCCTTGGCGGCGCGCTCGGCCTCGGTCTTGGGGAGGAAGAAGATCGTGCGCACGAGCGGCGGCGCCGCGATGAAGAGCACGATGAGGGCCTGCACGACGAGCACGATGTCGACGGGGATCCCCTGCGATGCCTGCATCGTGAAGGAGCCGGACTTCAGGGCGCCGAACAGGATGCCGGCGGCGAAGACGCCCCAGGGACGGCTGCGTCCGAGCAGAGCCACCGTGATGGCGTCGAATCCGATGCCGGCGTCGATCAGACCGTCGAAGCCGGTCGTGACGGACCCCTGGATCTGGTTCATTCCGGCGAGCCCCGCGAGGCCTCCGGCGAACAGCATCGCGTAGACGTACATGCGGGGCACCGAGATGCCCGCGGCACGGGCGGCGTGGGGGTTCTCGCCGACGGCGCGGAGGCGGAACCCGAGGCTCGAGCGCTCCATCAGCCACCAGACGAACACCGTGGCGGCCACGACGAAGACGAAGCCGAGATCGAGCAGCGGGAACTGCGGGCCGAACAGCTCGGGGAACTGGGCGTTGGCGGGCGTGGCCGACGAGATGGGCTGGTCGCCCGCCGAGCGCTGGAGCAGGCCCGGGGTGCGGACCATCCACGTCACCAGGTAGTACGCGACGTAGTTGAGCATGATCGTGAGGATCACCTCGTGCGCACCCGTGCGCGCCTTGAGAAGGCCCACGATGCCACCCCAGATCGCACCGCCGGCGATACCGGCGATGAGCGTCAGCGGCAGCTGGATGATCATCGGGAGGTCGAGGTTGAAGGTGATCAGCCCCGCGAAGGCGCAGGCGATGAGGATCTGACCGCGGCCGCCGATGTTGAACAGCCCGACGCGGAACGCGAGGGCGACGCCCAGACCGGCGGCGATGAGCGGCGCCGCGAAGCCCAGCGTGTTCGTCAGCGGACGGATCTGGGCACCGAAGTCGGCGACGCGCGAGTTGAACACGGCGCCGCGGAAGAGCGCCTCGTAACCGCCGTAGACCGCGTTCCACGCGGCGGCGAGCATGTCACCGGGCCGCGCGAAGAAGTACGCGGACGTCGTCCGCACGTCCTCGTTCGTCGCCGCCATCAGGATGCCGCCGACGACCATCGCCGCGACGACGGCGAGCACCGTCGTGATCCACGATGAACGCAGCAGCTCGGTGAGGAACTGGTTGGTCCGCGGGGGCGCGGGCACCTCGGCCGGCGTGTGACCGGTCAGCGGCCCCGATGCGGTCGGCAGCTGTTCGGGCGGCAGGCCGGATTCGCCGGCGGCGCCCGTGCTCGGGATGTGGCCGCTCACGCTGTCTCCTCCGCGGGCTGTTCGCCCGCCATCATGAGCCCGAGGGTCTCGCGAGGGGTGTTCCCCGGCACGATGCCCACGATGCCGCCGCGGTACATCACCGCGATGCGGTCGCCGAGGGCGGCGATCTCGTCGAGCTCGGTCGACACGACGATCACGGGCACGCCCGCATCGCGCGCGGCGACGATCTGCTTGTGGATGAATTCGATCGACCCGACGTCGACACCGCGGGTGGGCTGGGCGGCGACGAAGAGTTTGAGCGGGCGGCTCATCTCGCGGGCGATGACGACCTTCTGCTGGTTGCCACCCGAGAGGGTGCCGACCGGGGTGGATGCCGACTGCGTCCGGATGTCGTACTCGGCGATCCGATCGCGGGCGAAGGTCGCGAGGGCGGCGCGCTTGATCGTGCCTCCCGCGACGAAGGCGGCGTCGGAGGAGCGGTCGAGGATGAGGTTCTCGGCGACGGAGAAACCGCCCACCAGACCGTCTTCCTTGCGATCCTCGGGGACGAAGCCGACGCCCGCATCGAGGATCGCACGGACGCTCTTGCCGACCAGCTCGTTGCCGTCGAGGTCGACGGAGCCGGTCACGCCGTCGGCGAGGCCGACGATGGCCTCGACGAGCTCGGTCTGCCCGTTGCCCTGCACGCCCGCGATCGCGACGATCTCACCGGGGCGCACGTCGAGATCGACGTCGTCGACCACGACGGTCCCCTCGGCGGTGACGACGCGGAGCTTGCGGATCGACAGGCCTCCGGATGCCGCCGCCTTCGGCGCCTCCTTGACCACGGTCAGCTCGACCGCGCGACCGACCATGAGGGAGGCCAGCTCGCCGTTGCTGGCGGTCGGCTCCGCCTCGCCGACGATCTTGCCCAGGCGCACGACCGTGATGCGGTCGGCGACCTCGCGCACCTCGCGCAGCTTGTGCGTGATGAACACGATGGACGTGCCCTCGTCGCGCAGCTGACGCATGATGCCCATGAGCTCGTCGGTCTCTTGGGGCGTGAGCACCGCCGTGGGCTCGTCGAAGACGAGGACCTTGGCATCCCGGGACAGGGCCTTGATGATCTCGACGCGCTGCTGCACGCCGACGGGGAGGTCCCCGACGAGGGCGTCGGGGTCGACCTCGAAGCCGAAGCGCTGCGCGACGTCGCGCACGTGCGTGCGGGCGGCGTTGAGGTCGAGCGCGCCCAGGGCCTTGGTGTTCTCGTGGCCGAGCATGACGTTCTCGGCGACGGTGAAGACGGGAATGAGCATGAAGTGCTGATGCACCATGCCGATCCCCGCGGCCATGGCATCGCCGGGGCCGCGGAAACGCTGGACGACATCGTCCAGCAGGATCTCGCCCTCGTCGGCCTGGTACAGGCCGTAGAGGACGTTCATGAGGGTGGATTTACCGGCACCGTTCTCTCCGAGGAGAGCGTGGATCTCACCCGGTTGCACGACCAGATCGATGTGGTCGTTCGCAACCAGGGACCCGAACCGCTTGGTGATGCCGCGGAGCTCGAGCTTCATGCTGTGCACCTTATTCGAAGACGTTCTGAAGACGGAACGAAACCGCGGTCGGTCGGACTCCTGGTCCGACCGACCGCGGTTTCATGAGGGTGCCTTACGGCGAGCTGGGCGAGGTGACCTTCAGCGAGCCGGAGATGATCTGCTCGCGCAGCGCCGACAGCTCGTCCTGCAGCCCGGCGGGCAGCGTGAAGGACGGGTTGAAGTCGGCCAGGCCGACGCCGTCGTTCTCGAGGGTTCCGACGTACGGGGTGACGTCGAAGTCGCCCTTCGCGGCCTGCGTGACCGAGTCGTAGACGGCCGTGTCGATGCGCTTCATGATCGAGGTCAGCACGAGGTCGGCGACCTTGTCGTCGGCCTTGGCCAGGTCGGAGTCGACACCGAGCATGACGCTCTTCGAGCCGCTGTCGCGGATCGCGTCGGCGGCGCTGGTGTAGATCGGACCACCGACGGGCAGCAGCACGTCGATGCCCTGGTCGAGCAGACCCTGGGCGGCCTGCTTGGCGGCGTCGTTGGCGGCGAAGGCGCCGGTGAACGAACCGTTCTGGGCGTCGACGTCCCAGCCGAAGGTCTGGACGCTCGCGCCCTTGTCGGCGTCGTACTTCTTCACGCCGTCGACGAAGCCGTCCATGAAGATCGTCACGGGCGGGATCGGGATGCCACCGACGGTGCCGACCTTGTTCACGCCGTTCTCGGCGGAGTAGGCGGCGGCGGCGTAGCCACCGAGGTAGGCGGCCTGGACGGTGTCGAACAGCAGCGGCTTGATGTTCGGGGCGTCGGTCTTGCCGTCGTTGTCGGTGTCGGCGCGGTCGTCGATGATCGCGTACTGCAGGTTCGGGTTGGCCTTGGCCGAGGCGACGGTGTCGGCGCTCAGCTTGAAGCCGACCGAGACGATGAACGTGCAGCCTTCGGCGACGAGGTTCTCGAGGTTCGGCGCGTAGTCGTTGGCCGAGCTGGACTCGACGTCGATCGCCTTGACGCCGAGCTCCTTCGCCGCCTTGTCGATGCCCTCCTTGGCCGACTGGTTGAACGAGCGGTCGTTCCAGCCGCCGTCATCCGAGATGATGCAGGGCGTGAAGCCCTCGACGAGGTCTCCCCCGGCAGCAGCGGACGAGCCGTTGCTCTCGGGAGCGGCGCCGCAGCCGGCGAGCAGCACAGCAGTGCCGATCATGGCGAGACCGCTGAAAACGGCCTTCTTCGTGGTCTTCACGAATGGTCCTCCAAGACGGGGGCCCCCAACGGGTTCGGGGGACGATCCCGTCACGTTACCCACTGTGACGATCCGCTTGTGCCCCCGGAGGCCCCGTGCGCGGCAATGGTTACAAAGACGCAATCTCGCGTGATCCGTCCGCCACACGCCACCCGAGGGAGAGGAACCGGATGCCACGCATCCTGGCATCCGGTCTCTTACAGCACGTCCCCGCGACCGGTGAGCTTGAGTGCGTCGACCACACCTTTGACACGCTGCGCGTTCTCCGCGGTGGTGACGAGGAGGGCGTCGGGGGTGTCGACCACGACGATGTCACGGACGCCGATGAGGCTGATCACGCGCTTGGTCTGCGTCACGACGATCCCGCTGGAGGCGTCGGCCAGCACGCGGGCGCCCTCGCCGAGGATCGCCAGCTCGTTGCGGCCGTGCGAGTTCAGCTTCGACAGGCTCGCGAAGTCGCCCACGTCGTCCCAGTCGAAGTGGCCGGGGATGACGGCGAGGCGCCCCTTCTCGGCGGCGGGCTCCGCGACGGAGTAGTCGATGGCGATCTTCTTCAGACTCGGCCACAGGCGGTCGACGGCGGGCCCGCGGCGATCGCGATCGTCCCAGGCCTCGGCCAGCTCGAGCAGGCTCGCGTGCAGCTCGGGCTCGTTGACCGCGAGCTCGGCGAGGAGCACGTCGGCGCGCGTGATGAACATGCCCGCATTCCAGAGGTACGCGCGGTCCTCGAAGTACTGCTTCGCGGTCTCGAGGTCGGGCTTCTCGACGAAGCGCTCCACCATGTTCGCCTCGGGCGCACCGTCGACGATGAGCTCACCGGCCTGCTTGATGTACCCGAAGCCCACCGAGGCCTCGCTGGGCTGGATGCCGATGGTGCAGATGTAGCCCTCGCGCGCGACGGCGACGGCCTGCCGCACGGCGAACTCGAACTGTCGCGTCTGACGGATGACGTGGTCCGCGGCGAAGGAGCCGATGATGACGTCGGGCTCGCGACGCACGAGGATCGCGGCGGCCAATCCGATCGCCGCGGACGAGTCGCGGGGCTCCGACTCGAGGAAGACGTTGTGGTCGGGGACCCCGGGGAGTTCGCGCTCGACGGCGGCACGGTGCGCGCGGCCGGTGACCACGGCGATGCGCCCCTCGCCGGACAGGGGCGCGAGACGATCCCAGGTGTCCCGCAGCAGGGTCTGCCCCGACCCGGTGAGGTCGTGCAGGAACTTGGGAGCGTCGGCGCGCGAGAGCGGCCACAACCGACTGCCGATCCCCCCGGCGGGGATCACAGCGTAGAAGTCGTCGATAGCGGGGTCTGCCATGGCACAGACCCTATCGGCATCGCGTTTCACCCCCTGTCGGGCAGTGGGCGACGCGTGTGCGGCCGGCACCCCGTCGGCATCCGGAAAGTATCTCGATGTCGAGAGACTGTTAGGCGCCCCTAATCCCCTGTCTTCATAGCTCGGACGTAGTATTTCCTGGCGCCCGTGTGACGCTTTGGGGGCCTCTGCCGGCTCCGCCACCGTGTTCGATCAGGGAGGACGACCGTGTCAGCACCAGCACGTGCCACGCCGTCGGTGAAAGAGACCACCTCGAAGAGGCCTCGCGGCACGTTGTACCGCGGCCGCGAGGGCATGTGGTCGTGGGTCCTGCACCGCATCACGGGTGTGGCGATCTTCTTCTTCCTCCTGGTGCACATCCTCGACACCGCTCTGATCCGCGTGTCGCCCGAGGCGTACGACGCCGTGATCGGCACCTACAAGAACCCGATCATGGGCCTCGGCGAGGTCGCCCTCGTCGGCGCGATCGCGTACCACGCGTTCAACGGTCTGCGCATCATCCTGGTCGACTTCTGGCCCTGGGCCACCCGTCACCAGCGTCAGCTCTGGTGGGGCGTGCTCGGCCTCTGGGTCGTCACGATGCTCGGTTTCACCCCGCGCCACCTCATCAACGTCTTCAGCGCCGTCACCGGGAGCCACTGATGTCCGTCGCCCAAGAAGCCAGCACGATCCCCTCCCCGCGTACGCCGAGCGTGCGCAAGAAGGGCTCCAACCTCGAGAAGTGGGGCTGGATCTACATGCGCGCGTCCGGCGTGCTCCTTCTCGTCCTGATCTTCGGCCACCTGTTCGTCAACCTCATGACGAACGACGGCATCCACCAGATCGACTTCGCGTTCGTCGCCGGCAAGCTCGCCTCGCCGTTCTGGCAGTGGTGGGACGTGCTGATGCTGTGGCTGGCCCTCATCCACGGCGCCAACGGCATGCGCACGATCGTGAACGACTACGTCACGAACGCCACCGTCCGCAAGGTCCTCGTGTGGTCGCTGTGGCTGTCGGCCGGATTCCTCATCCTCCTCGGCACCCTCGTGGTCTTCACCTTCGACCCCTGCCTCGGCGTGACCGAGAGCAGCACCCTCTGGGACGCGTGCCAGGCGGCTTGAGCCGGTGGCATCCCTTCTCCCCCTGACAGCAGAGGTATCGCACACGTGAGCACCCAGACTTCCTCGGACTCCGTCGTCAAGGACGGCGTCCACTACCACCAGTTCGACGTCGTCATCGTCGGCGCCGGCGGCGCCGGCATGCGCGCGGCCATCGAGGCCGGCCCCGGCGCGAAGACCGCCGTCATCTCGAAGCTCTACCCGACCCGCTCGCACACGGGTGCGGCGCAGGGCGGTATGGCCGCGGCCCTCGCCAACGTCGAAGAGGACTCGTGGGAGTGGCACACCTTCGACACCATCAAGGGCGGCGACTACCTCGTCGACCAGGATGCCGCGGAGATCCTCGCCAAAGAGGCCATCGACGCCGTCATCGACCTCGAGAACATGGGCCTGCCGTTCAACCGCACGCCCGAGGGCAAGATCGACCAGCGTCGCTTCGGCGGCCACACGGCCGACCACGGCAAGACCCCCGTGCGCCGCGCGTGCTACGCCGCCGACCGCACCGGCCACATGATCCTGCAGACGCTGTTCCAGAACTGCGTCAAGCTCGGCATCAACTTCTTCAACGAGTTCTACGTGCTCGACCTCATCACGGTGAAAGATGCCGCGGGCAAGACGCAGGTCGCCGGCGTCGTCGCATACGACCTCGCCACCGGCGAGCTGCACGTCTTCCAGTCGAAGGCCGTGATCTTCGCCACCGGCGGCTTCGGCAAGATCTTCAAGACCACCTCCAACGCCCACACCCTCACGGGCGACGGTGTCGGCATCGTGTGGCGCAAGGGCCTGCCGCTCGAGGACATGGAGTTCTTCCAGTTCCACCCGACCGGTCTCGCCGGTCTCGGCATCCTTCTCACCGAGGGTGCTCGCGGTGAGGGAGCGATCCTGCGCAACGCCAGCGGTGAGCGGTTCATGGAGCGCTACGCCCCGACCATCAAGGACCTCGCTCCCCGCGACATCGTCGCGCGCTGCATGGTGCAGGAGGTCGCGGAGGGTCGCGGCGCCGGTCCGCACCGCGACTACGTGCTGCTGGACTGCACGCACCTGGGTGCCGAGGTGCTCGAGACGAAGCTCCCCGACATCACCGAGTTCGCCCGCACCTACCTGGGTGTCGACCCGGTCGTCGAGCCGGTGCCCGTGATGCCGACCGCTCACTACGCGATGGGCGGCATCCCCACCAACATCAAGGCCGAGGTGCTCGCCGACAACGACACCGTGGTGCCGGGCCTGTACGCGGCCGGCGAGTGCGCGTGCGTCTCGGTGCACGGCTCGAACCGTCTGGGCACCAACTCTCTGCTCGACATCAACGTGTTCGGCAAGCGCGCCGGCCGCAACGCCGTCGAGTACGTCAAGACGGCGGACTTCGTGCCGCTCCCCGAAGACCCCGCCGCCGAGGTGCGCGGTCTCATCGAGGGCCTGCGCAGCAACAGCGGCACCGAGCGCATCGCGGTGCTGCGCAAGACGCTGCAGGACGAGATGGACAAGGGCGCGCAGGTGTTCCGCACGCACGAGTCCCTCGCCCACGTGATGGACGTGATCGCGGACCTGCGCGAGCGCTACAAGAACATCCACGTCGACGACAAGGGCAAGCGCTTCAACACCGACCTGCTCGAGGCGGTCGAGCTCGGCTTCCTGCTCGACCTCGCCGAGGTCGTCGTCTACTCGGCGCAGAACCGCGAGGAGAGCCGCGGCGGCCACATGCGCGACGACTTCCCCACGCGCGACGACGAGAACTACATGCAGCACACCATGGCGTACCTGTCGGGCGACCCGCACTCGTCTCACCCTGCGGATCACATCGAACTCGGCTGGAAGCCCGTGGTGTTCACCAAGAACGAGGCCGGGGAGCTGCGCTACCCGCCGCTGGAGAGGAAGTACTGAGATGGCATCCACCGCCCTTCGACAGGCTCAGGGACCCGAGAGCTCAGTGGACACCTCCGACGAGGTCGAGCAGACTCCTGAGGACACCGGCATCCAGTCGTTCCTCGTCACCTTCAACATCCGCCGCTTCGACCCCGAGGTCGACGACGAGCCCCGCTGGGTCGACTACGACGTGGAGCTCTACTCCACGGACCGCGTGCTCGACGCCTTGCACAAGATCAAGTGGGAGGTCGACGGCTCGCTGTCGTTCCGCCGCTCGTGCGCTCACGGCATCTGCGGATCGGATGCCATGCGCATCAACGGTCGCAACCGCCTCGCCTGCAAGACGCTGATCAAGGATCTCGACATCTCGCAGCCGATCTACGTCGAGGCGATCAAGGGTCTCCCCCTCGAGAAGGACCTCATCGTCGACATGGAGCCGTTCTTCGCCTCCTACCGCGAGGTGCAGCCCTTCCTGATCTCGAACTCGAAGCCCGAGGCGGGCAAGGAGCGCATCCAGTCGATCGTCGACCGCGAGGTCTTCGACGACACCACGAAGTGCATCCTCTGCGCTGCGTGCACCTCGTCGTGCCCCGTGTTCTGGACCGACGGGCAGTACTTCGGCCCCGCCGCGATCGTCAACGCGCACCGCTTCATCTTCGACTCGCGCGACGACGCGGGCGACGTGCGCCTCGACATCCTGAACGACAAAGAGGGCGTCTGGCGCTGCCGCACCACCTTCAACTGCACCGAGGCGTGCCCCCGCGGCATCGAGGTCACCAAGGCCATCGCCGAGGTCAAGCAGGCCGTCCTGCGCGGTGGTCGCTGACGCCGACGACGACGACAAGGTGTTTGCCGTCGGCCCGGAGCACATCTCGGCCGACGGCAAACACCTTTTCCGTGTCAGCGGGAGCCGAGACCGACGAGGGCGGCTCCGTTGACGTACTCCAGCGCCTCGGAGCCGGCGAACTCCGGGTGCAGCTGCCCGCCCATGAGCACGGCGTGCTGAAGGAAGGTGACGCTCGCGCCGAGGTCGCCGCGCGCGAGGGCCTCCGTCGTCAACTGCCAGTCCTTCGCCAGCGCAGCATCGATCGCCTCGACTCCTCCCTGCGCGACCGCCGCGACGCAGGCCGCGACGCCTTTCGCACTTCGCATGAGCGCGACGAGGACGTTGCGGTCGGGGGTGAGAGCGAGCGCGCCGTCGACGATGGAGAGGTCGAAAACCGCGACGCCGAGAAGCCCCGCGACGTGGGTCAGCGTCTCGGACGCCTTCGCCGAGGGCGAGAACCACACCACGGTGGATGACTCCGACATGACGGAGTAGAGCATCTGCCGCGGATCATCGTGGGCGGCCTGCGGATCGATCAAGACGTTCATCGCTGGTCCCTCTTCTCAGTAGACATCGGAGCCGCAGTAGGGGCATTTGTACGGACCGCGCGGGTTCATCTGATCGGTGAAGACCCGGTGACCCTTCTGACAGGAGCTCTCCCTCTGCCAGTTCCCGGATGGCGTCGGGGACGCCTCGGTTTTGAACATCGACGTTTCCTCTCTCTCCTGGCGACGTCCGTCGCCCTTGGGGTGCTTTCGCCCGTCTCCCGCGGGGGGGGAGAACGGACGAGATCGGGTGTTTCGGATCACAGCAGGGTGCGTCGTTCGACGAATGATGGTCGGAATCGTTCCGGAGAATCCGGACGGGGCCGTTCCCCCTCGAGGAAGGACACCCGCGGAAGATCACCACGACGGGGACGACCAGTCCACGGCCTCATCGATGGATCGCTCGAGGTTGTCGCGTGCGGCCGCTCCGTACGTGCCGCAGAACGCGTTGACGGCGTTGGTGACGCCGAGGACGTTGCCCGCATCGGCGGTGTCGAGGTCGTGCGCCCGCAGGAGATCCGTGAGCAGCTTGCCGCGGGCCGTGAGCGCGGTGTCCCCGTACTGCCGACAGGTCACGGCGCCACCCCCGGCACACGCCGACAGGGCGGTGATGAGGACGAGGCATGCAGCGAGTGCGCCTCCGGCGCGAGAGCGTCGGGTCATGGAATCTCCTTCAGGGTGTGGGGGTGTTCCGCGTTCATTGACGCGTCAGGGCGACGATCTTCGCCCCGGAGCCGTCGAGCAGCACGGCACTGTCGTCGCCCTCGAATCTCAGGCGATAGGTCGTCTCGTTGGGCGGCTGACGCACGACCAGCAGGTAATCGCCGTCCTGCGCCCGATCACCGAGCGTGCAGGTCATGACACCGCCGATGTCGAGCGGGGAGCCTCGGTAGTAGTACATCCCCGTGCACCTGCCGTCAGCCTCGACGGTCTTCAGTCCGGAACCGTCGTCCGCCTGCCAGAGGCCGGTGAGGTCGGGGCGAGACGCCGAACACGCCGACAACGAGGCCGATGCGACGGCGGCGATCGTCAGCGCGAGAAGGCTGACGCGCAGACGGCGCATGCCCTCACGACCGGAGCGCAAGGAGAACACCCACCATCCCGAGGGGGCTCTGCATCATCGCCCACGCGACGACCGAGAACGCGATCGTGATGATCGGCAGTGTCTTGGATCGACCGCTCCGTATCGCCAGAACGAGGAAGAGGACTCCCAGAGCGAGGCCGACGAGCGGTATCGCGATCGCCAGAATCAGTGCGGCCCACACGAGCACGTTCCAGAGGATGTCGAGAGCGACATCCTTGGCGACCTCCGCAGCGAATCCCGCCGAGGCGATGGCGACGTCGCGTGCGGTCAGCGGGTCGTCAGGTGTCGGGGCACCCGGACGCCCGGCGTCGGGTCCGTGGCCATCGTGAGAAAGATCGTTCGTCATGGTCTCTCCTGGGAGGGGGCATCGGGTCGGCTTCCACGTCGGCGGCCCCCACACGCCGATGTGGAAGGAGCGAATCATGTCGGCGACAGGCACGAGACGCGTTCGGGAAGGATCCGGAAGATCCGCACGGCACGCGCACCCCCGACACCTCCTCCACCGTGTGTGAGGGTTCGGGAAGCGGTCCGGAACCACGGTCCGGAAAATCCGGAAGGCGGGATGTCGCTGACGTCGTGCGGCACGCCTCACGAAATCGCGAGCCTGCGTTCCGCGGACGTCCGACAGCGCTTCCCGTCCTCGCCATAATGACTTCGACACGACCGAGAGCCGCTCGGGAGAAGAGCGCACCACCTCCGCGTCCCGGACCGAAGGAAGAAGAGCCATGGAACCTGCCGTTCCCGCCGCAGAGGCGCCGGACACGATCGAGCGCTTCGCGGTCGATCTCGCGGCTCTGCGCGCCTCGTCCGGCGCACCGTCGTTGGCCCAGATGAGTCAGACCACCGGTATCTCCAAGAGCGTGCTGTCCGACGCCTTCGCGGGTCGCCGACTTCCGACCGAGCACACGATCCGCGCTCTCGTGCCCGCGCTCGGCGGCGAGGTCGCTCCCTGGCTCGCCCGTCGTGCGACCCTCGATCCGCGGTATCGGGCACAGGCGGACACCGTGTCCGGGCCATCACCCGCGCCCGGACGAGCGGCACCCGCCACCACGCCGGGGGACGGAAGGCGTCCCGTCACCCGGGGAACCGTGATCATCGCGATGTCTGTGTGCGCGCTCCTGAGCAGCACCCTGACCGTCGGGGGCATATGGCTCCTCGCCGGACCGCTCGGCCTGCGCGAAACCGCGAGCACCGTCGCTCTGCCCACGCCGTCCAGCACATACGTGGCCGTGGAGACGGGGGCCGACCCGATGCAGTCCTCGTGCAAGAACGACGCGGTCCTCGCCGGGGGCGACAGGTTCCTCGACGGTCAGGTGCTCGTCGAGATGATGTACTCGAACGCGTGCATGGCCGTGTGGGGTCGAGTGACCCGCTATGATGGCCTGGCTGCGGGCAACACGCTCTCCCTCAAGATCTACCCGAAGGACGACCCGCAGAGCGAGCGCACCCAGATCCGCACCGAGAGCGATGTGCAGTCCCTCTACACCAAGATGCTCATCGAACCCGATGTCGATGCGCGCGTCTGCGGGATCGCCACGGTGACGGTCGGCGGCGAGAGCGTCGAACAGCCGAACCCGGTGTGCATCTAGTCGGTCACGGTCATCGTCCGATGAACGCCCTCGCCGGAGATGACGCGGACTCACCGTCCGTCGTCCAGACGGCCCCGCAGCCGGATTCCGTCTTCCGCTTCGCCGCCGACCTGCGCGGTCTCCGACATTCCCGCGGAAACCCCACACTCGAATCACTGGCGACGAGTACCCGGATATCCAAGAGCGTCATCTCCGAGGCCTTCGTCGGCCGTCGGCTTCCCACCGCCAACACCGTCAGGGAACTCACGCGGATCTTCGGGGCGGATACGTCCGAATGGCTCAGCCGACGCGCTGCCCTAGCGGCCTCCTTCGCGCAGGCACCCGCGCCTCCCTCCCCCGCTCCGCCGCGTCGCCGATCGGGACGCCCGGCTTTCGTGGCCATCGCCGCGACGGTTCTCGCTGCCGGCGTGATCGCCGCCGGAGCGGGCTCGCTCCCGTCATCGCACTCCACTCCGTCCCCCTCGGCGACGCCGCTTCGCGACCTTCCCGTGGTGCCGCCGATCAACGGCGCTGACCCGTTCCAGACCTCGTGTCCCGCCGACGCGCAGGTGGTCCGCCAGAGATCCGTGGCGGATGGGCTGCTTTCCGTGACGCTGATGTACTCATCGCGGTGCGAAGCGGCGTGGGCCGTGGCGACGGTCGGAGCAGCCGACGCCGAGAACACCTCCGTGTCGCTTCGCCTCTACCCGACCGGCGACCGGTTCGGCGGGCAGGCCCGTTCGACGATCGCCGACGGTGTCGTCACACGCACACGCATCCTGACCGCCACGGTGATCTCGGACGGGGTCTGCGTCGAAGTGAGTCTGGCGCGGCCGGGCGGCGCGTCGATCGTCTACGACCCTCCCCTGTGCGCGGATCCCGTGTCCGCCGATGAGGGCGCCACCTCCATTCATTAGGCTCGACGGGTGACCGAGAGCCACCGCGACCCGCGCCCGCTCCCCGCGGCCGGCGAGGAGGAGCGCACTCTCCGCGAGCGTTTCGACGCCGCCCAGTCGGCAGTGCGCGAGCGCCTCGACGAACCGCTCGCGCGCGCGGCGCGCGTCGCGCAGTGGTTCCCCATCCGGGTCTGGCGGCACTTCCTGCAGCACAACGGTTTCCTGCTCGCCGCCGGGATGAGCTACCAGGGGCTGTTCGCCGTCTTCTCGGCGCTTTACCTGTCCTTCGCCGCGATAGGTATCTGGCTCGGCGGGAGCAAGGCGGCCATCGATGGGCTCATCGGCATCATCAACAGCTACATTCCGGGTCTGATCAGCAAGAACGGCCTCGTGCAGCCCGACAAGGTCGAGGCGGTCGCCCAAGAGAGCGGGAAGCTGCTCGGCATCACCGGAGCGATCGCGGCGGTCGTCGTCATCTGGACCACGATCGGTTTCGTGACCTTCACACGCCGCGCCGTCCGCGACACGTTCGGCCTGCCGTTCGACATGCGCAACTACGTGCTGTTGAAGGCCCGCGACTTCGTCGCCTCACTGCTGTTCGGGCTCGCGCTGCTGGTCGGCGCCCTGCTCGGTTCGATCACCACCGGAGCCGTCGACCTCGTGTTCGGCATCCTCGGGTGGGATCGCGAGACACCCGGATGGACGATCGGTGCGCGGGCGATCTCGGCGTTGGTCGCCTTCGGTGTGAACACCGTGGCGCTCGCGGCGCTGTTCCGGTTCCTGACGGGAACCAGCCTGACGTGGCGGCGCGCGTGGCCGGGAGCCCTCGTCGGCGCGGGCGGAATGGTCGTGCTGCAGATCGGCGCGGGCTTCCTCCTCGTCTACACACCGACCAATCCGCTGCTGGGGACGTTCGCCGCCCTCATCGGTTTCCTCCTCTGGTTCCGTCTCATCGGCATCGTCATCCTCGTCTCGGCCGCGTGGATCGCCGTCGCGGCGGGCGACCGCGACGTGCCCCTGCGCTCGCCCGAGGACCGGCTCGCGATGGAGCAGACGGCGCTCGTCATCGCGGCTCAGGTGGGGGTGCGCGAGGCCGAGCACGCGGCCGCTCTCGCGCGCTGGCCCTGGCGGTGGCGGGCACGACGACGCGTCGCCGCCGCCCGGAAGAACCTCGCTCAGGCGAAGGCCGCCCTCCCCGCACCGCGCCGTACGACGCTCCTCCCGGACTGACCCGGCCGATGTCGGAGGCCCCCGTTAGGCTCGGGGGGTGGCTCGTTCCGTACGCATCGTCTCCATCAACGTCAACGGCATCCGTGCCGCCGTCCGCAAGGGCATGGTCGAGTGGCTCGAGGCCTCCGGGGCCGACATCGTCACCCTCCAAGAGGTCCGTGCAACCGCGGAACAGCTCGCCGACGCCCTCCCGGGATGGCAGATCGTCAACGACGAGGCGTTGCAGAAGGGTCGCGCGGGCGTCGCGATCATCAGCCGGCTGCCGGGCGTCGAGACGCGGACGCACCTCGGCCCCGAGCCCCTCGACGCCTCCGGTCGCTGGATCGAGACCGACTTCGACATCGACGGCGAGACCGTCACGATCGTCAGCGCCTACGTGCACAGCGGCGAGGTCGACACCCCCAAGCAAGAGGCCAAGTGGTTGTTCCTGGATGCCATGGAGCAGCGTCTTCAGACCCTCACGGCCGAGCGCGAACTCGCCCTCGTCACGGGAGATCTGAACGTGGGGCACCGCGAGCTCGACATCAAGAACTGGCGCGGCAATCGCAAGAACGCCGGGTTCCTCCCGCGGGAGCGCGCGTACTTCGACCGCTTCTTCGGCCCCGCAGGCGAGCAGGTCGAAGGCGTCGACGGGTCGGTGGGCACCGGCCTCGGCTGGATCGACGTCGGGCGCCGACAGATGGGCGAGGTCGAGGGCCCCTACACGTTCTGGTCGATGCGCGGCAAAGCATTCGACACCGACAGCGGCTGGCGCATCGACTACCACGTCGCCACGCCCGCCCTGGCCGAGCGGGTGACCGCGTACCGCGTCGACCGCGCCCCCTCGTATGACACGCGATGGAGCGACCACTCCCCCGTCATCGTCGACTACACGCTCGGGCTCTGAGCCCCGACCCGCGTCCACGGCGCGGCAGCCGGGCGAGACGCGCGAGCGCCCACCCGCGAACGCGGGCACAGGCTCGTGCGGGGAGAACCGGGCGTGGAGCGTGCCCGCCCGACGCCTAGGATCGAGGGGTGACTCAGCAGCGCCTCTACTCCGGAATGCAGCCCTCCGCCGACAGCCTCCAGATCGGCAACTACATCGGTGCGCTGCTCCAGTGGCGCCAGCTGCAGGACGAGTACGACGCCTTCTTCTCGGTCGTCGACCTGCACGCCCTCACGCAGCCCGGCGACCCGGCCGAGCGTCGCGAGAAGACCCGCCGCACGGCCGCGCAGTACATCGCCGCGGGTATCGAGCCGTCCCGCTCGACGCTCTACGTGCAGTCGCACGTGCCCGCGCACGCCGAGCTGCAGTGGGTGCTGTCGACCCTCACCGGTTTCGGCGAAGCCGGGCGCATGACGCAGTTCAAGGACAAGTCGGCCCGGTACGGCACGGATGCCACCAACGTCGGTCTCTTCACCTACCCCGTGCTGATGGCGGCCGACATCCTGCTGTACCAGACCGACGTCGTGCCCGTCGGCGACGACCAGAAGCAGCACATCGAGCTCACGCGCGACCTCGCCGAGCGCTTCAACCAGCGTTTCGGCGAGACCTTCACCATGCCCAAGCCCATGATCCAGCGCGAGACGGCGCGGATCTACGATCTGCAGAACCCGACGTCGAAGATGTCGAAGTCGGCGGAGTCCGACGCCGGCGTGCTGTGGATGCTCGATGAGCCGAAGGTGAGCGCGAAGAAGATCATGCGCGCGGTCACCGACTCCGAGGGAGCGGTGCGCTTCGACCGCGAGGAGAAGCCGGGCGTCTCGAACCTTCTCGTGATCTACTCGGCCCTGACCGGCCGCGAGATCACCTCGATCGAGGACGAGTACGCGGGCCGCGGCTACGGCGACTTCAAGAAGGGGCTCGCCGAGGTGGTGGTGAACGAGTTCGAGCCGGTGCGCGAGCGTGCCCTCGATCTGATCGCCGACCCCGCCGAGCTCGATCGCGTGCTGGCGACGAACGCCGAGCGCGCGGCATCCGTGGCCGAGAAGACACTCGCGGACGTGTACGACCGCATCGGTCTGCTGCGCCGCGGCTGACCCCGAGTACCCGACGCCCGCGCGACTCCCGGCCTCCCGGTAACGTGGCCGGATGGACCCGCAGACCCTGCACACCGCCCGCCTCGAGCTGTCGGCGCCGGGCGAGGGCGACGTCGCCGCGATCCACGCCGCGTGCCAGGATGCCGCGATCCAGCGGTTCACGACGGTTCCCTCGCCGTATCTCCCGTCCGATGCCGAGACCTTCGTCGAGCTCTCGCGCGGGTGGTGGGCCGAGGGATCGGAGGCGACGTGGGCGATCCGCCTCGAGGGCCGGCTCGTCGGCATGGTGGGACTCGCGAAGCTGCCCGGCGGAGGGCCGGAGATCGGCTACTGGGTGTCGTCCGGAGTGCGCGGTCAGGGAGTCGCGACCGAGGCCGCGCGCGCCGTCGTCGACTGGGGCTTCGCCGACGCGCGGCCGGCGGCGCAGCGCATCGAGTGGCGGGCGGTCGTGGGCAATCTCGGCTCGGCGCGCGTGGCCCGTGCGCTGGGGTTCCGTTACGAGGGACTGTTGCGGCAGGCCGGCGTCAACTCCCAGGGCCGCTCGGACATGTGGGTCGGTGGGCTCCTGCGCACAGACGACCGCGGCCCGCAGCCCTGGCCCGACCTGTAGGCGGCACGCAAGGGCCTGCGGCGATGTCGGCGGCACGTGGCACCATGGCGACATGCCGGAGATGCCAGAGGTCGAGGGGCTCGTCGAATACCTGCGGGGGCGCGTGACGGGCCTGCGCGTCGAGAAGGCCACCGTGTCGGCCATCAACGCGCTGAAGACCTACGACCCTCCGCTGACCGCTCTGATCGGCGCACACGTCACCGCCGTCGACCGGCACGGGAAGTTCGTCGACATCGCGACCGACAGCGGCGTGCATCTGGTGTTCCATCTCGCGAAGGCCGGATGGCTGCGCTGGTACGACGCCCTGCCCGCCACGATCATCAAGCCGGGCAAGACGCCGATCGCCCTGCGCGTGGGCTTCGACGACGGCTCGGGGTTCGACCTCACCGAGGCGGGGACGAAGAAGTCCCTGGCCGTGTACGCGGTGCGCTCCCCCGACGAGGTTCCCGGCATCGCGCGCCTCGGCCCGGATCCGCTGGGCGAAGGCTTCGACCGCGCGACCTTCGGCGCACTGCTCGCGGGCCGGCGTACCCAGATCAAGGGCGTGCTGCGCGACCAGTCGATCATCGCCGGGGTCGGCAACGCGTACTCCGACGAGATCCTGCACGCGGCGAAGATGTCTCCCTATGCCCTCGCGGCGACGCTCACCGACGACGAGGTCGACCGCCTGTTCCGGGCGATGGTCGAGACCCTCACCGAGGCGATCGCCGAGGCGCGCGGCAAGCCGCCCGCGGAGTTGAAGGATGCCAAGAGGCGTGGCATGCGCGTGCACGGGCGGCGCGGCGAGGCGTGTCCCGTGTGCGGCGACGAGGTGCGCAGCGTCTTCTTCGCCGACAACTCGCTCGAGTACTGCCCCACCTGTCAGACCGGCGGGAAGCTGTTGGCCGATCGGCGGCTGTCGCGGCTGCTGAAGTAGCGGCCTCAGCCGCCGCGGAAGGTCGTGGTGGCCGCGGCCATCTGCACCGTGCGGCCCCCGGCGATCGCCGTTCCTCCGACCGAGACGCTGTAGTCGTGCCCGGCGGTGACGAACGTGAAGGTCGTCGACTTTCGCGAGCCCGCGACGGTCACGGGGTAGGAGACTCCGGTCTGTGCATCGACCACGGTGATCTGGAAGACCGTGGGGGTTCCCCCGTCGACGGTCCACGAGAGCGTCGTCGCCCCGTTACCGGTCGCCGTGGCGGTGACCGAGACCACCCGCGCCGCCGGTGCGGCCACGCTGAACGACGTGGACACGGCATCCATCGCCACCGTCTGATTCCCCACCGTGCCCGTGCCTCCCACCGACGCGGTGAACGAGTGGCCGGGAGTCTGCGGAGGAAGCACCGTGGAGCGCTGCGACCCGTTGACGGTGACGACGGAGGACGCCCCCGTCTGCACGTCGGTCACCGTGACGGCGAACGAGGCGGGGCTGCCGAAGGCGTTCACGGTCCACGACACCGTCACGGCCCCGTCCGTGCCCGTCGTGGCGGCCGCGGAGAGCACCCGCGGCCAGGGCGGGATGTTCGCGAAGAGATTCGGGGTGCCGGCGGGGACCCGGGAGATCCTGTTCCACGCTCCCGTCCGGGAGAAGAACGCCAGGATGTCGGCGTTGTGCCAGTCGGGATGGATCTCGAGCAATCGCGCGGCCAGACCGGACACGTGCGGCGCCGACATCGAGGTGCCGTACATGCTCGCCGTCATCTTCGGCCAGGAGTCCGACACGATCCAGTTGCCCGGGGCGAGGACATCGACGCAGGATCCGCGATTGCTCCAACTCGCGAAGGATGCCCCGCTGGCCGTGGCCCCGACGATGATGGCCTGGCGGTCGCGCGCAGCCGAGAACTGACACGCGTCGGAGGAGTCGTTCCCCGCGGACTCCACGATGATGAATCCGGCGGCCACCCCCCGACGCACCGCGTCGTCGAACTCGGGCCACAACGGCATCGTGAAGCTCATGTTGATCACCGCGCGCTGCGGCGAACGATTGTCGAGCACCCAGTTCAACGCGGCGTAGTTGTCCATGTTCGAGCCGAGGTTCGACCCCTTGCAGCTCCACACCCGTAGGGGCATCACCTGGACGGACTTCGCCACGCCGTACGTCGTCCCCCCGATGGTGCCCGTGACGTGCGTACCGTGCCCCCAGCAGTCCCACGTGCCGTATCCGTCGTGCATGTAGTCGATGCCGTCGAGCACGCGCCCGCTGAAGTCGGGATGGTCCATCCGCAGACCGGTGTCGATCACATAGGCGGTGACGCCCTGCCCCGTGGTGTCGTAGACGTAGTGGTTGTTCTGCTGAGCGAATTCGCTGTCGACGGCGTCGAGACCCCAGGACGGGGTCGGAGACTGATCGCCCGCCGGCGGACTGGACGGCGCATTCGGCCGGACGGGGACGTCGGGGAGCGCGGTTCTCACGGCATCCACACGGCTGTTCGGAACCGCGAAGTCCGTGGTGTCGGCACGGGCGCTGATGACGATCTCGGAGCCCTCGGTGGCGGCCCGCAGCGCGGGAACCGCCGAGGTGGGGACCGACACCAACGAGTACGTGAGCTTGGCGGCGTACAGGTCGTCCGCGTCGGCACCCTCGGGAAGCGGGATCGCATTCGGCCACGCGGGCACCGGGTCCGCCTGTTGCGGCGCCGCGTCGGGAGGTGGCGGCGAGGTCTGCGCAGTGGCGTCCGGGCTCGGTGACCCGGGGAGGGGCACGGGCGAGAGCCAGGGCGCGGCGATCGACGCGCCCGGATCGTCCCCGGTCCCGCCGTCGACGGCGGAGGGCCGCAGCGCGACGGCGGCGATGACCACCGTCGCACCGATCAGCCCGGCGGCCATGGCGACCCAGGCGCCGCGGTGCGCGGCGCGCCTCGTTCCCCGTCTGCGCGTCAACATGCGGATCCCGCCTTCGTGAATGCAAGAGTGACGGCATTGCCGTCGCTCGCGGCCGGGGACACCTGCCCCACTCGATCGACGCCCGTGACACGCAGGCCGCTGTCGGCCTGGAAGATCTGCGCCCCGGAACGGAAGAGGTCGGCGCCCAGGGGAGCGGCGCCGTCGGGAACCGCCGTCGCGGCGCGCGTGGCGTCGCCCGAATACATGAAGAGCATGGCTCGCCCGTCTGTCGAGCGGAACGGGAGCAGGAGCTCGCCGTCGTAGTACGGATTCGGCGTGAGCACCCCGCAGACGTCCACGCCCTGGGCGACGACCCCGGACGCGAGCGCGCCGACGTCGTCCCACGCGGCGCGGTACAGATCGCTGCCGGAGAGGAAGAGGTCCCCGCCGAGCGGCATGCTCCAGCTCGGCGGGAGCGAGCCCGCCGCAACGATCCGGCTCGTCATCTCGGACGGACGCAGGAGCGCCGCCTGCCCGGACAGCGTGCGATACGGCAGGGTCAATCGCCGCGTCCCGAGGGCGTCCTCCACACCGACCAAGGTCCCGCAGTTCCACACCGACGTGGCGACGACCTGGCCGTCGCGGTAGAGCGACCTCTGGGCGAGGAACAGGTCGGCCGCCACCGGTGCGGCGCCGGACGGCACACCCACGGCCCGCGCGCACACGCCGGTCGCGCTGCTGTAGACCCACGCTGACCCGTCTGTCAGCCGCAGCGGGAGCAGCAGATCTCCCTGACCCGACGGAGAGGGCGCCAGCTGCCCCACGACTGCGACGCCGGAACGCACGAGCCCGACGCCCGATCGATGAAGAGCACCGTCCACGAGGAAGAGATCGCCCGCGACCGGGACCGGCGCGCCCGAGATCGTCGCGCTCGTGACGATCCCGGAGGGAGAGGACAACCACGCCGGGTCGGCGGCCGGACGCAATGTCGCCCAGGCCGTGTCGGCGCCGCTCATCATCGCGAGGATGAGTTCCTCCTGCGCGGTCGAGGGAACGACGACGGCCGGGACATCGGCCGAACCGTCTGTGCCGACGACCACCGTCGTGGAGGTCTCCCCGCCCGAGAAGGTGTAGCCGTTGTTGAGCTGGATCACGACGGCCGAACCCGCGGTACTGACGCTGCCCTGCACGAGGACGCGGACGCCCGAGATAGTCCCGCACCTCGGTCCCGCGTACGCGGGCGCGGCGAACGCCACGGTCGGTCCCGACGTGGCCCGCGCGGGCACGGCCGTGGTGAGCACGATGCTCGCTACGCCCCACGCGCTCCCGGCGACCACCCGGCGACGGCTGAGATGCGGAGGATCCACACGTTGGCGCTCGTGCATGGGCCTCACCCGACTCTCTGATCGCCTCATGGCAGACGACCGTCGGCCCACACTTCCGGACCGGCGGCACCGGGCTGCTCCGCGGCCGTTCCCCGCACCGGGGGTGAGGGGCGCGCACGGGCAGACGAGCCAGCGGCGGGGTCCGCGCGACGGCGGCGACCAGGAGCGCACCCGGTTCACCCGCCATCCACCCGGTCGAGCGCCCTTGCCGACGCCACCCCCTGCGGCCGTATGACCGCACGCGGCACCCGGACCGTACGCCCCGGTGCACAGCCGATACGCGCGCGTGGATCGCCATGACAGCTCGACGCCGATGTCAATCCATGTCGGGGGAATGAAACCGCGAACCGCGCGTTGACTACACTTCGAAGTGCAAACAACGTGCTCCGGGGTCGGTGAGAATCCGAACCGGCGGTGACAGTCCGCGAACCCTTCCGCATCACGCGGCGGGGCCGATCCGGTGGAATTCCGGGACCGACGGTGATGCGAGGGGTGACTCTCGCTAGTCCGGATAGGAGGCAGCACGGACGGCGCGTCGCGCCTTCCCGCTGCCCCTGCCCGGCATCCGCGGGAAGGACAGGGAAATGGCATCCGCAGTCGAGATCGACGCCATGCGGCGAGCGCTGCAGCTCGCCCGGCGCGGCCCGCGCGGGCTGAACCCGCAGGTCGGCGCGGTCATCCTCTCCCCCGCCGGCGAGATCCTCGCCGAGGGCTACCACCGCGGCGCGGGGACCCCGCATGCCGAGGTCGACGCGCTCTCCCAGCTCGCTCCGGGTGCCGCTCGCGGCGCCACCGCCGTCGTCACCCTCGAGCCCTGCAACCACACCGGACGCACGGGTCCGTGCGCCCTCGCGCTCATCGAGGCCGGCGTCGCCCGCGTCGTCCACGCGATCGACGACCCCACCGACACCGCAGCGGGCGGAGCGGCCCGGCTGCGCAGCGCGGGCGTCGACGTCGAATCACGCGTCGAGTCGGATGCCGCGGAGCAGCTCATCCACGACTGGATCGGCCTGCAGCACACCGGCCGCCCGCACGTCACCGTGAAGTGGGCGCAGAGCCTCGACGGACGCGCAGCCGCGGACGACGGTTCGAGCCAGTGGATCACCGGTCCCGCCGCGCGCCGGGACGTGCACGTTCGACGGGCGAACGCGGACGCGATCGTGGCCGGCACCGGCACGGTGCGCGCCGACGACCCCGCTCTCACCGCGCGAGCGGCCGACGGTTCGCTGCTCGAGGACCAACCCGTCCCCGTCGTCATCGGTGAGAGCGAAACGGCTCCGGATGCCGCCGTGCGCCGCCACCCCCGGGAGCCGCTATTCTTCGGCACCCACGACCTGGACGCCGTGCTCGCCGACCTCGCCGAGAGGGGCATCCAGCGCGTGTTCGTCGAGGGCGGTCCGACCCTCGCGAGCGCCTTCGTGCGCGAGGGCCTGGCGGACGAGCTGCTCGTCTACGTCGCCCCCGTCCTGCTCGGCGGATCGCGCCTCGCGCTCGGCGACATCGGCGTGCCGAACATCGACGCGGCGCGGCGCCTCGCCGTGGCATCCGTCCAGAATCTCGGCGACGACCTGCTGATCGTCGCCCACCCGACCACACCTGAACGAGGAGAGCGCTGATGTTCACCGGAATCGTCGAAGAGATGGGCGCCATCACCGCCGTCGAGCCCTCGGGCGACGGCGTGCGTGTGACCGTGCGCGCCCCCCTGTCGGTATCGGACGCCGGCCACGGAGACTCGATCTCGGTCAGCGGCGTCTGCCTCACCGTCGTCGACCAGGGCGACGACTGGTTCACCGCCGACGTCATGAAGCAGACGCTCGACATGTCGACGCTCGCCGATGTCGCCCCGGGTCGCCCCGTCAACCTCGAGCGGGCGACCGCCGCCCACGGTCGCCTCGGCGGCCATATCGTGCAGGGACACATCGACGGCACGGGCGTCGTGCGCGAGGTGCGTCCCGGTGCGCAGTGGAGCGTCGTGCGCGTCGGCATCCCGACTCACCTGGCCCCGCTCGTCGTCGACAAGGGCTCCATCGCGATCGACGGCGTCTCGCTCACCGTCAGCGCCGTCAGCGCAGCCTCCGAGACCGAGCCCTGGCTGGAGGTCTCGCTCATCCCCGAGACGCTCGAGGCCACGACCCTGGGCCGCGCCGAGGCCGGCACCCCCGTGAACCTCGAAACCGACATCCTCGCGCGCCACGTGCAGCGCATGCTCGCCTTCCGTACCCCGACCGAGAGGGGCTCCGCATGAGCCTGTCCACCATCCCCGAGGCCCTCGAGGCCCTGCGCGCCGGCCGACCGATCCTCGTCGCCGACGATGAGAACCGCGAGAACGAGGGCGACGTCATCCTCTCGGCCCAGCTCGCGACCCCCGAGGCGCTCGCCTGGACCGTCCGGTGGTCCAGCGGCTACGTGTGCGCCCCCATGCCCGCCGAGTGGGCGGATCGACTCGACCTGCCGCCGATGGTCGCGGTGAACGAGGACGCCCGCGGCACCGCGTACACCGTGAGCGTCGACGCCGCGTCGGGCGTGACGACGGGCATCAGCGCCGCCGACCGCGCCCGCACGCTCAACGTGCTCGCCGACCCCGAGTCGGTGCCGACGAGCGTCATCCGGCCCGGTCACATCCTCCCGCTGCGAGCCGTCGACGGCGGCGTACGCGAGCGCGCGGGACACACCGAGGCCGCGGTCGACCTCATGAAGCTCGCGGGCCTCGAGCCGGTCGCCGCGATCGCCGAAGTGGTCGCCGAGGACGGCAGCATGATGCGCCTGCCCGGACTCTTCGAGCTCGGCGAGCGCGACGGCATCCCGGTCATCACGATCGAGCAGCTGATCGGGTACCTGAACGAGACCGATCCCCTGCCCGCGTCCGCTCCCGCCCGGCGCCGCGTGAGCCTGCGCGCCGAGTCGAACGTGCCCACGACGCACGGCACCTTCCGTTTCCTCGCGTACAAGGACCGGGTGACCGGCACCGACCACATCGCGGTCGTCTCGGGAGAGCTCGGCACGGACGCCCCGCTCGTCCGCGTGCACTCGGAGTGCCTGACCGGCGAGGCGTTCGGTTCGCTCAAGTGCGAGTGCGGTCCCCAGCTCGACGCGGCGCTCGACCGTATCGACAAGGACGGCGGCATCGTCATCTACATGCGCGGCCACGAGGGACGCGGTATCGGACTCATCAACAAGCTGCGGGCCTACAACCTGCAGGAGCGCGGACTCGACACCGTGGATGCCAACCTCGCCCTGGGCCTCCCGGCCGATGCGCGCGACTACGCCGCCGCGGCCGGCATCCTCGCCGACCTCGGCGTCGAGCAGGTGCGCCTGCTGACCAACAACACCGACAAGGTGAAGCAGCTGCGCGGCTTCGGCCTCGACGTCGTCGAGCAGGTGCCCCTCCTCGTGGGCGTCGGCCCGAACAACCACCAGTACCTCGAGACGAAGCGCGACCGGATGGGACACATCATCGCCGAGGACGACCTGCGCGACGCGCTCGCGCACATGAAGGAAGAGAGCGCCTGATGGCCGGTAGTGGAGCACCCGAGACCGGCGGCGTCGACGCGTCCGGCCTGAACGTCGTCGTCATCGCCGGCACCTGGCACGAGGTCATCACCGAGGGCCTGATCGCCGGGGCGAAGCGCGTGCTCGACGCCACCGGCGCGACCTACCGCGTCGTGCGCGTGCCGGGCTCGTTCGAGCTCCCCGTCGCGGCGAAGGCCGCACTCGACGCGGGGGCGGATGCCGTGGTCGCCCTCGGTGTGATCATCCGGGGCGGGACGCCGCACTTCGAGTTCGTCTCGTCCGCCGCCACCGACGGGCTCACGCGCGTCGCGCTCGACACGGGCAAGCCCGTCGGCTTCGGCGTGCTGACCCTCGACGACGAGCAGCAGGGTCTGGACCGTGCCGGTCTCGAAGGGTCGAAGGAGGACAAGGGCGAGGAGGCCGCGGACGCGGCGATCCGCACCGCTCTGGTGCTGCGGGAGCTGCGCGGCTGAGACGTTCGGACGACGGGCCCGGCGACCATCGAGGTCGCCGGGCCCGTTCTCGTCGGCGGGGGTCCGCGACTCCCGGCGGCCCATCGACACGGGCAGGGGGCGCTCGCGGTCCTCGGGAACCGTGCGCGGGGCTCGGCGACAGCCTGCGGTGAGGCCCGCCTTCCTGGCGGGTGACCCGTGGCATCCCTACTCTGACGGGTATGGAGATCCTTCGCAGCGTCGTCATCCTGATCCACATCGTCGGCTTCGCGATCCTCTTCGGCGCCTGGGTCGCGGAGGCCGTCGGTCGCCGCATCCGCGTGACGCCGCTGATGAACTACGCCATCGTGATCTCCCTCGTCACCGGGCTCATCCTCTCGGCTCCTTGGGGCAGCGATCACGAGCCCAACTACATCAAGATCGGCATCAAGCTCGTCGTGCTGCTCGTCATCGGCGCGCTGCTCGGCATCGGTTCGGCCCGTCAGAAGCGCACGGGCTCGCTCTCCCCCGCGATCTTCTGGCCCATCGGCATCCTGGCCCTGCTCAACGCGGGTCTCGCCGTCATCTGGCACTGACGCTCACCCCGCGCTCGCGCGAGAGGTGCGCGCGAACCGGAGCGCGTTCAGCGCGCGCATAGACTGGAGGGTCTCGACGCCCCTCACTCGGGGACGTCGCCGGTGCCCCGCCCGTGCGCTCTCTCACCACCACCCCCGTGACCGCTGCGTGCCACCGCTGCGCCCCACCCCGGACGCGAACGAAGAATCTTCCCGTCAGGCTGTCATGACCTCCTCATCCCCCACCGCCCCCTCGGCGTCCGTTCCCGCCAATCCGCGCTCCCGCGTCATCACCGCGAGCCTGATCGGCACGACGATCGAGTTCTACGACTTCTACGCGTACGCCACCGCGGCGGTGCTCGTCTTCCCGATCCTCTTCTTCCCGACCGGCAACGAGACCACCTCGCTGCTGCTGTCGTTCAGCGTCTTCGGCGCGGCCATGGTCGCGCGCCCCCTCGGCGCCGTCGTCTTCGGCCACTTCGGCGACCGCTTCGGGCGCAAGGCCACGCTCGTGGCATCCCTTCTCACGATGGGTGTCGCGACCTTCCTCATCGGCCTGCTGCCGACGTTCAACGAGATCGGCGTCTGGGCGGCGATCCTGCTGCTGATCATGCGTCTCGCGCAGGGCTTCGCCCTCGGCGGCGAGTGGTCGGGCGCGGCGCTCGTGGCCACCGAGAACGCCCCGAAGGGCAAGCGCGCCCTGTTCGGCACGTTCCCGCAGCTGGGCGCCCCCATCGGCTTCATCATCGCCAACGGCATCTTCCTCATCATCAACTTCGCCCTGCCGCACCCCGACGGCGCGGCGCAGCGCTCGGCGGAGTTCCTCGCGTGGGGCTGGCGCGTGCCGTTCCTCTTCTCGGCCGTGATGGTCATCGTGGGCCTCTGGGTGCGCCTGAAGCTCGTCGAGAGCGAGTCGTTCGCGAAGGCGGAGAAGAGCGGAGTCATCCGCAAGTTCCCGCTCGGCGAGGTCATCCGCCGCAATTGGAAGCAGCTCATCCTCGGCACGTTCATCATGCTGGCGACCTACGTGCTCTTCTACCTCATGACCAGCTTCACCCTGTCGTACGGCACCAAGCCCACCGCCGAGGGCGCGGCGGCCGCCGCCGAGAAGGCCGGAACCGCCTTCGACGCCGCCGCCTATGTCCCGGGTCTCGGCTTCGGCTACACGGACTTCGTGATCATGCAGATCATCGGCGTGGTGTTCTTCGGCGTCTTCACGATGCTGTCGGGGCCTCTCGCGGATCGCTTCGGGCGCAAGCGCCTGCTGATCACCGTGACGGCCGCGATCATCGTGTTCGGCCTGACGTTCGCGTTCTTCCTGCTGCCCCAGGCCGACGCGACCCTGACCCACGTGTACGTGCAGGGGTTCCTCATCATCGGGTTCCTGCTCATGGGCACGACCTTCGGCCCCATGGGGGCGGTGCTGCCCGAACTGTTCCCCACGAACACCCGGTACACCGGTTCGGCGATCTCGTACAACGTCTCGTCGATCCTCGGAGCGGCGCTCGCGCCGATCGTGGCCGTGGCGTTGTGGGCAGCCGGCGACGGCAACCCGTGGCTGGTCGGCGTGTACCTCTCGGCGATGGGCGTGCTGACTCTCATCGCCCTCGTGCTCTCGCCCGAGACGAAGGACGTCGACTACGACGACAACCTCGCCGCCGGAGCGATCGCACCGTAACGCGATTCTTCGCGGAACACCGGATGCCACGGGGCCTGGGCCTCGTGGCATCCGGTGTTCTCCGGGGGCGAGGGGGCTGCCGCGGGCCGAACTCCTGAGTTTCCGGTCCGCACGTCGCGCGTGAAGCGTGGGAGGACGCATCGACGTCGGATTCTCAGGAGTTTCGCTCGTCGGCGAGGAGGTATGACGGACGGTGTCGGTGCCGGGAGGTACGGTCGAAGGACCCCGATCCCTTTCCCGAGGATGAGCATGTCTTCACCCGCTTCCGCGCGCGGTCGGCGCGGCCGCCGCAGCCCCGAGGGTCCGCGCGCGTCGTTCCGCCAGCTGCTGCCGTTCCTGCTCGAGCACAAGCGCACACTCATCGTCGTCGCGGTGCTGAGCGTCCTGGGAGCGGCGGCGACGCTCGCCCAGCCGCTGCTGGTCGGCCAGGTCATCACGCGCGTGCAGGATGCCGTGCCTCTCGGCGCCCTGGTCTGGCTGCTCGTGGCGTTCGTCGTGCTGTCGTCGGTGATCTCGGGGTTCCAGCACTACCTGCTGCAGCGCACGGGAACCGCGGTGGTGTACTCGTCACGGCGCCGCCTGATCGCGCGCATCCTGCGGCTGCCCATCAGCGAGTTCGACGCGCGCCGCACGGGCGACCTCGTCTCGCGCGTCGGCACCGACACCACTCTTCTCTACGCCGTCCTGACCCAGGGATTCGCGGATGCCGTCGGCAACGCCCTCATCCTCGTCGGCGCCGTGATCGCGATGGCGTTCATCGACCCGCTGCTCCTGGGCCTGATCCTCGTGGTCGTCGGGGCGTCCCTCGCGCTCGTCGTCGTGCTCAGCACCCGCATCCGCGCGGCATCCGCCGATCAGCAGGCCAAGGTCGGCGAGCTGTCGTCGGGCGTCGAGCGGGCCGTGGGGTCGATCCGCACCATCCGGGCCGCGGGGGCGACCGATCGCGAGATCACCGCCGTCACCGAGAACGCCACCGCCGCCTACGCCGCGGGTGTGCGCATCGCGCGGGTGTCCGCGTTGATCGTCCCTGTCGCCTTCGTCGCCCTGCAGGTGTCGCTGCTCGTCGTGCTCGGCGTCGGCGGATACCGCGTGGCATCCGGGGCCATCGACGTCGCCTCGCTGGTGACGTTCGTGATCTTCCTCTTCCTCCTCGTGCAGCCGCTCGCCTCCGCCATCGGCGCGATCACGTCCGTGAACCAGGCGCTCGGGGCGCTCGGTCGCATCCAGGAGGTGCTCGACCTGCCCCTCGAGGACGGCGACGACCGGCCCGGAAGCTCGTCGCCCATCCCGGATGCCGCGGCGATCGCCTTCCAGGACGTCCACTTCCGCTACCCCGAGCACGTCGTCAAGGCGCGCGAAGCAGCCGCCGCCGAGGCGCGCTCGGTTCTCACGGGAGCGCACCTCGACGCGGGGGAACCGAAGCCCGTCGAGACCGACCGCGAGGTGCTCCGCGGGGTGTCGTTCACCGTCCCGCGCGGCGCGCGGGTGGCCCTCGTGGGGCCATCGGGTGCCGGCAAGAGCACGATCCTCTCGCTCGTCGAGAGGTTCTACGACCCGACCGGAGGGGCCATCCTCGTCGACGGCGTCGACGCGCGCGATCTTCCGCGCGACGAACTGCGCGCCCGCTTCGGATACGTCGAGCAGGACGCCCCGACCCTGGCCGGCACGATCGCCGACAACCTCCGCCTCGCCTCGCCCGCGGCATCCGACGCCGACTGCGAACGCGTGCTGCGCGAGGTCAACCTCGGCGACGTGCTGGAGCGCAGCCCGCTCGGCGTCGACGCGCCCGTGGGCGAGGACGGCGTGATGCTCTCGGGCGGCGAGCGTCAGCGCCTCGCGATCGCCCGCGCCCTGCTGGCCGCGCCTCCCGTGCTCCTGCTCGACGAGTCGACGTCGTCGCTCGACGGCGTCAACGAACAGCGCATGCGCGAGGCGATCGACGCCGTCGCGACCGATCGGACGCTCCTGGTCATCGCGCACCGCCTCTCGACGGTGGTCGACAGCGATCTCATCGTCGTGCTCGAGAACGGCCGGGTGGTCGGGCAGGGCACGCACAGCGAGCTCGTGGCATCCACTCCCCTGTACCGGGATCTGGCGAAGCACCAGCTGCTGGTCTGACGCGCACGCCCTCGCGCGACGCCGCGGCCCTCACCCGTGACTTGCGTCATACGCTCGACCGAAACGCGCCCGAACGGACATACCGCGCAAGTCATCACCTTCACGGTGACGCGACAGTCCGCAACGCTCGCCGCAGCCGTGACTTGCGCCGAGTGTTCGCGCGGGCGCACCTCGCGCGAACACTCGGCGCAAGTCACGGGATGGGGGCGGGAGCGGGACGAGAGCGCAGGCGGGCAGCGGGCAGACGGGCGGCAGACATACCGATGCCCCTCCTGCGCGCCAAGAACGGGAGGGGCATCGGAATCGAAGGGCCCGCCCCGCCCGCACCAGAGCGGGGCGGGGCGGGGCGAGCGGGGTCAGGCGCGCTGCAGGCGGTAGCGCAGGGCGGCGAGCTCGGCGCGGAGCGCGGCGGGCAGGTGCGAACCGAAGGTGTCGAAGAACTCCTCGGTGAGGTCGGCCTCGGCGAGCCACGAGTCGCGGTCGATCGCGAACAGCTCGTCGAGGTCGGCGGCGGGGAGGTCGAGACCCGACAGGTCGAGGTCCTCGGTGCGCGGCAGGCGACCGATCGGGCTGTCCACGGCATCCACCTGTCCGTCGACGCGGCGGATGATCCAGTCGATCACGCGCGCGTTGTCGCCGAAGCCGGGCCAGAGGAACCGGCCGTCGTCGCCCTTGCGGAACCAGTTGACCTGGAAGATGCGCGGGGCGCGGTCGAAGCGGAGCTTCTGGCCGACCTTCAGCCAGTGGCCGAAGTAGTCGCCCATGTTGTACCCGCAGAAGGGCAGCATCGCGAAGGGGTCGCGGCGGAGCTCACCGACCGTGCCCTCCTGAGCCGCGGTCTTCTCGCTCGAGACGGTCGAGCCGAGGAACACGCCGTGCGACCAGTCGGTGGCCTCGACGACGAGCGGGACGTTCGTCGCGCGGCGGCCGCCGAACAGGATGACGTCGAGCGGAACGCCCTCGGGAGCTTCCCAGTCCTCGGCGATCTGCGGGCACTGGGCGGCACCGACCGTGAAACGGGAGTTCGGGTGCGCGGCGGGGCGGCCCGACGCGGGCGTCCAGGGCTTGCCCTCCCAGTCGATCAGCTGCGGGGGCGCCTCGTCGGTCAGACCCTCCCACCACACGTCGCCGTCGGGACGCAGGGCGACGTTGGTGAAGATCGTGTTGCCCCAGAGCGTCTCGATCGCGGTGACGTTGGTCGACTCGCCGGTTCCCGGGGCGACGCCGAAGAAGCCGGCCTCGGGGTTGATGGCCCACAGCCGCCCGTCCTCGCCAGGGCGGATCCAGGTGATGTCGTCGCCGAGCGTCTCGACGCGCCAGCCGGGGATCGTGGGACGCAGCATCGCCAGGTTCGTCTTGCCGCACGCCGAGGGGAAGGCCGCGGCCACGTGGTACGCCGTGCCCTTCGGGTCAATCACGCGGATGAGCAGCATGTGCTCGGCGAGCCAGCCCTCGTCGCGGCCGATGACCGAGGCGATGCGCAGGGCGAAGCACTTCTTCGCGAGGATCGCGTTGCCGCCGTACCCCGAGCCGAACGACCACACCTCGAGGGTGTCGGGGAAGTGCACGATGTACTTCTCGTCGTTGCACGGCCACGCGACGTCGGCCTGACCGGGGGCGAGCGGGGCACCGACCGAGTGGACGGTCTTGACCCAGGGAGCGCCCGCGGCGATCTGCGCGGTGACCGCGGCGCCGACGCGGGTCATGACGCCGATGGATGCCACGGCGTAGGCACTGTCGGTGATCTGGACGCCGATGTGGCTGAGGGGGCCGCCGACCGCGCCCATCGAGAACGGGACGACGTACATCGTGCGGCCGCGCATCGAGCCCTCGAACACGCCGTTCAGCGTCTCGCGGATCTCGGCCGGAGCGATCCAGTTGTTCGTGGGACCGGCATCCTCTTCGCTCTCGGAGGCGATGTAGGTGCGCGACTCCAGACGAGCGACGTCGCCGGGGTGCGAGCGGGCCAGGTAGGAGCCGGGGCGCCACTCGGGGTTGAGCTTGATGAGCTTGCCCTCGTCGACCATCTCGCGCAGCAGCGCGTCGTTCTCGGCGGCCGAGCCGTCGACCCAGTGGATGCGGTCGGGCTGGGTGAGGGCGGCGACCTGGTCGACCCAGGCCACGAGGCCGGGCATGCCGGGACCGTCGACCTCGGGACGCGTGCCGTGGCCGGGGCGGGCGACGGCGGGGGTCGCGGCGGGGCGACCGGCGGGGCGGGCGAAGATATCGGCGAGGGCCATGTCGTCTCCTTTGTCGAGCTGAATTCTTTGGTGTTCCCCCACTCTGACCCGGTCGCGAACGATCTTTAAGGGAAGATCGGTCATAAAAATCTGCGTTCTTTCGATATGGTCAAGGAATGGCCTCGTCCCTCGAACTGACCACGCTCGGACACCGCATCCGTCACCACCGCCTCGCTCGCGGGTTCACCCTCGATGAGCTCGGCGCGCTCGTGGGCGTCGCCGGCAGCCAGCTCAGCCTCATCGAGAACGGCAAACGCGAGCCCAAGCTCTCCCTTCTGCAGGAGATCGCGCGCGCGACGGAGACCGAGGTGACCGAGCTCCTCTCGACCGAACCGCCGAACCGCCGGGCGGCGCTCGAGATCGAGCTCGAGCGCGCGCAGTCGAGTCCGTTCTTCCAGCAACTCGGCATCCCGCCCGTCAAGGTGACGAAGGGCACCAGCGACGACACGATCGAGGCGGTGCTCGGCCTGCACCGCGAGCTGCAGCGCCGCGAGCGCGAGACGATCGCGAGCCCCGAGGAGGCGCGTCGCGCGAACACCGAGATGCGCCTGCGCATGCGCGCGGTCGACAACCACCTCCCCGACATCGAGAAGCTCGCCGAGAAGCAGCTCAAGGCCGCGGGGCACGGCACGGGGGCGCTGACCCACCGCACCGTCAGCATCATGGCCGAGCAGCTGGGATTCGAGCTGATCTACGTCAGCGACCTGCCCCACTCGGCCCGTTCCGTCACCGACCTCGAGAACGGTCGCATCTACCTGCCGCCCGCGTCGATCCCGGGCGGGCACGGCCTCCGCTCGATGGCCCTGCAGGCGATGGCCCACCGCCTGCTCGGACACCGACCCCCCACCGACTACGCCGACTTCCTCCAGCAGCGCCTCGAGATCAACTACTACGCCGCCTGCTGCCTCATGCCCGAGACGACCTCGGTCGCCTTCCTCGCGCAGGCGAAGAAGGACCGCAACCTCGCCGTCGAGGACTTCCGTGACGCGTTCGGCGTCACCCACGAGGCCGCCGCGATGCGGATGACGAACCTCATGACGGCGCATCTCGGCATCCGGCTGCACTTCCTCCGCGTCGACGGCGACGGCGCGATCTCGCGCGTGTACGAGAACGACGGACTGCCGCTGCCGACCGACGTGACGGGGTCGGTCGAAGGGCAGATCGTGTGCAAGAAGTTCTCGGCGCGGTCGGCCTTCGCCGAGCACAACCGCACCACCGAGCACTACCAGTACACCGACACCCCCGCGGGGACGTTCTGGTGCTCGACGCAGACGGGAACCACCTCGGACGGCGACTTCTCGATCACCGTGGGGGTGCCGTTCGACGACGCCCGGTGGTTCCGCGGTCGGGAGACCTCGACGCGGGGCGTCTCGCGCTGCCCCGACGAGTCGTGCTGCCGCCGCCCCGAGTCGGACGCCGCCGAACGGTGGCAGGGCAAGGCCTGGCCGAGCGCGCGCGTGCACCGGCACATGTTCTCGCCGCTGCCCCGCGGCATGTTCCCGGGCGTCGACGACGCCGAGGTGTTCGCGTTCCTGGACAGGCACGCGAACGGCTGATTCCCGGCCCGGGATGTCCCGGCTGCAATCACCGCGCCACTTCGGCCGATCCACGCACTCCTCGACACGAAACGAACACGACACACGCGGGGGTCTCTTCACGAAAAGTAAAACATTTACATTGGCGGGACACTCACCGACACGGAGGCTCCCGACATGTCACACCTTCGCACCGTCCTGTTCCCCGCCCGCCCGTCCGCCCGCGCGCAGGCCGCCGCCCCGCGCTCGACCCGCACCCGCCGCGGCGCCGCCGGCGCCGCCGGCGTCCTCGCCCTCGCCCTCGCCGTCTCGGGCTGCGCCTCACCCGCCGCCTCGTCGAGCAGCGGTGGCCCGTCGTCGTTCGGCACCGCCAGCGTCGCGCTCAGCTGGATCAAGAACTACGAGTTCGCCGGCTACTACTTCGCCGAAGACGACGGCGACTACACCGACGCCGGCTTCGACAAGGTCGACCTCATCGCCGGCGGCGGCAACACCAATTCGTGGGACCTCGTCCTCTCGGGGCAGGCCCAGGTGGGTCTCGCCTCCGACCTCACCGGCATCACGGGCGCCATCAATGACGGCGCCGGACTGAAGATCATCGGCGCCCAGTTCGTGAAGAACCCCGTCGGCTTCGTCTCGCTCGCCGGCAACCCGATCCGCACCGTCGCCGACCTGAAGGGCAAGCGCATCGGCGTCGACGCCGGCGGCAAGCTCGCCGTCGAGGCGGTGCTCAAAGCCAACGACCTGCCCGCCGACACGGTCGAGTTCGTCTCCGTCCCGAACGGCGTCGATCCGCTCATGAACGGCGAGGTCGACGCGCTCATCGGGTTCCTCACCAACTACCCCATCGCCGTGAAGAACGCGGGCGGCGACGTCGTGACGATGTCGTTCGCCGACGCGAACTACGCCCAGTTCGGCGACGCGGTCGTCGTCAGTGACAAGGAGCTCGCCGAGAACCGAGACGAGCTGAAGGCGATCATGAAGGCCAACATCGAGGGCTGGAACACCGCTTTGACGAAGGGTACGGATGCCATCGCCGACATCGCCATGAAGCACGGCGGCGCCGACAACGGCCTCGACAAGCAGTTGCAGGTCGACTCCGCGAGCGTCCTGCCCTCCTTCATGCTCACCCCGGACACGGTGAAGAACGGCATCTTCACCCTCACCCCCGATCTCGTCGACCAGGCAGTCGCTTCGCTCGCCGCGGCCGGCATCACGGCCGACCCGAGCATGTTCGACACGTCGCTGCTGCAGGAGGTGTACGCCGAGAACCCCGACCTCATCCCCGGCTTCACCGTCCCGGCGTCCTGAATCCCGCTCCCGCCCCGCACCGCACCGCACCGCACCGCACCGAGAGAGGACGCCGCGACATGATCCCCACGCCCGTACGCGGCGTCCTCGCGGGCGTCGCCGGACTTGCCGTGCTGATGCTCGCGTGGCACGTGGTGGCCGTGACGGTCTACCTGCGCGACAACGGCAGCCCCGGTCCGGTGCCGCCACCGCTCCCCGTCTTCGCCCGCGCCGTCACCGGACTCGTCGACGGCGCCTACGCCGAGGGACTCGCGGCGACGGCCGCGGCGGCGCTGACCGGCTACGGCCTGGCCGTCGTGATTGCGCTGGTGCTCGGCATCCTGGTCATGATCGCCCCCGCGCTAGGCCCGTTCGCCTCGCAACTGGGCGTCGTGGCCGCGTGCGCCCCGGCCGCGGCGATCGCCCCCATCGTCGTGCTGCTGAGCCCCTCGGGCAGTCGCTCCGTGAGCGTGGTGCTGGCCCTGCTCGCCGTGGAGTTCCCCCTCGTCGTCGGGGTGCTGCTGGGGCTGCGCTCCGCGGCGCCCGCGCAGATCGATCTCGTGCACGCCTACGGCGGGGGCGCCTGGACCGCCGTCCGCAAAGTACGGATCGTGTCCGCCATTCCGGCGCTCCTCGCAGCGCTCAAACTCGCCGCCCCGGCGGCGTTTCTCGGCGCGATGACCGGGGAGTTCTTCACGGTCGGGGTGGACGAGGGCGCCGGGCGACTGCTCATCTCACAGCAGTACGTCGGCGATTACACCGGCATGTGGGCGATCGCCTTGCTCGCAACCCTCGTCTCGGCGCTCGGCTACGGCGCGGTCGCCGCGCTCGGCCGCGTCGTGGCCCCCTGGACCGCTCACACCGGGAGCGCACGATGACCCGCACACCCGCCTGGGTCTGGACGACCCTGTGCACCCTCGCCACCGCCCTGCTTCTGCTCGCCGGCTGGCAGCTGGCGATCGGCCTCTCGGGCCTGAGCCCCTACCTTGCCAAGACGCCCGTCGACGTCTGGCGCTACCTCTTCGTCGACGGTGCCGGCAACCCCGCCGCCGCGGCCGATCGCCGCGCCGCCCTGGCGCCGATGATCGGCGTCACGGTGACGCACAGCGCAGTCGGCCTGTTGCTCGGCGTCGGCACGGGATTCGTCGGCGCGGTCGCCCTGACCGTCTCACGCTCGCTGCGCGCGGTCTTCCTCCCCCTCGCCCTGCTCCTGCAGACGGTGCCGTTGATCGCGATGGCGCCGGTCATCTACGCGGTGTTCGGCTCCGGCATCCTCACCGCAGCGGTCGTCGCCGCCGTCGTGACCTTCTTCCCGTTGCTGATGAACATCGGGGCGGGCCTGTCCTCGTCCACGCCCGAGACGGTCGACCTCGTACACGCCTACGGGGGCGGACGATGGACCCTGCTGCGGTTCGTACAGCTGCCGGCATCGCTCCCCTCGCTGTTCGCCGGGCTCAAGCTCGCCGCACCTGCCACGGTGTCGGCAGCCACGCTCTACGAGTTCCTCTTCTCGTTCGAGGGGCTCGGCGCGAACCTGCTGACCAGCAAGTCCTACTCCGACTACGGACTGCTCTGGACGCTGGTGGTCATCACGGTGCTGCTCTCCCTCACCGCATACGGGCTCGTCGTGCTGACCGAAACGCTCCTCCTCGCCCGCCGCTACCCGTCGCGACGCTCGACTCCCGCTCAGAAAGGCTCCGCATGACCGAGTCCGGTGTGCACCTCCACGGCCTCACCCGCCACTTCGCGGCGCGCGGGGGCCCCGTCGTCGCCGTCAACGGCGTCGACCTCGACACCCCACGCGGCTCGTTCCTATCGCTGCTCGGGCCCTCCGGCTGCGGCAAATCGACGGTGCTGCGTATGCTCGCGGGCCTGGACTCGCCCACCTCGGGCGAGGCGACCGTCCACGGCCTCACGCCGGCGGCCCTGCGCCGCGAGCATGCCTTCGGGATCGCGTTCCAGGACCACGCGCTGCTGCCCTGGCGCACTGTCGAGCGCAACATCGCCTTCCCCTTCGAGATCGCGGGACTGCCCGTCGACGCCGAGTGGGTGCAGGAACTCCTGCGGATGGTGCGGCTCGAGCAGTTCGCCAAGGCGCGGCCTTGGCAGCTCTCGGGCGGGATGCGCCAGCGCGTCGCGATCGCCCGGGCCCTCGCCCTGCGCCCCGGAGTGCTCTTCCTCGACGAACCGTTCGGGGCCCTCGACGACGTGACGCGGCAGCGGCTGAACGTCGAGCTGCAGCGGCTCTGGATGGAACAGCAGGCGACGACCGTCATGGTCACGCACGGCGTCCAGGAGGCGGTGTTCCTCAGCGACAAGGTCGCGGTGATGAGTCCGCGTCCGGGTCGCATCAAAGAAGTCATCGACGTCGATCTCCCGCGCCCTCGCACTCTCGAGATGACCAGCACCCCCGAATTCCACTCCTACGTCGACCGCGCCTCCGAGCTCCTGTTCCACTGATTCCCCGAAAGGCCCGCACCATGACCGAACTCACCGCCGTCGCCGCGACGCACATCGCCCCCGACCTCGACGCCGCCGAAGAGGGAATCCGCATGTACATGCGCGCGATCGGACTCGACACCGAGCACCCGACCCTCGTCGACACTCCGCGCCGGGTCGCGCACGCCGGCCTCGACCTGTTCTCGGGAATGGACGGCGATCCGCACCGCGCCCTCGGCGGCGGCGAGCCCATCGAGGGCGTCTACCCCGGACCGGTCGCCGTGCACGACATCCCGTACTCCTCGATGTGCGAACACCACCTGCTGCCGTTCCAGGGCGTGGTGTCGGTGGTCTACCTCCCCGATCGCGCGCTCGCGGGGATCGGCGACTTCGATGCGATGCTGCGCGTCCTCGCCGCCCGGCCGCAGATGCAGGAGCGGCTGGCCGATCAGATCGCCGAGGTCGTCTCCGAGACGCTCGGGGCGAAGGGAGTCCTCGTCCGGCTGACCGCGCAACACGCGTGCATGTGGGCCCGGGGCGAGCGGACGGTCGGCGCGACGGCGTTCTCCCTCGCCTCACGCGGCGTGTACGACACCGACCCGTCTGCCCGCGCCGAGGCCCGGGTGCTCCTCGGACTGCACTGAGATGCCGAGCTCCCCCGAGATCGCGCGGATCGCCGCCCGCGGAGGGGTCGCTCTCGTGCCGATCGGTGCGACCGAGCAGCACGGTCCTCATCTGCCCGTGACGACCGACACGACCATCGCCGCCGCGTTTGCCACGGCGGCGGCGGCCCGCGTCGCGCGAGACGTCGCCACCTGGGTGCTCCCGGCGCTGCCGTTCGGATTCTCCCCCGAGCACGCCGGGCGGGCGGGCACGATCGGCCTGTCGGCACAGACCCTGCTCGACCTCGCGGACGACATCGGTCGCGGCGTCGCCGCGAGCGGCATCCGTCGACTGCTCTTCGTCAACGGCCATGGAGGGAATCCCGAACTGCTGCACGTGGCGTGCCGACAGCTGCGCGAGGACAGGGGGCTGGCCGCATTCGCCGTGCACGTGCCGGGGCTCGCGCTCGCGCCCGAGCTGGCGGAGGGCGTCACCACCGGAGACCTCGACGCGCACGCGGGTCATTACGAGACGAGCGTGATGCTGGCCCTCGATCCTGCCGTGGTCGAGATCGACGCGGCTCGAGCCGACGGTCTCGATGCCGTGCGCGCCGCGGCGAACGGCCTCACCCGCCCCTTCGGCGCGGTCAGCGTGCCCTGGCACGTCGACGACCTGTCGCACTCGGGAGTCATCGGCGATCCCACGACCGCCGATGCCGCATGGGGCGAGCGGGCGTTCGCGGCTCAGACCTCGGCTCTCGCCGAGATCGTCCGCGCCGTGGCGGAGCACTCCCTTCCGCCCGAGTGGGTACACTCGCGGCGGAGGGATGCCGAATGACCGACGGTCCAGGCCGGACGCCGACCCTCCAGGAGGTGGCGACGGCGGCGAAGGTGAGTCTCGCCACCGCCAGCAACGCCCTGACCGGCAACCGCGGGGTGAGTCCGAAGCTGCGCGACCGCGTGCTCGAGGCCGCGCAGAGCCTCGGGTACCCGCGGACTTCCGCGCGGCGACGCACCGACCGCACGACCGTGGGCATCGTGCTGCCCGATGTGCGGCATCCCGCCTATGCCGAGCTCGCGCACGCGTTCGAGCGCGAGGGCGCGCAACGCGACTGGGCGCTCGTGTTGGCCGGATCCGACTATCAGCCCGACATCGAGCTCGAAGCGCTCGAGAACCTCGTGCGCAGCACCGACGGAGTGCTGCTGTCCCCGTCGCGCCCGCCGCGCTCGGGCGTGCATCGCCTGCAGGCCAGTCCCGTGCCGATCGTCGCGTGCGACGAGCCCGCGGACTCGGCTCTCATCGGCGGATGGGTGCGCTCCGACAACTTCGGCGGAGGCCGCGCCGCCGCCCACCATCTCGTCGACGTCGGCGGCACCCGCTTCGCCATGCTCGGTGGCGAGGGCTATCTGCCGTCGACGAAGGAGCGTCGCGAGGGTTTCCTCGCGGGTCTCGCCGACCGGGGATTCGCGGCCGACGACGTGCTGATCATCGGCGAGGACTACGGCATGGACGGCGGCCAGAGCGCGATGGCGGAACTGCTCGAGACCGACGCCGACGTCGACGCCGTCTTCGCCGTGAGCGACCTGCACGCGGTCGGCGCGTTCTTCCGGGCCCTCCAAGAGGGACGATCAGTACCCGGCGACCTGCTGCTGTGCGGCTTCGACGGCGTCGGATGGACGCGGCAGATCTCCCCCACGATCACCACGGTCCGTCAGGACTGGGGCAAGATCGCTGCCCGCGGGATGGACATCCTCGACACGCTCATGGCCGGCGGCGAGGGCGACCGCGCCGTCATCCCCGTCGAGCTCGTGCCGGGCGAGTCCACGCGGCGCTGACCCCGCGGTCGGGCCGGGGCCGGGCGGCGCGGGGTGGCGGGCCGGGGCCGGGCGACGCGGGGTGGCGGGCCCGGGCCGGGTCCGGGCCGGGCTCGGACCGGGCGCCGTCGGCGGGCGGGCCGAACTCCGGAGGGATCGTCACCCGCCCGGGCGGAACACCCCCGCACGCGCCTCCACCGCTCGAAGCGCAGGAGTTTCGCACGGTCGGGGCAGGCAGAACGACGGATGCCACGACCCAGACGCTCCGAGGAGCGCGGGGTCGTGGCATCCGGTGTCTCAGGCGTACGGGTTCGCCGTGAGCGTGTACTTCGTCTGCAGGTACTCGTGGATGCCCTCGTCGCCGCCCTCGCGGCCGAGGCCGGACTGCTTCCAGCCGCCGAAGGGGGCCGCCGCGTTGGAGACGACGCCGACGTTCAGGCCCATCATCCCGGTCTCGAGCTTGTCGATCATGCGCTGACCGCGCGCGAGCGACTCGGTGAAGACGTACGAGACGAGGCCGTACTCGGTGTCGTTGGCGAGGCGCACGGCGTCGTCCTCGTCGTCGAAGGGGATGATCGCGAGCACGGGTCCGAAGATCTCCTCGCGGAGGATGTCGCTGCCCGGCTTCACGTCGGACACGACGGTCGGCTCGAAGAACGTGCCGGGGCCGTCGACGGGCGATCCGCCGGTGGTGACGGTCGCGCCGCGCTCGACGGCATCCCCCACCAGCGTCTTGGCCTTGTCGACGGCGCGGTCGTCGATCAGGGGTCCGATCTGCACGCCCTCCTCGGTGCCGCGGCCGATCTTCATGCCCTTGACCCGCTCGGTGACCCGGCGGGTGAACTCCTCGACGACGCTGCGCTGCACGATGAAGCGGTTGGCGGCGGTGCAGGCCTGGCCGATGTTGCGGAACTTCGCGAGCATCGCGCCCTCGACCGCCTTGTCGAGGTCGGCGTCGTCGAACACGACGAAGGGGGCGTTGCCGCCGAGCTCCATCGAGGTGCGCAGCACCCCGGGGGCCGCCTGCTGCAGGAGCTTCACGCCGACCGGGGTCGAGCCGGTGAACGAGAGCTTGCGCAGGCGCGGGTCGGAGATGATCCGCTCCGAGACCGGACCGGTGCTGGTCGTGGTGACCACGTTGACGACACCGGCGGGGAGCCCGGCATCCTGCAGGATCTGCGCGAAGAACAGCGTCGTCAGCGGCGTGAGGGTGGCCGGCTTGATGACGACCGTGCAGCCGGCGGCGAGCGCGGGGGCGATCTTGCGGGTGGCCATCGCGAGGGGGAAGTTCCAGGGGGTGATGAGGTAGCAGGGGCCCACGGGGTGCTGCGAGACGATCATGCGGCCGGTGCCCTCGGGGTTCGCGCCGTAGCGGCCCTGGGTGTGGGCGGTGACCTCGCTGAACCAGCGGAGGAACTCGCCGCCGTAGCCGACCTCGCCGCGCGCCTCGGCGAGGGGCTTGCCCATCTCGAGGGTCATCAGCAGCGCGATGTCCTCCTTGCGCTCCTGCAGCAGGTCGAAAGCGCGGCGGAGGATCTCGGCGCGCTCCCGCGCGGGCGTCGCCGCCCAGGACGGGAACGCCTCGGCCGCGGCATCCATCGCGGCGACGCCGTCGTCGATGGAGGCGTCGGCGATCTCGAGCAGGACGTCACCGGTGGCGGGATCGTTCACCGCGACGGTCTTGCCCGCCTCGGCGGTGCGCCACTCCCCGTTGATCAACAGGCCTGTGGGTACGGATGCCAGCAGCTCGCTCTCGCGCGAATCGGTCATGGGTCCTCCTGTGTCGGGGCGGGGTTCCCCGCCATTCTGCTCAGCACCGGCGCGGGCGCCGATATACGTCGTGGATAAATCGGATGCCTCGATCGCCGCGGCGGAGAGGCGTGGAGCGGACGGACGAATGCCGTGACACGGCGACCGCACGCCCGAGCGTTTCCGCGCACCGCGCGCGAGTAAACGCCCCACACCGAGAGAAACGCCATGTCACGGCGTTTCCCCCTCGGCGGAGCGTTTACAGGGTCAACCCGCCGCGGCCGGCACCGCCATCACCCCGGCCAGGAACCGCTCGAGACCGGCGGGATCCGTCAGCGGCAGCACATGCGCGACGTACTGGTCGGGGCGCACCACCACCACGGCACCGTCGGCGCCGATCCCCCGCTCGGCGAAGATGTCGGCGGTCGTCCACGCCGAGGGGGCGGCCGCGAACACCTTCTCGAGGTCGGTCAACCCGAGGGGCCCGGATCGCGGACGAAACAGCGCGGGGACGTCCTCGACGTCCTCCCAGCGCCCCGGGAAGATCGCCTTCACGTCGAACACGGCGTCGAGATCGGCACCGTCGGGGGTGAACCGCTCCACGACCCCTCGCGCCTCCGACGCCCAGGCCCGCATCGCCGAGCCCTCGGCATCCGCGAAGGCGTAGATGCGCCACCGGCCGTCGGCTCTCGCGTGATGCCCGAGGTGGACGGCGTTGCCGTCGCACACGCGAACGACCTCGACGCTCTGGAAGCGCTTGCCGACGGGGAAACCGGATGCCAGCTCCTCCGCCGCGTCCGACGCGACGATGCGCGAGGGGGCGTAGTGCGTGCCGAAGCCGGACGGGAACTCCGCGGTGGCGAGGTAGTACGTCGCGAGCTCGTCGGGGTCGGTGATCTCGCCGGGCTTGCGGGCCATGAGCGACGACCACTCGCGGTCGAAGTCGATGAGCTGCTGGGCGACGGGGCGACGTTCCTCGTCATAGGTGCGCAGCAGATCGGTGGACGCCAGCCCGGTGAGGACGTGCCCGAGCTTCCAGCCGAGGTTGAAGCCGTCCTGCATCGAGACGTTCATGCCCTGCCCGGCCTTCGCGCTGTGGGTGTGGCATGCGTCGCCGGTGAGGAAGACGCGCGGATCGTCGAGGTCGTCGACGAACTGGTCGGTCACCCGGTGCCCCACCTCGTAGACGCTGTGCCAGGCGACCTGCTTCACATCGATCGAGTACGGGTGCAGGATCTCGTTCGCCCGGCGGATCACTTCCTCGATCGGCGTCTGCCGCACGCGGTGGTCGTCGTCGGCGGCGACCTCGCCCAGGTCGATGTACATCCGGCTCAGGTATCCACCCTCGCGCGGGATGTGCAGGATGTTGCCGGCGGCCGCGTTGATCGCGCACTTGATGCGCCAGTCGGGGAAATCGGTCTCCACCAGCACGTCCATGACGCCCCAGGCGTGCCGCGCGGCGGCGCCGACGTGCGTGCGACCGATCGCCTGACGCACGCCGCTGCGCGCCCCGTCGCAGCCCACGACGTACCGCGCCCGGATCGTGCGCTCGCCTTCCGCGGTACCCACGCGCACCTCGACGTCGTCGGCGCGCACCTCGAGACCGAGGAACTCCACGCCGTAGTCCGGAGTGATGCGGGCCGGCCCGTGCGCCGCCGCCTCGGCGAAGTAGTCCAGTACCCGCGCCTGATTGACGATGAGGTGCGGGAACTCGCTGATCTTGTAGCCGTAGTCCTCGGTGCGGCTCGTGCGGATGATCCGCTCCGGATTCTCGGGATCCGGGGCCCAGAAGTTCATCCACCCGATGTTGTACGCCTCGGCGGTGATGCGATCCGCGAAACCGAAGGCCTGGAACGTCTCGACGCTGCGGGGTTGGATGCCATCGGCTTGGCCGAGCTCGAGGCGTCCGTCGCGCTTCTCGATGAGGCGTGTCGTCAGCTGCGGGAACTGCGACATCTGCGCCGCCAGGAGCATGCCCGCGGGCCCCGACCCGACGATGAGCACGTCGACCTCGTCGGGAAGTTCGGCGGGACGATCGATGCCGGTGCCCGCGGCGTTCTGCACGCGCGGGTCACCCGAGACGTAGCCGTGGTGGTGGAACTGCATCGTTTCTCCTGACGTCGATGTCGGGTTGCGCCGCCGCACGTGCTGTTCTATATTCGAACGCAACGTTCAGCTATCGAACGAGAGGCTAGTCGACCCATGACGCCACGGCAAGACGCCGCCCCGGCCTCGCAGACGTTGAGCCGTGGCATCCGCCTCCTCGAAGAGCTCGCCGACGCCCGCGCACCCCTCTCGATCGACGACCTCGCCGCCCGCGTCGAACTGCACCGCTCGGTGGCGTACCGCCTCCTGCGCACGCTCGAAGACCACGGGCTCGTCTCGAGAGATGCCGCCGGGGCCGTGCGCCTGGGAACGGGGCTGGCCGCGCTGGCCGCCGGCGTCGCCTCCGATCTGCAGGCCGAGGCCCTCCCCGAACTCACCGCGGCGGCGAACGACCTGGGGATGACGTGCTTCCTCGTGGTCCTGGACCACGACGAGTGCGTGACGCTCACGAGTGTCGAGCCGCGCCACGCGGTCACCGCGGTGGCGCAGCGGCCGGGGGCTCGGCATCCCGTCACCCGCGGCGCGCCGGGCCGCGCGATCCTCGCCCAGCTGCCGCCGCGCCAGTGGCCCGACACGGTCGACGCGCGCCTGGCCGCCGAGGTGGCGGAGGCCGCGGAGCGCGGCTGGGCGACGAGTCACGACGAAGTGGTGCCGTCGCTGCGCGCGGTGGCCGTGCCGCTCGCCGTGCAAGGACGTCAGCCCGCCGCCATCGCGGCCGTCCACGTCGCGACAGCTCTCGACGATGCCGCGATCGCCGCACGTCTGGCGGGGGCGGCGGAGGCGGTGCGCGTGGCCCTGTAGTCCACGTCCTTCCCGGCCCGTTCACCCCACCGTACGGCGCGCAGCCCGCGCGGGCGCCGACCGCCGCGGCGCCCGGCCGGTGCCGCGAGCTGCACCATCGGCACGCCGCACGCCGGCGTTCGCGAACATTCGCCGCGAGTCAGCGCCGAGGAGAGAGACGCGAGGCCGCGTCAGGAGGCGAGGCCGGTGCCGCAGGACGAACAGAAGCGCGCGCCGGACGGATTCTCGGAGCCGCAGCCCGTGCAGGTCGCGACGACGACGAGGGGCGACCCGCATTCTCCGCAGAACTTCCCCCCGTGCGACTGCGCGCCGCACGCGCCGCAGCGCGGCCGGGCCGGCGTCTTCAGGTCGACACCCCCGATCAGATCGACGGTCTCGAGCCGTTCCTGCACCTGTCGGCGTCGCGCCTCGGCCTGCAGCTGCGCGAGCTCCTCGACGGCGATCGGCGAACAGCGCACGCACTGCCCGACCCCGTCGTTCCAGCACACGTCGTCGCACACCCAGTCACTGCACGCGCGGCACTGGTGGAACTTCGGGGCGATCTCGGCCGTCGCGGCGCGCAGCGCCTGGTCCTTGGCCGGGGAATTGGTCCCGCGATCGAGGAGCCGATCGGCCATCGAGGTGAACTGCGACACCTGCCCGCCGAAGAGGTTGCCGATCCCCCGCGCGAGACGCTGTCCGGCGGCGCGCGGATCGGACCGGAAGGCCGACCGATAGCCGTTGCCGCAGCGTTCGCAGCGGAACTCGAACTGATAGCCGTCGGTGTTCGACAGATCGCTGAAGTTGTCGGTGAACGGGACGAGATCGCTCATGTCACTCCTGATCGGGGGGGCGGGGGCGCGGGGAGCGCCGGGTGAGGGGGAAGCGGAGGCCGCGCACCGAAGACGAGGTCGATGAGCGGGGCGAAGTCGTAGTCGCGGGAGTACCGCGGGGCCTCCATGAGAAGGAGGTTGTTGATGAGCATCCCGCGACCCATGAACGCCCACAGCTCGGCGTCGCTCGCCCCGGCGTCGCGCAGGGTCCGGTACACGTCGTCGAACTGCCGCCGGGACTCGGCTCCGATGGCCGGCTCGGCGGTCGCCGCCGAGAAGGCGTGTGCCCACACCAGCAGCGCCGCGGGATTCGACAGGACGAGCTCGCGATAGGCCGCACCGAGGCGGTCGCCGTCGAACCCGGCGATCATCGCCGCACGGAACACCTCGACGATCTCGGCGGCGGCGAACGCGTGAGTCCGCACGAACAACTCGAGCTTCGACCCGAACGTACGGATCACGTAGGGCTGGGAGACCCCCATCTCCGCGGCGACCTGCGCCGTCGACGTGCCGAAGTACCCGCGCGCGGCGAAGGCGCGCACGGAGCCGGCGAGCAGTTCGGCGTCACGGGCGGGACGACGTCGGGGGGTCGACATCCGCGGTCCTTCCGGGGGCGGTGTTATCGCTCGATAATATCGCGATCGGCGCGGGCAGTCACCCGGCGTGCGCAGCGAGACAATGCGTGCGCAGCTCTGGCAGGTGAGAGTGGATGCCGGAGGCCAAACCATGCACGATCACGCACACACCGTCCCCGACCAGGCGATGGAGAACCCCGACCTCGACGGGCCGGGCAACGCCGGCCCCGCCACCCACCCGCTGGACCCGCTCAGCGCCGAGGAGATCGAGCGCACACGCGAGATCCTGGTCGCCGCGGGTCTGCTCGGCGAGACCGTGCGCGTACCCATGCTGCTGCCGGCCGAACCCGACAAGAAGCTCGTAGCGTCGTGGCATCCGGGGGATCCCCTCGATCGGCGCGCCGACGTCACCCTGCTCGACACCGCGACCGGCGAGGTGACGGAGGCGATCGTCGCCATCACCGCGGGTGAGGTGGCGAGCAGCCGCCGGTACTCCTCCGACACCGCCCCCTACGGTCAGCCGCAGTACCTCTTCGAGGAGTACGAGCGCGCGGCCGACCTGGTGAAGGCCTCGCCCGAGTGGCGCGCCGCGATGGAGCGTCGGGGCCTGGCCGACCGCATCGACCTCGCGTTCTGCACGCCCCTGGCGCCCGGGTTCGTCGGTCGCGAGAACGAGGTCGGGCGTCGCGTCATCCGCTCGCTGACCTTCCTGCGCGACAGCGAGGACGACATCGCCTGGGCGCATCCCGTCGAGGGGCTCATCGTGCACATCGACCTCACCGCGAACCGCGTGATCGGCATCGAGGACGTGGGCGACGTGCCGGTGCCGTCGGGGAGCGGGCGCTACGACCCCGAGGCCACGGGCCCCGCGCGAACGACGCTGAAGCCGATCGAGATCACCCAGCCCGAGGGTCCGAGCTTCCACGTCGACGGCTCGCACGTGCAGTGGGAGAACTGGACGCTGCGCGTCGACTTCAACGCCCGCGAAGGACTCGTCCTTCACGACGTCCGCTTCGACGACCGCCCCGTGCTCTCGCGCGCGAGCGTGCCCGAGATGGTCGTGCCCTACGGCGACACGAGCAACACGCGCTTCTGGATCAGCTACTTCGACGCGGGCGAGTACCTGCTCGGCAAGAACGCCAATCACCTCGAACTCGGATGCGACTGCCTGGGCGTCATCCACTACTTCGACGGGCACGTCGCCGACGACCACGGGCACGCCATGCGCATCCCGAACGCCGTCTGCATGCACGAGGAGGACTACGGCGTGCTCTGGAAGCACACCGAGCCCGGTCCGGTCGGCTCGCACGTGCGCCGCTCGCGCCGCCTCGTGGTGTCGTACTTCGCGACCATCGGCAACTACGACTACGGCTTCTTCTGGTACTTCTACCTCGACGGCTCGATCCAGGTCGAGGCCAAGGCCACCGGCATCGTCTTCGTCGGCGGGGGCGAGCCCGGCTCGATCAACCGCCACGCACCCGAGATCGCCCCCGGCGTCTTCGCCCCCGTGCACCAGCACCTCTTCTCGGCGCGACTCGACATGGCGATCGACGGCGACGAGAACCGGCTCTTCGAGGTGGATGCCGTGCGCATCCCGATGGGCGAGGACAACCCCTTCGGCAACGCCTTCACGTGGTCGCACACGCCGCTGCGCACGGAGAAGGAGGCGCAGCGCGAGGCCGACACCTCGGTCGCCCGCGTGTGGGAGGTGCAGTCGACCACGCGCACCAACCACGTCGGCACGCCCACGGCATACCACCTCATCCCCGAGCCGACCGCGCTGCTCATGGCCGACCCGGCCTCGACCGTCGCCGCGCGCGCGGCCTTCGCGACCAAGCACCTCTGGGGCACCGCCTACGACCCCGAGGAGCGCTGGCCCGCGGGCCGCTACCCCAACGCGCACGCGGGCGGCGCGGGCCTACCCGCCTACACCGCGGACGACCGCTCGATCGACGGGGCCGACCTCGTGCTCTGGCACACCTTCGGCCTCACGCACGTGCCGCGCCCCGAGGACTGGCCGATCATGCCGGTCGACTACGCCGGGTTCTGGCTCAAGCCCTACGGCTTCCTCGACCGCAACCCCGCACTCGACCTGCCGGAGTCGTCGCAGGCGCACGCGGCCGCCGGCGACGGGTGCTGCGGCGGCGGCGCGGCCTGCCGCTGCGGGCACTGAGGGTGCGCGGCGGGCGACCGGGGCGTTGACCGGCTCACCCGATCCGCCGGATAGGGTGAGCCGGTCGGGGCGCTCCCCCGCGGCATCCGGACACGAACAAGGAGGACGCCCGTGCCCCGACTCGTCGACCACGAGGCCCGCCGTCACGAGATCGTGCAGGCGACCTGGCGCCTGATCGCCGAGCGCGGCATCGAGGCCACGACCATGCGCGAGCTCGCTCGCGAACTGGGCCTGGCCAACGGCAGCGTCACGCACTACTTCCCGGACAAGAGCGCGATCCTCACCGCCGCGTTCGCCCACGTGTTCGCCGCGACCAACGCGCGCGTCGCGGCGCACCGTGCCGAATCGGGGGCGACGGGGCTCGCGGCCCTCCGGGCGTTCCTGCTCGAGGCCGCCCCGATCGACGAGGAGCGCTCGCTCGAGGCGCGTATCGTGATCGCCTTCCTCGAGTACGCGGCCGCCGATCCGGCTCTCGCCGAGATGTTCCGCGGGCTCATGCGTCAGTGGCAGGAGGCGTTCGCCGAGATGGTGGCCGAGGCCCAGGCTCGCGGCGAGGTCCGCGAAGGCCTGAACGTGCAGGCCGTGAGCGACGCGATCCTGCACGCGGTGAACGGGATGCAGGCGAACGGCGTGCTGCTTCCCGACACCGCGCGCGAGGAGCGCATGCTCGCGACCGTCGACGCCCTGGTCGACATGCTCCGCTGAGATCCCTCTCGCGGCATCCGATACATCGGGGTAATATTCGGGAAACTTTGGCTCTACAAGCGTCGGATAAAAATGACGCGGGAGCCGAATGTCGAGGGAAACGAGGAGGTCTCCCCATGTCGATCACCACCATTCCAGCCCGATCCGGCGTCACCGCCATCCACGCCGCCGACCTGACCGCGTTCCGTGCCGCGGTGGACGACAGCTTCGTCCCGCTGCACGTCACCGCCGCCGACCCCGACCGCTTCCGCGGCACCATCCGCGCGGCCTCGGCCGACGGCATCCACGTGAGCACCGTCGCCGCCTCGGCGCACGTCGTCGAGCGCACGCCCGACCTGATCGCCCGCGCCGACGGCCCGGCCGTGAAGATGAGCCTCATGCTGGCCGGCACGGGACTGCTCGTGCAGGACGGACGCGAAGCGCTGCTGCGACCCGGAGACTTCGCCGTGTACGACACGTCGCGGCCCTACACGCTGTGCTTCAGCGGCGAGTTCCGCACGATCGTGACGATGTTCTCCCCCAGCGCGCTCCCCCTGCCGTCGTCGGCCCTCGCCCAGCTCACGGCGGTGCGCGTCGCGGGCGACGGCGGCCTCGGCGGCGTCGTCGCCCCCTTCCTGGCGCAGCTCGGAACGCATCTCGACCAGGTCGCGAGCCCCTCCGGCTCACGGCTCGTGCACACCGCCCTCGACCTGCTCACCACGGTGTACGCGCACGAGCTCGGCACCGACGTCGCCGCGGGCGATCCCCACGCCGGGCTGCGGCGCCGCATCGAGGAGCACATCGACACCCACCTGGCATCCGCCGAGTTGTCCCCCGGGACGATCGCCGCGGCGCACTACATCTCGACCCGGCACCTGCACACGCTCTTCCAGGGACAGGGGACGACGGTCTCCGCGCTCATCCGCGCTCGCCGCCTCGAGCGGTGCCGCCGCGACCTGACCGATCCGCTCCTCGCGGATCAGTCGGTGTCGGCGATCGGCGCGCGCTGGGGATTCCCGGATGCCGCGCACTTCAGCCGCACCTTCAAGTCGGCGTTCGGCTTCTCGCCGAGCGAGTGCCGCGCGGGGCGCTGACTCACATCCCCGCGTGGTCGAACGCGATCGTCGGGACATCGACGATGTGCGCCCCGCCGTCCGCGACGATCGTCGCTCCGGTGACGTACGTCGAATCCGAAGACACGAGGAAGCGCACGACCCCGGCGATCTCGTCGGGCTGCGCGGGGCGAGCGAGCGGCACGTCGCGCGTCACCGTCGCGTACGCCGACTCGCGATCGGCCAGCCCCGCCGCCGCGGCGAAGGCATCCATCTCGGCATCGGCCATGGGAGTCGCGACCCACCCCGGGCAGACCGTGTTCACGCGCACGCCGTCGCGGCCGTAGTCACGGGCGAGCGAACGGGTCAGCCCGATCAGCGCGTGCTTGCCGACGGTGTAGCCCGCGACCGAGGGCCCGGCCGCGAGGCCGGCGATCGACGACATCACGACCACCCGCCCACGGGCCGCGATGAGCGCGGGCAGGGCCGCGCGGACGATGACGAACGCCGTCGTGACATTGGCGCGCAGGGCGGCGTCCCACGCGTCGTCGTCGGTGTCGGCGACGGTCGCGAATCCGTGTCCCCCCGCGTTGGCGACCACCATGTCGAGCCGTCCGCGCTCGTCGACGACGCGGGCCACCAGCGCGGCCGCGTCGGCGGAGCGGGCTGCATCCGCGACGATCGCCGTGCCCCCGATCTCGGCCGCGACGCGCTCGAGGGGCTCGAGCCGACGACCTGTCACGACGACGTGCGCGCCCTCGCGCGCGAGCCGCCGCGCGACCGCCTCGCCGATCCCCGTGCCGCCGCCCGTGACCACGGCCACCTGTCCGTGCAGTTCTTCGTTCATCGTTCCTCCTTCTCCGCTCACGCCGGGAACCCCGAGCGGGCGCTCACCCCGAAATCCGACACCCAGGTCGCCGCCGACACCGGGCGCAGACGAGGGGATGCCAGCAGCACGATCTGATCCGCCACCTCGGCCGGGGTCTGCACCGGGTAGTCCGCGCCGGCGAACCCCTCCGGCATCCCGAGGTCTCCGCGACTCATCGGGCTGTCGACGATCGAGGGGCACACGGCGTTGACGCGGATCCCCTCGGGCGCGAGCTCCACGGCGGCGGCGCGGGCGAGCTGGAGCAGGGCTGCTTTCGACGCGCCGTAGGGGGCCATGCCCGGGGTCGCGACGAGGGCCGAATCACTCGCCACGACGACGACCGCGGGGGCGGCCGATCGACGCAACCACGGCACCGCCGCGCGGAGCGTCAGGAACGCACCCGTGACATTGACGGCGAAGACGTGCTCCCAGTCGGCGACCCGCGTCTCGGCCAGCGGCGTCCCGACCGGTCCCGAGACACCCGCGGCCAGCACGAGCACGTCGATCCCGCCGAGCTCGCGCGCGCACGCGTCGACCGCGGCGGCCGTGCCGTCGGCATCCGTCAGATCGGCGACGCGGACAGGGTCCGCGATCCCTCGCACGCGCTCGTCGACGTCGATCGCCCCCACCCGGGCCCCCTCCGCGGCGAGCGCGTCGACCGCCGCGCGGCCGATTCCGCCCGCGGCGCCGGTGACGAGGGCGCGGCGCGAGGTCAGCTGAAGATCCATGCCGCCCATCCTGTTCGCGGCGACGGCTCGCGGCATCCGTCCCTGCGCGGACGCAACAGGCCCCCTCACCCGCGGTCAAGTCCGCTCGACGCGTGCGGAGCAAGATCGCTGCAGCGGGCACCCACGCCCGCTCGGACACCGAATCGAAGGACCCGCCATGACCGACTCGACCACCGCCGGCTCCTCCACCGCGTTGCAGCGCGGCGCCCTGGGGGTCGCGGGAATCGTCTTCCTCGTCCTCGCCGCCGTCGCGCCGCTGACGGGCATCGTCGTCGTCGCCTCGCTCGCGATCGCGCTGGGCAACGGCGGCGGAACGCCCGCGTCGTTCCTCATCATCGCGGTCATCCTGCTGCTGTTCGCCGTCGGGTACGCGCAGATGTCGAAGCAGCTCGTCAACGCCGGCGGGTTCTACGCCTTCGTGGTCAAAGGCCTCGGACGCACGGGAGGCCTGATCGCCGGGCTCATCGCCACGCTCGGCTACAACTTCTTCGTCGTGGGCACGATCGGCACGAGCGGGTTCTTCATGCAGTCGATCATCGCCGGGCTCACCGGCTTCGACATGCACTGGTACGTGTGGGGACTGCTGTCGATCATCGTCTGCTTCCTGATGGCGCGAACGGGCGTCGACTTCTCGTCGAAGGTGCTCGGCGTCGCCCTCGTGCTCGAGGTGCTGATGCTCGTCGTCTTCGACATCTCGGTTCTCGTGCAGACGGGCTACGACCTCGGCGCGTTCTCTCCCGAGGCCGTGTTCTCGGGCTCGCTGCCGATCGGGCTGCTGCTGGCGGCGACCGGCTTCCTCGGATTCGAGGCGACAGCGCTCTTCGGCGAGGAGGCGCGCAATCCGCTGAAGACCATCCCGCGCGCCACCTACACCGCGATCATCGCGATCGGCGTGATCCTCGGGGTCACGACGTGGGCCGTGGTCAGCGCGACCGGCGTCGCGCAGGCCCAGGGCACTGCCCTGGAGCACCTCGCCACCGGCGACCTCATCTTCAGCCTCGCGGCCACCTACCTCGGCCCGCAGCTCACCGTCGTGATGGAGATCCTGCTGCTGGTGAGCCTCTTCGCCGCGATGCTCGCCTTCCACAACTCCGCGACCCGCTACCTCTACGCCCTCGGACGCGCCCGCGTGCTGCCGTTCGCGCTCGCCCGCACCCGCTCCTCGGGCGCCCCGCAGATCGCGGGGGTCGTGCAGGCCGGCTTCGCCGCGATCGTCGCGGGGATCTTCGCCCTGGCCGGTCTCGACCCGATCCTGAACCTCGTCCCCGCGATGCTCGGCTTCGGCACCCTCGCCGTGATCGTGCTGCAGGCTCTGGCCGCGCTGTCGATCGTCGTCTTCTTCCGCCGCCGCGGAGACCGTCGCTGGTGGAGCACGCTCATCGCCCCCGGCATCGGATTCGTCGCCCTGTCGGTGATCGTCATTCTCGCGGTGGTGAACTTCGACGTCGTCGCGGGGTCGAACGAGCCCGCGATCCGCGCGATGCCCCTGCTGCTGCTCGCTGCCGTCATCGGCGGGATCGGCTACGGCGCATTCCTCCGGCGCCGCAAGCCCGCCGTCTACGCGGGACTGTCCGACGACCTCGAGGCCTTCAACGTCGCCTCGGCCGAGAAGGGCAAGGATCCCGTCCCCGGCCTCTGATCCCGGATGCCGAGCCCCGGGCCCTCATCCGTCTTCGGGGGCGCGCCGGTCGCGGCGCGGCTTCCCCTCCCCCACGTCGCGTCCCGCGCCCGTCCTTCACGGCGGCCGGGGTCACGGCATCCGTCCCCCTCGCAAAGGAGATCGCATGACCGACACCCTCAACCTGTCCGACACCCGCACCTGGCTTCCGCTGGACGGACTCGCTCCCGGATTCGACGCCGCCAAGGCCGAGCTGACCGATGCCCTCGCCGGCCGCTCGTTCACCACCGTCGACGACGATGGTGCGCGGACCGCGTACCGCTTCGAGACGGATGCCGTGCAGTGGACGTCGGGGTCCGAGACCGGGCGCGACGCCGTCGAGGTGATCGAGGTCGACGAGGAGCTGTACTACGCGCAGTACACGCCGTCCGCGCACCCGGAGGAGGCCGTGACGCTCATCCTCGACCTGCGGAGCGGACGCGCACTGACGGTCCTGAGCGTGCTGGGAACAGCCGCGCCGGGGCGCACCGCGGTGCAGATGAGCTTCACCCCCGCCACGATCGCCGAACTCGAGGTGCGCGGCGACGCTCCCGCCCCCACCGAGGAGCTGATCGGCCGTCGCGTGCTCTGGGTCTACTCGACCGTGCACGCGTACGAGCACGTCTACCTCTCCCCGCACTGGTACTCGTGGCACTGCCTCGCCGGCCCCGAGCAGGGGCTCGCCGACACCGACGAGAACACCGTGTGGCGGGTACGCCCGGGCATCTACGTCTTCACCTGGCGCGAGAAGGTCATCCCGTGCGGCTCGGTGACGATCGCCGACCACCGCGACCAGAAGGCGCTGCGCGCCCACGGCGTGCTGTTCGGCACCGACGAGTCGGGCGACGGCGCTACCCACTTCACCTTCGGGGCGCACGGTCGGCTGCTGTCGAACACCGTGCACCCCGCCGAGTACGACCCGGCGCGGCCGTTGGAGCGCTGAGCCGGCGGTTCGGGCGAGAGCCGCGTCCCTGTGGGGGCGCGGCTCTCGTGCGTGCGGCGAGGGGGGAACGCTCGGGGCGCGAGCGGCGTCCGACGAGGCGAACTCCGTGGGAGCGGAGAGGCTGTCGCAGCGAACGGAAGGACCGGGGATGCCGGTGGGGAAACGTGATCGCCGCGGCGCGCCGACGCCGAAGGCGCCTCGTCCGGGGCATACCGAGCCAGAGTATCGAAGACCGAAGAGCGCGCGCGGAAAGTTCTCCGCGAAACCGCGCCCCGGTATGGCTCTCTTCCTCGACGCATGCGCAATCCCCGAAGCGGCGCCGGCCCAGCTCACGCGATCGCGGCTGACGGCCGTGATCGCAGGTCACGGGGACGACCGCGCAGAGGGCTCGTCCGCCCGCTTCCGAACGGCTTCACGCGGAAGCCGCGCCCCGTGAGGACGCGGCTCCCACGACGGCGCTCACGCCGCCAACGCCACCAGCTTCCGCGCCCGCGCCGTCGCCAGACGCACGCGCAGCACGTGCGTCAACGCGCTGAGTCCGATCGCCGCGACGAGCGCGAGGCCGCTGGCCACCGCCTGCCAGAACGTCGTGACGCCCAGCAGCACGAGCGAGTTGTTCAGCGCCCCGTAGAACAGCACCCCGACCACCACGCCGAAGATCGTTCCCTCTCCGCCCGTGAGCGCGACACCGCCGAGCAGCACAGCGGTCAGCACGACGAGCTCGAAGCCGGCGCCGAGCTGCCCGGCCGGGGCGCTGTTCAGGCGGGCGGCGACGATCGTGCCGGCGAAGCCCGACATCGCCCCCGACAGCACGAACAGCGCGAACGGCAGGCGCTTCACCGGCACCCCCGAGAGATACGCGGCCTGGCGGTTGACGCCGACGGCGTAGACGTGACGACCGGTGGGCGTCAGCGAGAGGAAGATCCCGGCGGCGATCAACAGCAGCGCGGCGATCCACACCGACAGCGGCACGCCCGCGACGGTGCCGACGCCCAGCAGCCCGAACTCGGGGCCGAAGTTGTTGCGCGGAGTGGGGCTGATCAGCTGCGCCACCCCACGTACCGCGGTGAGGGTGCCGAGGGTGGTGATGAACGAGTTCAAGCCCAGCACCGTGATGACCACGGCGTTGACGAGCCCCACGACCGCTCCCGCGAGGATCGCCAGCACGATGGCCACCGCCGGTTGTCCCGCTCCCTTGTCCATGACGAGGGATGCCACGACCCCGCCGAGGGCGAGACTCGAGCCCACCGACAGGTCGATGTAGCCCGCGATGAGCAGCATCGCCACGGGGATGGCGACGATGGCGATCACCGCGCTGTCCTGGAGGATGCCGCGGATGTTCTGCCATCCGAAGAACGAGTCGGTGGCGATCTGCACCCCGATGACGAGGACGATCAGCACGACGAGCAGCGGGGTGCGCACGACGCCCTCGACGGCGACGCGGAGGAAGCGGTTCTCGGCGGCGGGCCGGGCCGCCACGGTCGAGTCGGTCACGGGCGGATTCCTTCGTTCAGAGCGGCGGGGGCCGCCGGGAGGACGGGTGAACCGGAGGCGACCGGTTCGACGGGAACGGTATGGACGGCGGACAGCAGTCCGTCCGCCGTGACGCGGGAGACGTCGATCTCGTCGACGACGGCCCCCTTCGAGAAGATGAGGCAGCGATGCGCGAGGTCGACCACCTCCTCGGGCTCGTTGGTGGCGACGATCACCCCCACGCCCTTCTCGGCGGCGAGCGTCTTGGTCGCGTCGTAGATGTCTTTGCGGGCACCGACGTCGACCCCCTGGGTCGGATCGTCGAGCAGGATGACCCGCGTGCGCGCGGCGTCGTTGATCCAGCGCCCGAGGAGGATCTTCTGCTGGTTGCCCCCGCTGAAGCGTCCCGCGGGGAGGTCGGCCGCGCGCGGACGCAGCGCGAGATCGGTCGCGACGCGGTCGAACACTCCCCTCTCCGCTTTGAGCGACCGAAGGCCCCACGACGCGAGCCGGCGCATCGCGTCGACGACGGTGTTGTCCTGGGCGGCGAGGGACGCGAACAACCCCTCCCGCGCGCGGTCGGCCGGCACGAGGGCGATCCCCGCCCGCAGCCCCTGGGCGGGCGAGCGGGTCTCGCGAGGAACGCCGTCGACGGCCAGCGTGCCCGCGGAGCGCGGGATGCGGCCGAAGAGGGTGCTGAGGAAGCGGGTGCGGCCCGAGCCGACCAGGCCGTAACAGGCCACGATCTCGCCGGGCGCGACCGAGAGGTCGATCGGCGTGAGGCCCGGGGCCGTCAGCCCGCGTACCTCGAGGACCGGGGGTTCACCGGTGCGAGGTGGAGCGGGTCGGTCGTTCGTGGCGCCGTGGCCGTCGCTGATCGCGGCGACCAGGGATTCACGGGTGATCGCGGGCCCTTCGGCCGACCAGACGGCGCGGCCGTTGCGCATCACGGTCGCGGCGTCCGCGAGAGCGAGCACCTCCCCGAGCAGGTGCGTGACGTAGAGGATAGCGATCCCCCTCCCGGCGAGGTCGCGGACGAGGGCACTCAACCGCGAGGCCTCGGCGCGAGAGAGGGCGGCGGTGGGCTCGTCGAACACGATCAGCTTCGCGTCTCGGCGGACGACCTTCGCGATCTCGACCAGCTGCCGCTGTCCGATGGGAAGGGTGGCGACCTTCACATCGGGGTCGATGCCGGTCGCCCCGACGGCGTCGAGCGCCGCACGGGCGAGTCGGCGCTGCTCACCCCGGCGGATGAGGCCGCCGGAGGTGAGCTCCTGGCCGATGAAGAGGTTCTCGGCCACGGTCATGTTCTCGAGCAGGCTGAGGTGCTGGTAGATGACCGCGACGCCGGCGGCGATCGACGTCCGCGGCGTCAGCGCGTCGTGAGCCGTGCCGTCGATCTCGATGGTGCCGTCGCTGGGGCCGACGCCGCCGCCGAGGCAGGCGATGAGGGTGGACTTCCCCGCGCCGTTGTGGCCGAGCAGAGCGTGGATGCGCCCGCCGGGGATCTCGAGGGTGACGTCGTCGAGGGCGAGGGTGGCCCCGTACCGTTTGGTCAGACCGCGCACGGTGACAGACATGTCGTTTCCGTTCTCGTCGGATCGGGGGCGGGAGCGGGTGATCCCGCTCCCGCCCCGGGGAGGGATGGTCAGCCGCCGAGCTCGGTGATGTAGCTCGACAGGTCGGGGTCGGAGACCGTGACGACCTTCACGGGCAGGTCGACGCTGGCATCCGTCTTCCCCTCGCCGAGGGCGATGGGGATGTCGATGACGTTGTCGACGAGGTCCTTCAGCGAGAAGTACGTCGCCGCGCGGAAGAAGTTCCCCTCCTGCATCTTCTGCAGCAGGAAGAGGTTCGGGTCGAGCCCGCCGACGTAGGTCTTGGTGTCGTTCTCGGGTCGGCCCGCGGCGACGAGCGCCTGGTAGGCGCCCTGCGCGGCGTCGCCGACGGCCGAGACGACGACGTTCACCTCGGGGTGCTGCGCGAGCAGCGTCGTGGTGACCGACAGGCCGTCATCGGGGGTGACCGCCTGCTGCTCACCGACGATCTGCAGGTCGGGACCGTTCTCCTTCAACCCGTCGAGCAGGCCCTGCGTGCGCTCCTGCCCGATCTGACGCTCGGTCTCGCTCAGGACGATGACCTCGGCGTTCGGCCCGACGTTCTTCAGCGCCCACTGGGCGGCATCCTTCCCCAGGTCGTATCCCGACTGGTAGAAGCTGAACTGCAGGGTGGCGTCCTGGTTGGTCATGTCGCCGCCGTAGGTGACCCAGTACTTCCCGTCGGCGCGGTACTGCTGCGCCACGGACTCGAGGCTCGCGGGATCGACGGGGAACGACACGACAGCGTCGACGTCGCTGCCGAGGTTCGACGTCAGCTGGCTGACCTGCTTCTGCAGGTCCATCTCGTCGTTCGTGAAGGTCACCTCGACGCCCTTCTCGGCGGCGCGTGCCTGGACGATGTTGACGATCGCGCCGTAGACGGGCAGCGCGGTGAAGGGGTAGTCGAAGAGGATCTTCTTCACCGGCCCGCGGTCGGCGGGCGCGGCCGATGCGGCGCCGGCATCGTCGGCGGTCGTGGTGCTGCAGGCGGACAGGGCGAGACCGGCGATGACGACCGAGGCCATCGCGGTCAGGCGGAGACGGCGCTTCATGATGCATGCTCCTTGCGGTGAGGGTGAGTGCTGTCGGGCGGGTGGTGCAGGGGGGGGAGCTTTTCGAACGGCGGATGCCGGGGGTCAGGGCGTCCACACGCGTCGGCCGGCGAACCACGTCTGGACCGCACGCGTGTGCACCACGCGGTCGATCCCGACGGCGAAGGGGTCCTGGTCGAGCACGACGAAGTCGGCCGACTTGCCGACCGTGAGGGAGCCGGTCACCTCGCCCAGCCCCATCGCGGTGGCGGCGTTGATCGTGAACACCTCGAAGGCCTCGTCGAGCGTCAGGGCCTGCTCGGGCCACAGCGTCCCGGGCGCGCGGCCGAGCGGGTCGGCGCGCGTGACGAGGCCCTGGATCCCCTCCCAGGGGTTCGGCGAGACGCTGACGGGCCAGTCCGATCCGCCGGCGACGAGCACGCCGCGATCGACGAGGTCGCGATTGGGCTGAAGGTGCGCGGCCTCGGGCGCGGGACGCACCTGGGCGATGGCATCCGGGATCACGCCCGGGAACCACAGGTACGGCGAGATGTCGGCCGCCACGTCGAGGTCGACGAAGCGCTGCCGGTCGTCGGGGTGGACGAACTGACCGTGGGCGATCTGGTACCGCGTGCGCGTGTCGCCGCTCGCGCGAACGACGGCGATCGCGTCGAGGGCGACGCGGACGGCGGCGTCTCCCGTGCAGTGGATCTTGGCGCCGAGGCCCTGTGCCGCCATGCGGGTGAGCCAGGCGGTGAGCTCGGCGGGATCCATCGTCGTCACGCCGCAGTGCCCGTGACCGTGCTCCGCGCTCGGCAGGTAGGGGGTGAGGAAGGCCCCGGTGTGGGTGGGCGGCACCCCGTCGAGAGCGACCTTCACGAAGTCGGGGCGATGGCGCGGGGTGCGGAATTCCTCGCGGCGGGCGACGAGCTCGTCGCCGACGGGGGTGTTGGCGAAGAGGAACTCGGTCGACAGCAGCGACGACACGACCCAGGCGTGCAGGTCGCCGGCGTCGTCGAGATCGCGCAGCGCGCCCATGATCTCGACGGTGGCGGCGGCATCCTGGAACGCGGTGATCCCGAAGGAGTGCAGGATCTCGATCGCGCGGGCACTCGCACGGCGGTAGCGCTCGGGGGTGCGGGCGAGGTTCCGGTCGAGCGCTTCGGTCACCGGCAGCGTCGCGGACTCCATGAGCAGCCCGGTCGGCTCTCCCGTCTCGGCGTCGCGCACGATGCGGCCCTGAGCGGGGTCGGGGGTGTCGGAGCGGATGCCGGCTGCCGCCAGCGCCGCGGAGTTGGCGAAGCGGTTGTGGTGGCTGTCGTCGGTCAGCACGACCGCGCGCCCACCCGCCGCCTCGTCGAAACGCGCGCGGGTCTCGGCGCGCGCGAAGTCGTCGAGCAGGACGCTGCCGAACGCCTCGCCCACGACCCATTCGTCGGGGCCGAGGCCCGCGGCGTAGGCGCGCACAGCCTCGAGCACCTCGTCGAGTCCGGCGGTGGGCGGGAACGCGAGCTGGAAGAGGTCGGCCTCCCCCGCCATCAGGTGGTGGTTGTGCACGTCCACGAGACCGGGGACGACGGCGGCACCCCCGAGATCGAGGATCTCGGTGTCGGGCCCCGCGGTCGCGCGCACCTCGTCGTCAGTGCCGACGGCGAGCAGACGCCCCTCGGCCACGGCGAGCGCGGTCGCGTGCGGGCGTGACCGGTCGCGGTGTGCACGACGGCGCCCGTCAGGATGAGGTCGGCGACGGTCATGGGGGCTCCCGTGTGTTGGGCGGGGTCGGGACGACTCCGGTCAGGGTGGGGCGTTTCCGGCGGGCGGATGCCGGGATGCCGGGGCGGTGGAGCGGGTGAAGCGGTGGGGCCGGGCGGCGGGTGGGGCTCGGACCGCTCGACGCGGGGTGCTCTCGTGCGGGTGAGGACATCCTCCGCCCCTCTGCGTCGTTCGGCTTGACCGAGGATGCCTCCCGATTGACGGTGGACGCGAGACCTGCCGCCCGAGCGCCCGCCCCGGAGCGGACCCGCGATGCGGACGCCGACCGGAGCGGGGCTCGGTGCTCAGCCGTTGATGACCTGCGGCACGCCCAGGGCTTTCAGTCCCTCGACACCGAACTCCAGGCCGTAGCCCGAACCCTTCACCCCGCCGAACGGGATGAGCGGGTGCACGCCGCCGTGAGAGTTGATCCACACGGTCCCCGCCTGCAGGCGCGCGGCGACACGACGGGCGGCATCCCGATCGCTCGACCACACCGAGGCACCGAGGCCCACATCGAGACCGTTCGCGCTCGCGATGGCGTCCTCGACGTCGGTGTACCGGATGACGGGGAGCGCCGGTCCGAACTGCTCCTCGTCGACGAGCGCGACGCCGTCGGCCACGTCGGCCACGATCGTCGTGCGGTAGAACAGCTCGCCGAGGTCGCCGGCGGGCTCGCCGCCGAGCACGACACGACCGCCCGAGGCCTTGGCATCCTGAACGAGACGGTCGACGATGTCGAACTGCTGCCTGTTCTGCAGCGGTCCCAGCACGGTGCCCTCGTCGAGACCGCGGCCCATCGGCACGTGCGCGGCGTAGCCGGCGAGCGCGTCGACGACGGCGTCGTAGACATCGTCGTGCACGTAGAGGCGCTTGAGGGCGGCGCACGTCTGGCCCGTGTTGATGAACGCGCCCCAGAACAGCCCCTCGGCGATCGCGGCGGGGTCCACGTCGGGCAGCACGATGCCCGCGTCGTTGCCGCCGAGCTCGAGGGTCAGGCGGGCGAGGTTGCCCGCGGAGCTCTCGATGATCTTGCGGCCGGTCGCGGTGGAGCCGGTGAACATGATCTTGTCGACATCGGGGTGGGCGACGAGGCGCGCGCCGGCGTCGCGGTCGCCCGAGACGGCGATGAGCACGTCGTCCGGCAGCACCTCGTTGATCACGTCGACGAGGGCGAGCACGCTCAACGGCGTGTACTCGCTCGGCTTGACCACGACGGTGTTGCCCATGCGAAGCGCCGGGGCGATCTGCCAGACGGTGATCATCATCGGCCAGTTCCACGGCCCCACCGCGGCGACGACGCCCAGGGCACGGTAGTGCAGTTCGGCGTAGGCCTGGCCGTCGTCGACGACCACCTCGGGAGCGAGCTCGGTGGCCGCGGTGGCCCGCAGCCATGCGGCGCACGCGCCGACCTCGAAGCGCGCGTTGGGGCCGTCGAGGGGCTTCCCCTGCTCGCGGGAGAGCAGCCGCGCGAGGGCCTCGGCGTGCGCCTCGATGCGATCCGCCGCGGCCAGGAGCAGGCGGCTCCGCTCCTCGTGCCCCCGGGCGTCGAACGCGGGCTGCGCGGCACGGGCGCGAGCCACGGCGGCGTCGACGTCGGCGACGGTGTGCACCGGCGCGCGGCCGATGACCTCGCGCGTCGCGGCATCCGGGATCTCCCGCCCCTGCCCCGCGGGGGCCTGCACGCGCGCGAGGAGGGCGATGTCGTCGGCGTCGGGCGCGGCGGTCGCGGGCGCGGCGTCGATCGAGGGATCGGCCAGGGCGGGGGTGGGGTCGGACATCTCTCGGCTCCTTCGGTTCGAGTCCCGGGCCTGAGTGCGCGGGCCCGTTCCGTCAGCCTCCGCCGACCGCACCGCCGTCTCTTGTCCGCCCGCGCGCGCCCCTATCCCCGCCGCGCGCGTTCTCTCCCGCTCCCCGCTCTCCCCATCTCCCGTGCGCCGCACCCGGTCCCCGTTCCGGTTCCGGTTCCGGTTCGCCGAGACTGCATCGCGCTGACGAAACAGCTGCAGCCGGCAACCGACATGTCAGGAAGATGCTGTCTCGCGGCAATCGCGACGCGCACGCCCGCCAGCGCGGCAGAGCGCGCGCACCCGTCAGCGCGGCAGAGCGCGCACCCGTCAGCGCGGCGCGGCGGCGCGCGCCGACCCCGGCTCGAGCTCGACGAACGCCGCGCGCAGCCGCGCCCGCGCCCGCTCGTAACGCTTGCGCGCCGCCGCGGGCCTCACCCCGGCGAGAGCTCCCGCCTCGGCGATGCCGAACCCGTCCCACAGCACGAGCCGGAGCATCTCCTGATCCGCCGGCGCGAGCGTGCCGAGGGCCTCTCGCGCGATAAAGGCCTCGTCGCTCGCCGGCTCCCGCTCCTCGCGCACGAGGGTCTCGTCGATCCGCGCGCGCCGCGCGCGCTTGCGCACGTGGTTCGCGAGCACGTTCCGAGCGATCCCGAACGCCCACATGCGCTGGTCCTCGGATGCCACGGGCAACCGCTTCCGATGCCGCCACAGCGCGAGGGTGGTCTCGGACACGCAGTCGTCGGCGTCGGCGCGCGGGTCGACACGGCGCACGAAATACCGCAGGAGATCGGGAAGGAGCGGTGCGACCGCGGCTTCGAAGCGACGGCCTTCCTCGGGGCCTGTCATCGCGCACGTCCCTCGAGCATCTCGGCGCACCAGGCGTCGGCGGCTTCGACCCCTCGGCGGTCGCCGGCGGTCGCCGCGGCGGCGAGAGCCGTCTCCTCGTCGACGATCCCCCCGCCGTCGGTCGCCACCGTCGCCGGCCACGTCGCCGCCACGGTCAACGTCTCCGCCGCGGCCGCCGCACGGTCCGCGTCGCCGAGGGCATCGGCATCCAGCCACTCCGCCCGCCACGCGCAGCGGGCGTTCTGCTCGAACTCGCTCCGGATGCCGGTGACCTGGCGCAGTCCCTCGGGCGCGTCCGCGGCGATCGACCGGGCGAAGGCCTCGGTGTCGTACCCGGCGGGCAGGGGCGCGTAGGCGGGCCAGAGGGTGACGGCATAGTCGACGTAGTCGGATGCCGAGGTGTCGATCCATTCGCTCCCATCGGCCTCGGTCCCGATCGGGCGCGTGCCCTCGGGCGAGCCGGGGTTCGGGCTCCCGAACCACCCGGTGCGGGCCAGGTACCCGGAGGCGACGGCCGCCCCCGGAACGCCGACGGCGAGCGCGGCGACCACGGCCGCGGTGGGCAGGAGCCACCGGCGACGCGGGGGCTGCGTGGTCGCCGATCGCACGATCCGCCGGACGTCGGCGTCGAGCAGCGACACGTCTCGCGCCGGATCGGCTGCGGCGAGGGCGGCGAAGGGGTCGGTGTTCATGAGGGGTCCTCTCTCATTCTCTTCACCCCGTTCCTGTCATGAGCCCGGCGAAACGTGACACCCCGCGTGCCGTCTGTCCACTGACTCGCGCCGAATGCTCGCTCGAACGGCGTTTCCTTGAGCATTCGGCGCAACTCAGCGGGTGGAGAAGCCCCTATACTCGATCCCGTCAGGCGCACGAGGTCGTGCGTCGCTGCTCGAAAAAAGGGCACGTAGCGGCTTTCCGCGAGACACATACGGCATTCATCCCGTCGTCTCGAAAGGCTCGTCGTCATGCCCACCGTCTCCGCGCACGTCGCGCACACCCTCGCCCGCCACATCGACACCGTCTTCGGCGTCATGGGAAACGGCAACGCCTACTTCCTCGATGCGCTCGGGCGCGACACCGCATCGGGATTCGTCGCGGTGCGGCACGAAGCCGCCGGCGTCGTCGCCGCCGACGCCCACTACCGCGCGTGCGGACGCCTCGCCGCGGCCACCGCGACCTACGGCGCCGGTTTCACGAACACGCTGACCGCCCTCGCCGAGGCCGTGCAGGCGCGCACGCCGCTCGTGCTCATCGTCGGCGACGAGCCCACCTCGGGACCGCGCCCGTGGGGCGTCGACCAGATCGCCCTCGCCGCCGCGGTCGGCGCGCGCACCTACACCGTGGGCCATCGCGACGCCGCCGCCACGATCGTCATCGCGATCGAGCACGCCCTCACCTATCGCCTGCCCGTCGTGATCGGCATCCCCTATGACGTCGCCACCCGCGAGGCGGGAGAGATCCCGGATGCCACGGCCCCGGGCGCTGCGCCCCGGGTGACGCCGGAGCACCCACCCCTCGACGCCTACGCGGACCGGGTCATCGATCAGATCGTCGACGCCCTCGCCGGCGCCGAGCGTCCCGTCCTGCTCGGCGGGCGCGGAGCCTGGCTCGCCGGCGCGGGAGCGACCCTCGACGAGATCGCCGCCCTCGCCGGCGCCCTCACGACCACCAGCGCTCTGGGACGCGGTCTCTTCTCCGACCCGGCGCGCGACCTCGGCGTCGCCGGCGGGTTCGGAGCGCCGGGGGCGATGCAGCTCGTGCACGACGCCGACGTCGCCGTGGTCTTCGGTGCGGGACTCAATCAGTTCACGATGCGCTTCGGCGAGCTCTTCGCCCCCGGAGCGCGGGTGTTCCAGGTCGATCTCGCACCGACCGCGACCCACCCCCACGTCGGAGGCTACGTCCGCGGGGACGCGGACGACGTCGCCCGTGAGATCGTCCAGCGTCTGCGCCGTCGAGGCTCGTCGCCGTCGACCTGGGGAGCGGGCCTCGACCTCGAGGCCGCCCGGCGCCAGCCCATCGGTCAGTCGGTCGGCCCCGACGGCCGTCTCGACCCGCGCACCGCGGCGGCCCGCATCGCCGAGCTGCTGCCCGACGACCGGGTGGTCGTTCACGACGGCGGGCACTTCATGGGCTGGTCGAACATGTACTGGCCGGTGGAGTCCCCCGATCGCATGCTCATGGTCGGCACCGCCTACCAGTCCATCGGCCTCGGTTTCCCCAGCGTCCCGGGCGCCGCGATCGCCCGCCCCGACTCCGCGATCGTGCTCAGCACGGGTGACGGCGGCGGTCTCATGGCCCTCGCCGACCTCGAGACGGCGATCCGCGTCGCGGGCGGTCGCGGTATCGCCGTGGTCTGGAACGACGCGCAGTACGGCGCCGAGGTCCTCAACTACGGCGTGAAGGGCCTGCACCCCGACCCGATGCTCATCCCCCAGGTCGACTTCGCCGCCGTCGCGCGGGGCTTCGGCGCCGAGGGGGTGGTGGTCGAAACCGTCGACGACCTCGACGCCCTGGCATCCTGGGCTTCCCGTCCCGCCGGGGACCGCGGGTTCCTGCTGCTGGATCTGCGGGTGAGCGCGGCGATCGTGGCACCGTTCTGGGAGGAGATCGCGGCGCGCTGAGCGCGGATCCCGCGGAGCGTTATCTTCGGGGCGTGCGCTTTTCGTTCGAGCCCCCGACCACGGCCGAGTTCGCGGCCCTGTACGCCGAGACGGGGTGGGGCGAGTGGCCTCCCGACGCTCTCGAGCGCGCCCTCGCCGGGAGCTGGGTCGTCTGCGCGGCGCGCGACGACAACGGTGCGCTCGTCGGTATGGGCCGCCTCATCAGCGACGGCGCCTTGCACGCCTTCGTGACGGAGATGATCGTCGCCACGACCGCCCGGGGAGCCGGGGTGGGTGCCGAGATCCTCCGACGGCTCGTCGCCGAGGCGCACCGCCGCGGCGTCCGCGACGTTCAGCTCTTCGCTGCCCGCGGCCGCGCGGGCTTCTACGAGCGCAACGGGTTCGTCCGTCGGCCGCCCGAGGGCCCGGGAATGGATCTGGCCGACCAAGGGGAAGCAGCTCTCGGGCCGAACTCCTGAGGGGTCGTCGCGGACAGCCGGATGCAGCGGCGACCGGCACCTGAGGCGACCGTGAGTCAGGAGTTTCGCCCCGCTCTCTCGGGTCTTGCAAGCGCGATGAGTGATCGTATACGATTTCAGATACGACGCAAGGGAGCTTTTATGACCACCACCGACCCCCGGTTCGCCGCTCTCGGCGCCCGCCCCGGCAAGATCGTGGCCGTCCACCTCTCCTACGCCTCGCGCGCCGATCAGCGTGGCCGCCGCCCCGCCGCCCCCTCGTACTTCTTCAAGCCGTCGAGCTCCCTCGCCCCGTCCGGCGCCGAGATCGTCCGCCCCGCCGGCACCGAGCTTCTGGCGTTCGAGGGCGAGATCGCGCTGATCATCGGCGAGCCCGCGCGATGGGTGACCCCGGATGCCGCGTGGTCGCACGTGGCATCCGTCACCGCGGCCAACGACTTCGGCCTCTACGACCTCCGCGCGAACGACAAGGGCTCGAACGTCCGGTCCAAGGGCGGCGACGGCTACACCCCGCTCGGCCCCGCGCTGATCGACGCTCGCGAGGTCGATCCCGCCGCCCTGCGCCTGCGCACGTGGGTCGACGGCGACCTCGTCCAGAACGACACCACCGCGGACCTCATCTTCTCGCTCGCCCAGATCGTCGCCGACCTCTCGCAGCACTTCACCCTCGAGACCGGCGACGTGATCCTCACGGGCACCCCCGCGGGATCCTCGGTCGTGACGCCCGGTCAGGTCGTCGAGGTGCAGGTGGACGCCGGTTCCCTGACGACCGGCCGGCTCCGCACGACGGTGGTCCAGGGCGGCCGCGTCTTCGATCCCGCGATCGGATCCGTGCCCGCGATCGACGAGACGCAGCGCATCGAGGCCTGGGGCTCGGCCGAAGCGGCCGCCACCGCTGCCACGAGAACAGGCGATGTCACCGCAACAGGCGAGAATCCGACGAATCCGCCTGTTCCCGTCGCATCCCCTGTTCTCGTGACGGATGCCGCGACACCCCACGCCGCGCCCGAAACAGGCGATGCCACCAGAACAGGCGAAAACCCGACGAATCCGCCTGTTCCCGTCGCATCCCCTGTTCTCGTGACGGATGCCACGACCCCGCGCCTCACCCCCGACCTCCGCGCGAAGCTCGAGAGCGTCCCGGTCGCCGCCCTCAGCGGCCAGCTCCGCAAGCGCGGCCTGAACGACGTCACCATCGACGGCGTGCACCCGCTCACCCCGGGCAGCCGCTTCGTCGGCACCGCCCGCACGCTCCGCTTCCTCCCCCACCGCGAAGACCTCTTCGCCTCCCGCGGCGGCGGCCAGAACGCCCAGAAGCGCGCCTTCGATGCGGTCGAAGACGGAGAGGTCATCGTCATCGAGGCCCGCGGCGAAACCGGCTCCGGCACCCTGGGCGACATCCTCACGATCCGCGCGCACGCCCGGAAGGCCGCCGCGATCGTCACCGACGGCGGCGTCCGCGACGCGGAGGCGGTGGCGGCCGTCGGCATCCCCGTCTTCACCGCCGGCCCTCACCCCGCCGTCCTCGGGCGCCGTCACGTGCCGTGGGAGACCGATGTCGCCGTCGGCTGCGGTGGCACCACGGTCGAGCCGGGCGACATCCTCGTCGGTGACGGCGACGGCGTGATCGTCATCCCCCCCGCCATCGCCGAGGAGGTGGTCGACGCCGCCCTCGCCCAAGAGGCCGAGGATGCGTGGATCGCCCAGCAGGTGGCATCCGGTCACCCCATCGAGGGACTCTTCCCGATGAACGCGCACTGGCGCGCCCGCTACGACAGCGAGAGGAACGCGTGATGGCCCTTCGACAGGCTCAGGGGCCTGACACCGAGCCCACGAAGAGCAAATCGCAGCAGGCGTACCACTGGATCAAGCAGCGCATCGCCTCGCAGGAGTTCTCGCCGGGCTACCGACTCGTGCTCGGCACGATCGCGGGCGAGCTCGACATGAGCGTGGTGCCGGTGCGCGAGGCGATCCGCCAGCTCGAGGCCGAGGGCCTGGTGATGTTCGAGCGCAACGTCGGCGCGCGCGTGTCGATGGTCGACGACACCGCCTACCGGTTCAGCATGCAGGCGCTCAGCCTGCTCGAGGGAGCCGCGACAGCCCTGTCGGCGCGCGCACTCACCGCCGACGACGTGCGGCGCGCGCGTTCCGTCAACGACCTCATGGTCGAGACGCTCGAGCACTTCGACCCCCGTGCCTTCACCGCGCTGAACCAGGAGTTCCACGCGATCCTCTTCGAGAAGTGCGCCAATCCGCGCATGCTCGAGCTCGTCCAGGCCGAGTGGGCCCGCCTCGGGCACCTGCGCGACTCGACGTTCAGCTTCGTCCCCGGCCGCGCCGCCGAGTCGGTGCGCGAGCACGAGAACATCCTCCAGCTCATCGAGAACGGCGCCCCGCTCGGCGAGATCGAGAAGGTCTCACGCCGCCACCGCTCCGCCACCCTCGACGCCTACCTGATCCACGAGCATCCCGACGAGGCGCTCGGTCTCCCAGCTTTCTGATCCCGGATGCCATCACCCCGCGCCCCACGACATCGCCGTCGCGGTTCGCGGGCCTCCCGGCATCCATCCCCTCTTCACCGAAGGAGCCCCCATGACCACCCCGCTCACCACCACCCGCCGGACCCCGGCCGATCTGCCCGGCCACATCCAGCACTACATTGGCGGCCGGTTCGTCGACTCGGTCGACGGCGACACCTTCGACGTGCTCGACCCCGTGACGAACCAGACGTACGTCACGGCCGCCGCCGGTAAGAAGGCCGACATCGACCTCGCCGTCGCCGCGGCCCGGAAGGCCTTCACCGAGGGTCCCTGGCCGCGCATGCTCCCCCGCGAGCGCTCGCGCGTGCTGCACCGCATCGCCGACATCGTCGAGTCGCGCGACGAGCGCCTCGCCGAGCTGGAGTCGTTCGACTCCGGGCTCCCCATCACGCAGGCCCTCGGCCAGGCCCGCCGCGCGGCCGAGAACTTCCGGTTCTTCGCCGACCTGATCGTGGCGCAGACCGACGACGCCTTCAAAGTGCCCGGCCGTCAGCTCAACTACGTCAACCGCAAGCCGATCGGCGTCGCCGGCCTCATCACGCCGTGGAACACGCCCTTCATGCTCGAGTCCTGGAAGCTCGGCCCCGCGCTCGCCACCGGCAACACCGTGGTGCTCAAGCCGGCCGAGTTCACCCCGCTCTCGGCATCCCTGTGGGCCGGGATCTTCGAGGAGGCGGGCCTGCCCGAGGGCGTGTTCAACCTCGTCAACGGCCTCGGCGAAGACGCCGGCGACGCGCTGGTGAAGCACCCCGAGGTGCCGCTGATCTCGTTCACGGGCGAGAGCAGCACCGGGCAGCTCATCTTCGCGAACGCCGCCCCCTTCCTGAAGGGCCTGTCGATGGAGTTGGGCGGCAAGAGCCCGGCGATCGTCTTCGCGGATGCCGACCTGGACGCCGCGATCGACGCGACCATCTTCGGGGTGTTCTCCCTCAACGGCGAGCGCTGCACCGCGGGCAGCCGCATCCTCGTGCAGCGCGATGTGTACGACGCCTTCGTGGAGCGCTACGCGGCCCAGGCCGATCGCGTGAAGGTCGGCCTGCCCGACGACCCCGCGACCGAGGTCGGCGCGCTCGTGCACCCCGAGCACTACGCCAAGGTCATGTCGTACGTCGAGCTCGGCAAGACCGAGGGGCGCCTGGTCGCCGGCGGCGGTCGCCCCGAGGAGTTCCCGGAGGGCAACTTCGTGCGGCCCACCGTGTTCGCCGACGTCGCCCCCGACGCGCGGATCTTCCAGGAGGAGATCTTCGGCCCCGTCGTGGCGATCACCCCCTTCGACACCGACGAAGAAGCCCTCGCCCTCGCGAACAACACGAAGTACGGCCTGGCCGCCTACGTCTGGACGAACGACCTGAAGCGCGCCCACCTCTTCGCGCAGAACGTCGAGGCCGGGATGGTGTGGCTGAACTCCAACAACGTCCGCGACCTCCGCACCCCGTTCGGCGGCGTGAAGGCCTCGGGTCTCGGGCACGAGGGCGGCTACCGCTCCATCGACTTCTACACCGACCAGCAGGCCGTGCACATCACGCTCGGCGGCGCTCACAACCCGACGTTCGGCAAGGCGCCGGCGCACTGACCCCGCACCCGGGCGTCCGGCCACCGCCCCGCCGCGCCGCCACCCCGCCCGGCGAGGTCACGCGATCCGCGCGAGACCGCGCGATCCGCGCCCCTCTCAGCGAGTCGCCTCGTCACGATCGCGTGATCTCCCGGCGAGACCCGCCCTCCCGGCATCCGATTTCCACCCCACGCAAGGACGCGAACCCATGGCAAAGCACACCGAAGAACAGAAGACCTCCTCCGGGTTCTGGGTCACCCAGGAAGCCCCGATCGTCTCGGACAACCCGATCCCGACGCCGACGGCCCCGGCACCCGACATCCTCCGCTGCGCGTACATGGAGCTCGTGGTCACCGACCTCGCGGCATCCCGTGTCTTCTACGTCGACATCCTCGGCCTGCACGTCACCGAGGAGGATGACGAGGCGATCTACCTCCGCTCGACGGAGGAGTTCATCCACCACAACCTGGTGCTCCGGAAGGGCCCGGTCGCGGCCGTCGCAGCGTTCTCGTACCGCGTGCGGTCGGCCGAGGATCTCGACAAGGCGGTGGCGTTCTACACCGAGCTCGGGTGCGACGTCCGCCGGGAGCCGAACGGCTTCACGAAGGGCATCGGCGACTCCGTGCGCGTAGTCGACCCGCTCGGCTTCCCCTACGAGTTCTTCTTCGACACCGAGCACCAGGAGCGCCTGTCGTGGCGCTACGACCTGCACTCCCCCGGCGAGCTCGTGCGTCTCGACCACTTCAACCAGATCACCCCCGACGTCCCCCGCGCCGTGAGCTTCATGCAGGCGCTCGGCTTCCGCGTGACGGAGGACATCCAGGACGAGGACGGCGTCGTCTACGCCGCGTGGATGCGCCGCAAGCCCACCGTGCACGACACCGCGATGACCGGCGGCGACGGCCCGCGCATGCACCACGTGTGCTTCGCCACGCACGAGAAGCACAACATCCTCGCCATCTGCGACAAGCTCGGCGCCCTCCGCCGATCGGATGCCATCGAGCGCGGCCCCGGCCGCCACGGCGTCTCGAACGCCTTCTACCTCTACCTGCGCGACCCCGACGGGCACCGCGTCGAGGTGTACACGCAGGACTACTACACCGGCGACCCCGACAACCCCGTCATCACCTGGGACGTGCACGACAACCAGCGCCGCGACTGGTGGGGCAATCCTGTCGTGCCGTCGTGGTACACCGACGGCTCCCTCGTGCTCGACCTCGACGGCACCCCGCAGCCCGTGCGCACCCGCACCGACGCGAGCGAGATGGCCGTGACCATCGGTGCCGACGGCTTCAGCTACACGCGCGCCCCCGAGGAGCGCGAGGGCGAGTTCAAACTGGGCAACCAGCTCTGACCCGACTCCTGCCCGGCACAACTCCTGCACATCGGCGCGTTCGCGACCACCCACCCGCTTCGTCGGCGGTTCTGCAGGAGTCGTGCTCGCCGACCCGAGAGGAACACCATGCTCACCGACGCACAGATCGACGCCATCGCGGCCGAGCTCGCCGAGGCCGACCGCACCCACGCGGTGATCCCGCGGATCACGGCCCGGTATCCGGATGCCGTGGTCGACGACTCCTACGCGATCCAGGGCCGCTGGCGCGATACGCAGATCGCCGCGGGCCGCACGCTCGTGGGACGCAAGATCGGGCTCACGTCGAAGGCCATGCAACAGGCGACGGGGATCACCGAGCCCGACTACGGCGTGATGTTCGACGACACCGTCTATCGCTCCGGCGATGAGATCCCGGTCGATCACTTCTCGAACGTGCGCATCGAGGTCGAACTCGCCTTCGTCTTGAAGACACCGCTCGAGGGCCCCGACTGCACGCTCGACGACGCCCTCGCCGCGATCGACTACGCGGTGCCCGCGCTCGAGGTGCTCAACTCGCACATCGAGCTCGAGGGCCGCACGATCGTCGACACGATCAGCGACAACGCCGCCTACGGCGCCATGGTGCTCGGCGACGTCCACAAGCGCCCCGACGAGATCGACCTGCGGTGGGTCCCCGGAGTGCTGAGCCGCAACGGCGAGATCGAGGAGACCGGTGTCGCCGCGGGAGTACTCGGCCATCCCGCGACCGGCGTCGCGTGGCTCGCCAACAAGTTCTCTCAGCACGGCGCGCGCCTGGAATCGGGCGAGATCATCCTGGCAGGATCGTTCACGCGCCCGATGTGGGTGTCGCGGGGCGACGACGTCCTCTGCGACTACGGACCGATGGGAACGATCTCGTGCCGCTTCGTCTGACCCCGACCTTCCGCGCCGCTCTCGCGGCATCCGATCGTCCTCTCGCGGGCATGTGGGTGTGCTCGGCGAGCGCGACCGTCGCCGAGATCGCCGCGGGCTCGGGGCTGGACTGGCTGCTCATCGACATGGAGCACTCGGCGACCTCGTTGGAGTCCGTGCTCGCGCAGCTGCAGGTCGCCGCGGCCTACCCCGTCACCCCGGTGGTGCGGGTGCCGTGGAACGACCCCGTCACGATCAAGCGCGTGCTCGACGTCGGCGCGCAGAACCTCATCGTCCCGATGATCTCCACCGCCGACGAGGCCCGTGCCGCCGTCGCGGCCACGCGCTACCCGCCCGCGGGCGTCCGCGGCGTCGGCAGCGCCCTGGCCCGCAGCGCCCGCTGGAACCGCGTCGACGACTACCTCTCCACCGCCGCCGAGCACGTGTCGCTGACGGTGCAGATCGAGACGACCGCCGGTGTCGCCGCCGCAGCCGGGATCGCGGCCGTCGAGGGGGTGGATGCCGTCTTCGTCGGCCCGTCCGACCTCTCGGCATCCATGGGCCTGCTGGGTCAGCAGTCGCACCCCGACGTCGTTGCGGCGGTCCACACCGTCTTCGCCGCCGCCAAGGATGCCGGCATCCCGGTCGGCGTCAACGCCTTCGACCCCGCCGTGGCCGAGGCCTATCTCGCGGCGGGGGCGGATTTCGTCGCCGTGGGAGCCGACGTCGCTCTCCTCGCGCGCGCCTCGGAGGCACTGGCGCACCGGTTCTGCGCACCGCACGGCGGCGAACGCCCAAGCTACTGAAACCTCCCGCCAAGGCTTGCCCTCTAGGGTGACCGCATGACGACGTTCTCCGCCCTGCAACCGCTCGCCGATCGCGCCGCCTTCTACACGGCGCTGCGGCAAGACGATCTCGGCACCGCCGCCGACGCGCTCGGCCCTCATCGGTGGGACACCGACCTCGCGGCGGGCACCCTGACCTTCAGCGCGCTCGACGATCCGAACCGCACCCTCGTCGCCCGAGCGCACCTCATCGCCTCGATCGCTCCGGGTCCGCGCTCGGTGCTGTGGGGCTGGGCGCACCCGAACGGCGGCGGCGAGGCGAACATCGCCACGCAACTCCGGACCTACGGCCAGACCCACGGTATCGCCGAGCTCAGCTCGGCCGAGGCGCCGTTCCCGGCCGACGCCGCCGGGGACGCCGACTGGATCGCCGAGGCCTCCCACGTCATCGCCGGCACCGCCGTCGAGATCACCGGTCGCTCGCCGTACTACTCCGCACCGGTCGGCGACGCCGGCACGCGCGCGGTCCTGCTCCTCGACGCTCCCCTCCCGCGCCTGACGGTCGCTCACGCCGGGATCCGGATGCCGCGCATCCTGGCATCCACGACGCCCGCCGACCCGCGGGGCTCGGTGTGGGACCTCGCGCGCCTGGCCGGCTGGACCCTGGAGTGGGCCGATGACGCCTTCTCGGCGGCGACCGTGCAGGATGCCACCGGGTCGATGACGTTCCGCTTCGACGAGCATGCCCGCATCACGGCGATGGAGAGTTCGTTCGGCGCGTCGGCCTGAGCGCGTCGCTCTCGCTCGCCCTGCTCGCGAGCGTTTTTCTCATCGTGCGAGCGCGACCAGTTCGGCGCGGGTCGTGACCCCGGCCTTGCGTAAGAGGTTCGACACGTGGAATTTCACGGTGTTCTCACTGATGCCCAGGCGCTCCGCGACCGCGCGGTTGCGCGAGCCCTCGACGACGAGGCTCAGCACCTCGCGTTCCCGCGGACTGAGGTCGACGGCGTCGTCGAGGAAATCCGGCCGCGGCGGCGGGTCCAGCGGCAACCTCACCGTCAGCTCCGACCCCCACCCGGGGGTGGAGGCCACGTCGAACGCGCCGTTGAGTGCGCTCACGCGTTCCACGATCGGTCGGAGCGAGTCGTCGTGGGCGGTGAGTTTCCCGTCGCCGTCGTCGCGGATGCCGATGAGCAGGTTCAGACCGTCGCAGTCCCACTGGATCCGCACGCGGTGCGGGTCGCCGCGATCCAGGATCGCGAGCACGGCGTTGCGCACGATCGCCCGCGCCTCGTGCGCGACCTCGCCCGGGAGGGCACGCCCCGTGGTCGGCGGCTCGACGAACTGCACGTCGAGATCGCCGTGGCGCACGAGCGGGCGCAGATCGCCGCGCAGGCGAGCGAACGCTCCCGTCACGGGCTCGAGGAGCGCACTGCGCTGGCGATCGGTCGAGGTGCGCAGGGCGACGAGGGCAGATGCCGCGGTCTCGGTCGCGAGTGTGCGCGCGGCCCGATCGTCCAAACGCGACGAGCGCAGCACGGCCAGCACCGACTCCAGGGTGACGGCGTGCCGATCCGCCTGCTCGGCCACGATGCGCTCGTGTTCGGTCACGAGCGCGCGGGATGCCGGAGAGGGAAGTGCGGTCGCCTCGCTCATAGGTCACCAACCTAGACCATGTCGGTCGCCCCTCCTTTCGGGTAGGTCGGCCCCTGCGATCGACCGGCGACTCCGTCCGCCCGCGCGCGGAGCATGGACCCATGACTTCCCGCGACGACGTCTCCGTCGAGTCCTCGCTCTCCCGCATCGCCGCAGAGGTGGCATCCGTCGTCGATCGCCTCACCGCCGCACCCGGCGACCTCGACCGCGCGCTCGACCTCCTCGCCGGTGCCGACCGGGTCTTCGTGCTGGGCGCCGGCCGTTCGGGACTGGCCCTGCGGATGACCGCGATGCGCCTCATGCACCTGGGCCTCGACGTCCACGTCGTGGGCGAGACCACGACCCCCGCAATCCGCGCGGGCGATGTGCTCCTGGCCGCCAGCGGCTCGGGGACCACGGGCGCCATCGTGCGCGCCGCCGAGATCGCCGCCGCCGCGGGCGCCCGCCTCATCGCCCTCACCACCGCTCCCGACTCTCCCCTTGGACGAGCCGCCGACGCCCTCGTCGTCGTTCCGGCCGCGGCGAAGCTCGACCGCTCCGGAGCCGCGTCGGCGCAGTACGCCGGCAGCCTCTTCGAACAGACGGTGGCCCTCGTCGGAGACGCGATCTTCGATGCCCTGTGGCACCGCTCGGGCCTGTCGGCCGACGAGCTCTGGCCGCGCCACGCGAACCTCGAATGACCTCACCCACCCCAGAAAGTAAGGACCACCCGATGAAGCTCCAGTTCGCCATGGACACCCTGTCCACCGAGGCCGCCCTCGGCCTCGCCGCCGCCGCCGCACCGCACGTCGACATCCTCGAGCTCGGCACCCCGCTCATCAAGAGCGAGGGTCTCTCCGCCATCACCGCGATCAAGCAGGCGCACCCCGACAAGATCGTCTTCGCCGATCTGAAGACGATGGATGCCGGTGAGCTCGAGGCCGACATCGCCTTCACCGCCGGCGCCGACCTCATCACCGTCCTCGGCTCCGCCGGCGACAGCACCATCGCCGGTGCCGTCAAGGCCGCCAAGAAGCACGGTAAGGGCGTCGTCGTCGACCTCATCGGCGTCGCCGACAAGCCGGCCCGCGCGAAGGAGGTCGTCGCTCTCGGTGCCGAGTTCGTCGAGATGCACGCGGGCCTCGACGAGCAGGCCGAGGAGGGTTTCACCTTCGGCACGCTTCTGCGCGACGGCGAGGCGGCCGGTGTGCCGTTCTCGGTCGCCGGCGGTGTGAACGTCTCCAGCATCGCCGATGTGCAGAAGTCCGGCGCTCAGGTCGCCGTCGCCGGCAGCGCCATCTACAGCGCGCCCGACGTGGGTGCCGCGGCCGCCGCGCTTCGCGCCGCGATCGTCTGATCTGACACCGACGACGAAGGGACCGGGCCTGGCGGCCCGGTCCCTTCGTCGTTCGCGAGGATCAGTCCTCGTCGTCGTCCTCGTCGTCGTCGCCGATGATCTCGATGTCTTCGACCTCGAGCTCGGGCGTGAGCTGGACGTGCACGAGAGCGTCGGGGAATGCCGTCTCCCCGGCGAACACGACGATGATCGCGTCGGCGAACACGCCCACGCCGATGGCCTCGAGGTCGGTGCGCAGGTCGATGTCGGCGCTCAGCTCGTCATCGTCCACCGCTTCCTCGATCTCGGTGGCGATCTCGTCGACGATCGCGCTCCAGCGGTCCTCGGTCACCGCGAGGATGTCCTTCAGGTTCGACAGGATGCCGTCGAGGTCGGGCTCGTCCTCGTCGTCGATCTCGGGGTCGAGGTCGACCTCCACCTCGACGCCGGCGGCATCCAGGTGTCCGACACCGATGACGCTGTCTTCGTCGATCTGGGCGTCGTCGAGGAGGCCGCTCTCGGTGACGCGGCGGAGGAGGTCGTTCAGCACGGACTCAGTCATGTACAAACTCTGACACGTCCCGCGGGCTCTCGCCTCCCCCATTGCGGGCGGCGCTCCGTGTGTTCAACCGGCGGCAGGTCGTGGTTCACCGTTCGGCGGCGCTGAGGGATGCCGGAGGCACCGGCCTCGTGTCCGCCGGCACGTGGGCGATCGCGTCAGGCCGACGCGCGCTCCGCCGCCTCGACCACGTTCGTCATGAGCAGCGCAACGGTCATCGGACCGACGCCCCCGGGATTCGGGGAGACGAACCCGGCGACCTCCGCGACGTCGGGGTGCACGTCGCCGTACACGCGCGACTTCCCGGTCTCGGGGTCGGTCTCGCGCGTGACGCCCACGTCGAGGACGGCAGCTCCGGGCTTGACGTCCTCCGCGCGCACGATGTGCTTCACGCCGGCGGCGGCGACGATCACGTCGGCCTGACGCAGGTGCTTCGCGAGGTCGGCGGTGCCGGTGTGGGTGAGGGTGACGGTCGCGTTGATCTCGCGACGCGTCAGCAGCAGCCCGATGGAGCGGCCGATCGTGACGCCGCGTCCGACGACGACGACCTCCTTGCCCTTCAGGTCGTAGCCGCCTCGCAGCAGCAGCTCGATGACCCCGCGCGGCGTGCACGGCAGGGGCGTGTGGATCGGCGCGTTCACGTTGAGCACCAGACGACCGAGGTTCGTGGGATGCAGGCCGTCGGCATCCTTCGCCGGCTCGATGCGCTCGAGCACGCGATCGGTGTCGATGTGCTTCGGCAGCGGCAGCTGCACGATGTAGCCGTGGCAGGCGGGGTCGGCGTTGAGGCGGTCGATGACGGCCTCGACTTCCTCCTGCGTGGCCTCGGCGGGCAGCTCGACCTGGATCGAGTTCATGCCGATCGCCTCGGACTGCTTGTGCTTCATGCCGACGTACAGCTGCGAGGCCGGGTCGGCGCCGACGAGCACGGTCGCGATTCCGGGCACGATGCCCCGCTCGCGCAGGGCCGCGACGCGCTCGGTGAGCTCCGCCTTGATCGCCGCCGAGGCGGCCTTTCCGTCGAGAATCGTCGCCGTCATGGCATCCCTCGTTCTGTGTGTGTCATTCGTGCAGGTAAGTACCGCGGTGCCGCGATCGGTCGGAGATCACGTGTGAACGCCCCCACGAGGGGGAAACGCCGTGGCAGACCGTTTCCCGCTCGCCGGAGCGTTTACACGCGACCGGATGCCGGGCGGGGCCGCTGCGAAGCGACCCCGCCCCGGCACGGCTCACTGCTGCAGGTCGGGGTACAGCGGGAAGGCGTCGGCGAGCGTCGCGACGCGTGCGCGCAGGGCCTCGACGTCGGCGCCGGGGATCAGCGCGAGCGCGATGATGTCGGCCACCTCGGTGAACTCGGCGTCGCCGAAGCCGCGGGTCGCGAGCGCCGGGGTGCCGATGCGCAGGCCCGAGGTCACCATCGGGGGACGCGGGTCGTTCGGCACGGCGTTGCGGTTGACGGTGATGTGGATGTCGTGAAGGAGGTCTTCGGCCTGCTTGCCGTCGATCTCGGCCTCGCGGAGGTCCACGAGCACGAGGTGCACGTCGGTGCCGCCCGAGCGCACGGCGATGCCTGCGTTCTTCACGTCGTCCTGGGTCAGGCGGTCGGCGAGGATCGCCGCTCCGCGGAGCGTGCGCTCCTGACGTTCCTTGAACTCCGGCGTCATCGCGAGCTTGAAGGCGGTCGCCTTCGCCGCGATGACGTGCATGAGCGGACCGCCCTGCTGGCCCGGGAAGACCGCGGTGTTGATCTTCTTCGCGATGTCGGCGTCGTTGGTGAGGATCAGGCCCGAGCGGGGGCCGCCGATCGTCTTGTGCACGGTGGTCGAGACGACGTGCGCGTGCGGGATCGGGCTCGGGTGCACGCCCGCGGCGACGAGGCCGGCGAAGTGCGCCATGTCGACCCACAGCAGCGCGCCGACCTCGTCGGCGATCGCGCGGAAGGCCTCGAAGTCGAGCTGACGGGGGTAGGCCGACCAGCCGGCGATGATGACCTTCGGCTTGTGCTCGACAGCGAGGCGGCGCACCTCGTCCATGTCGATGATCGAGGTCTCGGGGTCGACGCCGTAGGCGACGATGTCGTACAGACGGCCCGAGAAGTTGATCTTCATGCCGTGGGTCAGGTGGCCGCCCTGGTCGAGGGCGAGGCCGAGCAGCGTGTCGCCGGGGCGCGCGATCGCGTGCAGCACGGCCGCGTTCGCCGAGGCACCGGAGTGCGGCTGGACGTTGGCGAACTCGGCGCCGAAGAGCTGCTTGGCGCGCTCGATCGCGAGCGACTCGGCGACGTCGACCTCTTCGCAGCCGCCGTAGTAGCGGCGTCCGGGGTAGCCCTCGGCGTACTTGTTGGTCAGCACCGAGCCCTGCGACTGCAGCACCGAGACGGGGACGAAGTTCTCCGACGCGATCATCTCGAGGAAGCCGCGCTGGCGGTTCAGTTCGCGCTCGAGGACCTCGGCGATCTCGGGGTCGACCTCGGAGAGGGGGGCGTTGAAGTACGGATCGGTCATGCGATCTCCTTGACGATGGTTCCGGATGCCGCGGACTCGGCGAGTCCGCGGAGATACCGCATCGACCCAGGCGTGCGGTCGAATACCGTCAAGCGGTCGCTCCCCGGTGGTGTCCCACCTCAACGCCAGTCGCGACGGTGCCACTTTAGCGGGTAAAGGCGTCCGCGCCCCGCGTGTTCCGGCATCCACTGTTCCTGCACAGGATCGCCGTCGGCTCGATGACGAACGAGTCGGGGAGGCCCGTCGACGCACCCGCGTAAAATGAGGGCGTGACCGATTCCCCCCACGTCCGCGCGCAGGCACCGCTCGCTCCCGGCATGCGCCCGCGTCCGACCGCGATCGAGATCGGCAGCGTGCTCTGCGGGATCTTCGCGTTCGTGACTCTCGCGATCTGGGGCTTCACGGCCTGGCCGTTGCCGTGGAACATCGTCGCGGGCATCGGCGCCCCCGCCCTCGCGATCCTCATCTGGGCGCTCTTCGTCTCTCCGCGCGCGGTGCTCGCGGTGCACCCCTTCGTCCGCGCGCTCGTCGAGCTGTTCGTCTACGCCGCGGCCACGGTCGCGTGGTGGAGCATGGGCCAGGCCTGGATCGGCCTCGGTTTCGCGATCGTCGCCGTCGTCCTCGGTGCGCTGAACGGTCGGCGGCGCCTGGGGTGAGCGCCGACGGCGTGGCGACGACTCCCGTCCGCGGTGCGGCCGAGGCCACCCTCGCGCTGCTCCGCGCCGAGCTCGGCGAACGCGTCGACACCTCTCCTGCCAGCCTCGCCGCCGTGCGCGCCGACAAGTCGGGCCATGCATCCCCCGGCACACCCTTGGCCCTCGTGCACGCGGCATCCGTCGCCGACGTCCAAGCGGTGATGCGGATCGCCACGGCCACCCGCACCCCCGTGGTCCCGCGCGGCGCCGGCACGGGTCTCGCCGGCGGCGCGAACACCGGGGGCGGCGAGATCGCCCTCTCGCTGCGCGGCATGGACCGCCTGCTCGAGGTGCGCGCCGACGATCTGCTCGCGGTCGTCGAACCCGGCATCATCAACGCCGAGCTGAACGCGCTCCTGGAGCCGCACGGCGTCTGGTGGGCGCCCGACCCCGCGAGCCGCGCGATCTCGACGGTCGGCGGCAACATCGCCACGGGCGCGGGCGGACTGCTCTGCGCGAAGTACGGCGTGGTGCGCGACGCCGTCCTCGGGGTCGATGTCGTCCTCGCGGACGGCCGCCTCCTGCGACTCGGCCACCGCAGCGTCAAGGGCGTCACCGGTCTCGACCTCACCTCTCTCGTGATCGGGTCCGAGGGCACGCTCGGCATCGTGGTGGGCGCGACCCTCAAACTGCGGCGTCTGGTCGAGGGCGAGCGGGTCACCCTGACAGCCCTGTTCGACGGCGTGCGCGCCGCCGCCGTCGCCTCGGCCGCGGTCACGGCATCCGGGATCCAGCCCGCGATCATGGAGCTGATGGATGCCAGGTGCCTCACGGCCGTGCACCGACTGCTGTCGCTTCCCGAACCGCCACCGGGAGCGGCCCAGCTGACGATCCAGACCGATGGTCCGGTCGCCGCCGACGAGGCCCGCACGATCGCAGAGGTCCTGACCGCGGCCGGAGGGACGGTGTCGGTCGCCGCCGACGAGGCCGAGGGCGAACAGCTGCTCGCCGTTCGGCGGGCGATGCATGCCGCCATGGAGTCCCTCGGGACCACGCTCATCGAAGACGTCTCGGTACCGCGCAGCGCCCTTCCCGCGATGTTCGACGAGATCGCGCGGATCGAGCAGGAGTACGGCCTCGTCATCCCGACCGTCGCGCACTCCGGCGACGGCAATCTGCATCCGAACTTCGTCTTCGAGGGTCCCGAGGTGCCGGCGATCGTGTGGGATGCCGCCGAGGAGCTGTTCCGCTCGGCCCTCTCGCTCGGCGGGACGCTCACCGGCGAGCACGGGATCGGCGTCCTCAAGCGGCGGTGGCTCGCCGACGAGCTCGGCGACGACCAGTGGCAGCTCCAGCGCGACATCGCGCGGGTGTTCGACCCCCTCGGCATCCTGAATCCGGGCAAGGTCTTCTCCGTCTGATCCGGGTTCGTCGCGGGCTGGCGTGCGGGGCTCCTGCGGCGGTTCTCATCGCGTGCTCGCGTGCGCGGGATCCTGCGTGGCTTCGTCCCCGGGCTCTCGTGCGCGAGCGGGCGCGAGCGTGCGCGGTGGCGGGACCGCGAGCCGCGGGACGGCGCGCTCCCCGACGTGATAAGACCGTGATAGAACTCGCGGTCGCGATGCAGCAGTCGCCTTTACCATGAGAAGACTGACTACCGGGGGGTTTGACCTATGACCGACGGCGCGAACAGCACCGACGGCGCGACGTACGCCTGGGCACCGCCCGAGCAGCCGAAGCGCAAGAACCGATCGGGGCTGTGGATCGGCATCCCGGCGGGTGCGACGGCTGTCGCCCTGCTGGCGGCGTCGTTCGTCCTCATCGCTCCCGGCGCCTCGGTCGCCGGCGTGCAGATCGGCGGCCTCACGGCCGGCGCCGCGGCGCAGGCCATCTCCGACCGTCTGGCGAACACGAGCATCGCGGTCGAGAGCCCGGCGGGCGCGGTGACCGTGACCGGCGCCGAGCTCGGCGCCACGGTCGACGCGCAGGCCGTCGCCGACAAGGCCTTCTCCGAGAACCCGATGTGGAAGCCCTCGTCGTGGTTCCCCGCCGGGACCGGCGTGTCGATCACCGTCGACCCCGCCAAGGCCGCGGCCGCGCTGCGCGACCTCGCCCCCGACACCTACAAGGCCCCCGTCGACGCCACCGTCGCGTACGACGCCGGCTCGCAGTCGTACGTCACGACCCCGGCCCAGCCCGGCGAGGGCATCGACCCCGCCGCGGTCACCGCCGCCCTCCAGAGCGCCTTCGACGCCGGCACGGTCAGCACCACCGCGCAGGCCGGTGTCGTGCCGGTCGAGGCGCAGGTGACCACCGAAGAGGCGGACGCCGCCGTCGCGCGCCTCAACGGCATCCTCGACAACGCCGGTTTCTACGTCGGCGATGAGCGCACGGTGCCCGTCGACCGCGCCACCGCCGCCTCGTGGCTCACGATCACGCCCGACGGCAAGGGTGATTTCGCGATCTCCGCCGACGAAGCGGCGATCCAGCAGGCCGTCGGAGGACTCCCCGCGGCCGTCGACCGCGGCGCCGTGAACGGCGACGTCATCGTCGACAGCGGCGGCGAGGTCATCAAGACCCTCACCGAGGGGCAGACCGGTCGGTCGCTCGGCGACACCTCGGGCATCGCGGCGGCGTTCGCCGCGCAGCTCACCGAGGGCAACGGGCGCTACGCCCTCGCCGTCACCGAGACCCCGTTCGAGACCACGAAGACCGAGCGCCGCATCGATGTGAACCTGAGCACGCAGACCACCACGCTGTGGCAGAACGGCCAGGTCTACCGCTCCTACACGATCTCGTCGGGTGCCGGCGAGCACGCGACGCACACCGGTGAGTTCCGCATCGGCTGGAAGACCGAGATGCAGGACATGGGCTGCGTCCCCGGGTACGACTACTGCACCAAGGACGTCCCCTGGGTCGCGTACTTCAACGGCGACGAGGGCTTCCACGGCACGTACTGGCACAACAACTTCGGTACCCCGATGAGCCACGGCTGCATCAACATGACGATCCCCGCGGCGAAGGAGCTCTACGACTGGGCTTACCGCGGCACCGAGGTCTCGGTCCACTACTGAGCCCGGACCCTTTGAGAGGGGCGGATGCCATCCGGCATCCGCCCCTCTTCTCGTCTCTGCGCGTCCGCCCTCCCGGCCTCCGCCCGGCACCCCTCCGCGACGCCGACGTGAGCGTGGCTCGCGCCGAACCCTCGCGTTCGTTCGCCGCTGACTCGCGCCGTACGCACGCCGAACGCCCACTCCCGCGGGCATACGCCGCAACTCGACGACGAAGGGCGGCACGCCGCCCCGACGACGGGGTGTTCGCGTGCACGAGCGGCCGCGTGCACGAGAGAGGGGCGGATGCCGATGGCATCCGCCCCTCTCGGGATCAGGCGATCAACGCAGGGCGTCGACCACCGCGTTCAGCGTCGCGGACGGGCGCATGACCTTCTCGACCAGCGCGGTGTCGGGGCGGTAGTACCCGCCGATCTCGGCGTGGTGGCCCTGGACCGCGTTGAGCTCGGCGACGATCGTGTCCTCGTCGGCGGCGAGCTTCTCGGCGACAGGAGCGAAGACGGCCGCCAGGTCGGCATCCGTCGTCTGCTTCGCGAGCTCCTCGGCCCAGTACAGCGCGAGATAGAAGTGGCTGCCGCGGTTGTCGATCGTGCCGAGGGCACGGCCCGGCGACTTGTCGTTCTCGAGGAACGTGCCGGTCGCGGCATCCAGCGTCTGCGCGAGCACGCGGGCGCGCTCGTTGCCCGTGGTGTCGGCGAGGTGCTCGAGCGAAGCCGCGAGGGCGAAGAACTCACCCAGCGAGTCCCAGCGGAGGTAGTCCTCCTCGACGAGCTGCTGCACGTGCTTGGGGGCGGAACCGCCGGCACCGGTCTCGAACAGGCCACCGCCCGCGAGCAGCGGAACGATCGAGAGCATCTTGGCGCTCGTGCCCACCTCGAGGATCGGGAACAGGTCGGTGAGGTAGTCGCGCAGCACGTTGCCGGTGACCGAGATCGTGTCCTCGCCGCGGCGGATGCGCTCGAGCGAGTACCGCGTGGCCTCGGCGGGGGCGAGGATCTCGATGGTGAGGCCCTCGGTGTCGTGATCGGCGAGGTACTCGTGCACCTTGGCGATGAGGTTGCGATCGTGCGCGCGGTTCTCGTCGAGCCAGAACACGGCGGGCACGCCGGTCGCGCGGGCGCGCGTGACGGCGAGCTTGACCCAGTCGCGCACAGCCACGTCTTTGGTCTGCGTCGCGCGCCAGATGTCGCCCGTGTTCACCTCGTGCTCGAGCAGCACGTCGCCGTTCGAGGCGACGACCTGCACGCGGCCGGGGGCGGCGATCTCGAAGGTCTTGTCGTGGCTGCCGTACTCCTCGGCGGCCTGCGCCATGAGACCCACGTTCGGCACCGAGCCGATGGTCGCGGGGTCGAGCGGGCCGTTCGCGATGACGTCCTCGATCGTCGCCTGGTAGACACCCGCGTACGAGGAGTCCGGGATGACGGCGAGGGTGTCGCCCTCTCCCCCGTCGGCACCCCACAGCTTGCCGCCGTTGCGCACGAGCGCCGGCATCGAGGCATCCACGATGACGTCGGAGGGCACGTGCAGGTTCGTGATGCCCTTGTCGCTGTTCACGTACGACAACCGGGGACCGTTCTCGAGCGCCGCGCGGATCTCGGCCGCGATCGCGTCGCCGCCGTCGACGTTCGCCAGACCCGAGAGGATCGAGCCGAGGCCGTCGTTGGGGGTGAGTCCGGCAGCGGCGAGAGCGGCGCCGTGGCGGTCGAAGACGTCGGCGAAGAAGGCCTTCACGACGTGGCCGAAGATGATCGGGTCGCTGACCTTCATCATCGTGGCCTTGAGGTGCACCGAGTAGAGCACGTCGTCGGCCTTCGCCTGTGCGAGCGTGTCCGCGAGGAACGCGTCGAGGGCCGCGGCCGAGAGGAACGTGGCATCCACGATCTCGCCCTGCAGGACCTTCAGTCCCTCTTTGAGGGTGGTGGTCGTCCCGTCGGCGGCGACGTGCTGGATGGTCAGGACGTCATCGTCGGCGATGACCACGGACTTCTCGTTCGAGAAGAAGTCGTCGTGTCCCATGGTCGCGACGCGGGTCTTCGAGCCCTCGGCGAACGGCTTGTTGCGGTGCGGGTGCTTCTTGGCGTAGTTCTTCACGGCCAGGGGCGCGCGGCGGTCGCTGTTGCCCTCGCGCAGCACGGGGTTCACCGCGGAACCCTTGATGCGGTCGTAGCGCGCGCGCACGTCCTTGTCTTCGACGCTGATCGCCTCGTCGGGGTAGTCGGGGATGTCGTACCCCTGCGCCTGCAGCTCGGCGATCGCCGCCTTGAGCTGAGGAATGGATGCCGAGATGTTCGGCAGCTTGATGATGTTCGCCTCGGGCAGCGTCGCGAGACCGCCGAGCTCGGCCAGCGCGTCGCCGACCTGCTGCTCGGGGGTCAGACGCTGCGGGAAGGCCGCGAGGATGCGACCGGCGAGCGAGATGTCGCGGGTTTCGACGTCGACGCCCGCCTGCTTGGTGACGGCCTGCACGATGGGCAGGAACGACGCGGTGGCGAGAGCCGGCGCCTCGTCGGTGTACGTGTAGATGATGGTGGAATCGGGCACGTCAGATCTCTCCGTAGAGGCGGCCAGGGTTGTGTTTCAGCCTATCGCACCTCGGCAAAGTCTCTTGATGTCAAGATAATTCGACGGTGCGCGACGCGGGCCCGCCCCTGTCGCGGACGGACCTCTGCGGCATCCCGAAGGTTGCAGACCTCCGCAGGCCCGATACCCTGGGCGCATGGCCGACCTGCGTCTCGTCGAACTGTCCGCCGCCACCATCGTGGCGGTCAACACGCTGTCGTTGAAGCCCGGGCAGGAACAGTTCCTGGCGCCGGTGAGCTACGGCATCGCCGCCACCGTCATGAACCCCTCGACGTCGTGGCAACGCGTCGTGCTCGACGGCGACGAGGTCGTGGGCTTCGTCAGCGCCAACTTCGACCCCGAAGCGCACGAGGAGCACTTCCGCTCGGTGCTCTGGCGCATCAACGTCGACGCCGACGAACAGGGCCGCGGCGTCGGCAGCTATGCCATCGCCGCGGTGCTCTCCGAGGCGCGCGAGCGCGGCATGGACCACGTCGACGTCATCTACGAGCCCGGCGTGGGCGGCCCCGAGACGTTCTTCCAGCGCGTGGGCTTCCAGCCCGTCGGCGAGACCGAGTACGGCGAGGTCATCGCGCGCGTCAGCGTCTGACGCGGGCGGCGGGGGCGCCGGGACGCCGGGACGCCGCGACGCCGGGACGCCGGGACGCCGGGACGCCGCAGCGTGTGGGCGCCAGGGCGGTGTGCGGGTGCCACGGCGCGCCGGCGAGGCGGCGAGGCGGCGAGGCGGCGAGGCGGCGAGGCGGCGAGGCGGCGAGGCGGCGACGGAATCTCGCAGAATCACGCCGTTCTCGGAGAATTTCGCCGAGATCCTGCGAGTTAGCGTCGCTTTTGCGAGTTCGTCCGGCGCCGCACTCCTCTTCCACACCACGCGAAGAACGCCGACCATCCACATCCGACGCCTTGACGGCGCTCCGCGGGCGCCGGATCTCCCAAGCTCGGGGCATGGAGATCGATGAGTGGTGGTCGCGCGGGGCGGCATCGTGGCGCGGGCTGTCGCCACGGAGGCAGGGTTCACCGCCCGTGCGATATCGACGGCCACGCGGGCCGGAGCCGTGCGCGTGGTTCGCAGGCGATGGCTTGCCGCCGGCACCGTCTCGACCGACGCCCTCACCGCGGCGCGGGCCGGGGGGCTGATCGCGTGCGTGAGCGCCGCACGACGACGAGGGTGGTGGATGCCGCCGACCGCCGACCAGCGGCTTCACCTCCGGCTCGCCCCGGGCTCGGCGTCGGACGGCATTCCTCGGCCGTTCGATGGTCGCGTGCACTGGACGAAGGCCCTCGCCCCGGCATCCCGGCACTCGCTTCTCGAGTCGGTGGAGGACACCCTGGCCCACGTCGCGAGATGTCTCACGCCCGAGAACGCGCTCGTCGTCTGGGAGTCCGCCGTCCGTGTCGAGCGACTCGACGCTCCGTCGCTCCGATCGGTGCGCTGGGGAACGCCCGCAGCCCGGGCGTGCGCCGAGGCTGTGGGTGGTCTCTCGGACTCCGGCTTGGAGACCATCCTCACGACCGGCCTGCGGGCCCTCGGACTCTCCGTACGCCAGCAGGTGGTGATCGCGGGCCGACCGGTCGACAGCCTCATCGGCCGACGCCTGGTGATCCAGACCGACGGATGGGAGTTCCACTCCTCCTCGAGTCAACGCAGCGCCGACATCGCTCACGACGCCGAGCTCCGCCTGCGCGGTTACACGGTCTTTCGCTTCTCGTACGCGCAGATCGTGCATGACTGGCCGTCGGTCGAGGCCACCGTACGCCGGGCCGTCGCGGCGGGCCTCCACCTGTGACCAGTTCTCGCAGAACGCAGCCTTTCTCGCAGATCTGGAGCAAAAAACTCCGCACTTCCGCGCATTCTGCGAGCTTCGCGAAGGGGGGGCGCGTCCGCGGTTCCCGACCCAAGACCCAAGACCCAAGACCCAAGACCCAAGACCCAAGACCCAAGACCCAAGCCCAACACCCCAAGCTCAGAGCACAAAACCCACCCCAAAGCCACGGACGTCACCCCGAACGACGGATGCCACGCCCCCGCGGCGCGTGGGGGCGTGGCATCCGTGGGTCGGGGTGCGTCAGACGAGCGACTCCTGCCAGGCCGCGTGGAGCTGCGCGAACTTGCCCGTTCCGGCGATGAGAGCAGCGGGAGTGTCGTCCTCGATGATCCGACCGTGCTCCATCACCAGCACGCGGTCCGCGATCGCCACCGTGGACAGGCGGTGGGCGATGATGATCGCGGTGCGGTCGGCGAGCAGGGTCTGCAGCGCCTCCTGGATCTGGCGCTCGCTCGGGATGTCGAGCGACGCGGTCGCCTCGTCGAGGATCAGCACGGCGGGGTTCGCGAGGAACGCCCGCGCGAACGAGATCAGCTGGCGCTGCCCGGCCGAGACGCGGCCGCCGCGCTTGTTCACGTCGGTGTCGTAGCCGTCGGGGAGCTTCTCGATGAAGCCGTCGGCGCCGACCGCGCGAGCCGCCGCACGGATCTCGTCCATCGTCGCGTCGGGCTTGCCGAGCGCGATGTTGTCGGCGACGGTCCCGCTGAACAGGTACGCCTCCTGCGTGACCATGACGATCGCGCGGCGGAGGTCCTTCGGGTGCAGTCGGCGCAGGTCGACGTCGTCGAGCGTCACCGCTCCCTTCGTGGGGTCGTAGAAGCGCGACACGAGCTTCGCCAGCGTCGACTTGCCCGCACCGGTCGTCCCGACGAGGGCGATCGTCTGCCCGGCCGGGATGTCGAGCGAGAAGTTCGGCAGGATGACGCGCTCGTCGCTGTAACCGAAGGTCACCTCGTCGAAGCGGACGTGGCCCTGGGCCTCCCACAGATCGACCGGGTCGGCCGGGTCGGGCACGGTGGGCTCCTCTTCCAGCACGCCCGAGACCTTCTCGAGCGCCGCCGTCGCCGACTGGTACGAGTTCAGGAAGAACGCGACCTCCTGCAGGGGCGAGAAGAAGTTGCGGACGTAGAGCACCGCCGCGGTCAGCACGCCGATCTCGAGCGGCCCGGCGATCACCCGGCCGCCTCCCCACAGGAGCACGAGGGCGACCGACACGGCCGCGACCGCCATGATCCCGGGCTCGAACGTGCCGAAGAGGCGGATCGAGCGCATGTTCACGTCGCGGTAGTCGCCGGCGAGCTTGCCGAACTCCTCGTCGTTGCGCGGTTCCTTCCGGAACGCCTTGACGGCGCGGATACCCGTCATCGTCTCGACGAACTTCACGATGACCTGCGCGCTGATCACCCGCGACTCGCGGTAGATGATCTGCGAACGACGGTAGAACCACCGCATCAGCAGGTACATCGGGATGCCCATGACCGTCAGGATGAGCCCCGACTGCCAGTCGATGAGGAACAGTGCGACGAGGGTGAACAGGCCGTACAGCACGCCCGACACGAGCTCGTTGAGCCCGCCGTCGAGGAGCTCGCGGATGGTGTCGAGATCGCTCGTCTGGCGCGAGATGATGCGCCCCGAGGTGTAGGACTCGTGGAACTCCAGGCTCAGCTTCTGCGTGTGCAGGAAGATGCGCTTGCGGAGGTCGAGCATCACCGCCTGCGTCAAGCGGGCGGCGACCACGACGTACCACCCGATGAGGACGGCGCCGCCGATGCCGGCCGTCAGGTAGATCGCGACGACACCGATGGTCGGCATCCAATCGGCCTGATCGATGACCGCGGGCAGGGCGTTGTCGATGCCGTAGGCGATGAGCGCCGGGCCGGCGACGCGGAGCGCCGTCGACACGACGAGGACCGCCGCGGCGAGGACGAGCTGCCAGCGCAGCGGGGAGACGAGGGAGCCGAGCAGGCGCAGCGAACGCTGACGGATCGCCCGGCTCTCGTCACGCGTGTAGTCGGAGCGGTCTTCGCCGGTGGTCCCGGAGACGGTCGCGGTGGTCATCGGGTCGCCTCCTTCTCGGTCAGGGTGTCGTCGTCGTGCGTGCGGACCACATCGATCGCACCGGTGCGCGCCTCGCGCTCCGCCTCTTCGAGGCTCGAGATGACGTAGCGGTAGTGCTCGCTCTCGCGCAGCAGGTCGGAGTGCGCACCGACAGCGGTGATCCGTCCGTTCTCGAGCAGCGCCACGCGATCGGCCAGCGTCACCGTCGAGGGACGGTGGGCGACGACCAGCGCGGTCGTCTCGCTCAGGACCTCGCGGAGAGCGTCTTCGACGAGGGCCTCGGTGTCGACGTCGAGCGCCGACAACGGGTCGTCGAGCACCAGCACGGCCGGTCGCGCGGCCACCGCGCGAGCCAGCGCCAGACGCTGTCGCTGCCCACCGGACAGGCTGAGTCCCTCTTCGCCGATGACGGTGTCGAGGCCGGCGGGGAGGTCGAGCACGAAGTGCGCCTGGGCGACCTCGAGCGCTTCCTTCAGCACGCGTTCCGCCTCGACGGAGCCCGGCTCGAGGTCCTCTCGCCCGAGGAGGACGTTGTCGCGGACGGTCTGCGAGAACAGCGTCGCGTCCTCGAACGCCATGCCGACGTGTCGGCGCAGCTCGGCCAGGGTCAGATCGCGCACGTCGACGCCGTCGAGCAGCACGCGACCCCCCGTGACGTCGTACAGGCGTCCGGGCAGGGTCGTGAGCGTCGTCTTTCCCGACCCGGTGAGACCGACGAGCGCCATCGTCTCGCCGGGACGCAGGACCAGGTCGACGCCGTCGATGAGATCCGGCTCGGAGGCCGCTGCATCCTGATACCGGAAATGCACGCCCTCGAAGGTGAGCTCTCCGCGGGGTTCCGCGATGGTGCGCGGGTTGTCGGGGTCGACGATCGTGTTCTGCTCGTCGAACACCTCGAAGATGCGGTCGGTCGCCGTGCGGGCGTCGAGCAGGAACGAGAAGAGGAAGCCGATCGACTCCATGGGCCAGCGCAGCACCGTCGCCATCGCGAAGAAGGCCACGAGCTCGGCCACCTGCAGCTGCCCGAGCTGGGTCAGCACGATGCCGGCGCCGAGGCACACCGCGAAGGCGATGTCGGGCAGCAGCACGAGGAAGAACCAGATCCAGCCGACGGCCCGGGCCTTGTCGATCTCGGTCTCGCGCAGCGACTCCGCCTGACGGGTGAACTTCTGCAGGGCGTGCCGACCGCGGCCGAAGGCCTTCAGGACACGGATGCCGTGAACGCTCTCTTCCACCGAAGTGGCGAGGTCGCCCGCCTGGTCCTGACTCCGGCGAGTCAGGGCGCCGTAGCGCTTCTCGAAGCGGAACCCGACGTAGATGACGGGCGCCGACGTGACGAGGAACAGCGCACCGAGCAGCCAGTGCCAGCGGAACAGCAGCACGGCGCCGATCGCGATCGTGAGCAGGTTCACCACGAGGAGGATCACGCCGAACGCGAGCCAGCGGCGGAGCATGCTGATGTCCTGCATCATGCGCGAGAGCAGCTGCCCCGACTGCCAGCGGTCGTGGAACGCGACGGGCAGACGCTGCAGGCGGGAGTAGAACGACTGACGCAGGTCGTACTCGACCTTGGTCGCCGGAGCGAGGACGAACCAGCGCCGCAGCCACACCATCGCGGCCTCGGCGAGACCGAGGGCGAGCACCGCGATCGAGCCCCACACGAGGGCGCCGGGGTCGAGGGACGCGATGGGCCCGGCGACGATCTGCTCGAGGACGAGCGGGATCGCCAGTGCCAGCAGGCTCGCGATGAGCGCGGTCACCGCTCCCGCGAGCAGGCGCGGGATGACGGGACGCGCGATCGGCAGGAGCCGGGCGAGGGCGCGCGGAGTGGACAGGTGCGGACGGGGCGAAGCGGAAGTCATGATCCTCAAGAGGTCGAAGCGAGCGCCGGGATCGGGCGCGGGAGGGGATGCCGAAGGGCGCCGGTGGTCAGCCGGGACGGGCGTGGGGAGCGGCGCTCGAGCGCCGGCGGAAGGCCCTAGTGGCGCCCGTGCGGACGCGGGGAGAAGACGGAGAACGCGACGACACGGGCGACGGGGGCGTCGATGTGGTCCATGGCATCCTCCTTGAGGTGAGCGGAAGCTGCCCGGGGGTGTGACAGCCCTTCAGGATATCTCTGAGCGAACGCTGAGGGCAAGAGCCGGTTCGAGACCAGGGGCCCCTCCCCTCACATCGCCTCGCGCTCCAGCAAGCGTCGTTTGACCTCGGTCCCCCACGCGAATCCCCCCATCGTGCCGTCGCCGCGCAGGACGCGATGGCAGGGCACGAAGAGAGCCGGGGCGTTGCGGGCACAGATGGATGCCGCCGCCCGCACGGCCGCGGGAGAGCCGAGCGCGGCGGCGAAGCCGGTGTAGGTGAGCGGGGCCCCGGGGGTGATGCGGCGAAGCGCGTCCCATCCCGCGCGCTGCAGGGGCGTGCCGAACTGCCGGACCTCGACCGCGTCGATCGCGGTGAGATCGCCGTCGTAGTAGGCCCGCACGGCGTGCGCGGCGCGGGTCTCCCCCTCGATGACCTCGTCGGGACGCCGGTCCGGCCGGAGGCGGGCGAGCACCGCCTCGGCCTCGGACGTCCATCCCGAGACGAGGACGCGGCCGTCGGCGTCGGCGAGGATCGCGAAGGGGCCGTCGGGCGTATCGAGGAACTGCAGGGTCGCGGTGCTCATCGGAGGGACTCGCTTTCGGGTGCGGTGGGGAGGGAGGCCGCGGCGTCGGCGGCTCGGCGGGGTGGGTTCTCGGGGGCGGATGAGCGGCGGCGGGCGGAAGCTCTCGCCGGTCGATGCACAGCGGCAGCCGCGGCCGTCTCGGCACCCGACCGGCGCCACGCCTGGGTCACGGGCGCGGCGTACCAGTAGTGGGCCATGGCGTAGCTGCGCCACGGGGCCAGACGTGCGGACCATTCCGTGAACGCCGCCGGGTCGGAAGGGAGCCCGAGGGCCGCCGCACCCGCTCGCGCGGCGACGTCGCCCGGGAGCAGGACGTCGGGATCGCCGAGGACCCGCATGCGGACGTAGTCGGCCGTCCACGGGCCCACCCCGCGGAGCGCGAGGAGCCGCTCGCGCTGTTCGGCGCCGTCGTCGCCCGGCCCGAGCGCGAGGGAGCCGTCCGCCAGGGCTTCCGCCGCGCCCACGATCGCGCGCATGCGGGCACCGGGACCGCGCAGCACCTCGAGTCCGCGATCGGCGATCGCGGCGGCATCCGGGAACAGGCTCAGCGGTTCGGGACCGATCGTGACCGGCTCGCCGAGCTCGGCGGTCAACCGCCCCTGCATCGTGCGGGCCGAGGCCACGCTGATCTGCTGGCCGATCATCGCGCGCAGCAGCATCTCTCCCGCGTCGATCGCGCCGGGGACGCGGACACCGGGGATCGCCGCCACGGCGGTCGCGAGTTCGGGATGCCGGGAGAGCTCGGCGTCGACGGCCAGCGGATCGGCGTCGAGGTCGAACAGACGCCTCACCCGGGACAGGAGGGTGCCGAGGTCTGCGAGTGCGGTGAGGCGCGCGCGGAGACGCAACCGGCCGTCGTCGGCGAGGCGCACCTCGAACCACCCGGGCCCGCCGGGCAGACGGACGACCCGGGCGAAGGAGCGATCGTCGCCGACCTCGACGCCCGGGATCGCGTGCGCGCGCATCCATCCGAGGAGGCCCGTGGTGTCGATCGGCCCGCGGACGGGCAGGGCGAGGTCGATCTCTCCCGCGGATGCCTCGGTCCCCGACGCGCGCGACCGCCGTGCGCGCAGTTCGCGCGGAGGCATCCCGAACACCTCTCCGATCGTCTCGGTGAACTGACGGATGCTCGAGAACCCGGCCGAGAAGGCGACGTCGGCCGACGACAGGTCGGTGCCGACCAGCAGCGCGCGGGCGGTGTGCGCCCGGTGGGCGCGGGCGAGAGCCAGGGGGCCTGCCCCGAGCTCGGTCGTGAGGACGCGGGTGAGGTGCCGCGACGAGTACCCGAGCCGCCGCGCGAGGCCCGGCACCCCCTCGCGGTCGACCACTCCGTCGGCGATCAGTCGCATCGCGCGCGCAGCCACGTCGCCGCGCACATCCCACAGGGGCGAGCCCGGCGCGGCCTCGGGGAGACAGCGCTTGCAGGCGCGGTAGCCGGCCTCGTGCGCCGCGGCCGACGTGGCGTAGAAGGTCACGTTCGCCTCTTTCGGCGTGCGCGCGGGGCAGCTCGGCCGGCAGTAGATGCCGGTCGACCGCACGGCCGTGACGAACTGCCCGTCGAAGCGCCGGTCGCGCGACTGGATCACGCGGTAGCGCTCGGCGAAGCCCGGAGCGGTCGGGGCCGGAGCATCGAGGGGGCGGAGGGTCATGGCATCCACCCTGCCATCGACCTCCGACATCGGCTGGCGGAAATCGGACACGAGGGTGGAGCCGATGTCGCGTGTCCAGCACGCGCCGTATCGGGGCCGCTCCGCACGCGAAGACGCGCGGCGGTGAGGTCGAGAGCCGACCTGTCAGGCGATGCGGGCGGTCTCGCGCAGGATCACCAGGCCGCCCCAGACGACGAGGGCCAGCACCAGCACGACGAAGCCGAGGAACACCGGCACCAGCGGGAGCGCGAGGAGCGCGACCCCGACGGCCAGCGGGGGCACGGTCATCCCGGCGAACGCGAGGAGGAAGACACCGGAGGTGATCTCGCCGCGGGCACGGGGGTCGGCGAGCGATCCCGCCGTGGCGAGGGCCCCGCGGAAGAGGAGGCCGACGCCGGCCCCCGCGACGATGCCCCCGGCGAGGAAGAGCGGACCGGAGGTCACCAGGTCGGCCGCGCCCAAGCTCAGGAGTCCCCCCACCATGGCGGCCACCCCCAGCCGCAACTGCGTCCGGGTCGAGCGGCCCGCGAACAGGACCTGGGACGCCGCGGCGGCCCCGAAGACCGAGAACGACACCGCGCCGGCGACGAGGTGATCCGTGACGCCGAGCCGCCCGGCGAGGAACGTCGGTGCCACCGAGCCGAAGAGGCCCGTCACCGCGAAGGCCGCGAAGGCCGCCGTCCCGGCGGCCCAGTAGGCGCGTCGGCCGTCCGCGGGGATGCGGACGCGCTGCGGCCGGTAGCGGAAGGAGCGGTCGACCTCGACGGTCTCGGGCACGAACACGTATGCGAGGCCCAGGGCGAGGAACCCCACGAGGAACACCACGTAGGGCAGCACGAGCGGCGCCGGGGTGAACGCGGCGAAGAGGCCGCCGATCAGCGGACCGAGGGCCAGGCCGCCCATGTTCGCGACGCCCGCGACAGTCGCGGCGAAACCCGGGGATGCCGGGTGCGACACGCGCCGCAGATCCGCGAGGTGCGCGGTGGCCGAGGCCGTCAGGAGCCCGATGCCGAGTCCGGCGACCAGGCGGGCGGCGATGACACCGGCGGCGTCGGCGCGCAGCACGAAGACCAGGGCGGCGGCGATCTCGAGCACCGCGGCCGCGAGGATGAGCGGGCGACGACCGAGGCGGTCGCTGAGGTGCCCGGCCAGGTACAGCGACACCATGACGCCGATCGAGTACGCGGCGAACATCACCGTGATGAGGAACGTGGGGAAGCCGTCCCGCTCCTGGTACAGCGCGTAGAGCGGGGTCGGCACCGTGTTGAAGGCCATGAGCGCGAGGAACGTGGCGGCCGTGACCCAGAACCCGGTCCGGTGCGAGAGGCGCGCGGGCGCCGCGGGAACGGCGACCGGAAGGGTGATCGACGAAGTCATGACCTCAGGATGCCGCGGCCCTCACATCGAGGGAAACGAACGTTTTCGATCGCAACGATCGATCCGCTCTATCATCAGGGCATGGAGACCCGCCTCCTCGAGTACTTCGTGACGGTCGCCGACGAGCGCAACGTCACGGCCGCCGCCGCCCGCCTGTTCGCGGCGCAGTCGACCGTGTCCGCGGGCCTCGCGAGTCTCGAGCGCGACCTCGGGGTGCGCCTGTTCGAGCGCTCCACGAAGTCCGTGCGCGCGACGGCCGCGGGCGAAGCGCTCCTCCCCCTGGCCCGCGCGCTGCTCGCCGATCTCGACGCGCTGCGCGGGGTGGCATCCGAGTCCGGGACCGGCCTCCGCGGTCTCGTGCGCATCGGTACGTTCGCGGGCCTGCGCGTGATCGACCTCCCCGGGATCCTCGCCCGGCTCCGCCGCACGCACCCGTTGATCGACGTGCGGGTCACGGTCTCGACCTCCGGTTCGCGCGGACTCTTCGACGAGCTCGATCGCGACCGCCTGGATCTGGCGCTGACGGCTCTGCCCCCGGCATCCGGAGCCGTGTCGCGACACCTCGCCTCGTTCCCGTACGTGGCCGTGCTGCCCGAGGCGCACCCGCTCGCCCGCGGTGAGGGGCCGGTCGCTCTGACCGAACTCGCCGACGACGACTGGATCGACGTGCTCCCGGGGTTCGGCAACCGCGTGCAGCTCGACCGCGAGCTCGATCGTCTCGGCATCACGCGGCACGTGGTGGCCGAGGTCGGCGAGCTCGCCGCCGTGCCCGAGTACGTCGCCGCGGGACTCGGGGTCGCGGTGATCCCGGACGTGGTGCCGACGACCGGATGCCACGTCCGCCCCGTCGCGGAGGACCTCCCGCCGTGGACCGTCTCGCTGACCGTCGGCGCTGCCGCCGTGCACCGCCGGCACGTGCGGGCGGTGGTGGAGGCGATCCACGCCCCGTGAGGAGGCATCCCGGTTCGGTGGGCATCCGGGTGTGGGGCGCGTTCGTCCGTTCAGGGCGCAGGAATCACGCCCCGGACGGAGAATCACGCCCCACACCCGGGAGACGAAGGGATGCCGCGGCCTCAGCGCTCCACGACCGCGAAACCCCCGCCCGGCAGGAGCACCGTGGTCTCACCGTCGAACGACGTCGTGCGCAGGAGCGTGCCCCGGGCGTCGTAGACGCGCACCGTACCGCCGCCCGAGACGGTCGTGCGCTCGGCACCCGGCGCGCTCGAGTGCACGAGCTCGCTGCGACTCCCGGCGCCCTCGAGGACGAGGCGCGACACGAAGGGACGCACGATGAGGCCGTCGAGCATCAGGGCGCCACGCTGGGCGGTGACGTTCAGCTCCGTCCGCCGCTCCGACACGGGGGCGGTGAGCGGGTGCGGCAGCAGCGCACCGGGCGTCGGCGAGATGCCCTGCGCGGGGCCGGTGATCTTCAGCGCGCCGTTCCCGCGCCAGCGCGAGAGCGACTGCTCCCCCGGCTGCGAGAAGACGACCGGCTCGACCCACCGCTTCGCCGCGGAGGGACCGATGTCCCACGTCGCGCTCTGCCCGGGGGTGAGGGTGAGGGCGGCGCCCGACCAGCTCGACTCCCCCGTCCACGACGTCGGCGTCGACACGGTGCCGTCGGTGGAGGCGGCGTCCTCCGCCTGGACGAACGTCAGGCCGACGCGCTCGGTGACGGAGGTGAGCGCCGTCGCTCTCGCGGCCACCTCGGGGTGCGCGTCGAGGGCGAGCGCGGTCAGGAGCCCGTGGATGGTCGACTCCGCCCCACTGTTGCGGTTCACCGTCCCGTCGGGCTGCAGGCCGTCGAAGGTGACGCCGGTCGCGGGGTCGTACATGCGCTCTCCCGCGTGATTCGCGCCGAAGAACCATGCCGCCTGCATCCCCGCGAGCTCGGCGAAGGCCGACGATCCGGTCGTGTCCGCCAGCGCGAGCAGGGATTGCACGCGCGAGTCCGCGCCGTAGGCGATCTGGACGCGATCGGTGGGGCTCGGGAACCAGCCGTTGTCGGGCCCACCGGCGGTCAGGAGAGTGGTGGTGAAGCTCGTGGCGTCCGTGATCGCGGGGGCGACGAGTGCGTCGTCGCCGAAGAGGGCGCCCGCCTCGGCGAGCGCCGCAGGCATCTGCGAGCCCCACGCGTGCCACATCGCGGGCGACTGCGCCCACGGGAGGATCGCGCCGTACGGCCACTGACGGGTGTTCCCGGATGCCATGGCCGCGATGCCCTCGGCGAGCCGGCGCGCCGCGGTGGCCGAGGTGTCGTCCCCGGCCCGGACGGCCGCGGTCAGTCCGAGGACGGCCTCGGCCGAGGCATCCGCCCCGTCGACGATGAGCCACGCGGGCACGCGCATGCCGTCTGCTTCGGTGTACTGGCCGTACGTCGACAGCACGTCGCGTTCGATCGCCCCGCGGGACAGAGCGAGACGATCCTCGAGGAACGCCGCGAAGGCGGGATCGTCGTCAACGAAGGCGGCGTAGCCCTCTCCGAGCGCCCAGACCGTACGCGCCGTCCAGTAGCTCGGCCCGGAGTCCGACGGGTCGGGAAGCTCCACCGGCTCGGCGGACGGGTTCAGCTCGCCGTCCGGCTGCATCCACAGCACGACGTTGCCGGCCGAGGCGCCCTCGGTCGTCTGGTGGTAGGCGACGGTCCGCAGCAGCTCGTAGGCCTTGTGTCGGCTGTCGGTGTCGCCGGTCTGCTTCCAGTGCCGCAGGTAGACGACCGCGGCGCGGGCGGTGTCGTCGGCGTTGTAGGCGCCCTGACCCCAGTGGCCGGTCGCGGCGTCGAGCGGACCCCCGCCGACGCGCTCGAAGGTGCCGCCGTCGCGGGCGTCGGCGTAGGTCCACGGCGCGAGGAGGGTCGGCTCCTCGGCGAGACGGTAGGTCGAGTGGCCCTCGACGCCCGCGGGCGGGGTGGCCTCGCCGAGGAGGAAGTCGAGGTGGTCGAGATCGGTCAACGGCGCGGCGGCCGGGGCCGGGGCGGCGGTCGCGGGGTCCGCAGCGGACGCCGGCCCGGCGGTCAGCGGTACCGCAAGCGCGACGGCACCGAGGGCCGCCGTGATGCGCGCACTCCATCGTGCGTTCATGGGGAGGGGGATCCTTTCGATGGGGGTGTCCGTCCGCCCGCATCCGAGCCGTCACGGCCTCGCGCGCGGGCGGCGGGTCGGTCCGCGCCGCGCCCGAGCCGTCACGGCGTCGAGCGCGGCGCGGGGGTTCAGTCCGTGCGCTCGAGCAGGGCGACGCCGATCTTGGAGTCCGCCATGCCGTAGAACACGAAGTGGCGACCGTCGATCTCCTCGATCGCGGTCGGGAACACGACGTTGGGCACGATGCCGCTGCGCTCGTCGTCGGTCTCGGGCGCCAGCAGCGGCGCGGGCGTGCGGGCGATCACGCGGCGGGGGTCATCGGCATCCAGGATCAGAGCCCCGGCGGCGTAGTTCACCTTCTGCTGCTGGGAGAAGGCGCTGTCGATCACGCCGGTCACCCCGTGATGCAGCACGAGCCACCCCTCGGGGATGCGCAGGGGCGGCGGGCCGCCTCCGATCTTGACCTCTTCGAAGGGGAACTGCGGCCCCGCGACGAAGTGGTGCTGCTCCCAGAGCGCGAGCGCCGACAGATCGTCGCGAACGGATGCCAACGGCACATAGCTGATCCAGATCGACTGCCGCTCGTCTTCGACGCCCGCCGGCACCCGCACGCCCTGGCCGGGTTTGGTCTCGCCGAGATCCCACATGGGACGGTGCAGCACCGCGAGGGCCTCGGTGCCGTCCGGCGCCGTGACCGGCTCGGGGAAGAACACCGTGTCCTTGTTGTGGAACAGGTTGAGGTCCATGTCGAGGTCGTCCTGGTAGCGGAAGAGCACCGGCCCGAGCCGCCTCCACTCGCGCAGGTCGTCCGACACGGCGACGGCCGTGCGCGGGCCGAGCGGACCGTACGCGACGTAGGTCATGACGTGCAGACCGAGCGACTCGATCCACGTCGTGCGCGGATCCTCGGTGCCGGCGTTGTCGGCGCCGCGCTCCCAGCCGCGGTCGGGCTGCAGGACGACGCCCTCGCGCTCGACGGAGACGGGCACGCCGTCCTCGACGACGACGCGGGCGAGGCCGACGCGCGAGACGTTGCCCTCGGCGACCAGACGCGGCAGCAGATACAGCTGCCCGTCCGGTCCGCGACCGGATGCCGGGTTGAGCACGCCCTCGGCCTCGTCGGCGTTGCCGGGCTCGGGGGTCATCACCACCCCGACGCGCGTGAGGCGGTAGGGGACGGGGGATTCGGGGGTCATTGTCATCCTTTCACTCCGGATCCGAGGTCGTTGGAGGTGAAGTAGCGCTGGAAGATCAGGAACAGCGCCACCGCGGGGGCGGCCAGCACCACGGCGCCGGCCATCATCGCGCCGAAGGGGTTCGTGGTGGAGGCGGCGATGGTGGAGATGAAGTTCGCGAGCGAGACGGCCAGGGGCTGCATCGAGGCGTCCTTCGTGATGAGGAACGGCCAGAGGAACTCGTTCCACGGACCGATGAACGTCAGCAGCACCGCGGTGAGCAGCGCCGGGCGTACCAGCGGGAGGGCAACGCTCCACAGCAGACGGAACTCCCCCGCGCCGTCGATCCGCGCGGCGTCGAACAGCTCCTTCGGCAGCTGCAGGAAGTACTGCCGGAAGATGACGACCGCCGTGGAGTTGATGAAGAACGGCAGGATCATGCCGAGGTAGCTGTCGCTGAGACCGTAATCGCGGGCGATCATGACGTACAGGGGGATCATCAGCAGTTGGAACGGCACCACCTGCACGAGGAGGACGAGAGCGAACGTGGCCGACCGGCCCCGCCACTTCAGCACCGCGAGCGCGTACCCGGCGAGCACCCCGAAGACGAGGGTGCCGAGGATCACGCCGCCGGTGAAGATGCCCGAGTTGGCCAGGCCCTGCAGCAGGTTGATGCGGCCGTCGATCGCGGTGAAGTTCTCCGTGGTGAGGTTCGACGGGTGCGGGAAGGCCCCCGCGATCGAGGGGTCGGGGTTCGTCTGCAGCGACCCGACGACCATGTAATAGAACGGGAAGAGGAACGCGAGCGCCCCGAGGGTCAGGACGCCGTAGGTGACGATTCTGCTTCTCACGATTCCTCCCTTCCGACGAACCGGCGCTGCAGCAGCGCGATGACGAGCACGAAGACGATGAGCACCACGCCGATGGCCGCGGCCACGTCGGGGTTCTGCTGCTCGATGCCCTTCTGGTAGATCAAGAGGACGGGCGACGTGGACGCCCCGTTGGGTCCGCCGCCGTTCGTGAGCAGGTAGGGCTCGGTGAAGAGGTTGGCCCCCGTGATCGTCGACAGCAGCACGACGAGGAACGTCGCCGGACGAACGCCCGGCACGGTCACCGAGAAGAACTGGCGGAGACGCCCTCCCCCGTCGACCGCCACCGACTCGTACAGCTCCTTCTGCACGTTCTGCAGCGCGGCGAGGTACAGCAGGATGTAGAACCCCAGTCCCTTCCACGTCACGAACAGCGCGATGGTGGGCATCGCGAGCGCCGAGTTGACCAACCAGGAGGGAGTGGGAGCGAGGGGGCCGAGCACGTTGTTGATCAGGCCCGTGTTCGAGAACAGGAAGAGCCACACCGCGACGACGGCGACGGATGCCGTGACGTACGGCACGTAGAAGGCGACGCGGAAGAACGTCCGGGCGCGCACCACGCGATCCAGCGCCGTGGCCAGGACGATCGAGAGCACGACCGTCAGCGGCACGTTGATGATCAGGAAGATCCCGACATTGCCGAACGCGCGCCACACGTCGGGATCCGTCAGGGCGGTGACGTAGTTGTCGAACCCGACGAACGGCCGGTCGACCTGGGCACCCGGGGCGGTGAAGAAGTAGTCGTGGAACGACATCCACACCGCGAAGATCACGGGGTAGGCGAACACGACCCCGACGAAGATCAGATACGGGGCGGAGAACAGGATGCCGAGCGGCTGCGCCCCGAACGGCCGGCGACGCTTCTTCCCGGCATCCGTCTCTCCCCCGGCACGACCGGACCGCCCGGGGTCTCCCCCGGTGCGGCCGGTCGTGCCGGCGAGGTCGACGGTCATGTCACTTCCCCGCCGCGAGCTGGTCGATCTGTGTCTTGGCATCCGACAGGAAGCTCTTCACATCTCCCTCGCCGAAGATCACCGCCTTGGAGTACCCGTCGCGGAAGGTCTGCCAGATCTCGACCGAGTTCTGCACGTTGGGCACCTCGACGGTGCGCGCGGCCTGGTCGCCGAACTGCTGGTACGCGGGGTTCGCCTGGAAGTAGTCGGCGTACGTGGTCGTCAGGTCCTTGCGCAGCGGCATCTGGCCCGTCTCGTTCAGCCACGCGCCGTCCTGCTCCTCGCTCGTGGCGAACTTCAGCACGTCCCACGCGGTCGCCTTGTTCTGGCACGCGGTGAACAGGCCGACGTTCTTCGCGTCGCTGAAGGTCCAGGTGTCGGACGCCGCGGTGCCCTTCTCGGTCGGCACGGGCACGGAGCCCCAGTTGACCTTGTCCTTGTAGACCGAGATGGCCCACGGTCCGACGATCGCCATCGCGGCCTTGCCGTCGGCGAAGGCATCGCCCTGGTACTGCTCGTTGCCGGCGAGCTGATCCGCGTAGACGGTGCGCCAGAAGTCGGCGACGGCTGCGCCGTCGGCGTCGTCGAAGGTGGCCTTGCCGTCCTCGACGAGCTGCTTCCCGCCGGTCTGCGCGGCGTACAGCGGGTAGAAGTCGAACCACGACTGGAAGAACTCGCTCGTGGGCGCGGGGTTGATGGCGTAGTCCGAGACCCCCGCGGCCTTCAGCTTCTGGGAGGTGGCGAGGAACTCGTCGTACGTCGACAGCTGCGGGTTCTCGGGGTCGAGGCCGGCCTTGGCGAAGAGGTCCTTGTTGTAGAAGATCATGACCGGGTTGCTCTTCCACGGCAGCTGGTAGAAGCCGCCGTCGTCCGAGCGGTACTGGTCGGCGAGGTCGCCGCTGCGGTCGGTGATGTACTGCTCCCCGTCCGGGAAGTCCGAGAGATCGACCAGCCCGCCCTGCTTCTGGAAGCCGGGAACCGCCGCCGGCGACGTGTTGAAGATCAGGCACGGGGCGTTGCCCGCGGTGATCGCGGCGCCGATGACCTCCTCGCTCGAGGACCCGGCGGGGATCTCCTGCGCCGTCACCTGCTGATCGGGGTTCGCGGCGTTCCAGGCCGCGACCATCTGCTGGCCCCAGGCGATCTCGGCGTCGTTGTTGGAGTACCAGATCGTGATCGGACCCTTGGCATCCATTCCCGAGGCCCCTCCCCCGCCTCCGCTGCAGGCGGAGAGGGCCAGGATGCCGGTGGCTGCTACTGCTGTGGCGAGAATGCGTCGTCGCATGTCTTCCTCCTTGTGGGGCGGGTGGGGCCCGCGGATACGTCAGGCTCCGTCTGGGGCGGGCGGGGGCCCGCCGGAGCGTCAGGGGGTGGGCGGAGCGTCCGCCGTCGGCTCGGCTTCCGCGGTCCGCTCGGCGGACCGATCGGGGATGTCGGCGGCGCGGGGCGCGGCCGTCGAGGCGCGCACGATGAGCCGGGGGTCGGGGAGCGTCAGAGCCTCGGGGCTCGCGCCCCCGATCGCGTCGAGCAGGGCGCGCGCGGCGGCGGCTCCCCACCCCCGGGCGTCCGTGGCGACGCTCGTGAGCGCGGGGTGGACGTGGCGACCGATCTCGACGTCGTCGAACCCGGTGATCGACAGGTCGTCGGGAACGCGGAGCCCGCGCTGCTGCGCGCGCCCGAGACCGGCGATCGCCATGTTGTCGTTGGAGTAGACGATCGCGGTCGGCGGGATGTCGGCATCCAGGAGCTCGTCCGTGGCGCGCGCGCCGTCGGCCGCGCTGAAGTCGGTCTCGACGACACGGGCCCGGATGCCGCGGACCGCAGCCGCCTGCGCGAATGCGGCGGTGCGATGCCGACCGTGCAGCATCGCGGACGGGCCCGCGACGTGGGCGATGTCGGTGTGCCCCAGATCGGCCAGGTGGTCGACGGCGAGGCGGATACCGGCGCCGTCGTCCACCGACACCGAGGTGAAGGGACTCGCGACGTCGGGCACGCCCAGCGTCACCGCGGCGACGCCGAGACCGGCGACGAGGTCGATGCGCGGGTCGTCGGCGCGGAGGTCGGAGAGGATGACGCCGTCGACGCGCCGATCGGCGGCGAGGCCGCGGTAGGTCTCGGCTTCGTGGCGGCCGGGCGTGGCCGCGGCGAGCACGAGCACCTGCCCCGACACCGAGAACTCGTCCTCGACGCCGGCGATGAAGGACGGGAAGAAGGGGTCGGCCGCGATCACGTCGGGGCTGCGCCCGATGACGAGGCCGCACGCGAACGCACGTCCGACGCTGAGCGAGCGTGCGCGCAGGCTCGGGCTCCAGCCCATGTCAGCGGCGATGGCGAGGATGCGCTCGCGGGTGTCGGGCGAGACGCCGGCGCGTCCGTTCAGCGCGAACGAGACCAGGCCTTTGCTGACGCCCGCGCGGCGCGCGACGTCGGCGATCGTGGGTCGCGTGTCATTCGGCATCCGTCACCTCTTCGTGGAGAATCGCGGTCTAAACCGGTTCAGTACCGGAAGCCTAAACCGGTTCAGGGCCGTCGTCAAGATGCCTGGCGCCGACGCCCCGATGCCCGCGCCCGCGCACGCAACCCCTCCCCGATGTCGGCGCCCGTCGCTAGCGTGAAGTCATGAGCGAACGCGAGTACGACCTCATCGTCATCGGCGCCGGCCCCGTGGGCGAGAACGTCGCCGATCGAGCCGTCCAGGCCGGGCTGAGTGCGGTCATCGTGGAGTCCGAACTCGTCGGGGGCGAGTGCTCCTACTGGGCGTGCATGCCGTCGAAGGCACTGCTGCGGAGCGGGGCGGCCCTGCGCGCCGCACGCGACGTCGACGGCGCGAAGCAGGCCGTGACCGGCGACCTCGACATCGCCGCGGTCCTGCGCCGCCGCGACACCATGACGAGCGACTGGAACGACGCCGGTCAGGTCGAGTGGCTGCAGGGCGCCGGCATCGACCTCGTGCGGGGCCACGGCCGCCTCACCGGCGAGAAGACGGTCCGGGTCACCGCCGACGACGGCACCACGACCGACCTCGTCGCCCGGCACGCCGTCGCCGTGTGCACGGGTTCGGCGGCACTGCTTCCCGACATCCCGGGCCTCGCCGGCATCTCACCGTGGACGAGCCGCGAAGCGACGGCCGTCCAGAGCATCCCCGCCTCCCTCGCGATCCTCGGCGGTGGCGTCGTCGGCGCCGAGATGGCGACGGCCTTCGCGAGCCTCGGCGCCGAGGTCACCCTCATCGCCCGCTCCGGCCTCCTGGGCGGCACCGAGCCGTTCGCCGGCGAGCTCGTCGCCGCGTCCCTCCGCGAGCGCGGGGTCACGGTCAAGACGGGGACGGATGCCACGGCCGCGCGCCGCGACGACGACGGGCGCGCGGTGCTCGAACTGTCCGACGGGACGACGATCACGGCCGACGAGGTGCTCGTGGCGACCGGCCGGGTGCCGCGCTCGAGCGACCTCGGGCTCGAGACCGTCGGCCTCACGGCCGGCGAGTGGATCACCGTCGACGACACCCTCCGCGTTCCGGGGTCGGACTGGCTGTACGCGGTCGGCGATGTGAACCACCGTGCCCTCCTCACCCACCAGGGCAAGTACCAGGCGCGCGCCGCGGGCGACGTCATCGCCGCCCGCGCGAAGGGCGACGAGGTCGACGACGCGCCCTGGGGCGCCCACGTCGCCACCGCCGATCACGACGCCGTGCCGCAGGTGACCTTCACCGACCCCGAGGTGGCGTCGGTCGGGCTCACCGCCGCCGCCGCCGAGGAGCGCGGCCTGAACGCGAAGGTGCTCGACTACGACCTCGCCCACGTCGCCGGGTCGAGCGAGCAGTCCGACGCCTACGTCGGCCAGGCGCGCGCGGTCGTCGACCTCGACCGCGGGGTGCTCGTCGGCGCGACCTTCGTCGGACCCGACATCGCCGAACTGCTGCACTCCGCCACGATCGCGATCGTCGGCGAGGTGCCCGTGAAGCGCCTGTGGCACGCCGTGCCGTCCTACCCGACGGTCAGCGAGGTATGGCTGCGCCTGCTCGAGACGCTGGGCCGCGACAGCGCGTAACCTGACGCCATGCCCCGCACCGTCGCCCTGATCCGCGGAGTCGGCGGGCCCACGGCGATGAAGATGGCGGCGCTGCGCGAGGTGTTGGCATCCGCGGGTCTCGGCGAGGTCGACACGCTGCAGGTCGCGGGCAACGTGATCCTGGATGCCGCCGGCCTCTCCCCCGGCGACATCGCCGCCACGATGCGCGAGGCGATCCGCGGGAGTCTCGGTTTCGACCTGCCGGTCCTCGTGCGCTCGCACGACGAGCTCGTCGACGCCGTCGCGCGGAACCCCTTCGCCGACGCCCCCGAGGGACGCTGGGTGCAGACGGTGTTCCTCGACGCTCCCCCGTCCGAGCCGACCCTGACGGTGCCGGACGGCATTCCGGAGGAGGCCGTGCTCGACGGCCGCGAGGTGTTCGTCCGTTATCCGGAGGGCATCGGCGGGTCGAAGCTGCAGGCCGGCTGGTTCGAGAAGCGCCTCGGCGTCATCGGGACCGCCCGCAACGCGAACACGATCGCGAAGCTCATCGCACTGAGCGCCTGACCCGCGCGCTTTCCGCGCGCTCCCATCCCGGTCCGATCACCGGATCTCTCGCGGCGTCGCGTGATGCGCGGTCCAGGCGACCCCCGAAACGCGGCCGGACGGGCGCCGACGACCCGAATTGACGAAAATCCACTGAGCAGTAGAATTTCGACAGCGCGTCCGATCGGCCGCCGAAGGGACGGGTGAGGGCGCATCAGCTCGGCGCCTCGATCCTCCCCATCCGCTCCGTGCGCTGAACGCACCACCCCACGAAAGAGATCCGGCGATGACGCGCATCCCCTTCAACGACGACTGGACGTACCGCCGCCCGCAGGGCCCGTTCGCCGGCTTCCACGGTGAGGGCGGGCACCTCGGCGTCGTCCGACTCCCCCACGACGCCCTGCGCGACGAGGAGCGGAGCCCCGACGCCCCGGGCAGAGGAGCCGGGGCCTACTTCCCCCGCGCCGCCTATTCGTACGTCAAGTCTTTCGCGGTCGATGAGTCGTGGCGGGGCAGGCGCGTGCAGGTCGAGATCGAGGGTGCGTTCCGCCGCGCGCAGGTGTTCCTCAACGACGAGCTCGCCGGGAACCGCGCAGACGGATGGGCGCGATTCTTCGTCGATGTGACCCCCTACCTCCGGTACGGCGCGGACAACACCCTCCGCATCGAGGTCCGCGCGGGAGAGGACTCGCGGTGGTACGCCGGCGCGGGCCTTCACCGTCCCGTCTGGCTGCACGTCGACGACCCCTGCCACATCGACCCGGACGGCGTCACCGTCCGCACCCTCCGCATCGAGGAGGACCAGGCCGTCGTCGAGGTGGTCACGAGCGTGACCAACGCCGACCTCGTCACCCGGACCGAGCGGATCGCGACGTCGATCCGAGACCAGCGGGGACATGAGGTGGAGAGCGACCGGACGCCCGTCACCCTCATCCCCGGCGAGCAGGCGCTCGTGCGGCAGCTCTTCTACGTGCAAGACCCCTCGCTCTGGTCTCCCGATCACCCCGCCCTCCACGTCGCAGCGGTCTCGCTCGAGAGCAGCGAGAACGTGCACCGCGAGACGTTCGGCATCCGTACCGTGACCGTCGACCCCCGCAAGGGTCTGCGGATCAACGGAGAGACGGTCCTTCTGCGCGGAGCCTGCATCCACGGCGACAACGGTCCCCTCGGCGTCGCCGCCATCGGCCGCGCCGAAGAACGTCGTGTCGAACTGCTGAAAGAGGCCGGGTTCAACGCGATCCGCGCCTCGCACAACCCTCTCTCGACGGCGATGCTCGATGCCTGCGACCGGCTGGGCATGCTCGTCATGGACGAGGCCTTCGACATGTGGACGCGGTTCAAGACCCCCTACGACTACGCGGCCGAGTTCCCGCAGTGGTGGGAGGCCGACCTGGAATCCCTCGTGATGAAGGATCGCAACCATCCGGGCGTCATCATGTACTCGCTCGGCAACGAGATCGCCGAGGTCGGCACCCCCCACGGTGCGCGGTGGGCACGGCGCTTGGCGCACCGCGTCCGCACGCTCGATCCCACGCGCCCCATCACGAACGGCGTCAACGTCCTCCTCGCCGCGCTCGACGACATGCCGCAGATCATCGAGGAACTCGGGGGGCTCAACGCCGCCATGGCGGCGGGAGACGTCTTCGCCGCGATCAGCGCCAGCCCGACCGCGGGACCCCGCATCGAGGAGTCCAGTTCGGTCCTGGACGTCCTGGGCCTGAACTACGCCGATTCGCGCTACGCGGCGGACCGGGAAGAGTTCCGCCACCGGGTGATCGTCGGGTCCGAGACGTTCGCCCCGCAGATCGGTCGGCTCTGGCCGCTGGTGAAGGAGAACCCCAACGTCATCGGCGACTTCACCTGGACGGGGTGGGACTACCTCGGCGAGGTGGGCATCGGTTCGACGATGTACGCCGGGGACACGACCGCGTCGGGAGCACTCGAGCGCGAGTTCCCGTACCTCACCGCGTGGACCGGCGACATCGACATCACGGGCGCGCGTCGACCGGTCTCGTTCTACCGGGAGATCGTCTTCGGCCGACGCTCCGAACCGTACATCGCCGTCCGCCGCCCCGAGCACCACGGCGTCGACGTCGTGAATCCGTCGATGTGGGCGTGGAGCGACAGCGTCTCGTCGTGGACATGGGCGGGCTTCGAGGGCCGACCGATCACCGTCGAGGTGTACGCCGACGCCGACGCCGTGCGTCTCGAACTCGACGGTGTGCCTGTGGGGGAAGCGCGGGTCGGCGTCGAGAAGCCCCAACTGGCCGTGATCGAGACCCTGTACGCACCGGGCACTCTCCGCGCGGTGGCGGTGCGCGACGGGGTCGAGGTCGGCAGCACGACACTCGCCACGGCGGGCGCGGCTCGGCTGACGGCGTTCGCCGACCGCGACGAGATCATCGCCGACGATGACGATCTCGCCTTCGTCTCCCTCGAGCTCCGCGATGACGCGGGTCGCCTCGCGACCGGGCAGGACCGGGCCGTGTCCGTCTCGGTCGAGGGCTCCGCGGTGCTCGCGGGGATGTGCAGCGCCAACCCGTCGACGTCCGAACGCTTCGACGCCTCCATGTGGCGGACCTTCGACGGCCGCGCCCTCGCCGTGATCCGCCCCACCGGCGCCGGCGCGATCTCGGTCGCCGTCACGACCGACACCGAACGCGTGGACGTCTCGCTGACCGCGCGGCCGCCGGCGCCCCACGACGCGACCGCACGGTGAGAATCAGACCTCGAGCGTCGTGATCATCGAGAGATGGCGTCGCAGGTGCTCGACCACGTCGACGGCCTCCGGCTCGATCATCCACTGCATCTGCACGCCGTCCCAGAGTCCGAGAGTGGAGGATGCCGCGTACTCGGGCGTGATCCCGGGGGCGAGCAGGCCGGCCTCGTGCATCAACGCGAAGCCGCTGGCGAACTGGCGTCGGATGCGGCGGTACCGCTCGATGAAGTACTCCCGCGTGGGATGCCCCGGGGTCGACGACTCGGCGGCGACCAGGGTGTACAGACCGATGATCCCGGGCAGCGACTCGTTGTTGCGGGCGATCCGAAGGAAGAGCGCCGGCACGTCCTCGGCGCGCGACACCATCGGCTCACCGTCCAGAGCCACCTGGTCGGAGACCGCGTCGCGCTCGTCGAGGACGGCCTGGAGCAGGGCTTCCTTCGTCGGGAAATAGTGGAACAGCGACGTCGGGTTCATGCCGACGAGGTCGGCGATCTCTTTGAGCGAACCCGCGCGGTATCCGTGGGCGCCGAAGACGGTGACCGCGGCCGCGAGGATGTCGCGTCGACGTTGCTCCGACTTCGCGTACGCGCCCCGACGCCGTGGCGGTGGGGCGGGGCTCGGACTCTCCGCGGCGGATGGGGGCACGGGCACGTCTCCTTCGAGTGAACGCGGCACCTCAGTGGAAGAAGTGACGCTCCCCCGTGAAGAACATCGTCACGCCGGCGGCGCGCGCGGCGTCGACGACCTCGGCATCCCGCACCGATCCGCCGGGCTGGATGATCGCCGAGATGCCCGCGTCGATCAGCACCTGCGGGCCGTCGGCGAAGGGGAAGAACGCATCGGATGCCGCGATCGAGCCGCGGGCACGGTCGCCCGCGCGCTCCACCGCGAGGCGGCACGAGTCGACGCGGTTGACCTGTCCCATGCCGATGCCGACGGTGGCCGAGGCCTGGGCGAGCACGATCGCGTTCGACTTCACGGCGCGGCACGACTTCCACGCGAAGATGAGGCTCTCCATGTCGGCCTCGGCGGGACGCTCGCCCGAGACGAGTTCCCAGTTCTTCGCGACCGACTCGATGTCGTCGGGGAAGCGGTCGGCATCCTGCAGCAGCAGTCCGCCCGAGACGAGACGCACGTCCATGCGCTCCTGCTGCCAGTCGGTGGGCAGCTGCAGCACGCGCAGGTTCTTCTTCAGCTTGAACACCTCGAGCGCCTCGGGCTCGAAGTCGGGGGCGATGATGACCTCGGTGAAGATGTCGCGCAGGTTCTCCGCCATCTTCAGCGTGACGGTGCGGTTGGCGGCGATGACGCCGCCGAACGCCGACACGGGGTCGCACTCGTGCGCGCGCAGGTGCGCCGAGGCGATCGGGTCGAGGGCGTTGGGCGCGGCGACCGCGATGCCGCAGGGGTTGGCGTGCTTGATGATCGCGACCGCGGGCTTGACCATGTCGAAGGCCGCGCGAAGGGCCGCGTCGGCGTCGACGTAGTTGTTGTACGACATCTCCTTGCCCTGCAGCTGCGTGGCCTGGGCGATGCCGTGCCCGCCGACGCGGGTGTAGATCGCGGCGCGCTGGTGCGAGTTCTCGCCGTAGCGCAGGGTCGACAGGCGCTCGGCCTGGATCGTGAGGTGGGCGGGAAGGTCGATGTCGTCGCCGAGCGTGCCCTCGGCGAACCAGGTCGACACCGCGGTGTCGTACGCGGCGGTGTGCGAGAACGCGCGCGCGGCGAGTTCGCGGCGCTGCACGAGGGTGGTGCCGCCCTGCTCCTGCAGCGCGTCGATGATCGCCGGGTACGACTCGGGCGAGACGACGATGGCGACGTTGGCGTGGTTCTTGGCCGAGGCGCGCACCATGGCGGGGCCGCCGATGTCGATCTGCTCCACGACGTCGTCGCCCTCGGCACCGGATGCCACGGTCTCGACGAACGGGTAGAGGTTGACCACGACGAGCTCGAAGGGACGGATGCCGAGGTCCTCGAGCTGCGCTTCGTGAGAGGCCAACCGCAGGTCGGCGAGCAGGCCCGCGTGCACGTTCGGGTGCAGCGTCTTCACGCGGCCGTCGAGCGATTCCGGGAAGCCGGTGACGGCCGACACGTCGGTGACGTCGTAGCCGGCCTCGCGCAGCAGCGTCGCCGAGCCGCCGGTCGAGACGATCTCGACGCCGGCTGCCGCGAGAGCGGCCCCGAGCTCGAGAAGGCCGGTCTTGTCGCTGACCGACACCAGTGCGCGGCGGATCGGGACGATGTCGCGGGGGCGGTAGTCGGCGGGGTCGTGGCGGGGTCCGGCCATGGCTGCGGCTCCTGTGTCTCGAGACGGGTTCGGGAACGCGACGGGCCGGGCGCCCGTCGCGCGGATCAGGCGGTTCGGGATGCCGTGGCGGCGAGGTCGAGCTCGCCGTCGGCGATGCGCCGCACGACGTCGATCAGCAGACGGCGCTCGACGGGCTTGATGCGCTCGTGCAGGGCGTGCTCGTCGTCGCCGGGAAGGACGGGGATGCGCTCCTGGGCGAGGATCGGTCCGGTGTCGACGCCGGAATCGACGACGATCACGCTCGCGCCGGTCTGTTCGACCCCCGCGGCGAGGGCGTCGCGCACGCCGTGGGCCCCCGGGAACTCGGGCAAGTACGCGGGGTGGGTGTTGATGATGCGCGGTTCCCACGCGGCGACGAGGTCGGCGGGCAGCAGGCGCATCATTCCGCTGAGCACGACGAGGTCGGGGTTCCACACGGCCAACTGCGCGCCGAGCTCGGCGCCCCACTCCTCGCGGGTCGCGAACGCGCGGAAGGGCACGAGGAAGGTCGGGATGCCGAAGTGCTCGGCGTGCGCGAAGCCCTCGGCCTCGCGGTCGGCACCGACCGCGACCACGCGCGCGGGGAAGTCGGGAGCGGCAGCCGCCTCGAGCAGGGCGCGGAGGTTGGAGCCGGTGCCGGAGATGAGAACGGCGACCGTGAGCACGGAGGTCAGTCTACGCAGGTGCGCCCGAACCCGCCGAGTCGCGGTCCCGCCGCGGGAACCGGGCGCCTGTTCTCGGAGCGTCTCGACCGGATGTCGTCAGGAGCCCTGCGCGACGCGCGGAGCGGATCGAATCCGAAGGCTCACCGTCGCGGAGCGGAGCCCTCGTCGCCCGGTTTCGCCCAGGCCGCGCGGATGCGCGCGCGCACCTCGTCGTCGCTGAGCTCACCGGCCGGATCCGTGTCGTCGGGTCCGCGGTACGCGCTCGGCCAGACGTCGTGCGAGATCCCCGTCCCGGGCGCCGCGACGATCGGCGCGGGTCCGGTGGCGTGCTCGTCGCGGTCGAAAGGCACCTGGGCGCGCGGGCTGAACGAGAACGCGGGCGTCTCGTCTCGCCTCCCCTCGTGCGCGTCCGGGAGGGCCTCGTCGACGCCCGCGGCGCCGAAGCGCGGACTCAGCAGAAGGATCGCCAGCCCCACCAGCACCTCGAGTCCGATCGCAAGGGCGAGCGGCCCCGGCTGCGGACCGGTCTCGGCCAGGCGCCCGGGTCCGATCGCCCCGCGGGAGACGACGGCCATGAGGGCGCCGACTCCGCCGGTGAGCGTGGCGACCGCGATCGCGAGCACCAGGCGCGGGCCGACCGGTTCGGGGCCGGTGGTCAGCGGCATCCGGGATCGGAGGATCCATCCCGCGAGAGCACCGATCCCGACGGGGAGGAGGACGAGCAGGAGCAGCCACGGCGAGCTCGAGTCGGGGATCGCGCCGAGCACCGGGATGCCGGGAAGCGCGCCGACCTGCGTGGCCGCCGGGGTCACCGCGCTGTCGGTGCCGACCGCGAAACCCGGCCCCGCGGCGAATGCCACGGCCCAGAGCACGAGCGTCGGCAAGTACATCAGCTGGCACAGGGCGATCACCGTCGCGCCGAGGGGATCCGCGTTGCTCGCCTGGAAGATCCCGATGACCTGCGTCGAACGCGCGATGAGCCCCGCGACCACGACGACACCGCCGACGCCGACGAGTCCGAGGGTCGTCAGCGCGAGCCCCCGGAAGGCGAGGGTCGGCACGCTCGCCCAGGTGCCGGGGAGGCGGGCGATCTGCGCGCGCAGCGCGTCGACCGGGCCGTCGTCGCCGACGCGCCAAGCCCCGACGATCGCGCCGAGGAGAGAGGGGACGAAGAACAGCACCGAGGGCAGCAGGATGGCCAGCCAGGTCTCGGATGCCACGAGCGCGGCGTTGCCGGTCAGCGCGACCGCGCTCGCGATCGCGGCGAAGACGAGGGAGCCCGACAGCCATCCCGTGATCCCGGCTCCGGCTTCGGCGGCGCGAGCACCCGAGCGTGCGGCGAAGAGCGCCGTGAACGCGGCGAACGCCAGCGGGGCGAGCGACAGGGTGAAGCTCGCGAGCGAGGGGTCGATGCCGGTGGCCGCGAGGTACGTGTCGGGCAGGGTCACCGTGAGCGGCACGAGGTGCCCGAGGTGCCAGATGGCGGCGGCCGTGGGCCACAGGGCGCCCCAGTCGGGGCTGCCGAGGCCGGCCACCCAGAGCAGGGCGAGCGGGGCGAGCACGACGGCGATACCGCCCGCGGCGGCCAGGAGGGCGTCGAGAGCGGCCAGGAGGGCGACGAGAAGGCGATGCATGGGCGTGTGAGACCCTACCCGCGCTCCCCTGGTGTCCCGCCGAGGCGCGGCGGGATCAGTCCGCTTGCTCGGGCCGCACGTAGAAGCAGTCGGGGAACCGCGTCGCGGCCGCCTGCCACCCGTCGCCGGCCGCGGGCAGGGGGCGGGGCGAGAGGATCGACACGCGGTGCACCTCCCACACGCCGCCGGTGTGCACGAGACGATGCTCGCCGTGCCGGGCTTCGACGAGCTTCCACCCCTGCGCTCCCGCGGCCTCGAGGTGCACCATCTCCTCGGCGCGGGTCACCGGTCCGAGGATTCGCCCCTCCGCTGCGCCGGCGGGCGCCTCGACGTAGTTCGGGTCGAAGCGCTGCTGCACGGCCTGGCGCGAGACGCCGAGAAGCGCGCCGATCCGCGCCCAGCTCACGCCGGAGTCGTGCGCGGTCCGCGCTGCCTGGGTCTGCAGATCGACAGCGACCCGCGCGATGTCGTGGAACGCGGCGACGGCGGAGAGAAGACGCTCGGGGTCCTCATCGCGGGTCGAAGGCTCTCCCGCGGCGGCGAGCCGGGACAGCTCCACCGCGAGGGTCGTGTCGCGCTGCGGCGCGCCGGACGTGGTCGACGTCACCGGGCGGATCCGTCGTCGCCAGGCCGCCATGACGTCGATCGGACGGCGGCCGCGGCACGCTGGCGGCGGCGTACGAGGAGCCAGACCACCGCGGCGAGAACCATCGCCCAGCCCACCGCGCCGGCGATCAGACCGGGGATACTCGCCCCGATGACGAGGCTCACCAAGACGAGCACGAGGCCGAGGGCTGCGGCGGTCACGAGGAGACCCCGCGTGGTTCGGATGGTGGTGGATGCCGTCATGAATGCAAGGCTAGCTTGCCCACCCTTCGCGAGGCAAGACGCGCTTGCACTCTCACGCCGCCCGCGCCCCCGCCCACCGTTCCCACACCACGGTCGCGAGGCGCGGGTCCGCGCCGATCGGGGCGGTCGTGAGATCGGCATCCGCCCTCTCGATCACGCGCGAGAAGTGACCGGGGGCGAGGACGTAGCTCGCCGCGACGGTCCGTTGGCCGGCCTCGCGCGCCGCGTGCACGGCATCCGGAATCCGCGGTTCGGAGGCCGCGGCATACGCCGTCACGATGGGCCCCGTGATCCCGGCCCGGGTCATGAGCTCCGCCATCCGCTCGACGTCCACCACCGCCCCCGGGCGCGTGGACCCCGCGGCGGCGAGCACCACGGTGTCGTCCGCGCGGGCCCCTGTCGCCCGAACCCGGTCCGCGAGGATCTCCGCCAGCACGGGGTGGGGCCCCAGGGCGGGCGCCACGGGAAGGCCGTCGGCCGCCTCCACGAGGTCGACCTCGGTGTGGTACCCGGTCGAGAGCAGCAGCGGCACGATGACGATGTCGTCCGTCCGCTCGCGCGCGGCGGCCACCACGTCCGTGACGTACGGGCCGTGCACGTCGACGTAGGCCTCGTGCACCTCGACGCCGGCGGGAGCGGTCGCCCGCAGCACCTCGAGCAGCTCGCGGACGACGACCCTCCCCTCCTCGAACCTCGTGCCGTGGGCGCAGGCGATGAGCACAGCGGTCATGCGTCCTCCTCGTCGATCACGTCGAGCCGGTATCCGCGCTTGTACACGGTGCGGATGAGGTCGAGCCCGCCGAGCGCCTCGCGCGTGCGGGCGACGGCCACCTCGACCGCGTGCCCGCTCGCCTCCGAGCTCGACAGCGCGGCGATGAGGTCGGCGCGCGAGACGACCGCCCCGGGCTGACGACCGAGCGCCCGCAGGATCTCGACACCCGTGCGCGGCAGCGGCGTGAACGCGCCGTCGAGCACGATCCCGGACGACCGGATGCCGAGGCGCCCCGCCGTGGTGGGGATGAGCGGGGCCTCCGCCCCGCCGTAGTGTGTCACGACCGCGCGCACGAGCGCCCCGAGCCGGCCGCGATCGGGGATGAGGGGGACGATCCCCGCCTCGATCAGCGGACCCGCGGTGATCGGGCCGACGGCGGCGACGAGGACGTGCCCGCGAGCGGCACGGGATGCCACGCCGTCGAGCGCGTCGGCCCGCTCGGCCGCGAGGATCCACTCGCGAGCCGCAGGGGCCGAGGTGAAGAGCACGGCGTCGATCTCTCCGCGGGCGACCTGTTGGGTCGACGCCGCGACGACCTCGGGGTCGGGAGGCGGACCCCACCGGTAGATGGTGAGGCTCGTCACGCGCGCGCCGGCGGCCTCGAAGGCTTCGTCGAGGCCGTCGGCGCCCGAGCCGTGGTGCTGCACGGCGATGTGGAGCCCGTCGATCCCCTCGGCGACGAGGAAGTCGCGCAGCTCCGCCGCCGTCTCGCTCTCGGCGACCCAGTCGGCCTCGAATCCGGCCTGCTGGATCGCCCCGCGGGCCTTGGGTCCGCGCGCGACGATGCGCGCGGCGTCGAGGACGGGGGCGAGCGCGTCGTGGAGTCCCGCCTCGTCGGCCGTCTCCATCCAGGCGCGGAAGCCCACGCCCGTGGTGGCGACGACGACGTCGGGCGGGTCGTCGACGAGAGTGCGGGTCTGCGCGATGAGCTCTTCGTCGTCGACGTGCGGGACGATCGTCAACGCCGGCGCGACGCGGACGCGCGCGCCGTGGCGCTCGAGCGCGGCCGACAGCTCCCCCGACCGGCGATCGACGGGAAGCAGCACGGTGCAGCCCTGGAGCACCGTGCTGATCGTCCGCGCGGGTGTCGTCACCCGATGCCTTCCCCGCGCGCCCCGGCCGCGAGCGCGGGGGCCTGCGCCGTCGAGGGCGCCGTGACAGGGAGCAGCAGGTCGGGCCGGGCGACCTCGCCGAACACGAGGACCGCGGGGTTCGCGAGGCGGTGGGTCTCGGCATCCTGGATCGCCGTGCCGAGCGTCGTGCGGATCGTGCGTTGCGCGGGTGTGTGTCCGTTCTCGACGAAGGCGACGGGACGGCTCTCGGGAGCCCCCGCGGCCCGGGCCGCCGCGACGAAGCGCGGCAGGGCGCTCACGCCCATCAGCGCGACGACCGTGGCCGAGTCGTCGCGGAGGGCCGCGAGGGTGGCCTCGCTCGGCGTCTCCTGACCGTTCACGACGTGCAGCGTACCGGCCACGCCGCGGTGCGTCACGGGGATTCCCGCGGCCGACGGCACCGCGATCGAGCTCGAGATGCCGGGGACGACCTCGACCGGGATGCCGGCTTCGCGGCACGCCAGGACCTCTTCGCCGCCGCGTCCGTAGACGAACGGGTCGCCGCCCTTGAGGCGCACGACCCGCAGTCCCCGGGCGGCGCGGTCGACGAGGATCGCGTTGATCTCGTCCTGCGGCACGGGGTGGTACTGGGGGCGCTTGCCCACGTCGACGAGTTCCACGTCGTCGCCGAGCGCGGCGAGCACGCCGGTGGGGCCGAGGCGGTCGTGCACGACGACGTCGGCCTCGGCGAGCAGGGCGCGGGCGCGGACGGTCATCAGGTCGACCGGGCCGGGGCCGCCGCCGACGAGCGCCACGCTCCCCACGAGCGGGCGACGTCGGCGGCGGAGCGGAAGGGCGCCTTCGGCGAGGCGCTGGGCGATGGCGTCGCGGATCGCGACGGTGCGGCGCGGGTCGGCGCCCGCGGTCGAGACGACGCCGACCATGACGTCGCCGCTCGTGGTCTCGGCGGCGAGGCGGGCGGTGCCCTTGCCCCCGTGCCCGGCGTTGACGCACCACACCCGGCGGGCCTCGGCCGCGGCGACGACCGACGCGTCGACGGACGCCGAGCCGGTGGCGGTGTGGCAGAACCAGGCGTCGTCGAGGTCGCGGGCGTCGAAGGGGCGCTCGTACCACTCGATGTCGCCGGAGACGGCGAGCGCCGTGAGCCCCGCGGTCGCGACCGGGGCGACCAGGCGCACGCGGGCACCGGCGGCGCGGAGCCGCGCGATGCGCTTCTCGGCGACGGAGCCTCCGCCGACGCACACGACGAGCCGGTCGGTGAGGTCGAGTCCTGCGAGAGCGATCATCGGGGGTCTCCTTGGATTCGGACGAATACCTCGCCGCCGGTCACCGCGACCGGGTGGACGCGGACGCTCAGCGGCTCCTTGCCCTGCGTGTCGAGGCACTGGCCGGTGCGCAGGTCGAACACCTGCTTGTACATCGGGGATGCCACGGTGGGCACGCCCGCGCGATCGCCGACGATCCCCCGCGAGAGGACGGCCGCCCCACTGAACGGGTCGATCTGGTCGGTGGCGAAGAGGCGGCCGTCGTAGGTGCGGAACAGGGCGATCTGGCGCCCGTCGACGAGAGCGGCCGCCCCGCGCTCGACGAGGAGGTCGTCGACGCGGCAGATGCGGGTCCAGCCTCGCGGGGCGTCGGCCGCGGGCGCCGCGCTCGCCTCCTCGCCGGGTGCTGCGGTTGTCGACGACGCGGCGGCGGGGGCCGTCACGCCGGGGACGGCGGGCGCGGGGCTCGGCGTCGCGACCGGGGTCTCGGCATCCATCGTCATCGTCTCCGAGATCGTCATGACCGCACCGCCAGCGTCGTGCCGCCGATGAAGACGGCGCCCGACGCGCGCTCCTCGTCTGTGGCGGGGCGGGCCTGGCCGCGCTCGGCGACGTAGGCGAGCGAGGGGTCGGCGACCTCGGGGGCGTTCACGAAGCTCTGGAAGCGCTTGAGCTTCTCGGGGTCGGCGAGGGTCGCGGCCCACTCGTCCTCGTAGGCGTCGATGTGGGAGGCCATGGCCCGGTCGAGGTCCTCGGCGATGCCGAGGGAGTCGTCGAACACGACGGCCTTGAGCGCGTCGAGGCCGCCCTCGTACTCCGCGGCCCAGGGAGCGGTGCGCTGCAGCCGGTCGGCGGTACGGATGTAGAACATGAGGAACCTGTCGATCGCGCGCAGGAGCCCCTCGTCGTCGAGACCCTCGGCGAAGAGAACCGCGTGGCGGGGCGTGAAACCGCCGTTGCCCCCGACGTAGAGGTTCCAGCCCGCCTCGGTCGCGATGACCCCGATGTCCTTGCCGCGGGCCTCGGCGCACTCGCGCGCGCAGCCCGAGACGCCGAACTTGAGCTTGTGCGGCGAGCGCAGCCCGCGGTAGCGCAGCTCGAGCTGCACGGCCATACCGACGGAGTCCTGCACGCCGTAGCGGCACCAGGTCGAGCCGACGCACGACTTCACGGTGCGCAGCGACTTGCCGTAGGCGTGTCCGGACTCGAAGCCGGCGTCGACGAGGCGCTTCCAGATGTCGGGAAGCTGGTCGAGGCGGGCGCCGAAGAGGTCGATGCGCTGGCCGCCGGTGATCTTCGTGTAGAGCCCGAAGTCGCGCGCGACCTCACCGATGACGACGAGTCCCTCGGGCGTGATCTCGCCTCCCGGGATGCGCGGCACGACGCTGTAGCTGCCGTCGCGCTGGATGTTCGCCATGACGTGGTCGTTGGTGTCCTGCATCGTGGCGAGCTCGCCGGCGAGCACGTGCTCCGAGTAGAGGCTGGCGAGGATGCTCGCGAGCGCCGGCTTGCAGATGTCGCAGCCGCGACCGGAGCCGAAACGCTCGACGATGGCCGTGAAGGTCTTGAGCCCCGACACGCGCACGGCGTCGAAGAGCTGCGCCCGCGTGAACGAGAAGTGCTCGCACAGGCCGTTCGAGACCTCTTTTCCGGATGCCGCGAGCTCGGTCGCCACGAGCTTCTTCACCAGCGTGAAGCACGAACCGCACGCCGCCCCGGCCTTGGTGCAGGCCTTGACCTCGGCGGCATCCGCGCACTCGTGCTCGGTCACGGCGCCGCGCACGGCGCCGGCCGTGACGCCGTTGCACGAGCAGACGATCGCGTCGTCGGGGAGGTCGCCCTGCGGGGCCGGCGCGAGGTCGCTCGGCATGAGGTACGCGGCGGGATCGCCGCCGAGCGCGCGACCGACGAGCGGACGCAGCGAGGTGTAGGCCGAGGCGTCGCCGACGAGGATGCCACCGAGCAGCGTCTGCGCGTCGTCGCTCAGCACGAGCTTCTTGTACACGCCCGACACCGGGTCGGCGTAGGTGACGTCGAGGGCGTTCGGCGTCTCGGCGAAGGCGTCGCCGAAGCTGGCGACCTCGACGCCCGACAGCTTGAGCTTGGCCGAGGTGTCGAAGCCGTCGAACGCGGCCTCTCCTCCCAGCAGGCGGGTCGCGGCGACCTCCGCCATGGCGTAGCCCGGAGCGACGAGACCGATGCACTGGCCGTCGAAGCTCGCGACCTCGCCGATGGCCATGATCGCGGGGTCGGACGTGTCGCAGCCCGCGTCGATCACGACACCGCCGCGCGCGTCGACGGCGAGGTCCGCGGTGCGGGCGAGTTCGTCGCGGGGACGGACACCGACGGTGAAGACGACGATGTCGACGGCCTCCCATGAGCCGTCGCGCAGCTCGAGGCCGCACACGGCGCCGAACCTGTCGGCATCCACCCGGGTCGTCACCGCCTGCGTGCGCACCTCGATACCCCGCGCCTCGATGAGCCGCTGCAGCGCCTTCGCGCCGCCGAGGTCGAGCTGCGCCGACATGAGCCTCTCGTTCGACTGCAGCACGAACGGCGAGACGCCCTCGGCCTGAAGCGCTCCCGCTGCCTCGAGTCCGAGCAGACCGCCGCCGACGACGGCGCCGCGCAGGGGGCGGCCGAGCTGCGCCGAGCGCTGCGCGACCCAGGCGCGCATCCCGGCGACATCGTCGAGGGTGCGGTAGACGAAGCAGCCCCGGTGGTCGAAGCCGTCGAGCGCGAGGCGGGCGGCGTACGAGCCGGTGGCGAGCACGAGACGGTCGTAGGCGTGCGTGGAGCCGCCCGCGGTGGTGACGGTGCGCGCCGCGCGGTCGATCCTGGTGACGCGGGCGTCGGTGTCGACGCGCACCCGCTCGTGAGCGAGCACCGCGGGATCGAGCGCGAGATCGTCGGGGGTCTTGCCGCTGAAGACGCCGGTCAGCCCGACCCGGTCGTAGGGCCCACGGGCTTCGTCGCCGAGCACCGTGATCGACCAGCGGCCGTCGGTGTCGCGGCTGGTGAGGCTCTCGACGAAGCGGTGCGCCACCATCCCGGCACCCACGACCACGACGGATCCGGATGACGCGGGGTGGAGCATGCCGTCACGGTACGCGGCGGACTTTGCCGACGCGTCAGCGCGGTGTTTCGTTCCGGTTGCGGGGTTCGAGCGGGCCATGCCCCGACGCTAAGCAGCCGAGGTTTCCCCCGCCCGCGCCCCGGCGTTACCCCCGGCGAACGTTTCCCTCACGCGGCGGTGAGCGTGGTGTGAGGTTTGCGCCGCGGTGACGGAGCCCACGCCCAGGCGGCTGAGCCCGTCGAAGCCACCGGAGACCGTCAGTCGACAGGCTCCAGCACGAACAGCTCGATCCGCCGCTCGGTCTTCTTCTGGTACTCGTCGTAGTCGGGCCAGACCTCGGTCGCGTAGCCCCACCACTCCTCGCGCTCGGCGCCCTCGGCCTGGTGCGCGTCGTACTCCTTCTTGACGTCGCCGTCCTGGAGAGCGACGCGGGGGTTCTTCACGAGGTTGTAGAACCACGCGGGGTGCTCGGGAGCCCCACCCTTGGATGCCACGACCGCGTACTTTCCGTCGTGCTCGACGCGCATGAGGGCGGTCTTCCGCAGGCCGCCCGTTTTGGCGCCGACGGTGGTGAGGACGATGATGGGTACGCCCCGCAGCTCGGCGGACTCCTGGCCTCCCGAGGCCTCGAAGGTCTCGGCCTGCTGGCGGGCCCATTCGCTGGTGCTGGGCAGATACTCTCCTGAGAGCGACATGTCACCACGATACGTCGGCGTCTTCCCCTCCGGTCCTCCCCTCCCCTGTTTCTTGGAGCCTTCATGAGCGCTTCTGCTCCCGAGACCACGGCCGCCCCCGCACCGAAGAACGGCCTCGACCGCTTCTTCGAGATCACCGCCCGCGGCTCGACCGTCGGCGCCGAGGTCCGCGGCGGCGTGGTCACGTTCGTGACGATGGCGTACATCGTCATCCTGAACCCGATCATCCTGTCCGGCACCCCCGACGTCGCAGGGAACGCCCTCGGCTTCCCGCAGGTCGCCGCCGTCACCGCGCTCACCGCCGGCGTCATGACGATGCTGTTCGGCCTGGTCACCCGCCTGCCCTTCGCCTTCGCCGCGGGCCTCGGCATCAACTCGTTCCTCGCCGTCGGCATCGTCGGCGAGGTGACGTGGCCCGAGGCCATGGGCCTGGTCGTCATCAACGGCCTCATCATCGTGCTGCTGGCCGTCACGGGCCTGCGTCGCATGATCTTCGAAGCCGTTCCTCTGGCACTGAAGACCGCGATCACCGTCGGCATCGGCCTCTTCATCGCCTTCATCGGCTTCGTCGACAGCGGCCTGGTCACCTCGACCGGGCTCAACTCTCCCCCGGTCGGCCTGGGCGTGGGCGGCTCGATCGCGACGATCCCGACGGCCCTGTTCGTGCTGACCCTCGTCATCACCGCCGTCCTTCTCGTCCGCAAGGTCAAGGCGGCGCTGTTGATCGGTCTGCTGTCGGGCACCGTGATCGCGGTGATCGTCGAGGCGATCGCGGGTCTCGGAGCCAAGGCCGACGGAAACGCCGGCGGATGGGGCCTCAGCGTGCCGAAGCTGCCCTCGCAGTGGGTGAGTCTTCCCGACCTGTCGCTCGTCGGTCAGGTCGACCTCGTCGGATCCTTCGGCCGCATCGGCGTGCTCGCCGCCCTCATGCTCGTCTTCACGCTGGTCTTCACGAACTTCTTCGATGCGATGGGCACGATGACGGGCCTCTCCCGCGAGGCGGGTCTCGCCGCCCCCGACGGCACGTTCCCGCGCCTGCGCTCGGCGCTGGTGATCGAGGGCATCGGCGCCGTGGCGGGTGGGGCGACCTCCTCGTCGTCGAACACCGTGTTCATCGAGTCGGGCTCCGGCATCGGCGAGGGCGCCCGCACGGGCCTCGCGAACGTCGTCACCGGCGGTCTGTTCCTGCTCGCGATGTTCTTCACGCCACTGACGAGCATCGTCCCCACCGAGATCGCCGCCGCGGCGCTGGTGATCGTCGGCGCGCTGATGATGGGTCAGATCCGCCACGTCGACCTCAGCGACCTCTCGGTGCTCATCCCCGTCTTCCTGACCGTGACCGTGATGCCCCTGACGTACTCGATCGCCAACGGCATCGGCGCGGGCTTCGTCAGCTGGGTCCTCATCCAGGCCCTGTCCGGCCGCGCCCGCCGCGTGAGCCCGCTCCTGTGGATCGTGGCCGCGGGCTTCGTGATCTTCTTCGCGCGTGGTCCGGTCGAGGCGCTGCTGGGCTGAGCCTGGTGGTTTGTGGGGGCCCGGATGCCACGGCATCCGGGCCCCTTTCCCGTGCGCCCACCCACATCACACGTTCCGCGCGAGACCACCCGCTCCGGTCGCCCCCAGACCTGTGCGCTCGCGCCGATCGTGCGATCTCGCGCCGCGCGGAGCCACAACCGCACCGGCGCGTGACCGGGACGCGCTCCGCAGAATCCGCCGAGATCACACGTCCGGCACGATCGGGCAGCCCCACGACGTGTGCGCTCGGCCCGATCGTGCGATCTCGCGCCGCGACGGCTCCCGCCGCCCCGGAAACGCGAAAGGGCCCGGATGCCGTGGCATCCGGGCCCTCAGAAGCGGAACGTCAGAGCGCTTCGATGATCTCGCGCATCAGCGACGCGGTCTCGGACGGCGTCTTGCCGACCTTGACGCCGGCGGCCTCGAGGGCCTCCTTCTTCGCCTGGGCGGTACCGGCGGAGCCGGAGACGATGGCGCCGGCGTGGCCCATGGTCTTGCCCTCGGGAGCGGTGAATCCGGCGACGTAACCGACGACGGGCTTGGTCACGTGGGCGGCGATGTAGGCGGCGGCGCGCTCTTCGGCGTCTCCACCGATCTCACCGATCATGACGATGGCCTTGGTCTCGGGGTCGGCCTCGAACGCCGCGAGGGCGTCGATGTGCGTCGTGCCGATGACCGGGTCGCCGCCGATGCCGATGGCGGTCGAGAAGCCGAGGTCGCGCAGCTCGAACATCATCTGGTAGGTCAGGGTGCCCGACTTCGACACGAGACCGATGGGGCCCTTGCCGGTGATGTTCGCGGGCGTGATGCCCACGAGCGCCTCACCGGGCGTGATGATGCCGGGGCAGTTCGGGCCGATGATGCGGGTCTTCTCGCCCTTCGACTTCGCGTACGCCCACGCCTCGGCGGTGTCGCCGACGGGCACGCCCTCGGTGATCACGACGAGGAGGGGGATCTCGGCGTCGATGGCCTCGACCATCGCGTCCTTCGTGAAGGCCGGGGGCACGAACGCGATCGACACGTCGGCGCCGGTCTCGCGGATGGCCTCTTCGACCGAGGCGAAGACGGGCAGTTCGACGTCGTTGCCCGAGGCGTCCTTGTGCGAGACCGTGGTGCCGGCCTTGCGGGCGTTCACGCCACCGACGACCTGGGTACCGGCCTTGAGCATGAGGGCGGTGTGCTTGGTGCCCTCGCCGCCGGTGATGCCCTGGACGATGACCTTGGAGTCCTTGTTGAGGTAGATCGACATGTTTCTGTCCCTATCCCTTACGCGTTGGCCAGTTCGGCGGCCTTGTCGGCGCCCTCGTCCATACCGGCGGCGAGGGTGACGAGCGGGTGGTTGGCGGCGGCGAGGATCTGGCGACCCTCTTCGACCTGGTTGCCGTCGAGGCGCACGACGAGCGGCTTGGTGGCGGTGTCGCCGAGGATCTCGAGGGCCTTCACGATGCCCTCGGCCACGGCGACGCACGAGGTGATGCCGCCGAAGACGTTGACGAAGACGCTCTTGACCTGCTCGTCGCCGAGGATGACGTCGAGGCCGGCGGCCATGACGGTCGCCGAGGCGCCGCCGCCGATGTCGAGGAAGTTGGCGGGCTTGACGCCGTTGTGCTTCTCGCCGGCGTAGGCGACGACGTCGAGGGTCGACATGACCAGACCCGCGCCGTTGCCGATGATGCCGACCTGACCGTCGAGCTTGACGTAGTTGAGGTCGTGCTGCTTGGCCTTGGCCTCGAGCGGGTCGGCGGCGTCCTTGTCTTCCAGCGCCTCGTGGTCGGGGTGGCGGAAGCCGGCGTTCTCGTCGAGCGAGACCTTGCCGTCGAGGGCGATGATGTCGCCGTCTTCGCTCTGGATGAGGGGGTTCACCTCGACGAGCGTGGCGTCCTCGCCCTTGTAGACGTTGTAGAGCTTGACGAAGACGTCGGCGACCTTGGGCGCGAGATCCTCGTCGAACTTGGCGGCGCGAGCGATCTCGAGCGCCTTCTCGGGGGTGATGCCTTCGATCGGGTCGACCTCGATGCGCGCGAGCGCGTCGGGACGCTCGACGGCGAGCTCCTCGATCTCCATGCCGCCCTCGACGCTCGAGAGCGAGAGGTAGGAGCGGTTCGAACGGTCGAGCAGCACCGAGAAGTAGAACTCCTTGGCGATGCGGGCACCGGCGGCGACCATGACGCGCTTGACGACGTGGCCCTTGATGTCGAGACCGAGGATGGCCTGAGCCGCCTCGAAGGCCTCGTCGGGGTTCTTGGCGACCTTCACGCCGCCGGCCTTGCCGCGGCCTCCGGTCTTGACTTGAGCCTTGACGACGACGACTCCACCGAGCTTCTCCGCGGCCGCCTTCGCCTCCTCAGGGGTGTCGGCGATGATGCCGGCGAGCACCGGCACCTCGTACTTTTCGAACAGATCACGTGCCTGGTACTCGTAGAGATCCACGGACAATCCTTCGCTGGGCGATCGGTGGTGGGAGGAGGCGAAAGTCTCTCGATATCAAGAGATCTGCGCCAATCGTCCACCCTACCCGACGGGGGTGAGAACGCCCGACGGTTGCCCCTTCGATGGGAGGGACTCCCCGACGGAGGCACGCCGCGATCTCAATACTCCCGGCGTCAGCCGCCGTCGACGATCCGCCTACGCGCGCGCCGAGATGCGCCGGGAGCCGAACCAGGCGAGAACGAGCAGGACCAACGCCCCTCCTGACAACAGACCATCGGCGATGCCCGCGGGAAGCAGGAAGATCATGAGCACGAGGGTCACGACGCACATGACCACCGTCAGCGCGAGGCCCCACAGGCGATCGCGCAGAATGCCCACACCGCCGAGGAGTCGCAAGACGCCGAAGATTCCGCTCATGACCATCAGTAGGTAGAGGTTGTCCTGGAAGTACGGCAGAGCGAAGGGAAGATGTCCGCCGATATCGACCTGCTCGACGCCCGAGGCGAAGAATGATCTGATGTCGCCCGGGGATCACGGGGGCCACCCTCACATCGCCGCACCCTCACCAGCCACTGGTCGGTACCCCGTCGGCGTCGCCGGGCGAGCCGCCGGACGTCGACGAATCGCTTCTAGATCCAGCCCCGCTCCCGCGCATGAATCGTCGCCTGCTGCCGACTCGCAAGCCCCAGCTTGCCGAGCACCGACGACACGTGGTTGCGCACCGTCCCCGCCGACAGGTGCAGCGTGGACGCGATCTCGGCCACCGTCTCCCCGCGCGCGCCCGCGCGCAGCACGTCGAGCTCCCGATCGGTGAGGGGGCTGCGCTCATCGCTCAGCGCGTCCGCGGCGATCTCCGGGTCGACGTAGCGTCGCCCGGCGGCGACCTCGCGGATGACCGCGGCCACGTCATCCGCGGGCCGGGACTTCGGCAGGAATCCGTCGACGCCCGCCCCGAGCGCACGCCGCAGAACGCCGGGCCGGGCGTGGCGCGTGACGATCACGCAGCGCGAGGGGACGCGGCGGAGGATCCGCGCGGCCGTGTCGACGCCGTCCAGACCCGGCATCTCGAGGTCGAGCAGGCACACGTCCGGGCGCAGTCGCTCGGCTTCGGCGATGGCGCTCTCGCCGTCGCGGCACTCCCCCACGACCTCGAGATCGGGCTCGAGTCGAAGCAGCGCGGCGAGCGCCGTGCGGATCATGTCCTCGTCGTCGGCGATGAGAACGCGGATCATGCCGGCACCTCCTCGGGTACGCGAACGGTGATGCGGAAGAGATCGCCCGCGTGGGCGGCATCCACTGTTCCTCCGACGGTGCGGACGCGCTCGGCGATCCCCGAGAGACCCGCCCCGTCGCCGACCGGAGACGCCGCGGCGCGCGCGTCGTTCTCGACGATCAGCACCCACGAGCCCCGGTGTCGAGCCAGGGAGAGGGATGCCGAGACCCCACCGCCGTGCTTGAGCACGTTCGTCGTCGACTCGCGGATCACCGGGCCCAGCACGTCGGCCGGGGCTCGATCAGCCTCGGTGTCGACGAGGAGCTCGACGGTGAGGCCGGCGGCGCGGAGCAGGTCGGCGGCGTTGGCGAGCTCGTCGGGAAGGGGCACCCCGCGGAACCGCGCCGCGAGGTCACGGGTGCCGCGCCGCGCATCGTCGACGCTCGCCCGTGCGGCGCGCACCTGCTCCACGGCGGCCTCCGGGTCGCGCCCCATCATCTTCTCGGCGAGCTCGAGCTGCAGCGCGATGACCTGGAGGTGGTGCCCCTGCAGGTCGTGGAGATCGCCCGCCAGGCGCAGTCGCTCTTGTGCCGCGGCGAGCCGCCCCTCGGCGCGGCGGGCGCGATCGAGCTCGCGGACGATGTCCCACCACCACAGCGACGTCGCGGTCAGCGGCGGCAGCATGGCGATGAAGATCCCCATGCCGAGCACCTGAGCCACGTACCCATCGGGATTGAGGCGCGTGGCCTCGACCACCCACGCCGCGACGATGACGAGGGTCAGCATCACCACGAGACGGATCCTGATCCCCGCCCGCCACCGCACCAGACACAGCGCCTGCGCCGCGAGCACGACCCCGAGAAGGAGCGACCCCGCCGCGGCTCCGGCGAGCGCGGCCGCCGCCACCCCGGCGAGCACGAGGGGCCACACGGGCCGCCGCACGATCGTGTCGTTCTCGTCGAGCGGCTCGCGCCGGTAGTGCACGAGGAGCAGGATCGCGGATGCCACCGACCCGACCGCTCCGATCAGGAACAGCACCGTGGTCGCCACGGGCTCGTTCAGAACCAGCACGAGCGTCCAGATGACCAGGCCGAAGACCTGCAGCATCATGATCGAGACGACGGTGTACCACCACGTCACGCGGACGTCGCGGGCGTACGCCGCGGCGGGGGATGTACTCACCCCGGCCACTGTACGGCCGTGACATTCGTCATGGGTCCGGCCCGACTTCCTCCGGGTTCGCCGTGACACGGCGACACTGCCGCGGGCGGGACACCCTCGCTGGGATGGAATCACCGCGGAAGAGCCGCGGTCCTCATCCCCCAGGAGCAGCCATGTCGAACCCCGTCTCCGACCTCGTCCTCGGTTTCCAGAACCTCGTCGCCGAAGTCCCCGAACTCGTCCAGCCCCTCGTCGTCGCTGCGGCCGGCGCGGTGCCCTTCATCGAAGGGGAAGGAGCGGCCGCGATCGGCATCATCGGCGGCATCCCTCCCCTCGTCGCCGCCCTCGCCGGCGCGATCGGCAACCTGATCTGCGTGGCGGTGGTCGTGCTCGCGACCTCTCGCGTGCGCACCGCCGTGACGACACGTCGCGGGGGCGCCGCGAAGCCGGTGACGAGCCGCCGCGAGAAGTTCGAGCGCGCCTACCACCGCTACGGCACGCCCGGAGTGAGCCTGCTCGGGCCGCTCCTGCTGCCCACGCAGTTCACGGCGGCGGCCCTCACCTCGACGGGTGTCCCTCCGATGCGTGTGATCGCGTGGCAGGCGGCGGCGATCGTCCTGTGGACGACGGTGATCACGCTCGTCATCACGGGTGTCATCCGCGCGGTGGCGTGAGCGCCGCAGGTCGCGGCCCGCTGTCCGCGAGGACGCGCCCGTTCGTCCACGACGCACCGGATGGGCATCGAACGCGCGCGTCCTCGACGAAGGGGGGCGTCCTCGGCGAACGGGTCGACGCCGCGGGAGCCCTCAGCGCCAGAAACCGCGGTGCGGCTGCGCCGCCTCCTCCTCGAGGTGCGGCCCGGAGACATCGATCTCACGGGTGCCGTGTGCGAAGACGTCACGAGAGGGGAGGTCGAGCGCGGTGCCGTCGTCCTCCGGCCCGGCGAGGGTGATGAGTCCCGTTCCGGACAGCCCGTAGACCACGCGGCCGATCCCCGCCCAGAAGATCGCACCACAGCACATCGCGCAGGGTTCACACGAGGTGTAGAGAGTGGATGCCGGCAGCTCGGCGGCATCCAGGTCCTTCCACGCGCGCCGCACGAGGTTCGTCTCGGCGTGACCCGTGACATCGCGATCGGTGAGCACCGTGTTCTCGGCCTCGACGATCCGCCCGTCGGCGGTCACGAGGAGCGCGCCGAACGGATGGTTGCCGTGTTCGCGGGCGAGCCGCGACAGCTCGATCGCGCGGTGCAGATGAGCGAGGTCGGTCGCGTCCAGGGTGTCGGCCATGGAGTCGATGATGGCGGGTCGAAGCGGGCGGCGGAACCGCGCGCCGGAGCGGGCGCCCTCGCAAGGGAATGCCGAAAGAGGACAGAATTGCGCCGCCGGGCCGATATTCTCAACGCATGACGTGCTCGCGCCCCACCTTCGCCGAAATCACGGAATGGGTCGCTGATTACGAAAAGCACGACCATGTGGCCCACGCGACCGTGCACGTCCTTCCCCAGGAAGACCCCGAACACCTCGAGTCGGGAATCGTCGCCGTCCACCTGAATCACGGCCCGGCGTCGATCTATCTGAATGTCGACTGCGATCGGAAATGGACGGCCGCCCTCACGGAACGGTCGGGCGAATTCCCGCTCTCGGGCGGTCATCTCATCGCTCTCGGTGAAGAACTGCTGACGACGGGCCGCCTCTGCGAGTACCTGCAGTCACGGACGGACTGACGCCGCCGCGCGCACCGGGCCCCGCATGAGCGGGGTGCGCACTCGTCCGCGACCGTCGGGTCAGCGCCCGAGCAGGCGCGAGAAGAAGCCGCCCGTCGAGGGCTCCTTCTCGTGGCCCGCGCAGCGGTCCTTCTGCGGCACACCCCTTAGCGCTTGGTCGACGTGCTGGCCGCACCCGGCCCACGTCGCCTTTCCGCACGTCTTGCAGGTCACCTGTCGGCACATTCGCCGTCTCCGTTCGTCGATGCGCAACCGCCTTCGCGATCGCCGGTTCGAAATAATACCCCCGGGGGTATAGTGACACACATGAAGACGATCATCATCGGCGGTGTCGCGGCGGGCATGAGCGCGGCGACACGACTCCGCAGACTCGACGAGGACCGGGAGATCACGGTCTACGAGCAGGGTGCTCACGTGTCTTTCGCGAACTGCGGGCTGCCGTACCACGTGGGGGGCGTGATTCCCGACAGATCCCCTCTGCTTCTGCAGACGCCCGACTCCCTCGCGAGCAGGTTTGCGATCGACGTGCACGTCAGACACGAGGTCGTGGCGATCGACACCGCCGCCCAGACCGTGACCGTTCGAGACCTGAGGAGCGCAACGGACCACGTCGAGAGGTACGACGACCTGGTCATCGCCAGCGGAGCGACCGCCGGCCCTGGGGCATCCGCACCGCACGTCCCGACGCACACGCTCCGCAGCATCGACGACGTCGACCGCGTCCTCGAGGTGCTCGCCGACGCAGGTCCCGAACCACACGTCGTGGTGGTCGGAGCAGGATTCATCGGACTGGAGGCCGTGGAGAACCTTCACGCCCGCGGCGCTCGGGTGACACTCGTGTCCCGCGGCCGACAGGTCCTCTCACCACTCGACGCGGAGATGGCGGCACCGGTCCTCGGGCTGCTCCGCGAGGCCGGGATCCACGTCCGCCTCGGCGTGACGATCGCGGGCGCGGAGCCCGGACGCGTCCACCTCAGCGACGGAGAACACGTCGAGGCCGCACTGGTCGTCGAGGCCAGCGGCGTCCGCCCGAACGCCGTGCTGGCCGAGGCAGCCGGCATCCGCCTCGGCGACACCGGCGGCATCGCCGTGGACCTCCGCCACCGCACGTCTGCTCCCCACGTGTGGGCGGTCGGCGACGGTGTCGAGAAGCGAGACCACGTCGACGGCGCCCCGACCCTGGTGACGATGGCGGGCCTGGCGAACCGACACGGCCGCGCCGTCGCCGACGACATCGTCGGCGGCGAACCGGGCGACGCGACTCCGGCGCTCGGGACCGCGATCCTCGGTGTGCTCGGCACCACGGTCGCGCTCGTCGGGTGGAATGAGCGTCGTCTCATCGCCGCGGGGCGTCCGCATCGGGTCATCCACACCCACCCCGCTTCGCACGCGACCTACTACCCCGGCGCGGAGCCGATGGCGATGAAACTCCTCGTCGCCCCGGAGACCGACCGGATCCTCGGCGCGCAGATCGTCGGCGGCGCCGGCGTCGACAAGCGCATCGACGTCATCGCCGTCGCCATGACAGCCGGGCTCACCGCCGCCGCCCTCTCGCAGCTCGAACTGGCGTACGCCCCGCAGTACGGATCCGCGAAGGACCCGGTCAACATGCTCGGCTACGTGGCCGAGAACCTCGCGACCGGCACCGCGCGCACACTGCAATGGCACGAGCTCCCCTCCGCGATCGACGCGGGTGCCCTGCTCATCGATGTCCGGACCCCGGCCGAGCACGCCGCGGGAGCCATCCCGGGCTCCCGCAACATCCCGCTCGACGACCTGCGCACGCGCCACGACGAGCTGCTCGGCCGGCCGCTCGTCGTGCACTGCCAGGTGGGGCAACGCGGACACACCGCCGCGCGCCTTCTCGCGCAGCTCGGCCACGACGTCCGCAACCTCGACGGGGGCTACCGCACATGGGCGGCCGGCGCGGCCGCCGCATGAGACCCTCGACTCAACCCGGAGGAGACGCCATGAACCAGACCACCGCCCCGGACGCCGTCGACGCCCGCCCGACCGCCACTCGCCGGGGGACCATCGCATGAGCGAGTCGGACCGCGCGCTCCACGACCCTCAAGCGGTCCGGAGGATCGCCAACCGCCTCAAGCGCGCGCAGGGGCAGCTCACCGCCGTCATCGCGGCGGTCGAGCGGGGCGGTGATTGCCGCGACGTCGTCACGCAGCTCGCCGCCGTCAGCAGCGCGATCGACCGCGCCGGCTTCGCCATCATCTCCACCGCGATGCGCGAGTGCCTGACCGACGACGCTGCCGCAGACGGCTCGGCATCCGGAACCGACGGCACGAACCGCCTCACCGTCGAGGAGCTGGAGAAGCTCTTCCTCAATCTCGCCTAGAGATCAGGCGGGGGCGACGCCTCCACTCGCCAGAACGGCCGCCATCCCCTCCCGCAGGTCGCGCACGAAGGCATCCGGCATCTCCAGCGCCGGGAAGTGACCCCCGGACTCGGGCGCGCGCCATCGCACGATGCGGCGGAAGCGCTCCTCGGCCCACGGCCGCGGATGCTTCTCGATGTCGTGCGGGTAGGTGGTGAGGGCTGCGGGCACCGTGACACGCAGGTCGGGGTCGAGGGATTGGTGGCTCTCGAAGTAGATGCGCGACGCTGAGGCACCGGTGGCGGTGAGCCAGTACAGGGTGACGTTGTCGAGGACCCGGTCGCGCGAGATGGTCTCGAACGGCGACTCCCCCGTGTCGCTCCACTCGAAGAACTTCTCGACGATCCAGGCGAGCAGCCCGACAGGGGAGTCGACGAGTGCGTACCCGATCGTCTGCGGCGAGGTCGCCATGACCTTGGCGTAGGCGAGCCGGTGCGCCTCGAAGGAGCGGGTCTGCTCGACCCACTGCCGTTCGGCGGCGTCGAGCACGTCGAGGCTGAGCCCCGGAGGCGCCACCGGCGTCGTCGTGTGGATGCCGATGACCCGCTCCGGGAACCGCCCCGCCAGGGCGATCGTGACGGGCCCGCCCCAGTCCCCGCCATGCGCGAGGAAGCGGTCGTACCCCAGCCGCTCCATCAGACCGGCCCAGGCCGCGGCGATGCGTTCGGTGCCCCAGCCCTCCTCGGCGGGCCTGTCGGAGAACCCGAACCCCGGGAGCGACGGTGCCACGACGTGGAAGGCCGGGGTGTCGGCATCCTGAGGCTCGGCGAGGTCGTCGATCACGTCCACGAACTCGGCGACGCTTCCCGGCCACCCGTGGGTCAGGACGAGCGGGCGGGCATCGGGGCGCGAGGAGCGACGGTGGAGGAAATGGATGCCGAGACCGTCGACCACCGTCCGGTACTGGCCGATCTCGTCCAGGCGTCGCTCGAACCTCCGCCAGTCGTACGTGGTCCGCCAGTACTCCACGAACTCGGTGAGATCGGAAAGCGGAACGCCCTGGGCCCAGCGATCGCGGCCGCGGGCGTGCCGGGGTATGGTCTCGCGCTCGGGCAGGCGCGCGGACGCCAGGCGCGCACGCAGGGCGGCCAGGTCTTCCTCGGCAGCGCGCGCCTCGAAACGTTCGATCCTGCTCTCGCTCATGGCGACCTCCTGGTGCGAACCGGCTATGACGGTTCTAACACGTGGATGCCAGGGATGGAACCACCTATGCTGGTTCCATGACCGATCGCGATCCGGAGTTCCGCTTCGGCTCCGTTCTCGCCACCAGCTTCACGGGGACGCTGACCGAACGACGGGGAACGCCCGTCGAGCGCATCCCCACACCGGAGCGCCTCGCGGATTGGCTCGGCGAGATGGGCCTCGCCGTCGACGCCTGCTCCCCCGCCGACCTCACGGCGGCGATCGAGCTGCGCGAGGCGATCCATGCCGCCGCGACGGCCGGAGCCGAGGGGCGGCTCCACCCGCGCGACGCCGTCGAGGCGATCAACGGGTTCGCCGCGCGGGGCGGTGCCGTGGCCGCTCTGACGCGGGACGGCGAGCGGCGGTGGGTCCTGGGCGATCCGGCATCCGTCTCCGCCGCGCTGGGAGTCGTGGCCGCCGACGCGATCGAGATCCTCGCCGGCGTGCGCCCCGGATCGCTCGCTCTGTGCGCCTCTCCGACGTGCCGCGCCGCGTTCTTCGACACGAGTCGCGGTCGCACCCGCCGGTGGTGCGACATGAACACGTGCGGAAACCACGAGAAGAAGGCGCGGCTGAAGGCGCGGCGCGGCTGACCGCCGGCGCCCGCGGCGCGCGCGCAGCCTCGGCGACGTCGAGGGCGCGCACCCTCCCGTCAGCTGCTGCGACGATGGGTGTTCCATCCGCACGAAGGAGACGCCCCGCATGACCGTCGAACCCGGTATCTACGAGCACTTCAAGGGCCAACGCTACGAAGTGTTCGGAACGGCGAGGCACTCCGAGACCGAGGAGGTCTTCGTCTCCTATCGCAAGCTGTACGACGACTACTCGTTCTGGGTGCGCCCGGTCGAGATGTTCACCGGCAATGTCGAGCGCGGCGACTACTCGGGTCCCCGTTTCAGACGGGTCGCCTAGCGGCCGCCACGCCCTCGCGGCCGAGGGGCAGGGCAGCCGCCCGCGATCACACGCTCGTCCGCTGCGGTCCGGTGATCGCCGACTCCCCCGACGAGCCCTGTGTCGTTCCCGGAAGCGCCTCGGGAACGAACCGCCGCCGGAACGGCGCCGCGAGAGTCGGCAAGATGCTGCGCCGGTGCACGATGAGGGCGACGATCGCGATCGCGATCTGCACTCCCGAGAGGACGTAGCGTCCCCCGGTGTCGGTGACGAAGAACTGCACCGCGAAGATCGCCGCGAGAGACGCCGCCGACCACCAGTGGAACCGCAGCGCCATGATGATCGCCACGCCCATGACCGTCTGCGAGCCGGTGAGCACGAACTCCTCGACCTGTCGGGCATCGAGGGGGAGGTCTCCCCCACCGCCGCCGAAGAAGTGCGCGAGGGGCAGCGACCCGACGAGCAGGCTCCACTGGTTGATCTTCGACGCGATGAGCGTGCCGATCGCGGCCGCTCCCATGCCGCGCAGCGCGAACATCACGGCGATGATGAACTCCGGAGCTTCGGATGCCAAGGGCGCCAGCCACTGCACGAGGAAGTAGCTGTCGATTCCCAGCGCCGAACCGGAGTCGACGAGCGCCTCGGCGAAGGGCTCGGCGCAGGCGAGGATGATGGCCGCCGCCACGACGAACAGCGCGATCACGGTGAGGCGGCGGGGCCGCTGCGGCATGTCGGCGATGAGCGCCGCGGGGCCGACGAAGTGCTCCTCGTCGTCGCTCTCGGCCTGGCTGGCGCGCCAGAGGTAGAACGCGAACGCGGCGATGAGCACGAGGCCGAACCAGATGGGGATGTGACCAAGGAACGGGATCGCGAAGCCGACGACGGCGAGCACCGCGAGGAAGCCGACGTCGAGCCGGGACTCTTCGGGCAGCTGCAGGTACGACACTCGCGCGGCCTTCTTGCGCTTCGCCGCGCGGCTCGCGACCGCCAGCGCCACGATCACCACGAGCGGCCAGCCGAAGCCGAGCAGGAGACGGTTCGAGCCGGTCATGTTCGCCGCGGCGAACTGCTCGTACGCGGGGTCGTATCCGGAGCGGAAGGCGTAGTACAGGTCGACCGCGTACTCGGGGAGCACCGCGATGAGCGCGAGGATCGCGATCGCGAGCGGCCCCGAGATGTCTTTCTGCGCGGCCTCCGCCGCCCAGGCGAGGATGAAGCTCGCCGCGACCACGGCCGCTCCGAACACGACGAGATCGAGCAGGGCGTTCGGGTGGAACCCGAACAGACGGAAGACGATGGCAGGTGCCGCGATGAGCAGGCACAGGCCGACGCGATGGATGAGCGCGCGAGGCATGGGTGATCTCCGGTCGGACGCGACCGAAGACGGGTACAGCGACGCTTCGGCCTGGGCGGGCCGAAGGTCTCGCTCGCCTCGCCGCCGCGCGGTCGAGGTGGGATGCCGGGCGATCGTCGTGAACGCCAGTATGTCGACATCGCCGCGGACCGCTACGCGGCCCGGAGCTACTCCCCTTCGTTGCTCCCAGCTTTCGACATCCCGATTCCTGAGCGCAAGCTGAGAGCACGATTGTCAGGTTTTAGGGTGGCCTCACTCCCGTATTTCCGCGGTGCAGGGAACGTATTCTCAGTGTTTCGGGATTCCGAAGAGAAGGGCTATCGCCTCGCCCGCGACATCATCCATCCGCGAGACGCGAGATGGCATCCGCGAGCCGATCCACCGGCATCCGCGCATCCATCTCGACCGTGGCACCGCGCCGGAGCAGCGGCTCGACCTCGACGACGTAGCGCCGAATCTCTCCTTGCTGCTCCGGGGAATGGCCGTACGGGTTGTTGGTCCGCGACATCACCCGCGCGATCAGCACGTCGACGGGCGCGCTCAGCAACACCACGTGCTCGAACCGGTCGGAGAAACGCCCCTGATTCTCCGCCGTTCCCGCGACGACGAGAGTGCCCTGTGCCGCCAGCAGCTCAGCCATGCGCGCTTCGTCCCAGGGGCCGCCGTTCCCGTCGGTCCATGCGTCGTAGTCGGTGTCGACCGTGCGATACCCGCGACGCGCCAGCTCGGCGAGCACGGTCGACTTCCCGGTGCCCGACATTCCGGTGATGAGGACTCGTGCCACGGGGTCACGCTAGCGCGGTGAGGAGTCGACCATTGAGTCTTGCGGCAGCAGCGCCGACGATGGAGAGATGGATCAGACGGCGCATGTCACCGCCATCACGGGCGCTTCGCGCGGGATCGGAGCGGCCGTGGCCCGTCGGCTCGCCGCAGAGGGACATGCTGTTGTCATCGGATACCGAAGCGACCGCGATGCGGCGGTCGCCGTCGCCACCGATGTCGCGAAGCTCGGCGGTGCGGCATCCATTGCACGCGTCGATGTCACCGACGCCGCGTCGCTGACAGCCTTCTTCGACAGCGCCGCGGAGCTGGGGCCGCTGACGGGTGTCGTCGCCTCTGCGGGTGCGGTGCGTGCCGTCGGCAATCTCAGCGAGCTGAACACCGACGATCTGCGGCGCGACATCGACGTGAATCTGTTGGGCGCGGTGCTGACCGCCCAGGCGTCGATCGTCCATCTCGAGAAGACCCGCGGCTCCCTCGTGCTCATCGGCTCCGCCGCAGCGACCCTCGGAAGTCCGAACACGTACGTGCACTACGCCGCAGCGAAAGCCGGCGTGAGCGCCCTGAGTCTCGGTCTCTCGAAGGAGCTCGCGCCCCTGGGGGTCCGTGTGAACTGCGTCGAGCCGGGCATCATCCGAACCGAGTTCCACCGCGACCCCGACCGGCCGGAGAAGCTGGCGCCGACGATCCCTCTCGGACGCCCCGGCGACGCGGCCGAGGTGACGGGGGCCGTCGCGTGGCTTCTGTCAGAGGATGCCGGGTACGTCACCGGAGCGACGATCCGGGTCGCCGGCGGGCGGTAGAGAGCATCCGCCTCTCCGACGCGACAGCGGGCGGTCGCAGCGACTGTTACCGCGCCTCCAGGGCAAGGCGCCCCGCGAGCAGGACGTAGGTCGCCGCGAAGGTGCGACGCAGCCACGCCATGACCTTCGGGCGCGTGATGACCTGGGTGCGCATCGTCGCGGCGAAGACGCCGTAGAGCGCGAACACCACGAACGTCAGCGCCATGAACACGAGGCTGAGCCAGATCATGTGCCACGTGCCGTTGGCTTCGCCCGCGGGAACGAACTGCGGCAGGAAGGCGAAGAAGAAGATGGTGAGCTTCGGGTTGAGCAGGTTGATCAGGATGGCGGTGCGGATCACACGCCAGAAGGAGACCGGTTCCGCGCTCGCATCGACATCGATCAGGGACTTGTCGCGGAAGGTCTGCCAGGCGAGGTAGAGCAGGTACGCGACGCCCAACCATTTGATGGTTTGAAAAGCGACCGCGGACGCGTCCAGGACCGCTGCCAGCCCCGTGATCGCAGCAACCATGTGGGGAATCACCCCGAGAGTGCATCCGAACGCGGCGATGATGCCGGCTTTCGCTCCGCGAGAGAGCCCTGCAGCGATGGAGTACACAGCCCCCGTACCCGGGGTGGCGACCACGACGAGGGTGGTCAGCAGGAAGGCAATGCTCATCGAGGTTCCTCCGAGAGTCGTTGCTTCCGCACAGTACCGTGTGCGCGGGCCCTCCCACGCCACGTCTCAGCGGCCGACGTTCCGCCGCGTCCTCCATCCGCTCCGCCCTGACTTCGAGCGCGCTCGAACTCTTAGCCTGACCGCATGACAGACGACGAGACGCTCCTGACCGTCGCGCAGATGGCGGAGGCGACCGGAGTGACCGCGCACACGCTGCGCTACTACGAGCGTGTCGGCCTCATCCGCCCCGTCGCACGCAACGCGGGCAATCAACGCCGGTACGACGCGGCCGACGTCGAGTGGGTCGCCTTCCTGCTCCGCCTCCGCGAGACCGGCATGCCGATCGCACGAATGCGCGACTACGCCGACCTCCGACAGCTCGGCGACACCACGATCGAGGAGCGCCTCCGCATCCTCGAGGCCCACCAGAACACCGTGCGCGAGCAGATCGCCCTGCTCCGCACCCACGAGAACGCGCTGGACGCCAAGATGCGCGTCTACCGGTGCACCCTCCGCGCCGAAGAAGGGCGGGAACGATGACCGATCGACAGCACCGATTCGCCTCCGGGAAGGAGGTTCTGGATGCCATCGACGGCGAGGCCGGAGCGAAGGTCATCGACGCACTCGCCGACGTCTCCCCCGAGCTGGCGCACCAGGTCGTGGCGTGGGCCTTCGGCGAGATGTACGCCCGCCCGGCGCTGGCGCCGAAGGAGCGGCAACTCGTCACCCTCGGCATCCTGACCGCCCTCGGCGGATGCGAGCCCCAGCTCGACGTCCACGTGAACGCGTCGCTCAACGTCGGGCTCACCCCGCAGGAGATCACCGAGGCGATGCTCCACGCCGCCGTTTACTGCGGCTTTCCCCGCGCTCTGAACGCGACGTTCGCGGCGAAGAAGGTGTTCGCCGAGCGCGGCTTGCTCCCCGTGGAGTGAGGGACAGTCAAGATCGACCATCCGCTCAGCCCCCGCCGGCGACGACGCAGAACCTGTTGCCCTCCGGATCCTCCATGATGACGAAATCGGCATCCGGGGGTCGGCGACTCCACTCCACCTCGCGGGCGCCCAGTCCGGTCAGGCGTGCGACCTCGGCCGCCTGATCGTCCGCGTAGAGGTCGAGGTGGATGCGAGGGGGCAGCACCCTCGTCGACCGCATCGCGTCGAGCGAGACGTTGGGCCCCTCACCTTTGGGCGGCCCGAGCAGCACGAAGTCGTCCGACGCGCTGCGGCGTTCGTATCCGAGCACTGCCGTCCAGAACGCTTCCTGTCGGGCGAGATCGTCGACGCGGATGACGATGGATCCCACGGTCAACATCGCGTCCCCCTTCCTCTGCGGCAACGGACTGACGCCTCACGCCATGGTGTCCGCTCGCGCGCTCCGCGTCGAGGGTCCCGCCGCATCTCGTTGTCGGATGCCCGAACTGCGATGGGGAGCCGTCGAGCAACCTCCTGAAAACCCTGTCCGAGCCCTGTCGGCTCTCACCGCCACGCGGGGAGCCTCCGAGTCGTTGCGGCAGGGAACGGCTTCAGCGATCCGTGCGTCGAGCGTGTTCTCGGTGACGCAACACCGTCAGCACTGTCGCTGCGGTCAGGAACATCACTGCCATCACCGGCACGCCCCACTGCGCGTGCACCCCGAGCCGGCCCGCGCTCCGGAAGCCCTCGAAGAGGGGAAGTCCGAAGAGGCCGACCGACATCACGACGTCACCGGCCGCGTGTCGCGCGGACTCCGCCGCAAAGAAGAACGCCGCGGTCGTCGCGGCGAACGCAAGGATCGCGATGACCACCGCGAAGATCGAAACAGCGATCGCTGCGGAGTCCTGACTACGTCGTGCGTTTCGGAAGATCATCGGTCTGCCCTCTCGGTCGCGTGTATCCATGACATACCTCGGGAGCACGTATGCATGCATCTTCTCGAGAAACTTCACCCCGCGCACACCCGGCCCTCCCGCCGGGCACCTCACAGCCCTCGACCAAAGGGATCTTGAACCGACGAGCGAGACCAGCGACCGAATGTGCTGGCTGCATCGGATCGATATCGATTCTTCGCTTGCGCGCCGCGTCTTCGCATTCTGTACGTTCTCGCACTCCCGCCCCTCGCTGACCGGGCGATCTGCTCTCCATAATCGCGATAGCGAGCGCTGGGGGGCGCATCGATGGGGATGCCGATGCTTCGGTCTTCGCGATCACCTTCTCCGGTCACGAAACGGGCGCGCGTGGTTTCGCGTCATCAGCAAACGCGGTGATCGCGCGCGGACGGGCTCGCCACTCATCAGAAGAGAAGGAACCCGATGTCCGATAACACTCCTGTGTATCCAGCAGGCTGGTACGCCGACACGAACGCGCCCGGGACCGAGCGCTATTACGACGGCACGGCCTGGACCGACCACACTCGCCTCGCGCCGAGCCCCGACGTCGTCTCGACCGAGGCCGTCGTGAAATCTTCCTGGTACAAGCGGAAAGCGATCGTCATCCCCGTCGGAATCGTCGCCGGACTCATCGTTATCGGCGGCGTGGGGAGCGCACTCGGCGGCGGGAAAGGCGCTACGACTGCCGCGGGCGACACGAAGCCCGTTGCCTCGGCTCCTGCGGTCGAGGATGCGACGGACGCCCAGATCACGGTGCCCCAGACCACCGGTCTCACCGCTAAGGAAGCGGCAGCTCTGATCGAAAACGCTGGCCTGGAAGTGGAGTTCTCTGCCGACAAGGGGTTCGTCATCGACAGAGACAACTGGACGGTCTTGAGCAGCACGCCGTCCGGTGGCACGTCAGTGAAGGCGGGAGACACCGTCGTCGTGAACGTCCAGAAGATTGCTGCTGCGGTTCCTTCGACGGCGCCCGAGGCGACGGCCCCGTCGAGTGCACCGGTCGCGGAGCCCGAGAAGCCATCGATGACGACAGCACAGTCCAGCGCGGTCCGCTCCGCGAAGTCCTACCTGTCGTTCGCGGGCTTCTCCCGCGCAGGACTCATGAAGCAGCTGACGAGCGAAAACGGCGAAGGGTTCGCCGCCGAGGATGCCGAGTTCGCGATTGCTCAGCTGGAATCCGCGGGCGAAGTGGATTGGAACCAGGAGGCCGTGGAGTCCGCCAAGTCGTACCTGGAGTTCCAGGGGTTCTCGCGTGACGGCCTCTATGACCAGCTGACGAGCGAGTACGGGGAGAGCTTCACCCCCGACCAGGCGAACTTCGCACTGGCCGCGGTCGGTCTGTGACTCGACGGGGCGGGCGCTTGGCCGCCCGCCCCCTTTACGCCGCAGTGAGCAACTCATAAACCTCCCCAGAGCCCTGTCGGGCCCCGACACCCTCGGCGTAGCATTCGAGTGAGCCGGGTCCTTCGCGGCATCCGGTCCCTCCATCACAACGAGCACTCGGGAGAAGCAATGGACACGATGGCCATGATGAAGTCGATGGACATGGGCGAAATGTCGATGGACATGGATGCCATGCAGGAATGCATGCAGTCCCTCAACGCGTGCGCGATGGCCGCGGCGATGTGCGCCGGCAGCGACATGATGCACGGCCCCGAGATGGCCACCTGCTGCGCCATGTGTTCGAACATGGTCGAGATGGCTCAGGCGACGATGCACATGATGATGCGTCCGGCCGGGATGAACATGGACGTGATGAGCGCCATGATGACCGCCTGCATGACCATGGGCAAGGCCTGCGCCGCCGAGTGCCGCGCGCACGCCGACATGGACGAGATGTGCCGCTACTGCGCGATGGCCTGCGACGACATGGTCATGAAGTGCGAGGCCATGATGGCCTCGATGAGCGCCTGAGTTCTCTTCTTCGCCGCGGCCGCTGACAATTCGTCGGCGGCCGCTCGACTATGCGGCGCGCGCGGTCGTGGTGATCGCGGACGCGCTGAGCAGCTCGGCGACCGGGTGGTACGCCACCGGCTCCCCCACCGCGATGTCGACGGCAGGGCCGACGATCCGCAGCTGCACCCTCGAACCGTTCAGCAGGGCAATCATCGCGGTCGAGCCGTCAGAGTCGATGACCAGGCCGTCCCACCACGCAGACGGATTCGAGGCCGCCATGCAGCGCTGGATCGGGTGGACTGTCGACGAGATCGTGCGGGACATGGCTTCACCTGCCTTCGGAGGGGTTTTGGTGAGACGAAGCTACGCTATGCCGTGAACCCGGGCGCTCGTGCGCGTCGCGAAGCGTAACAGTCAGCGACGCCCGTCACGGGTGGCTCGTGTCGCCTCCATCGAGCAGAAGGTCATCGTAGATCCGTAGCGCCAGGGCGACCTGGAGCGGATCGACGCCGCGCGTCCCGACCGCCCCTTCGAACCGGTCGACGCGCTGGCGCACCGTATTGCGGTGCACGCCCAGCTGCTCCGCCGCGCGCACGGCGTTCTTGTCGGCGGCGTAGTAGGCCGCGACGGTCTCGCGCATCGAGCGCGCGTGTTCCCCGGCACCGGCGTAGTCGCCCAGGACCTCGCGCACCCACGTCGCCGTCGCCGTGGCATCCTTCGTCAGCAGCTGGACCAACGCGACCTGGGGGTCGGCGTACGACACCACCACGCGGTCGCGGTACCGCGGCGACGACAAGGCCACGAGCCGCGCGATCGCCGCCTGTTCGTGCGAGCGCCGGAAGCCGGCGACGTCGTGACCGGGCTCGCCGAGGGCGATCCGCACGCCCGGCACGGTCGCCACGAGTTCCTCGATCTGCGCCAGCACGCCCGCGTCGAGCAGCGGCGCCCCGAACCATGCCCAGGCGGTCGACCGATCCACCACCGTGATCAGCGGGGGTGTGGGAGAGCGCACCACCGTGGCCAGCCGCCGCAGCAGGACGTCGATCTCGTGCTGGCGCGCGGCATCCTCGGCATCCAGGTCCGACCAGGCCATGACCCCGAGGTGCGTCTGGGCGAGGGTGTACCCGGTCTCGGAGACGAACCCCCGGATCGGCAGGGAGTCGCCGCGCAGCACCTTGAGGATGATGCTCGCGTTCAGCGTCGCGCGGGTGCTCCACCAGCGCCGACGCTCCTGCTCGTGCACGCCCGTCACGAGCTGCAGGATCCAGTCGATGTAGCGGTGCACGACGTCGGCGATGTCGCGGACGACGTCGATCTTCACGCGGTCCGAGACACCGAGGCGCTCCGCCTCATCCATCCCGAGCCGCAGGAACATGCTCTGCCCCAGGTAATAGGCGCGGGTCAGGGCCGACAGCGGAACATCGCGCTGCGCGAGCCGCGCCGCGTACTCGACGGCGGCGGTCGTCGGCTGCAGACTCTCCAGATCGATCTGGTTCGCGAGGATGTGGCAGATCGTCGTCACGTTGCCCTCGATGCTCGCCTGCAGCATCTCGACGAGTTGCGGGTCGCCCCCGAGGTCGTCGATCCGGGATGCCAGGAGGTCGCGCATCTCGCGGACGATCTCGGGCATGCGCAGGTCGAGCTGCCGCGCGACGAGCGCGAGCAGTTCGGAGACGTCGCCCTCGTGCGTCTCGCCGGGATCTGATGCCGTCGTCACGCGGGCTGCGCCTCCGCCGTGCGCCGCGCGGCCGAGGGCACGATGCCGCGCAGCGCGCGTCGTGCGGCGTTCACGCCGCAGAGGCCGTGGATCCCCGGGCCCGGGGGCGTGGCCGCGGAACAGAGGTAGTAGCCCGGCACCCCCGTATCGTACGGCTGCGCCGTGATCCGCGGACCGAGCGTGAACTGCAACGGCGTCTTGGCGCCGGTGAGGATGTCGCCGCCGACGAAGTTCGGGTTCCGCTGGCTCCACTCCGTCGCGGTGATGACCCGCATCGCCCGGATGCGGTCGCGGAAGCCGGGCGCGAACCGCTCGATCTGCGACACGACGGCGTCGGTGGCATCCCCCGTGTAGCCGGCGGGCACGTGGGCGTAGGCGTACAGCGGATGCACGTTCCCCACCGAGCGCTGCGGATCGGCGACGTGTTGCTGACCCACGAGCACGAAGGGACGTTCCGGCATCCGCCCCTCGGCGACGTCGCGTTCGACGGCCGCGATCTCGCGCTCCGACCCGGCGAGGTGCACGGTGCCCGCGCGGCCGGTCTCTTCCGCTCGCCACGGCACGCCGCCCTCGACGGCGAACTCGACCTTGAAGGCCGCGGGTCCGGGGCGGAAGCGGCGGAACGCCTCGGCCGTGCGGCGAGGCAGGCTCCCCCCGAGGATCTCGGCGACGGCGTACGGGTGCACGTCGAGCATCGCGACGTCGTGCGGGGGCAGATCGCGCCGCGAGCGGATGCGCCGACCGGCCTCGAACGTCACCCCGCGTTCGCGCAGCCGCGCGATCACGGCCGCGGTGAGCGTCCCCGTGCCGCCCGCGACCACGGGCCAGCCCACGGCGTGCCCGGCGGTGATGATGCCCACGCCGATCCCGCCCACGAGGGGCTGGTCGAGCCGCTGGAACGCATGGGCCGCGACGCCGAGGAACAGTGCCCGCGTCCGCTCCTCGGCGAACGCCCGGGAGGTCCATACCGGCGGCAGGGCCGCGCCGGCGCCGAAGCGGGCGAGGAGGAAGGGATGACGAGGGATGCCGACGAGGGGGCGCAAGATGTCTTCCGACAGGGCCGCGAACGACCGCGACGACGGCCCGAACATCGTCCGCCACCGCCACCCGTCGCGCCCGAGGTCGGCCGCGGTGTCGTCGATGGAGCGGCGCAGCAGCACCACATCGCCGTCGTCGAGCGGGTGGGCGCAGTCGATCTCGGGGAGCACCCAGGGCGACGCGGGCAGGTCGAGATCGGCGAAGTACGGCGACCCCGCGGCCATCGGGTGCACCGCGGCGCAGTGGTCCTGGATGAGCCCCGCGAGGAGGGGCTCGCTGTTGCGCGCCCCTCCCCCGAGCTCGTCCGCCGCCTCGACGACGTGGACGTCGAGGCCGGCGGCCGACAGGGTCGCGGCAGCGGCCAGTCCGTTGGGACCGCGGCCGACGACCACGGCGCGTGTCATTTCGCGACCCGCTCTCCTCGCCTGCGCGAGACCGTGCGGACGCTGTTCGTCACGTCGGTCGCCGGAGTCTTCGCGTCGGCCCGCCAGGAGCGCTCGAGCGGGATGGGGCCGTCGGCGAGCCACGGCTGGGCCGCCACGGCATCCGCCACGCGCCAGCGTCCCCGTTCGATCACGCCGCGGGCCGCATCGATCACCTTGTACTCCTGGTAGTTGGCGTGGATGGCTTGGGACTCCACCCATACCACCACGAACTCCCCCGGCTCGAAGTGGCAGCGGCTCTGCAGGGCGCGGATGAGCGACTCGTCGTGCAGGTGCCCGTCGCCGAAGTTGAAGCCGATCACCGAGTTGCAGGCGAACTCCCCCTCGCGGATCGTGCGCGTCTCGATGTCGGGCAGGGCCCGGTACAGCACCGAGAAGAGGCCGCGACCCTGGCTGTGCATCGAGCGCCAGGCCAGCGTCTGCTGCATCGTGATCTCGGCGACCTCGGGGGCGTACCCCAGCTGTACCAGCTGATCGACCTGGTTCTTTGTCGGCCGGATGACGGCATCCAGCTTCCTCTCCGCTCCCGGCGTGAAAGTCCACAAGGCCGACGCCCAGTTGCCGGCGTACTGCCGCATCGAGGGCAGGAACGAGACCTTGTCCGGCCGAAGGTTGCCGAGCACCGGGAAGAAGAGGAGGGCCGCCACGATCCCGGCGAGCAGCCACCCGTTCGAGAAGTCAGTGACCGCGTACCCCGACTGCGCCGGGAATCCGAGGAAGAGGAACACCGCGGCGTAGCAGAACAGGGTGTTCCACTCGAGCGGTACGGCGAGCGGGAACGTCGAGAAGATGAAGAGGTGGAAGCCCACGATGAGGACGACCGCGGCGAGCGTGACCCAGAAGTTCTGCGAGAACAACAGCACGAGCGGAACGGCGATCTCCACCGTGGTGCCCATGGCGTGCGCCATGAAGTGCGCGAGCTTCGACGGCCGGACGTCCCGCGGGAAGTCGCGGTAGAGGGCTCGCTTGAGCCACCGCGGCGGCCAGAACGGGGTGTTGCTGAGCATGGGCGGGATGACGTTGACGAAGTGCTTGCCGAACTTCGAGATGCCCGCGCACACCCACACGGCCACGATGAGCAGCTTCAGCGCGATGATCATGTCGACGAACGACAGCACCGAGAAGAACACCAGCGCCGGAAGGTACTGCTCGATGCGCGAGGCAACCGCGATCGTCTTGTCGCGCACCCCCACGATCACCAGCAGCGCGATCGCGACGATCACGGGAGTGGTCTGCACGAGCCCGCTGGTGTTGTCGGGGAGCGCCGCGGCGAGCGCGGGGGTCACGGTGCCGGGGAGCACGAGCGCTGTGGCGAGCGCGGCGAGGAACCCGAGGTAGACGACGACGTCGAACACCGTGCGGGTGTCGCCGGCCGTCCCCGGCACCCAGGCCCACGGCCGCAGCCGGATCGTGCCCGGGCGTGCCCAGAACTGGATGCCACCGGTCATGGGCTTGAACTTGCCCGCCGTCGGTCCCCACGAACCGGCGAGACCGATCGCTTCGAGCAGCATCGTCCAGATGATCGCCTTCTGATAGACGATCGGCTGGTTCCACCACTGGTCGACCTGCCAGAACCACCCCACGCCACTCGTGGCCGTGATGATGATGCTCCCGATCAGGAGCCACAGCACGGTGATCTTGACGAGGTAGGTCGCCGCGATCATACGGGGCGATCCGAAGCCGTATTCGACCCAGTGGAGCCCGAGCGCTTTGACGCGCTCACGCAGCGGTTGGTGCAAGAACGTCGACAGATCGACGGGCGGAAAATCGCCGGTTTTGAATCCCATGACAACTCCTTCGGTGACGGGATGGGGGGAAGAGACGTGTTCAGGCGGCGGTGGCGACGAGCGCGCGGCGCATCGCCGGCTTGTCGACCTTGCCGACCGGGTTGCGCACGAGATCGGCGACGATGCGGATCTCGGCGGGCACCTTGATCTTGGTGAGACCCTCGGCGCAGTGGGCGCGCAGCTCGTCCTCGGTGACGGTCTCGCCGGGGTGCAGCACGACGTCGGCGATCGGAACCTCGCCGTACACGGGGTCAGGGCGCCCGATGACCGCGGCCTCGAGCACCGCGGGGTGGGTGGCGAGGAAGGCCTCGATCTCCTTGGGGTAGAGGTTCTCGCCGCCGCGGATGATCATGTCCTTCGCTCGATCGACGAGCGTCAGGTAGGCGTCTTCGTCCAGGATGCCGATATCCCCGGTCCGCAGCCATCCTCCGCGCATCACCTCGGCCGTGGCATCCGGTCGTCCGAGGTACCCGCGCATGACGGTGGGGCTGAGGATCGCGACCTCGCCGCGCACACCCGGGGGCACGAGACGGCCTTCGTCGTCGAGGATGGCGATCTGCTGGCCGGGGAGCGCGCGGCCCACGGTGCCGGGCTTGCGCTCGCCCCACAGCGGGTTGCACGCCGAGGCGCAGGTGGCTTCGGTGAGGCCGTAGCCCTCGAGGATCGGGATGCCGAAGCGCTCCTCGCTGAAAGCGAGGAGTTCGGGGCTGGCCGGAGCCGCCCCGCAGATCGCCACGCGCAGCGAGGGCAGACGCGGAAACTCCTCCCGCGGAATCTCGGCCAGGCGCGCGAAGATCGCCGGCACCGCGGAGAAGTAGGTGGGCCGGAAACGCTGGACCGCGTCGAGGAAGGTGGCGGGGGCGAAGCGTTCGAGGATCGAGACGCTGCCGCCGGCGCTGATCGGGGCGAGGAAGCTCACGCAGAGCGAGTTGACGTGGAACAGCGGCAGCACGAGCAGGGCTTGGTCGTCGGGTCCGAGCTCGATGTGCCGGCCGAGGGACCGGGCCATCGCACTGAGGTTGGCGTGGTCGAGCATGACGCCCTTGGGCTGCCCGGTCGAACCGCTCGTGTATACCAGCAGTGCGAGGGTGTCGGGCGTGATGGTCGGGTCGTCGACGGGCCCGTCCGCGACGCGGGCGAGATCCGCCGGCGCGAGCGTCTCGACCTCGACGTTCGGTGCCGCCGAGGTGATGAGCAGACGCGCTCCTGAGTCGTCGAGCTGGTAGCGGAGCTCGCGCTCGGTGAAGGTGGGGTTCACCGGCGTCACCGCGGCACCGACGCGCCAGGCGCCGAGCATCGCGGTGAGGAACGCGACGGAGTTCGGCAGCATGATCGCCACGACGTCGCCGCGGCCGATGCCCCGCGCGGCGAACTGCTCCGCGCAGGCCGCGGCACGTCGTTCGAGGGCGCGGTAGCTGAGTTCTTCGGTCACATCGCGCACCGCCGGTCGCGCGGTCCCCGCCGAGGGGCTCCGCCACGGCAGATGATCGAGGCCGGACACCGTGCCCCGTGTCGTGGTGCGCGTTTCGAGTTCGTCGAGTGACATCGTCGTTCACCTCCCCGCACCGACGGCTGCGTCGGCGCGATTCGAGCGTTGGAGTGCGCGTCTTCGCGCTCCCCTCACGCTAGGAAGATCGCGCGGACGGCACAGTGGCGCGGGTGGCGAACTTCACACCGGGGAGTGTGCACGGTGCACGGGTGGGCGCGGGGCGGACACAGTCGGGTTCACCCGCGCAACACGTTCACGGACGAGGGCCGCCCGATCGATACGTTGTTTGCAGCGCCTTGCCCGAGGACGCTGTCCTACAAGCTCAACGTGAGGTCCTCATGCGTGTGATTCCTGCTCTGGTCGCGTTCGCCGCGTGTGCGATCACCATCGTCGTCGGAATCACCCTCTTCGGGAGCACGGTTCCGTCCGGGGCGTGCGAAGGAGTGGTGTACGACACGTCGATCTGCGAGAGCGCGCGCCTTCGACAGTCGCTCCTCGCCGCCATCTTGATCGGGTCGGCGCTGGTCGCCGCGTCCGTCACCAGCGGCGCTCTGATCATCTCGTCGGCAGTGCGCGGGCGCCCCGCCTCCGTTGAGAACCCGCCCTCAGACGGAATCTGATCGGCATTTTCGCCTCAGCAGCGCGGCTGGCGCAGCTGACCGCCGTCCGGACACCCAGAATCGATGGAGCGTGTCCACGCTTTCGGCCCGCATGTCGTCTGCCGGTAGTGGCAGGCACATCCCCGCCTCGGACGCGCCGCCGGTCTCCGTGACCGCGAGATCCGAGCCCCTGCTCGCGAAAGGTCACAGATGCCCACCGCCGTCTCCCTCATCCGCTCGACCGCTCTGTCCGCCAGCGCGGAGTACGCGTACGCCGCCACCGCCCCCGCTGACGCGCGACTGATCTTCCTCGCCGGTTCCTGCCCGCTGAACCTCGACGGCACGACCGCGGGCATCGGCGACTACGCCGCCCAGGCGGCGAAGTGCATCGAGAACATGAGCATCGCGCTCCGCGAGGCCGGCGCGGAGATCACGGATGTCATCAGCACGCGCGTTCTCGTCGCCTCGACGCGCCAGGCCGACCTGGTGACAGCGTGGGAGGTCGTCCGGGAGGCGTTCGGCGACCACGACGTGCCGAGCACGCTCCTCGGCGTCACCGTCCTCGGGTACGACGACCAGCTCGTCGAGGTCGAGGCGGTTGCGGCGGTTGTCGACCGCTGAGGCAGGGAACTCGACACGGGGGCAAAAGGATGCCGAAGACCGCCGGGCAGGAAAAGCACGGCGCCGAGATGGCTACGACTCGGTAAAGACCCGGGCCGCGGCCATCTCGCGCTAAGCGGCTTGCGCGGTCAGCGCTCTCGACCTGAGCGCCTTCGGGCCAGGGCGCGACGATGTAGGGCTATCGGTACAGCGAGGACGATGAACAGCACGGCTCCGCCGAGGCTTGTTGGAAGTCCTGATTTGAACGCAATCAACAGCATCACGAAGACGCAGGCGGAACCTACGAACGCCCAGACAATGTCTTTCATCAGCACCGCTCCTTCGTCACATTCCAGAGGACGGGCCCGGAGCTGTGTGGAACAAGGCCTGCCACAACGATTGATGTCACGGCGATGCTCGCTGGTTTCCTCATCTCGTCCTCCTTGACGGTGAGCTTCTGTCGGCTGTGGCGCTGAAACGCCGCAACAGAGCGGCTTCGCTCTGGGCGCCCAGGCAATCACCGGCTCGCGGAGCCCTCAATCGAGCTCATCCGTCTGGATGTTGAAATTCACACTGTCGCGGGATGCGCGGTCACGGGAGTCGCGGCGAGGTGCAGGAGCGTCACACGCCACGTTGTCGGGGCTAAGGCATTTCACCGATATCAACGGGCGATGCGCAGCCGGCACGACATTCACCTCTCCAACTGCCGTCATCACGCGTGTCCTCGTCGCCTCCACTCGCCGAGCAGATCTGGTGGCGGCGTGGCAAGTTGTCCGGGAGGCGTTCGAAGCGCAAGACGTTCCGAGCATGCTCCTCGGCGTCACCATCCTCAGGTGCCACGACCTGCTCGTCGAGTTCGAGGCGGTTGCGACGGCCGTCGACCGCTCAGACCTTGCCCGTTCACTAGGGAGGGAGCCCATCGATAACGAGGGATCGGCATCCGCGGGGCCGGGATGCGACGCGAGGAATCACAACCTCCCGCGGAGCTCGTCGTGGCACGGTTCTTCGCGCGAGACCGCGAATCACCAGCCCCCGAAAGCGGGATCGAGAATGGCAGCAACGCGGACGATTTGATCGTCGAGGCTTTCCTCGCTCACGCCCTCGAGACGTTCCTTTCGTCGCCAGGCGGCCCACTTCCGCTGACTGACAGCGCCGTATCCCTCAAGAACGGGCCCGATCACCTGCAACTCGACGCCTCTGTATGACGCCACAGCCTTAGCAGCCTCCCGCAGGTCTGCGATATCGATCCCTGCTTCCCCAAGAGTCACGATGTCTACGTAGTCGCGCCAGCGAGTACTCGTGACACCCCTCTCCAGGATGGTCACGCCCTTCTCCGCAATCGTCGACTCCGGCGCGTATCCCAGGAGCGTGATGGGCTGCCCGAGAAGACGAGGCAGCGTCACCCTACGTGGCGCGGGGACAACGGGATCGCCCGTCGACACGTCCCATGCGATGACTCCCTGCCAGCTCCCCACACGCGCTTTGAGACGGAGTCGGATGCCAGGGTAGGTCGCGTCCTCGCGAATGTCGGTCACCACGAGACTGTCGAGCAGAAACTCGACGCCGTCGTCAGCTTCGACGGCGGCGACAGCGTGGACGAGCTGCTGAAGATGCGTCGGTGTGACATCAGCCGCTATCGCGTTCGAGTCGGCGTCCTTCGTGGAACGACGAACGCCGTATGCGCCGAGCAGGAGGCCACCCTTCAGAACGAAGTCTTCTGCATGCGGCGTTCGCGTGAGTCTGGCGAGGAAGGACTCAAGTGCGTGCCTGAGCAGGTACTCCTGCGTTGCCGCCGGAACGCCGTTCGCGGCACCCGAACGCGCGAGCGCCTGAACTGTTCGGAAGATCTCACCGCTGCTCACGTGAGGATTTCCAGCGCGTCGCGCACAGGCTTGGTGCTGCGAGGAAGGGCTTGAGCCACCTTCATCAACTTCGCGGGCTTCCCCCCGCGACGAAGCCACTCTTTCAGCGCGTCGCGTGGAATCTCGTAGCCTGTGTCGGCTCGTAGCCGGAAGCAGTCCACGATCGTTCGTTCCGGCGTGTAGATGCCGATCCGCTGAGTGCTGCCGGGGATGACGACGTCTTCTCGCTCCACCAAGAAGGTGCCCGCATCGAACCGATGCCAACGAATGGCACCTTCTGACGCGGGAGCGCGGGTACCACGAGGAATGGCAACGTCGAGCGCGTCGGGTATGACATCAGTGAGGTCGTAGTAGGCGAGCGCCGAAACGAGGCAGATAATCGCCTCAGGGCGTCGGGCCGATGCTTCGAGCTGGTCCCAGTCCGCTGCGGGCGACCCTTCGGGGAGATAAAGGCCTCGGGCGATCCGCTCCCACGCCCCGCTCTTCGCGCTGCGGTAGAAGCCGCTGCGGCTGGTCTTGCCCTGCGCAGCTGAGTTCGGCGTGACAGGTCGCACGACTTCCCTCTCTCTGACACAAAACGTTCACAGGTAATCTTACCTGGTAACGATTTGTTTCAAAGGCGACGATGAGGAGGCGGACCACGACGGGTCGGTAACTTCCGCCCTCGGGCCTACTCGCGGGACTCGGGCTTCGCGCGGTCCGGATGCCTCGCAGTCGCTGCCTCGATCACGATGCGGTCCCCATCGATGACGCCCGGCCCGCAGCCGGGCGTCGGAGTGGGAACCGGCGTCGACTGCTCGACCTCCCACACGACCTGCGCCTCCGCCGCCGACGGACGCCACACGTCGTCGAAGCCCAGCGTTCCCCCGGCCGGGCGGACGCGTTGGTCGCCTCGGCGTCGCCCCCGCGAGGCGACCCAGAGATGCCCAGCGCCCCACACCATGAGCAGCACGAAGACTGCGGGGATGCCCCAGGTGACAACGGCACCGATCATGCTGTCATGCTAGGCCGCGGCGTATCCGTCTCACACCGCAAGGTCTGCGACGACTGCTCCTACGGGAAGCGGCCGGTCGAGATGTTTCTGAGGAACCGCGACCGACACGCTATCCGACCAGGCGTCGCGATACGCATCGACGACGCGGCTCGAGGGTGGGGCACGATCAGGCTCGCGACGCCTCACCGCGACGCCGCAAGCACCGCCGCCAACCCCTCCCGCAGATCGCGCACGAACTCCCCCGGCATCTCGAGCGCTGGAAAGTGGCCACCCGCCTCAGGCGCCCGCCACCGCACGATGTGGCGGAACCGTTCCTCCGCCCAGGGCCGCGGATGCTTCTCGATGTCGTGCGGGTACGTCGTATGGGCCGCGGGCACCGTCACCCGCAGGTCGGGGTCGAGCGATTGGTGACTCTCGAAGTAGATCCGCGCCGCTGACGCGCCGCTCGCCGTGAGCCAAGAGAGGGTCACGTTGTCGAGGAAGCGGTCGCGCGAGATGGTCTCGAACGGCGAGTCGACCGTGTCACTCCACTCGAAGAACTTCTCGAGGATCCACGCGAGCAGCCCGACGGGCGAATCCACCAGCGAGTACCCGATGGTCTGCGGCGCGGTCGCCATGACCCTCGCGTAAGCGAGACGGTTCCTTTCGAAGGCGCGGGTGTGCTCGACCCACTGCCGTTCGGTGGCGTCGAGCACGTCGAGGCTCAACCCGGGCGGCGCGATCGGGGTCGTCGTGTGGATGCCGATGACCTGCGCCGGAAACCGACTACCGAGTGCGCTGGTGATCGGCCCACCCCAGTCGCCCCCGTGAGCAAGGAAGCGGTCGTACCCGAGCCTGCTCATGAGCTGGACCCACGCGGCCGCAATGCGTTCGGTACCCCACCCCTCTTCAGCGGGTTTGTCGGAGTAGCTGAATCCCGGGAGCGACGACACGACGACGTGGAACGCCGGGGTCTCAGCATCCTGAGGCTCGGCGAGCTCGTCGATAACGTCGACGAACTCGGCGACGCTCCCCGGCCAACCGTGTGTCAGGACGAGCGGGGTGGCATCCGGCCGCGGCGAACGGCGGTGGAGGAAATGGATGCCGAGCCCGTCGATGACCGTGCGGAACTGGCCGATCTCGTTGAGTCGGCGCTCGAATGCCCGCCAGTCGTACCCGGTTCGCCAGTACTCGATCAGCTCGACGATGTCGGCGAGGGGCGGGCCTTGCTCTCATCGGTCGCGGCCCTGCGCGTCAGGGGGTGTCGTCGCGCGTTCGGGGAGGCGTGCTGAGGTCAGGCGTGCGCGCAGCGCGGCGAGGTCGTCGTCGGTGGCGTGCGGCTCGAAGCGCTCGATCCGGTTCGTCGTCATCTGGTCGCTCATCGATGCTCCTCGTCAACCGGCAGGTAGAACCGGCTATGACGGTTCTGAAACCTCGGTAGATGAAGCGGAACCACCCAGGCTGGTTCCATGACTGTTCGCGAACCGGAGTTCCGGCTCGGTTCCGTGCTCGCCACCACCTTTACGGGGACGCTCACGGAACGATTCGGTGCACCCGTGGAGCGGATCCCGACCCCCGCGCGTCTCGCAGACTGGCTGCGGGAGGTCGACCTCACGGTCGACGCGTGCTCGCCCGACGATCTTGCTTCCGCGGTGGAGTTGCGCGAGGCGATCCACATCGCAACGTCGGCTCAGGCCGTCGGGCAGCCGCGCCCTCGCGACGCCGTCGAGGTCATCAACGGGTTCAGCACGCTCGGCGGCGCCGTGGCGATGCTCACCGAGGACGGCCACCGGCGCTGGTTCCTCGGGCAGCCTGCGACCGTCGCGGCTGCGCTCGGCGTAGTGGCCGCCGACGCGATTGAGATCCTCGCCGGCGTACGCCCCGGCACACTCGCGCTTTGTGCCTCCCCCACCTGCCGCGCGGCATTCTTCGACACGAGTCGCAGCCGCACGCGGCGGTGGTGCGACATGAACACGCGCGGGAATCATGAGAAGAAGGCGCGGTTGCGGGCGCGGGGGTGATCGGATGACCGCGCCGCAATGGGGCAGGACGACAAGATCAACGATGACTGCCACTGGAGCAAGGGAGTCCACGAGCTAAGCAGGGAGGACGATTACCTTGAGACACGCTCACAGCAGATTTGCGCGATCGTGATGACCTCCCCACAATCCTCGGAGCGCGCATTCGGAAGTTGCGCCTTGTCGTACAAATCCCACCAAGGCCCGTCCATGGCTCAAGCCAGCACGTCGAGCATCGGGGGCGCAAGACTCTCGCACCGATCGCGCCGGCGGTCAAATGAGCGCGTCGGGACATCCAGGACCAATACAACAAACCCACCCGTGGATCGTGCAATATTGCAGCATGTCGGACTATCAGCTGAACACCCTCGGCACCCGCGAATTTGAGCACATGATTCAAGCGCTTGCTATCGAGGTCGTCGGGCCTATCGTGTCGGTTTTCGGGGACGGGCCGGACGGGGGCAGAGAAGCGACCTGGGATGGTGAGGTGCCGCCGCTCTCCGGCAGCGCCAGCTGGAGTGGCTACGGTGTCCTTCAGGCGAAGTTTCAGGGACATACAAGCACCCCAGCGGAGAACCTAAAGTGGTTCAAGTCTCAAACTCGCGCCGAATTGAAACAGTGGGCCGCGAAGGGCACGAAGCGGTTCAGGAAACCCGAGTACTTTCTACTCGCTACCAATTCTCGCCTCTCACCAGCACCGGAGCACGGGAAGGACGAGGCAGTCCGATTCGTCCGAGACGAGATCAAGCGCCTCAATCTACCGGTCCGAGCTTTTCGAATCTGGGACTACGACGATCTACGCGGACTTTTAGACACCGCACACGACGTGCGCAAGAGGTACGCCGCATTCCTCACCTCCGGGGACGTCATTGCCTACATTCTTGACAAATCCAAGACCGTCGAGGCCAATCTTGGAAAAGCTCTGGCTACGGCTTCCGCTCTTTCGCTAGCGGATGACGCTCCCTTGAATTTGACTCAAACGGGTGTGATGAACGAGAACACGACGACCATATCGGACGTCTTCGTAGACCTACCGTTCGCTACCGGGGCAATTTTCGACTACGCGAGCAAAAGGGATCTTGCGCAAGATATATCGGACATAGAGTTTTTGCCCGATGACGAATACTTTTCAGGAGACGATGAGATAGAGAATGACTTCGATCTCGACGTCGACCAAGGCGATGACGTCGCCGCCCAACTCATACGCATACTCAACACCACTCGCGATCCCCGATCAGACATCGGCGTAGAAAGTTCGAGCGTCGTACTTGTAGGAGGCCCCGGGCAGGGTAAGAGCACCGTAACACAGTGGCTATCACAATTGTACCGGGTCGCTTTCCTCGCCGATAATCCCGCGCTACGCATCAACCAAACCATAGCCGCAATTAGCGACGGTTGCAGATCCCGGGCCGAGCACCTACAGATGCCGCAAATATCCGCCCGAAGGTGGCCATTCAGGGTCATACTGACAGAATTGGCTGATTATCTGGCTGATAATACGAATCACTCTCTTGTTGACTTCATCGCGAGTCGAATAAGCGCCCGCGGCACTGCCAGCGTAACCAGCATGGACGTGATCTCCTGGCTAGAGAGATATCCCGCCGTGCTATTCATCGACGGCCTCGACGAGGTTCCCCCTTCCAGCAATAGGGAAGCGGTCCTAAAAGCGATCTCGGACCTCACAATCGAGATTGACACGCGTCGGGGCGATCTGGTCGTGGTGGCGACGACTCGTCCACAGGGATACAGTGGTGAACTCGGACGGTTCAAACACATAAATCTCGTCCGCTTGAACACCCCCCAGGCAATCGAATGCGCCAGCGCGCTAATCGATGTACGCTTCGGCGTGGGGACATTGAAAGCGGGTCAGGTACTAGATCGGCTCCGAAAGGCATCGACTGAAAGTTCCACCCAGAACCTGTTTGAGTCGCCACTTCAGGTCACCATTCTCACCGTCCTCCTTGAGAAGCTAGGTAAGGCCCCCGGGGACCGATCCAGACTTTTCTCCGCATACTACGACGTCATTTCGAGTCGCGAGCAAGAGAAATCCGGGGACTTGAGCGACCTGCTGCAAAGATACGAAGCGGACATTCGGGCACTGCACCGAAATATCGGCTTTGAACTGCAGAGAAGAGCAGGAGAAGCAGGGGGCACGTCGTCCACCCTGCCTCGTTCAGAATTCTTCGAAGTGATAGGTCAGCAGTTTCGCGACCAAGGCCATAGCGAAGTCGAGATCGAAAAGCTTCGCCAAGAGTTCGCCCGTCTCGTCACAGACCGATTAGTTTTTCTCACATACGTCACAGGCGATCGAGTCGGTTTTGAAATCCGAAGCCTGCAAGAATTTATGGCCGGCGAGTATCTAGTTTCACTGCCCGAGAATCAAATTCTGCGAGAGATAGACGCGATTGCCACGAGTGCATACTGGCGCAACACCGTTTTGTTCGCGGTCGGAAGTATATTCGCACACAGAGAACACCTCCGCGCCGAAGTGACACTCCTCTGTCAGAAGCTTGACTCAGACTATCCCACCACGTCATCACTCCCGGGCGCACGGCTTGCCGTCGATATCTTGCGTGACGGCAGTTGTCTCTCGATGCCACGATATGCTCAGAGGCTTGCCACATCCGCTGCGGGAGGTATCGGCGGACCGGTCGATTCCCATTTCATGCATGCTCTTGCTGATTTGAATGACGCGCGCGTTCAGGACGTGATCCGTTCCATTGCGAGCAGCATCGAGCCTGCGCCATCAAGCGTTTGGATCAACCGTGCGATGTTCTGGTCCGCATCAAATCGCATGGGGCCAGCCGTGGACCTGCAGAACATCTTAAGTTCAGCTGACCCGGAGTCGCTGCAGAGAATCATCAAGTTCGCGTGGATAAAAAGTGATATCAGCATCCTGAATGCGGCCCAAAATTTCATCGGCGCCTGCGACCCGAGTACGTTCACATTGCGCTCCGAGAGCGGACTACCGAGCAGTTCATCAGCAACGACATTCAAGCATCTGCGCATCCTGAGTGATGACGAAATCGATGACGCTCAAGTCGAAGCAGAGGCGAAGGCAACCCTCTGGGGCCGCTACAGGAGGGTCAACTCTGACCAGGAAGCGTGGAGATGGTTGCGTGACGAGTCGCCGGATAGTGATTGTTGGAAACAAGCCCGGTCGCTTGCGTGTTTCGCGCTGGATCCTTCGGCATCGACGCTGAGTCAAGCGCTACGAGACATCGCGGATACGGATGCCCCATATCTACCAGCTCGAACCCCCTGGGTAGTCCTAGCCTGCCTTCGGCAGAGCAATCTTGAACTCGGAGACGCACCGGCGTCCTTCGCGCTGCGCAAGAGAGCAATCCACTCCGTCGCTGCAGATGCACTTCAAGGAGTGTTTGGAGACACAGGGGATTGGCTGGATTGGGAGTCTTCGTTGCCACAACGGGCGCCCCTTGAACCACGAGCGTTCGAGCATTGGATGCATGTCGACGGAGACTCACTTCCACTTGCCGCACTGAACTTCATCCACAATTCTTCGCCCCGGCGTTCCATTCCGAAGATCAGTCTCGAAACGCTGAGGGCGATTGTGGATCTGAGCGAAAATGGCCCGAGCCCTATCACCCGCGCCCGCGCTCGGGGACTCGGACTGTTTCTCTTCTCGGTCCTCATTGAGAGCATTGAGCCAGGGGAAGAGAGTTCTGCCGAACTGGACACATTCTTCCCCTGGGCAAGACGCGCGGTGACGGATTACCCCTACGAGGGGGTCTGGTGGTCTTGGATAATTTCGGCAATGGAAAAGTCTGTTCCAATAGGAAAGGAAGTACTCCTGGCCGTGGGACGGGCTCCGTGGCTTATCCGTCGGGGCACCACCGATTTTGCGATGCTGCTTCTTGATGAGTACCGGTCAGACCCTCAGGCCTGGCCGCTGCTGAGACTTGCATTGATCGGCGACCCCGCACTTGTACTCCGCTTGACAGCGGCGGAAGCACAGCCAACCGGAGATGAAGAGGATCCTGTCTATCGTAGGCTCGTGTCAATGATCGTATTCGCGCGCGGCGCGGTCTTGGACATGCGCACCGACCTCACCTTGCAGTTAAAGGGCGGCCCCCACAACGACACGTTGGGAGTGGACTGGCTAACAGAACTTGCCCGTAGCAACAGTGTTTCATCTGAGGGCGCGGCGTTTATTTGTGCAAACCTATCTCGGATCGCTCCTGAAGCAGCCGAGGCAGTCGTTCATATAACGGATGCCAAGTTGAAGGATAGAAACCCTGAACTAGCCACGAGGCTGAACCATCGCCAGAAATGATCTTCACGCCTGCCATCCGCTGAAGTTAACACGCGCTCAACCTCGGGCGTTGTCGTGTTCGCGCGGTCGCTGGTCGTACGACAACCAGCTTCGTCCGATAAAGCGACTTGACGCCGCGAGTTAGATTGAGATGTCAAGTTGCAAAGAACCCATCGGATTCACGAAACTCCAAGTAGCAAGGCCGCAGTTTTGCTGTGCCGATTAGCAACTCATGGCCACGGAAGGCGATTTTGCTTCGCTGCTTCATCCCGTGCTTGGCCCGAAAAGATGCGCAGTCGGCACTCCCATCAAGGTCGCCCACGTTCCTGACGCTGCTGGCCTACCCGCATGTAACGCCCAAGTAAACTCCCCCTCTCCCACCCCGCCCGGCGGAGTGAGCCACTCGTTACCTCCCCGCCCCCGCCAACGCGGTCCCGGGTAACGCCCCGTTCCTACGCTGGCGGCACGCCCAGCCCATGCGGGGCGCTGCACCTCCCCACATCGCCCAACGGAGGACCCCCGTGACCGTCACCGACCCGCGCCCCGAAACCGCAACGCCGCCCGCGGCCGCAACGCCCGCCGAGACAGCCCCGGCCGACGCAGCCCTGACCCACCGCCCCGGCCGCTGGATCGACAACTGGAACCCCGAGAACGCCACCCAGTGGGCCAGAGAAGGCAAGGCCATCGCCGCCCGCAACCTGCGGTGGTCGATCTTCGCCGAGTTCCTCGGGTTCGTCGTGTGGCAGCTGTGGTCGGTCGTCGTCGTGTCGCTCCCCGCCGCGGGCTTTCAGCTCTCGACGGGTGAGATCTTCTGGCTCATCTCCATGCCGAGCCTCGTCGGCGCGACGCTACGCATCCCCTACACGTTCATGGTTCCGCGCTTCGGTGGCCGCAACTGGACGATCGTCTCGGCCGGCCTCCTCCTCATCCCGAGCATCGGCCTCGCCATCGCGGTGTCAAACCCCGCGACCCCCTTCGGCCTCCTTCTCCTGATCGCCGCGTTCGCCGGATTCGGCGGCGGCAACTTCGCCAGCTCGATGTCGAACATCACGTTCTTCTACCCGGCCGCGCAGAAGGGATACGCCCTCGGACTCAACGCCGCCGGCGGCAACCTCGGCGCCTCGGTCGCGCAGTTCGTCGTCCCCATCGTCATCACCGTCGGCGCCGCGGCGACCCTCAACCTGCCGCTCGCGGGACTCATCTGGGTGCCGCTGATCCTCGTCGCGATGGTCGGCGCGTACCTCCGCATGGACAACCTCTCCGCCGCGAAGGCCGACATCACGGCATCCCTCGCCGCTCTCAAGGAGCCGCACATGTGGGTGCTCTCGCTGCTCTACATCGGCACGTTCGGCTCGTTCATCGGCTTCGCGGGCGTCTTCCCGAAGCTCCTGGCCGACACGTTCCCCGACTTCAAGGGCTTCACGATCGGCACCGCGACCGTGACCCTCGCGTTCCTCGGCGCCCTCGTCGGCTCGCTCGCCCGCCCCTACGGCGGCAAACTCGCCGACCGCTTCGGCGGAACCGTCATCACGATCGGCGCTTTCACGGTGATGGGGCTCGGCATCCTGAGTGTGATCCTCACCCTGCCGATGCAGAACTTCGTGATCTTCCTGCTGTGCTTCCTCGTGCTGTTCGCGGCGGCGGGCATCGGCAACGGCTCGACGTACCGCATGATTCCGACGATCTTCGCCCTCAAGGCCAACGGCGGCATCGGCGCGCAGCGCAAGGCCGCCGCGGCCCTCGGCCTCATCTCGGCGATCGGCGCGTACGGCGGCTTCTTCATCCCGCAACTGCTCGGCTTCTCGAAGACGACGTTCGGCTCGTACACCCCCGCCCTCGGCTGGTTCGCCCTCGCGTACGTCGCGTTCCTCGCCCTCACCGCGGGCGTCTACCTCCGCATGTCGACCAAGACCGGAACGCGGATCTGACCCCATGAGCTCCGCCGACACCCACTGCCCCTACTGCGCATTGCAGTGCGCCATGACCGTCAGCCACGCGGGCGCCACGACGGTCACCGGCCGCGACTTCCCCACCAACCGGGGAGGGCTCTGCGCCAAGGGCTGGACGTCGGCGGAGCTCCTGGCATCCCCCCACCGACTCCGGATGCCGCTGATGCGGCGCCCCGACGGCGCCCTCGCCGAGACCACCTGGGAGGAGGCTCTGGATGCCGTGGCCGCGGCGTTCCGCGACACGAAAGCCATGCACGGCCCCGACGCCAACGCCATCTTCGGCGGCGGCGGACTCACCAACGAGAAGGCCTACCAGCTCGGCAAGTTCGCCCGCGTCGCGCTCGGCACCTCGCGCATCGACTACAACGGCCGCTTCTGCATGTCGTCGGCGGCCGCGGCATCCAGTCGTGCCTTCGGGATGGACCGGGGCCTGCCGTTTCCCGTCACCGACCTCGACGACGCCCGGACGATCCTGCTGCTCGGTTCGAACGTCGCCGCGACCATGCCGCCGTTCCTCGCGCACCTCGCCGGGGCGCGCGCAGCCGGCGGCCTCATCGTCGTCGACCCGCGCCGCTCGGCCACCGCGCGCCTCACCGAAGACGGCGCCGGCACGCACCTGCAGCCCGCTCCCGGCACCGACCTTCCGCTCTTGCTCGGGCTCACGCACATCGCCATCGCCGAGGGCCTGACCGACCGCGCCTATATAGAGGAACGCACGAGCGGGTTCGACGCCGTGCGGCGCTCGGTCGCCGCATGGTGGCCCGAGCGGACGTCCTCGACGACCGGCGTCCCCGTGGTGCAGCTCCGCGAAACCGCCCGACGCCTCGCCGCGGGCGGTGCGTACATCCTCACCGGACGCGGCGTCGAACAGCACGTCGACGGCACCGCCACCGCGACCGCCGCGATCAACCTCGCCCTCGTGCTCGGCCTGGTCGGCCGCGAGGGCTCGGGCTACGGCACGCTCACCGGGCAGGGCAACGGCCAGGGCGGGCGCGAGCACGGCCAGAAGGCCGACCAACTGCCCGGATACCGCTCCATCCGCGACCCCGACGCCCGCCGCCACGTCGCCGGGGTGTGGGGCGTCGACCCCGACGAGATTCCGGATGCCGGCATCCCGGCCAACGCCCTGCTCGGCGAGCTCGGTGGCCCGGTGAAGACGCTGCTCGTCGCCGGGTCGAACGTCGTGGTGTCGGCACCCGACGTGGATGCCGTGCGTTCGCGGCTCGCCGCCCTCGACACCCTCATCGTCTGCGACTTCTTCCTCTCCGAGACGGCAGAGCTCGCCGACATCGTGCTGCCGGTGCTGCAGTGGGCCGAGGAGGAGGGCACGATGACCTCCCTCGAGGGCCGGGTGATCCGCCGCCGTCGCGCGGTGGCCCCGCCCGAGGGCGCCCGCAGCGAGCTGTGGATCCTGGCCGAGATCGCGCGGCGGCTGGGCGCGGCATCCTCCTGGTCGACCGATCCCTCGGTGGTGTTCGACGAGCTCGCCCGAGCCTCGGAGGGCGGCATCGCCGACTACTCGGGCCTCTCGCACGCGCTGCTCGACACCGGCGTCGAGGCGTACTGGCCGTACCGCACCGAGGGCACCCCGCGTCCGTTCACCGAGCGCTTCGCCCACGCCGACGGCCGTGCGCGTCTCGTACCGGTGGATGCCACTCCCCCGACGCCCACGGATCGCGGCGGCGAACTCACCCTCGTCACCGGCCGCTACCTGCAGCAGTACCAGTCGGGCACGCAGACCCGCCGCGTCGCCGAGCTGAACGGCGCACGCCCCGAGGCGCGGCTCGAGATCCATCCGGCCACGGCGTCGCGTCTCGGCATTCGCGAGAATGCGCTCGTCTCCGTGTCGAACGAGCGCGGCACGGTGCGGGCGCGGGCGACGGTGACGACGGATATCCGCCACGACACCGTCTTCCTGCCGTTCCACTACGCGGGCGACGAGTGCGCGAACCGACTGACAGAGGCGATCGTCGACCCCACGTCGGCGATGCCGGAGTTCAAGCGCACGCGGGTGCGGGTGAGTCCGGACACCGCGGAAGCCGTTGCGGCGAGCACCGGGGTCGGCGTCGCACGGGCGAGCGCCGGCACAGCCCCGGCGCAGGCCGACGCCAGCGACGAGGTCGGGAACGCCGACGCCGCACACGCCCGCGCCGCCGACAGCGCCGTACCGGGCCCCGGACGCGTGCCGGTCATCGTCTCGGAACACCCCGGCATCACCCGCACCGAGGAGGGAACCCATGTCTGAGCGCGTGGTGCTCGTGGGCTACGGCCCCGTCGGAGCGCGGCTGATCGACGGGCTGCTGCCCGCGGTGCGCGAGGGGCGCATCGACCTCACCGTCGTCGGGGCCGAGCCCCACGATGTCTACAACCGCGTCCTGCTCGCCGAGTACGCGGTCGGGCGGACCGACCGCGCGGGCCTCGACATGGACGACCGGCGCGTCGCCGAAGAGGCCGGCGTGCGGTTCGTGCTCGGCGCCGCGGTGGTGGGTGTCGACCGCCACCGCCGCTCGGTGCGCCTGCACGATGGCATCCGTCTCGACTACGACAGGCTCGTGCTCGCGACCGGAGCGCGGGCGAACGTCCCGACTCTGGCGGGCATGGAGCGCGCGCGGCGCGACCGCACGGCCGCACCGGGGAGCCCCGATGCCCTCGACCTCGGCGGCGCTCCACTCCCCCGCGGCGTCGTCGCGCTCCGCGACCTCGCCGACGCGGAACACGTGCGCGCGGCCGTCACGACAGGCAAGCGCATCGTCGTGCTGGGCGCCGGGGTCCTCGGTATGGAACTCGCTCTCGCCGCCGCCGAGGCCGGGGCCGAGGTCGTCGTGGCGTATCACTCCGCGGCCCCCATGAACCGGACGCTCGACGAGAACGGCGGGCGCGTGCTCGCTGCCGCGGCCACCGCCGTCGGGGTCGAGATGGCGCACCACGCCAGGGCCGAGAGCATCCTCCTCCGCTACGACGACCACGGGCACGCGTGGTTCGACGGTCTCGTCTGCGCCGACGGCAAAGTGCTCGCGGGAGACCTGCTCGTGCTGTCGTGCGGGGTCGCGGCGCGGACGGAAGTGGCATCCCTCGCCGGTCTCGAGATCTCGACGGGCATCCTCGTCGACGGTTCCTCGCGGTCGTGGACCGACCCCGACGTCTTCGCGATCGGCGACTGCGCGCACGTCGCCGACCCCGCGGATGCCGACGCCCACGGCCGCATCCCGGGCGGGCCGAGCGGACTCGTCGGACCGGGCTGGCGCCAGGCCGACCGGCTCGCGGCGTTGCTGTCGGCATCCGGTTCCGCCCAGACGGCCGGGGCAGCCGCGACCACGCTGCCGGTCGAGCGCCCCGGGGTCGTCATGCTCAAGGCCGAGGGGATCGACGTGGTGGCCGGCGGGGCGGTCGACGCCGACCCCTTCACCCACGCTCCCGGATGCCACGGCCCCCAGGTCACCATCTGGGCCGACCCCGCGCGGGGCGCCTACGTGAAGCTCGTCACCGTCGAGGGCGTGCTGACCGGCTTCGTCGCGGTCGGGATGCCGCGCACCGGCGCCGAGCTGACCCTGCTGTTCGAGCGCGGCTCGGAGCTTCCGGCGGACCGCTCGTCGCTGCTGCGGCTCGACGCCCCCGATGCCGGAATGGCCGTCGTCTCCGACCCCTTCGCCGCGGACGCGACGGTGTGCTGGTGCAACGGCGTGAGCGCCGGGGCGATCCGCGAAGCCGCTGCCGCCGGAGAGCCGACGGTCGCCTGCGTGAAGGCCGCGACCCGCGCCGGCACCGGGTGCGGCGGGTGCGTGGGGCGGATCAGCGAGCTGTTGGCGCGGGAGGCCGTTCCGGCGTAGCGCGCTCACGCGCCGCGCCGGGGCACGGGACGGGGCGTCCGCTGTGCGGAACTCCTGAGAAATCGTCCGGGCACCGGCTCCCGGTGGGATGCAGGGCCCCTGGGCTCCCGAATCTCAGGAGTTCTGTCCGCGCACCGCGGGCGATACCGCCGCGAAACGCAGGAGCAGTACGCTGCACGCATGCCTCCGATCGAGAACATGCTGGCCTTCGTGGCGGCATCCGTGGTCATCATCGTCATCCCGGGGCCGAGCGTCTTGTTCGTCATCGGTCGGTCGATCGCGCTGGGGCGTCGCGCGGGCGTCCTCAGCGTCGTCGGTAACGCCCTCGGCACGGTCCCCGCGGTGCTCGCCGTCGCGTTCGGGGTCGGCGCGATCGTGGCTTCGTCGATCGTCGCCTTCACCGTGCTGAAGATCGTCGGGGCGATCTACCTCGTCTGGCTCGGCATCCAGGCCATCCGTCACCGCCACGCCCACGTCGCCGGTGCCACCCGCGGCCCCGCGTCGTCGTGGACACTGCTGCGCCAGGGCTTCGTCGTGGGCATCACCAACCCCAAGACGATCGCCTTCTTCGTCGCGGTGCTGCCCCAGTTCGTGGCTCCGCACGCCGGGGCCGTGTGGCTGCAGCTGCTCGTGCTCGGCCTCCTCTTCCAGGTGATGGCACTCACGTGCGACAGCGTGTGGGCCCTCGCCGCGGGTACCGCGCGCACCTGGTTCGCGCGGTCTCCGAAGCGCATCTCGACGCTGTCGGGGACGGGCGGCGTCATGATGATCGGTCTGGGCGGGGCGCTCGCTTTGACCGGCGCGAAGAGCTGAGCGAGCGCGGCGGTCTCCGGCACAAGAGAAACCTGTGCATTAGCTGAGTGCTGCCCCTAGGATGAGGCTCGTCGGCTCCCCGAGCCACCGCCGAGCCACTGGGCCGACGGCGTCGTCGACCAGGAGTCCCCCGCGTGCGCACGTCCGTCGGTTTCGCCCTCGCCCTCGTCCTCGCCACCGCGGGAATCGCCCCGGCGGCGGTCGCCGCCTCATCGCCCGCCGCCGAGTCGTGCCGGACCATCCCCGTCGATGCGGACGCGCCGCTCCGCGCCGACGTCGCCCGCGAGAGGTTCGGGGTCGACGGAACGGGAGTCGTCGTCGGCGTGGTCTCGGACTCGTTTGCCGCCACGTCCGCGCCGGGCTCCACCGTGGCCGACGACATCGCCAACGGCCTGCTGCCGGGACCCGGGAATCCCTGCGGCCGGGAGACCCCCGTCGACGTTCTGCGCGACGGCACGGACACCCCCACCTCCGTCGATGAGGGACGCGCGATGCTGCAGCTCGTGCACGGGATCGCCCCGGGTGCGTCTCTGGCCTTCGCGGCGGCCGACCCGGACAGTGCCGCCTCACTTCGGGACGCCATCGACCTGTTGGTCGATCACGGAGCCGATGTCATCGTCGATGACATCAGCGTCGAAGAGGATGCCATCTTCCAGCGATCGCTCACCGCCGAGACGATCGCGCGCGCGACAGAACGCGGGGTGATCTCCTTCTCGTCGGCGGGCAACCAGAACCTCCTGCCCAGCTCCCCGCTCGCGGGACAGGAGGTGACGCCGATCAACGGCTGGCAGACCTCGGCGTATCGCCCCACCGCGTGCCCCGACGCCGTCACGGCAGCGGTGACGGCGCAGGGTTTCTCGACGCCGACCGACTGCCTCGACGTCGACCCCGGAGACACCAGCGACGCGACACTCGGATACTCCGTGTCCTCCCACGCCGAACTGATCTTCCAGTGGGGCGAGCCCGCCGGTGCGGTGACAGGGTCGTTCGTCCCCGTCGTCCTCCAAGCAGGTGCACCTCTCGACGTCGAGCTCAAGCCGCTCGCCGACGGCACCCCCGGGTACACGGTCGTCCTCCCCCGAGCCGATGCCGACCTCGACGTCGAGGTGGTCGTGGCGCGTGTGACGACGCCCGACGCTTCGCGATCGCTCCCGAACCCGCCGATCTTCCTCATGTTCCTGCAGTCGGGCCTGGGCTGGGCGGAGTACACGCGATCCGAAGGAGAGGTGCAGATCGGCCGCACCTCTCTCGGGCACAACAGCGATCCGGTCGCCATCTCGGTGGCGGCGGCGGCGTACGACACGCCCACGAAGGTGGAGTCGTTCAGCAGCCACGGCCCCTCGACGCACTTCTTCGCCCCGCGCACGGCATCCGTTCCTTCCGCCGTGCTCGCCGCCCCGGAGATCGTGTCGAAGCCCGACATCATGGCGGTCGACCGTGTGCGGCAATCCGTCCTCGGATCGAATCCCGACGAGACCGGCGGTCGACAGTTCCCCGGCACCTCCGCCGCCGCGCCGCTCGCTGCCGCGGTCGCCGCGCTGGCGAAGTCGGTCGACCCGAGCCTGACCCAGGAAGACGTTCGCGCGCTGCTCACGACGACCGCCCTTCCCGCCGCCTCGCCGTGGGCCTCGGTTCCCGCCGAGAACGTCACCGGTGCGGGACTCATCGACGCCGAAGCGGCACTGGCGGCCCTGGTGCCCGCGCCGACCCCGACGCCCACCCCCGAGCCGACGCCGACCCCCGCACCGACGCCGACAGCCTCACCCTCGCAGTCGGCGTCCGCGCCCGTTCCGTCGCCTTCCACGACCGCGCCGTCGCGACTGGCGAACAGCGGAATGGATGCCGCCGACAGCCTCCCGCTCGTCATCGGCGCAGTGGTGCTGCTCATCCTCGGCGGCGTCGTGCTGGTGGTCGTGCGCGCGCGAGCCCGGCGGAAGTGACCGCGCCGTTAGGCTTCCGGTGTGAGTGACGCCGCTGCCCCCTCGAGCCGCACGGCCGTGGTGGCCGCGGCGATCGCCCTCTTCGCCGAGCGCGGCTACGACCAGACATCGGTCGAGCAGATCGCGCAGGCCGCGGGGGTCTCGCGCTCGACGTTCTTCCGGCAGTTCGGCGGTAAAGAAGACGTCGTCTTCGCCGACCACGAAGTGCTGCTCGCCGAGACGCGCGCGTACCTCGCGCACCCGCACGACGACCCCTGGGCCGCGGTGTGCGAGGCGTCGGTGCGGGTGTTCCGGCACTTCTCGGCCGACCCCGAGCTCGCGCGACGACGGTACGCGATCGTGCGCGAGGTTCCGGTCCTGCGCGATCGCGAGATCGTCACGGTGTTCCGCTACGAGCGCCTCTTCGACGAGTACCTGCGCGACGCACTCCCCGGCCTCGACCCCCTCGACGCCGTCGGCTTCGCGGCCCTGGTCACCGCAGTGCACAACCACGTGCTGCGTCGGCTCATGCGGGGCGCCCGGGTGCCGGCATCCGTTCTCCGCCGCGCTCTCGACGACGTGCTCCGCCGGTACGGCGTGCACCCCGACGGCGACGACGCGGCCGGCGACGATCTCATCGTCGCGGCCTTCCCCCGCCGCATGCCCGCCGCCGAGGTGACGCGGCGATTGCGCGCCTCGCTCGGCGATTAGGTCGCGCTCGCCCCGGGCGCGGCCCCGGCCCCGGCCCCGGCCCGTTGAGTGTCCAAGACATCCGGACGCCCGGAAAAACGTCCGTGTCATGTCTCAGGACAAACGTCCGGGTGTTTTGGACACTCGAACAGGCACACGCCCCGACGCACGCGCGCCGGAGCACGGGCGGCAGGCCCGAGCCGTCAGGCGACGGACTTCGCCAGATCGTCGATCACCTCGGCACCGGGGAGGGATGCCAGAACCTCGCCCGGGAGGAACACCTTCGCGCCGCGGATCCCGGCACCGACGATCGCCCGCGGCAACGCCGCCACGCGCGCGTCGAGCAGGAGCCGCCAGTCGGACGGGATGCCGAGCGGGGTGATGCCGCCGTACTCCATGCCGGTCTGCGCGACGGCGTCATCCATCGGGGCGAAGGTCGCCTTGCGGGCGTCGAGGAGGCGCCGCACCGCGCCGTTGACGTCGAGGCGCGTCGTCGCGAGCGCGAGGCACGCGGCGGTCGAGGTCACCCCGCCACGCGTTCCCTGCACGACGAGGCAGTTCGCCGAGATGTCGAGGCTCTGGCCGTAGGCCTCGCAGAACGCGGCGGTGTCGGCCAGGGCCGGGTCGACCGCGGCCACCTCGATGCGCGCAGCCGTCGCGGGATCCAGCGCGGCGATCGCCGCGGCGACGGGGGCGGCCAACAGGTGCGGATTCTCCGCGGCGGGGAGGAACGTCAGGGCACTCACGCCCGCGACCTTACCGGTCGTGCGCCCGGTTAGCCCCTCCGCACGGCCGCGCGGTTTCTCGTCCGCCCACCCGCCCCGGCATCCGGCAACCCACGGCGGTCCCATCGCGTCGGCCCCGCGAGCGAAGCAGGCAGCCCGAGCGTGACACCCAGTACCGACATGAGCGATACTGGGAACCATGACCATCGATGCCGATGCCCGTACGCTGCCCGGCGAGCGCGTCTCGCACTACGACCTGCTCGGCCGCCGCGACACCGACTACTACGCCGTCTTCGCCGACGTTCCCGCGGCCGACCGCGCGGTGTGGGATCGCGCCAAGGCCTTCTGCGATGAGGTCGGCACCCGCATGCAGGGCGAATGGGATGCCGCGACCTACCCCGTCGAGCTCCTGCAGCGCATGGGCGAACTCGAGCTCTTCACCGACGGCATCGAGCACTCCGAGCTGCCCGAGAGCTCTCCCCTGGCCGCGGGCCTGGTGAACATGGAGGTGTCGCGCCACGACGGCTCGCTCGCGACGGCTCTCGCGGTGCAGGGCGGGCTGGCGCTTCGCACCCTCGCCCTCTTCGGGTCCCCCGAGCAGCAGGCGCGCTGGCTGAAGCCCCTCGCCGACGGCACGGTGCTCGGTGCGTTCGCCCTGACCGAGCCCGACCACGGCTCCGACTCCGTCTCCCTCGAGACCACCGCCACCCGCACCACGGACGGCTGGTCGCTCAGCGGCACGAAGAAGTGGATCGGCAACGGGGCCTCCGGTGGCATCACCTTCGTCTGGGCCCGCGTCGAGAACGAGGGCGGCGACGACCACGGCAACGTCCGCTGCTTCCTCGTGGAGCAGGACACCCCGGGCTACACGGGCACCGTCATCACCGGCAAGGTGTCGCTGCGCGGCATCCATCAGGCGCACATCGCGATGGACGACGTGCACCTCGCTCCGGATGCCGTCCTCCCCGGCACGCACACCTTCAAGGACGCGTCCACCGTGCTGTTCGCCACCCGCTCGGGCGTCGCCTGGTCGGCCCTCGGCCACGCGACCGCGTGCTACGAGATCGCCCGGACGTATGCCATCGAGCGCATGCAGTTCGGAAAGCCCCTCGCGAAGTTCCAGATGGTGCAGGAGCGGCTCGCGCAGATGCTCGACGAGCTCACCGCGATGCAGCTCTACTGCCGTCGTCTCGCCGACCTCGAGGCATCCGGTGGTCTGCGCCCCACGCAGGCGTCCCTCGCGAAGTACCACAACACCCGCGCGGCGCGTCGGGTGGCGGCGATCGCTCGCGACCTGCTCGGGGGCAACGGCATCCTGCTCGAGAACGGGGTCATGCAGCACATGGCCGACATCGAGGCCATCCACACCTACGAGGGCACCGAGAGCGTGCAGGCGCTCCTGCTCGGCCGCGACATCACCGGGATGAGCGCGTTCGTCTGATTCCGGATGCCGGGAGGCCGGCGCCCCGAACCGAGGCCGCGTCCGTCGAGGACGGGCGCGTTCGCCGACGCTCACAGTCGCCACGGACGCCCACGATCACCGAGACCGCACGCGATGACCGAGACCGCACGCGGATGTCGACGATCGGGTGCGGCCTCGTCGATCGCGTGCGGTTTCGTCGGTGAGCCTGGGTGCGCCGTCGCGCGTCGCGCGGCCGACGTGAGTACCTAACCCGTGACCGTGACCCGCGCAAGCCGCGCGGTCCATGTCGGAGCCTCACGCTAACGTCATCGCATGGGCCTGTTCTCTCGTCACCCCGCGCCGCGCGAGGCCGTCAACTCCGTCGCTCAGGCGGTCCAGACCCCGCCGCGGAGCCTCTGGTCCGACGGCTTCGGACGCCTCGCGGTCCGCGCCGTGCAGATCATCGTCGTGGTGCTCCTCGTGGCCGGCCTCATCTGGGGCATCCAGCAGGTGACGCTCGTCATCATCCCGCTGGTGCTCGCCCTCATCTTCGCGTCCGCGTTCGGACCCGTCACCATGTGGTTGCGCCGCAAGGGTGTCCCCTCGGTGATCGCCACGCTGCTGACGCTGCTCGCCGTCGTCGTGGTGCTCGCTGCGCTCGGCTGGCTCGTCGTCAACGCGGTCATCAACCAGTGGGACTACCTGTCCGCCCAGGCGACCAAGGGTTTCGAGCAGGCCCAGGACTGGTACCACACGCTGCCGTTCGCGGTCTCACCCGACCAGGTCAACCAGGTCGTGCAGGGGATCCAGGACTTCGTCACGAGCTCTCAGTTCGGCACCGCCGCCGCGACCGGCGTCGGTGCGATCGCGTCGTTCGTCACGGGCTTCGTGCTGATGGTCGTCATCCTGTTCTTCTTCCTCAAAGACGGCCCGCGCATGTGGGAGTTCGTCCTGCGTCCGTTCCACGGCAGCCACTACGACCGCGCCCGCCGCATCGGCGACAAGACGGTGACCGTCCTCGGTTCGTACGTGCGCGGCACCGCGTCGGTCGCCGCGGTCGACGCGATCGGGATCTACATCGGTCTGCTGATCCTGCAGGTGCCGCTCGCGCTGCCCCTCGCCGTGCTCGTCTTCCTGCTCGCGTTCATCCCGATCGTCGGTGCCGTGACAGCGGGCATCCTCGCGGCACTGGTGGCGCTGGTCACCAACGGCCCGATCGTCGCGCTCATCGTCGTCGGCGTCGTCGTGCTCGTGAACCAGCTCGAGGGCAACTTCCTCCAGCCCGTCCTCATGGGTCGCACGATGAAGCTGCACTCGTTCGTGGTGCTGGTGGTCCTGGCCGGCGGCACCGCCATCGGCGGCATCCTGGGCACCCTGCTCGCGGTGCCGCTCACCGCCGTGGTGTGGGGCATCATCACGGTGTGGAACGGTCCCGAGGAGCCGGCCGAGTGGGCGCGCCGCAAGAAGCGCCGCAACCCCGTTCCACTGGCGGGCGACGAGAGCTCGGACTGACCCGATGCCGTACGAGATCCCGGCGCCGATGCTGGCGAAGGCGGTTCCCGTGGTTCCCGACCACGCCAAGGTCGAGGGCGGGTTCAGCTATGAACCCAAGTGGGACGGCTTCCGGGCACTCGTGTCGTGGGACGGCACCGACGTCGAGATCGGCAGCCGCGGTGCCAAACCCCTGACCCGCTACTTTCCCGAGCTCGTCGCGGCGTTCGCCGAGATCCTGCCGGAGCCGTGTCTGATCGACGGCGAGGTGGTCGTCGCGCGCGGCGAACCCGGTGCGCAGCGTCTCGATTGGGAGGCGCTGTCCCAGCGCATCCATCCCGCGGCCTCCCGCGTGACCCTGCTGTCCGAAGAGACGCCGGCGATGTTCATCGCGTTCGACCTGCTCGCCCGCGGGGACCGCGACCTCCAGGCGGAGCCGTTCTCGGAACGGCGGGCCCAGCTCGAAGACCTGCTCGGCGACGTGCCGCACCCCGTCCACGTGACGCGCACGACCGATGACCCGGACCTCGCCCGCCGGTGGCTCGCCGAATTCGAGGGCGCGGGGCTCGACGGCGTGGTCGCGAAGCCGCTCGCCCAGCCGTACGCGCCGAACAAGCGCACGATGTTCAAGATCAAGCACGCCCGCACGGCCGACGTCGTCGCGCTGGGGTACCGCATCCACAAGTCGGGGCAGGGCGTCGGCTCCCTCCTCGTCGGCCTGTACGACGACGAGGGTCGACTGCACGGCGTCGGCGGAGTGTCCGCCTGGACCGACAAGCGACGCCTCGAGCTGATCGACGAGCTCGCCCCGCTGGTCGAGCGGGATGCCGACGGCGAAGCGGTCGTCGGAGAGACCGATCGCTCGCGCTTCTCGGCATCCAAAGATGTGTCGTTCGTCCGGTTGCGTCCGGAGCGCGTCCTCGAGGTGCGGTACGACCAGCTCGAGGGCATGCGCTTCCGTCACACGGTGCAGTTCGAGCGGTGGCGCCCCGACCGCGACGCGCGCTCGTGCACCTTCGCACAGCTCGAGACCGTGAGCGCCTACGATCTGGGCGGCGTGCTCGACTGAGCCGGCCAGGACCCCCCTGTCACCGGAACAGGGGATGCCACGAGAACAGGGCGATCACGGCCCAATCGCCCTGTCCTCATCGCTCACCCTGTTCTCGTGACGCCCGCGCGCCGGACGACTCCGCCCACGACGGCGCCGGCCCGCTACTGCGTCGGCGTCTTCGCGCGCGACGGCTGCACGCGCGGCGGCTCCCCGGGCATCTTGGGGAACTCCGGCGGGAACGGCAGCTCCCCCAAACCGTCGTCGAGATCACGCTGCCACCACTCCAGCAGGGTGTCGATGCGGCCGGGTTCCGCGCCGAAGTCCGCCCACGGGTCGCCGACGGATGCCAGGCGCTCCGGGATCGACCTGACCGTGAACGCGCTCGGGTCGAGGCCGTCGAGCTCGTCCCACCGGACCGGAGTCGACACCGTCGCGGTCGGCAAGGCGCGCGGCGAGTACGCCCCGGCCATCGTGCGGTCGCGGTTCGCCTGGTTGAAGTCGACGAAGATGCGCCGCCCCCGCTCCTCTTTCCACCAGCTGGTGGTCACGGCATCCGGCATCCGTCTCTCCAGTTCACGCGCCGCCGCGATGACCGCGTGACGCACGTCGAGGAATTCGTGCGTCGGCTCGATCGGGCAGAACACGTGGAGGCCGCGGTTGCCGCTGGTCTTGATCCAGGCCACGAGGCCGGCCTCGCGCAGCACCGCGCGCAGCGCGTGCGCGGCGGTGACAGCCTCGGCGATCCCCGTTCCCGGCTGCGGGTCGAGATCGATGCGGAGTTCGACGGGGTGATCCGGGTCGCTCGCGAGCGACGCCCACGGATGGAACACGATCGTGTTCATCTGCGCGGCCCAGACGGCGGTTCCGATCTCGCTGACGATGAGCTGCGGATGCCGCCGGCCGCTGTTGTAGGTGACGGTCACCGCCTCGACGAAATCGGGCGCGCCCTTCGGCGGGTTCTTCGAGAAGAAGCTCTCGCCGCCGATGCCGTCCGGGAAACGTTCGAGTGACACCGGGCGGTGTCCGTTGGCGGCGAGGAAGGGCTCCGCGACGGCGAGGAAGTACTCGGCCAGCTCGCGCTTGGTGATGTCGAGTTCGGGCCACAGCACACGATCGGGGCTCGAGAGTCCGATCTCTCGGTCTCCGTGGGGTCCGGGGGCGACGAGCGTGATGCGAGGGGATGCCATGACCCGACGGTAGTGCGCCGGTGGTCGCCGCGTCTGCCCGTTGCGGCGGACGGCGCGACGGGTGGGTTTCGCCCCGCCCCTGGCGACGCGGACGCGCGATGTCCACCCCGAGTCCCGGCATCCGTCCGCCCTTAGGCTCGAAAGATGACCTCCCCCGCCGCCCGCACCGCCCTCGAGATCGCCGACTGGCGCCGTCGCGTGTTCGCCCTGTACGAGGCCGTGCGCGTGGCGGTGGACCCCGAAGAGGCCCACGAGCTCTGGCGCATCGAGCGCGACGCGCTGTTCGCCGGTCACCCCGCGACGCCGCTGCTCCCCGAGCAGCGCGCGGGATTCGAGGGGCTGCCGCTCGCCCCCTACGACGCCGCGTGGCGGTTCGAAGCCCCTCTGATCGAGGCCGAGGACGCGTCGTTCGTCGCCATGACCGGGACGGACGGCGAGGTGGGTTTCGAACGCATCGGCCGGGTCGAACTGCCCGACACCGGGTCCCTCGACGTGTGGCGGCTGACCTCGTACGGCGGCGGTCTGTTCATTCCGGTGCGGGATGCCGCGGCCGGACGCCCCGGCGGAACCTACGGCGGCGGCCGCTACCTGATCGACACGATCAAGGGTGCCGACCTGGGCCGGGGCGCGACTCCGGAGACACTGGTGATCGACTTCAACTTCGCGTACAACCCGTCGTGCGCGTACGACCCCGCGTGGGCCTGCCCCCTGGCTCCGGCCGGAAACGTGCTGCCGGTGGCCGTGCCGGTCGGCGAGCTGTACGGCGTCTGACGGCACGCGGGCTCACGGCACGCGCGCAGGTGCGATCTGACGCCGCCCACGCCCGAACCCACGGCATCCACCGCACACGCTCGGTCTGACGACGCGACCGCCCGAACCCGCGGCATCCACCGCACACGCGCCATCCGACGACGCGGCCGCCCAGGCCTACGGCATCCCCGCGCGAGCGAAACTCCGGAGGAATCGGCGATCCCCCGCCGCTCGGCCCACGCCGGAGGGGCCGAGCACCGGAACCTCAGGAGTTTCGCCCGCGCACACCGGCGCATCGGCCCGGCGCGGGAGCGGCGGGTCTACTCCGCGAGCGCCAGAACCGGTGCGAGCTCGGCGCGCGACAGACGGATCCACGGGCCCGCCGGGTCGATGAGCAGCCCGGTGAGCTCCTCGTCGCTCGCGAGCGCCTTGGCGAGCTGCTCGACCTTGAGCGGCACCGGCTGGTCGCCGCGGCCGAGGGCCAGCAGCTCGAGCGGGTGCGAGAACACCTCGAGGAAACGCTCGCCCGTCGCCGAGCGCGACTCGGCCACGCCGACCGGGCCGCCTTCTTCGGTCTGGTTCACGGCGATCCACAGCGGCACGCCGTCGACGATCGCGGAGACGATCGTGGATGCCGTCTCCTCGGTGCGCTTCTCGCTGAGCGCGGTCTTCACCCGGAGCTCCTCGTCGGCTTCCGAGACCATCCGCTCCAGCAGCGCCGCGGGAAGCACGGCACGGGCGTCGTCGGACGCGGGGTCGAGGACGATTCCCGCGTACGGGCCGCCGAGGACGTGACGCAGGAGCGCCATGACAGGCTGTCCCATCGCCGAGGTGTCGCGGTCACCGTCGGCCTCGACGCTCTTGGTCAGGGCCTGACCGCTGCTGTAGGCGAGGACGAGCTGCTCGTCTCCGCGCGTGGCGATCGCGAGCGGAAGATCCTTGCCCTCGGCGAGCAGCGCGCGGGCGTCTCCCTTGACGCGGAGGAAGACGTGTCCCTGCAGCAGCTGGCGTGCGACGTTCAGCAGCTGAGGGGTCTCGGGCTGGCCCGTGATCTCGGCGAGCGCCATCGCGAGCAGCGCGTTGTCGCGGAGACCGGGGACCGATTCGAAGCCTTCGGGAGCCTCCATCGGTCCGGGCTGTCGAGCCGATGAGCGCGCGGCGACCGGCGGTGTCGAGGCGGCCTCGGGGGCGGCACCGACCCCGCGGAACGACGAGGTCGAGATGGTGACGCTGGGGGTCGGCGCCGCGGCGGCAGCGGTGCCGGCGTCGGCGGAGTCGGTGGCGTCGGTCGGACCGGCCGGGTCCACGGGCTGCTCGCCCGGTTCGATCGTGGTGTCGGCGCGGTCGTCGGACTTGTTTCGGCGCGAGAAAAGGGCCATTGGGCCAGCCTAGCCGCGCAGATTCTCCTCGCGTCGGCGACAGAGGAACTCGACGGAGACCGGGCGCCTACAGCTTGGTGATGGGCGCGATCTTGATCAGCAGCTTTTTCGGGCCGACGGTGTCGAAGCGCACGTGCGCGACGCGCTTCGCGCCCTCGCCGGTCACGGCATCCACACGCCCCTCGCCGAAGTCGTCATGACGGATGCGATCACCGGATGCCAGGACCATGTCGCCGTTGTCGCGGACCTTCGCCGGGATCCGGTTCGGGAACTTGCTCGGATCGGCCGGTGCGCGCTTGGGCAGCGGGACGAGGTCGTCGCCGTAGCGGCTTCCGCCGCTCGCCTGTCCGGGACGCCGACCGCGCGCGTTGAGCGCACGGGACTGCGATCCCCCGCGGCCGTTGACGTCGCCCGGCGACTGTCGCCAATCGATCAGGTCGGCCGGGATCTCCTGCAGGAACCGGCTCGGCATCGCGACGGTGACCTCTCCGAACTGCGCGCGGGTCATCGCGAGCGACACGTGCAGGCGCTTTCGGGCGCGCGTGATCCCGACGTAGAACAGCCGCCGTTCCTCTTGCGGCCCCCCGGGCTCGTTCGCCGAGATCCTGTGCGGCAGCAGGTCTTCCTCGACGCCGGTGAGGAAGACCGCGTCGTACTCGAGGCCCTTCGCGGTGTGCAGGGTCATCAGCGAGACCGACCCGGACGCGTCGTCGAGGTCATCGGCATCCGCCACCAGGGTCACCTCGGTGAGGAAGTCGATGACCGTCCCCTCGGGGTTGTTCCGCGCGAACTCGCGCGTGACGGCGATGAGCTCGTCGAGGTTCTCGAGACGGGCCTCGTCTTGCGGGTCTTTGCTCGCCCGCAGCGCGTCGAAGTAGCCGCTCTTGTTGAGCAGCAGCGTGAGTCCCTCGGTGACCGAGGTGGAGGGGGCGAGCTCTCCGGATGCCGGGAGCATGATCGCCGTGGCCTCGGTGAGCACCGCGTCGAGCTGATCGATCGCCTTCTGCAGCTTCGGCCCGACGCCGATCTGAGCCGAATTGGCCAGAGCGTCGCGGAAGGTGATGTCGTGCTCGGCGGCGTACCGTGCGATCGCCGTCTCGGTCACGTCGCCGATGCCGCGTCGCGGACGGTTCAGGATGCGGCGCACCGACATGCCGTCGGCCGGGTTGGCGACGGCGACGAGGTAGGCGAGGGCGTCCTTGATCTCGGCGCGCTCGTAGAACTTGGTGCCGCCCATGATCTTGTAGGGGACGGCGGAGCGGATGAAGATCTCTTCCAGCGCGCGCGACTGCGAGTTGGTGCGGTAGAAGACCGCGACGCCGGAGTAGTCGACACCCTTCTTGTGCAGGGCCTCGATCTCGTCGGCGACGAACTGCGCTTCGTCGTGCTGCGAGTAGCCGGTGAAGCCGATGATCGGGTCGCCCGCTCCGACGTCGGTCCAGAGCTTCTTGTCTTTGCGGTCGAAGTTGTTCGCGATGACCGCGTTGGCCGCCGACAGGATGTTCTGCGTCGAGCGGTAGTTCTGCTCGAGCAGCACGACCTTCGCGCCGGGGTAGTCGCGCTCGAACTCGCTGATGTTGCGGATGTCGGCGCCGCGGAAGGCGTAGATCGACTGGTCGGAGTCACCCACGACGGTGAGCGACGCGGCGCCCCCGTCGGTCCCTGAGCCTGTCGAAGGGTCGGCGTCGAAGATCATCATGCCGCCGGAGGAGAACGGCTCGGCGTCGGACCCGACGGGCCGGGTGAGCTCGTGGATCAGCGCGTACTGCGCGTGGTTCGTGTCCTGGTACTCGTCGACAAGGATGTGCCGGAACCGCTTGCGGTAACGGTCGGCGACCTGCGGGAAGGCGCGGAAGAGGTAGACCGTCTGGGCGATCAGGTCGTCGAAGTCGAAGGCGTTGGCCCGCTGCAGCTCGCGCTGGTACGACGAGAAGATCTCGACGAAGATGCGCTCGGCCGGGTCGCTCATGTTCGCCGACCGGGCGTACGACTCCGCGTCGGCGAGCTCGTTCTTGAGCTTCGAGATACGGCTCTGCGTGCCGGCGGGCGTGAGGCCGAACGAATCACCCTCGTGCTCTTTGACGAGACGCTTGATGAGCGCCCGCGAGTCGCCGGAGTCGTAGATCGTGAACGCCTTCGTGAACCCGAACTGCTCGGCCTCGCGCCGGAGGATGCGCACGCACGCGGAGTGGAACGTCGAGATCCACATCCCGTCGGCCTTCTGACCGATGAGCTGGTGCACGCGCTCGCGCATCTCGCCCGCGGCCTTGTTCGTGAAGGTGATCGCGAGGATCTGGCTGGGGTACGCCTCGCGCGTGCGCAGCAGCGAGGCGATGCGCCGCGTGAGGACGCTCGTCTTGCCCGAACCGGCGCCCGCCACGATGAGCAGCGCCTGACCGCGATACGTCACGGCCTCGCGCTGGGGGCCGTTGAGGCCCTGGAGGAGGTCGGCGTCGGGGCGGGCATCCGACGGTGCGGGACCGCCGACGATCAGGGGCGTGGAGGCGTCGGTCATGGCGCGTCCAAGTCTAGGCGGGGGCTCCGACATCGGCCTCGCCCTCCCGGCATCCGGGACCGCCCGTCATGATGGACGCATGCGCCTGATCCTCAACGTCCTCTGGCTCGTCCTGTCGGGTTTCTGGCTCTTCGTCAGCTACATGCTGGCGGGGATCGTGCTGTGCGTCCTCATCGTCACGATCCCGTGGGGCATCGCGGCGTTCCGCATCGGTCTCTACGCGCTCTGGCCGTTCGGGCGCGAGATCGTCGCGAAGCCGACGGCTGGGGTCGGTTCGTTCCTGGGCAACGTCGTCTGGGTGATCCTTGCCGGGTGGTGGCTCGCCCTCGAGCACATCCTCACCGGGATCGCCCTGTGCATCACGATCATCGGCATCCCTCTCGGCATCGCCAACTTCAAGCTCGTGCCGGTGTCGCTCATGCCGCTCGGCAAAGAGGTCCGCGACATCCGCCGCGGCGGCCCGTTCGACCGCACCCTCGGGAGCTGATCAGCGGGAGGAACGGTCGCGCACGCGCTGCGGCAGAGCGAGCAGGATGCCGACGATCGTCACGACCGCACCGACGACGGCCGCGGCGACGACCAGTTCGATCGGGATGTCGCCTTCTCGCGCCCCGCTGAGCCGGGCGAGGTCCCAGGGCAGCACGCCGATCTGCTCGTTCCACGAGCGCAGGGCGTCGCCCGCTCCCATGACGGCGATCGTCGCCGACGGAAGGGCGTAGGCGATGCCCATTCCGGCCAGGGCGACACCGGTCGCGCGTCGACGCCCGAGCTGGGGGCGCAGTGACCAGCCGGCCACCACGAACACCCACGCGAGCAGCGCGAACGCGAGAGCCAGATAGAGGACGCGGACCAGGGGCATCGCCCACAGCGCGGGCCAGATCCCCTCGGGACCCGACACCGAGATCACCGCGAGGGTGGCGACGCAGCGCAGCACGAGGGCTCCTCCGACCGCGGCGATGATCGGCCACGGCGAGCGGCGCCCGAGCAGGAGTCGCACCACGATCGCGAAGAAGAGCCAGCCGATCACCGCGAGGGCGGCGCCCCAGAGCCCGTCACGGGGCGTCTGGACGACCCGGGTGGCGACGAGGACGCCCGCGGGGACGACGATCATGAGCCAGCGATCGAGGGGAAGCAGACCGAGGCTGGACTCCGCCGCCCGCCAGGGCCGTGTCGAGGCGACCCAGCTCGCGCGGGCCGCGGCGGCGCCGGGCCGGCGTACGAGGCGGGTGCGCGCGGCGACCATTCCGACGATGAGCCAACCCGTGCCGAGCACCAGGAGGATGCGCGCGAGCCACTCGGTCGTGGCGTCGACCTCGATGGGCGTGCGGGCGAACGGGTCGACCAGCATGCCCAGGATGCCGCCGGACACCAGCAGTCCCCCGGCGACGATCAGGGCCAGGATGCCTCGCCCCGCCGTCGTCGCCATGCACCTACGTTACACAGCGGTTCCTGAGCGCCCGCGCTGCGGAATCGATTGCCCACCCCGGGCCGAGCGCCTGCCTCCCCCGCGTGCCCGTCGCGCGGAGTCCCCTGTCGACGTTCCGGCTCACGGCACCCGGACACGGCGCGTCCGCGGCGAACCCCGCACGACGGCACGACCGACCCCTCGCTGTGGCATCCGGCCGACAGATTGTGTAACAATCCATCCATGCTTCCCGCCCTCGCGATCCTCGCCGCGGCGCTGTGCTTCTCCACCACCGGGACCGCGCAGGCGCTCGCCGGAGTCGACGCCTCGCCCCTCGCGGTCGGGGCGGCGCGGATCGTCGCGGGCGGCGGCATCCTGGGCCTGCTCGCCCTCGCACGCCGCCCGCACACGCCGACTCCCACCGGGCCACGTCTCTCCACCGCCGCGCTGATCGCCGTGGGAGCGATCGGCGTCCTCGCCTATCAGCCCCTCTTCTTCCTCGGCACGCGCGAGAACGGCGTCGCGATCGGCACCGTCGTCGCCCTCGGATCGGCGCCGATCGCGACGGGGATCGTGGATGCCGTGCGCTCGCGTCGCCTCCCCTCCCCGCGCTGGACGCTCGCCACCGCCATCGCGCTCACCGGCGTCGTGCTCGTGTCGGGGGTGACCGGCGGGACCGTGGCACTCGCGCCCGTCGGCCTGTTCGCGTCGGCCGGGGCGGGAATGTCGTACGCCCTCTATACGGTGTGCGGAAAGGCGCTGATCGAGAGGGGGTGGAACTCCACGCGCGTGATGGGGACGGTGTTCGGCGTCGCGGCGGTCGCGAGCCTGCCCGTCCTGCTGATCGCCGGAGCGTCGTGGCTCGCGACCCCGAACGGCCTCGCGCTCGCGCTCTGGCTCGGCCTCGTCACGACGACCGTCGCCTACCTCCTCTTCGGCTGGGGACTCGCGCGCCTGACCGCCGTCACGGTCTCGACACTGACCCTCGCCGAGCCCCTCGCGGCCGCCCTTCTCGGTCTCTTCGTGCTGCACGAGCACCTCACGCCGGTCAGCGCGATCGGCCTCGCCCTCATCGCGGTCGGCCTCGCCGTCGTGTCGGTTCCGTGTCGTCGACGACAGGAGGTTCCGGATGCCACGGCCCCCGCGTGACGAAACCCCCGATGCCGCGGCGGGTTCACGCGCCGACGCCGCCCCCTCGGCACCGCGTTCGCGCGACGGAGCACCGCCCGCGAGCCCCGGGCGCGCGGCGAGCGCGGCCCCCGGCCCCCGCGCGGCCGATCTCGTCGCGGACGCGGTGCGCGCCGGCATCCTGTCGGGTGAGCTCGCCCCCGGAACGCCCCTTCGCGAGGAGGAGCTGAGCGCGACGCACGGCGTCTCGCGGCATACCGCGCGCACGGCGCTCACCCGCCTCGCCGCCGAACGGCTCGTCACCGCGGAGCCGTACCGCGGCGTCCGGGTCTCCCTGCTCGATGACGACGCGCTCGTCGCCCTGCAGCAGTTGCGCTGCGCCCTCGAGACCGAAGCGGTGCGGATCGCGCGGGATCGCGGCATCCGTCCCGCCGGCGTCGACGCCGCTCTCGACGCCCTCGCCGCCGCCGAGGCATCCGGAGACTGGCCCGCCGCACTCGACGCGCACGCGCGCGTCCACCTCGCGCTGGTCGACGCGGCCGGCAGCCCGCGGATCGCCGAGGAGTACCGCCGCCTCGACTCGGAGATGCACCTGCTGCTGACGCACGTGCGTCCGGCCTACGCGCCCGGCGCGCTCACCGCGGAGCATCGCGCGTACGTCGAGGAGGCGTGGGCGGACCCGCAGCGAGCCGTGCGCGCCCATCTCGAGCACTCGACGCAGGCGATCCTTCGGGGTCGGTGCGCGTCTTCGCCACACGACGACACATCCGGTCACGATGCGCAACGCCCGTAGGCACCCCGCGGATCCGCGGTTAGCGTGGGGACACATCGCGGCGATCCGGGCGGTCCCGGGCCTCGGCTCATAACCGAAGGCGTGGCGGGTTCGACTCCCGCCGTCGCGTCCACTTCTCCGGCACGAGACGCTAGCCTGCCCCCATGCGCCACGTCGCCCTGATCCGCAACCTCAACCAGGGGCAGCGGGGGCACGCGTCCACGGCCGACCTCGTCGCCGCCTTCACGGATGCCGGATGCCGGAACCCGACGCCGTTCCAGAGCAACGGAACGGTCGTGTTCGAGGGAGAAGCGTGCCTCGCCGCCGACGCGATGTCGGCTCTCGCCGCGCGCACCGGGGTCGCGCGCGAGGTGTTCGTTCTCGAGCTCGATGAGCTGGTCGACATCGTCACCGCTCACCGCGACGCCGACGACGCGGCACGGCGCGAGTTCACCGCTCACGCTCCCGTGACGATCACCCTCGACGATGAGGCGGCTCGGGAAGCAGCCCGCCGCCGCTGCGTGCTCCTCGAGACCGGACGGGGGTGGACGATCGCGGTCGATGAGCGCGACCGCGAGTCGAACGCGACTCCCGTGATCGAGCGCCTCACCGGGGCTCCGGCGACCTCGCGTGGCATCCCGACACTGGCGCGCCTCGCGGACCGGTTCTCGACGCGGCGTTGAGTCCGTCGCGCGTCGCGCCGCGCGCCCGCGTTCGCGCATTGACTGTCCGAAACACCCGGACGCCTCGAGAAATCGTCCGGGTTTCGTCGACACTCAACCGGGCCGGGACGCCGCGGGGCGGCGAGCACCCCGCGCGTCAGGCCTCCGCCACCGCCTCCGCACCGCGCGACGGGGTTCGGCGCTTCCGCACCTCGCGCAGCACGATCTGCTCCGGGCACACGGTCGAGAGGAAGTCACCGACCGAGAGCGCGAGACGCTCCCCGACCAGTGAATACAGGATGCGATTGGCATCCCGTCGCTCCGAGATCAGGCCCGCCTGGCGCAGGACGCCGAGGTGGCGCGAGATGGTCGGGCCACTGGCGTCGAACCGCGCGGCGATCTCGCCCGCGGCCATCTCGCCGTCCTTCAGGTCCTGCAGGATCTGCCGACGGGTCGGATGCGCCAGGGCCGCGAAGATGTCGGATGCCGCGTCGCTCATGACCCCAATGTAGCACTAAAGCTAAATTGCGTGTAGCTTCCGAGCTAAAGAGCAAAGGAGTCATCATGCGAGTAGCAATCACCGGCGGAACCGGCTTCGTCGGGCGCCACCTGGCATCCCACCTCGATCCCGCCGACACCGTCGTCGTCTCCCGGCGTACGGGCGTCGACATCCACGACGTCGACGCCCTCGCCGAGGCGTTCCGCGGCTGCGACGCCGTCGCCCACTGCGCCGGCATCAATCGCGAGATCGGCGACCAGACGTTCCGTCGCGTCCATGTCGAGGGCACGCGCGCCGTCCTCGAGGCCGCACGGCGAGCAGGGGTGCGGCGGGTCGTGCTCCTGAGCTTCCTCCGCGCACGACCCGGCACCCGCTCGGGCTACCACCAGACGAAGTGGGAGGCGGAAGAACTCGTCCGCGACTCCGGCCTCGAGTACACCGTGCTCAAGTCGGGCATGATCTACGGACCCGGCGACCACATGGTCGATCACGTGAGCCGCGCCGTCCGCACCTTCCCGATCTTCGCCACCGTCGGCTTCCGCGAGCGCCGCGCACGCCCCCTGCCTGTCGCGGACGCCGTCGACGTCCTGGTCGCCTCACTGGAAGGGCGGCTGCCGAACCAGACGGTCGCGCTCATGGGCGCCGAGGAACTGGAGCTCGGTGCGGCCGTCCGCCGCATCGCGCGGATCGCCGGCGGCCACCCGCTGTACATCCCCGCCCCCGTCTGGACGATCCGCGCTCTCGCACAGGTGACGGAATGGCTGATGGTCACGCCGCTCGTGGCCAAAGCACAGGCGATGATGCTGTCCGAGGGCGTCACGGAAGCGGTTCCGCCCGCCCCGGAACCGCCGGAGGAGCTCCGCCCCTCCCGACCGTTCAGCGAGGAGAGCATCCGCGAAGCCCTGCCCGACGGCGGCTTCGGGTGGGACGATCTCCGCCTCGTCCGCCGGCTTCGCCGCTGACCCGCGCACCTGCCATGCTGAGACCATGACCGCCCCCGCTCCCCAGGACGTCTCGATCGGCAGCGACAGCATCCGTCTGAGCCCGTTCCTGAAGTTCGCCGGCATCCTCGACTCCGGCGGCGACGCCAAAGAAGCGATCATCGACGGCTACGTGACGGTCAACGGCGAGGTCGAACGGCGCCGCGGGCGCCAGCTGCAGCTCGGCGACGTGGTCGGCTTCGAGGGCCGCACGTTCCGCGTGCAGGCCTGAGTCCGCCGACGCGAAAGGCCCGCCTCCCCCTCGGGGAGACGGGCCCTCTCCGCAGCATCCCGCGCTCGTGACACGGGACGCCGTCACATCTCAGTGCTCGTCGTAGTGATCGGCGTGGGCGGCGTGACGGTGACCGTCGTGCACGTAGTCCACGTGGTCGTCGTGCTCGACGCTCTCGTGGCCGCAGTCGGCGCCGTGCGCGTGCTCGGCGGCGGTGTGCTCGGCCTGGGCCTCGTGCTCGTCGTAGTGGTCGCCGTGCAGCGCGTGGTGGTGGGTGCCGTGCACGTAGTCGACGTGGTCGCCGTGCTCGACAGCCTCGTGGCCGCAGTCGGCGCCGTGCGCGTGCTCGTCGACAGTGTGCTCGGCGTGGGTTTCGGTGGTGCTCATTGTTCGCTCCCCTGGTGGTTCGGTTCCTGGACGTGGGCGATCGCGTCGAGCACGACGTGTGCGACGTGCTCGTCGGCGAGGGCGTAACGGATCTCTTTGCCCTCGCGTTCCGAGCTCACCAGGCCCGCTTGCCGCAGCGTCCGCAGGTGCTGCGACACCAGGGGTTGCGACAGTCCGGCCCGATCGGCGAGCGCGCCGACCGTGAGCGGCTCCCGGCTCAGCAGCCACACGAGCGCGAGACGCGACTCGTTGCCGAGAACCTTGAACAACTCCGCGGCTCGGTCGAGTCCCGCGATCTTCTCCACGCATCGAGAACACCACACACATAAACGGATTGCAATGTGTTCACGCAATCAAGAACGGTTCTCGTTCCCGTTCTCGTCAGGGTCGCTGCGGCGCGGCGGCTCGAGCTTCATCCACCCGAACGTCGCGGCATCCTGGATCTCCTCCGCCTCCCGGCGCCGGAGCGCGCGACGGCCCCGCCGCACCATGAACCCCGCCAGCGCGAGACCGATCACGACACCGACGACCAGACCCCACCACTCCACGCGGCGAGTCTACGAACGACTCACCCCTGGCGGCCCTTGTAGCGCGGGTTGAGCTTGTTGATCACGAAGACCTTCCCCCGCCGACGCACCACCTGCGCGCCGGGCTGCTTCTTCAGGGACTTGATCGAGGCACGGACTTTCACGGCATCCTCCTTGTTGATAAGCGTTATCAATAACAAGGTAAGGTGTCCACCGTTCCCTGACAAATGAGAGGTGGATGCCATGACCCGAACGATCGCGATCATGGGCGTCTGCGGCCCCGAACGTCGGACCTACGCCGAACGCACCGCCCTGGCACTGACCCGCCCCCTGCATCTGCTCCGCCACCACGACCTGCGCGTCGCGCACGCTCTTCCGCTCCCCCGTCCCCGTGCCGACGATGAGAACGTCGTGGTCGACTTCGAGACCGATGTCGACCTCATCCACGCGATCGCGGCGCGCGGCGGCCCCGAGGTCGAAGCGGTCTGCGTGGTCGACGCGCGGCACATGATCGGCGATCTGCTCGACGACGCCCCGCTCGTGGCATCCGCGCGACCGGGCGACACCCGCGGCGATGTCGGAGCCCGCGCGCGACAGGGTGCGCTCGCTCTCGAACTCGCCACGCGCATCGTCTGGGTGAACTGGGCGCAGGTGCCGACGGCGGCCCTCGCCGTCCAGATGGCCGTGGCCTCCCACCTCAATCCGGGCGCGGTGGTGCGTCTATCACGCGACCCCCTCAGCGATCTCGCTTCCGGCGGTTCGCACCGGGGCGAGATCCTCGAGCGCGCCGGGTGGGTCCACGCCCTCAACGAGGAACACGACCCGTACATGCGCGACAACCGGGTCATGACGCTCCGCTACGACCAGGTGCGCCCATTCCACCCCGCCCGTCTCTCCGCCGCCCTCGACCGCCTCGACGACGGCGCCGCGGGGCGCCTCATCCGTTCGGCCGGATTCTGCCGCCTCGCCACCCGCCTCGGCATCCTGGCGCGGTGGGAGCACGTCGGCTCGGCCATGTGGCTCGAACCGATCGGAGCCGACGACGGCCGGATGGGCCTCGGCCAGGAGATCGCGTTCACCGGTCTCGATCTCTCGGCCCCGCGCCTCGCGCACATCCTCGACGCCGCGGCTCTGACCGACGCCGAATTCGCCGCCGGCCCCTCCGCGTGGGCGTCGTTCCCGGATCCGCTGCCGGCCTGGCCCGCGGTGGAGTCGTCGATTCCGGATGCCACCGACTGACGGCACCCGCGGTCGACACCGCGGTGGCTTCGCGGCCCACCCGCCGTTCCGGGTGCCCGGTGTGCGGAGCAGGTTCCGCGACGGGAGGGTGTTCCCGCGGCCGCGCTTTTCGTCCTCCCGCGCCCGGATCCCCTCCCCGCGCATCGGCCCCTGGCACCTCGAGCCCTCCCGCGCAAGCCGGTCGACCGTGACTCGTCGAGGGCGGAGCGTAGACGCATGAGCACTCCTGAGATCCCCTCCCGCCACGCCGATGACGCCCACGCCGACTCGGCGGCCCCCACCGATGCCGTGACCGACGAGGTGCGGGAAGACGCCGCCGAGGCGGAAGAGCACGTCGACCTCGCGGACGACACCGGCGACGCCGTCGACCCGGGCTTCCCCGCCGCCGAGGGTCACGCCTGAGACCTCAGGCGATGCGCGTCCCCGGCGGCAACCGCTTCGCCGGGGTGCGCGTGCGCGCGATCCCCCAGGTCAGCAGCCCCGCCGCGATGAGCACCTGCACGAGCAGTCCGACGAACCAACTGGGCGCCGTGCCGTCGAGCTGGTCTTCCGGGGTCTCGTACGACGGCACGTCGGGAGCCGCGCACCCGTCGAACCTCGTCTCGGTCTCGGGAGCCTTCTGCGCGAGGCGGACGCTGTAGGCGATCTGCGAGAAGAGGTCGCGCGGATACCCGTCGACGTAGGTCGGGGGCGTGGCATCCGCCAAGATCACGAACGGGTTCGCGGCGAGCACCCACCACACGCGATCGAAGCGCGGCACCTCTGAGACGTACCGGTTCTCGACACACGGGAGCTCCTCGTACGACGGGCACCCGGTATCCCGGGGCCACACCCCGGGATCGCACCCCTCCGGTGCGGCGCTCCAGTCGAAGTCGCGTGTGATCGACACCTGCTCGCTCCGGAGCGCGAGCCCCCCGAGCCCGAAGGCGATCAGCGTCCCGATCGACAGCGCCGCGATCACGAGGTACGTGCTCGCGACCGAGAAGATCGGCCGTGCGACGACGGCGCTGAACCCGACACCGATCGCGGCCACGACCCCGACCTCCAGGACCAGGATGCCGAGAGAGGCGAGGATCGCGCCCGGGTTCAGTCCGCCGGCCGCCGTCGCGACGATGAGGAACGGCGCCGCCACGATGAGGAAGGCGAGCCCCGAGATCCACGCGGCGAGGAACTTCCCGATCACGATCTCGACCGTCGTCGCGAGCGTCACCTGCACGGGAGCGAGCGTCGCGGCATCCCGATCCCCGTTCACCGCGCTCCCGCTGAGGGTCGGAGAGACCAACAGCACCAGCAGCAGCACGAGCATGATGACGAGGGAGAAGAACCACTCGTTGCCGCCGCCGCCGAGCGCGAAGGATGCGAACGACAGGGCGAGAACGCCCACGAGGATGACGAAGAACACCCCGAGCAGCACGTACCACCCGACCGAGCGCACGCGCTGACGGAGTTCGATGCCGATCACCGTTCGGAGACGACGCGGGTTCATGCGGGACTCCCCTCGGGGCCGGGACCGACTCTCAGGTCGAGGAAGGCGTGCTCGAGGTCTCCCACCGCCGGGGCGAACTCGACGATCGGCACGCCGGCCCCGATCAGCGCACGGAGCCCCGCGACGGCTCCGGCCTCGTCGGCGAAAGGCACCAGCAGATCACGGCGGTCGACGCCGATCTCGTCGGGGAGCCGGCCGAGCGCCGCCGCGACCTCGGCGCGACCGGTCCCCGCCCCGCGGGACGGATCGGCGAGCAGCCGCACCCGCCAGGACCGCGTGCGCGTCGCGGCCGCGGCGACGCGGTCGATCCCGACCGTGCGCCCGTCCATCATGAACACCGCGTCGTCGACGACCTCTTCGAGTTCCGACAGCACGTGGCTGGAGATGAGGATCGTGCGCCCCTCGGCGGCCAGGCGGCGAAGAAGCACCCGCAACGCGATGCGCGCCTGCGGGTCGAGGCCGGAAGCCGGTTCGTCGAGCAGCAGCACCCGCGGGTCGTGCACGAGAGCCCGCGCGAGCGCGAGACGCTGCTTCTGTCCGCGCGAGAGCACCCGCGCCGCGGACTTCGCGAGCGGGGTCAGGTCGACGAGGTCGAGCAGCTCGTCGGCACGGGTACGAGCGGCCTCCCGCGAAAGGTCGTAGAGCTGCGCCGTCGCGACGAGGACCTCGCGCGCGCTGAGGCTCGGCCACGCGCCCAGCGAATCCGGCATCCATCCCAGAAGGCGCCGCGCCCCCGCGGGGTCGGCGACGGGGTCGACACCGCCGATCCGCATCTCTCCCGCGTCGGGCCGCAGCAGCGACGCGAGCATGAGCATCAAGGTCGTCTTGCCCGAGCCGTTGGGGCCGACCAGCCCGGTGACCCTGCCCGGCGCCGCCGCGAATGTCACGTCCGCGACCGCCTGAACGGTGCCGAACGAGCGCCGCACCCCTGTCGCGTCGATGCCCACATCCATGGCCCCACCCTAGAGGGGCCTTCCGACATCGCCTCGAGATCGCGGATTCAGGATGCCGCGAGCACCCGTCCGAGCGCATCGCCCGACGTCCACGCGGTCCGCACGGCGGAGCTCTCTCCCCACGCGTCGCCGCAGGCGGACAGGCCGGGCGACCGGAGGAAGGGCCGACCGGTGGTCTCGGTCGGGCGCGCGAACGTCCATCGGTGCGCGAACGTCGAGACGGGGTCCGCGTCGATGCGCAGCAGACGACGCGTGGCGTCCACGACCGGGGCGATCGCTCCACCGGGGTCGCCGAGGTGCCGCCGCGCGCGGTCGGCGGTCGTGTGGACGACCAGCACCGGCGCCCCGTCGCCACGCCGATCGCCGTCGTCGGCGATGAACGACACGTCGGGGTCGCCGTCGGCGAAGGCCCCGTGCAGGTCGGCCGGCCACCGTCGTTCGTCCCACCGCAGCACGACCGCGATCACCGGCTCCCACGTACCCCCCTCCCCGAGGGGCGCGTCGGTGAGGCGCGCGGCCTGCGGCTCCGGCATCGCCAGCACGACCTCGCCCGCGGCCTCACCGTCCACGAGGGACGGCTCGACCCGCCCGACGGTCCGTTCCGACACCACGTCGAGCCCCTCGGCCAGATCGAGGGCGAGGGAGCGGAACCCGAGCGGCGCGGCCCACCTCATCGGTCCCGGTTTCGGCGTCTGCATCCCGTCCGGGTCGACGACGACGAACGTGTCGGTCCAGGCCCGCGCGAGGTCGCGCTCCTCCCAGTCGGCGACGACGTGGGCGAACCGTTCCGCTTCGCCGACGACGAAATACGACGCCCCGAGATCGACCGGACGACCCTCGATCGTGCGGCTCGACAACCGCCCGCCCACCCGGCGCCCCCGGTCGAGCACACGCACCGTCTTCCCGGCATCCTGAACCGCCCGCGCGCACGCGAGCCCGGAGATCCCTCCGCCGACGACCGTCACGTCCACTGTCATCCCGCCATCTTCGCGCGGCGGACGCGACGACGGGTCGGGGTTGCGTCCGCCGCTCAGTCGCGGAATACCTCGACCCCGAGGTCGGGGTGATCGACGAACACCCCGTCGAGTCGCGCTGCGCGGAGCACGGCCCACTCGGCCCGGAAGTCGCCGAACGCGGCCCGACCGCCGGGGCGGCGATACCCCGACAGCAGGAACGTATTCTCCGGACGGCATGTCCACGTGAAGACGCGCAGTCCGCGCGCCTGCGCCTCCGCGACGAACGGCGCGGGGCCGCGCGCCCTGCCCAGGCGCCCGGGATTCAGAACGAGCCTCTTGTCCGGGCTGACGCCGTCCACCTCGCGGGCGAGCGCGTCCAGACCAGCGGGCGTGAGTATGGCCGAGTAAGGGACGGCATCGGCCCCGTCGCGCTCCCGCAGGTCCCACGGCGTCCCCTCCGACTCGATGAGCTGCACGAGGGGTGTCCGGATGCCGAGTTCCCGAAGCCGCGCGAGCACCAGGGGCTCGAACGACTCGATGACGAGCGACGGGTCGTCGATCCACGCCGCCGCGCGCAGTTCGTCCCGCACGAGCGCGGCCATGTCGAATCCCTGGGCCGCGAAAGCGGCCGCGTGCTTGATCTCGAGGACCACCCCGACGGCGCCGGCGCGGGCGAGGTCCAGGACATCGCGCAGGCACAGGATCGGCTCGGCGTCGTCGAACCCGGCGCTGCCGGGGCGGAGCGCCGGGATGCGCTCGCGGCAGCGGAGCGTGCGGAGCTCGTCCCACGTGAAGTCCTCGACGAACCACCCCGTCAACCGCTCGCCGTCCACGACCTTCGAGGTGCGGCGCGCGGCGAACTCGGGTCGTGCCGCGACGTCGGTCGTCGCACTGATCTCGTTCTCGTGACGGACGACCAGCACACCGTCCCTCGACGGCACCACGTCGGGCTCGACGGCATCCACTCCCGAGGCGATCGCCAGCGCGTAGGAGCTCGGAGAGTGCTCGGGTCGATACCCGGGAGCCCCTCGATGGCCGATGATGAGCGGGCGGTTGAGCGGCACCCGCCCACGGTAGCGACGGAGGGTGAACGACTCCTTTGCTCATAGCGGAATCCCAGTCAACACAAGGAATCTCGCACCCCGCTCGGCTAGTGTTGTCTGACAGCACGGTGCTGTGATGACCATCATTTGGAGTGTGAGTCCCCGTGGCCCTCAATAACCCGGCATTCAATACCCCGGCGTTCCAGGACCCTCGTGCCGGCGCCCAGACCCGTTACACCCCTCCCGCGGCTCCCACCGCGAGCGCTGCCGCCGCTGCTGAGGCGGCCAACCTCGAGGGCATGTACACCGCCCCCGCGGCGGGTGCCGTCGAAACCGACCGCATGTCGGTCGAAGACACCGTTTTCAAGACGCTCGCGCTGTTCGCGGTGCTCGTCGTCGGCGCTGTCGGCGGCTGGATCTGGTCGATGGCGGGCGTCAGCGTCGCCAACCCGAGCCCCAGCGCCGCCCCCATGATCGTCGGTGGCCTCGTCGGGTTCGTGCTCGCGATGGTCGCCATCTTCAAGAAGAAGCCCTCCGTTCCGGTCTTCGTCGCCTACGCGGCGTTCGAAGGTCTCTTCATCGGCGGTATCTCGGCGTTCTTCGAGTTCATCTACCCGGGCATCGTCATCCAGGCGACGCTCGCGACCCTCTCGGTCGTCGGCGTGACCCTCGCGCTGTTCGCGAGCGGCAAGGTGCGCGCGTCGAAGCGGGCCACCAAGATCTTCATGATCGCGATGGTCGGCTACCTCGTCTTCAGCCTGCTCAACGTCGTGCTCATGGTGTTCGGCGTGTTCCCGGCCGACATGATGTTCGGCGCCCGCAGCATCCCGATCTTCGGCATCCCGCTGGGCGTCATCCTCGGTGTGCTCGTGGTCATCATGGCCGCGTACTCGCTCGTGCTCGACTTCGACCAGATCCAGCGCGGCGTCCGCAACGGCGCCCCGCGCGTCTACGGCTGGGTCGGGGCCTTCGGCATCATGGTCACGGTCGTGTGGCTGTACGTCGAGATCCTGCGCCTCATCGCGATCCTGCGCGGCAACAACTAACTGCCCCGCGCGAAGGGCCGTCCCGTTCGGGGCGGCCCTTCGTCGTTCCCGGCAGCCGGAGTCTCGGCCCTCGCGCCACCCTCACCCGGTACGCCCACGCTCCGCAAGGGGCACCCCGCGCCCGCGACCCGGCGCTAGCCTCGCGCCATGAGCCCCGCGAAGACTCCCCCCGAGATCCTCGACATCGACGGCCACGAGGTGCGCGTCACCAGCCCCGATCGCGTCGTGTTCTCCGAACCGGGCCTGACCAAGCTCGACCTCGTGCGCTATTACCTCGCCGTCGCCGAGGGCGCCCTGCGCGGCGCCGGCGGCCGCCCTATGGTGCTCAAACGCTTCTCGAAGGGCCTCGACCACGAGCCGTTCTTCCAGAAGCGCGTGCCCGAGAACCACCCCGCCTTCATCGACACCGCGACGCTGCACTACGCCTCGGGAACGTCCGCCGAAGAAACGGTGATCCGGGATGCCGCGGGCCTGGCGTGGGTCGTCAACCTCGGCTGTCTCGACCTCAACCCGCACCCCGTGCGCGCGGAGGACCTGGATCACCCCGACGAGCTGCGCGTCGACCTGGACCCCATGCCCGGTGTGGACTGGGCGCAGATCGTGGACGTGGCCTTCATCGCGCGGCACGTGCTGGACGACCACGGACTCGTCGGCTGGCCGAAGACCTCGGGCTCGCGTGGCCTGCACATCCTCGTGCGCATTCGCCCCGAGTGGGACTACGCCGACGTGCGCCTGGCCGCCGAGACCCTCGCCCGAGAGGTCGAGAACCGCGCACCCGGTCTCGCCACCGCGCGTTGGTGGAAGGAAGAGCGCGGCGATAGCGTCTTCGTCGACTTCAACCAGAACGCCAAGGACCGCACGGTCGCCTCGGCGTACTCCATCCGCGCGCTCCCCGACGCCCGCGTCTCCACCCCGCTCACGTGGGACGAGGTGCGGGACCGCCGCCCCGAGGAGTTCACCGTGCTCACGGTCCCCGAGCGCTTCCGGACCATCGGCGACCCGCACGCCGGCATCGACGACAGCGCCGGATCCCTCGACACCCTCCTCGCCCTCGCCACGGAGCTGGGCCCCGCCGAGAAGCCCCCGCGCGGCTCCGACGGCTCGGGCCGTCGCACCTCAACCATGCCGCTCATCGAGGTCGCGCGCACCAAGACCAAGCCCGAGGCGCTCGACGCCCTCGAAACGTGGAAGACGCGGCATCCGGAAGCGGCCGCCGCCCTCCACCCCGCCGACATCCTCGTCGACGGCATGCGCGGCTCGAGCTCGCTCTGGTACCGCGTCCGCGTGAACCTCCAGCACGTCCCGGATGCCGAGCGCCCGGCGCAGGAAGACCTGATCGCCGACTACGACCCCTGGGCCGGCCGCACCGCATCCTGATCCACCGTCAACGAGCCCACGATGTGACGCATCCCGTAGGCGAACGCTTCGTCGAGGTCGCCCCCGAGACGGAAGGCGCCCGTGAGCTCCATCGTGATGAATCCGAGCGCCCACGAGGTCAGCAATCGCGCCGCATCGAGGGCACGCTCGGACCCGACGATCGCCGCCGTCGCGCGGAGCACGGGTTCACTGGTCGCCGCGAGCCGCTCCGGATCGATCGATGACGCGAACAGCAGACGGAACGCCTCGGGCCGCTCCTGTCCGAAGCGGCGGAAGACGGTCAGCAGTTCGCCGAGGTCGCCCCCGGCATCCGTCAGTCGACGTGTCAGCTCGTCCGCCGTCGAGATGCCGACCAGCCCGAGGAGCGCCTCCCTGTCGCGGACGCGCTTGTACAGAGAGGGAGCCTTGACCCCGACGGCCGCCGCCACCGCCTGCATCGTGACAGCGGCCGGACCGCCGCTCTCGAGCAGGCGGGCGGCCTGCGCGACGATCTCCGCGAGCGACGTGCGTTCTGGTGTCGGCATCCGGCCTCCTCATGGCTACACAGATAAGCTATCATGGCTATTGCTCGTAGCCATCCCGCGAAAGGTCATCCCATGCGACTCGCCCCCTCCCTCCACCGCCTCGGCAACGACATCGTCGCCTCGTACCTCATCACCACGCCCGACGGGATCACCCTCGTCGACGCCGGCCTGCCCGGCATGTACGCCGATCTGACGCGCGAGGTGGATGCCATCGGCCGCCCGCTCGACGACATCCGCGGCGTGATCCTGACGCACGGCGACAGCGACCACGTCGGCTTCGCCGAGCGCCTCCGCCGCGACCACGGCGTTCCGGTGTTCGTCCACGCCGCCGACGCCGACCGCGCGCGGGGCGGCGACAAGCCGAAGAACCCCGTCGGTCCGATGCGCCTCGGCCCGCTGCTGAGCTTCGCCGCGTTCGGCATCCGCAAGGGAATGCGGCCGCAGTGGCTGACCGAGGTCGAGATCATCGACGGCGACACCACGCTCGACCTGCCCGGCGCACCCCGGGTCATCTCGATGCCCGGACACTCGCCGGGAAGCATCGCCGTCTTCTCCCCCGAGGTCCGCGCCGCCTTCGTCGGCGATGCCCTGACCACCCGCCACGTGCTCACCGGCCGCACCGGCCCGGGCCCCGCACCCTTCACCGACGACCCGGCCGAGGCGCTCGCCTCACTGGCGCACATCGCCGACCTGGATGCCGACTGGGTCCTCCCCGGTCACGGACCGGCGTTCCGCGGCTCACCGGCCGCCGCCGTGAGCGCCGTCCGCGAGGCCGCGCGCGGCTGAGTCGGCGACCCGCCGGCCACCGCCATCAGCGCGATCCGCGAGACAGCGCGCGCCCGAGCCCGGGTCCGCACCGGCCACCGACACGACTGCGCGCGATTCCGCGCCTGGCGGCCGCCGCCGTGACGTCGTCCGCGTGATCGCTCACTCCTGAGCTGCGCAGCCCACCGACCACCGACGCGACTGCGCGTGACCGTTTGCGCGGTGCTCAGCGACGCCGTGGACGCGACAGAGCCTCGCCGCACGCCGCGGCCAGCGTCCGCATCGCCCGCGCGGGGCTGAGGGCCGACGCCGCCTGCACGGCCTCCGCCGACAGGCGCTCGCGCGTCTCGGCATCCGTCAGCAGACGGACGAGGGCCGCGACGAGCGCCTCCTCATCTCCGTCCGGAACCAGGATGCCGCCCCCTCCGGCCAGCATGTCGCGCGGGCCGTAGCGGATGTCGTAGGCCACCGCGGGGGTGCCGTGCGCGAGGGCTTCGGCGAGGGCGAGCCCCTGCCCCTCGAACGCCGAGGTCGTGAGGTACACCGCCGCGCCGTCGAGCACGGCCCCGGGGTCGTTCGTGAGCCCGGGAAGCGACACGGTGCCGGCCAGCCCCAGCTCGGCGATCAGGGATTCCAGCTCGTCCCGCTGGGCGCCGGCTCCCCAGAGCTCCAATCTCGCCGTCGGGATCTCGGCGACGACACGGGCGAACGCGCTGACGGCGGCGGGAAGACGCTTACCGGGAGCCAGGCGCCCGAGCACGACGACCAGGCCGGCGTCGCGGTCCGTCGCGGGAACGACCGTCTCGGGAGAGCGGACGGCGTGTGGCGCGACGAGATCGTTCGCCGCGGTGCCGAAGCGTTCGCGCACGTCATCGCGTTGGTGCGCCGTCGGCCACAGCACCGCGTCGAAGCGCGGGGCGATCTCGAACCAGCGCGTCCAGAGCGCATTGAGCGCCGAGTCGGCACCGTAGGGCGCCTCGAGGTGGATCGTGTGGACGGTGTGCACGATCCGGACGTCGTCGTCGCCCCACCCGACGATCAGCTCGCCGAGCTGCCGCGACTCGCAGATGACGACGACAGGTCGCGGGTTCTGGGCCCGCAGCTGCGTGCCGAGGTGCGTGAGCCACGCGCGGTAGAGCGCGCCGAACCCGGGAACGACCCCGACGGGCTCGCCCGCGGCATCCCGCACCACGATCGGCGCCGTCGTCAGGTGCCAGTCGGGGTCGATGACGTTCGGGAGCGAGACCGCGCCGCCGGCGACGTCGCGGTACTCGAGGGCGGGATCCGCCTCACCCGCGTGTGCCGCCTCGCGCAGCCACTCCGCCGCGCCACCGTCAAGCGCGACCGCCTCGTCGAAGAGGTTCCGGAAGATCCCGGATGCCGAGACGGCCCCGCGCTCGACGAAGGTCCGTCGGTGCGCGGCGTGGGCGTCGGCGTCGCCCGGGTCGACCGTCAGCAGGAGCGGCGCCGCTCCGGCATCCGCCATCTGCCGCGCCCGCGCGAGCGTGGAGATCGTGTACCCGCCGTCGAGATCGGGGATGAGTCGGCTCGACAGGATGAGGTACCAGGCGTCGGGGAACGGGGCGTCACTCACCTCCCCATCCTCCCCCACCTCAGCCGGACGGCGAAGGGGCACCGCCTTCGGGGCGATCGGAGTAGGGACCCGCTGGACCGGCGCGCCGCAGGCGCGCTCATACCCCGACCGGCTGACACAGAGCAACGACGCCGCCGTCCGGTGGAGGGGTGTCGTCTTCGAGTCGATCGGGGAAGGGGCCCCGCTCTCGACTCGAAGATGACACCCCGGAACCGGACGACGGCGCCGTTGCGGGGTCGGGGTCAGCCGAAGCTCACTCCCACTCGATGGTCCCCGGCGGCTTCGACGTCACGTCGAGCACCACGCGGTTCACGTCGCGCACCTCGTTGGTGATGCGGTTGGAGATCTTCGACAGCACGTCGTAGGGCAGACGCGTCCAGTCCGCCGTCATGGCATCCTCCGACGAGACCGGACGCAGCACGATGGGGTGACCGTAGGTGCGACCGTCGCCCTGCACGCCGACCGAGCGCACGTCGGCGAGGAGTACGACGGGGCACTGCCAGATCTCGTCGTCGAGGCCCGCCTTGGTCAGCTCGGCGCGGGCGATGGCGTCGGCCGCACGCAGGATCTCGAGGCGGTCAGCGGTGACCTCGCCCACGATGCGGATGCCAAGACCCGGCCCCGGAAAGGGCTGGCGGCCGACGATCGCCTCGGGCAGGCCCAGCTCGCGACCGATCGCGCGCACCTCGTCTTTGAACAGGGTGCGCAGGGGCTCGACGAGCTCGAACTGCAGGTCTTCGGGGAGCCCGCCGACGTTGTGGTGGCTCTTGATGTTGGCGGTGCCGGTGCCGCCGCCGGACTCGACGACGTCGGGGTACAGCGTGCCCTGCACGAGGAAGCGCACCTGCTCGCCCTCGGCCTCGGCCTCGGCGACGAGGTCGGCCTGGACCTTCTCGAACGCGCGGATGAACTCGCGCCCGATGATCTTGCGCTTCTGCTCGGGGTCGCTGACGCCGGCGAGGGCGTTCAGGAACGTCTCGCGCGCGTCGACCGTGATGAGCTTCACACCGGTCGAGGCGACGTAGTCGTTCTCGACCTGCTCGCGCTCGCCCTGGCGGAGGAGTCCGTGGTCGACGAACACCGCGATCAGCTGGTCACCCACGGCCTCGTGCACGAGAGCGGTCGACACGGCGGAGTCGACACCGCCCGACAGGGCCGAGATGACGCGGCCGGTGCCGACCTGCTGGCGGATACGCTCGACCTGCTCGGCGATGACGTTGCCGCTGTTCCAGTCGGCGGGCAGGCCCGCCGCCTTGTGGAGGAAGTTCTCGAGCACGTGCTGGCCGTGGTCGGAGTGCTTGACCTCGGGATGCCACTGCACGCCGTACATGCGGCGCGCGTCGCTCGCGAACGCGGCGACGGGCGTGTGCGCGGTGCGCGCGAGCACCTCGAACCCCTCCGGCGCGCGCGACACCTGGTCGCCGTGGCTCATCCACACGTTCTGCTCGGCCGGTTGCCCCTCGAGCAGGGTGCCCTCGGTCACGATCGTGGCATCCGTGGCGCCGTACTCGCGCAGGCCGGTGTTCGCGACCTCGCCGCCGAGGGCCTTGGCCATGACCTGGAAGCCGTAGCAGATGCCGAGCGTCGGCACGTCGAGGTCGAAGACGCCGGCGTCGAGGCTGGGGGCACCCTCTTCGTACACGGACGACGGCCCGCCCGAGAGGATGATGCCCACGGGGTTCTTGGCCGCGATCTCCGCCGCCGACGCGGTGTGCGGCACGATCTCGCTGTAGACGCCCGCTTCGCGGACGCGGCGGGCGATCAGCTGCGCGTACTGGGCGCCGAAGTCGACGACGAGGACAGGGCGCTGGGACGTTTCGGTCTGTTCGGTCACCGGTTGCCTTCCGGGGCGGGAACGGGAGCGGAGGCCTGGGCGGCCTCGCGCTCGGCGAGATAGGCGCGCACGCCACGGGCGGTGCGCACCTCGAGGATGAAGGAGAGGAACGGCACCACGCCACCGAGGGCGAGGAAGACGAACCGACGGAACGGCCACCGCATCAGGCTCCACACGCGGAAGCACGAGATGAGGTACACGACGTAGAACCAGCCGTGGACCACGAGGATCGCCAGCGAGACGTTGACGCCGTCACCGGTCGAGATCATCTCGCACCCGTCACCGCCGGGGATGAAGAGCGAGAACCACTGGCATCCGGGGCCGGCGATGGCATCCGCGAACCACAGGAACCCGCCGGATCCGCCCAGGAACAGCTCCACATGAATGGGCGTGTACTTCAGGATCATCTCGGCGACCAGCAGCAGGAGGCCGATACCGGTGATGATCGAGCAGATCTGGTAGAAGGTCAGGGCTCCGCGGATCGCCGGGAAGGAGGCGAGTTTCGGGGGACGCGGCATGCGCCAAGTCTAGTCGCGAGGAACCGGCGGCCCCGCCGCCCGAGCCTCTTCCTGGGCGTCTTCGAGGTCTTCGACCTCCTTCTCCCACGCGTCGCGCGCCAAGCGGTACCAGAGGTACAGCGCGAAGCCCGCGAAGATCGCCCACTCGGCCGCGTAGAAGATGTTCAGCCAGTTCACGCGAGAGCGCTCGTCCGGGGCCGGGGACGCGATCGGGTCCAGCGGACCGATCGCCGTCTGCGAGGCCACGTACTGCCGGTACACCGCAACGCCGTCGACGTCGTGCCAGCGCCCGAGCAGCATCGCGGGCGACATGCGCGTCAGGGTCTGCGGATCGGCGCCGGCGTCCGGACGCGAGGGCCCCTCATCGGAGATCAGGCGGCCGGTCACGTCGACCTGCGCGGTGGGATCGGCTTCGACCTCGGCGCGCATCTGGTCGGCGGCGGCGGTGGCCCGCTCGAGCGTGGGCGCCCACCCCAGGGCGACGGCGAGGGATGCCGGCTTCCCCGCCTCGTCGATGCGCAGCTGCCCCGTGACCCAATAGCCCTTGACGTCGTCATTGAAGCGAGACGACACGACGATGAAGTCGGAGGGGATCCACCGGCCGCTCGTCTCGACCCGCTGGCCGACGAGCGGCTCCGCGAGGTAGGCGCCGGGCTGGACGACCTCGTCGAGGGGACGGACCACCTCGGTCATCCCGGGCTCCGACGGAGCGGTGTCGACGGCGCGGCCGAGCTGCCACTGTCCGAGCCAGGCGAGGACTCCGGCGACCACGAGCGAGAACGCCAGCAGCGCGAGCCACCGCGGACGCAGCATGACCTCGCGCAGCGTCGGCGGGAAGACCTCGGGGATCTCCGGGGCGATGGCGGGCGACGAGGTCACGCGGACTCCGGCATCAGTGCCCGTAGGGGGCCACGACGACCTCGACGCGCTGGAACTCCTTGAGGTCGGAGTAGCCGGTCGTGGCCATCGACTTCTTGAGGGCGCCGATCAGGTTGGCGGTGCCGTCCGCGACGGGCGCGGGGCCGTAGAGCACCTGCTCGAGCGGACCGACGCGGTCGACCGCGACGCGGCGCCCGCGGGGCAGCTTGGCGTGGTGCGCCTCGGGGCCCCAGTGGAAGCCGCGGCCGGGGGCATCGGTGGCCCGGGCCAGCGCGACGCCGAGCATGACGGCATCCGCGCCCATGGCGAGAGCCTTGACGATGTCGCCGGAGGTGCCCACGCCGCCGTCGGCGATGACGTGGACGTAGCGTCCGCCCGACTCGTCGAGGTAGTCGCGGCGAGCCCCCGCGACGTCGGCGACGGCCGTGGCCATCGGGGCGTGCAGTCCGAGGGTGGCCCGGGTGGTGGATGCCGCTCCCCCGCCGAAACCGACGAGGACGCCGGCGGCTCCTGTACGCATGAGGTGCAGCGCCGCGGTGTACGTGGCGGCGCCGCCGACGATGACGGGGACGTCGAGGTCGTAGATGAACTTCTTGAGGTTCAGCGGCTCGGCGACCTTCGAGACGTGCTCGGCGGACACCGTGGTGCCGCGGATGACGAACAGGTCGACACCGGCGGCGACGACGGTCTCGTACAGGTCCTGCGTGCGCTGCGGCGTGAGGGCCCCGGCCACGGTCACGCCGGCGGCGCGGATCTCGGCGAGACGGTCACGCACGAGCTCGGGCTTGATCGGCTCGGAGTACAGCTGCTGCATGCGGCGGGTGGCATCGGCATCCGGCAGCGTGGCGATCTCGGCCAGGAGCGGCTCGGGGTCGTCGTAGCGCGTCCAGAGGCCCTCGAGGTCGAGCACGCCCAGGCCGCCGAGACGACCGAGCTCGATCGCCGTGCGGGGGCTGACGACCGAGTCCATCGGCGCGCCGAGCACCGGGATCTCGAACGAGAAGGCGTCGATGCTCCACGTCGTCGACACGTCCTCGGGGTTGCGCGTGCGCCGGGACGGCACGACGGCGATGTCGTCGAAGGTGTACGCGCGGCGGGCGCGCTTGGCGCGGCCGAGGTCGATCTCCATGGTCACCCGCCCAGCCTACCCGCGACCTTCGACACCGCCGTCGGTCGCGGACGAGGCCGGGGCGTCGGAGCCGCGCAACCAGCGGGTCACGAGCCCGTCCAGGGCGAAGAGGAGGAACGCGAGCGAACCGATCCACGGGCTCAGCGCCACGGCCGCCGCGCTGATCACGACCGCACTGAGGCCGGCCCGACCCATGCGACGGGCATCGTCGGGAGTCAGATCGACGATCGCCCCCGAGCGCACGGCCCAGACCCACTGGAGCCACCCCACCACGATCGCGAGGAAGAAGTTGATCGGCAAGAGGATCCGACCGAGCAGGAGGCCGTCGTAGGACGTGTTCAGCGAGGAGGTGAAGGGCACCAGCACCACCAGAAGCAGGCGGATGTTGTTCAGCCACATCCCGGTGTCGTCGACCCGCACGATCCACTCGAACTGGCGCACATGCGTCATCCACATCACGCACAGGATGAGGAAGCTGATGACGAACGAGAAGACCGGGTGCGCCAGCGTGAGGAGTCCCCGGGCGAGGTCGTCGTTCGTCTGCACGGCACCGAGAGACCGGTCGGTGAGCCCCAGGACGAGGAGGGTCGCCGCGATCGCGAACACCCCGTCGGTGAACGCCTCGGTGCGCCGGGCCGAGACGGACGCCTCGGGGTGAATCCTCCGCCGGATCATGCGCACAGCGTAGCCGCGTCGATCGTCGGCGCACCCGTCAGCGTGCGCGCACGACCCGCTTCTCGTCCCAGACCGGCTCGGGGGCCTCGTACACCCGACCGTCCGATCCGAAGACCAGGAATCGATCGAAGGACCGCGCGAACCACCGGTCGTGCGTCACGGCGAGCACCGTGCCCTCGAACCGCGCGAGGGCATCCTCGAGTGCTTCGGCGGAGGCGAGATCGAGGTTGTCCGTGGGCTCGTCCAGCAGCAGCAGGGTCGTCCCCGACAGCTCGAGGAGGAGGATCTGGAAGCGCGCCTGCTGTCCGCCGCTCAGGGTGTCGAACGCCTGTTCCGCCTGGGCGACGAGGCCGTAGCGGTCGAGGGCCGAGCTCGCGGCATCCCGCGGCATCCCCCGCCTGTCGTCGTCGCCGCGATGAAGCAGATCGAGAAGGCTGCGCCCGACGAACTCCGGATGCCGATGGGTCTGGGCGAACCACCCCGGCACGACGCGTGCGCCGAGGATCGCGCGCCCGGTGTGCTCGACACGGGCGAGCCCTGTGCCGACGGTGGTGACGTGCCCCAGGAGCGCGTCCGGGTCGGAACCGCCCCCGGCGAGCAGGCGCAGGAAATGCGATTTCCCCGAGCCGTTGGAGCCGAGGACCGCCACCCGATCGCCGAACCACACCTCCAGGTCGAACGGCTTCATGAGCCCGGTCAGCTCCAGGTGTTCGGCGACCACGGCGCGCTTTCCGGTGCGGGCACCGCGCAGACGAAGCTGCAGGTCCTGCTCGGGCGGCCGTTCCTGCGGCGGACCGGCCGTCTCGAACTTCGTCAGTCGGGTGACGGCCGCTTGGTAGCGCGAGGCGAAACCGTCGTTGGACGCGGCGGCGATCTTCATGCGCGCGACGAGGGCCCGCAGTTTCTCGTGTTCCTCGTCCCACCGGCGGCGCAGCTCGTCGAGCCGGGCCATGCGGTCCTCGCGTGCCTCGCCGTAGGTCGCGAACCCGCCCCCGTGCACCCAGGCCGTGCTCCCCGCGCTGCCCGTCTCCAGGGTGACGATGCGGTCGGCCGCGCGCGCGAGGAGCTCCCGGTCGTGCGAGACGAGGAGGACGGTCTTCGGGGTGGCGCGCAGCTGGTCCTCGAGCCAGCGCTTGCCGGGGACATCGAGGTAGTTGTCGGGCTCGTCGAGCAGCAGCACGTCGTCGGGGCCGCGGAGCAGGGACTCGAGAGCGAGCCTCTTCTGCTCCCCTCCCGACAGGGTGGCGAGCTCGCGGAACCGCGCCCTCTCGTACGGGACGCCGAGAGCGGCGATCGTGCAGGTGTCCCAGACCGTCTCGTGCTCGTACCCGCCCGCGTCGGCGTAGTCGGCGAGCGCCGCCGCGTACCGCATCTGGGTGTCGAGGTCGTCCTGCTCGATGAGGGCGTTCTCGGATGCCTCGAGCTCGAGTGCCGCGCGACGGATGCGCGCGGGCGACACCGAGACGAGAAGGTCGTGGACGGTTTCACCGCTCGCTCCGTGCCCGATGAACTGGTCCATCACCCCGAGAGAGCCACCGATCGAGACGGTGCCGCCGTGAGCCTTCTCCTCCCCGCGCACGATGCGCAGCAGCGTGGACTTCCCCGCGCCGTTCGGGCCGACGAGCGCGGTGGTCACGCCCTCCCCCACGCGGAACGTCACCTCGTCGAGCAGGGGGCGCCCGTCGGGCAGGGTGAAGGAGACGGCGGTGAGGTCGAGGTAGCCCATGGGGAGATTCCGGTCCGGTGGTGTCGACCTCCGCACGCGTACGAGGCGGCGCTGGTCGGCCCGCCGGGAAGCGAGCCGACCAGCTTAGCGGACCGCTCTCCGCCCCGCGACGCCGAACGGAGAAGGGCCGGGCAGTCACCTGCCCGGCCCCCTCGTAACGACGCGTTACTTCTTGTAGTTCGGCGCCTCGACGACGATCTGCACGTCGTGCGGGTGCGACTCCTTCAGGCCCGCGGACGTGATGCGGACGAACTTGCCCTTGGACTTGAGCTCCTCTACGGTGCGCGCGCCGACGTAGAACATCGACTGACGCAGGCCCCCGATGAGCTGGTACGCCACCGCCGACACCGGGCCGCGGTAGGGCACCTGGCCCTCGATCCCCTCGGGGATGAGCTTGTCGTCGCTGGGCACGTCGGCCTGGAAGTACCGGTCCTTCGAGTACGAGGTCTTCTTGCCGCGGGTCTGCAGCGCACCCAGCGAACCCATCCCGCGGTACTGCTTGAACTGCTTGCCGCCCTGGAAGACGATCTCGCCCGGCGACTCATCGGTGCCGGCGAGGAGCGAGCCGAGCATCACGGTGTCGGCACCGGCGACGAGCGCCTTGGCGATGTCGCCCGAGTACTGCAGTCCCCCGTCGGCGATGACGGGGACACCGGCGGGGATCGCCGCCTGAGCGGCCTCGTAGATCGCGGTGACCTGCGGCACGCCGACACCGGCGACGACACGGGTGGTGCAGATCGAGCCCGGCCCGACGCCGACCTTGACGGCATCCACTCCCGCGTCGATGAGCGCCTGCGCGCCCTCGCGCGTGGCGACGTTGCCGCCGATGACGTCGATGTGGGCGAAGGACTCGTCCGCCTTGAGGCGCGTCACGATGTCGATGACGCCCGCCGACTGCCCGTTGGCCGTGTCGACGACGAGGACGTCGACGCCCGCGTCGCGCAGGGCCTCGGCGCGCTGCCACGCGTCGCCGAAGAAGCCGATGGCGGCACCGACTCGCAGACGCCCCTGGTCGTCCTTCGTCGCGAGGGGGTACTTCTCGCTCTTGTCGAAGTCCTTGATGGTGATGAGCCCGGCCAGCTTGCCGTCGTCGTCGACGAGGGGCAGCTTCTCGACGCGGTGCTTGGCGAACGTCGCGATGACGTCGTTGGCGTGGATGCCGACATGGCCGGTGATCAACCCCTCCTTCGTCATCACGTCCTTGACGAGGGTGGTCTGGCGCTCGAAGCCGGACACGAAACGCATGTCGCGATTCGTGATGATGCCCACGAGGACGCCGTCGGGATCGACCACGGGCAGCCCCGAGATGCGGTACTGCGCGCACATCGCGTCGACCTCGGCCACCGTGGCGTCCGGGGTCGTCGTGATCGGGTTGGAGACCATGCCGGACTCGCTGCGCTTGACCTGGTCGACGATGCCCGCCTGGTCGTCGATCGAGAGGTTGCGGTGGACGATGCCGATACCGCCCTGGCGCGCGATCGCGATCGCCATCCGAGCCTCGGTCACGGTGTCCATGGCCGAGGAGAGCAGCGGCGTCGCGACGGTGATGCGACGGGTCAGGCGCGACGACGTGTCCGCTTCGCTCGGGATGACGTCGGTGTGCCCGGGAAGGAGCAACACGTCGTCATAGGTCAGTCCGATGAAACCGAAGGGGTCGTGCTGCTCCATGGGTCCTCCTGCGCGCGCGGCGCCTGTATATAGATGACGTCGTCGGCCGGTGCGCTTCGCGCTCCGCCTGCGATTCTAAGCGTCGGGAGGCTGTGAATTGTTCCCGCACCGGGTGACCGCTTTACGCAAGGTGATGACACGGTTCGCTAACGAGGCAGTCGGTGAAACACTCTCGACACATTACGCTCGTAGCGTCGACCGTCGAAGCTGACGGGACGACTTCGTCAGCGCTGCCGAACTGGAGACTCCGTGGGTCATTCCTCCCCCACCGCGATACGATCGCGAACGCTATCTCGTCCTGCCGTGGCATGGGCACTCCTCGCTGCCATCATCACCGTGATGCTCGGGTCTGCTCTGTTCTCGGCGCCACCCGCGGCTCACGCGGCCACCACGGCTCCCGTGACCACACAGACCGAGGCCTGCACACCCGGCCCCGAGACGGGATGCCTCAACGGCACGCTCGCCGCGGCCGGAGGTGGCGTCACGGTAACGGCCACGGGCCCCGGGGGAACCGCCTCGGCGACCACCGGCGAAGACGGCAAGTGGTCGATCGGCTTCTCCCAGCCCGGCGACTACTCGGTCTCGGTCGACCCCGAGACCCTGCCGGACGGCGTCACGCTCAAGAGCGAGGCCCCCTCGGTCCGCCCCGTGAACCTGGGCTCATCGACCGCCGTCCTGATCGGACTGAACGGCAACGTCGACGGCTCCGCCGCCGGTGACACCCCCGGCGATCAGGCCGCCTCGGCGGGCGGGTTCGACTGGGACCGTCTCGCCCAGCAGGCTGCGTCCGGCCTGCGCCTCGGTCTGCTCCTCGCCCTCGCCGCCGTCGGCCTCTCGCTCATCTACGGCACCACGGGCATCTCGAACTTCGCGCACGGTGAGATGGTCACCCTCGGCGGACTGCTGGCGTATCTGTTCGCCAACGTCCTCGGGCTCAACATCTTCGTGGCGGGCATCATCGTCGTCGTGATCTGCGCCGCCTTCGGCTACTTCCAGGACGTCGGCATCTGGAAGCCGCTGCGCAAACGCCGATTGAGTCTCACGCAGCTCATGATCGTCACGATCGGTATGTCGCTCGCCCTGCAGTACACCTTCCAGTTCTTCATCGGCGCGTCCACCGTCCGCATCGTGACGGCGAACCCGATCCCGGTGAAACTCGGTCCGGTCAGCCTCAGCGTCGACTCGCTGGTGGCGATGGGCATCGCCGTGGTCGTGCTCATCGGTGTCGGCCTGTTCCTGCTCAAGACCCGCGTCGGGCGCGCCACGCGCGCTGTCAGCGACAACCCGGCTCTGGCCGCGGCATCCGGAATCAACGTCGACGGGGTCGTGCGTCTGATCTGGACCACCGCCGCCGCGCTGGCGGGCCTGTCGGGCATCCTCCTCGGCCTCGTCCTGAACGGCGTCAACTGGATGACGGGTATGCAGCTTCTCCTGCTGCTGTTCTCGGCCGTCACCCTGGGCGGTCTCGGCACCGCCTTCGGCGCCCTCTTCGGAGCCCTCATCATCGGTATGACCGTGGAGCTCACCAACATCTGGCTGCCCGGCGACTTCAAGTACGCGACCGCGCTGGTTCTGCTCATCCTGCTGCTGCTGGTGAGACCACAGGGCCTCTTCGGACGCAAGGAACGGGTGGGCTGACCCATGATCTTCCTCGATCTTCTGCGCGAGATGGCCTCGACGGCCATCGCCCCCACCACCGCCGCCCTCGCGATCGCGGCGATCGGTCTCAACATCCACTTCGGATACACGGGCCTTCTCAACATGGGCCAAGCCGGCTTCATGCTGCTCGGCGCGTACGGCTTCGCCGTCTCGGTCCAGGCGGGCCTCGGTTTCGTCCCGGCGCTGATCATCGCCCTGCTGGTCGTGCTCGTCTACAGCTTCATCCTCGGCGTCCCGACGCTGAAGCTGCGCGGGGACTATCTCGCCATCGTGACGATCTCCGCCGCCGAGATCATCCGCATGGTCGGCCGTTCGAGCGTGCTCGGGCCGATCACCAACGGCAGCAACGGCATCCCGGGCGACCGCTACCGCGATCCCTTCAACGGGCTGTCGTTCTTCGGCGACGGGCAGACCACCATCCTGTGGTGGACGTACGACAACACCGGCGTCAGCGGGTGGTGGGTCCGTGCCGTGGCGTGGGCCGTCGTGGCCGTGCTGCTGGTCCTGGTGTGGCTGCTCATCCGCAGCCCCTGGGGACGGGTGCTCAAGGGCATCCGCGAGGACGAGGACGCCGTTCGCAGCCTCGGCAAGAGCGCGTTCTCGTTCAAGATGCAGGCGCTCATCCTCGGCGGTCTCATCGGCGGCATCGCCGGCATCGTCTACGTGATGCCGAGCTCCGTGCAGCCGGACGCGCTCGGCCGCTCGATGACGTTCTTCATCTGGACGGCACTGCTCCTCGGAGGCGCGGCGACCATCTTCGGCCCGGTGCTCGGCGCCATCCTGTTCTTCGTGGTGCGCATCTTCATCCAGGGCGTCACGCGGCTGATCGTGCCCGAGGGGGTGTGGTCGGGCCAGCAGACCGAGCAGTTCTCGTGGATCCTCATCGGCATCGCTCTGATGCTGCTCGTGATCTTCCGGCCACAGGGAATCCTCGGCAACAAGAAGGAGCTGAGCTTCAATGTCTGAGCCGACCGCAGCGACCGTCCGAACGCGCGAGGCGCTTGCGGGGGTCCCCCAAGAGCCCGGGGCGAGCAAGCCCGACCCGATCCTCGTCGTGGACAACATCGTCCGCCGCTTCGGCGGCATGACCGCCGTCGACGTGCAGCATCTCGAGGTGCAGCGCGGGGGCATCACGGCCCTCATCGGCCCCAACGGTGCGGGAAAGACGACGTTCTTCAACCTCATCACCGGATTCGACAAGCCGACGTCGGCCAAGCGCCTGTTCGGGGGGCCGCCGGCCGACCGCGTGGCCCGCTGGTCGTTCGACGGTCGCACCCTCGGCGATACCGCGGCATCGAAGGTCGCCCGGATGGGCATGGTCCGCACCTTCCAGCTCACCAAGGCGCTGTCGCGGATGACGGTGATGGAGAACATGCTGCTCGGAGCCAACCGGCAGCCGGGCGAGAACATGGCCGTCGCCCTCATCCGTCCGCTGTGGAAGGCGCGCGAGCAGGAGATCACGGCGAAGGCCGAGGAACTCCTCGAGCGCTTCAAGCTGTACGAGAAGCGCGATGACCTCGCCGGATCCCTCTCGGGCGGCCAGAAGAAGCTGCTCGAGATGGCCCGTGCGCTCATGAGCGATCCGAAGATGATCATGCTCGACGAGCCCATGGCCGGTGTGAACCCCGCGTTGACCCAGTCGCTGCTCGGGCACATCCAGGCACTGCGCGACGACGGCACCACGGTGCTGTTCGTCGAGCACGACATGCACATGGTCCGCCACATCTCGGACTGGGTCGTCGTCATGGCCCAGGGCACGATCGTGGCCGAGGGCACCGCGGGCGAGGTCATGTCGCAGCAGGCCGTCGTCGACGCCTACCTGGGCGCTCACCACGACACCGACCTCGGCGACGACGCGCTGTTGAGCGACACCACGGCGATCGCTCTGGCGGAGGAAGCCGCCGCGGCGGACGCAAAGGAAGAGGCTCGCGTCGACGAAGCCCTCGGAAAGGAGACGCGCTCGTGAGCACGTCCACCGACTCTCAGCCCGTCCTCGTCGCGAAGGATCTGCACGCGGGGTATCTGCCCGGCATCAACATCCTCAACGGCGTGAACATCGTCGCCCACCCGGGCGAGCTGATCGGGATCATCGGTCCGAACGGCGCCGGGAAGTCGACGTTCCTCAAGGCGGTCTTCGGCCAGGTCAACATCCGCCAGGGCTCGGTGACCCTGAAGGGCACCGACATCACCGGCTGGAAGCCGAACCGGCTCGTCAAGCAGGGAGTGGGGTTCGTCCCGCAGACGAACAACGTCTTCCCGTCGCTGACGATCGAAGAGAACCTCCAGATGGGGATCTATCAGAAGCCGCGCGAGTTCCAGGCGCAGCTGGAGCGCATCTTCGAGATCTTCCCCGTTCTCGCCGATCGACGCGGCCAGCGTGCCGGATCCTTGTCGGGTGGTGAGCGGCAGTCCGTCGCCATGGCCCGTGCGCTGATGATGGACCCGTCGGTGCTGCTGCTCGACGAGCCGTCGGCCGGACTCTCACCCGTCCGCCAGGACGAGACGTTCATCCGCACGCGCCGCATCAACAAGGCGGGCGTCTCGGTCATCATGGTCGAGCAGAACGCCCGTCGCTGCCTGCAGATCTGTGACCGGGCGTACGTGCTCGACCAGGGCAAGGACGCGTACACGGGTACCGGCCGCGACCTGGCGAAGGACCCCAAGGTGATCCAGCTGTATCTCGGCACGCTCGCGACCGACGTCGAGGGCGCCGCGTAACCCGAGCGACCCGAACGGGCCTCGTGCCCACGGCATTCCGCCGTGGCGCGAGGCCCGTTTCGCGTCCCGGGAGGAGGTCGACGGATGCCGCGGCTGCGGTCCGGCAGAGAGGGAGCCCTCTGTGCCGGTAGGTGCCGCCCGAGACGGCCGAGCGCCGGACAGGCGCCAGCGAGCCGCTGCGACGACCCGACACCCTGGCGGCATCTCTGCCCCTGCCTCTCGTCGGAGGACCGCAGAGGCCGCCACAGCGGCGCGCAGCGGGCAACCCGAGCAGCGGCGACCCCGGGCGGAGCTCGCTCAGGGCGTCCCGGCATCCCCGCGACACGCGAAAGGGCGGCCCCGGCGAACCGGGACCGCCCTTCGGCGTCAGACGAGGGTGTCTTAGGACTTGCCCTCGACAGCGCTCTGCCAGACCGGCTTGTTGTCGGCGTCGAACTGGTAGATGCCGATGAACGCGCTGGACGGGTCGTTCATCGAGTTGAACGGACCGACGCCCGACATCCCCTTGTAGTGGATGCTGTCACCCTTGGCGATGGCGTCGGCGCACTCCTTGTACGTGGTGCACTCGGTGCCGCCCTCGGCGCCGGAGACGGCAGCCATGTTCTTCTGGATGGTCGTCGGGTCGGTCGCGCCGCCCTTCTTCGCGGCGAGGGCCGCGAGGATGGTGGCGTCGTACGACTCGGCGCCGTACGAGTAGTCGGACAGAGCCGAGCCCTCGACGCTCTGGTGCCAGTCCGACATGCGCTTCTTGAAGTCGTCCGCGGCGTTGGCACCCGGGATGGTGCCCTTGGCGCCCTCGAGCGTGCCCTTGTCGAACACCTTCGAGTAGTCCGACGTGTTGCCGTCGGTGTAGTAGGTGCTCTTCATGTCCCAGCTCTGCGAGACGAGCTCGGGCACGATCGCCTTGGTCTCGTCGAACGCGATGACGACGATGGCGTCGGGCTTCGACGCGATGGCCGCGGTGACCTCCGACGAGAACGTCGTCTGTCCGGGCGGGAACTCCTGGCCCTTGCCCTTGCCGCCGTACGTGACGGTGCCGCCGGCGTCTTCGACCGTCTTCTCGATGACGTCACGCAGACCCGTGCCGTACGCGTCGTTGAAGACGAGGAACGCGACGCTCTGCTTGCCGTCGCCCACGATGAGCTGGCCGAGCGCCGAGCCCTGGACGGTGTCCGGCGGTGCGGTGCGGAAGAAGAACGGCGACTTGCCCGACAGCTCGGCCGAGGTGTTGGCCGGCGAGATCTCGACGATCGGGGCCGCGGCCAGCTTGTCGACGACGTTGAGCGAGACCGACGACGACGCCGCGCCGATGGCCACGGAGACCTTGGCGTCGATAAGCTTGTCTGCGGACGCCGACGAGACGGCCATGTCGGTCGAGTCGCCCGAGTCGGTCCAGAAGGTGCACGCGGAGTCGCCGGCTTCGACGATGTCGTTCACCGCGAGGCCGACACCGGCGATCTCGGGCGGGCCGAGGAAGGCCAGGGTGCCCGTCTGCGGCAGGATCGTGCCGACCTTCAGCGTGTTGGCGCTCGTGGCGTCGGACGCGCAGTCCTGGCTGGCGTAGTTCCCTGCAGGCGCCGCAGTGCCGGTGGAACCAGCGTCATTGCCGCCTCCGCCGCTACAGCCGGCGAGCGTGAGGGTGGCAGCGGCCGCGAGTGCTGCGGCAGCGAACCACCCCTTCTTGGAGTGAACCATCTGGCTCGTCCTTTCGATGATGATGCGTGGCCTCGCCACGCGGTGGGACGAACCTAACCGCCGTGTGTTACGAATGTGTTTTCGTCCGGAGACTGCGCCGAAATCGTTATGAATCGCGTGTGCGCGAGCGTGCCGTCGACTGCGTTTTCTGCTGATCAGACGGGTTCTGAGACGTCCGAGATCGCGGCGCGGTGGCGGCGGGACATCGCGATCGAGTCCGCGCTGAGCATCACCAGGGCGACCCACACCAGACCGAAACCGATCCATCGCTCGACCGTCATCGGCTCGCCCAGAACCCACACGCCGATGGCGAATTGGAGGATGGGGGCGACGAACTGCAGAAGGCCGATCACCGTGAGCGGCACGCGCCGTGCACCCGAGGCGAACAGCAGCAGGGGAACGGCGGTGACGGCACCGGCGAGCAGCAGGAGCACGGTGTGCAGCGCGCCCGCCGTCCCCAGGGTGATGCCGGTCAGGTTCGCGACGAACACCAGTTGGATCGCGGCGACCGGCAGGAGCCAGAGCGACTCGAGGGTCAGACCGCTCACGGCATCCACGGCCGGCCCGATCTGCTTCTTCACCAGTCCGTAGAAGCCGAACGAGAATGCCAGCGTGAGCGCGATCCAGGGGAACGACCCGTATCCGATGACGATGACGGCGACGGCGACGACCGCGAGACCGATGGCGATCCACGGCACGATCCGCAGGCGCTCGCGGAGCACGATGACCCCGAGCAGGACGGTCACGATGGGGTTGATGAAGTAGCCGAGGCTGGTCTCGATCACGTGATTCGTCAGGGCGCCGTAGAGGTACGTCTGCCAGTTGACGTAGATGAGGACGCCCGCCACCGCGGTGAGACCCATGAGGCGGGGCTGGCGCACGATCGCGAGGAAGGGACGCCAGGCGCGGAGGACCGTCAACAGGATCAGGCAGAAGACGAAGGCGAGGATGATCCGCCACGCCACGACCTCGAAGGGGCCGGTGGGCTTGAGCTGGAGGAAGTAGATCGGCAGGACGCCCCACAGCAGGTAGGCGCCGAGCGCGTACAGCGCCCCGCGGGTGCTCTCGCCGCTCGGAGCGGGAGGCACGGGGGTCACCGACCCAGCCTACGGGTGCGCTCCGCTCGGGAAGCGCCTCCCGGCGTCCCTTTCCTGCCATCCTGGGAACGAGCGACACCGGGGACAACGAAGGCTCCGGATGCCATGGCATCCGGAGCCTTCGAACGATCTGACGCGGTGATCAGCGGACGACGACCGCCAGCACGTCGCGAGCCGAGAGCACGAGGTACTCCTCAGCGCCGAACTTGACCTCGGTGCCGCCGTACTTGCTGTAGAGCACGCGGTCGCCGACGGCGACGTCGAGGGGGACGCGGTTGCCGTTGTCGTCGATGCGGCCGGGGCCGACGGCGACGACTTCGCCCTCCTGCGGCTTCTCCTTGGCGGTGTCGGGGATGACGAGACCACTCGCGGTGGTCTGCTCAGCCTCGACCTGCTTGATGACGATGCGGTCCTCGAGCGGCTTGATGGAAACCGACACGGTCTACCTCTTCTTTCTCGTTACAGAAGACTTGTCAGCACTCACGCGGGGAGAGTGCTAATCCGAGTGTAGAGAAGCGCTGGCACTCACGCAACGCGAGTGCCAACACATTCGCCCGCCTAGGCTGAATCGGTGGATACCCGCGAGCTGACCGCCCTGCTCACACCCGACGGCCTCCGTCTTCTCGACGAGGTGGGCCGGATCGAGTCCACCGACGACGCCGCCCGCGCGGTGTCCCGCCTGCGGGCGGCCGGGCACTCGCCCGACCTCGTGTCGGCGGTCGTCGGCCAGGCCCGACTGCGGGTGCGGGGAGCGGCGAAGTTCGGGCCGTTCGCGGACCGGATGCTGTTCACCCGCGCGGGTCTCGAGCAGGCGACGCGCCTGTCGATCGCCGCCCGCCACGCCGGACGCTTCCGCGCCGCGGGGATCGCGCGCGTCGCCGACCTGGGATGCGGAATCGGCGGCGATGCTCTGGGGATGGCCGGGCTCGGCCTCCGCGTGGACGCCGTCGACGCCGACGAGGTGACCGCCGCGATCGCCGCGTACAACCTCGCGCCCTTCGAGGACTCGGTGACGGTGACCCACGCGCGCGCCGAGGACGTCGACCTCGACGGGGTGGATGCCGTGTGGCTCGACCCCGCGCGACGGACCGCGGGGCACTCCGAGACGCGTCAGGTGTCGTCGGCCGAATGGTCCCCCTCGCTGGAATGGGTCTTCGCGCTGCTGGCGGAACGGTCCGGCGGGGTGAAGCTCGGGCCCGGATTCGACCGCGAGCGGATCCCCGACGATGTCGAGGCGCAGTGGATCAGCGCGGACGGCTCGACCATCGAGCTCGTCCTCTGGTCGGGAGCCCTCGCCCGCGAGGACGTGCGCCGCGCCGCCCTGGTCGTGCGCGGCGACGAGGCGTGGGAGCTCACGGCACCGGCCGACTCCCCCGACGTCGAGCCGCGAGAACTCGGGGCGTTCGTCCATGAGCCCGACGGGGCGGTCATCCGCGCGCGGCTCATCGGCGAGGTCGCCCGCGCGCTCGAGGCGGGGATGCTCGCCCCGGGTATGGCGTATCTGACCTCCGACGCGGCCCTGACGAGCCCGTTCGTCTCGTCGTTCCGCGTCCGCGAGCAGCTGCCGACCGATACGAAGAAGCTCTCCCAGGCACTGCGCGCCCGGGGCATCGGGACGCTCGAGATCAAGAAGCGCGGCGTCGACGTCGACCCCGCGGTGCTGCGCAAGAAGCTGTCGCTGCGCGGGGAGGAATCGGCCACGCTCATCCTGACGCGCATCGGGTCGAGACGTCTGGCGCTGCTGGCCGATCGCGTCTGAGCTCTCTCACGCGGGGAGCTGCGAGAAACCCCAGATCAACCAGCCGGCACTGAACACGCTCGACAGGAGCGACAGGACCAGCGCCCACACCGCGACGCCGCGGCTGTCGTGCGTGCGGCGCAGCGACATCGTGGCGACGATCGCCGCCACGGCGCTGAGCGGGAGCAGCCACCCCCAGAAGAACGACGACACCAGGGCTGCGATCGCCAGGAGCAGCGCCCAGGGGGCGAGAGAGGGCGGGGGCTTCGGGGCCGGAGGAACGTACGGGATCACGTGATCGCCGAAGGCCGCCATCTCGAGCTGCGCGGTCGCGAGGCGCCCCTCCTCCCCGTCCGGCTCGACGGCGTCGGGAAGGGCGGTCGCGCCCTCGACCTCTTTGCGCGCCCGACGGGTCGGCGGGGATGCCTCGCTCACGCGGGCGCTCCGGAGCGGGACGCCGGGGGCTCGGCATCCGGATCCTCCGCCACCTGGATCTCGGTGACGGGCAGGGTCGAGTCGGCGCCGAAGGCGAGGGTCGACGGCGGCCGGCCCGACGAGATGAGCTCGGCCGCGAGGGCCGCGATCATCGCTCCGTTGTCGGTGCACAGCCGCAGCGGCGGGATCCGGACCGCGACGCCCGCGGCCGCGGCCCGTTCGAGGGCGACGTCGCGCAGGCGCTTGTTCGCGATGACGCCGCCGCCGAGCAGCAGGCGGGGCACGCCGTACCGCGCGCACGCGTCGAGCGCCTTGGTGACGAGCACGTCGACGACGGCCTCGCGGAACGATGCGGCGACGTCGGCCACCGGCACGGGCTGCCCCGCGGCCTCGTGCTGCTCGACCCAGCGCGCCACGGCCGTCTTCAGGCCCGAGAACGAGAAGTCGTAGCGGTGGGATGCCATGTCGGAGGCGCGCGAGAGACCCCGGGGGAAGCGGATCGCGGTGGGATCCCCGGAGGCGGCGGCGCGATCGATCTCGGGGCCACCGGGGTACGGCAGCTTCAGCAGGCGCGCGACCTTGTCGAACGCCTCGCCCGCGGCGTCGTCCATCGTCTCGCCGAGCAGCTCGACGTCGCTCGTGAGGTCGCGGACGAGAAGCAGCGAGGTGTGGCCTCCGCTGACGAGCAGCGCGACCGTGGGGTATTCGAGCTCGCCGGCCTCGGCATCCAGGATGTCGGCGGCGATGTGACCCACGAGGTGGTTCACCGCGTACAACGGCTTGTCGAGGGCCACGGCGAGGCCCTTGGCGGCGCCCACGCCGACCATCAGGGCTCCGGCGAGACCGGGTCCGCTGGTGACGGCGACCGCGTCGAGGTCGGCGAGCGTCACGCCCGCCTCGGCGAGCGCCGCGTCGATCGAGGGCTGGAGGGCCTCGAGGTGGGCGCGCGCGGCGACCTCGGGCACGACGCCGCCGTAGCGGGCGTGCTCGTCCATGCTGGAGGCGATCGTGTTGCTCAGCAGCTGCCGCCCACGGACGATACCGATGCCGGTCTCGTCGCAGCTGGTCTCGATGCCGAGCACGAGGGGCGCGTCCATCAGCACCAGCCCTTTCCGGTCGTGGGGGTGTCCGTGGATCCGGAGAACGGCGCCGGATCCGGATCTGCGAGCCCGGACGCCACCCTCTCGGCGCGACGACCGAGCCAGCCCCGCAGGTCGAGCTGCATCACGATCGCGTCGACGTCGTCGGGCTGGTAGTACCGCGGCCGGCGCCCCACCTCGGCGAATCCCTCGGAGGCGTAGAGCGTCTGCGCGACGGGATTGTCGGCGCGCACCTCGAGGAACACGTCGTGCACCTCGCGGCGGCTCGCTTCTTCCAGCAGGGCCGTGAGGAGCGCACGCCCCCGTCCCCGGCCACGCGCGGTCTCGGAGATCGTGATCGTCTGGACGTCGGCATCCCGAGCCCCGCGCACGGCACGGAGCCCCGCGTACCCGATCAGCCGGCCGGCTTCCTCGACCACGACGTACCACCCGTGGGGCGAGGAGAGCTCCTCGCGCATCATCGCCGCGCTCCACGCGTCGGTCGGGAAGGACGCTTTTTCCAGGGCCATGATCCCGTCGAGATCGGCGAGGGTCGCGGTGCGGGTCGTCATCCGCTGACCCGCTTCGGCGCGTGCGCGGCCACCACGTCGGGGCTGCGCAGGTAAAGGGGTTCCGCGCCCGCCGGCGTGCGTCCGGCGTCGAGCGCGCGGGCGGCGGCGAGCGCGATCATCGCGGCCGAGACGCTCGTGGCGTCGGAGCGGGCCGCACCGAGGTCGACCAGCCGCTGGTCGAGCTCGTCGCGGGGGCTGAGGGCGGCATCCGTGACTCGGATCGGGAGTCCGTCGTCGTCGATACCGTCGTAGACGCTGTAGGCGAACTCTCGCCGACGGGCATCGGTGACGACAGCGAACCGCGGGGTGTCGACGCCGGTGAGCGCGTCGGCGAGCAGGATGCCGAGCGCGATCCCGTCGTGGCTCGGCACGGGGACGGTCGGGATGCCGCGGCCGAGCGCGTACACGCGTGCGGTCGCGATCCCGACGCGCAGACCCGTGAAGGGTCCGGGTCCCATGCCGATCGCGACGTGCGACGGCGCCGGAGCGGCGGAGGTCGCGCGCCGCAGCAGATCGCCGATGACCTCGGCGTGGCCGAGGGGATTGGCGCTCTGCTCGTCGGCGAGCACCTCGCCGTCGCGCGTGATCGCCGCGACGGCGGTGCCGAGCGAGGTGTCGATGCCGAGGATCACCGTTCCAGGGTATCCGGCACCTCAGACCCGGCGCCTCGCGCGGCATCCGATCGGTGTCCGTGCTCCGAAGAAGAGACATGGATGCCACTGCCCTCGGCCTGCGCCGACTCGTCGTCCCCACCGCGGTGGGGAGCATCGTCGTGCACGCGGGACGGGCGTCGGGGAGCCCCGTCGCCACGGTGCTCCTGCACGGCGCCGCGGGATCGTGGCGCACGTGGGCGGCGCTGATCGCGGCCTCGGACCGGATGAGGATGCCGCTGTCCGACATCGTGGCGATCGATCTGCCCGGGTGGGGAGAGTCGGCCGGCCCCGTTCCCGATCCGGGCGAGCTCGCGGTGGCGGTGGCGGCCGTCGCGCGCGCCCTCGGGTATCCGCGCTGGCGCGTGGTGGGGCACTCCCTCGGGGCGGTGGTCGCTCTCGACGTGGCCGCACGCTTCCCCTCCGCGACCGTGGGCGTCGGTCTGGTGTCGCCGAGCGGGGAGGGCGCTCGCACCGTCGCGCGGCATCCGCTCCGCGGCATCCTGACTCTGCCGGGGCTCGCGGGCATGGTCGCGGCGATGCGGGTGCTCCGCGGGCTCGGCCCGCTGTCGCGCCCGCTCCTGCGGGTCCTGGCGCGGACGGGGATGCTGCGCGTGCTGTCGCGTCCCCTGTTCCGGCATCCGTCGCGTATCGACCGTACCGAGACCGACGCCCTCGCGACCGAGATCCGGCCGGAGGCGTTCCTCGCGGCGGCGCGGAAGGCCCGCACCCACGACGACGCCGTCTGGCGACGCGTCGCGTGTCCCGTCCGGTCCGTGCGGGGACGCCATGACGTCTTCGTCGCCGCGCGCGATCCGCGCGGATGGGCGCGGACGATCGTCGACTTCGACGAGGCCGTGCTCGACGACAGCGGCCATTTCGCGCACGTCGAGCAGCCGATCGAGACCCTGCGCGCGCTCCGGGCGGTCTGGGCTGCCGATCGCGCACCGTCTCCGGTCAGGAGGTCGGCACCCGCAGCGTGACGACGGTGCCGGCGCCCTCGCGCGAGCGCAGGTCGACGCTGCCGCCGTGGCGGTGCAGGATCGTCCGCACCAGCGAGAGGCCGATCCCCGAGCCGGGCACGTCGCGGGCGTTCGCCGCGCGCGCGAGGTCGTCGAAGACGAGCCCCTGGGCGTCGGCCGGAACACCGCGTCCGGTGTCGGCGACCTCGATGACGGCACCTCCGCCGTCCTCGCGCAGGCGGACCTCGATGGGTCCGGATGCCGAGAACTTGACCGCGTTGGCGAGGACGTTGTCGAGGGCCAGGGCGAGCAGGTCGGGATCGCCCGGGAGCACCGGAACCGACCACGGGACGCGCTCCGCGATGACGCTGATCCGGCCCCGTGCCTCGGGCCGCTGCTGCTCGATCGCGTGCACGGCGTCACGGGCGAGCGCCTCGAGGTCGACCGGCTCGGTCTCGAGCGGTCGCGTCTCGATCTCGGAGAGCTTGCGGAGGTCGCCCACGAGGGCGGCGAGCCGCCGCGCCTGCGCGTCGATGACCTCGACGTGCGCGGGGGCGGCGGCCGGATCGACGCCGGCGAGGGTCGCGCGGATCGCCGTGATGGGGTTCTTCAGCTCGTGATCGAGTCGCGCGAGGAAGCGGCGGTGCGCGGCCCGCTCGTCATCGCGCCCGGCGCGATAGCCCTCGTCCCGCACGAGGTCCCGCGCCGCTTCCGCCCGGCCGCGCCGCGCCAGCACCGCCACGATCACCGCGGCGACGGCCGTGACGGCCACCCCGACGTACACCACCACGAGGGGCAGGGCCGTGCTCACCGTCAACGCTCTGCGCTCCCCGGCGACGAACAGCACCAGCGCGGCGATCGCCGCAAGAGACACGGGCAGCGCGATCACGAGCGCCGCCGTCCGCCGGCTCACGCGGCACCGACCGGGTGGACGAAGCGGTAGCCCGCGCTCTGCACGGTCTCGATGTAGCGGGGGGCGCCCGGGTCGTCCCCGAGCACGCGCCGCAGCTCCGCGATGCGGTGATCGATCGCGCGGGTCGAGGTGACGAAATCGAAGCCCCACAGCGCCGTCAGCAGCCGATCGCGCGTGTGCACCTCTCCGGGGTGGGCCATGAGGTAGTCCAACAGCATGACCGCCTTGGGCGTGAGCGTGACCTCGGCGCCGTCGCGCCAGACGCGCCGCGCGGAACGGTCGAGCTCGAGGGCTCCCGCCCGCAGTCGCGGTGCGGCGCTCAGCGGGCGCTCGCCCGGGACGCTCCGGCGCAGGACCGCGCGCACGCGCGAGAGCAGCTCCTGCGGATCGAACGGCTTGTTCAGATAGTCGTCCGCGCCCTCGTCGAGGGCGGCGCTGCGCTCGTACGACTCCCCCACCTGCGTCAGCAGGATGATCGGCAGCCAGCGCCCCTCCGCCCGCACCCGCCGCACGAACTCGCGCCCGTCGACCCGCGGCATGATGACGTCGCACACGGCGAGCGCGATGTCGCCGGCGGGGAGCAGGTCGAGGGCCTCCTGGCCGTCGGCGGCGACCACGACGCGGTACCCGCTGCGCTCGAGGAAGGCCCCGAGACCGGCGCGGATCGTCTCGTCGTCGTCGACGAGCAGGATGCCGGGGCGCTCGTCGCTCACGACGACACCCACGTGGCGAAGACCGGGATGCCGACCGCGACGGCGATCACCAGCCCCACGCCGATGATCGTCGCGGCGAGGGCGAGGTAGCCCAGCACGAGGCCGACGATCGCGAGCGTCGCGCCGCGGTCGCCGGTGCGACGGATCTGTCCGAGCGCGATGTGCCCGAAGATCACCGGCAGGATGCCGAACCCGCACAGGCCCAGGACGAGGGCGGCGATCGCGAGACCGTTCGTCCGCGACGGGGCCGGAGCCCACGCGGGGACCGGCGCGCTCATCGGGTGTCCCGGACCGAGGTCGTGGCGACCCCCGTGTCGTCGAGGCGCGGGGCGCTCCCCCGCCAGAGGACCGTGTTCACGTCGCCGCTGACGGCGAGGTCTCCCACCTGCTGGGCGTAGACGACGATCCCGTCGCCGCTCACGGTGAGCGTGGCGACGTCGTCGAGCACCACCACCGTCGCAAATCCCGACACGGTCACGTCGTCGCACGCTCCCTCGACCCGGACGACCTTGCCGTCGTCGGCGATGACGAGACCGGGGGTGCAGGCGATCGTCGTGTCCGCGAGCGAGATCGCCTCGTCGCGGGTGCGGAGGTTCGACGGGGCCTCGGGCGCGTCGGAGGCGTCGGGGGCGGGCGGCGCGATCACCTCGGGCCGCGGGTCGTCCGTGGCCGTCTCGAGGCTCGGTGCCTGCGTGGGCGTAGCGAGAGGGCTGGCCGCTTCCCGCTCGTCCGAGATGCTCACGGCGCACCCGGTGAGAACGACCGCGGCGAACCCCAGGGCCAGGACGGATGTGATGGTTCTGCGCATGTCAGCCTCCGAAGGCGGGGACGAGGATCTCGACCCGGCGGTTGAGTTGGCGACCGGCGGGGTTGTCGACCCCGTCGATCTCGTTCGCGGCGACGGGCCGGGACTCCCCGTATCCCTCGGCCGTCCAGCTGGTGGGCGTCCCGCGCTGGCGGAGCGCCTCGACCACGGCGTTCGCCCGGCGCTCCGACAGCACCTGATTCTCGGCGTCGGTGCCGATGGCATCCGTGTGCCCCGAAACGGTCGCCGCCGGGACGGTCGCTCGGGTGAGGACGGTCGCGAGCGCGTCGAGCACGGATGCCGCGTCGGGCCGGATCTCCGCCGAGTCGAAGTCGAACAGCACCGCGTCGGACAGGGTCAGGGTGGTGCCGCAGCCGGCCACCGGCGCGAGAGCCGTCAGCGGCGGGAACACGCCCAGCTTCGGGACGGGCGGCAGCGGGTCGACGGTGACCGGCACCCCGTCGACCGTGCCGGTGCCGTCGCCGAAGTTCTGGATCTCCACGACGCCGTCGCGGTACGAGCCGGAGCCGTCGCCGGCGTTGCGGATCTCGACCGGGCCGGTGCGGAAGGAGCCCGAGCCGTCGCCGAAGTTCTGGATGCTCTCGTCACCGCGGGTGCTCGTGCCGGAGCCGTCGCCGAAGATCCGCACCTCGCGCGTCGCATCGCGATAGGTCCCCGAGCCGTCACCGAAGTTCTGGATCTCCACGTCGCCCGAGCGGTACGTGCCCGACCCGTCACCGAAGTTCTGGATCTCGATCCCGCCGATCGTCGTCGAACCCGAGCCGTCGCCGAAGTTGTGGACGGCGCCGTCGGGCCCGGTGTACGCGCCCGCGCCGTCGCCGTACAGGACGGCGGTCCCGGCGCCCGCGCTGACGCTCCCGGGGGTGTCGCACGAGGCGGAGGCGACGGTCACTCCGGGCAGCGACGACAGCGACGAGGCCGCCGCGATCGTGAAGGCCGACGCCGAGCCGTCCAGCAGCGACAGGTCGGGGAGGGTGAACAGCGGCACGGGTGGGAACTGCCCGACGTCGTAGCCGGCGACACGGGCGACGTCCGGCTGCGACGCGGTCGGCGACGGCGTCCTCGCATCCGTCGACGGCGAGGGGGAGGAGACGGATGCCGCCGGCTCCGCGCTGCACCCGACGAGGGCGAGCAGCAGGGCGGCGGCCGTGGCGCCGAGGATGCGGCGACCCGGGAGGAGGCGGGGGGATCGGCTCATGGCATCCACCGTATTGACCCGATGTCGCACCCGTGTCGCCGCGATGTCGCTGTCTCGCGACAACCGTGGCGCGGATACGTCACGGTCGACGCGAGATCGTCACCGTCCGCGGGGCGTCCGCGTCGAGGTCGAGCGTGTGCGGAGCGATCTCGCCGCACGCGTTGTCGACGCCGCGGCCGCCCACCTCGCGGTCGATCTCGATCTCCCACCACGTGTCGGCGAGGTATTCGGCGACGCCGCGCCCCCACTCGACGATCACCGCGGATCCCGCCACGTCGATGTCGAGGTCGTCGAGCTCGACCGCGGCTCCCAGACGATACGCGTCGACGTGCACGAGCGGCGTGCCCCCGACGAGAGAGGGGTGCGTGCGCGCGATCACGAAGGTCGGGCTCTGAACGGGACCCCGGATGCCGAGACCCTCGCCGATCCCCCGGGTCAGGGTCGTCTTCCCGGCGCCGAGCGGCCCGGTCAGGACGACGACATCGCCCGGCTCCAGCGCGCGACCGAGGGCACGGCCGAGCTCCTCCATGTCGCCCGGGCCGTCGATCCGCCGTTCCCCGAGCAGGTCGTCGGGCACGCTCATGCGCCGACCTCCCGCCGTGGGACGCGGGGCCCGACGCGCGTGACGATCTCGTAGTCGATGGTGTCGGCGGCATCGCCCCAGTCCCGCGCGGCCGGAACGCCCAGGGTGGGGTCGCCGAAGAGCACGACCCCGTCGCCGACGGACACGGGGTGGTCGCCGACGTCGACGACGAACTGGTCCATCGCGATGCGTCCGGCGACCGAGAAGCGGCGCCCGCCGATCACGACCGGTCCGCGATCCGACGCCTGCCGCGGAACGCCGTCGGCGTATCCGAGGGGCACCAGGGCGAGGGTCGTGTCGCGCTCCGTCCGGTACGCGTACCCGTAGGACACACCCGTCCCCGCCGGCACGCGGCGCACGGCCGACACGGCGCCGCGCAACGTCATGGCGGGGCGCAGGCCCAGGTCGGCGGACGTCCGGTCGTGGAAGGGCGAGATGCCGTAGATGCCGATACCGATGCGCACACCGGTCAGGCGCGCTTCCGGGAGGGCGATCGCGGCGTGCGTCGCCGCGATGTGGCGCAGCGGCGGGTTCAGGCCCGCGGATGCCGCGAGCACGACGCCCTCTTCGAACCGGGCGAGCGCGGCGCGGTCGTCCGCCTCGCTCGTGTTCGACAGGTGCGAGAACAGCCCGACCACGCGCAGACGCCCGATGCGCTCGAGGCGCGCCGCCTCGGAGAACACGACGCGCCAGTCGGCGGGGGCGATGCCGTTGCGCGAGAGGCCGGTCTCGATCTTCAGGTGGACCGCGGCCGGGCGGTCCCCCTGTGCCGACTCGCCCGCGCGCAGCAGCTGATCGATGTCGGAGATGCCGAGCTCGATCTCGTGGCGCACCGCCTCGACGAACGACGCTCCGGGGGCGTGCAGCCACGCGAAGAGCGGAGCGTGGATGCCCGCTCGCCGCAGAGCGAGGGCCTCGTCGATGTCGGACACGCCGATCCGCGTCGCTCCCCCGCGAAGCGCCGCCTGCGCGGCGCGATGCGCCCCGTGACCGTAGCCGTCGGCCTTGACGACGGCAATGACCTCGACCCCGGTGAGACGCCGGAAGTGGCGGACGTTCTCGGTGATCGCATCGACGTCGATGAGGGCTTCGCGAAGCACCCCCGGTGCCATTCTCATGCGGTGTCCTCTCCGGTGGGCTGGGCGCCGGCTTCGGCGATCACGTAGGCGGTGGCGAACCCCGCGTCGTGCGACATCGACAGGTGGAGCGCGGTGATCCCGCGCGCCGCGACCGTCGCGGCTGTCTCCCCGCGGAGCGCGAAGACCGGACGACCCGAAGGTTCGGAGGCCACCTCGATGTCGGTCCAGTACACGCCGTCCGATCCGCCGAGCGCTTTGATGAGCGCTTCCTTCGCGGCGTACCGCGCGGCGAGCGAGCGGGGCTTCAGCAGGCGCTCGGTCGGACCGAACAGGCGGGGCAGCAGCCGCGGAGTCCGCGCGAGGTGCTCCTCGAAGCGCGGCACGTCGACGAGGTCGACACCGATTCCGACGATCATTCGGCCTCCCCTCCTGGCATCCTGTCCATTCTGCCGGTGATGCGGAACGAGAAGGGGCCGGATGCCACGGCATCCGACCCCCACTCCGATCCGGCTTACTCGACCGTGACGGACTTCGCGAGGTTGCGCGGCTGATCGACGTCGAGGCCCTTGGCCTCGGCCAGGCCCATCGCGAAGATGTGCAGCGGCACGACAGCCAGGAGGGGCTCGAACAGCGGGGCCGCGAGCGGGATGCGGAGCACCTCGTCGGCGGCGGGGAGAACGGCGACATCGCCCTCTTCGGCGATCGCGATGACGCGGGCACCGCGGGCGCGGATCTCCTCGATGTTCGAGACGACCTTCTTGTGCATCTCCCCCGAACCGCGCGGCGAGGGCACGACGACGAACACGGGCTGCCCGGGCTCGATCAGGGCGATGGGGCCGTGCTTGAGCTCGCCGGCGGCGAAGCCCTCGGCGTGGATGTAGGCCAGCTCCTTGAGCTTGAGCGCCCCCTCGAGAGCGATGGGGTAGCCGACGTTGCGGCCGAGGAACAGCACCGAGCGGGTGTCCGCCATCCAGTGGGCGAGCTGCTCGATCCGCGCCTGCTCGCTCTCGAGCACGCGGGCGATCTTGCCCGGAACGGCCTCGAGCTCGGTGACCGCCTCGACCGCGACCATCGCGTCGACGGCGCCGCGGACGCGACCCACGTGCAGGGCCAGCAGGTACAGCGCGGTGATCTGCGCGACGAAGGCCTTGGTGGAGGCGACGGCGACCTCGGGGCCGGCGTGCGTGTAGACGATGGCATCCGACTCGCGCGGGATGGTCGCGCCCTGCGTGTTGCAGATCGACAGGGTCTTCGCGCCCCGCGACCGGGCGTACTTCACAGCCATGAGCGTGTCCATGGTCTCGCCCGACTGGCTGATGGACACCACGAGCGTGCGCGGGCTGAGCACCGGGTCACGGTAGCGGAACTCGTGCGCGAGCTCGACGTCGACGGGGACGCGCGTCCACGTCTCGAGCGCGTACTTGCCGACCATCCCCGCGTACGCGGCGGTGCCGCACGCGATGACGAGGATCCGGTCGATGTCGGCGAGGAACTCGTCCATCCCCTCCAGCTCGGGGATCTCGACGCGCCCCTCGTGGATGCGACCGCGGATGGTGTTCGCGACGGCTTCGGGCTCCTCCGAGACCTCCTTGGCCATGAACGACGACCAGCCGCCCTTCTCGGCCGCGGACGCGTCCCAGGTGACCTCGAACGCCTCGACCTCGACGGGAGCGCCCGAGAAGTCGGTGACCTCGACGCCGTCGGGGGTGATGGCGACGATCTCGTCCTGGCCGATCGCGAGCGCGTTGCGCGTGTGCTCGACGAAGGCGGCGACGTCGGAGCCGAGGAAGTTCTCGCCCTCGCCGAGGCCGATCACCAGCGGTGAGTTGCGCCGGGCGCCGACGACGAGACCCGGGTGGTCCTCGTGCATCGCGAGGAGCGTGTACGCCCCCTCGAGGCGCGACACGACGGAGCGGAACGCCTGGACCAGGTCCTTGGTCCGGGCGTACTCCCGGCCGATCATGACCGCGGCGACCTCGGTGTCGGTCTCGCTGCGGAACGCGAACCCGTCGCCCACCAGCTCGCTCTTGAGCTCGGCGAAGTTCTCGATGATGCCGTTGTGGATGACGGCGAGCTTGTCGTCATCGGCCAGGTGCGGGTGCGCGTTGGCATCCGTCGGCCCCCCGTGGGTCGCCCACCGCGTGTGACCGATGCCCGTCGTGCCGTTGGGCATCGGCGAGGTCTCGAGGTCGTCACGCAGCACGGCGAGCTTTCCGGCGCGCTTGCGCATGTCGAGCTGCCCGTCGCCGTCGATCACGGCGATGCCCGCGGAGTCGTACCCCCGGTATTCCAGCCGCGACAGACCCGCCAGAAGGATGTCCTGGCTCTGCCGGGGACCCACGTAACCGATGATTCCGCACATAGCTTCCGAGTCTACGGGCGGTGGCTGGGCGAACCCCTCGGCGACGGGCTACAGCTTGCGCAGGAGCACCGACTCGACCGTGTGGTCGATGCCCTTCTGCAGGACGAGCTTCGCGCGGTGCCGCGTGGGCAGCACGTTCTCCTCGAGGTTGGGGAGGTTGATCTCACGCCAGTAGCCGAGCGCCCGCTCGACGGCCTCCTCGTCGCTGATGTCGGCGAAGACGCGGAAGAACGAGGTGGGGTTCGTGAACGCGTTGTCGCGGAGCGCGAGGAAGCGGTCCACGTACCAGCGCTCGATGTGGGCGGCATCGGCATCCACGTAGATCGAGAAGTCGAACAGGTCGCTCACCGCGACCTCGTTGGGGCTGGGCGGAGGCTGGAGGACGTTCAGCCCCTCCACGATCACGACGTCGGGCCGGTGAACCGTGACATGCGCGTCGGGCATGATGTCGTACCGCACGTGCGAGTAGAAGGGGGCGCGAGCCTCTTCGGCCCCCGATTTGACCTCGCTGAGGAACTCGACGAGCGCGCGACGGTCGTACGACTCGGGGAAGCCCTTGCGGTCCATGAGCCCCCGGCGCTCGAGCTCCGCGTTCGGGTACAGGAACCCGTCGGTGGTGACCAGCTCGACGCGCGGCGTATCGGGCCAGCGGCTCATGAGCTCGCGCAGCAGGCGGGCGATGGTCGACTTCCCCACGGCGACCGACCCCGCCACGCCGATGACGAAGGGGGTCGTGGCATCCGGTTCGCCGAGGAACTCGCTCGTGTCGGCGCCGAGTCGACGCGTTGCGCGGGCGTACAGGCTCAGCAGACGGCTGAGCGGCAGGTACACCTCCGCGACCTCGCGCGGGTCGAGACGGTCGCCGATCCCGCGGAGCTGCACGATCTCGTTCTCGGTGAGCGGCTGCTCGATGCCGCCGGCCATGCGGGCCCAGTCCTCGCGGTCGATCTGACGGTAAGGGCTCAGCGACGGTGCAGCAGCGGTCTCGGACACGCGGTAATGCTACTCGCGGGCTGATCAGCGCCTTCCCACTACGCTCGGACCGTGCGTCTCGGAGTCCTCGACATCGGCTCGAACACGGTGCACCTGCTCGTGGCGAACGCGCGAGCGGGAGGCCGTCCCACAGCCACCACGTCCCACCGCTCGGTGCTGCGCCTCATGCGCTATCTCCGACCCGACGGGTCGATCTCGCCCGAGGGCGTGAGGGGACTGGTGGATGCCGTCGCCGCGGCGTGCGCGACCGCCAAGGCCGAGGGGGTGGACGAGCTCCTCGCGACGGCCACCTCGGCGGTGCGCGAGGCGACCAACGGCGACGAGGTCATCGCGCAGATCGAGGACGTCCTCGGTCAGCCGCTGCAGGTTCTCGGCGGCGAGACCGAGGCGCGCTTCACCTACCTCGCGGTCCGACGCTGGTTCGGGTGGTCCGCGGGTCAGATCCTGCTGTTCGACATCGGCGGCGGCTCGCTCGAGATCGCGGGCGGAGCCGACGAGCTCCCCGACCTCGCGGAGTCCGTCCCCCTGGGGGCGGGGCGCTCGACCGTGCAGTTCCTTCCCCACGACCCCCCGAGCGCGGACGAGATCGACGCACTGCGCCAGCACGCGATGTCGGTGCTCGCGCCGGTGGCCGAACGCTTCGCCGCCCTGCCCCGGCCCGATCACGTCGTGGGCTCGTCGAAGGCCATCCGCTCGCTGGCGAAGCTCGCGGGCTACCCCGTGCCGGGATGGTCGGGCATCGACCGCATGGTCCTCCCCCGCAAGCAGCTCAAGGACTGGATCCCGCGCCTCGCGCAGATCCCCGCCGACGCGCGCGAGGCCCTGCCCGGCATCACCGCCGACCGGACGTTCCAGATCGTCGCGGCCGCCATCGTCGTCGAGCGGGCGATGAAGGCGATGGATGTCGAGGAGCTCGAGGTGTCGCCCTGGGCGCTGCGCGAGGGAGTCCTGCTGCGCTACATCGAGTCGCTCGAGTACTGACGGGACCTTCGCACGTATGCGGGGCACCCGGCGTCACAGATCGACGGCGCGAAGCTGATTGGTGTTGTTCAGCGCGACGTATGCCCGCGTGCCGTCGGGCGACAGCGACAGACCCGGGTGATCGGTGTTCGTCTGGGTACCCGAGGTACTCGACACCAGTGCCACAGACAGCGTGCTGGGCTCGACGCGGTAGAGCGAACTGTGGAAATCCACGTAGTAGAGTCGCGGTCCGTTCGGCCAGGTCGCGATGTCCTGGATGCCGGATCCGGGCGCCCCGACGGTTCGGGACACGACCATCTGCGCCGCGTCGATCTCCATGAGGTGGTACATCAGGCCGACGTACACGAGCGATCCGTCGGGCGACACCACGAGAGTGGTCGGCGGCGAGTTGTCGGCCACCGAGCCGAGCGGGGCGGATCCGACGACAGCCTGCGAGACCGTACTCACCTTCACCACAGACGGACCCCACTGCGATCTCACCACGTAGAGCGCACTGCCGTCCGCAGACATCGCCATCTTCATCGCCCACGTCCCCACGCCGACCGACCACAGACGTGTGAGCGTCGTGGAGTCGATCGCGACGATCGTTCCGTTCGTGTCGTCCGCTCTGACCATCGCGTACAGAGTGGATCCGTCAGGCGAGCACGCGATACTCACCCCCACTCCCTCGGGGACGACGAGTTGCTTCACCGTTCCCGAGGAGCTTGTGCTGATGGTCACGACCGACTGGCTGTACTGAGAGCCGTTGCTCACCGTGATCGTGGCCACGAAAGACCCGTCGGGTGAGAACACCGCGGTGACCGGTACGCCACCGGATGCCACCGTCCGGATGACAGAGCCATCCGACGCCCGTCGGATGGTGAGCGAGTCACCGGCGGCGAGGGCCACCTGCGTGTTGTCGGGAGACACCGCGGAGCCGTGCGGACGGCCCCCCACCGCGGCGGTCCAGGCCGGGGACCCGGGCGCGGCGTAGGAGAACGCGGCTGTGCCCGTGGTGCCGTCGCATGTCGCCGTCAGGGTCACGGTGCCCGCGGTGGACCCCTCCGAGACCGACACTCGGGTCGCGAAAACCCCCGAGGAGTCCGTCACCCCGGACGACTGCGCGAGAGTGGCCGCGGCGTCGGATGCCGTGATGGTCACCAGTCGCCCCGCGCTCGCGCCGCTCACCCCGCCCACCGTCACTCGCACCGGCGCCGATCCGCCTCGGGCGACACGGGGCTGAGAGACGGTCGCCGAGACGGTGTCACCGCTCGACGCGTAGGCCGGCACGGCGACGCTCAGCGCGACGGCGGGAACCGTGAAGGCCGAGGCCCCCAGCACGGCTCTCCGCGAAGCGATGACGGGGGAAGTCTCCGATCTTCTCTCGGAGAACGGCGTCGACGGATGCGTGGTTTCCATGTGAGGAGACCTCTCAGGACAGGATCATGGCGAGATGACGGGCCCGAGGGCTCGACGGCACCCAGCCAATCCGAGTGATACTCGTCAAGCCATTACACATGCGGTATTTTCGCCCCTCCCGCACGGCCTCTTCATCCACGGAAGGATTCGACGTCCGTTCGTATCCACCTCGACACTGCGCACCGAGCCACCTGACTTCGTCAGACCGGAACGGGGCCGCGCCACCTCGCCCTCGCGGTCGCCCGCCGCAGACGGTCGTGCGGGGCGGGCGAGCGGGCGAACTCGAAGAAGAGCCTCGGGTCAGAGCGCCAGACGCTCCCGCACGACCCCGGCGAGCCGGTCCGCGTGAGCGCGGGCGACGTCCTCCGACGCCGCCTCCACCATCACGCGCACGAGCGGCTCGGTGCCCGACGCACGCAGCAGGACGCGCCCGGAGTCGCCGAGTTCCGCGGTGGATGCCGCGACCTCGCGCTGGACGACCTCGTCGGCGACGCCGTCCCGATCGACACCGCGCACGTTCACGAGGACCTGCGGGTACACCGTCATCAGCGAAGCGAGCTCGGCGAGGGCCTTGCCCTGCCGCGCCATCTCGGCGACGACGTGGAGTCCGGTCAGCAGGCCGTCCCCGGTCGTGGCGAAGTCGCTCATGATGACGTGCCCCGACTGCTCGCCGCCGAGGGAGTACCCGCCCTCGTTCATGGCCTCGAGCACGTAGCGGTCGCCCACGCCGGTCTGCAGGACCCGGATGCCGTGGGCCTCCATCGCGCGGTGGAGTCCCAGGTTGCTCATGACCGTGGCCACGAGCGTGTCGTCGACGAGCGTCCCTCGTTCCTTCATCGCGACCGCGAGGATCGCCATGATCTGGTCGCCGTCGACGACGTTGCCCTCAGCGTCCACGGCGAGGCATCGGTCGGCGTCGCCGTCGTGGGCGATACCGACGTCGGCTCCGAGGCGCACGACGGTCTCGGCGAGCACGTCCAGGTGCGTCGAGCCCACGCCGTCGTTGATGTTCAGACCGTCGGGGTCGGCACCGATCACGGTGACCGTCGCGCCCGCGTCCTTGAACGTCTCGGGGGAAACCCCGGCGGCTGCGCCGTGCGCGCAGTCGAGGACGACATGGATGCCGTCGAGCCGGTGCGGCAGCGAGCCCAGCAGGTGCAGGACATACCGGTCTTCGGCGTCGGCGAAGCGACGGATGCGACCGACACCGGCACCGGTGGGCTGCAGACGCTCGCCCTCGAGGGCGCGTTCGATCCGCTGCTCGACGATGTCGGGGAGCTTGGTGCCGCCACGGGCGAAGATCTTGATCCCGTTGTCGGGAGCGGGGTTGTGCGACGCCGACACCATCACGCCGAAGTCGGCGTCACGGTCGGCGATGAGGAAAGCGGTGGCGGGGGTGGGGATGACTCCGGCGTCGAGGACGTCGACACCCGACGAGGCCAGACCTGCGGCGACCGCGGCCGCGAGGAACTCCCCCGAGACCCGCGGGTCGCGCGCGACGACGGCCGTGAGTCGGCGACCCTCGGCTTTGCGCGCCTCCGCAGAACGGCCCTGGCCCAGGACGACAGCAGTCGCCTGGGCCAGGTGCAGCGCGAGTTCGGCGGTGAGGAGGCCGTTGGCCAGCCCCCGCACCCCGTCCGTGCCAAACAGAGGCATACGGAGGATCGAACTCAGCGCTTGGAGTACTGAGGCGCCTTGCGGGCCTTCTTGAGACCGGCCTTCTTGCGCTCCTTGACGCGAGCGTCGCGCGAGAGGAAGCCGGCCTTCTTCAGGGTCGGGCGGTTGTTCTCGGCGTCGATCTCGTTGAGCGCACGGGCGATGCCCAGGCGCAACGCGCCGGCCTGGCCCGAGGGGCCACCACCGGAGATGCGCGCGATCACGTCGTACGAGCCCGCGAGCTCGAGCACCGTGAACGGGTCGTTGATCAGCTGCTGGTGCAGCTTGTTGGGGAAGTAGTCCTCGATCGTGCGGCCGTTGACCGTGATCGTGCCCGAGCCGGGAACGAGGCGCACGCGGGCGATGGCCTGCTTGCGGCGGCCGACGGCTGCGCCGGGAACCGAGAGCACGGGGCGCTCGGCGGCGACGACCGACTGCTCGGCCGGCGTCTCGGTGCTGTAGTTGCTGGAGTCGATGTTCGACACTGTTTCGTCCTTATCCGGCGGCGCTTACTGGGCGACCTGGTCGAAGGTGTATGCCGTGGGCTGCTGGGCACCGTGGGGGTGCTCGGCGCCGCGGTAGACCTTGAGCTTCTTGAGCTGCGCCGCGCCGAGGCTGTTCTTGGGCAGCATGCCGCGGATGGCCTTCTCGACCGCGCGGACGGGGTTCTTCTCGAGCAGTTCGTCGTAGGTGACGGACTTGAGGCCGCCCGGGAAGCCCGAGTGGCGGTAGGCCTTCTTCTGCTGGAGCTTCTGACCCGTGAGCGCCACCTTCTCGGCGTTGATCACGATGACGAAGTCGCCAGAGTCGATGTGGTTGGCGAAGGTCGCCTTGTGCTTGCCGCGGAGGAGGACCGCCGCGTGCGAGGCGAGACGGCCGAGGACGACGTCGGTGGCGTCGATAACGACCCACTCGCGCGTGACCTCAGCGGCCTTGGGGGTGAAAGTGCGCGTCACAGTAGTGCTGCTTTCTTGATCGAACGGAGGAGTTCGTGAATCCCGCTCCGGTGGTCCGTTCCCGTGTCGAAGACCCGGGGAACAGGGCCGGTGGAGGGCTCACGTTCGGGCAACCTGCTCGCAGAGAGGCAGGCACCAAAGATCAAGACTACGTCATCCGGATGCCGAGACCAAACGCGGGCGATCCGTCAGCCCCAGAGGGTCCCGACGGCGACGAGGGCGAACCCGGTGGCGTTGAACACGATGTGCGTCACCACGGCGGCCGCGAGCCGGCCCGTGCCGAGCACGAGGACGGCGGTGACGACCCCCACCAGCGTGAGCGCCCACACGTCGGGGGCGGAGACCGTCTCGACGAGAAGGTGCGCGCCGACGAAGAGTGCGCTCGAGATCGCCGCTGCCGCGATGCCGCCCGCGACGCGTCCCGACCAGCGGCGCACGACGGTGTAGGCGCAGACGAGCACGACTCCGCGGAAGAAGAGCTCCTCCAGCACGGGGGCGATCGCGACGCCGGCGACGACGTCGCCGACGAAGCCGTCCGGCAGGCCCCCGTGGACGGTGGGCGTCGAGGGCCAGGGAACCGGGCCCGCGGCGCTCTCCGCGAGGGCACCCTGGCAGAGCCGCAGGATGACCCCGAGAACGACCCCGTAGAGGAGGTCGAGCCCACGGAACCGCAGGAGCCCGCGCGGACGGGACCGATTCCACGCCACCGCGACCGGGACCGCGAACGACACCCAGATCACGGCCTGCGCCGCGGCGGGGGCGTCACCGACCGGAAGGAGGAGGGCCGCCGCCCGTGCACCCAGGGCACCGGCGCCCGTGGCGACCATCGCCCCACCGAGGAGGTCCGCGCCCCACCGTGCCGTGCTCGCGCCCCCTTCCCGCCACGGGCGGTTCCGGCTCTGCCGCCGTCGTCGCGACGGAGGGGCGTCGACGGCGACGACATCGGGCACGTGCATACGCGCCACCGTAGGGGCCGCTCGGGGCAGCGGAGTCGAGCCGCGAGCGCCGCACGGACCGCAGCCGATCTGCGCCCACCCCCCGCCTCGCCCGGGCGGCGCGCTCAGCTCACCTCGCGCCACCGTGAACGGCATCCGTTCGCCCCGCGGGGCGAACCGCGCCTCGCGCCCGGGTGCCGGCACCCGGGCGCGAAGACGACTCAGCGCCGCAGGAAGTCGATGAGGACGCGGTTGAACTCGTCGACGTGGCTGACGTTGACGCCGTGCGGAGCACCGGGGACGACGTGCAGCTCGCTGCCCGGGATCGCGGCGTGTGTGCGTGCGCCCGACCCCTCGAAGGGAACCGTCGCGTCGCTGTCGCCGTGGATGACGAGCGTGGGGACGGTGACGTTCGGCAGATCCTCGCGGAAGTCCGTGGTGGCGAACGCCTCCATCGCCTTGAGCGCCGCGTGGTGGTCGGCCTGGTTGGCGAGCCGCTCCGCCTCGGCACGGTCCGCCTCGGACACGACGAGCGTGCCGTCGACCGAGAAGAAGTCGGTCGTGAACTGGTGGTAGAACGCCTTCTCGTCGTCCTTCAGCCCCTGCTTCATGCCGTCGGCGGTCTCGTCGTCGAGCGGACCCTCGGGGTTGTCGTCGGTCTTCGCGAGATACGGCGGCACCGCGGCGGCGAAGACGACGCTGTGCACGCGGTCGGCACCGTGCCGCGTGAGATAGCGGGCGACCTCGCCGCCACCCATCGAGAATCCGACGAGAGTCGCGTCGCGCAGATCCAGCGCCGTCACGACCGCCTCGAGGTCGTCCGCGAACGTGTCGTAGTCGTATCCCGTGCGGGGCTTGTCGCTCCGACCGAAGCCACGGCGGTCGTAGGACACGACGCGGTATCCGGCCTCCTCGAGCGCCGGAACCTGGTGCGCCCAGGACTCCCCCGACAGGGGCCAGCCGTGGATGAGGACCGCGGGACGACCCGCGCCGCCGGTGTCGTCGACGTGCAGGTCGATATCGGTCAAGAGTCCGTGGTGTGCAGTGATTTCGCTCATGACGACATCGTTCGACCCGAATCTGGACGGACGGGGACGGTTGACGTAATGCCGACGAGTTGGTACCTCCGCACATGAACACGAACTTCGTCGCGAGCGCAACGCCGGACGCGCGCGGCGAGCCTGTCACTAACCTCCCGGCATGACATCTCTTCGTCTTCCGTCGGCGATCCTCACGGCCGCGCCTCTCGTCCTGGGACTCACGAGCTGTGCCTCCCCCACGACGGGCTCGGGCACCTCGGAGACGGTCGTCTCGGCCGTGGTGCGCGCGGAGTCGGACGCCGGCGGCCGCGCCTTCGATCTCGACCGCGAGGACGACGGCACCTGGCAGGTTCACGTCGCCGCGAACGGACTCGCAATGGATCTGCGCATCAGCGCCGACGGAGGGCAGGTGCTCTCGCGGGGCGATGCGGACACTCTCGACGCCGAGGACCGCGCCACGCTCGAGAGCGCGGGGACGACGATGGCGGATGCCGTGCGGACCGCCGTCGCGGCCCACGGCGGCGGGAGCGTCGAAGAGGTCGGGATCGAACGTGCCGGCGGCGACTCGGTGTGGCGGGTGTCCTTCGACGCGGGTGCGGACGTCTCCCTCTCGCTCGCGGACGGAAGCGTCGTGCCCACGGCGGACTGACGATCAGGACTTAGATTGTGCACAATTAAATTGTGTGCAATCATTTCTGACATGCCCGCCGTCGATGCCCTCGTCTGCTTCGCGCTCTATGCCGCGAACCGCACGACGACCCAGGCCTACCGCGCTCTGCTCGAGCCCTGGAACCTCACGTATCCGCAGTACATCGCCCTCGTCACCCTCTGGAACGACGGCGATCAGACGGTGGGCAGCCTGGGCGAGGCGCTCCAGCTCGACTCGGGAACCCTGTCGCCGATGCTCACGCGCCTGCAGGCAGCGGGCTACGTGACCCGGGCGCGCGACGAACGCGACGAACGCGTGGTGACGATCTCGCTCACCCCGCGTGGACACGAGCTGCGCACCGAGCTGGCTCACGTGCCGCGTTGCATCGCGCAGGGGTCGGGCATCGAGGACGCCGACAGCGCGCGCGAGCTCATCGACGCTCTGCACCAGCTGACGGCCGCGATGCGCGACCTGCGCGATCACCCGGGCGACGCCGTCGCCGCCGAGCTCGCGACGCGCACTCCCCCGGCGCGCGACATCTCCTGAGACCTTCCCTCTTCCGCTCCGCCCCCAGAAAGGAACACACCATGGACGTTCTCTACACCGCTGAGGCGCTGTCCACCGGACAGGGCCGTCTCGGCCACGTCTCGGCCGGCGACTACATCGACCTCGAGGTCGCTCCCCCCAAGGAGCTCGGCGGCTCCGGCCAGGGCACCAACCCCGAGCAGCTCTTCGCGGCCGGCTACGCGGCGTGCTTCCACAGCGCCCTGCACTCCGTCGCACGCGCGCAGAAGGTCACGATCGAGGACTCCTCGGTGGGCGGCCGCGTGCAGATCGGCCCGAACGGCCAGGGCGGCTACCAGCTCGCCGTGCTCCTCGAGGTCGTCCTGCCGGGCATCGAGCACGAGCTCGCCCAGCAGCTGGCGGACGCGGCACACCAGGTGTGCCCGTACTCCAACGCCACGCGCGGCAACATCGAGGTCACCGTCACCGTCTCGGACGACTGACACCCCTCGGGGTGGGGGCGCCCGTCACCGACGTCCCCACCCCTCGGCAGAACCGCCGACACCCCCGCGATCGAGCCCGCGTCATCGGGTGCGATGCGTGATCCGGGTCGTCCTCGTCCACTCCGGCTCACGGCCCGCGATCGCGTTCAGCTCAGCCGCAGCTCGGACTCGCTCTTGGGGTACGACCGACGCAGCCACTCTCCGAACCCGCGTTGCGACAGGCAGGCCGCCGCATCGGCGCAGGTCACGACCGGGTCATCGGCGGCGTACGTCTCGTAGATGTGCACTTTCTTGTCCAGGGCCGCGCCCTCGATGTTGGCCGGCTCGTCCTGCGAGGGGTAGCCCACGTAGTACGTCACCGCCTCGGGGGCGATGCCCGCCTGCGGAGCCAGGCGCCGCACGAGCGATCCGACACACGAGTGGTCGGGATGATCCCCGTGCGCGAAGGCGCTCTCGTGCGGGACGTTCGTCGTCACATGCTCCGGCTGAGCAGCTCCGATCAGCTCGACGATCGTCGCCGACAGTCGGTCGCGGTCGTAGACGGTGGAACCGTCGACCGAGGTCAGGGTCGTCGCCGACCCGTTGATCAGCTGCGTGAGCCCGGCGCCGCCCGTGGCGGCGAAGCCCTCGGCATCCAGACCTCCGTCGGGCAGACGCAGGAACGTCAGGGAGATGCGCTGCTCGTCGGACGGGACGAACCGGGTGACCGCGGCGCCGCTGAGCAGGGTGATCTGCTGCTCCTGCCAGGGCGCTGTGCTGCCGCGCATCTCGTCGTAGGCGGCCCGGATGCCGGCCTCTCGCTGACGCGCGTATTCCAGGCCCTTCCCCGCGTCGCCGGCGGTGACGAACACGGCGCGCACGGTGTGACCGGCGGCGCACGCTTCCGCCAGGGCGGGATTGGCGAAGATGATGTCGTCATCGGCGTGGGCCCACACCGCCATTCCCGTGTTCGCCCCGGGGGCCTCGGCGGCCGGAGAGGGAGGCAACGGCGAGGGAACGGATGCCGCCGGGATCGGGGCCAGCGAGACCCACGTCCCGACCGGACCGGCGCTCCGACGGATGTTGCGGTACACGAGAGCGCCCGCGCCGAGACCGACGACGGCCAGGCCGCCGATGAGGAGCCCACGGCGCGTCATCCGCACCCGGCGTGCCCGGTCCCGAGCGGATTCGTCGGTCGTCGCACTCGCCGTCGCGTCGGGCGAGGATTCGTCGTCAATGCCCACGGCGGGTCCGTCCTCTTCTGCTGCCGCGCACCGGTGGCGCGCGAGGGTCACGGGCACGGTTCTGCGTCTTCCGGCTTCGACGGTATCGCGGTCGACGCGAGCATGCGTTGCACCGCGGCGCATCTCCCCCGGTTCGGCGGGGCGACGCGCCTCGCGGCTCACCTGCCGCATGGGCAACGCTCAGCCGGCACCGAGACAACGTGGCCACACTCGCGGGATGCAGACGTCCTCACCGCCGCGGTCTCTGTCCCCCGCCGCTCTCCGCGTCCGCGCGATCCTCTGGGAGTGGGACCCGATCGGGGTCCGCGACATCGGGGACGGGTGGCCCGCCGACGAATACGACGATCTGATCGTCCCGATCCTCGAGGCGCTGGCATCCGATCCCCTTCCCGAGGAGCTCGCCGCCGACCTGCGCACCGTCATCGAGGTCGACTACGGTCTGCCCTCGCCGGATGGATGCCACGACGTCGCCGTCCGGCTCCTGCGCTCGCGCGACTGAGCCCGGGCCCGACGATCACGGCATCTGGAGCTCCGCCTCGGTCTTCGGGTACGAACGGCGCAGCCACTCGCCGAATTTGCGGGTGCTCAGGCAGGCGTCCCGGTCCGCGCACCGGATGACGTCGTCCTGCTGCGTGTAGACGCGATACGTCTCCACCTTCGCGTCGAGGGCGGCGCCCTCGACGTTGCGCGGGAGATCCTCCGAGGGGTACCCGACGACGTAGCGCACCCCCGATCCGACTCCGGCGACGGGACCGATCGCCTCGCGCACGAGGGTGCCGACGGCCGAATGGTCCGGGTGGTCTCCCGGGGCGAAGGCGCTGCCGCGCGGGATGTGGGTGAGCGTCCGGGTCGGCCGGAGGGCATCGGCGAGCTCGGTCAGACTTGCGGAGAGCTGCGCGGCGCTCACGGCCGGACCACCGTCGATCGGGGCGAGGGAGTCGATCGTCCCGTCGAGCAGCTTGCTCAGCGTGGCGTAGCCTGTCGCCGCGAAGCCGCCGTCGGTGATGTTCCCGTCGGGGAGCCGCAGGAAGAGGATCGAGACCCGGTCGTCGCCCTGAGGCGTCAACCGATCGACGCGCATCCCGCTGTCGAGCGTGATCACGCTCTCGTCCCACAGTCCTTCGCTCCCGCGCATGACGTTGTAGGCGCGCAGGATGCCGAGCTCTCGCGCGTGCGTGTAGTCGAGGCCTCGCCCCGCATCACCGGCGGTGACGAAGACGGTGCGGACGCACTCGCCGGCCGTGATCGCCTCCGAGATCGTCGGGTTCGCGAAGATGATGTCGTCATCCGGATGGGCCCAGACCGACAGAAGCGTGTCCTCACCCGGACAGGCCTGCGTCGCGGGCGAGCGGGGCGTCGGGGTCGGGGACGCGGAGGGGGTCGGAGTCGGTGTCGCGGCGGGGGACGGACGAGACGGCTCGGCGTGCGGCGTCGGCGCGACCGACGCCGCAGGCCCGCCGAGGCGAGTGACGGCGACCGGCACGGCGACGGCTGCGCCCGCGACCAGGAGGACTGCCGCGATCGCGACGACGAGGGCGGTCCGTCGCTGTCGCCGCGCGCGAGAAGAGCGCACCTGAGAACGCGACATCGGGTGGTCCTTCCGGCCGTGGTGCCCCGGGAGCGGGGCGTCCGGTCATCCGGTGCCCGAGTGTAGCGATGACGTCGCGCCGGGCCGGTGAATGCCCGCGCGTCCTCGTCGGACGTCGTGTTACGGGGCGCGTCCCCGAAACACCGCGTTCACCCGAGGGTGATTCACTGGGTGAGATCCTCCTGTTATCGTTCAGCGGGGAGAAAGTGATTTCCAGGCACCTTTGGGGAAAGGCCTACGAACTGTGACGTCTGACCTGAGAGTCGACGCGACATCGACGTCGCAGGACGACGACGCCGGGGATTCCACCCCCGTCGTCGACAACCTCGCGCCGACGACGCTGACCTCGGTCACGCGGCACCCCCGCGACAGATGGCGCCTGCGGTACCGCCGCAATCTCTTCCTCACGGACCTCGCCGCCCTGGTGTGGGTCGTCTACGGCACGCAGCTCGTCTGGTTCGGAACCGGCAACGTCGCCGTCGCCGCCAGCAAGGACGGTCGCATCACCGACCTGTCGTACTGGATCTTCTCGGCCCTGCTCATCATCGCCTGGATGTGGGCCCTGTCTTTCGTCGACTCCCGCAGCGACCGGGTGATCGGCACCGGCTCGCAGGAGTACGTCCGGATCGTGGACTCGAGCTTCCGGGTCTTCGGCGCCGTGGCGATCCTCGCGTTCCTGACGCAGATCGACGTCGCGCGCGGATACCTCCTCATCTCGCTCCCCGCCGGCATCGCCGTCCTCGTCTTCACGCGGTGGCTGTGGCGCCAATGGCTGATCGTCCAGCGCTCCCACGGCAAGTACTCCGCCAACGTCCTCCTGGTCGGCTCCCTCACCTCCGTCACCCAGCTGGCGCGGGAGTTCGCCCGCACCCCGAGTGCCGGATACCGCGTCGTGGGCGCCTGTGTGCCGAACGGCAAGATCGCCGACGTCATCCCCGGGACGACCATTCCCGTGATGGGACACGTCGGCGACATCTCGCGCGCACTCACCGTCACCGGCGCCGACACCGTGGCCGTCACGAGCGCCGACGAACTCCCCGCCGACAAGGTGAAGGAGATCTCCTGGAGCCTCGAGGCCGGACGTCAGCACCTCGTCCTCGCCCCGAGCATCATCGACATCGCCGGCCCCCGCCTGCACACCCGACCGGTGGCGGGCCTCCCCCTCATCCACGTGGAGACCCCGCGGTTCTCGCGCGGACAGGTGTTCCTCAAGCGCACCGTCGATCTCCTCGCGAGCATCGCCGGGGTCATCGTGCTGAGCCCGCTTCTGGCGTTCCTCGCGATCACCGTCCGCCTGTCGAGCAACGGCCCCGTGTTCTTCCGCCAGACACGCATCGGCTTCCACGGCACCGAATTCACGATGATCAAATTCCGCTCGATGGTCGTCAACGCCGAGGATCTGCTGAGCGATCTCGCCGAGCAGCAGCGCGACTCGGGCAACGAGGTCCTGTTCAAGATGAAGAACGACCCTCGCGTGACGCCGATCGGCCGGGTGATGCGCAAGTTCAGCCTGGATGAACTCCCCCAGCTGTTCAACGTCATCGGGGGCTCCATGTCGCTCGTGGGCCCGCGTCCGCCGCTGCCGTCCGAGGTGGCACAGTACGCGGATCACGTGCACCGGCGCTTCCTCGCCAAACCCGGCATCACCGGGCTGTGGCAGGTCAGCGGCCGATCCTCGCTCTCCTGGGAGGAATCGGTCCGCCTGGACCTGTCCTACGTGGAGAACTGGACCCTCCTGGGCGACTTCGTCATTCTCGGCAAGACCGCTCGCGCCGCCTTGGCGCCGGGCGATACCGCCGCGTGAAATCCCCGCGATCTGCGGGTCCGCGACCGGGTGTCTCCGTGTCGCGTCGACAAAAATCTGAAAGGCTTCCATCGTGCGTTTGTCTGTAGTGGGGTGCGGTTACCTGGGTGCGGTGCATGCGGCGGCGATGGCCTCCATCGGCCATGAGGTCGTGGGCATCGATGTCGACGAGCGCAAGATCGCCGCGCTGAGCAGGGGCGACGCGCCGTTCTTCGAGCCCGGCCTGCAGGAGATCCTGACCGAGGGCATCGCATCGGGACGTCTCTCCTTCACCACCGACATGTCGGCGGCCCAGGGCGCCAAGGTCCACTTCATCGGCGTGGGAACCCCCCAGCAGGCGGGCGGCTACGCCGCCGACCTCACCTACGTCAACGCCGCCGTCGACGGCCTGCTCCCCTACCTGTCCGAAGGCGACCTGGTCGCGGGCAAGTCCACCGTTCCGGTCGGCACGGCGGCGACGCTCGCCCCGCGCGTGTCCGAGAAGGGGGCGACGCTGGTGTGGAACCCCGAGTTCCTGCGCGAGGGCTGGGCCGTTCAGGACACCATCGATCCCGACCGCCTCGTCGCCGGTGTCCCCTTCTCCGAGGGCACCGCCGCACCCGACGGCGATCGCGCCGCGCAGATCCTGCGCGAGGTCTACCACCCGTCGATCACCAAGGGCACCCCGTTCATCGTCACCGACTACGCCACGGCCGAGCTCGTGAAGGTCTCCGCCAACGCCTTCCTCGCGACGAAGATCAGCTTCATCAACGCGATCGCCGAGATCGCCGAGGTGACCGGCGCTGACGTGACGACCCTGGCCGACGCGATCGGACACGATGCTCGCATCGGCCGTCGATTCCTCGGTGCGGGCATCGGCTTCGGCGGCGGGTGCCTTCCGAAGGACATCCGCGCGTTCTCGGCTCGTGCGGAAGAGCTCGGCCGCGGAGAGTCCGTGGCGTTCCTGCGCGAGATCGACGCCATCAACCTGCGCCGCCGCGACCGCGCCGTCGAGCTGACGAGCGAGGCCCTCGGCGGCTCGGTCTTCCAGAAGAAGGTCACGGTGCTGGGAGCCGCGTTCAAGCCCCACAGCGACGACATCCGCGACTCGCCCGCTCTCGACGTGGCCGTGCGCCTGCATGGCCTCGGTGCAGACGTCACCCTCACCGACCCCGCGGCGATCGAGAACGCGCAGCGCGTCCACCCGCAGCTGACGTACGTGCACGACCGCGACGAAGCCCTGCAAGACGCGGACGCCGTCATCGTCGTGACCGAGTGGGACGAGTATCGCCACCAGCTCGATCCCGCCCACGCGGCGACGCTGACCCGGGGTCACGTCGTGATCGACGGCCGCAACTGCCTCGACGCCGCAGCGTGGCGAGCCGCCGGGTGGACCTACCACGGTATGGGTCGCCCCTGATCCCCGCCTCTCGAAGACGCCCCGGCCACGGCCGGGGCGTCTGTCGTTTCATCACCGGCACCCTGTGGACAGGCTCGCCCACCCTTCGCGTGCGCATGTAAGAATGCTCTCCCGCCCGAAGGACCTCACATGATCTCCCCTCTCCCGCACCCCCTCCCTCCCGATCTGCCGCAGGACGACAGCGATCTCGGCTTCGCTCCTCGCTGCGCGTCCTGCCTCCTGCCGATGACGGAACGCTCCACCCGCCGTTCCGCGCACTGGCAGTGCCGCACCTGCGGAGAACTCCGCATCTCGTGATGCGACGGCTACGCTGACCCCGTGGTCGTCAGCCTCCTCATCTCCGTCGCCGCCATCGTCTCGGCGGTGCTGGTGGGGTTCGTCGCCCGCCGCATCCTGGGGACGGCCGTCGGCTGGCCGCGCAGCATCATCGTCGGCCTGCTGGTCTTCTTCCTGGGCGTCCCCTTCGCCGATTGGGTACTCCGCCAGACCGGAACCTCTCCCGAGCCCGCGGGTGCGGTCGGCCTCTGGCTGGCCCTCGTCGCCCTCGCCATCGCGTGGGTCTTCGCACTGGGCGTGGCGGCCCTGGTGGCGAGCGAGGCGATCTTCCCCACGCGCCCCCTCCCGAACCCCATCGATCTCGTGCGCGCCGCCCTGCGCCAGCGGAAGCGCACGCGGCGCTACCTGGAGATCCTGGCGATCGCGTCCCGACACGGCGTGGGGTGGTTGTTCCACGGTGGGCGCGCCCGCGTCGAACAAGAGCTCAGCACGGCCGAAGAACGCGCCAACGCCATCGTCTCCACCATCAACGACGCGGGCGTCAGCTTCGTCAAGCTGGGACAGGTCCTGTCCACTCGCCGCGATCTGATCCCGGAACCGTATCTCAGCGCTCTGTCGAGCCTGCAGACCAAGGCGACGACACTGCCCTGGGAGACCGTGCGGGAGGTCATCGAGAGCGATCTGGGCACCTCGATCGACGAGGTCTACGCGGAAGTGGATCGCATTCCCCTCGCCGCCGCCTCCGTGGCCCAGGTCCACCGGGCACGACTGCTCGATGGAACCGACGTCGTCGTGAAGGTGCAACGTCCCGCCGCCCGGGCCCAGGTCGAGGCGGATGCAGACATCATCGGCCGACTCGCCCATCGCGCGGAAGCACGGACGCGGGTGGGCAGGGATCTCCACATCGAAGCGGTGGCGCGCGGGTTCACCGCGACTCTCCTCGAGGAGCTCGATTACCGTATCGAGGCGCGCAACACCGAGATGATCCGCTCCACCCTCGAACGGATCGACAAGGCGGAGCCGGACCGTCGCGGTCTCGTCTCCGTCCCCCACGTCTTCCCGGGCGCCTCGGGCCCCCGTGTCCTCACCATGGAACTCGTCGACGGGGCGGCGTTGAGCGACTCGGCGGAGCGCCTGGCCGCCCTGGGGCCCGAGCAACGCGACCGCCTGGCACAGGTTCTCATGTCGACGGTCATCGAGCAGATCCTCGTGTACGGCGTCTTCCACGCCGACCTGCACCCCGGCAACGTTCTCCTGAAGGAGGACGGCACCCTCGGCCTCATCGACTTCGGCGCGGTGGGCATCATCGAACGCAGCCGTCGTGAGCACATGACGGCCCTCCTCCTGGCAGCGCTGGGCGAGAACGATGTGGCAGCCACCGATGCGCTGCTCCTCATCGTCGATGCGCCCGAGGATGTGGACCTGGAGGCGTTCCGGCACGACGTCGGCATCGTGCTGACGACGGAGCACCTGCGCACCGACGGCCAGGGGTCGATCTTCACGCGCATGGTCGACGTCATCCGACAGCATCGGATCGCCCTCCCCGGAGAGCTCGCCTCGGCGTTCCGCAGTTTCGCCACCCTCGAAGGATGCCTGCGGGTCATCGTCGACGACTTCGACATGGTCGGGCGCGCGCTGCCGTTGATGCCCGCGCTCCTCCGGCGGACGCTGTCGGTCAAACGACTGGCAACCGATCTCCAGGCCGGAGCGGTCGTCTCCATGGCGCGGATCCAACGGATGCCGCGACGCCTCGAGGCCCTCTTGACCGGAATCGAGAAGGGCTCGATCGGGGTCACCCTCCGGTCTCAGGACGGAACGGATGCCGGCGGCATCCTGAATCGCGTCACGGCCGAGGCGGCGTCGACACTCGTGTCGATCGCGGCGGTGGTGATCGCGGTCGTGCTGATCATCTCCGGGGGAGGTCCCGTCCTCGGCGGATCCGTCACACTCTTCGCGGTGCTCGGTGCGGTGATCGGGCTTTTCGGCTTCCTCGGTCTGCTGCGCATCGTACGACGGACCTTCAGCCGCCGAGGCTGAAGAATCGCCGATCTTTCCTCGCGCCGATGCGCCAGGACGCGGCGGGACGCCGCTACTGTGAGCAGCAGTCACCCTGTCGTTGCACCACCCGGACTCCAAAGGAGAAGTCCCATGGTCGTCGCGTTCCTCGTTGCTCTGCTCGCCTGGATCGTCATCTCGCTCGCCGCCGGTATCGGTCTCGGCCGGATGATCGCGCGCTCCGAGACCGAGGACGGCCGAGTGCCGTCCCTCGTCACACGGAGTCTCTGACCTCGCCCGCCCGAACCGCGTCGGGGAGAGTCCCCGCGCACGTGGTCGAGCACGCCGTTCGGCGGCGCTCGCGAGCCGGTTCCCTCCCCTTCGACCCGGACGTCACGTGCGACGCGACCCCTTCGCGCCGTCCGACGTCGTGCTCCACCGCGTACGGCCTCGACGAATCATCGCGGCGGGGTCACGGCGAGGGGCCCGGCTCTTCCGAGGCCGGAACGGGTCACGGACGCGACCGATGAGCGCCCGCGCGGGCCGCCACCGTCCGATACTCTCGGCGCGTCATCGGCACGGTGCGACCGCCCCTGCCGGGTGCCGGCTGAGCGAGCCCCGACAGCGCTTCGGCGATCACCTCGACGGCGGTCGTCGCCCGGCGCTCGAACTCGGCCCAGACGGGGGCATCCTGACCGATCGGATCGACGATGTCATCGTCCTCCGGTGCGACATGACGATCTCCGAAGCGAGCGTTCGCCACCGCCGAGAGGACCGCCGGCCAGGCCCTCGGGGCACCGGGCGAACGGGAGGCGTCGAGGAGCCTCGCGAATTCGCGGATGGTGAAGACTCCTCCCACCAGGTCGGGGCGCATTCCCAGCACGACACGTCGGTGCGCGCGCTCAGCGCACAGGACCGTGGCACCCGCGCTCAGCATCCGTTCGTCCAGAAGACGCGTGCGGTGCGCTTCGAGCGAGAAGCCGTGAGCTCGCGCGAGGGCTCGGACCCCCTCCTCCGCCGGGTGTCCGGAACGAGCGGCCGTCCCGGCGCTCTCGAGCGCGATCTCGTGGATCCCTCGCTCCGTCAAGCGCTCGCGAAGGAGATTCTCGACGAAGGGCGATCGGATGGCGTTCGCCGTGCACACCACGATGATGTGAGGCGTGTCCGGCGACCAGTCTGACGACATCGACGTGGCTCCTCCCGTGCGGTCGCACCGCACCCGGCAAGTAAAACCCAGGTCTCGATGGTCACTCGTCTCGTGGGGTGTGCTGCAGGGAAGAACCCTCGCGGGTGAACACGACGCACAGGCACGCACGGCCGCGCTTCCGCCCCGCGGCGAGAGGAGCGTGCTCCTTCAGCCGTCGCCACTCTCGGCGCGATCGAGCGCCGTCGTGAGGCCCGGAACGTCGAGGAGCAGTCGCCCCAGCGTGCGCGCAGCGGCGGCATCGAGCTCGACCGCGTACCCGCCGCCGAACTCCAGGGCGACCCACGACTCATCGTCGTCGACGCGACGGATGACCCCCACCTCGACATCCGTGAGGACGCCGACACCACCGACGCGGCCATCGCGGAGGCGCGCCGCGAATGCGGTTCCCGCGCTCCGATGGGTCTCGTCGTCGGGATGCACCGTCTCGCCGTGCTCGGTCGTGCACCACGTGAATGGGCACCGCGCGGCCTGAGGACGATGCGTCGCCGGGGTTCGATTCATGCCTGACACCTCTCTCGCGGGACCGCCCCTCCCGGACGGCCCCCTCATCGGTGGGCACGCCCCGAGTGAACCACGACCCTCCGACATCGAGCTCAGCGCCCGGGTGCCACACCTCCGGGACGCGCCGGGATCAGCTCGTCGAGGGACATGTCCAGGACCTCGGCGAGCACCACGAGGGTCCGGAGACGGGGGTTGGCCGGCGTTCCCGGATTCGACTCGCCCTTCTCGAGCTTGCGATAGGTGAACGTCGCCAGACCGGCGGCGTGGGCGACGTGTTCCTGAGAGAGCCCCCGCTGCGCACGCGCGACGAGAAGTCTTCTGCCCAGTTCTCGCGCGAAGTCGTTCCATGGGTCGGGCGCGTCCGTCATCGTCCCAGCTTGATCGGAGAGCAACGCCCACATGAACATGTTTACATGCTCCATGTGCGGTGAAGCCCGTCGCGCCCCCGCGCGCCGCGGAAAGGTGAGCAATCTCGATCGACGGGTGAGACGACAGGGGATCACGCCGGAAGCGCGCGTTCCGGGGCACCGGCGCCGTCGCAGCCGCGCCGACACGTCGGCGGAGGCGAGAACGTCGACCGGCCCCTTCACCCGCGCGGGTGCCCGTCCGACCGCGCCGGCGGTCCGTGAAGCGGATGGCACAGTTCCGAGGCCCGCCGCACGTCTCGTGCCCCGGCGGCGGCCCCCTTCATGGCTCTCGGGCACCCGTTAGCGGAGCATTTATGAACCTCGCCGTCTCAACCTTGAGTTCACCATCCCCCTCTGCGCCCCCCTCCGTCGCACGCACATCGGGTACGCCGTGGGAGCGGCGCTACGCGCGGATCCTCGCCGTCGTCGACACCATCGTCGTGCTGGTCTCGGTGTTCGGAGCACAGGTGCTGTGGCTGGGGCCGCATCCTGTCGAGGTCAGCTCGGCGCCCGTGAGCTACACGACCGTCTCTGTCCTGCTCTCCGGCGCGTGGCTCCTCGCCCTCAGCCTCAGCGGGAGTCGGCATCCGCGTGTCCTCGGGCAGGGGATCGCGGAGCACCGGCTGATCCTCGGGGCGTCCCTGCAGCTGTTCGGTCTCGTCGCGATCGGCGCGTACCTCGGCGGCATCGACCTGTCCCGGGGCTACTTCCTGCTGAGCCTGCCGGCCGGCACGGCCGTCCTCCTCGGAGGGCGGATGGCGTGCCGCTCCTGGCTCGTCGCCCAGAGGCGCAAGGGATCCTTCGCGACGCGCGTGGTGCTGCTGGGAGGGGACCAGGAGAACGCCCGGGTCGCCACCGAACTGGCTCGCCACCCGGGCGTGGGCTTCACGGTCGTCGGCGTGCACACGCTGACCGAAGAGGCCACCGCCGGGGGGTGGACGGACCGCCACTCCCGCCGGCTCCGGGAACGTCTCGACGATCTGCAGGCGGACAGCGTCCTCGTGACGGGAGGATCGCACCTCCAGCCGCAGGACATCAGACGCATCGGCTGGATCCTCGAGCCCGGGCGCCAGCACCTCATCGTCGCGGTCAATCTCGCCGATGTCGCCGGACCGCGCATCCACACGCGCCCGGTCGCGGGGCTCCCGCTCGTCCACATCGAGACACCGCAGTACTCCACGACGCAGAAAGTGCTCAAGCGTGCGTTCGACGTCATCGGCTCCGCGACGCTCATCCTGCTCCTCTCCCCCATCCTCCTGGCACTGGCCGCGCTGGTGCGGATGTCGAGTCCCGGACGCGTCCTCTACCGCCAGCAACGCGTCGGCCAGGGGGGAGCGCACTTCGGGATGCTCAAGTTCCGCTCGATGATCGACGGCGCGGACGCACGCCTGCACGAACTGCTCGCCGAGCAGGGGCGCGAGGGGACACCCCTGTTCAAGATCGAGAACGATCCGCGCATCACCGGCGTCGGGCGATGGCTGCGCAAGTACTCGCTCGATGAGCTTCCGCAGCTGTTCAACGTTCTGAGGGGAGACATGAGCCTGGTCGGACCGCGGCCGCAGCGCGACGCAGAGGTCGCCTTCTACGACGACGACGCGCGCCGACGACTCATCGTCCGCCCCGGCATGAGCGGTCTGTGGCAGGTCAGCGGACGATCCGCGCTCGCGTGGGACGACGCCATCCGGCTCGACCTGTTCTACGTCGAGAACTGGTCGCTGGTCGGCGACATCGTCATCCTCGCGCGCACCTTCAAAGCGGTGATCGCCCCGGGAGAGACCGCCCACTGACGACGGGAAAGGGGAAGGGCGCCGATCCGAGGATCGGCGCCCGTCCCCGTTCTGTGTCCGCGGTCAGGAGCGACGCCGGCGTCGGGAGTCGACCGAAGCGCCCTGCACGGGCGTCACGGGCTTCGTCGCGACCACGGCCGCCTCACGTGCTTCGCCTACCGGATCACCCGATCGCGCCGTCACCGTCATCCGTTGCGACAGGGTACGCAGACCGCTCACGTTGTCGGGAGGCAGCGCCGCGTGACGGCGCGGACCCGGGTTCGCCGCGGTGTCGGCATCGTCGCCGAGCTGATCCTTCGTGCGCCCGAACCACCCGCGCCGCCACCAGGCCCGACGCGTCTGCTTCGCCGCGCCGTAGCCGTAGTAGCCGGCGTACTGCGATCCGTAATAGCTCGAGTCGACACCGCGGAGCGGAACGCGATTGAGGACGACACCGAGCAGTCGACCACGCGTCTTCTCGAGGTTGTCCGAGGCGCGTACGAGCATGTCGTCCGTCGTGCGCCCCGCGGTGACCACCAGGACCGCACCGTCCGCCCAGCTCGCGATCACCGCGGCATCGGCGACCGCGAGGGTGGGCGGGGAGTCCACCACGACGACCATGTCGTCGGCGAGACGCCGTGTGAGCTGCTGCATGCGCTGCGAGCCCACCATCTCCGTCGGATTGGGCGGGGTGCGCCCGGCCGCGACGACGAACAGCCGCCCGTGTTCGTCGACCTGATGGGCGACCTGTTCGATCTGCGCCCGCCCGGCGAGCACGTCCGACAGTCCCACGTCATCCGAGAAGCCGAACATCCCGCCCAGCACGGGCCGGCGCATGTCCGCGTCGACGAGGATCACCGACTGCCCGGTGGCCGCGATGCTCACCGCGAGGTTGGCCGCCGTGGTCGACTTCCCGTCGCCCGGCAGTGGACTGGTGATCACGATGACCTTCGCCGGGTGGTCGACGTCGACGTACTGGAGGTTCGTGCGCAGCTCGCGCATCGCCTCCTTGTGCGCGAACGATCCGCGGCCGTCCTTGATGTCGTCGAACGAGAAGACCGCGCGCCCGGAGGCGAGCTCTTTGTCGACCGGCAGGACGCCGACGACGGACGTGTCCACCGCTTCGGTGATGTCGTGCACCGAACGCAGACGGCGGTCGAACGCACGCCGCACGAGAGCGAAGACCACGCCCAGGATCGCGCCGGCGATGGTGCCGATCGCCACGTTCAGGCGCACGTTCGGGGAGGACGGAGACGTCGGCAGACGCGCGGAGTCCCCCGCCACCAGACGGACCGCCCCTTGACCGGGGTCCGCGGAATTCAGGCTGTCCACCTGCTTCGTCATTCCGCGGATCCACGCTTCGGCGAGGTCTCGGGCGGACTCCGGCGTCGGGCCGGAGGCATCCACGCGGACGTTGACCGTGTCCACCGGGTTCGACACCTGGATGCGCTGCACGAGCGATTCGGGGCTGTCCGGCAGCCCCAGCTCCTGTTTCGCCGCCTCCGCGACGCTGCGCCAGTACCCGATGTCGATGAACGACTTGACCTTCGACAGCGCCAGCTGATCGCCGGCGAGAGCCGCCCCGGTCGAGCTGTCCGATGACGTCGCCGCGACGTACCCGCTCGCGTCGGCGGTGTACACCCGCGGCTGCAGCGCACTCCACCCCAGTCCGGCCAGTCCCCCGACCACGGTCAGGGCGATGATCGCCTTCCAATAGGCCCGCAGTACGCGAACCACCCGTTGCATGTCCACTCGTGTCCGCCTTTCGCGCGGCCGGCGACGAGCCGCCGAGCCGGACGCAGCATAGGCACACCCCTTCCGACGCACGGAGAGACCCCGACCGCGGCGCGAACGGGCGAAGCAGGGGCCGGACCCCCGCGTGCGTCCGACGCGCGAGGAGGGTGTGATGCCGAGAGGGTGATGAGGGGATGACGGGAGGGATGAAAGAGCCCCCTCCAGGCGGGTGTCACCCGCGGGTGACCTCAATGATCGTCAGTGCGCGTCCGTCGCGTGAATCACCGGCTCGCCCCTCCCTCGGTCGGAGGACCAGGGGCGACGGTCACTGAGTTGGAGACACCCGATGCTGATCGATCTGGACACCTCGCCCTCTCTCGCGCGCGCGTCACGCCGCCCGAGCCGGTTCTGGACCCCTCGCTGCGACACGATCTCGACGCTGAAGGACGCCGTCACCAGCGATGTCGTCCTCCTGCGCGGACCCGCGGGAGTGGGGAAGACATCGTTGCTCCGACAGTTCGCCACCGCGCTCGCCGACACCCCCGACGCGGGGGTTCAGCTGATCGACGCCGAGCAGACCTCGTCCGAACTGTTCGAGAAGGTGTCCGCGGCGTTCCACGACGGTCCCGCGCAGCACATCCTGCTCGTCGACAATCTGAGCGACAGGTCGGGTCTGACGTCGGAGCAGATCCTCGAATCGCTTCGCGCGGACCCCGCCCTCCGTGTCGTGGTGGCCACCCGTCACGTCACGCGGCTCGAGAGCCCGCTGGTGGCGCTCGAGTTCGACGTGCACGTGCTGCCGCCCGCCGACCTGCTGATGTCGCGTTCCGAGTTGGCCCTCGTCTTCGAGCTGAACGGGGTGGATGCCGCCGACGCGGCGCTCGACGTGCTGATGAGACGCACCCACGGGTGGCCGGCGCTCGCACAGCTGGTGAGCTCGCGCCTCCGCCTCGAGGACCTCTCGCTGCGCAGTCGAGATGAGGCGGAGGCGGTCGCCGAGTACGCGATCCGCTCGTTGACCGGAGACATGGAGCGGCGACTGACGACACCCGTCACGGACGAACTGAGGCTTCTCGCCGTCGCCCCCTTCATCAACGTCGAGCTCGCCGATGCCATCGGCATCGACCCGACCGTCGGCACCACCCAGCAGCTCCTCGGCGAGCTGCAGGATGCCGGCTTCGTCTGGCCGAGTTCGACGCGGCTCGTGCTCGCCGAACCCGTGCGCGCGCAGTGGCTGCGGGAGATCGAGGCGCGACAGCCCGCGCTGGTCGAACGCGCCCGGCTGCGTCTCCTTGACCACCTCGTCGCCACCGGCGAGCCTCTGCGCGCGGCGCAGCTGGCCGCGGACGCCGGCCAGTGGGTCATTCTCGCCTCGGTGCTCCGATCGTCCGGAGCCGAGATCTGGGCTCGCGACGCCTCCGTCTTCCAGACCCTCGTCACGGCGCTGCGCGCTCACGCAGGTTCCGAACCGATCGCGGTGGACACCCTCCTGGCCCTCGACTCCGAGACGGCGACGTCGGCGGAAACGCCGGTCGCGGTGATCAACGCGCTCAGCAAGCTCCCCGAGGCGAAGGCTGCCGCGCACGGCAACATCCTGGGCCTCACGCTGCGGGTGAGTCTGCTGCGGGCTGCCGGGCGCTTCGCCCTCGCGACCGAATCCGCGGCGCTGCTGATGGACGCTCTTCGACGTCGTCAGGATCTCGGCGCGGACGTCGCCGTCGAGGCCTGGTACCAGGTCGGCATGACGCACTTCGCGATGGGAAGGCTGCGCGACGCCTCGCTGGCGATAGGTCAGGTCGAACGGATGGCACCTCCGCCGCAGCGCATGCGTGCGAACGGGATCCTGGCCGTGATCGCGCTGCTCGAGGGCGACGTCCACGGCGCGGAGTCCCTCGTCGAGCGCACGCGAGCGGACAGCTGGTTCGACACCCCGTGGGGTGAGGCCATCCGCTTGGCCGTCGCGTGGCTGTCGCTGGAGCGGGGCGACGCGCACGAAGCGCGAAGGTTCCTGGAGACGGTCCCCGCCACCGCTTCCGCGCGGGAGCTGTGGCCGTACGCCGCCTCCACTCAAGCCCTGGCGTTCCTGCTCTCCGGCGCGGCTCCCGACGCCCTCGGCATGCTGCGCTCGTGGGGCACGCGAGCGCGGAGCACGCCGCCTTCCCATTTCCAGTCCACGCAGATGCTCACGGCGCGCGCCAAGGTCCTCATCGCCCTCCGACAGGCGCGGAAAGCACTGGCTCTGTTCGAGGGACCGTTCGGCCTCTCCTCGGCCACCGCGCCGGCGATCGCGCTGTCTCAGCTGTATGCGGGTCGTGCGCACGAGGCCTTCGTCATGAGCGTGAAGTGGGGCCTCCACCAGGAGTCCTCCCCCCGCGCGTCCCTGGAGAGCATGGTGGTGAGCATCGTGGCCGACATCCGCCTCAACGGCTCCGCCGCACAACGCAGCACGGTGCAGCGCGCCGAGGCGATCAGCATCCGCTTCGACCTCTGGAGTCCGTGGAGCGCGGTGGCGCCCGAGGACCGGGCGATGGTGCTCAGTGCGCTCTCGAGCGCCGCACGGGATCGGGTCACGGCTCGCGATTCGTTCTTCGCGTCATCCGTCAGTGTTCCGCATCTCACCAAACGGGAGCAGGTCGTCCTGAGCCAGCTCACACCCGCGTCGACGATCGCCGACATCGCCCGCGTCCTCGTGGTGTCACCGAACACGGTGAAGACGCAGCTTCAGAGCCTCTACCGCAAGCTCGAGGTGTCCGATCGGGCGAGCGCCATCCGCGCCGCACACGCGTGGGGCCTGATCGAGAGCGAGACCGAGAAGTGACCGCGCCGTCGTCGCGTCGGGCCGTCAGCGACGACGGTCCGCGCGGCGACGGTCGGAACGGCGACGGGCCCCCACCATGACGAATCGGATGACCACGAGAAGCACCAGGGTGAGCACGACTCCCGGGAAGGTCAGCGGAACCCCGGCCCCGCGCAGGACGGCGAGGACGACGAGCAGCGCGGCGACCGGAGCGGCCCACCCGAGGATGCGCCAGAGCAGTCGACGGTTCACGCGTCCACGCTAACGGTTCCTCCCTCGCGGTCTTGTCCCCCCGACGAGGTGAGGAGCCCCCATCACCCTCGAGGATGACGCTCCTTCCCGGATGTCCTCCCCGATGCGGACGCGCCGGAAACTCGCCGTTCGTAGCGTGAAGTCATGACCATTTCGCCCACCGACGACGGCCTCGCTGCCCGCGTCGACACCCTCACGAAGACCTTCGGCGACGGCGCCAACGCCGTCCACGCGCTCGACGGCGTCTCGCTCAGCGTCCGCCGCGGCGAGTTCGTCGCGATCATGGGTCCCTCCGGCTCCGGCAAGTCCACGCTCATGCACGTCATGGCGGGCCTCGATGCCCCCACGAGCGGCCGCGCCTGGCTCGGCGGCCAGGAGATCACCGGCCTGTCGGATGCCGAGCTGACCGTCCTGCGCCGCCGACGTGTCGGATTCGTGTTCCAAGCCTTCAACCTCGTCCCCACCCTCACGGCTGCCGAGAACATCCGGCTGCCGTTCGATCTCGACGGCCGCCGTCCCACGGCGCAGGAGGAGGCGCGGATCGCGACCCTCGTCGACACCCTCGGCCTGAAGTCCCGGTTGCATCATCGCCCGGACCAGTTGAGCGGTGGGCAGCAGCAGCGCGTGGCCATCGCCCGGGCCCTCGCCACAGCTCCCGACCTCGTCTTCGCGGACGAGCCGACCGGCAACCTCGACTCCCGCTCCGGTCGCGAGGTCCTGCTTCTCCTGCGTGGCGCGGCGCAGGAATTCGGCCAATCGATCGCGATGGTCACCCACGACCCGGTGGCAGCGAGCCGCGCGGATCGCGTGGTCTTCGTGGCGGACGGTCGCGTCATCGCCGACAAGCCCGCCCAGACCGCCGAGGAGATCTCGGCGTTCATGCTGCGCACGGAAGGAGCCGCCGCATGAGCACGGCCACCCGCACCCGTCCGTCCCGGACCGCCTGGCTCCGCGAGCCCGGCATGGGTGCCACCGTTCTGGTCGGGGCCATCTCGACCGCCTTCGGCGTCGTCCTCCTGTCGGTGACGGAGTATCTGGCCGCCCTCATCCGGGCCCAGCCCGGGCTCCAGGGCGTCGACGCGGCGCGGGCCGCCCTCACGATCGTCACCGCCGTGCTCGTCGGCCTTTCGATCTACGTCGGAGCGATCGTCACGGCGAACACCTTCGCCACGGTCGTCGCCGGGCGGACCCGTCGTATCGCCCTCCTGCGGCTGCTGGGATCGTCCGCGCGGCGCGAACGGGTGGCGCTGGCCCGTCAGGGTCTGGTGCTCGGTACCCTCGGCGCCACCGCCGGGCTCCTCGGGGGTCTCGGCGCGGCGGTCGTGGGGCTTCGACTCGCGTCCGACGCCTGGGGCATCCGCGTGGACTGGGCGATCCTCCGCCCCGATCTGGCCGCGCCGGCCATCGCCGTCGTCCTGGTCACATGGGCGGCCGCGTGGATCGGCTCCCGACGGGTCGGCGTCGTCACTCCCCTCCAGGCGTTGTCCAACGCGGCGGAGGCCCCGCGCGAGCGCGTCGTCGCCCGCCGCGGACGGCATCTCACGGCGGCCGTACTGGTCGTCCTGGGTGTCGCCCTGCTCTGCGTCGGCATCGTGACGGGCGGCACGTCCTCGTCCGGAATCCTGTTCGCGTTCGCGGGCGGGGCGCTCTCCTTCTCCGGGACCGCGCTCGGCGCCACGTTCTTCATCCCCCCGGCTCTTCGCGCGGTCGGCGGGCTGTTCGGTCGCAGCGTCGTGGCGCGGATGGCTGCGGCCAATGCGTTGCGGCATTCGGAACGCTCGTCGCGCATGGCCATCGGCGTGGTGATGGGCGTGACCCTGGTGACGATGTTCGCCGTCGCGTCGGCGACATCGACCCGCTTCTTCCACGTCGTCCTCGGTGAGGAGATCCCCGCGGAGCTCTCGCTCCCGGTCGACATCTTCACCGGCGTGATGATGGGGCTGGTCGGCGTCTCGGCCGTGATCGCCGCGGTCGGCGTCGTCAACCTGTTGATCCTCGGCATCCTTCAGCGACAGCGAGAGCTCGGCCTGCTCCGCGCTCTCGGGCTGTCTGTGCGACAGGTACGCACGATGGTCGTCTGGGAGGCCGCCCACGTCGTCGTGACATCGGTCGCGATCGGGCTGCTGTGGGGAACGGCCTACGGGTGGGCGGCCGCGCAATCCCTCTTCGGATGGATGCCGCACGCGGCGGGACTCGCGGAGGGGCCGGTGTTCGTCGCGCCGGCGATCCCGGTACCCATCGTCCTCATCGTCGTGGCCGCGACGGCCGCTCTCACGGTGACGGCGTCCATCGTGCCCGCCCGCTTGGCGACCCGGCTGAGCCCGGTGAGGTCCCTCGCGGCGCAAGCCTGAGGTCAGGGTGTGGCGGCGCGTTCGTCGGCCGCCACCTGCAGACCGAAGACTCCGAACCAGGCGATGGCGAGCGTCGCCGCCGTGAACTCGAGATTTCCTCCGAGGACGGTGTCACCGCGGAACAGCGACAGCATGGCCCCGGTGAACGACGTCGCCCCCACGGCGACGAGGGTGGCGACGCTCGCCGCTCGCATCCACGGGCGGCGACGCAGGGTCGCCACCTGCGCCATGGCGATGATGGCCAGGACGAACCCGGTCACCGCCGACGTGATGTGGACGAGGTCCTGCGGAAGGGCACCGGGAGTGAACGGAACGGGGCACCCCGGCGAGCACGTGACGACGGAGGCGAGCGCGAAACAGAGGCCGCACGCCACGAGGGTGGTCGCGATCGGCCAGCCCACCCGATACGGTCGTGTGCTGCCGATCACCGCCCGATCGACCAGGACGGTGGCGACAGCCAGCAGGAGCAACGCGAGGTTGAAGACCGGAGCAGTGGACATCCCCGTCGCACCCAACTGGCTCACGTAGTGGACGCTCGGCTCCCAGGACCGCGTCAGCCAGATGAGCGCAGCACTCGCGAAAGCCGCGGCCGAGCCCACCACCGCCAGGGCGACGGCCCGTTCTCGTGGAGCACGGGGGGCGGTCCCCGCGAACCGCTCTGTCGTCTGGGTCATTCGGCTCTCCGCGCGTCGTCAGGGGCGTGGAGAGCCTACCGTGCGGCACGAACCGCGCCCGATCCGTCCCGCGGATGACTTGCCCACTACGCGGGGGTGATTTCCCTCCGCGCCGACGACGACGTCGACAGACGACGGCGGAAGCTGTTGCGGCGGGCAGAGCCTGCAGAGCGCGATCGTGCCGGGGGGCCGTTTCGCAGCGGATGCGGCTCTGCCCGTCTCTCTGCCCACGTCCGAGCGGTGACCCCCTCGCGCTGCCGCGTGCGCGTGAAGAGAGACTCGCCGAGGGCGATTCTTCGGGTGAGGATGCCGCCTCCTCGCGCCGCACGCACTCCTGCCCGTGCGAGTCTCATCGGGAGCGATCTCGAGTGGTTCTCCCCCAAGCACCCTCTTCTCCAAGGTCGCTCTCCCCAGGATGCGCGGTCTCACTCCACGGCACCCGGTTGTTGAGACCGCGCATCCCCTTTGGAACGTCCTTCGGACTCCCCCGCCGTCACTGCCGTGCGGTTGAATCGAAGGAGCGCCCGCGATCCGGACGCGACACCGCGAGGAGGATTGCCCGTGACCGATGACCGCGAGATCGCGAACCACCAGCCGGACGACGGCCGTGACGAGCCGGCGGTCGGCGCCGAGAACGACGCGTTCCTCGAGGAGCTGCTGTCGACGGCCGGAGAGTCCGACGGCACGACGGTCTTCCCGGTGGGATTCCGCGGATACGACCGCGACGCGGTCGACGAGGCCATCCGACAGCTCGCCGACCGCGTGCGCAGGGCCACGGAGGACACGCACGACGCCAAACGGCGCGCCGAGGCGATGTTCGCGCAGCAGCGGGCGGAACACGACGCCGAGCTCGAGGAGTCCGCGCGCCGGTACTCCGAGGAGATCACGGGCCTCCACGAGCAGCTCCGGGCGGCGGCGGCGCGCGCAGCCGATGCGGAGTCGCAGGTCCACGCGCTCTCGGACGAGTTCGCCACACGTGACGACGACGACCCCCACCGCGGCCGCGAACACTTCGACGCCATCCTCCGCGTCGCCGAGGAACAAGCCGGTGTTCTCGTGCAGAACGCCGTCGGGCAGGCGGAGCGGCTCCTGGCCGGCGCACACGATGAGGCCGCGGCGATCCGCGAGGCCGCCGTCGCCGATCAGAACCGGCTCCGCGCAGAAGCCCAGCACGATGCCGACCAGGTGCACCTTCGCATCGAGACCGAATCGACCGCGCACGCCGCCCGACTCGAGAGGGAACGCGCTCACGCGGCCGAGAAGGTCGCGCAGGCCGAGCGCGAGGCCGTCGCCATCCGCACCGAGGCCGAGAAAGGTGCGGCCGCGCTGCGCTCGATGGTGTCGCGAGAGACCGGCGAGCTGCGGGCGAAGGCCGAGCGCGACGTGCGCGAGATGACCGCGCGGGTGCTCGAGTTCGAGGAGTCGTTGACACGCCGGCAGGACGAAGCGCAGCAGGAGTTCCTCGTGCTGCACAATCAGGCGGTGGCGCACGCCGAGCGCATCACCGGCGACGCCAGCGAGCAGGTGGCCGCCGCGCTCGAGCACGCGCGTCGCATCTCGGCGCGTGCGGACGATTACGAACGCCTCGCTCGTGCTCAGGCGCAACAAGCCGAGGCCGACGCGCAGGTTCGCGCTCGCGAGATCCTCGACGGTTCGCGCGATCGTGCGCAGCGCATCGCCGACAAGATCACCGAGCACGCGGCATCCGTTCTCCGGGATGCCGAGGACCGCACGCGCGACCTGCGGTGGCAGCAGCAGCAGATCGGGAGCTTCATGACCGAGATGAACGAACTGCTCCGCGCGACACCCCGGGGCGGGTCCACCGGCGCCGACTTCTCGGACGAGGACCCCACAGGGGAAGACCAGGCGAGCGCGGACGCCGACGAGCAGACGGATGGCCGCGCGGTCGATGCCGCGGAGACCGACCGCGCCTGAACCGCCCGCGTCATCGGACGACGGCGGAGCGCGTGCGGATCTGAGCGTGGTGGGCGATCGGATCTAGGCTGAGGACCGACCTGAAAGGAGACGCGGTGACGACGAGCACGTCTCTTCCGCTCGGAGCTGTCCTCAGCGCCGCCGCGGCATTGGTCTTCGCCGCGCCGACACTGTTCCTGCCGGCGGACACCCACGCCTCGGTCAAGCTGGTCTTCATCGCGGTCGGCTCGATCCTCTTCGCGATGGGCGTGATCCGGGTGCGGTCGGAGGGCCGCGCGAAGAAGCGATCGGACACGGGAGCCTCGAGTCCCGACGACCTCACGCCCGAGTGACGGCGCCCCGCCGCGTCAGTCGACGAGGCCGGACGGACTCACGCGGCGCGGACCAGCGAGCGCTGCGCGGAGGAGCGCGCGGGTGCCTTGACCGGGGCGACGGCCTGCTTCTCGACGGACACGTCGAGGCTGAGCCCGCGGGACGAGTTCGCGTCGTTCGCGAGGCGCTTGAGCAGTTCCTGGTCGAGGGCCTCGGGCTGCTCCGAGTCGAAGACGAACCGCAGCGGGATCGCGGGCTGGAGCCAGATGGTGGAGCGCCCGCCCGGCTCATCGGCACGGTGCGTCCAGGAGAGGGTGAAGCTCTCCCCGCGGCGGAGCTTGGTGGCGGCGACCACCTTCACGTGAGCAAGCATCCGGTCGTCGATCTCGATGGCCTCGGGGGACGTTCCGTAGAACAGCTTCGCCATGATGTTTTCCTCTCCTCGTTGCTTAGATGGGAACTTACTAGGTAGACTAGCGAATAGGCAAGCGAGATATAAGGAAGATTTTCCGGAGGGACTCTCATGACCGACATCAGCGCGGGTCCTACGTCCTACTGGTACAGCGACAGCACCGACGACGCGCGCGGCGCACGGGTCATGGAAGCCCTCCGGGCGTATCGCGCCGCGGAGATGTCCATGCGACGACGGGCCCAGACATCCATGGCGATGGGCGAGAACGAGATGCTGGTGCTGCGATTCCTGACACGCCACGGCCGACGAAGCCTCGACGTCACCCCGATCGACCTGGCGCGCTACCTCGGCATCTCCACCGCCTCGATGACCGCACTGCTCGACCGCCTCGAGAAGTCGGGCCACCTCGAACGCCTGCCGCACCCGAGTGATCGACGAAAGGTGCTCATCGCGATCACCCCGCACACCGAAGAGGACATGCGGGAGGTCCTCGGCTCCATGCACGCGCAGATGATGCTCGCGACGCACGGGATGACCGAGGCGGAGGCGACCGCGGTCACGCAGTTCCTCGAGCGCATGCGCGCCGCGGTCGACGGCGTCGGGACGGGTGGCCCGTCGACTCCCCGCGCGGCGGGGAGCCCGGACGTGGCGGCGTGAGCGCCCACGTCTCAGCGCGCCTCGATCTCCGCGTCGAGAACGACGCCGACGCGATCTTCTCGGTCGCCGTCGCCCGGGGCTGGGCACGGACCGAGGATCTGTCGGTGACGGTGGCCGGCCGTTCCGTCCCCGTGGAAGAGATCCTCGACGACCACGGCACGCGCCTGCACCGCGCGATGCTGCCGGTGGGGGATGTCGTGGTGACGTACCGCGCCGAGGTCGACCGTCCGCGCACGCCCGCGCCATCGGGTGTCGTCGACTCGTTGAGGTACCTGCGCCCGAGTCGGTTCATCCCCTCGGACGAGCTCGCCGCGACCGCTCTGGCGTGGTTCGGCGGCGCCACCCCCGCGGAGAACGTGCGGACGATTCCCGAGTGGGTCTTCACCCACCTCTCCTACACACCCGGGTCGAGCGGGCCGACCGACACCGCCGTCCACACGCTGCTCCTGCGCCAAGGCGTCTGCCGCGACTTCGCGCATCTCACGGCCGGACTCCTGCGCGCCGTCGGGGTGCCCGCGCGTCTCGCCTCCGTCTACGCGCCGGGGCTGCGCCCGATGGACTTCCACGCCGTCGTCGAGGCGTTCGTGGACGGCCGCTGGGAGGTCGTGGACGCCACGCGGCTCGCACCACGGGCCGAGTACGTGCGGATCGCGACCGGCCGGGACGCCGCCGACACCGCCTTCCTCACCACCCTCTCCGGCACGGCCGTGCTGGAGGACATCGAGGTGATGGCCGTCGCCGGCGACGACCTCGCGGGCGACAATCCCGCCGCGAGCGTGCTTCTTCCCTGACTCCCCCTCGGGACGGAGTCGCGCGCGCCGAGATCTCGGTACCGTCGGAGAATGGATGCCGCAGCCTCGCCCCGCCGGTCCCGCCGGGCCGCGCTCTCCGCCGTGTTCGTCCTCGCGTTCCTGCTGCTGACCGTCGCCGGGGCCCCGCTCGCGCGCGCCGACGTGAACGACTTCACCTTCGACTCCTTCGACGCCGACATGGTCCTGAGCCGGACACCGGACGGACATGCGGCTCTGAACGTCACGGAGACGATCGTGGCGCGGTTCCCGGACGAGGACCAGAACAAGGGGATCGTCCGGGTCATCCCCGACGATTACAACGACATCGCCCTGCACACCGAGATCGTGTCGGTCACGGACGAGAACGGCTCGCCGGTCCCCTACGAGGTGGAGGACAGCCGACGCGAGGTGCGGGTGCTCACCGGCGACGACACGTACGTGCGCGGCGTGCAGACCTACGTCATCTCGTACACGCAACGCGACACGATCCGGTCCTTCGTCAACACCGACGCCGACGAGTTCTACCGCGACATCAACGGGACCGACGGCCGCCAGCCCGTCGGCGAGGTCAGTGCCCGACTCCGGGTGGACGCCGGTCTGGCGGCGGCCGCGCGCGAAGGGGCGGCCTCCTGCTATCAGGGCCCCTTCGGCTCGACCGACCCCTGCGACATCTCCCGTTCGGGAGGAGAAGGTGAACCGCTCACCTGGTCCGCGAGCGCCGCGAACCTCGGGCCCGGGGAGAACATGAGCATCGCCGTCGGGTTCGCTCGGGGCACATTCGTCCCCGGCGAGGTCTCCCGCACCCCGCTGGAACAGTTCTCGGTCGACCACGCCGCGGCGCTCGGCGGCGTCTCCCTCGGCGCCGTCGGCGTGGGACTCGCCGGGGTGGGCGCCGCTCTGGTCGCCCGCCGGAGAGGGAAGGATGCCGAGGGCCGGGGAGTGATCATCCCGGAATACGGTCCCCCCGATGACGTGGATGTCCTCGAGGGCGCCGAGTTGGTGCAGAGGGGGCGCGTGGGGGTGCCCGCGGCTGTTCTGGACACGGCGATCGCCGGTCACCTCCGCATCGTCGACGATCCTCTGGACGCCAAGCGGCTCACCCTCGAGCTGGTTCGCACCGAGGAAGCGACCCCGCTGCACCGCGGCGTGCTGACCGCCGTCTTCGGAGCCGACGCGCGGCCGGGAGCCCGGGTCTCGCTCGGTCCCCACAACCAGGATGTCGCGATGGCCCTGCAGGCCCTGCCCAAGGCCGCCGCGGCCGAATTGCTGCGGCGAGGCTGGACCGAGCGGCCCCGACACGGTCGCTCCGTCCTCGCCATCGTCCTCGCCATCGGGGCCTTCATCGTCGCGATCGCGACGCTGATCGTCGCCGCGGCGGGGGCGTACCCGACCTGGTGGCAGGTCGCCGCGGTCCCGGCGACCGTGGTGACCGGCATCCTGAGCCTCTCGTTCCTGCGCTACCGGGATCGGGTGACGGATGCCGGATCCGCGGCGCGCGATCACCTCAAGGGCCTGCGCGACTATCTGGCGCTCGCCGAAGCAGACCGCCTCCGCATCCTGCAGAGCCCGGAAGGCGCGGAGCGGCGGCCGGTCGACGCCGATGATCCGACCCAGATGCTCCACCTCTACGAGCGTCTCCTGCCGTGGGCCGTCGTCTGGGGTGTGGAGAAGGAATGGGTGGAAGCGCTCGACACCCGGGTGCGCGAGAGCGGGGACGACCTGCGCTGGTACGCCGCGACGAACGGCTTCTCGACGACGGCCTTCTCCTCGACCTTCCAGTCGCTCCAGGCGGCGAGCGCCCCCGCCGCCACGAGCAGCGGCTCGGGCAGCTTCTCCGGCGGATCGTTCGGCGGCGGCTTCTCCGGAGGCGGGATGGGCGGGGGCAGCGTCGGCGGACGGTGACGTCATTCCGCGACGCGGATGACCTCGGCGATGACCCGCGGGTCGGCGAGCACGCGGAAGTGTCCCCCGGTCGCCAGACGGACGTTCGTCGCACCGGCCAGCTCGCTCCCCTCGGGGATGTGCGGATCGAATGCGCCGTACACGGAGGTGATGCGGGTGTTCACGGCTGCCGCGGCGGCGAGCGCGCGCATCGTCGCGTCTCCGGAGCGGAACGCACGGAGTGAGGGGACCGGCATCAGACGGCTGTAGCGCGACCCACCGAACGGCGTCGCCACCGCGACCATCGCCCGCACGCGATCGCCCGCCGGGTCGAACGCCATGAGGTGCTTGCCGATGAGCCCGCCCTTGCTGTGGGCGACCACGACGACGTCGTCGAGATCACGGGCGGCGAGCAGGCGCGCGACCCGCCCGGCGGATTCCGCGATGGGCCGACGGTTCCCGCCGAGTTCGGTCACGACGTGGACGGGGTGTCCCCGATCGTGGAGGACGCGCGCCAGGGGTTCGAGGAATCTCCACGTCTCGTAGATGCCGGGGAGCAGGATGATCGGCACGCCGTCGCCGTCCGCCAGTTCCTCCGGCCGCCCCCGTCGACCCGCCCCGCGCGCCTGGGCGACGACCGCGTAGAGGTAGTCCCGCACCCACCAGGCACCGTTTCGCGCGAGGGCGACGAGACGCGGCGAGGCCTTGGGCATGCGTCCATCCTCGGTCACGGCCTCGCGCTCCGCGGGCGGGTTGCGCACCCGTATCCACGCCCTTCACGGGACCGGGCGATGCGCGAAGCGACGCGCGGACACGTAGAGTCGCCGGAATGACCGTTCTTCCGGCCGGACGCCAGTTCGCCCTCACCTGGGGGATCCCGCGGGACTTCGGCGGGCTGACCGCGGCGATGCTGCAACGGTCCCGCATGTTCGATCGGCGAGGCGGCACCCCCGTCCACGTCCTGACGTGCAACGATCGCGAAGATCCGACGGACATCGCGGACGAGCTCGAGCGGCGTCACGCATTGTCCGACGGCATCCGTCTCACGAACCTCTGGGACTGGCTGCGGGACGACGATCTCGCCGGACGCCGCGTGCGAGAGAGCGACGGCTTCGCTCCCCTGCCCTCGTCCGCCACCGCGGAGCACGCGGGAGGTGTGCTGCGGCGCCGCATCCGGACGGACGCGAACGGTACTGTCCGGCAGATCGACCACCTCCGGGCCGACGGCACGCTCGCGGCGAGCGATCGCCGAGACGTCCCCCGCTCCTCGGGGAGAGTCCGCCGCGTGGTGATCACGTGCGACGACGCCGGAACGCCGCGAGCGGCGTGGAACGGGGTGCGCGAGCTCTACCGCGCGTGGCTGGACCGTCTCACCGACGGCGAGCGCTCCTTCCTCCTCGTCGACAGCAAGGCGATGGCGCGCTTCGCCGCGGACTACCGACGGCCGCACGTCGTCGTGGTGCACGTGGTCCACGGCTCGCATCTGACCGATGACGGGACGGCGATCCGCGCGTCACGCGCCGAGGTGTTCGCGCGACTCGGAGCCTTCGACGCGGTGGTCTTCTGCACGGATCGACAAGCGCGGGACGCGCGTCGCCACGCGGGACGCCTCCCCCTGCTCGCCGCGGTGGCCCATCCGGTCACCGTCCCGAGGGATGTCGATGTCGCGACACCCCGACGCGGGGCCGTCGTGCTGTCGCGTCTGGCGGGCATCAAGCGCGTCGAGGACGCGATCGACGCGGCGCGCCGGGCCGGTCGCGAGCGCCCCGAGCTCACGCTCGACATCTACGGGGACGGCCCGACCCGGGCGGCCCTCGAGGCCCGCGCCGAGCAGGATCCGGCCATCCGCTTCCGCGGTTTCGACCCCGCCGCCACGCGGGCACTGGCGGACGCCTCGGTGTTGCTCATGACGAGTCGGTCCGAGGCGTTCTCGATGGTGGTGGCGGAGGCCATGGCATCCGGATGTCTGCCCATCGCCTACGACGTGCCGTACGGACCACGGGAGCTCATCGACGACGGGCGGACCGGGTGGCTCGTGCCCGCGGGCGACGTGGAGGCACTCGCGGCGACCCTCGTGCGGGCTCTGGATCTCGACGAGTCCACGCTGTCTCGAATGCGTCGGTCGGCCGTCGCACGGGCCCGTCTCTCCGACGAGGGGGCGATCCTGGAGCAGTGGGGACGTACGCTCACGCGCGCAGCGCGCCGGCACAGCCTGCGTCGACGCACGTGGCGATTCCGTGAGGTCTTGCGGCGCCGCCTTCGAGTTCGCTGAATCCGGACTCATCCGCCCCGGATCGGCGTAGCGTGCTTCTCACCCAGCCCCGGCATCGCCGGCGCGGATGACGCCCTCACCGGCGCGTGCGACGACCCTCGTCCGTCGAGCCTCTCCCCCACCTGGCTCCGGACGGGGGTCGCCGCCTCTCCTGGGGTGTGCTCAGCGGTCCTCGCCGTACGCGCGGATGCTGCGGAGGTCGTCCTCCACGTCGGCGTCGGCGGAGCGCTGCTCCTGGGCTCCGGCCTTCTTCTCCTCCGGCGCGGCCTCGGTGGCGCCGTCCATGACGGGAGCGTCCTGGGTCTCTTCGCGATCGGTCACGGTCGTCCTCCTCTGATGCGGTGGTCATCGGCATCCTGACGCGCCCGCTCCGGCCCCGCCGGGGGCTTGCGTCGACGTGCCCGGGATGCTCACCCGTGATGGGCGGGGTGGCGGCGCTCGAGGGCCGCTCCCTCCACATCGACGTTGGGGATCAGACGATCCAACCACCGAGGCAACCACCAGGCCGCCCCGCCGACGAGATGCATGATCGCCGGGACGAGCAGCATACGGACCAGGAAAGCGTCGAGCAGCACGCCGAGCGCGAGCCCCAGGCCGAACGACTTGATGATCACGGCCTCAGAGGTGATGAAACCTGAGAAGACCGCGATCATGATGACCGCCGCCGCCGTCACGACCGTGCGCCCCGCGCGGAAGCCCAACGCGACCGCCCGACGCGGCCGGGCCCCGTGCGCCCACGCCTCGCGCATGCCCGTCGTGAGGAACAGCTGGTAGTCCATGGCCAGACCGAACAGGATGCCGACGAGGATCACCGGCAGGAAGCTCAGGATCGGACCGGGATCGTGCACCCCGAACAGGTCGCCGAGCCAGCCCCACTGGAACACCGCGGTCACCGCGCCGAAGGTCGCGAACAGCGAGAGCACGAAGCCCCCGGTGGCGATGAGCGGCACCAGGAGGGACCGGAACACCGCCACCATGATGAGGAACGACAACCCGACCACCACGATCAAGTACGTCGGCAGGACGTCGGCCAAGCCCTCGGAGATGTCGATGTTGATGGCGGCGGCACCCGCGACCCCGAGCTCGATGTCACCGTTCACCGGCGGCAGGCTGCGGAGATCGCGAACGAGCCGCTCGGTCGACACCGCATTCGGTCCCTCCTCGGGAATGACCTGGAACGCGGCGAGTGCGCGGTCGTCGGAGACCGCGACGGGGGCGACCGCCGCGACGTCGTCCTGGTCGAACAGCTCGCGGGCGATCTGGAGTTGCAGGCTCTGCACGTCGTCCTCCGCGGTCCCGTCCGGGAGCGCGGCGGTGATGAGGAGGGGCGCGTTCGAGCCGGCACCGAAGGCCTGCTCGCTCCAGGTGAAGGCCTTGTAACCTGAGGAGTCCTCCGCCTCCGAGCCGCCGTCGGGCAGCCCGAGACGCATCGACAGCGCGGGGATCGCGATCACGAGCAGGGCGGCGACGGTCACGACCACGGTGACGACCGCACGCAGCGTCGACATCGCCCGTACCGGGCGACCTTTCGACGCGGACGGGGCCGTCCCGGGGCGTTCCGCTCGACGCGGATGCTCCACGGCACCGGTCGCCGCCGCGGCTTTTTCGCGCGCCTTCCTGCCGAGGATGCGGCGTCCCGCGAGTCCGAGCAGGGCCGGGGTGAGCGAGACGGCGATGAAGACGGCGACGAGCACGCTCACCGCACCCGCAGTGCCCATCAAGCCGAGGAACGGGATGCCGGTGATGTTCAGGGCCAGGAGGGCGACGATGACCGTCGACCCGGCGAAGACGACCGCGTTGCCCGCGGTACCGTTCGCCAGACCGATCGACTCCACGACGTCCGCGCCCTCGAGGAGCTGTCGGCGATGGCGGTACAGGATGAACAGCGCGTAATCGATCCCGACGGCGAGTCCCAGCATGACACCGAGGAACGGGGTCACGGATGCCATCTGCACCACGCCCGAGAACGACAGCGTGGCCATCGCGCCGATGGCGACTCCGACGATGGCGGTCACGATCGGGAACGATGCCGCGATGAGCGACCCGAGGACGACCAGGAGGACGACCCCGGCGACCGCGACACCGACGACCTCGCCCACGCCGAAGATCTCGGGGATACCCTGCGAGATCTCGGTGTTGAAGGCGACGTCGACGCCGGCCACCGCCTCGGAGAAGTGCTCGACGACCGCGTCCTTCGAGGTCTCGGAGAGCTCGAGACGGGGCTTGTCGAACGAGACGTTGACGATCGCGGTGGAACCGTCGGCGGAGACCAGGCGGATGGCATCCGCGAACGAGAGCAGCTCCGCACCGTCGGCGAGCTGGGCCTCCTTCGCCGCGATCTGTGCGAGCCCGTCGGTCACCTGCGTCTGCTGCTGCTCGAGGGCCTCCCGCTGCTGATCCAGCTGGGCCTGCTGCGCGTCGAGGGCGCCGAGCTGCGCCGTTTTCTGCGCTGCCGGCAGGGGCGCGGCCTCGATCTGCGCGCGCCCGGCGTCGAGCTGCTGCTGTCCCGCGTCGAGCTGAGCCTTGCCCGAGTCGAGCTGCTGCTGTGCGGACTCCGCCTGCGCACGGGCATCGGCGAGCTGCTGGCGACCGTCGACCACCTGCTGCCGCTGATCGTCGAGCTGTCGTTGCGTCGAGAACGGGTCGGTCACCCGGGCGACATCGGGGAGGCCGCCCGCCGACGAGACGAGGGCGCTGATCTCGCTCCTCTGCTCGTCGGTGAGGGCCGTGCCATCGGTGGTGCGGAACACGACCGAGCCGGAGGCCCCGCTGAAGTCGGGCAGCTCGTCCTGCAGCTTCGCGATGACGTCACCGGATGCCGTGCCCGGAATGTCGAAGCTCGAGCTGAGCCCTTTGAACCCCAGGGAGAAGCCACCCACGACCACACCGAGGATGACGGCCCAGGCGACGATCACGATCCATGCACGGCGAGCCGCGAAAGTCCCGAGACGGTGCAGCAGTTCAGCCATGAAGGGGTTCCTCTCGCGCGGTGCACGAGCGGGCACCGTCGGCTCCGACAAGTCGACGCAAAGATAACACGGACCGTCTCGTCTTATATGTGCCGATCGTCCAGAATGAATGCCATGGCTCTTCCGCGCAGTGGCCCCGTCCGCAGCGAGGCCGCCCGATTGGCGATCCTCGAGGCGGCGGCCGCGCTTTTCGCCGAGGGCGGGTACGACCACCTCACGATCGAGGGCGTCGCCCGCCGCGCGGGCGTCGGCAAGCAGACGATCTACCGATGGTGGTCGAGCAAGGGCGACATCATCGCCGAGGCCATCCTCGAGGGGCACCTCCTCGACACTCGGCGCCACCTCCCCGACACGGGAGACGCACGCGCCGACCTCGTGGCATGGCTCAGCGACCTGTTCACCCTGCGCGCGAGCCCCGACGGCGAAGGACTGCTCCGTTCGTTCGTCGCCGCCGCCGCCGGAAGCGCGGAGACCGGTCGACGACTGCGCGCGGCGATCCTCGCGGCACCGCTCATGGAACGCCTGTCGCAGGCCCTGGGCGGCGCGACCGGACCGCGGCTGGAGGCCGCCGCTGAGGCCCTGCTGGGAGCGGTCATCCTGCGCGCCCTCAGCCGCGAGGACTTCGACGCCGACGACATGGGCACGCTCGTGGACGTCATCGCGGGAGTGCCGCCGCGCGCGTGACGACGTGTGACGCCCGCCGCGCGCGAACGGCGCGGGACGCGGCAGAGTCGAGGGACCGACCGAACGGAGCTCGTCATGTCGACCGACCTCGACCACCTCGTCTTCGCGGGCCCCTCCCTGGCGGAGGCGGTCGATGAGATCGAGCGCCTCACCGGCGTCCGCGCCGCCCCGGGCGGCCGGCACACCACGACGGGGACCGCGAACGCCCTGATCGCCCTCACCGTCGGCGGGGAGCCCGGGCGCCGATACCTCGAGATCATCGGACCCGACCCGGACGGCGACCGTACGGCATCCGAGATCCCCACCTTCGGGATCAGCGGGCTCCGCACCCCCCGTCTGGTGGGTTTCGCCCTTCGCCCGGACGACCTGGATGCCACCGTCGAGCGCCTCCGCGACCTCGGCGCCGACCCGGGCGACGTGGAGCCGCTCGGTCGCGTGCGCCCGGACGGGGTGCAGCTGTCGTGGCGACTGACCCGGCGGGCCGGGAACGCGTGGGATGGACTCCCGTTCCTCATCGACTGGCAGGACAGCCCGCACCCGGGTCTCGGAGATCTCCCCTCCCTCGAGCTCACCGGCCTCCGCGTCAGTGCCCCCGCGGGCGACGCGCGTTTCGACGCCCTGACGACCCTCGGCTTCGAACCGACGGAGGGGTCGCCGGCCCTGCGGGTCGATCTGCGCGGTGCGCGCTCCGCGACCCTCTCCACCGACGAGAGCGCGTCGGCCATAGACGGTGAGGGCTCGTGCTGAGGGGAGAATCGACGCTGTGCGATACGTGTTGACCGCAGACCATGAGATCCCAGACCGCGCACCGTTGGTGATCAAGCCTGGGGATGTCGTTCAGGTCGGAGATCGGGACACCGAGTGGCCCGCCTTCGTATTCGTGACAGCATCACGGGGGACGGGATGGGTGCCTGGGCGTCACCTCGATATCGACGGCTCCGTCGGCACCTGTCGCGTCGCGTACGACACGACCGAGTTGCCGGCTGTCGCGGGCGAGAGCGTCGATGTCATTGAGGACGATGCCGAGAGCGGCTGGTCCTGGTGTCGCAACGCTGGCGGCCGCGAGGGATGGATCCCGCACCGCGTCCTCACTGTCGCGTGATCGATCGCCATGGGCGTAGCCAGGTGAGGACGGCGCAGAGGGTGACTCCGGCGCGGTAGGCGATCGCGAGCTTGTCGAACGTGGGTCGATGCCATCCCGCGTCGTTCGCGGCGGCGGCCTGATCTGGCTTGTCGGGGATCTTGCCCGACAGGCGCCCCCGAGTCCGCTAGAATCGCATCCAGCAAGGGGAGTACTCCCACCGCGACGTTCTCGTCAATACGGCCACGCCATCGTGGACCCGGGACGTCGGCCCATCTCGCCGGGTGGAGGAGACCTTGGTGTCTTGTCGTACACCTATTTCCCTTGGAGGTCTCCGTGGGCGTCACCCCGCTCATCTGGATCATCACGATCGCCGTGACGATCGCGTTCTTCGTGTTCGAGTTCTTCGTCCACGTCCGTAAGCCCCACGAGCCGACGATCGGCGAGTCCGCCCGCTGGTCGGCGTTCTACATCGGCCTCGCCCTGCTGTTCGGCGTCGGTGTCGGCGTGGTCTCGGGCTGGACGTTCGGCGGCGAGTACTTCGCCGGCTACCTGACCGAGAAGGCCCTGTCGATCGACAACCTCTTCGTGTTCCTCATCATCATGACGGGGTTCGCGGTGCCCAAGAAGTATCAGCAGAAGGTGCTGATGATCGGCATCGTCATCGCGCTCATCATGCGCGGTGCGTTCATCGCGGTCGGGGCCGCCCTGATCGAGAACTTCTCCTGGATCTTCTACCTCTTCGGCGCCCTCCTTCTCGTCCTCGCCTACCGCCAGGCCTTCTCGCACGGCGAGAGCGACCCCGCCAACGGCAAGTTCATGCGGTTCGTGCGGCGCATCCTCCCCGTCTCCGAGGAGTACAACAGCGACAAGCTGACGGTCCGCAAGGACGGCAAGCGCTTCGTGACGCCGATGCTGCTCGTGATCGTCGCGATCGGCTTCATCGATCTCGTCTTCGCCGTCGACTCGATCCCGGCGATCTACGGCCTCACCAAGGAGGCGTACATCGTCTTCACCGCCAACGCCTTCGCCCTGATGGGTCTGCGTCAGCTGTACTTCCTCATCGGCGGTCTGCTGGAGCGTCTCGTCTACCTCGCTCAGGGCTTGGCCGTCATCCTCGCGTTCATCGGCGTGAAGCTCGTCTTCCACGCGCTGCACGTCAACGAGGTGCCCTTCATCAACGGCGGGGAGCCGCTGCTGTGGGTCCCCGAGATCCCGATCTGGTTCTCGCTGCTGTTCATCGCGGCGACCGTGGCCGTGGCGACGTGGCTGAGCCTGCGCAAGACCCGGAACGACGCCCAGAAGGTCGATCGGACGACCTTCGACGACGAGAAGGTCATCCACGCACCGGAGGACTGACACTCGGCACCGGGCCCGCGGCGCAGACCGCGGGCCCGTTGCCGTATCCGACGTCGACGCGCAACCCCGGCGAGCACCGTATGCGCCCGGCCTACCGTGGCCCGCATGACGCGATTCGGATACACCCTCATGACCGAACAGAGCGGCCCCCGGGCGCTCGTCGACTATGCCGTCGGCGCCGAGCGCGCGGGCTACGACTTCCTGGTCTCCAGCGACCACTACTCCCCGTGGCTGACCAGCCAGGGTCACGCCCCCTACGCCTGGACGGTGCTCGGGGCCGTCGCGCACGCGACCTCGAACGTCGAGTTGATGACGTACGTCACGTGCCCGACGGTGCGGTACCACCCCGCGGTCGTCGCGCAGAAGGCCGCCACCCTGCAACTGCTGTCCGACGGGCGCTTCACTCTCGGGCTCGGTTCCGGCGAGAACCTCAACGAGCATGTCGTCGGCGAAGGCTGGCCCGCGGTGCATGCCCGCCAGGACATGCTGGTGGAGGCCATCGAGATCATCCGGGCCCTGCACACCGGCGACCTCGTCACCTACGACGGCGAGTACTTCCGCGTCGACTCGGCACGCGTGTGGGACGCGCCCGACGGCGGGGTTCCGATCGGCGTCGCGGTGTCGGGAGAGCACTCCATCGCGCGCTTCGCTCCGCTGGGCGACCACCTCATCACCACCGAGCCCGACGCCGAGATCGTCCAGGGCTGGGACGAGCACCACGAGGGTGCGTCCCGGAAGATCGGACAGATCCCGATCAGCTGGGACCCCGACAAGGATGCCGCCGTCGCCCGCGCCCACGACCAGTTCCGCTGGTTCGCGGGAGGGTGGGCGGTCAACGCCGATCTCCCGACGCCGGCCGGCTTCGCGGGCGCGTCGCAGTTCGTGCGCCCCGAGGACGTGGCGGACTCGATCGCCTGCGGCCCCGACCTGGATGAGCTCGCCGAGAGCGTCCGCCCCTTCATCGACGCCGGTTTCACCGACATCGCGATCGTGCAGGTCGGCGACGAGCAGCAGCAGCGCTTCGTCGACGAGATCGCCGAACCGCTTCTCGAGAAGCTCCGCGCGCTCTAGGGAGGAAGGGGGCACGCCTCAGCGCGAGGCGTGCCCCCTCTCGCTCACCCACTGCTCGAGTCGCCACGACGGGATGCGGAACACCCGCGCGACGTCGGCGACCGCGTGGCCGCCCTCGATGATGGATGCCACGGCGAACTCCTGCAGCGAGCGGAAGTCGCGACCCGCGAGCACACCGGTCCGCAGGTCGGAGAACGTCCTCGGAGCCGCCTTCGCGGGGCTGCCGGGGGCGACGAAGACATAGGCGGAGCTCCCCCGCATCCCGTGCGCGAGAGCGTGGTCCTGAGCGCGGGTCACGGCCGGGCTCGAGGGATGCGGCACCGCCACGGCCTCGGGCATCGCCGCGCCGGGGACGCGGGCGGGCTCGGGCTCGGACGCGACGACCGCTGCGGGGACGGGCTCCGCCTCGCGCGGCGCCTCCCGCATCCACGGCGCGGGCGGGAGCGGACCTCCCCACACCTTCTCGGTCGCCTCGAACACCGGTGCGAACGGATCCCCCGCCGACGACGAATCGATGGGGACGGGCACCGAGGAGTCCGCCCCGTCGACCCACGGAGCCGGCGGGAGCTCCCCACCCCACGTCACGGCACCGGGCACGACATACGGACTCGACGGTTCGGCATCCTGTTCCGAGGCATCCGCCCGCGGCGTCTCCGAGAAGAGATCCGGGAGACCGATCTCGAAGGTGTCGGCCAGGGCGACGAGGGTCGCCAACGACGCGGCCGTCCGTCCCGACTCCACCGCCCGGAGCCGGCTCTCCGACAGGCCCGCCTCGAAGGCGAGGTCGCTCACCGAGAGCCCCCGGTCGCGCCGCAGACGTCGCACCCTGTCGGCGATGGCCCGGAGCACCTCATCGAACCGGTCATCGGGATCGAGCTCGTCGCTCATCGGGGTCCCCTCGTCGAATCGGCATCGGCGGAGAGCGCGTCGTCCACCCATTGCTGCAGACGCCACTGCTGGATCCGGAACAGTCGCGAGATGGTCGATACGGAGTAGCCGCCCTCGACGACGGCGGCGATGGCGAACTCGCGCAGCGACGCGAAGGTGCGACCCTCGAGGGCCCCCGTACGGAGGTCGGCGAACGACCGCGGGCGCGAGGTCGCGGGCGTACGGGGTGCACGAGGACGCGGCGAGGCCGTGTGCGGCAGGCCTCGAGGATCGCCCTCCCCGGTCTCTATCCGCGCGGCCGGGGCGGAAGCCACGGGGGTCGCCGCCGCCGCGGGTGCGGGCTCCGCGGGGAGGGCGTTCGCGGGGGCGGGGAGCGCCCGATAGGCCGCGACCTGCTCCTCGCCATGGCGGAGCAGAGCCTCGCGAAGCAGCACCCGGAGCCGCTGGTGCTCTCGACGCCGGCGCCACAGCACCGGCAGTCCGATCGCCGGCACGACCAGGACGAGCGCCCACAGCCACATCATCGGGTGCTCGTTCATCCACCCGACCCAGGCCCATTGGAACGTCCAGTCGCTCTCGTCGTTGTCGGCCTGCATCGTGCGCGAACCCGACCACATCGCCACGGCGTCCTGACCGACCCCGTGAAAACTGTTGCCCGTGATGTCGGCGCGCGCGTCCTCCGCGAGCTCGACGGCGGAGCCCGTGGTGACGGTGAGGTCGTTCCCGCTCATCACGACCTCGGCCCCGGTGATCTCGGTGGCGATCCGGCGCCCCACGATGCGCGAGCCCGAGACCGCGGCATCCGTGATCCGTCCGGCGATGTCCAGACCTCGCAGCTCACTCGACGAGAGATCCGCGTTCGTCACCGCCAATCCCGTGGACGGGCCCTCGACGAGGACGGCCGTGCGCGCCTCGTCGACCGTGGACTGTCGGATCTCGGTGGTGTCCATCGAGATCACGCGAACCCCGCCGTCGCGGTTGTCCTGCACGCGGGAATCGACCAGGGCGAAACCGCTCGCGGGGGTGAGCCCGTAACCGCCGGTCGTCGGTCCGTCCGCCAGAGCGGAGCCGTCGACCCGGACGCCCCAGCCGGCGGCTCCCTCCACCGTGACCCCGGTCAGGCTGAGAGCCCGCGACTGGCGGGACAGCGCGATCCCGTCCGAACCCGAATCCCGTACCGTGGTGCGCTCGATGCGGAAATCGTGACCGCCGTTGGTCAGCTCGATCCCCGTGAGGGCCGAATCGCTGATGGTCGAGTCGGAGATGACGACCCCGGTGCTCTCGGAGGCGAAGAAGCCGTAGTGGAGCCCCGACATCGTCGCGTTCGCGAGCTGGGCGCTGGCATCCACGGTGCCGCTGCCGGTGATCGCGAGTCCTCCGGTGCGCCCGCTCCAATAGCCGAGGTCGGCGAAGTCGACGAACGTCGCCGCGAGGACACCGTCGCGAACGCGCACATAGGCGCGCCCGTCTCCCTCGTCCGTGTCGGGCGCGGCGGTCGTGTCGTCCCACGAGGTGATCTGCAACGGCGATCCTTCGGCGCCGCCGAATCGCACGGTCCCGCCCCATCCGACGATGCTCGTGGTCGCCTCCGGTGAGCTCGTCATCCGCAGGGTCGCACCGGGGGCGACGAGGTCGAGGGCGACGCCGGAGCGGACGACGACGTTGCGCTGCAGCGTGAAGGTGGTCGGATCGTCCTGGCGGACCGCGCCGAGGGCGACCAGGTCGGCGAGGCCGTACCCCGTCGGCTCACCGTTCCTGGCGCCCAAAACGACGGTGTTCCATGAGGAGATCAGCGCCGGGTCCGTGCTCCCGAGCGCGGCGACGGCGGACAGGCGAGTGTCCTCGGCGGCGACGCGATCGGCCGGGCTCTGCGGCGCGGCCTCGGCATCGGCCTCGCCGGCGCTCGCGGACGGCCCGGGTGCGGGTCCCACCACGGCGGCGGTCGAGCGCGCGTCGCTGTTCAGCCAGGGCAGGAACGATCCGGTGTGCACGAAGTTGCCGGCGAGGATGACGCCCGCCACGAGCACGACCACCGCCACGACCATGAAGACGCGCGCGACACCGCGGAGGGCGAAGTGGCTGTCCCCGCGCTCCTGCGCCGTGATCGCGCCCTCCTCAGCCACGGGTCTCCTCCGTTCGGGTGGGCGTCAGTCCGAGGCTCTCCGCGGACTGTCCCTCGCCCCCGAGGCTCGCCTCGGTCTGCCCCTCGCCGCCCTGACTGTCGGCGGACCGCGTGAGCCACCCCTGCTTGTTCATCGTGAACAGCGCGTAGACCTTGATGGGGAGGGCGATGAAGATGATGACGAGTGTCACGAGCGGGAGCAGGACGATGTCCTCGGGTCGCCGCCACAGGTGCGACATCCCCCGGATGCCACGACCGACGAAGAGCCAGACGATCGCGAGTCCGAGTCCGAGGAGGGGATGCTCGGCTCTCGCCGCCAGGACGATGTACGCCAACGCCACGAACATCGTGAACGGGGTCAGCAGGATCTGCATCATCGTGATCTGGGAGATGAGCGGGACCTTGAAGACCCACCCGTGGCGGATCGCGGTCAGGTAGCACCGGAACGAGTTGCGGCTCCATCGCACCCGCTGCTTGACGAAGGCGCGGAACGTGCCGGGGAACATCGAGAGGGCGCGCGCGCTGTCCTGGTGCGCGACGCGGAAGCCCTGGGACAGCACGAGCCACGTCATGCGCCCGTCGTCGCCCGCGATGCACTCCTTCCCGAAGAAGATCTCGTGCTCGAGGTCTTCCACGCGCGGCTGGATCACCGACGTGCGGTAGGCCGCGGTCCGCCCCGAGGCGCAGATGATGCCGCCGAAACGCCCCATCGCCGGGGCGTAGTCGGTGTAGCGGAGGTCGATGATCCAGTCGGCCACGCGACGCCACACGCTGGACTTCGGCAGGTACACGTTCTGCCGTGTGCTCACCGCCCCCACCGCGGGGTCGATGAACGGCATCTGCACGGCATCCAGCATCCCGTCCTCCCACGCCGTGTCGGAGTCGACGAAGAGGATCAGCTCCGTGTCGACCATCCGGATGCCGACCCCCAGCGCCGAGCGCTTGCCCCGGTGGTGGAACATCACGACATCGACAGAGGGCAGGCCGAGCGCCTCGATCCGGGACTGCGCCTCCACGTCGGCCACATCGAGGACGATGATGATGCGGGAGGGCCCCTGACGCACCCAGGTCCGCAGACAGCGCACGAGGACGTCGGGGTCCTCGTGGAACGACGGCACGACCACCGTGGTCGTCGTGCGATAGAGGTTCCTCACCGGGCGAGCCGTCGCGGCGAGGATCTTGCGGACGAGCCAGAAGCCCCACGAGACGATGCCGAGATAGCCGAACGGCAGCACCCACATCAACTGCTCGCCGAAGGACGCGCCGGCCATCACTCTCCCCCTCGCGCGTTCGGGTGACGCGACTCGATGCCCGGGGGAGACACTGCAGAGTACCGCGTCCGGGTCACCGGCACGGGACGTTTCCCACAGGCGCGCCCCCGGGGACGATGTTGTCGCACGAGATCGCGTTCCCCGCCGAGCGGGCATCCCCGACGAGGTGGACTCCCTGTCCCCCGGGACCGGGCTGGAGGGTGCTGGACGCGATCAGGTTGTCCGACCCCCACGGTGCGAGGATGACGTGCACGGACACGGCGTCGACCGGACCGGTGATGGTGCTTCCCTCGATCGACCAGCCCGTCCCCTTCAGGTCGACGGCACTGTCCACCACCGCGTCCGAGCCGACCGCGAGGACCGAGGCGCGGACGATCCCCCCTGTCGTCCCCTCTTTCACGTCGAGCGCTTCGGCGGTGGTGTCCCGCACCTCCAGGCGCTCGAGGACGTTGCGGTCGCTGCGATCCGGCTCGCACGAGGTGTACCGGCACCAGTTCGCCTCGGCGGAACCCACGTAGACGCCTTCGCCGTACTTCGCGTCCGTGAGACCCGTGCGTTCGACCACGGTGTCCTCGATGCGGTTGTCGCTGCTCGCGGCACGGAGGTGGAGGCCCTCCTGTCCCACGTCCGAGATACGCAGACGCGACAGCTCGGTGTGGGAGGCGGCATCCAGGACCACACCCTTCTGCCCCCCGCGGACCGCGACGTCCCGCACCTGCCAGTACGACGCCCCGTCGAGGTGCAGTGCGTACCCGTCGTCGGGACCTCCCGCGTCGAGGACCGACCCCGGCACCCCGCACAGGACGATCGGGCGCTCCGCCTCGCCGGAGACCGCGATGCGGAAGCGTCCGGAGTACGTCACCGGCGAGAGTTGGAGCACGACGCCCGGAGCCGCGGCATCCAGAGCGCTCTGCAGAGAATCCGCGTCCGGGGGCACCTCGACGGCCCCCGGAGCGCACGCGGAGGTCGCCGGCGGGAGGGATGCCGTCGACGCGGGGGCGCACGCCGTCAGTGCGGCGCCTCCCACGGCGAGCGCGATCACGAGCGCGAGCGGGCGGCGGACGAGACGAGACATCGGGTCGAGTATCCCAGCAGCCGGCCGGTGGCGCGCCCGGATCCGCCGCCTCTGCGAAGCGGAGCGGACACGGGGCGCACCCGGCTCGGCTCAGGCTCCGTCGCGAAGGTCGCGGAAGAAGCTGTCGAGGTGCGCGCGCAGGGCCTCGATGCGCCTGTCCCGTGCCGCGGCCGCGTCGTGGCCCAGATACGCCGGCGGGTCCAGGCGCCGGACGTTGCGCGAGCACTCGAAGTTCGCGCAGAGCAGGGTACCCACGGTGTTTCCGGCCCGACCGGCCTTGCCCGCTCGGCGGGCCGAGAAGAAGACGACGTCGTTGGGCAGGGTCACATCGGCGCACCAGGAGCACTGCGGGCGCGACCGTGTCGGCTGCTCGGCCTGGCGCAGTTGCAGGCCGACCGGCGTTCCGTCGATCTCGGCGACGACGAACCCCAGCAGCGGAGCCTTGGGATCGCGCCATCCGTAGTAGTCGAGGCGGTCCCAGTCGGTCGATGCGAGATCGGTGGGGACGACGAGCGCGCTGCGTTCACGTGTCGAGACGTTGACGAACGAAGAGCGTACGGAGGCAGGAGTGAGAGCGTGCATGAGAATCCCGTCGAGGGAAGGCGCGGCCGTCGGCAGCGCAGAGAGAGGGCGCGCGGCGAGAGCGCGCGCGAGAGGATGACCCCGATCAGTCGCGTGACGGCGAGGGGTCGCGAGGGGCACAGCCCGAGAGGTCGGGCATGCGCCCGCGCCGGTCACCCGGCGAGAGAAACGGCGCGACCGGCGCCTCTGCCGCCGGCGTTCCGCACGCCGACGACCCCCTCACGCCCGGAGGGCATCGACGAGGTGGAGGAGGTCATGCCTTCAGCGTACGCCGCTCAGGCGCGGAACTGCTGAGAACCCAGAACCCGCTCGACGGAGATCTCGAGCACGACGCGCTCGGGATTGACACGCGGCTGCCGGTACCGCGCGGCGTACAGCTCGACGGCGTGGGCGACGGCCTGGGGGTCGTCCGTGACGCGGGCCGCCCCTTCGAAGCTGATCCATCGGGCTCCGTCGACCGAGCACACCGCCGCACGCCCGCTGCGCTCGGCGTTGACGAACTTCTGGGTCCCGCGGGAGCCGATGATCCTCACGACGCCGTCCTCGAAGGTGAATCCCACGGGCACGGCGTGGATACGCCCCCGCCTTCCCACGGTCGAGAGCGTCGCCAGGTGGTACTCGCGGAGGAAGGAGAACGCGTCGTCGGTCAGCACGACTCCAGGGTGCCATGTCCGGCTATGTGCGTGATGGTCCGGGTCGCGGCATCCCATCGCCGAAGACGAATCGCCCGCGCGGCCATCTCCCCTCCCCCGGTGTCGGCGACGACGGCGAGCGCCTCCCCCACGCGTTCGAGGGGGACCCGCCGCGCCAAGGTCACGTGGGGCGTCCACGCGCCGGGCGCGGTGTGGTCGTCGCCCTCACGTGCGCCGGCGTGGGAATGCACCGCGGCGTGGAGGCGCAGGAGCGGGGCGGAGGGGATGACGGACCGCGCGATCACCCGGCTGCGTCCTCCTCCGAAGAGGATCGGGGCGCCCAGGGTCAGATCGAGCGGCAGCATCGGGGCGAACACCGCTCCGTCCACGGGGTCGAGAGCCGGGCGCACGAGGGTGGTCACATGGGGCCGGTTGCTGACTCCCCGGTGCTGCGCCTGGCTCGGCAGACCGGCGGCGAGGAGGGCGTCCCACTCTCGGCGTACGGCGGCGTCGGACTCGTCGTCGAAGGTGAGCTCGAGGCTCACGACGGTGCTCACCGGCGGGTCAGTGCGTCGACCACCACGCCGCCGCGACGAGAGCCGGCTGGAAGAAGAGCCGCGTGAACCGCTTGCGGTCGGTGTCGAGCCCGAACGCGGAACGCCGCTTGCGCCACTGGTCGATGTTGCCGGGGAAGATCGCGACGAAGAAGGCGGCGAGAGCAGCCCCGACACGTCGTCGTTCCCGGGGCAGGGCGATCAGCGCGAGGCCGAATCCCGCCTCGACGACTCCGGATGCCACGACCACGAGGTCGCGGTCGAGGGGAAGGTCCTCGACGAGGACATCGGGCACCTGCGCCTGGAAGTCCCGACGGGCGAACGTGAGGTGCGACACCCCGGCGAAGATCATGGCCAGCGCGAGCGACCACCGTACGGCTGTTTTCATGCCCTCACCGTAACTCCGGGACACGACGAGACAGCGGGCTTGACGGCGACGCTCGCACCTACGCGAGGGGGTCGGTTCGCGCAACCCCCGGCCCATCGCCGCAACACGGGGATTGACTGAGACCACACCGGAGAGGAGGGGCCGTATGACGATCACGGACATGCCGCAGACGACGACAGACGATGCAGATGTCGACGGGCTCCTCTCGCGAGCCGCCGGCGGGGACCAGCAGGCGTTCGGGGTGTTCTACGACCTCACCGCGGCGCGCGTCTACTCCGTCCTGCTCGCGCTGACCCAGAGCGCGGCGCGATCCGAGGCCCTCCTCGAAGAGGTGTATGTGGAAGCCTGGGAGCGCGTCCTGCGTCGAGGCCTGCCGCCGTGCCCCGCGAGGGAGTGGGTCTCTCTCCTGGCCCACCGCCGCGCCGCCCGCGGTCGCTGACGCGCGTTCCTACGCCGGGCGCGCGGACGAGGTCTGTCCGGCGCCGATGTCGACGGTCAGGCCGCCGGAGGAATTGGCGGAGTTCGCGTATGTCTGCAGGAGAGCCGGATCGAGCATCTCCGGCTCGCTCTCGTCGAAAACGAAACGCAGCGGGATCGAGGGCTGGAGCCAGATGGTGCTCCGCCCGACCGTCTCTCCTTCGGGATGCCGCCAGGAGAGCGTGAAACTCTCTCCGCGTCGAAGCTTCGTCGCGATGACGACCTTGATGTGCGCGAGCACACGATCCGGCATATGGATCGGGGCGGTGGAGGACCCGTAGAACAAGGAGCCCATGGAGGGCCTCCTTTCCGGAGATCGTTACGACGAGAATTTTACTAGATCGCCTAACTATCGCCTAGCGAAACGACGGACTCTTCCCGCCTCCACGTGAACTACTCGCACGGAAGCCGGATCCGTAGGCATGCGTGAATCTCGTTCACCTAACTAGACTGTCCGCTCGGGCGGTCTGGGTGACAGGAGAACGATGACGATCGTGGAGAACGACGACCCTTCGACGGTGGCCGCCCGCGCCGTCGAGCGGCTACGGCTGGCCGAGGCGCGCCTCGCCCGTCGGCGGCAGACCGACTGCGGCCCGAGCGAGAACGCGCGGGCCGCGATGCGGTTGATCCTCGAGCGCGCCGACGAAGGACTCACTGTCACCCCCACGGAGATCGCCCAGGCGCTGGGCGTCTCGACCGCCTCCGTGACGGGCATGCTCGACCGACTGCACGCCGGGGGGCTGATCGGTTTCATCGCGAACCCCGACGACCGGCGCAGCAAGTTCGTCATCCCGTTCGACCGGTCCACCGACGCCGACGCCATCGACCCGGTGACGGCGCGCATCCGGGAATACGCCCTCAGCCTGCCCGCTGATGCAGCCGGTCACATCGCGACCTTCCTCGATCAGGTACGCGAGGTCGTCGACGCGGAGTGCAGCTGAGGCCTCAGGCGGAACGGACCTCGGGCGCATCGGCATCCGGTTCGGCGATGATGCTCAAGCCGTTGGCCGAACTCGCCTCGTGCATGAGCTCGTCGATCCAGCGCCTGTTCAACTGCGGAGCGCGACTTCCGTAGAAGTGGAAGACGAGCGGAATCGACGGGTGGATCCACAGCGTCCGCGTCCCACTGCCGTCACCGACGGGGAAATGGAACATGAACGGCTCGCCACGGCGCAGCTTGTTCATGAAGACCATGCGCAGGTGGGACAGCGTTCGGTCCTCGATGTCGAAGGAATGACCCAGCGCGTTGTAAACCAGTTTTCCCACTAATGCAGACTACATCCCCGATCGTGATTAATTACCCGAGTGCATCGGCAGCCCCCGGTGCGGCGACGCTCGGATAGAGTCCATCCGTGGGGAGAGCGCACCGCCCGAGTCGGCCGCGCCGCCGCATTCCACGGGTCTTGCTCATCGTGGGTGCCGTGGTGGTCGTCGTCGCGCTCATCGCCGGCATCGCCGTGGTCGGGAGCCTCGTCTCCTCGCTCTTCCAGACCCTCGGGGCCCGCCCTCCGGCCGTGGACACGAGGATCGTCGCTCCGGACGAGTCGAAGGCCGCCATCGCGGCGAACGACCCCTCCGCGACGCCCGAACAGGCCGCCGCGGCGAAATGGCTGGCCGCTCAGCCCACGACCTACTGGCTGACACCGGAGATCGATCCCCTCGACGAGGTCTGGGATCGGATCGCGCATCTCGCCTCCGAAGCCCGGGACCAGGATGCCTCCCTCTCGGTGGCCGTCTACGGATTGCCGGACCGCGACTGCGGAAACCACTCCGCCGGCGGGCTGGATCCCGATTCGTATCGGGAGTGGACGAAGCGGATCGGCGACGCGCTGCGCAACGCCCCCGACATCCAGAAGATCGTCATCCTCGAACCCGACAGCATCGCGCTCTCCTCGTCCTGCGGGTCCCCCTCGGATCGTGCGGGCTACCTCCGCTCCGCTGTGGAGAGCATCCGGGGGACGAACACGTGGATCTACCTCGACGGAGGCCACTCCGCGTGGCATCCCGTCGACGAGATGGCCGCCCTCATCTCCGCGACCGGACTCATCGGGGACGTCCGCGGCATCGCTCTCAACGTGTCGAACTATCAGGACACTGCGGCCGAGTTCGCCTACGCCCACGCGCTCTCCGAAAGACTCGGCGGCACGCACGCGGTCATCGACACGTCACGCAACGGCGCGGGTCCGGCGGGCTCGGAATGGTGCAATCCCCCGGGCCGGCTCGTGGGCCCTGCCGGCGGGTCCTTCGGCGACGGCGTCGTCGACACCACGCTCTGGATAAAGCCAGCGGGCGAGAGCGACGGCACGTGCAACGGAGGACCGACCGCGGGCACCTGGTGGCCCGAAGCTGCGGTCGAACTCACACGCGAGAGTCGCTGACGCCACGGCTCCGCACCGCCCTCTCGCCGCCCAGGGCCCCTCGGAAATGTGTAAAGATGTGGCTCGGTCCGTGTGACCGCCGTGTCTCGGGGGAGAACGCGGGCACGTTTCCGTGCGAACCAGAAGAGTGGGTGCGATGAGCGACAGCACGGAGATGCTGAAGACGGCCGTGATCGTGGAGGACGACCCGGATATCCGTCACCTCCTCGTCGAGGTCTTGGAGGCGGCGGGGTTCTCCACGGTCTCCGTGGGGAACGGCATCGACGGCGTCCGCGCCGTGATCGCCTACCAGCCCCTCATCACGACTCTCGACGTCAACATGCCCGGCATCGACGGCTTCGAAGCGGCGCGTCGGATCCGGCAGCAGAGCGACACCTACATCATCATGCTCACGGGCCTCGAGGAAGAAGCCGACGTCGTGCTCGGTCTCGGTGCGGGTGCCGATGAGTACGTCGTGAAGCCCTTCCGCCCGCGCGAGCTGCGCGCGCGGATCGAGGCGCTCCTGCGCCGACCGCGCTCCGGCGGCGGAGCGGCGGCCGCCGCTCCCCGTCAGGACAGCGTCGGCCCCTCCTTCCCCGCCGCGCGCCCCGATCAGCAGGCACCGGTCGCCGCACCGCCGACGGCTCCGCCGCCCGCCGCGACCAGCGTCCCCGTCGTGGTTCCGTCCTCACAGGGACCGGAGCCGCGGGACCCCGTCGGCAGCGAGCTCGCGTCACGCCCCTCCTCCGAGGCCGTCGTCCGCTCGCACGGCGCGGTCACCCCGACCGGGGGGCCCTGGATCGTGCACCGCGACCTGCAGCTGGACCCGGACAGCAGGATCGTCCTCGTCGGCGGCGACGAGCTCGAACTCACGCGGACCGAGTTCGACCTGCTGGCCACGCTCATGGAGTCCAAGCGGCGCGTACGGAGCAAGGCCGACCTCACGCTCGTCCTGCGCGGCGAGTCGTACGTCACCAGCTACTTCGTCGGCGAAGCCGACAAGCGGGCGATCGAGGCCCACATGACCAATCTCCGACGCAAGCTCGGCGACAACCCCGCCAATCCGCGGTACATCGAGACCGTCCGCGGAGTGGGGTACCGCCTCACGTCGGAGCTGATGGCCGCGCCCTGAACCTCGCGCCTCGCGCATACGACGGATGCCTCGACCCTCCCCAGGGCCGAGGCATCCGTGTTTCTGACGCGTTCGGGTCGCGATCAGATCGGGGGTCCGTCAGACCTTGAAGCCGTGGTGGCGACGGACGAGCTTGGAGAACATCAAGAGGGTCTGGAGGACGGTCACGACGCCGACGATCGGCCAGCCGATCCACAGGATGGAGGACTGCACCATGGGGCCGACCATGACCCAGATCACGGCGAGCGCGACGGCGACGGCGATGAGGACGACCATCGGGGTCCAGTGCCCGAGTCCGCCACCGCGTTCGGCCTTCGCCTGCATGGCCCAGTTGTCGACCTTCTTGCGCGAGAGGAAGCGCGTCCACGAGCGGACGAAGTGGCTGATGCGGATCCACATGAAGATCTCCGCCGGGAAGAACAGGACGGCGAAGAGGATGTCGCGGCGGTTGACGGCCTTCATCGTGCGGGCGATGCGCAGGTTCAGCAGCATGGCGATCACCGGCGGGATGAGCCACAGCGGCGAGAACACGAACGCGCCGATCGACAGCGAGCCGGCGAGCAGGGTCAGGAAGGCCACGCGCACGAACAGGTTCGTCAGCATGCCGAAGTTCTCGAACCAGCGCAGGCGCAGGTTGGGGTGGAAGGGCTGGCCCTTCGTGTCCCCGCGCTGGCCGGGCCACATCAGCTCGATCGCGCCGTAGGTCCACTTGACCTGCTGGGCGTCGTAACCGGAGAGCGTCGTCATGCCGCCCACGTCGGCGCGGGCGTACGGGCTGATCTTAGTCAGGTAGCCGGCGCTCTTGATCTGCAGCGACAGCAGCGAGTCCTCGACCTCCGAGTCCTTCACCCACGGCGTGACCTGGTGGTTCTGCTTCATCGCCTCGCGGAGCGCGTTGGTCGAGAAGATCGAGAACTGGCCGCCGAGCACGGCCATGTTGCGGCCGCGGAGCATGTTCTGGAGGTTGAACGCGGCGAACTGCGTGCGCTGACCGGCGGTCAGGAACTTCCCGATGAGCCCCTTGATGGGGCGGTCGTCGATCGTGTAGATCGCGGAGATGCCCCCGATGCGGGAGTCCGAGACCGCTTCGGTCTCGAGGTACTCGACGGCCTTGCTGTCGGCGATGGTGTCTCCGTCGACGCCGAGCAGGTAGTCGTAGCCCTCCACGAGCGAGTACCCGTAGTTGAGGGCGCCGACCTTCTTGTCGGGGTTCTTGCCGATGTCGTGGACGAACACCTCGGTGAACTGCTCTCCGAGCTCGGTCACGACCTCGTGGGGGCCGCTGTACTCCGAGGCGATCTTCACGGTGTTGTCCGAGGTGTTGTTGACGACGACATGGATGACGTCGGGCACACGGGTCTGGCCGAGTAGCGCCTCGATCACGTCGGCGATCGACTCTTCCTCGTTGTAGGCGGGGATCACGCAGCCGATCGTCGAACGGTGGACCGAGGTGTTCTCCAGGACCGCCGCGAAGTCGTCGGCGAAGCCATGCTCCGAGGCCGCTGCGCCGGCCACGTCGTCGGACGTGTAGGCGAGCGCCTTGGTGTGGGGGGCGAAGCTGCGCGCATCGGTCATGGCGGTTGTCTTCCTGTTCGGAGGGGGCGGCGTGTCGGCCATGTCCCACTCTGGTAGGTTCACCGCAAGACGGCCGCCGCGATCCGGCATCGTCGCCGCAAGATTTCCGCAAGATCCGCTCAGGGGAGCAGAAGCAGAAAGCGCCCGCAGATGGCCGTCCTCGATCTCATCGCCGCCATCGCCGCCGCCGCACTCGCCGTGACCGTCCTCTTCCTGGCGCACGGACGCCACGGCGACGATCGCGGGGGCCCGCGCGCCGAACTGGTCCGCTACTTCGGAGCCGCCGCGCTGGCCGCCCTCGCCTGCGCCTTCCTCAACGTCCTCGAAGAGACGGGCGGCGGCACGTTCGCCGCCGCCGTGGGCAACGCGACGAACGTGCTGGCACCGGGACTGGCCTGGGCCGGAGTGCGACGTCTGAACGCGCGACCGTCGATCGGGGCCCTCAGCGCGGGTGCGGGCGCGATCCTCATGCTGGCCGTGACCTACGTCGTCTCCCTCGACGAGGCCATGCTCGTGAAGACGGCGGCGATCGCAGCCTTCAGCGCCTTGACGGCGATCGAGGCGCGCCGCCGGCCGGTCGACGCGATCCGGGGAACCGTCCTTCTCGCGGCGGCGATGGGGGTCTTCGCGGCCTTCAACATCGGCCGCCTCATCGTCGCCGGAACCGCGGGAGTGAACTCGGCGCTCTGGGAGAAGCTCGCCTCCGCGGAGATCACGTCGGTGGTGAGTGCGCTCGCGATCATGATCGTGACCGCCGCCGCCGTGCAGATGGGCCGCCAGCTCGACGACGACCCCGCTCCCGGCACGCGAGCCCATGACCGCGGTGCGCTCCGGCGCGACGCGGCTTCCCTTCTTCATGCGCACGCCCGTGTCGATGTGTTCGTCGTGCGGCTGCCCGAACTCGACCTCATCCGGGCGGCCCACAGTTCAGATCGAGCCGAGCAGATGCTCACGTCCCTCGTCGACGCGGCCCGCGCGGCGCTCCCCGGAGTCGCCACGGGGATGCCGGCCCGGGACACGGTGTTCCTTCTTCTCCCCGCCGGCACCGACGCCGCGCACGTCGAGCGATCCGTGAGCGAGGTGTTCGCCGCCGCCATGCCTGCGATCGGGTACGACGACACCCCGGATCTCGCGTTCGAGCATCACCGTGTGGATGACGTCGACGGAGTGTCGCTCCTCATGGAGAGTCGACGCCTCCGCCCGCGCCAAGGCCTCGCCCACTGAGCCGCGGGGCCGGGCTCAGCCCTGGCCGCCGGTCTGCCCCCATCCCGGAGCACGTCCGGTGGAGTCCGTGGTCGTGCTCTGCGGGGCGGCCTGCGTCTCGTTCGTCGAGATCGCGATCGGGAGGTACTGGTACACGGTCTGCTGGCTGAACGACGTGTCGGTGTTCGCCGCTCCCTCGACGGCGACGTTCAGCGCGAACTCGAGCGTGATGCCGTAGGTGTCGTTCGGCAGCTGACGGATCGAGGTGGTGGGTACGAGCAGTCCGCCCTGGAAGCTGTTCAGAAGGAGGCCGCGGTCGGACCGCTGGGTGTCGGACGGCACGAGCGTGCGCGGGTCGGCGCTGAACTGGAACGGGCTCGACACCTGGCCGCCGGTCTGGGCGGTCTGGGAGGTGATCGACACGGAGGAGAGGTAGACGCGACGCTTCTGGGCGAGCACGGCCTTCTCGTCGACGCGGTGGTCGTACACGTTGACGGCGAACCCGAACTGCTTCTCGTTCGCGGACGTCCACTCCATCGTGCGCTTGGGGTTCACCGCCCAGACATCCAAGCGGACCTCGAGGCCATCGGCGACCTCGGATGACAAGGTGACCGAACCGTCGTAGGTGAACTGCGAGTCGAACGGCATGCTCGACGCGGCGACCTGCGGGGCAGCCGTCGGCACCACCACGGACTGATTGCCCGAGGACTGTGCCTGGAACGCGTTGAACGCGTCGACGACCTGGGTGCACCCGCTGAGGGCGATCGGGCCGACGACGAGCGCGGTGGCGAGGGCGAGCGCGCGCAGAGCGCGTCGGCGAGGGGGCGTGGTCACGGGTTGCTCCTGAGGAGAGGGGCGCGAAGGCGCAGAGGTCGCTGAACGACCATCACGCTGCGGGATGCAGGCCTCAGGGGGAGTCTGACCGGACGACGTGCCCCGATGGGCACAAACGGCGAGCAGAGACAGGATGGCGCGCAGAAGACTACACCACCGTCGATACACTCGAAGAATGTCAGGGGGCAGGAGCGTTCCGTCGGCACCGCCGGCCCAGATGCTGCAGAACGACGAAGGGTCCAGCCCCAGTAGCCGGACGCGATCCGTTTGGCTCCTGCAGCTCGTCCTCGGTGCCAGCGTGGTCATCACGGTCCTGCTCACCCAGGCGCTCGAACCGTCCCTGTTCGCGGTGTGGACCTTCTCCACGGGCGTCGCCGTCGTCATCGCGCTGACCGCCGTCGCGATCATCGTGCCCTGGCACCGCCTGCCGCGGAACGCTGTCGCCTTCATCCCGTTCGGCGACATCATCGGAATCGGGCTGCTGAGCTTCGGAACCGATCTGCGTTTCGGCTTCTTCTGGGTGTTCCCGGTGACCTGGATCGCCACCCACTTCGCCGTGAGCCTGCTCATCAGCACCCTCGCGACCGTCGGTGTGATCATCGTCGTCGACGCCTCGGCCAACGGGGCCGGACCGGCCACCGCGCTCCGTCTCATCGTGGTCCTGCTCTCGCTGACGTTCATCGGCATCACCGCATATCTCTCATCGCGCCAGACCCGTGCCTTCAAGCAGCTGCTCCGCCGGCAGGCCAGCCGGCTCCAGGGCACCCTGCAGCGTGTCACCGGCCAGGAACGTCGCGTCTCGCAGGTCCTCAACGGCCTGGACACGGGTATCGCGCGCATGTCGGGCGACGGCGAGATCCTCGCTCTGAACGACACCTACCTGTCGCTGTACGGGATCGACCGCGACGAGCCGCAGCGCCCCGGGAGCGCGGTCGAGTACGCGACCCTGCGAGGCGAGCCGCTCAGCGAATCGGAGAGGCCTTTCGCGCGGGCTGCACGCGGCGAGCAGTTCGACGACGAGCGGGTGTGGCTCTTCGATGCCGACGGCACCTGGCACGCCCTCTCCGCCTCGACGCGCCGGCTGGTGTCCTCCGACGAACCGGAGAGCACGCTTCTCATCGTCCACGACATCACGGCGCTCATCGAAGCCGAACGCGCGCGCGAGCGGCTGGCCGCGACGGTCTCGCACGAGCTGCGCAATCCGCTCACGGCGATCATCGGCCACGCCGACCTCGCTCTGGACGACCCCGACCTGTCCCCGAAGGTGCGCGAACAGCTCGAGGTCATCGCCGGTGCGGGCGAGCGCATGCAGAAGCTCATCTCCGAGATCCTCGCGAACTCGCGCGGAGTCTTCCGCGACAAGGACACCGCGAAGACCGCGGACGCCATTCGCATCATCACCTCATCGCTCGAATCCTTCCGCCCCGCCGCGGCCGCCCGACGCGTCGCCATCCTCGACGATCTCCCCGACGCCGCCGAGGTGGTGGGGGACGCCTTCCGCCTGCGACAGGCCTTCGACAACATCTTGAGCAACGCCATCAAGTACACGCCCGGCGGAGGCTCGGTCCGCCTCACCGCGGACGCCCACGCCGACAGCCTGGTGCTGCGCTTCGCCGACACCGGTATCGGCATCTCCGCCGAAGACCTCCCGCACATCTTCGACCCGTACTTCCGGTCGCGGGCCGCCCGTGACAGCGCGGCTCCCGGCACGGGTCTCGGAATGGGGATCGTCCGCGGAATCATCGAAGAGAACGGCGGCTCGGTGACGCTCGAGAGCGAAGTCGGATCCGGCACCACGGTCACGGTCACGCTGCCCGTCCCGGCGAAGGACACGGAGGGATGACCACCGCCGAGACCCTGGCGAACCTCAGCCTCGCACAGGCCACGGTCACCACCCTCGCGTCGATCATGATCGTCAGCCTGGGCTTCCTCCCCCGCCCCTCTCGCGCCGCTCTTCTGTGGTCTCTGGCCTTCCTGCTCGCGATGGCCAGCACGTGGACATCCGTGGTCGGCGTCGCGATCGGCGAGGAGTCCCTCCGCCGCGTGGGGCTCGGACTGATCCTCGGTGCTCCCGCCCTCGTCTGGTCGGGATTCCGCGCGCGCCGCGGCGTGCGCGCCCTGCCGTGGGTGGGGGCCGTGCAGGGCGTCTGCTCGGCGGCGGTGCTCGTCTTCGCCGTCGATGCCTCCGCTTACGGGCTGATGTTCCGGCTGGCGTTCCTGGGCGCGGCGGTCTTCGCGGGCTTGACCATCTTCGAGCTCCGTCGCTCCGCCGACATCCGCGAGCGGCTGATGCTCCCGCTGCTCGTCGTGTCCGCGGGATTCGTTATGCTCGCGTTGGCGAGTATCGTCTCCGCCATCGCCGCGCCGGCGGCCGTCGGCGACCTGCAGCTCCCCCGTCTGCTCAACGGGCTCGCGATGCTCATCTACCTCGTCTGCGCGACCGTGAGCCTGCTGTACTTCACGTCCGTCTCCCCCGGGTACGCGCTCACCGCGACCGAGTGGCCGCAGTTCGCCGTCACGGCATCCGATCGTCTCGTCCGTGCCCGCCGGGCCGGAGAGTCCGGCTGGGTGGCGCTCTCGATCCAGGTCGACGACCCCGCGCACCTCCGGAGCGCGGCGGGCGACAACGCCTGGTCGCGCATCATCTCTGCTTTCGAGGCGGTCGTCACCGAGGCGTTCCCGGCGGAAGCCGATATCGGCCGGAAGGCGGCCGGCCATCTCATCGTCCTGGTGTCGCGTCCCGATCCGGTGGTGCGCGAATACGTGCGTACCGTCCTCCGACGGTTCACCGAGATGGATGCCACCTCGTGGATCGCCGTGCAGCTCTCGGCGAGTGTGGGGTGGGTGCCCGCCGAGGCGGCGGATCACGACTTCGACGCCCTGGTCGATCAGGCGGATGCCGCAGCGGCGGCGGCGCGGCAACGCGGCGGCGATCGGTGGGAGCGCGTGCGGGTCTGAGTCAGCCCGCGGATCCGCCCCCGGCGATGGCCACCGTGAGCGTGTCGCTGGCGGTCTGTTTGGCGTACTCCTCCGACGTGGGCGTCGCCTGGACGAGGTACTCGTAGGTGAACTGAAGGGTGACAAAGGTCGCCTCAGCGGGGACCTCTCCGACATTGAACGTCTGGGAGTAGCTGTACGGCGAGAGGACGAGATAGCCGGGGGCGTTCGACTGGTCGGTCTGTGCGGCGAGGGGCGCGAAGGACTGCGTCTCATTGCCGGGGACGGCGGTCATCGTCGCGCGCTGAAGGTACACCTTCTGACCGTCGTCCGGGGTCACCGTGGTGACCATGGACAGGCTGACGGGTTTGAGCGCCGTCGGCGTCCACTTCTCCATCGACAGCGTCGACCAGTAGTTGATGGTCGCCGACACGGCACCGGCGGTCACGGTCTTCTGCGTCGACCCGCTCGAGAGGTCGTTGGCCACCGGTTGGGGCGCCGGGGTGAAGACCTGAGAGGGAGTCGGTGACGCGGACTCGGCACCGCCGCCTTGAGCCCAGGGCGGAACACCGCACCCGGCGACGGCGAACGTCATCAGTCCGACCATCGCGCCCAGCGCGATGCGCCCCCGTCGCGCCGTGTTCCGCATGCGCCCTCCCCGATTCGGGTTAAGTCTAGGGTGAGCCGCGCTGCCCCGGCCCGGGGCCCGTGCGGGAGCGCCGTATTGTGCCTGCGTGACGGAGACGAGCAATCACCGGTACGGACGAGCCTTCGCCTGGTGCGCCGCGGCCACCCTGGCCCTCGGGCTGTTCGGCTCGCTGTGGGTCGGTGTGCGCGCGGGCCTCGCGGTGGCTCACCTGACCGCCGCCGCGCACGCGGTCCAGGATGCCGAGACCGACGCGGCCGACCCCCTCGCGCTCGCTTCCATCCTCCCCGCGGTGCAGGGCGACACGTCCGCGGCCCGAGCGCTCACGAGCGACCCGATCTGGTCGCTCAGCGAGAGCCTTCCCTGGATCGGGCCGCAGCTGTCGGCCGTCGCGGTCTCCTCCGCGGCCCTGGACGACGTGGTGACCGGGGGGGCTCGTCCCCCTGGCCTCCGCGGCATCCGGGCTGTCGGAGGACGCGCTCAGACCGAAGGACGGCGCGTTCGACATCGACATGATCGCCGCGCTCGAGCCGACCGCCGGCACCGCGTCCGAGCGGTTGCGCACCGCTGCCGCCGACCTGTCCGGCATCGACGAACGACCTCTCCTCGGCCCGGTCCGCGACGGCGTGTCGCGCGCGCGCGATGTCGTCGGGAAGGCGGCGAACGCGGCCGATGCCCTCCACCGCGCGACCCGGTTGATACCCGCGATGCTCGGATCCGGCGGCCCGCGGTCGTACCTGGTGGCGTTCCAGAACAATGCGGAGTGGCGCTCTCTCGGAGGGATCGTCGGAGCTGTCGCGCAGGTCGACACCCAGGACGGCCGCATCGCCCTGGTCGACCAGGCGTCCACCGCCGACTTCCCACCCGGCACCGAACCGCCCGTGGTCGATCTGCCGGCGGAGGTGCGCGACCTCTTCGACACCCGGCCCGCGCGGTACATCCAGAACGTCACGCAGGTGCCCGACTTCACGATCGGCGCGCCGATCGCCCGGGAGATGTGGCGGAACCTCCGCGGACGAGATGTCGACGGCGTGATCGCGATCGACCCCGTCACACTCGGCTACATCCTCGCCGCGACCGGCCCGGTCACCCTTCCCACCGGCGACGAGCTCACCGCCGACAACGCCGTTCCCCTCCTGCTGCAGCAGGTGTATCAACGCTATGCGGATCCCGCGCAACAGGACGCGTTCTTCCATGCGGCCTGCGCCGCCGTGTTCGCCGCCCTGGCGGAGGGACGCGCCGATCCGCGGCGCCTGATCGAGGCGCTGAGCCGCGCCGGCTCCGAGGGACGCCTGCTCCTGTGGAACGCGGATGCCGACGACCAGGCGGTCCTCGACGGCACGACGTTGCAAGGGACGCTGCCGACATCGGACGCCGAGCAGACGTCCATCGGGGTGTACTTCGACGACGGCACCGGATCGAAGATGGACTACTACCTGCACCCCACCGTCGACGTCGGATGGTGCGGACCGGGTTCAGCGGCCCTGAGCGTGACGTTGCGCAACGACGCCCCCGACCCCCGCACCCTCTCGCCGTACGTCACGGGCGGGGGCGAGTACGGGGTGCCGGTCGGCGAGGTGCTGACCGGCGTCTACGTCTATCTCCCCGTCGGGGCGCGGCTCGAGGACCGCATCTCGACCGGAACGGGTGCTCCGGCCGGGTTCGCCGGCGGCGAGGAGCAGGGGCGACAAGTGACGAAGTGGTCCGTTCAATTGGCACCCGGACAGGAAGCCCGCCTCGTCGTGCGCGTGTCCACCCCCTCGACGGCACGTCTCGACGCGAAGGTCACCCCCACGATCTCCGGCCCGGTGGTCGGGCACGAGGGTACCGGGTGCGACGCCGCGGGCTCGTCGGACGCTCCCACCGCCACGCCGACGTCATCGCCCTCACCCTGGTGAACTCCGCCGTCCTCGCTCGTGAATACGCCGCCAAGGGACGTTCCCCCGCCGCCGCCCTCCGAGAGACTGCCGGGAGGAGCGATCCTCACCAGCCCAGATCCGACGGGTCGCTCTTCGACTTCCACCGGCCTGATATGCCACCGAGATGGGGACCCACCATGAAGAACACGATCCTCCGCGCCGCCGCCGCGATCTCGCTGGCTGCGGCCGCCGTGATGGCGCCGACCGTCGCCAATGCCTACGTCGACCCCTCGACCGCCATCGCGACGCCGAGCACGATCGCCCCCGGGCAGACGTCGACGTTCACCACCAACGGCGCGCCCTTCACCGGAGACGAAGAGGTGCTGATCTCGATCACCGGAGAGAACGCCTCGGGTGCGACCCTCGGCATGGTCAAAGCCGCCGTCCAGACGAACACGTCGCTCCGCTCGCACGCGAAGGCCGGCGCGCTCGCCGTCCCGATCACGTTCCCCTCGAACGCCAGCGGCGTCTACAACCTGACCTTCACGGGCGCGACGAGCGGCACGGTCGTCCGCGCACAGGTGACCGTCTCGAGCGCCAGCGCAGCGCCCAGCACCCCGCCCTCCACCGGTGGCCTGGCGAAGACGGGTATCGACGGCGGGAGCATGACCGGATTGTGGGTCGCCGGTGGCGCCCTCGTCGTGGCCGGGGCAGCTGTGGGCGCCGGCGCGGTGCTGCGCCGCCGCCGCCGCGCCATGGCCTGACCCGCAGCAGGACACCTGGCCCTCGTCAGGAACGAAAGTGGGACCGCCTCTTGGGGCGGTCCCACTTTCGCGTGCGCGGCGTCGTCAGCCCGTCACGAGCCGGAGGGAGCGTGCGACGTGGACACCTCGGCCGTGACGAGGATCGGCAGGTGATCGCTGAGCCCCTGGGGCAGGGTCCGGATGTGCGCGATGTCGAAACCCACGGACGTCGCGAAATCGTAGTGTCCTCGGAAGAACCGGTACCGCGTGTACGTCCGTGCGTCACTCAGCGTGAGCTCGTAGCCCTGGTCGCGCACCTTCTGGCCGAGATGCTCCTTGAAGACCGGATAGTTGTAGTCCCCCACCATCAGAGCGGGGAGCCCGGGGCCGAGGCTCTGCAGCTCGCTCAGCGCGGTACGGATCTGATGACGCCGGAGCGAGTTCAGCGCGGTGAGCGGCGCGGCGTGGAAGGACGCCACGATCACCTCGCGTCCATCGTCGATGTCGCGCAGACGGACCCCCAGCATCCGTTCCTCGGCCGGCTTGAGCACGTAGTCGTGCAAGGACTTCTTGAGCGCGATCGCGCGCACCTCGACCGCGCGGAACGTGTTCTCGCGATAGTAGACCGCCAGACCCAGCCGGTTGCGTTGGGTCGCCTCGGCGAGACGAAGGCCCGCGATCTCCGCGGGAATGTCACGCGTATCGCATTCTTGAAGGCACAACACGTCGATCGCATGCTCATCGACGAGCTGGGAGAGCTCGACCGCGGCGCGGTGTTTGCGGAGGTTGTACGAGATGACCTTCATGACGGTTTCAGCCTAGAGCCGCCGTGGCGCGTGGGGCGGGGGTTGCGGAAGGCTCAGAGAACACGGTCACGCGCCGATGTCGTCGGCGTCCCTGCGGTTGCGGGTCTGCTCGGCGCGGGCCGCGAGGAGCGCGTCGTCGGGGTAGCCCACCTCGGCGAGGACGAGGCCCCGTGCGGCAAGAACCTTGGTGTCCGCGGTACGGCGTCCCTCATCGCGAATCCGGACCACGTCCTCGACGTCGAGTCGCCCCTCCCCCACCGCGACGCACGCCCCCACCAGCGCCCGGACCATGCTGTGACAGAACGCATCCGCCCGGACGTTGGCGACCAGGATGCCGTCGTCCCCGCGCCGCCAGTCGTACTCCAGCAGCGTGCGAATGGTCGTCGCCTCCTCCCGGGCCTTGCAGTACGCCGCGAAGTCATGGAGACCGATCAGTCGCTGCGCGGCGGCATGCATGGCGTCGACGTCGAGAGCGGCCCGGACCGACGTGGTCCGGAACCGTTCCAGCGGGGAGTACCCCACCCGCGCATCAGCGACACGATAGGCGTAACGACGCCACACCGCGGAGAACCGCGCATCGAAGCCGTCGGGGGCGAGCGTCGTGCGGCTGACCGTCACGTCGGGGTAAGCCCCCAGAACGCCGCGCACCCGCCCGGCAAGCGCGGCGACGGCGTCACCCTCGTCCCCGTCACGACGTCGACGCGGGAGGCGCGCCTGTTGCCCGGCATCCAGATCGAGGTGCGCGACCTGGCCCGACGCGTGCACGCCCGCGTCCGTGCGTCCCGCGACGACGAGGCGCGGATCACCGCCCAGGATCCGGGCGAGCGCGTCTTCCAGAACCCCCTGCACCGTCCGCAGAGCCGGCTGTCGGGCCCACCCTCGGAAGTGCGTTCCGTCGTAGGAGATGTCGAGTCGCAGACGCACCCCACAAGCCTAGGGGCGCCGCTGACACGACGAAGCCCCCACCCCGACGGGGTGAGGGCTTCGTGCAGAGGCGGGCTCAGGCCTTGGCGTCGTCCGCGACAGCGTCCTCGGCCGCAGCCTCGGCGGCAGCGCCCTCGTCCTGCGACTCGGCGCCGGCCTCGGCAGCTCCGTCGGTGACGGGAGCGTCCTCGGCGACGACCTCTTCGGCCGCGGGCTCTTCCGCCGGCGCAGCGGCGGCGGGAGCCGCGGCGGCCTTCGACGAGGAGGGCTTCTTGGTCACGGGCTCGAGGACGAGCTCGATGACGGCCATGGGGGCGTTGTCGCCCTTGCGGTTGCCGACCTTCGTGATGCGGGTGTAGCCGCCGTCACGCTCGGCCACCAGCGGCGCGATCTCGGTGAACAGGGTGTGCACAACTTCCTTGTCACCGATCACGCTCAGCACGCGACGACGCGCGTGCAGGTCGCCACGCTTGGCGAAGGTGATGAGGCGCTCAGCGAGCGGACGGAGGCGCTTGGCCTTCGTCTCGGTCGTCTTGATGGACTTGTGCGTGTACAGCGCTGCAGCGAGGTTCGCGAGAAGCAGACGCTCGTGGGCCGGGCCGCCTCCGAGGCGGGGACCCTTCGTGGGCTTAGGCATGTCGTGTTACTCCAGTAGGAAGGTTCGGTCGGGTCCGACGGGGTCAGACGGTCTCTTCGTCGTAGCCGCCGAAGAACTGGGCGCCGTCGAAGCCGGGCACCGAATCCTTGAGCGACAGGCCGAGCGAGACGAGCTTGTCGCGCACCTCGTCGACCGACTTCTGACCGAAGTTGCGGATGT